>JAESGJ010000025.1_pt1 | contig 421353 bp, 376 predicted proteins | sample 9266241 | NCBI WGS metagenome assembly JAESGJ01 (sample SAMN14514841, study PRJNA621669) | algae metagenome | isolation source: Brasilonema octagenarum HA4186-MV1 and co-occurring heterotrophs from wet... | place: USA: Manoa Valley, Hawaii | collected 2009-07-20
CACAGCCGCCCAGCGCGACGGATGATCCTTCTCGTGGTCCAGCACCATCCGCACCGCCCGGGCGCGCACCTCAGGTGAGAACTTGTTCGTCGTCTTGCTCGTCATAGCCCCTTCCTCTCAGGAGTTGCGGCCTCCGACAAACCCGGCGCGGTTCAGTCCTTCTATGTAGACTGCTCCTTAAATCCGGCGGTCGGTGCGTGGTTCGCGAGCCATAAGTATTCCGACCGGTTTGTCGTAGAGATGAGCGAAGATTGCGAAGAGCGTCCCATCTGGCTGCGGAAGAGGATGGCGCAATATGATTTCGAGAACGGCGACGGCCACCTTTACGTTCTCGACAAAGTGGTTTGCGCTCAAATCGGGCTGGTCGATCTCGCGGCTCTAGACATTAAGGATTGCCGACCGCGCACGAGTGCCCAGATGGCATGGTTGCTTGGTCCGCTGCGTCGTGCGCCAGTGCCACAGCCTTGTTTTCGCGCTCACATCACCGGGAGCAGGGCGGTGCTGCGCGATTACGCTGCCGCACACGGTTTGAGCGAAACGAAAACGCTGTTCCCGTCAGTGAAAGAAGACCCGATCCTTCACGCTTTGCTGGGCCTGCCGTGGCGCGAGATTGAAGGCGTTCGGGACAAGGATTTTCCGATCCCAGCGTTTGAGCGTGCTCTCGATCTGCCGGAATATCAGGAAAGCTATGTGAAAATTGCGTGGCCGCGCACCGCTTTCTTTTGTGGTGCGAAGATCGCCGAAACGCTCGATTCAATTGAGGGCGACGATGTAGGCGGAATCTCGGTCGATGTCCCCGACATTGTCTTGTTCGGTAGCGCCGACAAGGGCACCCCTATGCGGTTCCCGAAAGTGGAAGAATTGGTCCGTAAGAACGGCACGGTGGCGTTCGAAATCGGCGAACTAATCCAACATGCAAATATGGGGCACACAACGCTCTACCAGAAAGGCATTGGCATCATTCCCCGAGGGGAGGACCTTTTTGAAGTGTGTGAGCTGCTCGTCGAACATCCCGGAATGGATCTGACACGCGCCGGCCTAAACCCCGGGTGGTTTTACCGCCGCAACGCGGAGGGCTTCTGGCAGCGCGAAGAACATGAACAGCAATGTCCATGTGGCGACGCAAAAACACATGAGAGCCATGTCTCGGCACTTCACATCACCGAAGCCTATCTCAAAAATCCGAAGGATTTTAAGGACTAATCTCATCAAGTGTATTTCCACCAGTGCCGCCCTGACCGCCCGACCGCTTTCCAGGTTACGAAAGACTTGAGAGAACGGCCGGAATTGGGCGCGTTGCAGACGGGCAGCTAACGCGCGGGCACGGGCCACCCACCATTCGCGGATCAGCGAGCGACGCAGTTGCCTGGCATAAGGCGTGGACCTGTCGTCGGCGCGTTACGTGTCGCATCGACCGGACTAGGTGCCGCTAATGCTGCGCATTCGTGATCTGGCAGCGACGCGGACGCGCCAGGCTATTTCAGGATTTAAATCCTGCTGCGCAGGGAAGGATGGGCCGTGTATCACAAGCGCGTCTACCGGCTCTGCCGGAATGATGGCCAGAGCCTGCGCCTCAAGACGTGCCACCACAACCTCAGCGCCGCCAACCGCGACCGGCACCCCGCGGCTGTGGCAGCGAACGAGACGTGGTCGATGGACTCCGTGTCCGACGCGCTGTTCGATGGCCGGCGTTTGCGGGCATTGACCGTGGTCGATGCGTTCACGCGCGAGGCGCTGACGATCGACGTCGACCAGTGCATCAAGGGTGAGCAGGTGGCCGAGGTGATGGCGCGGATCTCGTCAATCCCCGGCGCGCGCAGGAATCCGGGTGGGCAAGGGGTCGGAGTTCGTCTCGAAGGCGCTCGACCGCTGGGCTTCCGAGAACGGCGTCACGCTGGACTTCAGGCGGCCAGGAAAGCCGACCGACAACGCCTCCTGGAGTCGTTCAACGGGCGCCTTCGGGACGAGTGCCTGAACACGCACTGGTTTCTGTCGATGGAGGGCGCCAGAGCCACGATCGAGCCGTGGCGGCGGGACTACAACGAGAGCCGTCCTCACACATCGCCTGGCTAGATGACGCCGGCCGAATATGCTGCTGCCACGACCGAGATCGCGGCCGAATGAACGCCGGAAACTCATCCTCGCCTTGGCTGAGAAGCCGGAGGACCCTCATTCAAGCCTCTGGCGGGCGAATCACCTCTGCAGTCGGCGTGCCCGTCCTACCTAGTTCAGCGAAGCGAGTCCGATCTGATGCTCGGCGCCCCCCCTTTCGTGTCCAGCTCCTTGCGCGCAGGCTCCAACCAGGTGGCGGGATCTAACTCACATGGATGCACTATCGGGATAATGACAGGCGCCGAAGAGGAAGCGCGGGACATTGACTCCGCCTCTTCCGCCTTCATGGGTAAGGTTCGTTCAGAGACCAGGATGGCCGGTAACTCTCTAGAACTGAACGCAACGACGAAAGGGTGAGCAAACACGCTTTCTTCAGCGTTTTATTTCGAAGCGGCCGTCTTCCGCCGCGACGGCGTCAGCGCCACGTAATCGGCTTCGCGGAGTTGGCCTAGAAGTTCGCCCGGGTGAACCTTCAAGTGTGCAGCCACAATGCACAAAGTCGTAATCGCTATATTCTGAGTTCCGCGCTCAACCCGACCGTAAAAGGAGCGATCAAGACCCGCAGCCTGTGCGAAGGCCTCCTGACTCACTCCCATGCCCTGCCGGAGACGCCTGATCGTCGCCCCGATGATCTGCAGCACCTCTCGTTCCATGAAAAGGGACGTGACGCCGTGTCATACAAACGTCCACGGCCTCGAAGAACACGGCTTTTAAGTACCAGGCCATTCAGCTACGAGTGGCTGCGCCAGGACAATCCGCACGCACTAATTAGAAGGAAAGCACATGAGGGTGAACTTCGAAGGACGGTATACCGTTGACGAGTTCGCCATCATGATGGCGAAGGTCCTTCGGATGCTCGAGGAAGGTCAGTTCGGGTGTCTCCAGAACATCGACCTTCGTTTCAGGGCGTTCGATCTCGACGGACGTGAAACATACCCGCCCGATGAACAGGACAGGCACGCCGGCCTTCGGTTCTACTGGGGTGAAAAGGACAAGAACGCGATCATAATGCTGGACTGGCACTTCCCCTGGATGCCAGGCCATGAATGGCCTGAGGATACCAACTAACGCCGATGAAACGCGGCTATACCGCGACGTCAGCTTTAATCGGGCTGGGGGGTGCGTAGCCCTCCACTTCGAAATCTTCGATCCGGTAACCATCAATGTCGTCAGGTTTTCGAGTGAGGCCCATTCTCGCGAACGGTCGTGGTAGTCGTTGCACCTCTTCGCGAGCTTGCTCGAGATGGTTCAGGTAAAGGTGCACGTCACCCGACACCCAGATGAGTTCACAAGGTCTAAGGTTCGCTTGCTGAGCAAGCATAAGCTGGAGAACGGTCGCGCCGACATAGTTGAACGCAGCCCCGAGGAGTAGATCAACCGACCTCTGGAAGAGAAAGCAGTTGAGCCGCCTATCTGATGTCACGTGATACTGGTAGACCATGTGACAGGGACCGTCAGGAATTCTGTGCTGGAGGCCATAGGATGGAATGGGAAGGACCATCGATATGGCCATCGACAAGGACATGCTTGACCAGCTGCTTGCGGGACGTGATCCGCAGGATTTATTTGCAAAGGACGGTCTGCTTGACGAGCTGAAGAAGGCACTTTCGGAGCGGATGCTATCGGCCGAACTCGATGATCACCTGGAGAACGAAGGCGCCGGAGGCGCGATCAACCGGCGCAAGGGCTCGTCGAGGAAGACGGTGCTGACGGGGACCTCGAAGGTCACACTGGACGTTCCGCGCGACTGCGCGGGGACGTTCAAGGCGTGCCAAGGGCGTGTTAGCCGAAGAAGGAAGTGCCGCCTTCGGCGGTTGCGATCAGGGGAGTTCGAATATAAAATTCGAACTCCCCTGATCGCTCAGATTTTCTGATAGCCTATCAATCTCACTTGGGTGAATTTATCGTTTCATACCAGTGGGTTTAGAGGCAATTAATAGCTTTTCAAAACGTGAGACGAGTACCCTCCTTCGGCAGATCCGCCGGCGACAGGTTCACCGCTATCCGCTTTGGGGGCAAGGCGAGGCCCATTGCCGCGATGGCGCCGCGCACCCGTTCCCGGCTTTCTCCAACTGCCTTGTCGGCGAGCCCAACGAGGTTGAACGCCGGCAAGCCGGGAATGAGCTGCACCTGAACCTCGACGCCGCGCGCCTCCAGCCCGAGATACGCCACCGTCGAGACGATCGCCGCCATCTATCTCCCCCGTTCCCCTCCCGTTCATACCCGCTTTGCGACGGCTGCAAACCACTCATCGAGCGTCTTGTCATTGCAACACACCGGAGCCACATCGCCGCCATGCGTGACCGCCATCCCGTTTCGCGACTCATCCAGCTGGTGCTTGGCTTCCTGCTGTGGATCGGCGCAGCCGCGGTGGCACCCCTGCCGGGCCCCGGCGGCGTTTTCCTGTTTGCTGGCGGGATGATCCTGATCCTGCGCAATTCGCGTTGGGCGCAGGTGCGCTGGGCCCGCCTCAAGCGGCGCTGGCCACGTGTCGGCAATCTGGTCGACCGGACGATGCGTCGGCGAAGCGCGCTGCGGCGCCGCGCGCGCGATCGCGTCCTTGGCTCTCGTTGACTTGGAGCCGGTCTTCACCTATGCGCCGCACCATTCGGGCCGTCCTGCGTGGCGGCCTTGTTGTTTTTCAGATTCGGGAATGAACGATGAAGCGGACCTTTCAGCCGAGCAACCTGGTGCGGGCTCGTCGTCACGGCTTCCGTGCGCGCATGGCGACGGTGGGCGGCCGGGCAGTGATCCGGGCGCGTCGTGCACGCGGCCGCAAGAAGCTGTCGGCATAATTCAGACACTTACCCGCCGCCGGGACTTCCTGGCGGCAAACGCGGGGCGCCGTGCGCCGATGCCGGGCTTCGTGCTGCTGGTGCGCCCTCGCGAGGACGGTGATCCGACGATGCGAGTCGGCTTCACGGTCACCAAGAAAATCGGCAATGCCGTGGTCCGCAACCGGATGAAGCGCCGGTTGCGGTCGCTTGCGCGTGAGCTGCTGCCGGCGCAAGGCATTGCCGGCGCGGACCACGTACTGATCGGGCGCAACGGCGGGATCGAGCGCGACTTCGACAGCTTGCGGCGCGAGCTGGGCAAGGCGCTGGGCAAGGTTGCCCGGCAGGCGAGCCAGTGATCGCCCGGCTGCTCATCCTGCTGGCACGCGGCTGGCAACTCGGCCCCTCGCTGATCCTGCCGCCAACGTGCCGCTATCAGCCAAGCTGTTCCGCCTATGCAATCGAGGCCCTTCGCCGCTATGGAGCCGTGCGCGGCAGCTGGCTGGCGATGAAGCGGATCGCGCGCTGCGGTCCATGGGGTGGGCACGGCTATGATCCGGTGCCGTAAAGGATTTTGGCGCACGTGAATAAAGAGAATCAGAACTTTGTGTTGTTCGCGGTCATTGCCGCGCTCATCCTGTTCGGCTGGCCGGTCCTGCAGAACAAGTTCTTCCCCACCGCCAATCCGCCCGTCACAAAGATCGAGGACGGCAAGACCAAGGTCGTCACGCAAAAGTCGGCTGATCCGACGGCTGACGGGCCTGCCGCGATCCGTGACCGCAACCTCGTCCTGCGCGAAACGCCGCGCGTGATGATCGACACGCCGACGATGCGCGGGTCGATCAACCTGAAGGGCGCGCGGATCGATGATCTGGTGCTCAAGAATTACAAGGAAACGATCGCCAAGAACTCGCCGCCGATCCGCCTGCTGTCACCAGCCGGCGCGCCCGAGGCCTATTTCGCCGGCTTCGGCTGGCGTGACGACGGATTGTCGCCGCCCAGTGCCGATACGGTGTGGACCGCATCGTCTAACCTCCTCGCGCCGGGCAAGCCGGTCACGCTGACGGCGACCAACGGTCGTGGGCAGCGCTTCGCGATCGAGCTGTCGGTCGACGACGGCTATATGTTCGGCATCAAGCAGACGGTGGCGAACGGTGGAACCGGTGCAGTGCCGGTTGCTGCCTATGGCCTCGTCAATCGCACTGGCGTCTCCAAGGATCCGGACAGCTGGACGATCCATGTCGGGCCGATGTCGGTGCACAACGACAAGGCCGACTACGACGTCGACTACAAGGACCTGACCGAAGGGCCGCAGCGGTTCGCGACCACCGGGGGCTGGCTTGGCTTCACCGACAAATACTGGCTGACCGCGCTGATCCCGGATCAGGCGCGGCCGTTCGACGGGCAGTTCCGCGAAGGCGCGAACAAGGCGTACCAGGGCGACTATACCAGCAACGCCCAGCTGCTGCAGCCCGGCCGCCAGATCACGCAGACGAGCCGCTTCTTCGCTGGCGCCAAGGAAGTGCGCCTGCTCGATCGCTATACCGACAAGGAAGGCGTGACCCGCCTGGACTATGCGATTGACTGGGGCTGGTTCCGCATCGTCGAGAAGCCGATCTTCTATTATCTCGACTGGCTGTTCCGCATGGTCGGCAACTTCGGCGTCGCGATCATCCTGCTGACGCTGACGATCCGCCTGCTGATGTTCCCGATCGCGCAGCGCCAGTTCGCGTCGATGGCGAACATGCGTGCCGTTCAGCCGAAGATGAAGGCGATCCAGGAGCGCTACAAGGACGACAAGCCGCGGATGCAGCAGGAGATCATGGCGCTGTACAAGGCGGAGAAGGTGAACCCGCTCGCTGGTTGCGCCCCCACCCTGCTGCAGATCCCGATCTTCTATGCGCTGTACAAGGTGCTGATGCTGACGATCGAAATGCGACACCAGCCGTTCATCCTGTGGATCAAGGACCTGTCGGCGCCCGATCCGCTGACGCCGGTGAACCTCTTCGGCCTGCTCGCCTTCACGCCGCCGGCGTTCCTGGCGATCGGCGTGGTTCCGATCCTGCTTGGCATCAGCATGTACTTCCAGTTCAAGCTGAACCCGGCACCGATGGATGACACGCAGAAGCAGGTCTTCGCGCTGATGCCATGGGTGCTGATGTTCGTGATGGCGCCGTTCGCGGTGGGCCTTCAGGTCTACTGGATCACGTCGAACGTCCTGACGATCCTGCAGCAGAAGCTGCTCTACGCCCGGCATCCCGGCCTGAAGGAAGCACCCGCGAAATGAACCGCCAACCTCCCCTCCATGGGGAGGGGCCCCAGCCCGCCGCTGGCACACAAGCGGCGCCGGAGACGGCGTCGCCCGAGGCCCCCTTCACCGAACTGGACAGTGGCCCTGACGAGGCCGAGATCGAGGCGGCACGCAAGATCTTCGCCGGGCCGATCACCTTCCTGAAATCGGCGCCAGCGCTGCAGTTCCTGCCCGATCCGTCGGTGCCGGAGGTGGCGTTCGCCGGCCGTTCGAACGTCGGCAAGTCGTCGCTCATCAACGCACTGACCGGGCGCAAGACGCTGGCGCGCACCTCGGTGACGCCGGGGCGAACGCAGGAGCTGAACTTCTTCGATGTGGGCGAGCCGATGCTGTTCCGCCTCGTCGACATGCCCGGCTACGGCTTTGCCAAGGCGCCAAAGGACGTGGTCAAGAAGTGGCGCTTCCTCGTTAACGACTTCCTGCGCGGGCGGCAGGTGCTGAAGCGTGCGCTGGTGCTGATCGATGCGCGGCACGGCATCAAGGATGTCGATCGCGAGATCCTCGACATGCTCGACAAGGCAGCGGTCAGCTATCGCATGGTGCTGACCAAGGCCGACAAGATCAAGGCGACAGAGTTGGATGAGGTAACGGCGCGCACCATCGCGGAAGCGCGTAAGCGGCCCGCGGCGCATCCGGAGATCATCGCCACCTCGTCCGAGAAGGGCATGGGGATTGCCGAGCTTCGCGCGGCCGTGATCGAGGCGATCGGCTGACGCTTTCCCGGCGCGCCTAGTTGCACCTGCCGACGGCCGCCTATACGCCGGCAGCCATGAAGCTCATCATCGGCAACAAGGCCTATTCCTCCTGGTCGCTGCGCGGCTGGCTCGCGTGCAAGCAATCAGGCCTGCCGTTCGAGGAAGTCGTCGTACCGCTATACGACCAGGATTGGGACAAGCGGCGCGAGGGCGATGAGTTCGCCCCCTCTTCGGGCAAGGTGCCGATCCTGTGGGACGGCGATGCGGTGGTGTGGGATAGCCTCGCAATCGTCGAGTATCTCGCCGACAAGGTGGGCCGGGCGCGCTTCTGGCCCGAAGACGAGGCGGCGCGTGCCATGGCCCGATCGATGGCGGCGGAGATGCACGCAAGCTTCGCGGCGCTGCGCCGCGAGCACAGCATGAACATTCGCCAGATCTACCCCCCGGTACCGCCCTCCCCGGCCGTCCTCGCCGATCTGACGCGGATGATGGAATTGTGGGCCCAGGCACGGGCGCGCTTCGGCGGCGACGGCGACTTCCTGTTCGGAGAGTTCGGCGCGGTGGACATCATGTTCGCGCCGGTGTGCACGCGGATCATCACCTATTCGCTGCCGGTCGCGCGCTTTGCCGGCCCGTATATCGAGGCGGTGCTGACCCATCCGTTCATGCAGGACTGGATCGCCGGCGCCCAGGAAGAGGAATGGGTGATCGAGCAATTCGAGCGCCCGACGCCGCTCCCGACCGCCCCGTGACCGACGTCCTGGCGCTGGCGCAGGCGCTGATCGCCGCCGAGAGCGTGACCCCGGCGCGCGGCGCGGTGTTCGACGTGCTGGAGGCGGCACTGCTGCCGATCGGCTTCGAAGTGGAGCGATTCGTGGCCGGGGAAGCGCCCGATGGTCCAGTGGAGAATCTGCTAGCGGTGCGCGGTGAAGGCGGCACGCACTTCGCCTTCGCTGGCCATGTCGACGTGGTGCCACCGGGAAGCGGCTGGACGAGCGGCGCCTTCGAGCCTGAAGTGCGCGACGGCCTGCTCTTCGGGCGCGGCGCGGTGGACATGAAAGGCGCGATCGCCGCCTTCGTCGCCGCCGCGGCGCAGGTGACGGATGGGGGCACGACCAGCCTGATCATCACCGGTGACGAGGAAGGGCCGGCAACGTTCGGCACTCGCGCGCTGATCGACCGGATGGCTGCGCGGAACATCCGGCCGGACATGTGCCTGGTCGGTGAGCCAACGTCCGCGGCTAGGCTTGGGGACATGATCAAGATCGGGCGCCGCGGCTCGGTCAACATCTGGATCGACGTGCCGGGGCGGCAGGGGCATGTCGCCTATCCGCACCTGACCGACAACCCGATCCCGCGCCTCGTCGCCGCGCTGGCCGAGATCGACGGCATCGTGCTTGATGAGGGAACTGACTGGTTCCAGCCGTCGAACATCGAGGTGACTGACATCACCGTCGGAAACCCGGCGACAAATGTCATCCCCGCGCTCGCCTCGGCACGGTTATCGATCCGCTTCAACGATCTTCACCGTGGCGCAGACCTGGCGCGGCGGATCGAGGAGGTGGTGCTTCGCTACGCGCCGGGGGCGCGTGTGGAGGCGAAGGTATCAGGCGAGGCGTTTTTTACCGCGCCGGGCGCACTCTCCACGATCGTGGCTGAGGCGATCGAGGCGCGGACCGGGATCGTCACGGAGCTTTCGACCAGCGGCGGCACGTCGGACGCACGCTTCCTGTCCGCCGTCTGTCCGGTGGTCGAGTTCGGACTGCTCAACGCCACCATGCACAAGCTGGACGAGGCGGTGGCTGTCGAGGATCTTCGACTGCTGACCGGCATCTACGCCGACATCCTGCGCCGGGCCCTGGCCCCGACCGTCTAGGTTCCGCGCGGGCGGCGCAGCACGATATAGAGTGCGCCCGCGCCCCCGTGCCGCGGATGCGCGCCGCGCACCGCTGCGATCGCGCTGGCGTAGCGTGACGCAGCCAGCCAGTCCCCGATCGCCGCGCGGATGGCGCCGCGCGCATGCGGGCGCTCGCTTTCCGGGCGCGGCGGCTTTCCCGTGACAAGCAGGATCACGCGATCACCCCGCGCAATCGCGCGGCCGAGCGCCGCATCTAGGAGGTCATGCGCGGAATGGAGCGTATGGCCGTGAAGATCGATCGTCACATCGGGAGAGACCATCCCGCGCGACAGGCGCTTGTCCCAACCGCCGTCGAGCGTCACACCCGGTTGCGGCCGCTTCGGAAGCTCGACCCGCGGCGGCGCCGGCGGAGGCGCTGCCTTCGTGCGCGCGACCGGCTGGCGCTCAGCGGGCTTTGCGGGGACCGGTTTCGCGACCGCTGGCGCGCTTGCGGCGCGAAGCGGCCGCGCGGTCGCCATCACGCGCGCCCATAACGCCGCCTCGTCAGGGGCGAGGCTGCGCGACACCGAGCCGGCTCAGCGTGCCGACCGGCACCAGCACGAACGCCGTGCCGCGCGCGCTCATCCCGCCGGCGATCGCCCGCGCATCCTCGCCCGCACCCCAGAACGTGTCGAAGCGATTGGTGCCCTTGATCGCGCCGCCGGTATCCTGCGCCACCCACAAGCCGGTTGCGTCAGTGCGATCCATCGACAGGAACACCGGCGCGCCGAGCGGCACGAAGCGCACGTCGGCCGCCACGGTCGACTGGGCGGACACCGGCAGCCCCATGGCGCCCAGCGGCGGCCCATCGAGCAGGCGGAAGAAAACGAAACTCTTATTCTCGCGCATGATCGCGCGGCCCTGCTCCGGGTTCGCGTGCAGCCAGGCGACGATGCCCTGCATGCTCGACTGACCCGGCCCAAGCAGGCCGCGATCGCGCATCAGCTTGCCGATGCCGGTATAGTCGCGCCCGTTCTGTGTTTCGTAGCCGATCCGCAGCACCTCGCCGTCGGGGAGGCGCACAAGCCCCGAACCCTGCACCTGGAGGAAAAACAGCTCCACCGGATCGACGGCGTAGGCGAGGATCTTTGCCTTGCCGCGCAGCGCGCCTTCCTCGATGGCGGTACGATCATAGTACGGCACGAAGTTCGTGCCCTCCACCCGGCCGCGGATCTTCTTGCCCTTGAGACTGTCCGAGAAGAGGCCGAGGTCGACATCGACCAAGTCGCTCGGACGCCCATAGATCGGGGCATAGCCGCTGCGATGCTCACGCGAGCCAGCGATTTCCGGAATGTAATAGCCGGTGGCGAAAGCCTTGCCGTCGCCGACCTGCACCGTTTCGAAGAAGCGCGCGAAGAAGCGCTGAGGATCGCCGGATGCGCCCGCGGCGGCGTCACAGGCTGGCTTCCAGTCAGTGCCGCGCGTGAGCCCAGTCGGATCGGTCCTGCGGATCAGCGAGGGACAGCTGATGCGAAAAGCCGCCAGCGCGCCGGCAGCCGATTCGCGGGTGATCGGCAGGCTGGCGATTGGTGGGCCCGCGACAAGCCCTGCGCTGACCGCGGTCGTCGCCGTCGCCGATGTCATAGCGGGCACAGGCGTGATCGGGGTGGCCGGGGCCGGCTGACGCACCGGACCTTGAGGCCGCGGCTGCGATGGCACCTTGGACGGCGCCGGACCGGACCCGGGCGATGGCGGGACGACCCCGCCGACACATGCCGATAGCGCCAGCGCGGCGGCCAGCGCTGCTCCCCCCCGAAACGCCATCACGCTTCGTCGGTATCCACCAGCTTCCAGTTCGGATCGGCGCTGCGCAGCGTCCGCGCAAAGGTCCACACGTCATGCGTTTCGACCGCATCGCTCGTCGACCCGGCAATAACATTGCCCTCAGCATCGCGCGTCACGGCAGCGATGACCGCATCGAAGCGGACGGTGATCCGCGCATCCTTGCCGTTGAGCGAGGCCGAGGTGATCATCGCGCGCTCGATCGACACAAGTCGATTGTCGAGCACATGGCCCGAGGCATTACGCGCCGCGATCGCATCACCAAAGGCGCGGCTGACATCCGACGATACCAAGTCGCGCAGCGTTTCCTCGTCGCCCTTCCAGAAGGCCTCGAGGATCATGCGATAAGCCGCCTGCGCGCCATCCACGAAGCGTGCGACGTCGAACCCGGACTCGGCAGAGACGATCGCGCGAATGCCTGGCTCGGCGTCGCTTTCGAACGGCTTCACCGCCGGTTCGCGATTTTCCCGCACCGGCTCGACGGCACGCGGGAGCGCCGCGGGGGCGACACGCTCCTCCGCGGGCTTGATCAATGGCTGCTCATGCCCCGTACGCTTGCCCAGCACCGAATAGAGCCGAAGCGCGAGGAACGCGGCAACCATCGCGAGCAGGATAATGTAAAACACCCGGCCTCCGATACGCTGAAGTCCTAACATAGGCGGCAACGCATCATGTTTCAAATGGGTGCGACCGTTGAAACGCCCCGCCCCCCCTGCTAGGCGCCGCCGCCATGCGCGCGAGAGCAAGGCGCGCCCTTCTTTCAAGGATTCGACGAGATGGACGAGCAGGATCTTGGCGCCGGCAACGGCACGACGCCGCAGCCCAATGGCGAAGACACGTCGCCGGCAGTCGGGCTGATCTCGCAATATGTGAAGGACCTGTCCTTCGAGAATCCGCGCGCGCCGTCGGTCTATCAGGATCAGCAGGGCCCGGAGATTAACGTCCAATTCGACATCGCCGCCAATCAGGTGGCAGAAGACGCGCACGAAGTGACGCTGAAGATCGAAGTCCGCGCCGAGACGCAGGGCCGCGTCACGTTCCTCGTCGAGCTTTCCTATGCCGGTCTGTTCGGCGTGCGCAACGTGCCGATGGACGCGCTGCAGCCGTTCCTGCTCGGCGAAGCGCCGCGCCTGCTGTTCCCGTTCGCCCGCCGCGTCATCGCCGATACGATCCGCGACGGCGGCTTCCCGCCGCTGCTGCTGGAGCCGATCGACTTCAACGCGCTGTACATGCAGCAGAACGAGCAGCGTGACGCGCAGCTTCAAGCGGGGAACTTCGGCCAGGCCTGAGACCGGATCATGGACCGGGGTGGGATGCGCATCGCCCGTTCCACCCGGGCCTGCCGCCTCGTTGTGATCGCCGATCGCATGAACACAGCCGAGGTGGTGCGCGGGGCAATGATGGCGGACGGGGCGTAGCAAAATGAACCTCACGCGCGCGCTTGGTTCGGTCGGCGGGCTGACGCTGGCGAGCCGCGTGCTCGCGCTTGTCCGCGACACGTTGCAGGCAAGCTATGTCGGCGCCGGCTTTGCGTCGGACGCGTTCTTCGTCGCCTTCCGCTTGCCCAACATGTTCCGCGCGCTGTTCGCGGAAGGCGCGTTCAACGCCGCGTTCATCCCGCTGTTCAACAAGAAGATTGCCGAGGGCGGCGGGACCGCGGCGGGCATCGACTTTGCCGAGCGCGCGCTCGCGCTCCTCTTCCCCGTGCTGGTAGTGTTCACCGCCATCATGCTGGCCGCAGCGTGGCCGATCACCTGGGGCCTTTCGGGCGGTTTCGAGCGGCAGAACCCGAGCGAGGCGCAGTTTGCCTTCGCAGTCACGCTGTCGCGGATCACCATTCCCTATCTGATGCTGATCTCGCTTGCGTCGCTGCTCGGTGCGATCCTCAATTCGCTCGGCAAGTTCTGGGTGAATGCGGCGGCACCGATCCTGCTGAACGTGGCCATGGTGGCCGGACTCCTCTTCTTCCATGGCGACAACCCGTACGAGACAGCGCGGTCGCAGGCGGTGGCGGTGACGGTGGGCGGCGCAATGCAGCTTGCCTGGCTGTGGTGGGCGTGCCGACGCGCCGGGGTCAGCCTGAAGCTGCGCATGCCGCGGCTCGACGACGATGTCCGGCGGCTGCTGAAGCTGATCGTGCCGGCTGCGACGGGCGCTGGCGCCGCGCAGATCAACCTAGCCATCTCCACCGCGCTCGCCGGCGGGTTGTTGTCGGCTGGCTCGATCTCGGCGATCTATTATGCGGATCGCCTGAACCAGCTGCCGCTGGGGATGATCGGCATCGGCCTTGGCACCATCCTGCTGCCCGTCATCTCGCGCCAGCTCGCGGAGGGCCGCGAGGCCGAAGCGATGGAGACGCAGAATCGCGGGCTGGAGCTCGCGCTCTTCCTGACGCTGCCCGCAACCGCGGCGTTCGTCTTTGCGGCCGAGCCGATCGTGCGGGGGCTGTTCCAGCACGGCGCGTTCGACGCATCGGACACGACGCGGGCGGCGCTGGCGCTGTCGGCCTTCTCGATTGGCCTGCCGAGCTACGTGCTGGTGAAGGTGCTGACGCCCGGCTTTTACGCTCGGGCCGATACGGCAACCCCGGTGCGGCTGGCCTTGTGGTCAGTGGCAGTGAACCTCGTCGGGAATCTCATTCTTATTCCGCTGCTTGGCCGTTACGGCATCGGCCAGATGGGGCCGCCGCTGGCCACAGCCCTTGCCTCCACGATCAACGTGGCGTCGCTGTACATCGTGCTGGCGCGGCGCGGGCATCTGGCGATCGATGCGCAGGTGCGGCGGCGGGTGCCGCGGCTGGCGCTGGCCGCAGGGGTGATGGGTGGGGCGTTGCTGCTCATCGCGCCCCCGATTGACCCGTACCTTACCGGCAGTCTTCCGGTGCGCATTGGTGCCTTGATGGCGCTGGTTGGCGCGGGCGTGTCAGTTTATGGCGTTGCCTGTGTGGTGACTGGGGCGTACCGGCTGTCCGATATCAAAGCCCTCCTCCGTCGCAAGAAAGCAAGCTGACCATCATGCGCGTCGTTTCCGGCATCAAGCCTACCGGCAATCTTCACCTCGGCAATTACCTGGGCGCGGTGAAGCAGTGGGTGGCGATGCAGGACGAGATCCAGGCCGCCGGGGGCGAGACGATGTATTTCATCGCCGACCTTCATGGCCTGACCGAGTGGATCGCGCCGGCCGAGCTGACCGCCAACACGATCGAGATGACCGCGACGCTGGTCGCGGCGGGGATCGACCCTGAGCGATCGACCCTGTTCAACCAGACCCGCGTGCCGGCGCACAGTGAGCTGGCGTGGTTGCTCAACAATGTCGCGCGGGTCGGCTGGCTCAACCGCATGACGCAGTTCAAGGACAAGGCGGGCAAGAACCGCGAGGGCGCGAGCGTCGGCCTGTACGACTATCCGGTGCTGATGGCGGCGGACGTGCTGCTGTACAATGCGACGCACGTGCCGGTCGGCGAGGACCAGAAGCAGCATCTGGAGCTGGCGCGCGACATCGCGACCAAGTTCAACCAGGATTACAACACCGAGCTGTTCACCCTGCCCGAGCCGCTGATCAGCAAGGCCGCGCCGCGCATCATGAGCCTGCGAGATGCGTCGGCCAAGATGTCCAAATCCAACCCGTCGGTGCAGTCGGTGGTGAAGCTGATCGACAGCGACAGCGAGATTGCCGACAAGTTCCGCAAGGCGAAGACCGATCCCGACGCGCTGCCCGACAGCTGGGATGCGCTGGCGGAGCGGCCGGAGGCACGCAACCTGGTGACGATCTTCGCGGCGCTGGCAGATCGGACGCCCGAGGATGTGGTGGCAGAGTTCGCCGGCCAGGGCTTCGGACAGTTCAAGCCGGCGCTGGCCGACCTTGCGGTGGCGAAGCTGGGCCCGATCCGCGACGAGATGCTGCGGCTGCTGAATGATCGCGGCGCGATCGACGCGATCCTGGCGCGCGGAGCGGAGAAGGCGCGTGACCTGGCGGCACCGGTGCTGACGCAGGCGCAGAAGGCGATGGGCCTACTGGCCTGACACATCGTCAAGGAAGCCGGGGGCGAGCAAATCGGACCGCCGGCTCCCGACATTGTCGGCTGCGGCCATCTATGTCACCGTTCGCGCTATAACGTCGACCCGTGAGAGGCCCCTCCTTATCCTGAACGCGCTGCGCAACCTTGCCCGACGCAACCGGGCGCCGAGCACCGCGCCCGGCGAGCGCATATACGCGATCGGCGACGTGCACGGTTGCATCGAGCAGCTGGAGGAACTGTGGGCGACGATCACCGCCCATGCCGCCGCGCGGCCCGACCCGCGCGCAATGCGCATCATTTTCCTTGGGGACATCGTCGATCGCGGCCCCGACACCCGCGGTGCATTGCAATGGCTAGACCGGCTGCACCACGAGGCGCCGGGCATCGTGACGCTGATGGGCAATCACGAGGAAATGCTGATCCGCGCCTGCGAGCGCGATCCGATGACGTTTGCCAACTGGCTGCGCAACGGCGGCAATGACACCGCGAGGAGCTTCGGCCTGCCCCCGTTCGATGGGGAGGATGCGGGCGCCTATATCGAGGAACTGCGCGCCGCCATCGGCCCCGAATGGATCGAGTGGATGCGCGGCTGGCCGCTGACCGCGACGTCGGGCGACTATTTCTTCTGCCACGCCGGGGTGAAGCCGGGCGTGGCGCTGCGCAAGCAGCACCGCCGCGACCTGTTGTGGATCCGCGAGGATTTCCTCGACAGCCAGCGCGACCACGGGGCCGTCATCGTTCATGGCCACACGATCAGCCCGTTCGTCGAACTGCGGCCCAACCGGATCGGTCTCGACACCGGCGCCTATCAATCAGGCGTCCTGAGCGCGGTCTATCTGGAGGATAGCGCGATCGAGGTGCTGGCGACGCGGGGATGAGGGGCCTAGGGAAAGGCGCGTGACTGCTTTCCCTGACATCACCCCCGACAGCGAACACCGCGGGCTGGTCGCTGCGCTGCCAGCGCGCATCCGCCCGTTTGCGCTTCTTGCCCGTTTCGACCGGCCGATCGGCTGGTGGCTGCTGTTCTGGCCGGGGGCCTGGGCCGTTGCGCTGGCGGGCGGCGCGATTCCGCGCTGGTCGCTGATTGCCTGGCTCCTGATCGGCAGCATCGCGATGCGGGGCGCGGGCTGCGTCTACAATGACATCGTCGACCGCGACCTGGATGCCAGCGTCGCGCGCACTCGGGCGCGGCCGATCCCATCCGGCCAAGTGTCGCTGAAGGCGGCCTGGGCGTGGCTTGGCATCCTCTGCCTGATCGGCCTCGTCGTGCTGGTACAGCTTCGTGTCGATACCGCGGTGCTGGCCGTCGCCAGCCTGGCGCTGGTTGCGGGCTACCCGTTCATGAAGCGGATCACCTGGTGGCCGCAGGCATGGCTTGGGCTGGTCTTTTCCTGGGCGGCGCTGGTCGGCTGGCTGGAAACCTGGGGCGCGCTGACCGCGCCGGGCCTGCTGCTCTATGCCGGATCGGTCCTGTGGGTGATCGGCTATGACACGATCTACGCGCTGCAGGATCGGGAGGACGACGCGCTGATCGGTGTGCGGTCCTCCGCGCTTCGCATGGGCCGGCATGTCCGCGGCGGCACGGCGCTCTGCTACGCGGGCGCGCTGTTGCTGTGGGCGACGGCGCTGTGGCTGCAGCGTTCGGATGCGCTGGTGCTCGCGGCGCTGCTGCCAATGGCACTTCACCTTGGATGGCAGGTGGCGACGCTTCGCCCCGATGATGGCGCCGGCGCCCTTGCCCGCTTCCGATCCAATCGCTTTGCCGGGCTGCTGATGTTCCTCGCCTGCCTCGTCGTCGGGACGAACCTCTAGCAACGGCGGCATCCCGCCCCTAAGTCGCTGGCATGCTGACTCCCCCCGAGGCGCAGGAACGCGCCGCCGATATCGTCGCCCGCGCCATGAAAGCCGGCGCCGACGCAGCCGACGCCGTGTTCGCTGCCGACGCCGCAACCGAGATATCGGTGCGCCTTGGCGCGCTTGAGGACGTCGGCCGATCCGAGAGCGAAGATCTGGGGCTGCGCGTATTCATCGGGCAGCGTTCGGCCAGCGTCTCGACATCCGATCTCGCGCCCGAAGCGCTCGAGCAACTGGTGGAGCGCGCCATCGCGATGGCGCGCGAGGCACCGGAAGATCGCTGGGCCGGCCTTGCACCGGAGGAGCGGCTGATGAAGGGCGATGCGCCGCTGCTCGACCTCGACGACGGCGGCGACATGTCCCCGACCGAGCTTCGCGAAGCCGCGCTGGCGGCGGAGGAAGCGGCACGCGCCGTTCCCGGCGTCACCAACAGCGAAGGCGGCGGGGCAAGCGCCTCGCGCAGCCTGTGGGCGCTTGCCACCAGCCACGGGTTTAGCGGCGCTTACGCCAATTCCGGCTACGGCCTGTCCGCCAGCGTCATGGCCGGTGAGGGCAGCGGCATGCAGCGCGATTATGCGTTTACCTCCGCCCGCCATCGCAGCCGGCTAGAATCGCCGGAAGAGATCGGCCGCCGCGCGGGCGAGCGTGCCGTGGCGCGGCTGAACCCCGGCCGAATGGAAAGCGCCGCGCTGCCGGTAGTGTTCGATCCCCGCGTCGGTGCCGGGCTGCTGGGCCATCTGACCGGCGCGATCGCTGGCCAGGCGATCACGCGCCGCACCAGCTTCCTGCTCGAAGCGCTGGGCACCAAGGTGTTCGCCGACGGCATCACCGTTTCCGACGATCCGCATCGTCCGCACGGCCTGCGTTCGCGCCCGTTCGATGGCGAGGGCCTGCCGGTGTCGCCTTGCGCGATCATCGAGGACGGCGTGCTTTCCACCTGGCTGCTCGATTCGGCATCTGCCCGGCAGCTCGGGCTGGAGCCGACCGGCCATGCCGCGCGCGGTGTCGGCGGTGCGCCGGGGGTGACGACCAGCAACCTCTACATGCACGCCGGACACGTGCCGGTCGCGACGCTAATCGGCGACATCAAGCGCGGCGTCTATGTCACCGAACTGATCGGCCAGGGCGTGAACGGCGTGACGGGCGATTACAGCCGCGGCGCGGCCGGCTTCCTGATCGAGGATGGCGAGCTTGCCGGGCCGATCGCGGAATTCACCATCGCGGGCAACCTCAAGGACATGTTCCGCAACGTGACGCCCGCCAACGATCTGGAATTCCGCTACGGCACGAACGTGCCGACGCTGCGCATCGATGGGATGACCGTCGCCGGTGGATGATCTCACCGATGCGGTAGCGGATATTACGCGCGAAGCGGGTGAGCGAGCGCTCGCCCGCTTCGGCACCGATTTCGCGCGCTGGGACAAGACACCGGGGAGCCCGGTGTGCGAGGTCGATCTGGAGATCGACCGCCTCCTGCGCTCCCGCCTCTCTGCGCTTCTGCCCGATGCCGGGTGGCTTTCCGAGGAGACGGCGGACAATCCCGATCGGCTAAGCCACAAGCGCATCTGGGTGGTCGATCCGATCGACGGCACGCGCGATTATATTCGGGGTCGCCCCGGATGGGCCGTTTCAGTGGCGCTGGTGGAGAACGGCCGGTCAGTGATCGGCGTGCTCGATGCGCCGGCACGACGCGAGCTGTGGCGGGCGACCGCCGGTCGCGGCGCGACGCTGAACGGCGATCCGATCCACGCCAGCACCCGCACCGAATTTGCCGGCGCGCGCGTGCCGACCGACGCCCTGCCGAAGACCGACCGCGACCTGACCGCGGTGGAGAAGCCCAATTCGATCGCGCTGCGCATGGCGATGGTGGCGGACAATCGCGCCGACCTGGTCGCGACGCTGCGCTGGGGAAATGAGTGGGATATTGCCGCCGCATCGCTGATCGCGGCGGAGGCGGGCGGCTCCGTGACCGACGCGCTGGGCGCGGACCTGTTGTTCAACAAGCCGAACCCGCGCGCGTTCGGGGTGATCACCAGCAGCGTCGGGATCCATGAAGCCGCGATCGAGCGGCTGGCGGAGCGAGCGCGGGCGGTGATCGGCCAGTAATCATCACCCCGGGCCGATGCCCGGGATGACGATCGTTGCGCCGTCTTACTTCTGGCAGGCGACGATGGCGGCGATGACGCTCAGCGTTTCCTGCGGATCGCGCACCCGGACCGTATCGAGCCCGAGTTCCTTCGCCGGATAATCATTGCCGCCGGGGAAGATCGCATCGCCGATGAACATCATCGCATCGAGCGGAATGCCGCTTTCGTCGCGCAGCCGCTTCAGGCCATAGGCCTTGTCGACACCCTCCTGCGTGATGTCGATCGAGGTCGCGCCGCCCATGTTGATCGAGAGGCCAGGCAGGCGCTTCTTGAGATCGGCCTGGATCACCTTGCGCTTGGCGAAATCCGGATCCCAGCTTTCCTTGGCGTGGATCGGCGCCTGCTGGCCGAGCGCGGAGAAAGTGATCTGGCTGCCGCGATCCTCGATCCGTTCGCCCCACGTCTGCTCCGGGACGAAGCCGGTGGCTTCGAGCGCCTCGTCGAAGGCCTTTAGGATCGTCTTCTTCTGCTCATCGGAGAACAGCTCGGCATAGACCGAGCCCCATTTGCCGTCGCGATAGGTGTAGAGCTTCGTGCCCGTCGTCGGCATCAGCCACAGGCGCGACAGGTCCGCACGTCCGGGCAGGCGCGAGGCGACCTGCTTGTCGAACTGCGGCCAGTCCCCGCCCGAGATCACGGCGATATGCGCGACGCCGAGCAGATCGGCGAGCGCTTCCCCCATGTCCGGCTGGATCGCCTGCTTGCTCTCCGCCAAGGTGCCGTCGAGATCGAACGCGACGAGTTGCTTCACATCATTCTCCCAAGGATGAACATATCGATGGCGTGGGCGACGCCGTCCGCATCGTTGCCGTGCGTGACGTCGGCGGCCTTGGCCTTCACCGCGTCGGGCGCGTTGCCCATCGCGATGGCGCGGCCGGCGCGGGCGAACATCGGCAGGTCGTTGGCCTGATCGCCGATCACGATCGTACGATCGAGCGCGACGTGCATCGCCGCGGCAAGACGCGCGATTCCGTCGCCCTTGTTGGCGGTCGTCGCGGTGACATCGAGATAATAGGTCTGCGACTTGGCGATCGTCGCCTCACCAAGATCGGCCGCGAGGATGCGATCGCGCAAGGCATCGAGAACGGCGGGATCATCGCTGACGAAGGTGATCTTGTCGGCGTGGTCGAGCAGATCCGCGAATCCGGTGCAGATCGTCGGCTCCTGATTCGATGCGCGACGCTCGCTTGGCACGTGCGCGCCTTCCCCGGAGGTGGCGTACCAGCGATCGTCGGCGAAGACCCAGATATCCACCGGCGTCTCCTGCGCCAGCGCAACGGCGCCGCGTGCGACATTTTCCTCGACGACGTGGCGGCACAGGATCTCGCCGTTGCGGCGGAAGACGAGGCCGCCGTTGAAGGCGCCCATCGGGGCGTCGAGCGACAGCGTATCGGCAAGCGGCGTCAGGCCCGACATTGGCCGGGCGCTGATCATCGTGAAGCCGAACCCGGCCGTGCGCAGGCGATCGATCGACTCGATCGTGGCGGGGGTGAGCTGCTTCTGCTTGTCGACCAGCGTGCCGTCGACATCGCTGATGACGAGCGTCACGAACGCACGCTCATTGCGGAATCTCGACGTGGCCGCCGAAGCCGTAGCGCATCGCGGAGAGCAACTTGTCGCCGTACATCTCGTCGATGCGGCTGCGGTAGCGGGCGAAAAGCGCGGTGGTGAGGACGGCGACGGGGGTCGCCTGCTCCATCGCGGCCTCGATCGTCCAGCGGCCCTCGCCGGAATCGGCGACCTTGCCGGAGAATTGCTCCAGCTTCTGATCCTGCGCCAGAGCCGAGGCGGTAAGATCGAGCAGCCAGGAGGAAATCACCGAGCCGCGGCGCCAGACCTCGGAAATCTCCGACATGTTGAAGTCGAACCTTTCCTCTTCGGGCAAATGCGCGACGTTGCGGCCCCACAGCACATCGAACCCCTCAGCATAAGCCTGCATCAGGCCGTATTCGATGCCGTTGTGAACCATCTTCACGAAGTGGCCCGCACCAGCGCGTCCGGCGTGGATATAACCCTTTTCCGCGCGCGGATCGGCATCCTCACCTCGGTTGGGCGTGCGGGGCACAGAGCCGATGCCGGGCGCCAGCGTGTCGAAGATCGGGTCGAGAAAATCGACCGTCTCCTTGTCGCCCCCAATCATCATGCAATAGCCGCGTTCAAGCCCCCAGACGCCGCCCGAGGTGCCGACGTCGACATAGCGGACGCCTTTTTCGGCGAGCGCCTTGGCGCGGCGAACATCGTCCTTCCAGAAGGTGTTGCCGCCATCGATGATGATGTCGCCCGAAGCACATTCGGTCGCGCTCAGTTCCTCGATCGTGCTTTCGGTCGGCGCGCCGGCAGGCAGCATGATCCAGTAGATCGCCGGGCTGGCGAGCTTGTCCTTCATGTCGGCGAGCGACGACGCGCCGATCGCACCTTCGCCAGCGAGGCCCGACACCGCATCGTCATTGCGATCCCAGACCACGACCTCATGGCCGCCGCGCATCAAGCGCCGCGCGATATTGCCGCCCATGCGGCCAAGGCCGACGATGCCGATCTTCATGTCAAAGGCTCCCGCTTTTACCGCCGCTCGGGCCAAACTTCTCGAAACTTACGCTTCGGACCCATGCTCTGGCGGCCAAAAGCGCGAACGGGGCGGAACGGCCTTTCGTTCCGCCCGCGCCCTGTCAGGCGTCCGCCGGATGCTTCGCCTGGATCGAGCGGAGGAGCTCGTCGAACGACTTGGAGAAGGACGCGACGCCCTCGCTCGCCAGTTCCTCGGTGACGCCCGGCAGATCGAGGCCGAGGCGATCCGCATCGGCCAGCACCTTGCGTGCGCCATCGACGTCCTGCGTCAGCGTGACGGCGGCGGTGCCGCGCTCGCGGAACGCATCGAGCGTTTTGGGCGGCACGGTGTTAACCGTGTCAGGGCCGATCAGCGTGTCGATATAGAGCGTGTCCGGATAATCCGGGTTCTTGACGCCGGTGGAGGCCCACAGCAGCCGCTGCGGCTGCGCGCCCTTGGCGGCCAGCGCCTGCCAGCGATCCGAGGCGATGAATTCCTGATACCAGGCGTAAGCGAGCTTGGCATTGGCGATCGCCACCTTGCCCTTCAGCGCCTTGGCTTCATCGCCGCCGACGCCATCCTCGATCTTCTTGTCGATCTTGCTGTCGATGCGGCTGACGAAGAAGCTGGCCACGCTGGCGACGCGATCAATCGGCTCACCGCGCGCGACGCGCTGCTCCAGCCCCTCGACATATGCCAGCGCGACGGCCTGATATGCCTCCTGCGAGAAGAGCAAGGTGACGTTGACGCTGATTCCGCTGGCGATCGTCGCCGCGATCGCCGGAACACCGGCGGGGGTTCCCGGGATCTTGATCATCAGGTTCGGCCGGTCGACTGCCGCCCAGAGCTTCTTCGCCTCGGCGATCGTCGCATCAGTGTCGTTGGCGACATAGGGCGACACTTCGAGGCTGACATAGCCGTCCTTGCCCTTCAGCCGATCATAGACCGGGCGAAGCGTGTCGGCCGCCGCCTTGATGTCTTCAACCGCGAGATACTCGTACCGATCCAGCGCTGCTGCGCCCGGGTGTGCCTTGTCATACTCGGCGAGGCTGGCGTCATACGCGGTGCCCTGCCCCATCGCCTGCTGAAAGATCGTCGGGTTCGAGGTGACGCCGGTAACGCCATCCTCATCGACGAGCTTCTTCAGCCCGCCGTCGTTGAGGAAATCGCGCGCGACAAAATCGAGCCAGATCGCCTGGCCGAGCGCTGCAAGATCGTTGAGCCTGCCCATAATTCTTCACTCCATCCGTTCATGTCGAGCGAAGCCGAAACACGTTGGCGCATCACAACGCCGAGCCCGTCCGGCCCCGGTTACCGACTTCGCTCGGACCGGACGGGGGTGTTGTTACCAGTTAGGCAGCCATGACTTCTTTCGCCACCTTCACCACGTTGTCGACGGTGAAGCCGAACTTGTCCGCAAGCTTGGAGATCGGGGCGGAAGCACCGAAGGTGGACATGGTGATCGTCTTGCCGGCGAGGCCGACGTAGCGATCCCAGCCGATCTCGCCCGCCATCTCGATCGCGACGCGCGCGGCCACTGCCTTGGGCAGGACGCTTTCCTTGTACGCATCGCTCTGCTTCTCGAACCGGTACCAGCTCGGCATCGAGACGACGCGGCTCTTCACGCCTTCGGCAAGCAGCTTCTCATGCGCCTGTATCGCAAGGCCCACCTCGCTGCCGGTCGCGAGCAGGATCACGTCCGGCGTGCCGTCGCTGTCGGCGAGGATATAGCCGCCCTGCTTCACACCATCGGCGCTGGCGTACTTCGAGCGATCGATCGTCGGCAGCGCCTGGCGCGACAGGACCAGCGCAGCCGGCTGCTTCGGCGTCTCGACGATCGCGCGCCATGCCGCGGCAACCTCGTTCGCGTCGCCCGGGCGGAACATGTCGAGGCCGGGCGTGGCGCGCATCATGGCCAGCATCTCGATCGGCTGATGGGTCGGCCCGTCTTCACCGACACCGATCGAATCGTGCGTGAAGATCCAGGTGGTGCCGAGCTCCATGAGCGCCGAGAGGCGCACCGGCGGACGCATGTAATCGAGGAAGACGAGGAAGGTGCTGCCATAGGAGCGCAGCCCCGACAGCGACATGCCTACCGCGATCGAGCCCATGGCATGTTCGCGCACGCCGAAGTGGAAGTTGCGGCCGGCGTAATTATCCGCCTCGAACGATGCCTCGCCCTTGATGTCCGTCTTGGTCGAGGGTGCGAGATCGGCCGAGCCGCCGATCAGCCACGGCATCTTCTTGGCGATTGCGTTCAGTACCTTGCCGCCGGCGTCGCGGCTGGCGATGCCCTTGGCGTCTGCCTCGAACGTCGGGATTTCCGCGTCCCAGCCATCGGGCAGCGTGCCGTTGATGATCGCATCGACTTCCCTGGCGAGATCGGGGTGCTCGGCGCGATACTTCTGGAGGGTCGCCTCCCATGCCTCGCGCAGCGGCGCAGCGCGGCTGGACATGGCCTTTTCGAAGTTTTCCTGCACGCCTTCGGGGACGTAGAAGCTCTTGTCGGTCGGCCAGCCGTAGGCCTCCTTGGTCAGGCGGACATTCTCTTCGCCCAGCGCCTCGCCATGCGCCTTCTCGCTGCCGGCGCGAGGGGAGCCCCAGCCGATTACCGACTTCACGACGATGAACGTCGGCTTGTCGGTGGTGGCGCGGAATTCCTCGAACGCCCTGGTCAGCGCCGCGACATCATTGGCATCATCCACGTGGATGACGTGCCAGCCATAAGCCTCGAAGCGCTTGCCCACATCCTCATCGAACGCGAGGTCCGTATCGCCCTCGATCGAGATCTGGTTGCTGTCATAGATCCAGCAGAGGTTGGAGAGCTTCAGGTGACCGGCGAGGCTCGCGGCCTCCGAGGCGACGCCCTCCATCATGTCACCGTCGCCGCACAGGGCATAGACGTCATGATCGAAGAGGGTGAAGCCGGGCTTGTTGTAGCGCGCCGCCATCCAGCGCTCGGCGATCGCCATGCCGACCGAATTGCCGCAGCCCTGCCCGAGCGGGCCGGTGGTCGTCTCGACGCCGACGGTGTGGCTGTACTCAGGGTGGCCCGGCGTCTTGGAGCCGAGCTGGCGGAACTGCTTGATATCGTCGAGGCTGACGGCGGGGGCACCATCGGGCTGCTTCACGCCTGCGAGATGCAGCAGCGAATAGAGCAGCATCGAGGCGTGGCCGACCGACAGGACGAAGCGATCACGGTTGGGCCAGTGCGCGTTCGCCGGATCGTAGCGCAGGAATTTCGTCCACAGCGTGTGGCCGACCGGCGCAAGCGCCATCGGCGTTCCGGGGTGACCCGAATTGGCCGCCTGAACGGCATCCATCGAGAGCGTGCGGATCGTGTCGATCGCGAGCCGCTCGGGCGAGCCGTCCTCGTGAACATTCGCGGACGAAGAGGTTGCGGTGTCGGTCATGGGGCCTCGCTGATTCTTTGGATCGAACGCACGGGCCCTTGCCCGGTTGCCGAATCCCGGCCCCTCTAAACGTTCGTATGGTCGCGTTCCAGTCGCGTAACGAAACCGTTCGAAGCGATGTAGGCAGCGTCCACTTCATCAAGGAACAGGCCATGGCCGAGCGCCCCGGGAATGGCGGCGATCGCGGCCGCGAGGGAGCGGGGATCAGGCATGGCGACGAAGCGGCAGTCGGCGACCAGATTGCCGTTATCGGTGCGATAGCCCGGGCGGACGGTGACGGTGGCGCCGAGTGGTTGAAGCTGCCTCATGACGAAGGCGCGGGCGAAGGGAAGCACCTCGACCGGGAGCTTGGCCGCTCCGATCGCCTCCACCCGCTTCGATCCGTCGGCGATCACGACAAAGCGGCGCGCGGCGGCGGCAACCGTCTTCTCACGCAGCATCGCCCCGCCCGCACCCTTGATCGCCCAGAGCCGGCGGTCGATCTCGTCCGCGCCGTCGATCGCGAGGTCCAGCGTCGCGACATCGGCGAAATCGCGCACGATGATGCCGCCGTCGAGCGCGGCGGCGGTGCTTGCCTCGCTGGTTGCCACCGCCTCGATCCGGAGCCCGGCGGCGCAGCGGCGGGCCAGAGCCTGAATGGCGAAGGCCGCGGTCGATCCGGTGCCGAGGCCGACGATCATCCCGTCCCGAACCTCCGCCACCGCAGCTTCCGCGGCCAGCCTCTTGTCATCCTCGGCGCTCATGCCGCCTTATAACGCAGGTCGAGCGCCGAAGGATCACGGCGCGTCAGGCGTACTTCTGCTCTTCCCACCACGGGAAGAAGTCCGGCATCGCCTCGGACACCTTGTCCGGATACACCGGAGTGCGCTTTTCGAGGAAGGAGGTGACGCCTTCCTTCGCATCGCCCGAGCGGCCGCGCGACAGGATCGCGCGACTATCGATCTTGTGGGCGTCCATCGGGTGGCTCATGCCGAGCCCGCGCCACAGCATCTGGCGGGTGAGCGCGACCGAGACGGGCGCGGTATTGTCCGCGATCTCGCGAGCAAGGGCATTGGCGACGGCGAGCAGCTCGCCGCCCGGCACCACCTGCTTCACCAGACGACCGTTCAGTGCCTCCTGCGCGTCGAAGACGCGGCCCGAGAAGCACCATTCCAGCGCCTGGTTGATGCCGACGACGCGCGGCAGGAAGAAGCTGGACGCGGCCTCCGGCACGATGCCACGGCGTGCAAAGACGAAGCCGAAGCGCGCGGTGTCACTGGCGATGCGGATGTCCATCGGCAGCTGCATGGTGGAGCCAATGCCGACCGCGGGGCCGTTCACCGCCGCAATCACCGGCTTCAGGCATTCGAAGATCCGCAGCGTCAGCCGGCCGCCGCCGTCACGCGCCTCTTCCATCTCATAGGTGAGGCCGCCCAGGCCGCTGCCGTGATCGGGGCGATCGGTGCGGTTGTCATAGTCGAAGGTCTTGGCGCCCGCCGACAGATCCGCGCCGGCGCAGAAGGCGCGGCCGGCGCCCGTCACAATGACGCAGCGCACGTCGTCATTGGCATCCACCTTGTCGAACGCGTCGATCATCTCGGCCATCATCGTGCCGGTGAATGCGTTGAGCTTTTCCGGCCGGTTCAGCGTGATCGTCGCGATACCGTCCTTCACGTCATAGATGATCTGCTCGTACGCCAAGCTGCCTCTCCTTACTTGCGCCGCCCCTCCGGCAGCTTCGCCGATGACCATAACATTATTTATGGTAGTACAGGCAAGCGAGTCGCTGCACTGGCCGTTGCCGTAACGGCATTTTCGAAGGTGCGGTTCGCCGATACCGCCCTTTAAGAGCGGCAAATTCCATCCTGCGGTTCACAAGGGTTGCGAGGCTGGCGCCCTCGCGCCTACAGGTGCGCTGCACCCGCGAACGGGATGAGGAAGCCAAGGGGAGTCTTCGTGAACGCAGACGAGATGAAGGCCGCGATCGGCAAGGAAAGCGTCTCCGAATGGGTCGAGGTGACCCAGGAGATGATCAACAAGTTCGCCGACGCGACGGGCGACCACCAGTTCATCCACATCGACCCGGAACGCGCCAAACAGACGCCGTTCGGCACGACCATCGCGCACGGCTTCCTGACGCTGTCGCTGCTGCCGCTGCTGTCGGCCAAGAACCCCGGCATGCCGCGGCTCGACGGCGTCAAGATGGGCGTGAATTACGGCGGCAACAAAGTCCGCTTCCTCGCCCCCGTTCCGTCGGGCTCGCGCGTGCGCGGCCGTTCGAAGCTGACCGAATTCGATGAAAAGCGTCCGGGCCAGTACCAGTTCACCACCGAGACCACGATCGAGATCGAGGGCAGCGAAAAGCCAGCGATGATCGCGGAGTGGATCACCCAAGTCTTCACCTGATATCCTCCTGACCGCCGCCCTCCCCAGGGAGCGCCGCCCGCAGCCGCGGGCGGACCGGCCACCAACCTTACCCAAGGACAACAATCATGCGTTCCGCCGTCATCGTTTCCACCGCCCGCACGCCGATCGGCCGGGCCTATCGTGGCGCGTTCAACAACACGCTGTCGCCGACGCTCGCCAGCCATGCGATCAAGGCCGCCGTCGAGCGCGCCGGGATCGACGGTGCTGAAATCCAGGACGTCGTGATGGGCGCCGCGCTCCAGCAGGGCGCGCAGGCGACCAACATTGCGCGCACCTCGCTGCTGCGCGCCGGCCTCCCCACCTCGGTCTCGGGCATGTCGCTCGACCGCCAGTGCGCATCGGGCCTGATGGCGATCGCGACTGCCGCAAAGCAGATCGTGGTCGACAACATGGACGTGACGCTGGGCGGCGGCGTCGATTCGATCAGCATCGTCCAGACGCCGCAGATGCGCGTGCAGCCCGACCCCGAACTGGTCGCGATGCACAAGGACATCTACATGCCGATGCTGCAGACCGCCGAAGTGGTGGCCAAGCGTTATGGCATCAGCCGCGACGCGCAGGACGAATATGGCTTCCAGTCGCAGCAGCGCACCGCCGCCGCGCAGGCCGCCGGCAAGTTCGATGACGAGATCATCCCCGTCACCGCCAACATGGCGATCACCGACAAGGAGACCAAGGAAGTCTCCTACAAGGAAGTGACGCTGGCGAAGGACGAGGGCAACCGCCCGGACACCACGCTGGAGGGCCTGAAGTCGCTGAAGCCGGTGCTTGGCCCGGACCTCAACATCACCGCCGGCAACGCCTCGCAGCTGTCGGACGGCGCATCGGCCAGCGTGCTGATGGAAGAGAAGCTGGCCGAGAAGAAGGGCCTGACCCCGCTGGGCCGCTATGTCGGCATGGCCGTTGCCGGCACCGAGCCGGACGAGATGGGCATCGGCCCGGTCTTCGCGATCCCCAAGCTGCTCGAGCGCTTCAACCTGAAGATGGACGACATCGGCCTGTGGGAGCTGAACGAGGCGTTTGCGGTGCAGGTGCTGTACTGCCGTGACAAGCTGGGCATCCCCAACGAGCTGCTGAACGTGAACGGCGGCGCGATCTCGATCGGCCACCCGTACGGCATGTCGGGCGCGCGCATGACGGGCCACGCGCTGATCGAAGGCAAGCGTCGCGGCGCTAAGTATGTCGTGATCACGATGTGCGTCGGCGGCGGCATGGGCGCAGCGGGCCTGTTCGAGGTCCTCTGATCCGCACAATCGGCCGGCGCCTCAGGTGCCGGCCACGATGATCCGGGCGATCATCCCGAGCCTCGGCCGCCGCGAGCGGCCGGGGCTCGATCTTTTTCGGGCGTGCGGATCGCCGCGCCGAAACAGCGCAACCAACGGACGTTCGCCTCGTTCTTCGGCTTGATCTAAAGCAGGAGAGTGCCGCATGGCCGATAAGGATAGTCCGCAGGAAGTCGCCGAAACCTTCCTGAAGAAGCTTGAAGCAAGCCCGTATGTGATGATCGGCCTGATGGACGGCGAACATTCCGAACCGATGAGCGTGAAGCTGGACGAAACCCAGCCGAACACGCTGTTCATGTTCTCCGCGCGCGACAACCGCATTGCCAAGGGCGGCGAGGCGATGGCGCAGTTCGTCGGCAAGGGACACGATTTCTTCGCCTGCCTCGCGGGCCGCGTCTCCGAGGAGACGAACCAGGCGACGTTCGACAAATTGTGGGACAATCAGGTCGAGGCATGGTTCCCGAACGGCAAGGCCGATGCGCGGCTCAACCGCTTCGACATCACGTCTGCCGAGCTGTGGGAGACCGACGTGTCGATCAGCGGGCGGCTGAAGATGCTGTTCGGCGGCACGATCGATTCCGCGGAATCGTCGAGCCACGCCAAGGTCGGTTCGGTCGGATAAATCGGACGGGGGCGGCTTGGGTCGCCCCCTGGCCTCGCCTAAGCGCCGCCTCAGTCGTGCGCGGTGATCCACTGTTCGACCACGGGCGCGATCCGGTCGCGCCACTTCGATCCGTTGAAGATGCCGTAATGGCCGACGCCTTCGGCCATGTAATAGCGCTTCTTTTCCTCCGGCAGCCCGGTCGCGATCGTCAGCGCGGCCTTCGTCTGGCCGAGGCCGGAGATATCATCGCGCTCGCCCTCGATCGCGAGCAGCGCGATGTCCTTGATCGCCGCAGGATCGATCGTCTCACCGCGATGCGTCATCAGCCCGCGCGGCAGCGCGTGGCGCTGGAACACGAGGTCGATCGTCTGCAGATAGAATTCGGCCGTCATGTCACTGACGGAGCGATATTCGTCGTAGAATTCCTTGGTTGCGGTGGCGCTTTCGCCGTCGCCCTCGACGAGATGTTTGAACATCTCCCAATGGCTCATCATGTGATTGCCGAGGTTCATGGACATGAAGCCGGTGAGCTGCAGGAAGCCCGGGTACACCCGGCGGCCGGCGCCCGGATACATGGTGGGCACCGTGGCGATGACGTTCTGTTCGAACCACGCGTGCGGACGTTCGGTCGCCAGCGTGTTGACCGCGGTCGGCGCTTCACGCGTGTCGACCGGCCCGCCCATCATCGTCAGCGTGCGCGGGCGGCAAGGGTGCTCATGCGCGCTCATCAGGCAGGCGGCGGCATAGGCGGGCACCGAGGGCTGGCAGACTGCCAGCATGTGCGCGCCGGGCCCGGTCTTCTCAAGGAAGGCGACGAGATAGTCGACGTAATCCTCGAGATCGAAGCTGCCCTCCTCCACCGGGACCAGCTTCGCATCGCGCCAATCGGTAATGTAGACGTCCGCGAACGGGAGCATCCGCTCCACCGTGCCACGCAGCAGCGTGGCGAAATGGCCTGACATGGGCGCGACGATCAGCAGGCGCGGTCCGCCTTCCACGCCCTCGCGCACGAAGCGCTTCAGTTGGCCGAACGGCTTCTGGAGCACGATCTCCTCACGCACGGCCACGTCGCGGCCATCGATGACGGTGTGATCGAGGCCGAACGCGGGTTTTCCGCGCGCAGCCGCAGCATGGGCGAACACCTCCAGCGCCGAGGCCATTACCTGCCCACCACCCATATAGGCGAACGGGTTTGCCGGGTTCTGCAGCATGCCGGCGCCAAAATTGGCCATGGCGCTGGCAGTTGCCAGGATCGAACGCTGAAATTCGTACGCGTCGTAGAGCATCGGGTATCCTGAAACGCGGCTGAGTCCGGCACAGATATATTAATTGTGCAGGTGCACAAAGAGGTACCGGGACAATCGGTCCCGGGCGGTGGCCGTTGAGCCACACCCGGCCGGCTGCTAGACGCCCGCGATGGCAAGCAGCGCGACCAACGAACCTCCTACCAGCCGGCGGATCGGCAACCTTGCTCTCGTCTGGCATCATGCCAAGCGGTATCCGAAGCAGATCGCCGCCGCCTGGGTCGCGCTGGCGGTCACCTCCGCCGCGACGATCGCCATTCCTTACAGCTTCAAGCGCGTGGTCGACCGCGGCTTCACGTCGGGCGGCGGCGAGGCGGTGGCGGAAGCCTTCCACTACATGCTGATGATCGTCGCGGTGCTGGCGGTTGGCACGGCGGTGCGTTTCTACTTCGTGTCGTGGCTGGGCGAGCGGGTAGTGGCGGACATCCGGCGGACGGTGCAGCGCCATCTGCTGACGCTGAGCCCGCGCTTCTTCGAGGAGAACCGCCCGTCTGAAATCGCCAGCCGCATGACGGCGGATACCGCGCAGATCGAGATGGTGGTCGGGACCACAGTATCGGTGGCGCTGCGCAACGCCTTCACCGGCATCGGCGGGCTGATCTACCTGTTCGCGATCTCGCCCAAGCTCGCTGGCATGCTGGTGCTGGGCATCCCGCTGGTGGTGCTGCCGATCATGCTGCTGGGGAAGCGCGTGCGGACCTATTCGCGCACGTCGCAGGACCGGATCGCGGACGTCGGATCGATGGTGACCGAGACGCTGGGGGCGATGAAGATCGTCCAGGCGTTCGGGCAGGAGCGGCGCGAGGCGCAGCGCTTCGCCGGCGCGGTCGAGGCGACCATGGTGGCGGCGGAGAAGCGCATCCTGCTGCGCGCCGTGATGACCGCGATCGTCATCGGGCTGATCTTCGGATCGATCACGCTGGTGCTGTGGGAGGGCGCGACGGACGTTGCCGCCGGCGAGATTTCGGGCGGCTCGATCGCGGCCTTCGTGCTCACCGGCGGTATCGTCGCGGGCGCATTTGGCGCTCTGACGGAAGTCTATGGCGAGCTGTTGCGCGGTGCTGGTGCGGCCGGGAGGCTGGCCGAGCTTCTGTCCGAACAGCCCGAGATCGCCGCGCCTGCGGATCCCGCGGCCCTGCCCGAGCCGGCGCGCGGCACGATCGCCTTCGAGCATGTCGCGTTCCGTTATCCCACGCGCCGCGAGGTGGCGGCGCTGCACGATTTCTCGCTGACGGTGGCGCCCGGCGAGACGGTAGCGCTGGTCGGCCCGTCGGGGGCGGGCAAATCGACGCTGTTCCAGCTGCTGCAGCGCTTCTACGATCCCGAGGCGGGGCGCGTGCTGATCGACGGGGTGGACCTGCGCGATGCGGATCCGGGCGCGGTGCGCGCGCGGATCGCGATGGTGCCGCAGGAGACGGTGATCTTTGGCGCCTCCGCGCGTGACAACCTCCGTTATGGCCGGTGGGACGCGGATGACGAGGCGCTGTGGGCGGCGGCGGAAGCGGCCAATGCGGCCAGCTTCCTGCGCGCACTGCCGGAGGGGCTCGATACATTTCTTGGCGAAGGCGGCGCGCGCCTGTCGGGCGGACAACGCCAGCGGGTGGCGATCGCGCGCGCGCTGCTGCGCAATTCGCCGATCCTGCTGCTCGACGAGGCGACCAGCGCGCTTGACGCCGAAAGCGAGCGCCTCGTGCAGGAGGCGCTGGAACGGCTGATGGCGGATCGCACCACGCTGGTGATTGCGCATCGCCTCGCCACCGTGCGCGCGGCAAATCGCATCGTCGTGATGGACGAAGGACGAATCGTGGAAGAAGGAACGCATGCGACGCTGATGGCGCGCAGCGGCCTTTATGCGCGGCTCGCCAGCCTGCAATTCAGCGAAGCGGCCTGAGGGGAGAGAGATAATGGCGAACGACTTCGACGTGATCGTCTATGGCGCTACCGGCTACACCGGGCGCCTGGTGGCGGAATATATCGCGGGCGCTTACCCGCAAGGCGTGCGCTGGGCGATGGCGGGACGCTCGCTCACCAAGCTTCAGGAAGTGCGCGCCGAACTGGGGATCTCGGCGGACGTGCCGCTGATCACCGCCAATGCCGATGATCCCGCCTCGCTGCGCGCGATGTGCGAGCGCACCACCGTCGTGATCACGACCGTCGGACCGTATCAGCTGTACGGCAGCGACCTTGTTGCCGCCTGCGCCGCGACGGGCACCGCCTATGTCGACCTGTGCGGCGAGCCGGGCTGGATGCGTCGCATGATCGACGCGCATCATGAGCAGGCGAAGGCGAGCGGCGCGCGCATCGTCTTTTCCTGCGGGTTCGATTCGATCCCCTTCGACCTTGGCGTGCTGACGCTGCAAGAGGCGGCGATGGCCCGCTTCGGCCGCCCAGCCCCTCGCGTAAAGGGCCGCGTGCGCACAATGAAGGGCGGCTTCTCGGGCGGCACCGCAGCGAGCCTGAAGGCAACGATGGCGGCGGCAGCCAAGGATCCGTCGCTGATCGCGCTGCTCGCCAGCCCCTTCGCGCTGACCCCGGGGCACAAGGGCGCGCACCAGCCGACCGGGCTGATCCCGGAATATGATACGACGATCGACGCCTGGGTGGCGCCGTTCGTGATGGCGCCGATCAACACCAAGAACGTGCACCGCACCAACTTCCTGCTCGGCCAGCGCTACGGCGACGACTTCGTCTATGACGAGATGATGGTCGCCGGGCTGGGCGAGATGGGCAAGGCGGCGGCGGAAGCGCTGGCGAAGCTGAACCCGCTCGCCGGCGACAAGGGGCCCAAGCCCGGCGAAGGGCCGACGAAGGAAGAGCGCGAGAACGGCAGCTATGACGTGCTGTTCGCCGGCCTGATGCCGGACGGGACGCGAATCGACGCAGTGGTGACCGGCGATCGCGACCCGGGCTATGGCTCGACCAGCCGGATGCTGGCGGAAAGCGCGCTGTGCCTTGTCCAGGACGTCGAGGGCGAAGGCGGGATCTGGACGCCGGGCGCGTTGATGGGGCCTGAGCTTCGCAAGCGGTTGATCGCGCGGGCCGGCATGACCTTCGTCGCCGACTGACGGGATGCGCGCTGGGGCGCGGTATCAGCGCCCCAGTGCGATTGCTCCCGCCGCGGCAAAGCCGGCGACCGCGATGGCGCCGAGGACGCGCGCCAGCTCTTCCTTGCGGAAATGGCCCAGCGTACGCTCGTCGAGCCAGTAACGGCCTTCCCCCTCCGGCACGACGGCGCGGAACTTGACCATCCGTTCAAGCAGACGCTTCTCCGCCCGTCCGTTGGGCACGAGCGCGATGGCGGCTGCGGGGCGAAGCGCGCCGCCTGCATGCAGGCGCTCCACGATCCGGTTTTGCGCCCGCGTCGAATAGCGTTCCGCCGTACGCACCACGATGTTCGCCATGGTTACTTCCTCCGCCCCTGATGCCGGATGTTTCCTGGCCGCCCGCGCCGCTTGAGCACGCGGGCGCCGCGATCTTCCCGTTCGCCGCGACGCGCCGGCCGCGCGCCCTTGCCCTCCGGCAGTTCGAACCGCAACGCACCCGACACCGGGTTGGCGTCCGCGAGCCGCAGTTTCAACCGCTGGCCGAGCGTATATTCCTCGCCGCTCGTCTCCCCGACGAGGCGATGGCTCGTCTCGTCGTGACGGAAATACTCGCCCCCAAGGTCGCTGATCGGCATCAGCCCGTCGCCGCCGATGCCCTCGACGGTCGCGAAGAAGCCGAAGTTCTGGATGCCGGTGATCCGCGCATCGAGCACCTCGCCCACCTTCTCCGCGAGGAAGGCCGCGACATAGCGATCGATCGTGTCGCGCTCCGCTTCCATCGCGCGGCGTTCGAGCTTGCTGATCGTCTCGCCAAGCCGCTCGAAATCCTCGTCGCCGTTGAGGCCGCCGGGGCCAAGAGCATAGGCGCTGGTCAGCGCGCGATGGACGAGGAGATCGGCGTAGCGGCGGATCGGCGAGGTGAAGTGGCCATAGGAGCCGAGCGACAGGCCGAAGTGGCCGTGGTTTGCCGGGCCGTAATAGGCCTGCGTCTGCGAGCGCAGGATCTGCTCCATCACCTGCGGGCGGAAATCGGCATCCCCCACCCGGTCGATGATGCGGTTGAACGTTGCCGGCTTGATCACCTGGCCAAGTGCGAAGGCGACATCGAAGGTGGCGAGATAATCCTTGAGACCGACCAGCTTCTCGCGCGCGGGCGGCTCGTGGATGCGGTACATCACCTGCGCCTTCTTCGCCTCCAGCGCCTTGGCGGCGGCGACATTGGCGGCGATCATGAAATCCTCGACCAGCCGGTGCGCGTCCAGCCGCTCGCGCGGGGCGACCGACAGGAGGCGCCCCTTCTCGTCGAGCGCGACCTGCCGTTCCGGCAGATCGAGCGCGAGCGGCTCGCGCTTGTCGCGGGCGATCGAGAGGCCAGCCCAGCAATCCCACAGATGCCGCAGCGCCGCCATGATCTCGTCGGCGCGCGGCGCAGCTTCTTCTGAAAGCGGGAGCGGCGCGGTGCCGTCGATCGCTGCCTGCGCATCCTCATAGGCGATATTGGCTGCGATCCGGACGATGGCGCGGGTGAAGCGGAAGGACTTGAGCGCGCCCTCCTTCGTTACCTGAAGGTGGCAGGCGAGCGCCGCGCGATCCTCGCCCTGCTTCAGCGAGCAGACATCGGCCGAGAGCACTTCGGGCAGCATGGGCACGACGCGATCGGGGAAATAAACCGAATTGCCGCGGCGGCGCGCCTCGCGGTCGAGCGCACTGCCCGGGCGCACGTAGAAGCTGACATCGGCGATGGCGACGATCGCCCTCCACCCGCCCGGATTGGCGGGATCATCGTCTCGCTCGGCCCAGATCGCATCGTCATGATCACGGGCGTCGGCGGGGTCGATCGCGACGATCGGCAGGTGGGTGAGATCCTCGCGACCCGCCCCGAGCGGCTGGCGGGCGACTCGTTCGGCCTCGTCCAGCGTCTCCTGATTGAAGACGTGCGGGATCTCATGCTTGTGGATCGCGATCAGCGAGAAACTGCGGGGCGCGAAGGGATCGCCCAGGCGCGTCACGACGCGCGCGGTGATGCGCGGCGGGCGCCCGGCTCGTTCGGCGAGGACGAGATCGCCGGCCTCCGCATCGCCGGCGTCCGAGACGGCATATTCGCGGCGGTCCTTCTTCTCCACGCCTTGCAGCCAGAGCCGATCGCCCTCGCCGCGGAGCACGCCGATCATCTGTTCCGCGGCAGGCGCAAGCGTCTTCAAGGGGTGCGCGATCCAGCCATTGCCGGCTTCCTCGGTACGCGCGAGCACGCGTGTGCCGACGCCAAGCTCGCCGCGCTTGCGCTCCCGCACGCGAAGGCGCGGCGGGGGGACGTCCGCCTCCCAGCGCTCCGGCGTCGCCCAGATGGTGCCGCTGTCGTCGATATCGACGATGCGCAGCACCGTCACCTTGGGCAGCCCGCCCATCTTGTGGAAGGCGCGGCCAGGAGCGCTGTCGATCAGGCCTTCGTCGGCCATATCCTTCAACAGCGCCTTGAGGCCGATCTTCTCCTGCGCGGTCAACCCGAAGGCGCGCGCGATCTCGCGCTTGCCGGCTGGCGTATCGCTGGTGGAGATGAAGTCGAGGATCTGCTGACGGGTGGGAAGCCCGGCCTTGGGTTTGCGCATCGGCTACAGATAGGGGCTCGCCCCGCCCCGGTCACCCGGCCAATTTTGCGACGAAGCAGTATTTCCGCCCCAAGCAGATCAATGGAGTTGATGCTGCACGTGCGATATGGGGTTTGCAGCAACAGGGGTGGATTCGATGAAGAAGATTGTCATGGCAGCATTTGGCCTCTTGGCCATTCCCGCAATCGTATCCGCCGAGCCCAAGGATGAGAACATCAGCAAGGGCGATCAGAACCGCGTCGTCTGCCGCAAGGAGAATGTTACGGGGAGCCGCCTTGGGGCGCGCAAGCGTTGTCTGACCGCCGCCGAATGGACCGAGATGGCGCGACTGGATCGCCAGTCCGTCGAGCGGATCCAGAACATGCGGTACAAGGGCAACGAAGGTGGTGGCGCGGGCATCGACCCGTTCGGCCGCTTGAACTGATCACCGCCGAGTGACGCGGTAACCAGGCCGCGTCACGCGTCGATTGCCTCCTCGTCGAGGCGCGCGGCATTTTCCTGGATGAAGGCGAAGCGATGGGCGGGGTTGGTGCCCATCAGCCGATCGACGAGATCCTTCACGCCTGCCCGTTCCTCATATTCCTGCGGCAGGGTGATGCGGATCAGGCTGCGGGTGGCAGGATCCATGGTGGTTTCGCGCAGCTGGCCGGGGTTCATCTCACCCAGGCCCTTGAAGCGCGAGACCTCGACCTTCTTGCCTTTGAACACCGTTGCTTCGATTTCGGCACGGTGGGCATCGTCGCGGGCGTAGAGCGACTTGGCGCCAACCGTCAGTCGATAGAGCGGTGGCTGTGCGAGATAGAGGTGCCCGCGCCGGACCAGCTCCGGCATTTCCTGGAAGAAGAAGGTCATCAGCAGCGTCGCGATGTGCGCGCCGTCCACGTCAGCGTCGGTCATGATGATGATTCGCTCGTAGCGCAGATTATCTGGCCGGCATTCCTTCCGGGTGCCGCAGCCGAGCGCCTGGCCCAGATCGGCGATTTCCTGGTTGGCGAAGATCTTGGCGCTGGTGGCGGAAGCGACGTTCAGGATTTTGCCGCGGATCGGCAGGATCGCCTGTGTCTTGCGATCACGCGCCTGTTTGGCGCTGCCGCCGGCGCTGTCACCTTCGACGATGAAGAGTTCAGTACCCTCGTTGCTGTCATTGGCGCAGTCGGTCAGCTTCCCCGGCAGCCGCAGCTTGCGTGATGAGGTGGCAGTCTTGCGCTTCACCTCGCGTTCGGCCTTGCGCCGCAGCCGCTCGTCCATCCGCTCCAGGACGTAGCCGAGCAATGCGCGGCCGCGCTCCATGTTGTGGCCAAGCCAGTGATCGAAATGGTCGCGCACCGCTTTCTCCACCAGCCCCGCGGCCTCCGGCGAGGTCAGCCGGTCCTTGGTCTGCGACTGGAACTGGGGTTCGCGGACGAAGACGCTGAGCATGAGCTCACTGCCGACCATCACGTCGTCCGCGGTGAGATCCTTCGCACGCTTGTTGTTGACGAGTTCGCCAAAGGCGCGAAGTCCGCGGACGAGCGCCTGGCGCAGGCCCTGTTCGTGGGTGCCGCCGTCGGGGGTGGGGATGGTGTTGCAATACCAGCTGTAGCTGCCGTCCGACCACAAGGGCCAGGCGACCGCCCATTCGACGCGGCCGGCCTCGCCCGGGAACTCCTGCGAGCCGGCGAAGAAATCCGCCGTCGCGCACTCCCGGCCACCGATCTGTTCGCGCAGGTGATCGGCAAGGCCGCCGGGGAACTGGAACACCGCCTCGGGCGGCGTATCGTCCGTGATCAGTTCCGGCGCGCATTTCCAGCGGATCTCGACCCCGGCGAAGAGATAGGCCTTGGAGCGCGCCAGCCGATAGAGCCGCGCGGGCTTGAACAGCAGCTCCGGGCCGAAAATCTCCTGATCGGGCGTGAAGGCGACCGATGTGCCGCGACGATTGGGTGCGGCACCGACGTTTTCGAGCGGCCCCAGCGTCTGACCGCGTGAGAAACGCTGGCGATAAAGCTGCCGGTCGCGCGCGACCTCGACCACGGTATCCGACGACAGCGCGTTCACGACTGAAACGCCGACACCGTGAAGGCCGCCGCTGGTGGCATAGGCCTTGCCCGCGAACTTGCCGCCCGAATGGAGCGTCGAGAGGATCACCTCGAGCGCGCTCTTGTCCGGAAACTTGGGGTGGGGATCGACCGGGATGCCGCGCCCATTATCGACGATGGTAAGGCGATTGCCGGCGTCCAGCGTCACCTCGATCCGCGTCGCGTGGCCGGCAACCGCTTCATCCATCGCATTGTCGAGCACTTCGGCGGCGAGGTGATGAAGCGCCCGCTCATCGGTGCCGCCGATATACATGCCCGGCCGGCGCCGCACCGGTTCGAGCCCCTCCAGCACCTCGATCGAGGATGCGTCATAATCAGTGGTGGGGACGACGGAACGGAACAGATCGGGATCGGCCATAGCGCCCTATAGCAGCCAGACCCTGCCCGGCGAACTGTTGCATGCATGCAACAGCGCGGCCGCCAATCCGGCCTGGACACGCTTCGACATGCATCCTTTTAGCGGCCGTCGCCGTTCCCTGCGCTCCCCACCCACGAAAAAGGTCGCGTTGTATGTCGCGTAACTTCAAACCCCTTTTGCTTGCCGGTCTTGCTGCTGCGATGGTCTCCCCGGCCGTGTCCGCGCAGACCAGCGATGAAGATCCCGGCTTCTCGGGCATCTACGTCGGCGTGGCCGGCGGCTATGACGTCCAGCCGAACGATGTCGGCTCCTCGATCCTGTTCGATCGCGATCTGAACGGCACGTTCGGAGACACGGTGAGCACTGCCACCGGCGCGAACGCCTTCGGCGCGCCGGTCGGCGGCTTCTGCAATGGCGCAGCCCTGGCCGCCGTCTCGCCGACGAACCCCGTCGCGGGTGCCGGCTGCCGCAACGATAAGGACGGATGGTCCTATTACGCCCGCGTCGGTGCTGATCAGCAGCGCGGCCGCCTGGTCGTCGGCGTGGTCGGCGAGTTCGGCAAGAGCGAGATCAACGACAGCGTCAGCGCCTTCTCGACGACGCCCGCGTCCTACACCATGACGCGCTCCGTCGATTGGGAATCGAGCATCCGCGGCCGCATCGGCTACACCCCGAACGACACCACGCTGTTCTACGGCACGTTCGGCCCGGGCTATGCGCGGATCGACCGCAGCTTCACCACCACCAACACGGCGAACGCCTTCACCGAGAGCGGCAAGCGCAACCAGTGGGGCATCACCGGCGGTGGCGGCGTCGAGCAGCGCATCGGCCGCAACTTCTCGGTCGGCCTCGAATACATGTACCATCAGTATCAGGACGATGATTATCGCGTCCGCGCCGGCAGCACCGGCACGACCCCGGCGACCAACCCGTTCCTGCTGGGTAATGCAGGTGGCACCGACTTCCGTCGCAGTGATGACAAGTTCCGGTGGCACTCGCTGCGCGCAACTGCCGCGTTCCGCTTCTGATCAAGCACGCTGCGATCGGGCCGCAAGCCTGGTCGCGGCACGGCCTTCAGAAGTGGCGGTTTCGCCAAAAGAAAACGGATCCGCACCCAGTGAGGGAGCGGATCCGTTTTTGTTTTCAGCCCCCCCCGGATCACGCCGGGGCGGTGTGTACGTGCCGCCTAGCGCGGGCGCGGGCCACCGAAGGGCAGCGGCGCAGCGCGGCGATCACGGCGCGGCAGCTGCGCCTGATAGGCGTGGCCGCAATGCGCGACGCAATACGGGAAGCCGGGGTTCACCTTTTCACCGCAGAAGTGAAAATCCGGCTCACCCGGGTGGCCGAGCGGCCATTTGCAGACCTTGTCGCTGAGATCGAGCAAAGTCGTCTTGCCGGCCATTTCCGGTGACGGCTTGGCGGGAACCAGGCGGCGCGGCGGCGCCGGCGTGCTGGGGGCCTGCTGTTCACCCGGTGCCTGGCGCACGAAGCCGCCGGGACCAACCGAACGAACCATCCGCGCCTGATCCACCGACCGCTCGGGTTCAAGTGGCGTAGTGATGGTGATCGGCTTGGGCTCCGATGCCTGGGTAAAGGCAGGGGCTGCCGGCTTCGACGTCGGGGCAGGCGCTGGCGACGGCTTGGCAGTTGCGACCGGTGCGGCTGGCGGAGGCGCCGGCGGTGCGGGTGGTGGCGGAGGCGGTGCCGCGGCAGCGGCGGGCGCTTCCGCCTGCACCTGTGCCTTTGCCTCCGCATCCTTCGGGACGACGGGCGAGGGACGCGACTGGAGCCCCAGGCGGTGCGCCTTGCCGATCACGGCATTGCGGCTGACGCCGCCCAGCGCCTCGGCGATCTGGCTGGCGGTCTGGCCGCCTTCCCACATCTTGCGCAGCGTATCGATCCGTTCCTCGGTCCAGGACATGGGACTCGTCGTTCCTTCATTTCTTGCGGCGGGCAGCGGCAGCGACTACGCGATTGCGCAATGAGCAGCCACCCCCCGATCGGCAAAGATCAATCGTTGATCAGGAGCGCGCCCGGCGTGCCGACGATCCGGAACGTCAATTGGGGCGGCCTGAAGACCCTATATGTGAAGGAGGTGCGCCGGTTCTTCAAGGTGCAGCTCCAGACGATCTGGGCGCCGGCGATTACGACGCTTCTGTATCTCATCATCTTCACCGTCGCACTGGGCGGGCGAAGCGAGGTTCATCTAGGCGGCACCACGGTTGCCTTTGCCGATTTCGTGGCCCCTGGCCTCATCGTCATGGGCATGTTGAACAACGCCTTTGCCAATGCCAGCTTTTCGCTGCTGGTCGGCAAGATCCAAGGCACGATCGTCGATTATCTGATGCCGCCGCTGTCCGTTGCGGAACTGCTGACGGCGCTGGTGGGCGGCGCCGTGACGCGCGCGTTCCTGGTTGGCGCGACCGTCTGGCTGGCGATGCTGCTGTGGCCGGGCGTACACGTGCTGCCAGCGCATCCGCTGGCCGTGCTGTGGTTCGGCCTGCTGGGATCGGTGTTCCTCGCGCTGATCGGCGTGCTGACATCGATCTGGGCCGAGAAGTTCGATCATGCCGCGGCGGTGACCAACTTCGTGGTCGCGCCGCTGACCTTGCTGTCGGGCACCTTCTATTCGGTGGACCGGCTGTCGCCGATCTTCCACAATATCAGCCACGCCAACCCGTTCTTCTACATCATCTCCGGCTTCCGCTACGGCTTCCTGGGCATCGCGGACTCGCCGGTGCTGCTCGGCAGCCTCGTGATCCTGGTGATCGACGTGGTGCTGGCGATTGCTTGCTACACGCTGCTGAGCCGCGGGTGGCGGATCAAGAACTGAGCCCGGCTCAGAAGCCTTCGGGCATGCTGACCGGGCCGACGACCCGGCAATATTCGCGCACGGCGTAACGATCGGTCATGCCGGCGATATAGTCGGCGATGTGGCGGCTAAGCCCAGGCTCGTCGGGGGGCAGCCGGATGCGCCATTCCTCGGGCAGCGCCGCAGGATCGGCGCGGAAAGCGGCGAACAGCCCGGACACCACCTGCTGCGCCGCCGCTGCCGCCTCCAGCTGACGCGGGTGGTGATACAGATTGGCGTACATGAAGCGCTTCAGGTCGCGTTCGGCGATCCGCATCGGATCCGAGAAGGCGACCAGCGCACGTACGGCGGCGCGCACGTCGGCGACTGTCTCGACGCGGGCCTCCGTGATCCGCCGCTGCGTTTCCCCGATGAGATCATTCACCATCACGCCGATCTGGCTGCGCACCAGCTCGCGCGCCTGCCGGCGCTCGCTCACCTCCGGGAAGGCGGCGCGGACCTTGTCCCAGCCGCTCGCCACCAGCGGCACGGTGAGGAGCTGATCGACACACAGGAGCCCGGCCCGAAGGCCATCGTCGATGTCGTGATTGTCATAGGCGATGTCGTCCGCAAGCGCGGCAACCTGCGCCTCGAGACTGGACCATCCGTCGAGACCGAAGTTCGCCAGCGCGTCCGCTTCCGCCAGGGCCCAGCCGGGATGGCGCGCCGGGCCATTGTGCTTGGCGAGGCCCTCCAGCGTTTCCCAGGTGAGGTTCAGCCCATCGAACCGGGGATAGGCGCGCTCGATCTGCATCAGCGTGCGCAGGGTGTGGCCGTTGTGGTCGAAGCCCCCTGCCCCCTGCATGGCTTCCTTCAGCGCATCCTCGCCGGCGTGGCCGAAGGGGGGATGGCCGATGTCGTGCGCGAGGCACAGCGCTTCCGTCAGGTCCTCGTTCAGCCCGAGCGCACGCGCGATGGTTCGGCCGATCTGCGCCACCTCCAGGCTGTGCGTTAGCCGGACGCGGAAGTGGTCGCCGTCGGGCGCAAGGAACACCTGCGTCTTGTGGCGCAGGCGACGGAAGGCGATCGAATGGACGATCCGGTCCCGATCGCGCTGATAGGCATCACGCGGGCCGCGCTCCACGCCAGCCGCGGACTTGCTTTGTTCTTCGTGAAGGCGGCCTTTGCTGTGCGCAGGGTCGGAAGCCCAGGACGCAAGCCCACTCACTTGTCGGAAAGCTTCGTCATCTTCTGGCCCTTCTCGCTGGTGAAGGGGAATGCGGCAATGCCCTGCTTGGCGAGCGTGTTGACGAAGGACCGCGCCTCCGCATCGGTCTTGAACGGGCCGGTGACGACGCGGTTCGTGGCGCGCAGCGGCGTCGTATAGGCGGTCTTGCCCTTGAGCGCGGGAGCCTTGGCCTGCGCCGAACTCCACGCCTTGGGCAGATCCTTCTGGTTCGCACCGCCAGCCACCTGAACCCAGATGCGCGACGGCTCGGACTTGGCGATGCGCGCCTCTTCAGCCGCCTTCTTGGCCTCGGCAGCCTTCTTGGCATCGGCCGCCTTCTTCTCGGCAGCCGCCTTGCGATCCGCTGCGGCCTTCTTCGGATCGACCGAAGGCTCCTTCTCCGTCTTGGTATCCGCCTTGGCGAGCGCCGTGCCCGCCTTCGACTTGGAGGGCGTCACCTTTTCCGTCGGAGTGGGGGTCGCAGTCGGCTTGGGCGTCGGCTCGCGTGCTGCGGCCTGGGCGACGCGCGTCGTCGGCAAGGGACGTTCGGGCGCCGCACGGGCCGGCTCCGCGGTCCCAGCGCCTGGTGCGGGCGTCGGCGCGGGTGCGGCGGCAACCTCGCGGACCGGCTGTGGCCGCACCGGCGGCACGCCGAGTTCCTCCGCCGGGATTGAAATGCCGGCCATGATGCGCGCGAGAATCGAATCCTCGCTGAGGCCGGTCGCGACGGGGGGCGAGCTGGCCGCTGCCGTGGCACCGGCCGGCGTGGTGGCACTCGGCGCCGACGCGCTCGCCAAATTGTTCGTGACCGTGGTTGATGGCGCGCTGCTGGAGAAGCCCGGCTGCGGCGTAGAACTAGCCGTGGTGGTGAGCCCACTGCGTGTGCCCGTCGTCGCTGCGACAGATGTGGGCGTGGTCCCCGATACAGCACTGGCTGCGCCCGCCTGCGCGGCAGGACGCCAAGGAGCCTGCGCCGCCGGGGCCGCGGTGGTCGCGGCAACGCTCGCGCCACCCGTTTGCGACGCGGGGCGCCAAGGAGCCTGTGCCACCGGCGCAGGCCTCGATGCCGGCGTGGTCGAGGCTACGCTTGCTCCGCCAGTCTGCGAAGCCGGACGCCAGGGCGCCTGCGCTACCGGAGCGGGCGTCGAACTCGATGTCGTGGACGTGGTAGTGTTGGCTCCGGCCGTTTGCGACGCCGGGCGCCACGGTGCTGAGGTACTGTAAGTGGACGTCGTCGCAGCGGGCGCCGGCGTCGTGCGAGTTGCCGCGTAGGTGCTCGAGGGCGAGGGCGTCGGCGCCTGGGCGACTGTCGGCGCCGGCTGTGAGGATGCTGGCGCGTTGGGCAGCGACTGCACGACGGCGCTCGGCGCCGCAAAAGTGACGCCATTGCCGTAACGCGGCGGTTGAAGCGTGGCGGCAGGATCAGCCGACGCCTTGGCGGCGACACTGGCGACCGCCACTGGCGCAGTGGTGCGGCCCGAGCGACGCGCCCGCGCCTGTTCACGGGCGAGTTCGCGCTGGCGACGCGCCTCGTCTCGCTTGCGCTGACGCTCCTGACGCGGATCGAGCGCGCGTTGCGGCGGCTGCGCCGGTGCGGCGGCGACCTGGACCGGCGGGGGGGATTCGGGCGGCAGCGCCGGGAGCGGCGGCGCCATGCGGCGATCGGCCAGTCGCTGCGGCGAGGCGCGAAGCTCTCCGAAATGAACAGCGAACGCCTTGTCCGCCGGGCTGAGCGTGCCGAGCCGGGAGAAGAAGGGCGCGAGCGCATTCCCCATGCCCGGCGGCATCATCGTCGCCGCGATCTTCTCCGCGCCCGGCACATCCCCGGTCAGCGCCAGAATGAAGGCGCGCGTGCGCCACGCACTGCGATCGTTCTTGCGGACCTGCTGATCGATCTCGGCGAGCGCCTGTTCACGCTTGCCGGACAAGGCAAGGGACAGGGCATAGCGGCGCTCAACCTCGTCGCTGCGTGCTTGCTTTAGCGCGACTCGGTAATCGCGCTGCGCGCGCTCCTGCTCGCCGATAAGGTCATAGGCGAGCGCACGATCGCCAGCGAAGGTGCGCGGATCGAGGCCGTAGCCGATTGCCTGGTCGAAATAGCGCAGCGCCTCGCCAGGGCGCTCCTGCGTGACGAGGATCCGCGCCATGCCGGCCTTAACGCGGCCGTTCATCGGATCGACGTTCTCCGCGCGCTTGAACAGCGCGGCCGCGGCATTCACGTCACCAAGCCGCAGCGAGAGCTCGCCTGCCTCGATCAGCGACGACAGGTCCCGCGGGTTGGTGCCGAGTCGGCGCATCGCATTGGCGAGCGCATCCGCGTCCGGCGTAGGGCGCGGCATGGTCTGCAGCGGCTGCACCATGCCCGGCGCGGGCGAGGTCTGAGCAAGTGCCGCCGGGGCGCCCGTCAGGGCGACGGCGATGATGAGAGGGCGAGAAATCGACATGAGCGTCAGGCGCTTACAACGGGGCACGATGAACCGGCAATGAGCCCCGCGCCACCGCGCGCCAAGCTGCACGCGGCGGCCGACGAACGCCGGCCGCCGCCCGCGCCCATGATTACTGGTTGTTCTGGCGGTGAAGGAAGCGCGGGATGTCGAGCGAGTCCTTGCCCTCTTCCTCTTCCTTGCGCTGCGTGCCGCGCGAGGCGTTCTGCATCCGCTCGAACAGCGTGCCGCCGAGCTTCACGCGCGGCTGCGGCGGGATGCCTTCGGCGCCCGCCTCGCTGCCGCCCGACAGGAAGCGGCGGCGCGGTGCCTCCGTCGGCTCGTCATCCCCGAACACGCGCGGCTGCGTGGGCTTGGTGGACGCCGACGGCGTGGCGGGAACGATCGTGTCGGCGCCCAGCAGCAGTTCGTCGCCGCCAGCCTCGTCCTCGACTTCGCGAACGGCAGGAGCCGGCTGAACCTCGGGCGAGGCGCCGGGCGTCGGCACGCCGCTCGCCATCGCACCGGCGGCAGCACCGGTCGGCTGCGGTGCGGGCGCCGGCGTGGTCGAAGCAGCAGGTGCGGCCGGCGTGGCGGCGGCAGGTGCGGTGGCCGGAGTGTCGATGCGGCGCGGTGCCGAGAAGCTGAACGCGCGGCCGGGCTCAGCGGCCGGCGCCTCGGTGCGCTCGACGGCCTCTATGCCGGTGGCGACCACCGAGACTCGGATACGGCCTTCCAGATCCGGGTTGAAGGCCGAACCCCAGATGATGTTCGCGTCTGGATCGACCAGTTCGCGGATGTGATTCGCAGCCTCGTCCACCTCGAGCAGGCGCATATCCTCGCCGCCGGTGATCGAGATAATGACGCCCTTCGCGCCCTGCATCGACACGCCATCGAGCAGCGGATTGGCAATCGCCTTCTGCGCGGCAACAAGCGCGCGGTCGTCGCCTTCCGCCTCGCCGGTGCCCATCATCGCCTTGCCCATCTCCTGCATCACCGAGCGGACGTCGGCGAAATCGAGGTTGATGAGGCCCGGCATGACCATGAGGTCAGTGATGCCGCGCACGCCCTGTTGCAGCACCTCGTCCGCCAACTCGAAAGCCTGCTTGAAGGTGGTGTTGGCGTTGGCGATCAGGAACAGATTCTGGTTCGGAATGACGATCAGCGTGTCGACGAACTTCTGCAGTTCCTCGATGCCCTGCTCGGCCGATTTCGCGCGGCGTTTGCCTTCGAAGGCGAACGGCTTGGTCACGACGCCGACGGTCAGGATGCCCATGTCGCGTGCGGCCTTGGCGATCACCGGCGCGGCGCCGGTGCCGGTGCCGCCGCCCATGCCGGCCGCGATGAAGCACATATGGGCGCCCTCGAGCAGCTTCGACACCTGCTCGATCGTCTCCTCGGCGGCGGCGCGGCCGATCTCCGGACGGCTGCCCGCACCAAGACCTTGCGTAATCTTCGCGCCAAGCTGGATCTTCTGCGGCGCGATCGATTGCTTCAGCGCCTGGGCATCGGTGTTCGCGACCAAGAAGTCGACGCCCTGCACATCTGCCCGCATCATGTTGGCAATTGCGTTGCCGCCCGCACCGCCGACGCCGACAACCGCGATCTTCGGGGTCAGTTCGTCAACTTCGGGTGCAATGAATTCAATGCCCATCGCAAATTACTCCGTCATTTCGGGCACGAAACACTGGCCCGCCATCGCCATTGATCTTAGTGCAGCATTGAAAGCGTAGGTGCCAGCCGAAAAGCGGCACTGCGCGATCAATAATTCGCCTTCGCCGCCTGGAACAACCGCTTCAACGCGCCAAGCCCCTTTTGTCGCACCACCATTTGCTGTTGGGGCACGAGACCGCGCAGGTCGACCGGATCAGATGCCGCGAAGAAGGCAAGGCCTGCAAGGGTGGCGAAGCCCGGCCCGGCATGGGCATCGGGCAGGCCGGTCAGCCCGCGCGGCCGGCCGACGCGCACCGAGCGGCCGAGCACCTGCTGCGCGTAATCGGCAATGCCCTTCAGCTCCGCGCCGCCGCCCGTCAGCACCACCGGGCGACCGACGGGGCCTTCGAACTTCAGTTCCTTCAGCGCATTCTGAATCTCGTTGACGAGATGCTCCAGCCGCGTTCGGATGACCGCGATCAGCGCGGCCTTGGTGATCTGCAGCGGATCGGCGTCATCGTCCCCGGCCCCGGGGCGGATCGTGATCATCTCATGGTTGTCGCGCGGCGAGGCATTGGCCGAGCCGTGGAAGCACTTCATCCGCTCCGCCTGGCTGCGCGTGGTGCCGAAGGCAGAGGCGATATCGTCCGTGATGTCGCACGAGCCGATCGCGAGCGACTTCAGGCCGACGAGCATGCCGCCAGCGAAGAGCGAGACATTCGTGATTCCGGCGCCGATCTCCACCAGCGCGACGCCAAGGTCGCGCTCCTCCTCGCTGAGGCAGGCGAGCCCGGTCGCGACCGGCGAGGCGATGATCGACTTCACCTCGAGATGCGCGGAGCGGACGGTAAGGTCGAGATTGCGCACCGGCGAACCATCGGCAGCGATGACGTGGATGTGCACGCCCAAGCGATCGGCATGGAGGCCGAGCGGCTTCTTCACGCCGGTGAGGCCATCCAACGTGTAGAGCGCGGGCTGGGCGTGCAGGACCATGCGGCCCTGCGGATCGATCGCAGAGCGGCCTTCCTGCAGCAGCGCGTCGATATCCTGCTGCTCGATACGATGGCCGTTCAGCTCCACCTCAATGAACGCCTCGTCGCTGACGAGCCCGCCAGCTGAGAAGCCGGCCCAGACGTTCTCGATGTTGAAGCCGGCGATCCGCTCCGCCTGCGCCACCGCCTCGCGCACGGCGACCTCGGTAAGCGCCATGTCGGCGATGTAGCCGCGCTTCACGCCCTTCGATTCGCGCTGACCGGTGCCGAGCACGATCAGTTCGCCGCCGTCGCCGCGCTGCGCGATCATCGCCGACACCTTCGACGTGCCAATGTCGAGTGCGGTAATCAGTCCTTCCGGTGCTGCCTTCGCCATTGCCTGTTCCCTGTTGCCTGCCCGTCGTCGTTATGCGTCGCCCACCCGGGCCAGTCGTTCCGGATCGATCGCGGCCCCGTCCCCATCGGGCACCTGATGCTCCATGTCCGCGCCCGGCTTGCGCGCCACGAGTTTTGCCGGATCGCGCATGTCGAAGCGAAGCCATCCCTTGCCGAGCAGGGAGCGGGCGCCGTCGAGCTGCGCGAACTTCACCAGCGCCGCCGCGGCGCCCTCCTGCGGCAGGGCGAGCGTCTCGCCGGTATCGAAGGTGAGATCCCAGCGGCGATTGCCCACCCACGTCGCCGCCTTCACCCGTGGCTTCAGCGCCGGCGCCGCGGCGAGAAGGCGCTGGTATGCGGCCTCCTGCCGATCCGCTCCAGGGCCGATCACCAGCGGCAAATCGGGCATGTGGTTGCGGTCTACGGCCTCCAGCGGCACGCCCTGCGCGTCGATCAGCGTCAGATTGCCGCCGTTCTGCCAGATCGCCGCCGGCTCCCGCTCCACGATATGGATCAGCAGTCGATCGGGCAGCCGGCGCGAGACATAGGCGTCGGCAACCCAGCCATAGGCGAGCAGGCGCTCGCGGATCTGATCGAGATCAACGCGCAGCATGGCCTTCGGCTGATCCTCCAGCGCGACGGCATAGACCGTCTCGCGGTTCATCCGCTTCAGGCCCGTGATGTCGACTTGCTCGACCCGAAGGCCAAGCTGGCCTGTGCTGTCCGCCACCGCCGCGCCAACCGCGGCCGGCACGCCGAACCAGGTGGCGGTGGCAATCGCCACAGCGCCGGTCGTAGCGAGGATCGTCCAGGTCACCGCGCGGCGTAGCGTCGCCTCGCTGACTGGCAACTTGGCGATGATGCGATCGCCGAGCGACTGCTTGGGCGGGGGGCGGCGCACTGTTGGGCGGCGCGGCGTGTCCCGCTTGATCGCGCGGCTCATCGCACGTGATCCTTCAGCGCTTCGTCGACGATCGCCTGGACGAGTTCGGGATAGCTCATGCCGATGTGGCGCGCCTGTTCGGGCACCAGGCTGAGCGGCGTCATCCCCGGCTGAGTGTTCACTTCGAGCAGGAACAGGCCATCAACCCCGCGCTCGTCATCCCAGCGGAAGTCGGCGCGGCTGCACCCCTTGCAGCCGAGCAGCTGGTGCGCGCGTAGCGCGATCGCCTTGCACGCTTCGGCGATATCGTCCGGCACCGGGGCGGGGAAGATATGCTCGGTCATCCCCTCGGTGTACTTGGCATCGTAATCGTACCAGCCGGACTTGGGCCGAAGCTCGGTGACGCCGAGCGCGCGATGGCCGAGCACCGCCGTCGTCAATTCGCGGCCACGCACATACGGCTCGGCGAGAAGCTCTTCGAACTCCTGCCATGGCCCCCTCGCCTCGCGGCTGATCGGATTGCCGTAATTCCCCTCGTCCGTGACGATCGCGACGCCGACCGACGAGCCTTCGTTCACCGGCTTCAGCACATACGGCCGGGCAAGCGGATCCGCGGCATAGAGATCCTCCGTCGCGACGATGCGGCCGCCGGGCATGGGTACGCCGTGCGGCACCAGCGCCTGCTTCGTCAGCACCTTGTCGATGGCGATGACGGACGTGGCGAGCCCGCTGTGCGTGTAGCGCAGGCCCATGATGTCCATCAGGCCCTGGATCGAGCCATCCTCACCGGGCGAGCCATGGAGCGCATTGAACACCAAATCGGGCGCGGCCTCTGCAAGGCGCGCGGCGACGTTGCGATCCATGTCGATCCGGGTGACGCGATGACCAAGCGATTCAAGCGCGTCGGCAATGCCGCTGCCCGACGACAACGACACCTCGCGCTCGGCCGACCAGCCGCCCATCAGCACGGCGATATGCAATTGGCTCACGATGCCACCCCCACGCGCTGGATTTCCCATTCGAGGGCCACGCCGCTCTTCTCCTTCACGCGCCGACGCACGTCTTCGCCCAGCGCCTCGATATCGGCGCTGGTCGCCTGCCCGAGATTGAGCAGGAAGTTGGTATGTTTCGCGCTGACCTGCGCGTCACCGCGACGCAGGCCACGGCAGCCGGCCTCGTCGACGAGCGCCCAGGCCTTGTGGCCGGGCGGGTTCTTGAAGGTCGAGCCGCCGGTCTTGGAACGCAGCGGCTGCGACGCCTCGCGGCTGGCGGCGATGCGGTCCATTTCCTCCTGGATCGCGGCCGGATCGCCCGGCTGGCCACGGAAGGTGGCGCTGACCACGATCGCGTTATCGGGCAGCTCCGAATGGCGATAGCTGTAATGGAGGTCGGCGGCGGGGAGCGTCACCAGCTCGCCCGAGCGAAGCACGACATCGCATTCGACCAGGATGTCGGCGGTCTCACGGCCATAGGCGCCGCCGTTCATGCGCACGAAGCCGCCGACGGTGCCGGGGATCGAGCGGAGAAACTCGACGCCGGCGATGCCCGCGTCCCGCGCGGTCGACGACACGAGGATGCCGCTCGCGCCGCCGCCGCAGCGCAGCGTCGTCGCGTCAACCACCTCGACCTTGGCGAAGGGCTTGCCGAGGCGAACGACGACGCCGGGTACGCCGCCGTCGCGCACAATCAGGTTGGAGCCGAGGCCGAGCGGCATCACCGGAACGGCGGGATCGAGGTTGGCGAGGAACTTCGCGAGATCATCCACGGTCGCCGGCTCCAGCAGCCATTCGGCCGGGCCGCCCGACTTGAACCAGACCAGCGGGGCGAGCGGCGCGTTTTGCGTGAGGCGGCTTTGCACCGGCGCGCGCGTGGTCGCAGCGTCCCCGGTGCTCGGGCCGGGCGTGGTTTCGCCGATTGCGCTCACCGCCGTGCCTCGATCGCGGGTGCGAGGCCAGCGGCCCATTTGGTGATGTCGCCGGCACCCAGGCAGACGATCTGATCACCGGGGCGCACCTCCGCAGCGAGCGCGGTTGCAAGCGCATCGGCATCGGCCACCATCGCCGCGGCGCGGTGCCCGCGGTGGCGCAGTCCGCTGACCAACGCATCGGCGTCGACACCGGGCACCGGCGCCTCGCCCGCGGCGTAAACCGGGGTCACATAGACCGCGTCGGCATCGTTGAACGCGCCCTGGAACTCGTCCATCAAATTGCCGAGGCGCGAGTAGCGGTGCGGCTGCACCACGGCGATTACGCGGCCCTGCGCCGATTCACGCGCGGCGGCGAGCACGGCTCGGATTTCGACCGGATGGTGGCCGTAATCGTCGATCACCGCAGCGGTGCCGCCGTCAGCGAACGAGACCTCGCCAACCTTGGTGAAGCGGCGCTTCACGCCGTTGAACTTCTCGAACCCCTTCTGGATCGTCGCGTCGTCGATGCCGAGTTCAAGCGCGACGCCGATCGCGGCAAGCGCGTTCTGCACATTGTGACGGCCAGGCATCGGCAGGTCGATGCCCTCAATCGAGCGGCTGGTGCCGTCGCGATGGCGGATGATCGCCTCGAACCGGTTACCCCCCGGGTAGGGCGCGACATTGACGCCGCGCACGTCAGCGCTGGCCGCAAAGCCATAGGTGACGATGCGGCGGTCGCGCACGCGCGGGATCAGCGCCTGCACTTCCGGATGATCGAGGCACAACAGCGCCGCGCCGTAGAAGGGCACGTTCTCGACGAACTCGACATAGGCGTCCTTCGCCCTCTCGAAGCTGCCGTAGTGATCGAGATGCTCGGGATCGATGTTGGTGACGACCGCGATCGTCCCATCGAGACGGAGGAAGCTGCCGTCGCTCTCATCGGCTTCCACCACCATCCAGTCGCTGTCGCCGAGGCGGGCGTTGGAGCCGTAGCTGTTGATGATCCCGCCGTTGATGACGGTCGGGTCAACGCCGCCAGCGTCGAGCAGCGCGGCGATCATCGAGGTGGTCGTCGTCTTGCCGTGCGTGCCGGCAACCGCGACGGTGGACTTCAGCCGCATCAGCTCGGCCAGCATCTCCGCCCGGCGCACCACCGGTATGCGCTGGCTGAGCGCAGCTTCGACTTCCGGGTTACCGCGCTTCACTGCGGTCGAGGTGACCACCACGGCAACGCCATCGACGTTGGCCGCATCGTGGCCGATCGTTACCTTGATCCCGCGGCTGCGCAGGCCCTCCACAACGTAGCTTTCCGCGACGTCGGAGCCCTGCACTGCATAACCGAGATTGTGCATCACCTCCGCGATGCCGGACATGCCGATGCCGCCGATACCGACGAAATGGATCGTACCGATGTCGGTCGCAACACCCTTCACGCAAACGCCTCCTTCTTCGCCGCCGGCCCGACCGGCAGCGGGGTGAGCGGCGAATCAAGGCTTTCGACCAGATCGGCAAGATCATGCGCGGCATCGGGCTTGCCGCAGCCGCGGGCGCGGCCGGCGGCATTCTGCAGCGCGGCCGGATCGAGGCCGAGCTTCTGCATCTGTTTGGCCAGTTCGCTGGGCGTAAAGGCGCTTTGCGGAATCGTCCGCGCCCCGCCCGCTGCGGTGATCTCGCGCGCATTCGCCGTCTGGTGATCGTCCGTGGCACCGGGCAGCGGCACCAGGATCGCGGGGCGGCCAGCAGCGGTCAGTTCCGAAATGGTGGAGGCCCCAGCCCGCGCGATCACCAGATGCGCCCAGCCCAGCTCCTCCGGCAGATCCGGAAGGTAGGTGGCAAGCGTCGCGGCAATCTCAAGCTCGGCGTACTTGGCGCGTGCGGCATCGATATCCTCGATGCGCGCTTGATGCGTCACCTGAAGGCGCCGACGGAAGGCGACCGGCAGCATTGCGAGGCCGTCGGGCACCACCTTGGAAAGGACGCTCGCGCCTTGCGAGCCTCCGGTAACGAGCAGACGGAAGATGCCATCCTCTTCCAGCAGCGGATAAGGCTTGGCGCGCAGCGCCAGCACGGTGTCGCGCACCGGATTGCCGATATCGTGCGTCTTGCCTTCGAACTTGGGCTTCAACCGTTCCGTCTTGGCATAAGAGGTGGCGATCGCGTCGACACGGGCGGCGACGAGCCGATTCACGCGGCCGAGCACGGCATTCTGCTCGTGCACCGCAGTAGGGATCTTTTCGGCGAAGGCGGCGGCCAGCGCCGGGAAAGCGGGATAGCCGCCAAAGCCGATCACCGCGGCCGGCCGGAACGTGCGATACAGCTGGCGCGCCATCGCGCGGCCGCGCCACATCTCGCGCGCCGCCTTGGCCCAGCCGAGCGGGCCGCCAGCCAGGCGACCGGCTGGCAGCACGTGGGTCTGCACGCCTTCAAACAGGCCGGGGAAGCGCACGCCGCGCGCATCGCTGACCAGCGCGACGCGGTGGCCGCGACGCATCAGTTCTTCGGCAAGCGCAGCGGCCGGCACCATGTGACCGCCGGTGCCACCGGCAGCCAGAACGAAGTGGCGCGCGCGCGTCATGCCGCCGGCCCCCAGCGGGTGACATAGGGGCTACGCAACAGGAACGGGTTGCGCCGCGTGAACGCCAGCAACAGCCCCATGCCAAGCGAGAGCGCGATCATCGACGAACCACCATAACTGATAAACGGCAAGGTCATCCCCTTGGAGGGTGCGAGGCCGGTGTTCACCGCCATCGACACCAGAGCCTGGACGCCGAACTGGGTCGCCAGCCCCGACGCCGCGAGCAGCTTGAACCCGTCCTGCTCGTCCAGCATCTTCACGAACACCCGCACAACGATGGCGAGGAACAGCACCGCGATTACCATGCAGGCAAGAAGGCCGAACTCCTCCCCGATCACCGAAAAGATATAGTCGGTATGCGCTTCGGGCAGGCCGAACTTCACCGTGCCCGCGCCAGGCCCCGTCCCGGTCCAGCCGCCGGAGGTCAGCGTCGCATGCGCGGCGTCGGTCTGGAAGTGCGCACCCTCCGCCTCATTCGGATCGCGAAACAGGAAGGCGTCGATGCGCGCGCGCGCCGTGCCGTAGAACATATAGGCTGCGACCAGCCCGACCGGCGCCATGGCGAAGAAGGCGGCGAGCGTGCGCATCGGCGTGCCGGCGATCATCAGCAGCACCATCCAGACGGTCGCGAACACGATTGTCTGGCCGAAGTCGGGCTGGAGCATCAGCAGCAATGCGACCGTTGCCGTCATGCCGCAGGTGATCGCGGTGAGCGGCAGGCTCTCGTCCTTGGAGCGCAGCGAGAGCAGCCAGGCGACGGTGACGATGAAGCAGGGCTTCAGGAACTCGGACGGCTGGAACTGGGCGACGCCGACACCGAGCCAGCGCTTTGCACCGTTCACCTCGACGCCAACGCCGGGTATCAGCACGAGCACGAGCATCACGCTGAACGCCGCCGCCCCGATCACCGCTGCGCGCCGTGCGACGTTCACCGGAAGCATCGAAACGCCGATCAGCACCGGCAAGGACACCAGCACCCACATCACCTGGCGCCAGAAGTAGTAAAGCGACGGGATCTTCAACTGCTCGCCCGAATAGCGCACCGCGCTCGCCGGCGACGCCGCCGCGACGGAAAGCAAGCCGACCGCGATCAGCGCGAAGGTGAGGAGCAGCAGCAGCCGATCGGTATCCCAGAACCACGTGCCGAGCGGCGAGCGATCGCCCCGGCCGCCCCGCTCCTTGAACCGGCCGCGCAGGCCGGCGCTGTTCGACAATTCGGTCACGCGAGGCCCCCTACCGCTTCACGAAATGCCTGGCCGCGATGCTCGTAATCGCGGAATTGATCGAATGATGCGGCCGCCGGTGACAGCAGCACCGTTTCCCCCGGTGCCGCAAGTTCTGCCGCGCGGCGCACCGCCGCCTCCAGCGTTCCCGCTTCCTCAACGGGCACCTTGCCGGTGAGCACGCGGGCGAACACCGGCCCGGCCTCGCCGACCGTGTAGGCACGTACGACATGCCCGAAATAGGGCGCGCAGGCGTCGAGATCCTCACCCTTCGCGCGTCCGCCAACGATCCAGTGCACGCGATCGAAGGCGCCTAGCGCTGGCGCGGTGCTTTCCGGGTTTGTGGCCTTGCTGTCATCGACATAGGAGACACCGGCCACCTCGCCGATCTTCTCCATGCGATGTGGCAAGCCAGTGAAGCTGGCGAGGCCCCGCTGGATGTCATCCTCAGCGATGCCGAGCGCCTGGCACACGGCAATCGCGGCGAGCGCGTTCTGCGCGTTATGCGGACCCTGAAGGGAGGGCCAACCAGACTGATCCACGCCGACTTCCGGCGCGATCCGGATCAGGCGCTTGGCCGCCGCCTCGATCGTGCCTGCGATAGCCGAAGAGGACGCGTCAGAGGTGCCGATCACCGCCGCGTGATCTGCCGACTGCATGGCGAACAGCCGCTCCTTGGACGCGGCATAGCCCTCGAACCCATCGTAGCGATCCAGGTGATCGGGCGTGATGTTGAGCAGCACGGCGACGTCGCAATCGAGCCGCGACGTCAGGTCGATCTGGTAACTCGACAGTTCGAGCACGTAGACGCCGCCTTCCGGCAACGGATCCTGCGCGAGGATCGGCAGCCCGATATTGCCGCCCATCAGCGCCGGCACGCCGGCCGTCTTCAGGATGTGCGTGACGAGCGCGGTGGTGGTCGATTTGCCGTTGGTACCGGTGATGCCGACCACCTTGTGTGGTGGCAGGCCCGAGCGGGCCTCCGCGAACAACTCGATATCGCCAATGACCGGCACGCCTTCCGCCCGCGCTTTGGCGGCCAGCGGGTGCGTGTTGAGCGGCACGCCGGGGGAGACGACGAGGCCCGCCGCGCCGGTCAGCGTGAGTGCGGCAATGTCATGGACGATGACGCCGTCGATCTGCTCCGCCGCGCTGCGCGCCTCGGCGTTACTGTCCCAAGCGACGACATGCGCGCCAGCCTGCGCCAGCGCGCGCACGGCCGCCAGGCCCGAACGCGCGAGCCCCAGCACCGCGTAGCGCTTGCCGGCCCAGGCGGGGGAGACGATCACCGCAGTTTCAGCGTCGACAGGCCGGCAAGCGCCAGAACAAGGCTGATGATCCAGAAACGGATCACAACGGTCGGCTCGCTCCAGCCCAGTTGCTCAAAATGGTGATGGATCGGCGCCATGCGGAACACGCGCCGGCCAGTCCGCTTGTACCAGAACACCTGGATGATGACGCTCATCGCCTCGACGACGAAGAGGCCGCCGATGATGCCGAGCACGATCTCGTGATGTGCGACGACCGCGATGGTGCCAAGCGCCCCGCCAAGCGCAAGGCTGCCGGTATCGCCCATGAACACCGCGGCGGGCGGCGCATTATACCACAGGAATGCGAGGCCGGCCCCGATCATCGCGCCGCAGAAGATGGCAAGGTCGCCCGCCCGTGCGACATGCGGAATGCCGAGGTAATCGGCGAACTTCACGTTACCGGCGAGGTATACGATCAGCATGAACGCGACCGAGGCGATGATCACCGGCATGGTCGCCAGGCCATCCAGCCCGTCCGTCAGGTTCACCGCATTGCCGAAGGCGACGATCGTGAAGGCCGCAAACAGCGGGTAGAACAACCCCAGGTCGATATACATGCGGTTGGTGAACGGCAGGTAGAGCGCCGTGCCGTTCTCGTAGCTGATGATCCACGCCGCGACGCCGGCAATGATGAATTCCAGCAGCAGGCGGACGCGCCCGGGCACGCCGGCGGTGGTCGCCTTTCGCACCTTGTCGTAATCGTCGAGGAAGCCGATTGCCCCGAAGCCGAGTGTCACGAACAGGCAGGCCCAGACGAACGGGTTTCGCAGATCCATCCAGATGAGGATCGACAGCGCAAGGCTGGTCAGGATCATCAGCCCGCCCATCGTCGGCGTGCCGCGCTTGGCGAGGTGAGTCTGCGGGCCGTCGGCCCGGATCGGCTGCCCCTTGCCCTGCCGCACGCGCAGCCAGCCGATGAACTTTGGCCCGATGATCAGGCCGATGAACAGCGCGGTCGCGATGGCGGCGCCGGCGCGAAACGACAGATAGCGGATGAGGTTGAGGACGCTCGGAAACCCGAGCTGCTCGGCGATCCAGTACAACACTAAGCCATGCCCCCGGCAAGCGCCGCGACGATCCGCGACAGCCCTACCCCATTCGATCCCTTGACGAGTACCGCGTCACCCGGCGCGAGCATATCCGGAAGGACCTCCAGCGCCGCCGCGGCGTCGCGCACATGGACCAATTTCGTCTTTCCCTCAAGCGCCTGCGCAAGAGGGGCCATCGCTTCGCCGACCAAGAGCGCCGCTTCGACGCGGGCCGCTGCGATGGGGCCAGCAAGGGCCGCGTGATAGTCGGCCGAGGCCTCGCCCAGCTCGCGCATTTCGCCAAGAACAGCGACGTGGCGGCCGGGCTCGGCACCCAGGACGGCAAGGGTCGCGGCCATGGAAGCGGGGTTGGCGTTATAGCTTTCGTCGATCACGAGGATGTCGCCGCACTGCACCTGTGCTTCGAGTCGCGCGCCGCGTCCCTGCAGGCCGCCGAGATCACCGAGAGCCAGCCCGGAAAGCGCCAGATCGCCGCCCACCGCGTCCACCGCCGCCAGCAACGCGAGTGCATTCGACACCCAATGCGCGCCGGGCTGCGCCACGGTGAAGCTCAGCTCGCGCTCGCCGATCCGCGCGGTAACGAACGTGCCGCCGCCTTTCACCGGCATCGTCTCGATCGGCCGAACATCGGCATCAGGCGCGGAGCCGAAGGTGACGATGCGTGCTGCGTACGGCCGGGCCGCCGCGATGAGTCGATCGCGATGCGGGCTGTCGAAGGGGATGATGGCGACGCCGCCAGGCTCCAGCCCGCGGAAGATCTCCCCCTTCGCATCGGCGATCGCGGCTTCGTCGGGGAAGAATTCCGTATGCGCCGGCGCGATCGCGGTGACGATCGCAACATGGGGGCGGACGAGCGTGGTCAGATGCGCGAGTTCGCCGGGATGATTCATGCCCATCTCAAGCACGCCGAAGCGAGTGTGGGCCGGCATTCGGGCAAGACTGAGCGGCACGCCGGTGTGGTTGTTGTAGCTCTTGACCGAACGGTGCACCGCGCCGCGCGCGCCGCGATCCAGCGCAGCGAACAGCGCCTCCTTCGTCGACGTCTTGCCGACCGAGCCGGTGACGCCGATGATCCGCGCCTTGGTGCGCGCGCGGGCGGCGCGCGCGAGATCCTCGAGAGCCGCGAATGTGTCGGAGACGGCGACATGCGGCCCCGCTGCGCCGGCAGAGACGATCGCGCCGGCCGCGCCTTGCGCATAGGCCTGCTCTAGAAAGCGGTGGCCGTCCGTGGCCTCGCCCTTCAACGCGACGAAGAGGTCACCCGGCCCCACCTCGCGCGAATCGAAAGCGACGCCGCTCGCGGCAAAACTGCCGTGGGCGACGCCGTGCGTAGCGGCGGCGATGTCATCAGAGGTCCAGAGAGTCATCGCGCGCCTATACCACCGCGGCGGACGGCCGGGTCCAGTATCGACAGGCCGGGGCGTACCCCGGCCAGGGAGAGAAAACGCGGTGCCGCCGCGCGGTTCAACGCAGCCCGCTGACGCTGTCACCCGTCACCAGCTCATACCGCACGCCGAGGGTGCGGCGCTCGCGCGGGCGCTTCTCACCCTCGCTGGCATTGGGCTTCGACGGGGTCACGAACTTACGCTTCACCTGCAACCTCCCTGGCTACACTCACGTCATCAAACGGCAGGACGAGATCGCCGACGATCTGCCCCTGTTCATGTCCCTTGCCGGCGATCAGCACGATGTCCTCCGGTCCCGCCTGCTCGATGGCGAGGCGGATGGCGCCGCGGCGATCGCCATGTTCGACCGCGCTAGGCGCTGCCTTCAGGATGTCGGCGCGAATCGTGGCCGGATCCTCACTTCGCGGATTGTCGTCCGTCACGATCACCACGTCGGCCAGCGCCTGGGCGATCGCCCCCATCGGTTCGCGCTTGCCCTGATCGCGGTCACCGCCGGCGCCAAAGACGAGGATCAGCCGGCCAGTGACGTGCGGGCGAAGCGCGGCGATCGCCGCCTCCAGTGCGTCGGGCGTATGCGCGTAATCGACATAGACCGGCCCTCCGCTGGCGGTGATCACGGCGCGCTCCAGTCGGCCACGCACGGGCTGCAGCCGGGATAGGCCAGCGATCGTGGCCGTGACATCGCCGCCCGTCGCGATCACCAACGCTGCAGCCATCAGCGCATTCGCTGCCTGGTAAGCGCCGATCAATGGCAGCTTCACATGATGCTCGGCGCCCCCGGCTGCGATGACCAGCCCCTGCCCGAGCAGCGTCGGATCGCGCGAGACAAGCCGGATGTCGTCGCCATGCTCGCCCACCGTCATCAGGCGGTTGCGGCGCTGGCGGGCAAGATCGATCACCCGGTCCGAATGGGGATCGTCAGCCCAGACGACGGCGGTGCCGTCGGGCGCCAGCACTTCCGAAAAGAGCCGCAGCTTGGCGGTGAAATACGCCGCCATGTCACCGTGATAGTCGAGATGATCGCGGCTGAGATTGGTGAAGGCGGCAGCGGACACACGCAGGCCTTCGGTGCGATATTGCGTCAGCCCGTGGCTCGATGCCTCGAAGGCGACATGCGTCACGCCCTCCCGTGCGAGCCCGGCGACATTGGAGAGGAACGTGACGATATCGGGCGTCGTAAGGCCAGTCGTCACCCGCTCGTCCGCCGTGGTGACGCCGAGGGTGCCGATCGAGGCGGCATGGTGCCCGGCCATGCGCCACAATTGGCGCGTCAGTTCGACCGTCGAGGTCTTGCCGTTGGTTCCGGTCACCGCAACCGCGGTTTCTGGGAAAGGCGCAAAGAACGTCGTCGCCAGTTCTGCGAAGCGCGCGCGGGGGTTGTGATCAGCAATGTGAAGCGCACCCTCAACGACGGCCTGAGGGCGGGCGACGACCGCGATGGCGCCGGCGGCGATCGCAGCGGGGATGAAATCCTCTCCGTTCACCCGCTGGCCCTCGAATGCGCCGAAGATGGTGCCCGGCGCGACCTTGCGGTGGTCGATTGCGAACCCGGTGACGGTCTGATCGCCGCCGTCGGGAATGAGGTCGCCAAGCTTCATTCCGCGGCGACCTTCTTGTCGCCAGGAGCGTGCCACAAGAGGTTTGGCAGTTCACCAAGGTCGATGTCGCGATTCGCGTCCGGAATGACGCCCAGCATCGCGCCGGTCCGGCTGATCACACGGCTGACGACGGGAGCGGCGGTATAGGCGGCGGTGGTCTGGAAGGAGTTTTCCTGCACCCGCTTCGGGCTGTCCATCATAGTCAGCACCACATAGCGCGGCGCATCCATCGGGAACACCGCCGCAAAGGTGGAAACGTTGCGGTTGCGGGCATAGCCGCCGGCCTCCGCGGCCTCGGCAGTGCCGGTCTTGCCGCCAACGCGGTAGCCTGGGGCCTCGGCCTTTCGCCCCGTGCCGTTGGTGACGATCAGGCGGAGCAGCTGCCGAAGCCGTGCGCTGGTCTCCTCCTTCAGAACGCGGCGGCCCTTCGGCGCATGGCCCGGCGCCACCTTCAGCAGCGTGGTCGGGCGCCAGATGCCGCCGTTGACGAGCGTGGCATAGGCATTGGCGAGATGAAGCGGTGTCACCGCAATGCCGTGGCCGTACGCGGTCGTCATCACCGTGGTGCGCGCCCAATAATGCGGCCAGAGCGGGCGGCCCTTCTCGATCAGCTCGATATCGGGCTTCGTGTCGAAGCCCATCTTGCGGAACATGTCCTGCATACGCGCGGCGCCGATCTCGTCAGCGACGCGGGCAGTGGCGATGTTCGACGAGTGGATCAGCGTTTCCGGGATGTTGAGCCAGCGGTTCTGGGCGTGATCGTCCTTGATCCGGAACCGGCCGACCTGGATCGGCGCGGTCGCGTCGAAGCGCCGCGACATATCGGTGACGATGCCATTGTCGATCGCGGTTGCCATGGCGATCGGCTTGAACGCCGAGCCAAGCTCGTAAACGCTCTGGGTGACGGTGTTGCGCAGCTGCTCGCTGCCCGCCATGCCGACGCGGTTCGGATTGAACAGCGGCAGCGACACCATCGAGATGACCTCGCCCGTGTCGACGTCGAGCACGATGCCGGCAGCGGCGCGCGCCTGCATCGTCGACATGGCCCGGCCAAGCTCGCTTTCCATCGCTGCCTGGACGCGGCTATCGATCGACAGCGCGACCGGCGTGCCGGAGAGTGCAGGGTTGGTCAGCCGTTCCTCGAGCGCGCGCTCCATGCCCAGCCGTCCGCGAACGACAGGATCCTTCTGCGTGGTGCCGATATAGCCGAGCACGTGCGCGGCAAGCGAGGATTGCGGGTACAGCCGCTGCGTCTCGCGTTCAAAGACGATGCCAGGTTCACCGATCGCGTTCACCGCCTGGACCAGGGCGGGCGAGGCGCGACGGTTGAGGTAGGTGAAATTCACCGGCTTGGTGATCAGCCGATAGAAGCGCGCCTGATCGCCGAGATCGGGCATCAGGTCGGCGAGGCGCTTGGCGATCTCCATCCGGTCGCCGAGCAGCTTGTTCGGGTGAACGCCGATCGTCCACGCATCGATCGTGCGCGCCAGCTGCGCGCCGTTGCGATCGACGATATCGCCGCGCGGCGCGGTGCTGATCGCGGCCGACCGGCGCGGGCCGCCGTCAAACGCGAGCATCGCCAGTCGCCCGATCACCAGCAGGATCGCTGCCGTGAACAGCAGCAGCAGCATCATCAGCCGCTGGTGCTGTGTCGCGAGCAGCGCCTGCCGCTGTTCGGCGGCACGCATGGGGCGTGCCGCCTGCCGGGCGACCATCGTGCTCAACGCAAGCGGCTCGTCTCGGTGCGGGCGCCGCTCAGCAGGTCGCCGAGGGTGCGGTCGCTGAGCAGCGACTTGTCGAGCATGGCAACGGCATTGGCCTTGCGGATCGTGGCGACCGGCTCATCGCCGCGCGCTGCCGCAACCTTGATCGCGGCTGGCCGCACCGGCTTCGTCACGGCGGCGGCGAGCTGGACGGTAGCGGGACGTGGCTCGGCAGGCTTGGTAGCGACCTGGACGAGCTTGGCAGGGGCGGCGGCGGCCGGCGTTTCGGTGATTGCGGCGGGGGCCGGGTCGATGGGGCGCGACGGCACGATCAGCTGGGCGGTCTGGATCGCGCCCTCGGCCATCGGCGCAGCGCCGCCGGGCGTGAAGCTGATCGCCGCAAGCTGCGCTTCATCACGCACGAACTGCTGCGCCGTCGGGGCGACGAGCGCGAGCGTATCGCCGTTCCAGCGTTCGAGCTGCGCCAGGTTCGCACGCACATCGAACTCCGTTTCCAGAGCGCGGATATCGCGTTCGGCAGCGCTGATCTTCGCATCGACCTGCGCCAGCCGCTTGCGCTCCGCCGCCACCTGGAGGCTCACGAGATAGAAGCTCAGCGACACGATCACCACGCCGCCGAACCACCCGAGCCCTTTCAATCGATACGCCGCCGTCATTTACTCGTCTCCACTGCCGGCCCGCCCCAAACCGTCGTTGCCCCATGCCGGCGCGGCCGTCCGCCGCGCCGTCCGCAATGTCGCGGAACGAGCGCGCGGATTGCGCGCCACTTCCGCTGCACCCGCGCGCACGGCGCGGGCAGTAATCTCGAATGTCGGCGCCTGCGCCGCGGCCACCGCTGGGCGATGGCGCGATCCTGCCGGCGTTCCCCCGCTCCGTTCGCGCAGGAAGCGCTTGATCATGCGATCCTCGAGCGAGTGGAAGCTGATCACGGCCAGCCGCCCGCCCGGCGCGAGGATCCGCTCTGCCGCGGCCAGCCCTTTGGCCAGTTCATCAAGCTCGCGGTTCACATGGATGCGAACTGCCTGGAAGGCGCGGGTCGCCGGATCCTTCTTGTCATGCGGCCGGTGGCCCAGCGCCTTGCGCACGACACGGGCGAACTCGCCGGTCGTGGTCAGCGGCCGCGCCGCGGCGATCGCGCGCGCGACGCGACGCGACTTGGGTTCCTCGCCGTAGCGCCACAGGACGTTGGCGATATCCTCCTCGTCGGCATGATTGAGAAAATCGGCTGCGCTCTCCCCCGACTGGCTCATGCGCATGTCAAGCGGCCCGTCCTGCTGAAACGAGAAGCCGCGCTCCGCCTGGTCGAGGTGCATCGAGGAGACGCCGATATCCATGGCCACGCCATCAACGGAGGCGATCCCCCGCGCCGCCAGTTCGCGATCCATGCGCGAGAACTCGCTGGGGACGAGCGTGAGGCCAGCCTCCGCCTCCTCCAGCGCGCGGCCCGCCGCGATCGCGTCAGGATCGCGATCGAAGGCGAAGACCTGCACCCCGGCGCCAAGCAGTGCACGAGTATAGCCGCCGGCGCCGAACGTGGCATCGACCATGGTCTCGCCGCGCTCGGGGGCAAGCGCGGCGAGAACTTCGTCGAGCAGCACCGGGATGTGCGGTGCATCGGCGTCTGGGCGGGGGCTCACAGCGTGACCCCTTTGTCTCGGCACATGATGGCGGCGTGACGTTTCACCATCTCGTCGACCCCCTCGTGCGCCATGAGCGCGCGCGGGTCCCAGATCATGAAGCTCTCGTAGTCGCCGAGGAAGAAGGCGATGTCGGTGATTCCGGCAAGTTCACGCTCGGCCGCAGGCAGGATGAAGCGGCCGCTGCCGTCGAAGGGCACCGGTTCGACGGAGGCACCGCGCATGCGGGGCGCGTAGTAAGCCGCAGAACCGGTATGCGCACCGGCCTCGGCCTGGCGCTGGATCAGCTGGTTCTTGGCGAATTCCACATAGCCGCGGTCATGCGCGATCAGGCACGGGAAATCCGGGTGGACGCCGACGAGCACGGTGCCGCCGTCCTTGCCGTCCGGCCGCGGTGCATTCTGGGCGAGGGCGGCCCGCAGGGTGCTGGGAATGGCGACACGACCCTTGTCATCGACAAGGCCGACCCCCTTCCCAAGATAATCCACCCGTTCCGACACGCCCACCTCGCACAAGGCGCGCAAGACCCGCCCGAGCCGAAAAGCAGCTTTCGCCGCCCTCGGTTGTCGCCATCGACAAAAAACAGTGGTCCTGCCCCTCTGTCATCCTGATGAATATCAGGGAGACACGGGGAAAGGAAGGGAAATTTGGGGAAAGCCGGGGAAAGGAGGCTATTCCGGTGGGATTCCCACGTCGCGTCTCGTGCGCACAGGGCGCAGTTCGGTATCCGTTCCGCAATCGGGCCCGGCAGCTTGGCGATCAGATGCCATTTCAGGCGCTCGATTCCCGCCCATCCCCGGATTTCTCGCGATCATTGGCGGTTCGCTTCCGGGGCAGGTGACGGCGACGGATCGGTGGCGCTGGGTGCAACGCCAAGCTCGGCCAGCGGCTCGTTCGCCGCGTCGCTGGTGTTGGTGACGGTGAGGTTCGTCAGCGCGCCCGTCTGCGGCGCGCCGGGGGCAGCGACGGGCTTTTCGCGGTTGGCGGCACTGAAGATGGCACTTGCGAGGCCGATGAGCAGGACAACCAAGGCAAGCCCGACCAGGCCAACCTTCACGCGCTGCATCGCCTGATTATGTGATGCGACGGATTTCATTTCGTCGTCGTCAGTTAACGGAACATCGCGCACTTGTCGAATTCCGGGGCCTCACCCTGCGACCCTTAGGCCTTTCGACTCGCGCCAGGCCGGATTGTAAAGGCTCGAAAGATAACGGAATCCCGTGTCGCACAGGATCGTGACGACCCGCTTCCCCGGCCCCAGATGCCGCGCCAGCTGCACCGCGCCGGCAACATTGATGCCCGACGACAGGCCAAGGCAAAGCCCCTCCTCCGCCAGCAGACGATCGACCCATTCGAGCCCCTCGGCGTCCGAGATGCGGAACTGCGTGTCGATCGGCGCGCCTTCCAGGTTGGCGGTGATCCGCCCCTGCCCGATCCCCTCGGCTACCGAGGATCCTTCCGCGCGTAATTCGCCGTGGGCGTAGTAGTTGTAGAGCGCGGCGCCGTGCGGGTCACTCAGCGCAATCGTGATCCGCTCGTCCTTTTCCTTCAGGCCGAGGCCGACGCCCGCGATCGTGCCGCCGGTCCCCGCGGCGCAGGTGAAGCCGTCAATCCGCCCGTCGAGCTGGTTCCAGATCTCCTCCGCGGTGCCCATGATATGGGCGCGGCGATTGGCGATATTGTCGAACTGATTGGCCCAGACGGCACCGGGCGTCTCCTCGGCAATGCGGCGTGACTGGTGCACGAAGTGGCACGGGCTGGAGTAAGGCGCGGCCGGAACGGTCACGAGCTCGGCACCGAGCGCGCGGAGCGTGTCCATCTTCTCCTTCGACTGGGTATCCGGCATCACGATGATCGTGCGATACCCCTTGGCGTTGGCGACCAGCGCCAGGCCGATGCCGGTGTTGCCGGCCGTTCCTTCGACGATCGTGCCGCCGGGCTTGAGCGCGCCGCGCGCCTCGGCATCCTCGACGATGAACAGCGCCGCGCGATCCTTCACGCTGGCGCCGGGATTGGCGAACTCACATTTCCCGAAGATGTCGCAGCCGGTTTCCTCACTGGGGCCTTTGAGACGGACGAGCGGGGTGTTGCCGATGAGCGAAAGCGTGTCGTTGGCGATATGCATCCGGCTTAGATGGCGAAGCCATGCCCGCGCCACAAGCAACCTTGCGTTGTAGCGCGCGAAGGCTGATCTCGGCCGGCGACGTGACGCTCAAATCTTCCTTCCCGCCGATCGCCCCGGATGATGCGCGCGTGCTGATCCTCGGCAGCCTGCCGGGGGAGCGCAGCCTGGCCGAACGGCGCTATTATGCGCATCCGCAAAACCAATTCTGGCGCTTGCTATCGCCGGCGGTGGGACGTGATCTCGCGGCGCTTGAATACGAGGCGCGGCTTGCTGCCGTCAGCGCCGCAGGGATCGCGCTATGGGACGTGGTCGCCACCGCGCGGCGCATTGGAAGCAGCGACGCGACGATCAGAGACGCCAGCGCCAACGATCTCGTCGCGCTGGTCGATCGCCTGCCGCAGCTTCGCGCCGTTGCCTTCAACGGCGGCAAGGCGCTGTCGATCGGGCGGCCGATGCTGGCCGGGCAAGATCTCGCGATCCTCGCCCTCCCCTCGTCCAGCCCGCTCCACACGGTCGGCCTCGCCGCCAAGCAGCCCGCCTGGTCGGCCATCGCCGAGTATCTGGCCTAAGGCCGCTTGGGGATTTCCAGCCCACGCTGCACTGCCGGACGGGCAAGGCCCCGCTCCAGCCATGCGACGACGTTTGAATAGCCGTCGAAGCCAGTGAGGTCGCGCGCTTCGTAGAAGGTGATGAGGTTGTTCACCCAACCGATCATCGAAATGTCGGCGACCGAATACTCATCGCCGAGGAACCACTGCTTGCCCTCCAGTGCGGAGTCCATGACGCCAAGCAGTCGCTTCGCCTCGTCGACGTAGCGCTGCAGCGAGCGCTTGTCCTCCCACTCACGGCCGGCGAACTTGTTGAAGAAGCCGAGCTGCCCGAACATTGGGCCGACGCCGCCCATCTGGAACATCACCCATTGCACCGCCTGCCAATGGCGCGCCGGGTCCGCGGGCAGGAACTTGCCCGTCTTTTCGCCCAGGTACAGCAGGATCGCGCCACTTTCGAACAGCGCCAGTGGTGCACCGTCCGGGCCATTGGGATCGAGGATCGCGGGGATCTTGCCATTCGGGTTCAGCGACAGGAATTCCGGCGACTTCTGATCGTTCTTGGCAAAGTCGACGAGGTGAACCTCGTAGGGAAGACCGGTTTCCTCCAGCATGATCGACACCTTGACGCCATTGGGCGTCGGCAGGCCGTAATATTGCAAGCGATCGGGATGCCGGGCGGGCCAGCGCTGGGTGACCGGGAATGCGGAAAGATCAGGCACGAAGGGTTCTCCTGAAGTGTGCACCGGAAGGTAGGTGGCTGGCGCGGTTGCGCCAAGGAGGCTCGGTTTATCCCCGCGATGGAGCGGCCCGCCGCCCCGCACTTGCAGGAACCCGGGTCGCGCGCCCTCGTTGGAACACTGACGCAACAACCAAGGAGCGACCATGTACCGTTACGCATTCCTTCTGCTTGCCGCGGCGCCGATCGCCGCCACCGCCCAGACTGCCCCGGCTCCGGCCACCACGCCCGCAACCGGCGCTGCTGCTGCACCGGCAGCCGGCGCGCCGACCGTCGGCGCCACCATTTATGACGCGCAGGGCGGCACGGTCGGCACGATCGCATCGACCGACGGCACCAACGCAGTCGTCGACACCGGCACCGTCAAGGCTGCCGTCCCGCTCACCTCGTTCGGCACCGGCCCCAAGGGCCCAACGCTCGGCATGACGAAGGCGGAGCTTGAAGCTGCTGCCGGCCAGGGCGCGGCGCAGGCCGCTGCCGACTTCAAGTCGAAGCTGACCGCGGGCACCACCGTCTATGGTTCGGCCGGCGCGTCGGTCGGAACGATCAAGGAAGCGGACGCGCAGTTCGTGACGCTCACCACGCCCAAGGGTGACGCGAAGCTGCCGATCGGCTCGTTCGGCCCCGGGCCGCAGGGTGTCACCATCGGGATGACCGCTGCGCAGCTCGAAGCAGCGATGGCCGGCAAGTAAGAGCGGCCAAGTAAGTACGGCAGAGGCCGCGGGCACGGCGCCCGCGGCCGTTAGCCTTTGTGCAATTCAGATCCGCGCTTCAGCACCTTCGCGCCGTCCTCCTGTGCGATGAGGAACGCGGGGTTATCCTTGGTTCCGTTCTTGACGACCTTGGCACCCTTCAACGTCCGCTGGACGCGGCGTTCGAACCGCTCCTCGACCTTGCCGTGCGCCGTGCCACTACCCCAGTGCCAGCTGACCTTGTCACCCTTGTGAATTGAATTCGCCAAGCATCGTCTCCTTCGACGATGCCGAACGCACCAGCAGCGCGCGAGATGCACGCCGCCGGTGACACGGGGGTTCAGGCTGCGGCCTTGGCTTCCTCCAACGCGGCGCGAACCGCGGCCAGCGCGTCATTGGCCTTGTCGCCGTCCGGCCCGCCACCCTGCGCCATGTCGGGCCGACCACCGCCGCCCTGCCCGCCAACTGCGGCGACCGCGCGCTTCACCAGATCGACCGCATTGTAGGTCGAGACGAGATCGTCGGTGACGCCGACCGCGACGGTGGCGCGGCCGTCGTTGACCGCGACGAGCGCGGCGACGCCGGACTCGATGCGCTTCTTGGCGTCATCAACGGCGCCGCGAAGGCCCTTTGCCTCGAAGCCGTTCAGCACCTGGCCGACGAAGGCGACGCCGCCGACGGTTTCCGGGCCGGCCAGCGCAGCGCCGCTGCCGCCGCCCATCGCGAGCGCCTTCTTCGCCTCGGCCAGTTCGCGTTCCAGCCGGCGCTTTTCCTCGAGCAGCGAAGTGACGCGGCCGGGCACTTCATCAGGCGTGGTGCGCAGCGCCGATGCTGCCTCGCGCAGCTTCTCGTCGCGTGAGGAGAGGTAGGCGCGCGCGGCCTCGCCGGTCAGTGCCTCGACCCGGCGAACGCCGGAGGACACGGCGCCCTCGCCGATCACCTTGAACAGGCCGATGTCGCCCAACGCGTTGACATGGGTGCCGCCGCACAGCTCGACCGAATAGGTCTTGCCGCCATCGTCGCTGCCCATCGAGACGACGCGGACCTCGTCGCCGTACTTTTCGCCGAACAGCGCCGTTGCGCCCATCGCGATCGCATCGTCGGGCGTCATCAGCCGGGTGGTGACCGGGGTATTCTGGCGGATCTTGGCGTTCACCGCGGCCTCCGCATCGGCCAGTTCCTCGGCGCTCATCGCGCTGGAATGGCTGACGTCGAAGCGCAGGCGATCGGGTGCGACGAGCGACCCCTTCTGCGCGACGTGCGTGCCGAGCCGCTGGCGCAGCGCCTCATGCAGCAAGTGCGTGGCGGAGTGGTTGGCGCGGATTGCGGCGCGGCGCGCGACGTCGATCGCGAGCCTCACCGTATCGCCGACCTCGATCTCGCCCGCGCTGAGCGTCGCGTGATGGACCCACAGCTTACCGAGCTGCTTCGAGGTGTCGGTGACCTCAGCGGCCAACCCGGCCTCGCTGCTGATCGTGCCCGCATCGCCGACCTGACCGCCGCTTTCGGCGTAGAAAGGCGTCTGGTTGACGATCACGTCGACCTGGTCACCGGCGGCGGCCTTTTCCACCCGCACGCCGTCCTTGACCAGCGCGAGGACAACGCCCTCACCCACATCGCTGGAATAGCCGGTGAACTCGGTCGCGCCGACTTCCTCGGCGAGGTCGAACCACAATTCGTCCGATGCCTTGGCACCCGAGCCCTTCCAGGCAGCGCGCGCGGCGCGCTTCTGTTCCGCCATCGCGGCGTCGAAGCCGGCACGGTCGACGCCGAACGACTGGGCGCGCAGCGCGTCCTCGGTCAGATCGTAAGGGAAGCCGAAGGTGTCGTAGAGCTTGAACGCGGTTTCACCCGGCAGAACGTCGCCGGGCTTCATCCCCGCGGTTGCCTCGTCGAGGAGCTTCAGCCCCTTGTCGAGCGTCTGGCGGAAGCGGGTTTCCTCCTGGGAGAGCGTCGCCTCGATCAGCGGCTGGGCCCGGACGAGTTCCGGGTAAGCCGCGCCCATTTCGGCGACCAGCGCCGGCACCAGGCGGTGCATCAATGGCTCCTTGGCACCGAGCAGGTGCGCGTGACGCATCGCGCGGCGCATGATGCGGCGCAGGACATAGCCGCGGCCCTCGTTGGCGGGCAGCACGCCGTCGGCGACGAGGAAGCCGGCGCAGCGTAGGTGATCGGCGATCACGCGGTGGCTGGCCTGATTGGCGCCGGTCGTCGCAGTGTGGGTCAGCGCGCCCGAGGCGGCGATCAGCGCCTTGAACGTGTCGGTATCATAATTGTCGTGGACGCCCTGCATGACCGCGGCGATGCGTTCCAGCCCCATGCCGGTGTCGATCGACGGGCGCGGCAGATCGCCGATGATCGTGTCGGCTTCTTGCACGAACTGCATGAAGACGAGGTTCCACACCTCCACGAAGCGATCGCCATCCTCGTCCGGCGAGCCGGGAGGGCCACCGGGGATGTGATCGCCGTGATCGTAGAAGATCTCACTGCAGGGCCCGCACGGGCCGTCCGAACCCATTGCCCAGAAATTGTCCTTGGTCGGGATGCGGATGATGCGGTGATCCGGGAGGCCGGCGATCTTCTTCCACAGATCAAACGCCTGGTCGTCGGTGTGATACACGGTCGCGGTCAGCTTATCCGCGGGAAGGCCCCATTCCTTGGTCAGCAAGGTCCAGGCGTGAGTGATCGCCTGTTCCTTGAAATAATCGCCGAACGAGAAATTGCCGAGCATCTCGAAAAAGGTGTGGTGCCGGGCGGTGTAGCCGACATTGTCGAGATCATTGTGCTTGCCGCCGGCGCGCACGCATTTCTGCGCGCTCACCGCGGTCGAATAGGGCCGAGTCTCGAGGCCCGTGAACACGTTCTTGAATGGCACCATGCCCGCGTTGACGAACATCAGCGTCGGATCGTTCTGCGGCACCAAGGGTGCGGAGGGCACGATGCTGTGCCCGGCCGAGCCGAAGTAATCGAGGAAGCTGCGGCGGATGTCGTTCGTCGAGGTCATGGCGTGCGACTTAATCACCTGAACGCCCGGTGACTAGCGGTAGTCGTACGGTCGATCGCGCGCAAAAACGGTCGACAATGGCGCTCAAGCGGCGCGCAATGGCAGCTCCCCGGCCAGCGCACGCACGACCATGGGCTCGCTCAGTCCGTAATCCGCCAGCGAATAGCGGTGCGCGACGTGGCTTCCCTCTTTCGACCGCGCAACGAAGCGCTCCATCCGCTCCTCGACGCGCGACGAGAGCGGCATGGCAAGCATCCGGTACACGCGGCGCATTTCGGAGCGCCAGTCGGCGCCGACCGCCTCGAAGCTGACGTCGACCTGCGGCACGATCGCGGCGCGGCGGGCAGCGGCGGTACGCTGCTGGCGAAGCGCGATCTTGCGCAGCCATTCCGCCCCCACCCAATGCGGATCGACGGCGTCGGACTGGACGCGCATCTGGCTGTGCACCAGCGAAGCGGACGAGGCGACGGTCGCCGGTGCGGCGCGATCAAGGCACACCAACCGCGCATCCGGGAAGGTATCGAGCACCGCATCCAGATCCTGCGTGAACTGCGGCAGCTTCAGCACCAGCGGCTTGTCCCCGCGTTCGCGCCGCAGCCACGCGGTGGTCTGCAGCAGCCGCTTGAATTCGGCGTAAACGGGGCGCGTGTCCATCGCCTCCGTCATCGCGACGAAGCTGGGGATCCGCCACTGCGCCTCGAACGCGGCGCCGAAGATCGACACGTTGTGAAGCCCGATCTCCTCGTCCGGCTCCGCCGTGGCGGTGGGATGGATGGTCTGGAATTCAGGATTGAGCCAGGCGGCGCAGCGCAGGCCGATCCAGCCGCGCAGCCGGCGATCGTCGAAAGGGCCAAGGCGCCCGCTCGGCAGCGGGTTCCAGCTTTCGAAGAAGCGCGTGTGCGCGATGCGCGGATCGCACGCGAGCAGCCGCTGCATCCGCGTACTTCCCGAGCGCATCTGCCCCAGGACGATGATCGGGCGGCGAATCGGCTGGGCGAGGATTTCGGAGTGGCGCCGCCACCAGGCGTGCATGCGCGCGCGATTGGCCAGCGCCGCCACGATTTGGCCATGAGCGATCACCGTGCCGAGCGGGGTGAGCGCCGCCTCGTCGCGCAGCGCCGCGGTGAGCACGTCGAGCCGTTCGCGCCAGCCATTGTCCGGCCCCAGCGTCGCATCGCCGACCTGCCGGCGCGCGGCCGCGATCAGCGCGTCCGATTCGATCACCGGGCGCGACAGCCAGCCACGCGTCCAGGCACGCTCCAGCACCTCGTTGACGCGGGCGTGTCGACGGGACGGCTCCCCCACGACGCCTGACGCGCGCGGGACGACAGAAGGACCCGCGCTGTCGGCGGTGATGGTGAACATGAAAGGCAAACCCCCTGCCCGCCGTTTAGTGCCCAAGGAAAAACGATCCAAGTGAGTGCGTTGCGCGCGACTGCTCGGTTCGTCGCACTTGTGCGTGCCGCGCAGGCGCGCTCATAGTGTGCGGCACACCTGAAGGAGCGCGCCGGCATGTGGCTGATCCTGGCATTGCAAGCTGCCGTTCCCTCCGCCGAAGCCGCGGTCGATCGCTATCGGGAGCTGACCACCGCCGATTCGCGCTGCGTACGCGACCCCCAGTCGACCGACATCACAGTGTGCGGGATGCGCAATGCGGATCGCTTCCGCGCACCCTTCACGGTGCACGAGGCAGGCGACCCGATGTGGGAGCCGGTCGCCAACGAACGGCAGCGGTTCCTGGCGCGGACCGACAATTGCCAGGAGAAGAACCTGTTCCTGGTCGGCTGCGGGGCGTTTGGCCTCAGCGTCACCACCGGCGGCGGGCGTGACGGCGTCGAGCTTCGGCCGATGGCCAAGTGATCCGCCGACCCCCCCGGAACAAGAAGAAGAAGTGGGATCCCGGCTCCAGGCCGGGGTGACGAGTGAAGTCGCTAGACCGGGCGATCGAGGCTGGTCGGCGGGGTGCTGAACCATTGCGGGCCCGATGCGCCCATCCAGAAGCAATCTTCCAGCCGGATGCCGAACTTGCCCGGCAGGTACAGGCCGGGCTCATTGGAAAAGCACATGCCGGCGGCGAGCGGCGTGGTTTCGCCGTGGACGAGGTTGATCGGCTCGTGCCCGTCCATGCCGATGCCGTGGCCGGTGCGGTGCGAGAGACCCGGCAGCCGGTAGCGCGGGCCATAGCCCCAGCGTCCATATTGCGCCCGCACCGCATCGTCGATCGTGCCGGCGGGTGCCCCGAGCCGAGCGGCCTTCAGCGCGATCTGCTGGCCCTGCGCGACATGATCCCAGACACGGCGCTGCTCGGCAGTAGCATCGCCGTGAACCCAGGTGCGCGAGACATCCGATTCGTAGCCGTGCACGGCGCAGCCGCAGTCCATCAGCACGACCTGGCCGTCGCCCACGCGGTGCACCTCGCGGCTGCCATGCGGATAGGCCGAGGCCTCGCCGATCAGCGCCATGGAGAAAACCGGCTCCCCGCCCAGCTTGCGTGTCGCGGCACTCATCAGCGCGCCGACCTCCGCGCCGGTCATGCCCTTCTCGACCCGCGGGTGGAGCCAGCGATAGGCGGCGATCGTCACGTCTGTCGCGCACTGCAGCAGCGCGATCTCGGCCGGCGTCTTGATCATCCGGCAGCCGCGCACGACCGGATTGGCGGAGACGAGCCGGACGCCCGGCAGCGCGCGCTTCAGCCCATCGCTGGCAAAGAAGCGCACCGTTTCCTCGACGCCGACCGGCCGGCCCGCCAGCTTGCGTTCGGCGAGGAAGCCGGCGACGAGCTTCAGCGGATCCTCGTCCTCCTGCCACACCCGCACCTCCGCCGGCACGCCCAGCGTCTCGCGGACCGACGGTTCCTCGAAGAAGGGCGTGACGACGAGCGCTTCCCCCTCCACCGGTATCACCGCCGCCGTCAGCCGTTCGCTGCGCCCCCAGCGCACGCCGGTGAAATAGGTGAGGCTTGCCCCCGGCTCGATCAGCACGGCGCCGATCCCGTTGGCCTTCATCAGCGCCTGCGCCCGCGCGACACGCGCCGTGCGCTCCGCCGGGGTGATCGGCCGGGCGCCGGTGGTGATGTCGGAAAGCTCGGCCAGATCCGGCTCCGCGGCACGAAGAACCCCAGTGATCGAGAGCAATGGCAGCGCCGCTGCCGCCCGAAGCAGTGATCGGCGGGAGGGGGCGAAGATCATCGGCTTGTTCTTTTCCTATCGGGTGCGTGGATGAATTGACCGGAGGGCGACAGACCCAGTGCTGCGCTGCCCGGGCGGGCGCAGCCATGCCTAAAGCGACTATGCGTGTGAGAACAGAGTCACTTGACCTCGCGCCGCCAATCCCCTTTCACCTTCGCGCGACGACCTATCCACCGTTCGCCCCGAGCTTGTCGAAGGGTCGCCACGCAGCGGTAAGGCCAGGCGCACATCTCGGGAGCATACATGGCCAAGCGGCTCACTTATTATATCATGATCGCGCTCGTCGCTGGCCTTGCGTTGGGGGTTGCCCTCAATGCCTGGATCGATGACGGCAGCGCCGCCGCGACGGCCCGGCTGGAAGAGATCGCCGGATATTTCTCGATCGTGACCGCCGTTTTCCTGCGGCTGATCAAGATGATCATCGCCCCGCTGGTGTTCGCGACCCTGGTCGCGGGCATCGCGCACATGGGGGATACCAAGGCGCTGGGCCGGATCGGCGGGCGCGCGGTGGCGTGGTTCATCTGCGCCAGCCTCGTCAGCCTGACGCTTGGCCTCATCCTGGTGAACCTGTTCCAGCCGGGCGTCGGGCTGAACTTCCCGATCCCGCCGGAAACCGCCACCAGCGGCGTCGAAAAGGCCGCGTTCAACCTCAAGGACTTCATCACCCACGTCTTCCCCGCCTCCGGAATCGAGGCGATGGCGAAGAACGAGATCCTGCAGATCGTCGTCTTCTCGATCTTCATCGGCGTGGCGATCACCGCAGTCGGCGAGAAGGCCGCGCCGCTGGTGCGCGGCATCGAGGCGCTGGTGCAGGTGATGCTGACCGTCACCAATTACGTGATGCGCTTCGCCCCCATCGCGGTGTTCGCGGCGGTGGCCGGCACGCTGACCGAGCGCGGGCCCTCGATCATCGGCAACCTCGCCTATTTCATGGGCACCTTCTACCTTGGCATGATCATCCTGTGGATGCTGCTGTTCGGGGTCTGCTGGGCGATCGTCGGAAAGCGTACGAAGCTGCTGGTGCGCTACGTGCGCGAGCCACTGCTGCTCGCTTTCTCCACCGCATCGTCCGAAGCCGCCTATCCCCGCACGCTGGAGGCGCTGGACAAGTTCGGCGTGCCGCCGCGCATCGCCAGCTTCGTCCTGCCGCTGGGCTACAGCTTCAACCTCGACGGCTCGATGATCTACATGACCTTCGCGACGATCTTCATCGCGCAGGCCTATGGCATCGATCTGACGCTGTGGCAGGAAATCACCATGCTGCTGGTGCTGATGATCACCAGCAAGGGCATTGCCGGCGTGCCGCGCGCCAGCCTGGTGGTGATCGCGGCGACGCTTGGCTTCTTTGATATTCCCGAGGCCGGCCTGCTGCTGATCCTTGGCATCGACCACTTCCTCGACATGGGCCGGTCGGCAACCAACGTCGTCGGCAATGCGGTGGCGAGCGCGGTAATCGCGAAATGGGAAGGCGAGCTCGATCCGATGGAGCCGGACGTGATCGACGGGCCACGGGCGCCAGCGGGAGGCGGGCCGGCCTTTGACACCGACAGCTTCCGCGAGACGCCGAACCTCGACGTGGACCGGCGCGCCTGACGTATCCCCGCCGGCGTGGCACTGATGCGTTGCCGCGCCGGCGCAGGCCAAGGGGGTGACAGCGCGCCCCCGCGCGGCAATGAAGGCGGCAAAGGAGAGCCTTCCATGCCGCATTACGGCGACCTGCAAACCCAGATCTATGGTGCCGGCCTGTCCGGCGTGGTCCCCACCTATCCGGTCGATTTCGCGACGCTGGAGAAGCGCGCGCAATCCGCGCTGCCGCCGCATGTGCTGACCTATGTCCAGGGCGGCTGCGGGGACGAATATACGCAGGACGAGAATGCGCGCGCCTTCCGCCATTGGGGGATGGTGCCGCGCATGATGGTCGATGCGACGCACCGTGATCTTTCGATCGAGCTGTTCGGGCTGAAACTGCCCTCGCCGTTGTTCATGGCGCCGATCGGCGTCACCGGCATGATGACGCAGGACCAGCACGGCGACGTGGCGGCGGCACAGGCCTCAGCCATGACCGGCGTGCCGCTGACCGCCTCGACCCTGTCGAATGATCCGCTGGAGGACGTGAAGGCCGCCTGCGGCGAGACGCCGGCCTTCTTCCAGCTCTACACGCCGCGCGACAAGGAACTGGCCGAAAGCCTCGTCGGGCGCGCGGAGGCGGCGGGATACAAGGCGATCGTCGTCACGCTCGACACCTGGGTCACCGGCTGGCGGCCGCGCGATCTCAACCCGTCGAACTTCCCGCAGCTGCGCGGCCATGTGCTGCAGAACTATTTCGTGGATCCGCGCTTTCGCCAGATGCTGGGCGGCAAGGCGCCCGAGGAGGATCTGCACACCGCCATCGGCACCTGGGGCGCGACGTTCGGCAAGGTGCTGACGTGGGACGACATGGCATGGCTCAAGTCGATCACGAAGCTTCCGATCGTGCTGAAGGGGATATGCCACCCCGATGACGCGCGCCGCGCGATCGATAGCGGCGCGGACGGCATCTATGTCTCCAATCACGGCGGTCGGCAGGCGAACGGCGGCATCGCGGCGATCGACATGCTGCCGGCGGTGGCCGACGAGGTGGCGGGACGCGTGCCGGTGCTGTTCGATTCGGGCATCCGATCGGGCACCGATGTGGTGAAGGCGATCGCGCTTGGCGCGGATGCGGTGGGTGTCGGCCGGCCCTATTCCTATGGCCTGGCGCTGGGCGGCGCGGCGGGCTGCGCGCACGTGCTGAAATGCATCCTGGCCGAGGCGGACCTGCTGATGGCGGTCAATGGCTGGCCGACGCTGAAGGCGGTGCGCCAGGCGGGAGCGATCCGGACGGATCGCTAGCAGCGCGGGAGTGCGTCATCCTCGGCGGCGCGAGGATGACGCTTCCTGAACGTTAGATCCCGACTAGCCCGCCGTCCTCGCGGGTGATCACGATCGTGGCCGAGCGCGGTCGGCTGGCGGTGGCTGGCGTGCCGCTCTGCGAGGCGGGCCAGCTCGAGGTGATGTTGCCCGGGCCGCCATTCTCGCCCGGGTGCTGGATGTTGACGAACAGCGCCTTGCCGTCCGGCGTGGAGGTGATGCCGGTGATCTCGCACTCCTTCGGGCCGACGAGGAAGCGCTTCAGCGTGGCGCCCGGCGCCTTGCCGACGCGCGTCGTCGCGGTGCTGGTGCCGGCAGGCGTGGTGTTGGTGATCGTCTTCACGCCCCCGTCACCCACCCGGCCCGGAATTGCGGCCAGCATCATGCAGTTGGTGACATCGGTATAGGCGCCATCGTCCGTCTGCAGCCACATCACCGGATTGGCCCCCTGCCCTGCGACGTTCGAGGGCAGGCTGAACCACATGCCGTCGGGCGAGGAAAAATCGTTGCTGTCGTCCAGCCCCGACAGGTTGATGTTGGCCGCGTCGAGATCACGGCCCGAACCGAAGGCATAGACGTCCCAGGTGAAGCTCGTCGCCTCGGTCGTGTCGCCCGCTTCGCGCAGGCGGATGACGTGGCCATTGACGTTGCCCACGCTGTTGCTGCGCCCATCGGTGCGGGGATCGACATAGGCGCGCGGGTTAGTGGCATCGACGCCGGCTGCGGTGCGCGAGCTGTTGTTGGTCAGCGTGCAATACATCTCGCCATTGGCCGGGTTCACCGCGGTCCATTCCGGCCGGTCCATCTTGGTGGCGCCAAGCGCATCCGCCGCGAGGCGGACGTTGATCAGCACGTCGGCCTGATCGGCGAAGGGATAGTCCGTGTTGGCGCTGGTCAGCGGGCCCGAGCCGAAGGTGAGCGGCAGCCACTGGCCCGAACCGTCGGCGTTGAACTTCGCGACGTACAGCGTCCCGGCGTCGAGGTATTTGTCGCCCACCGCCAGCCGGCTCGCGGCATTGGCGTCCGCCGCGGACCAAGCGGTGTTGGAGACGAACTTGTAGATATATTCGTTCTGCGCGTCGTCACCCATGTAGAAGGCCGGCTTTACGCCGGCGACCATCCGGCCGGGCTCCACGCCCTCATGGTTCATGCGGCCGAGCGCGGTGCGCTTGCGCGGCGTGGAGGCGGGATCATAGGGATCGATCTCGACGATCCAGCCGAACTGGAACGGCTCGTGCCGGAAATCACCGGTGCCGTCCGCGGCGAGCGCCGCGCTGGCGGTGGCGTTCCAGCGGCGAAAGCTGGTGTTCGACGGGTCTGACGCGGCCACCGTCGACCAGCCGTAATTGCCCGCGCGGCCCTCACCGATGCCATAGCGGGTGAGGCTGCGGTTCTCCTTCGCGGCGCCCGCATTGGTGCGCACCGTCGCGTCGCCGGTGTCGCGGCGGAAGTAGCCGGCCCAATTCTCCTCCGCGGTGGCATAGGTGCCCCAGGGCATCGGGCCGTTTGCGCAATTGTTAATCGTGCCGCGGCCCTGCGTCCCATCGGGCGAATGGAGCGTCCTCAGCTGACGGTTGCCGCGCGCCGGGCCGCTGAAGGCAGTCGGCGTATTGGGCGTGACGCGCCGGTTGAGCGCCGACGCCTGGACATAGCTCCATGCGGAGGCACCGCGGGTGACCTCGACCACCGAGACGCCATGCGCCTCGATCTCCTTGGTCGCCTCGGCCTCCGGCCGCACGCCGCCGGCGCTCGTCGGGCCGTTCGGGTGAAGATAGGCCTGGGTGATGTTCTCGTGATTGAGCACCAGCAACCCGCGGGTGCTGTTCGATGCGTCCCGCGCGGTGCCGCTGGCGGCAAGGCCGAAGAAGCTCATTCCGTCATGATGATCGCCCGCACGGGTCGCGAAGCTCGAATCGCTGCCGTCATTGGCGAAGGCAGGCGTCGCGCCGTTGATCGGATCGCCAAGGCGGTACAGCACCGTCACGCGATAGCCGGCCGGCACAGTGACGATGTCGTTGCGGTTCTTCGCCACGGCGGCGAAATCGAGCGTCGCGGGAGAGACGGTGACCGTCGTATCCGCCGTTGCGTTGTCGCCGGAACTGGTGGTGCCGCTGAAACGGAACACAAGCGGCGTCGCGGCGGCGACGGCAGGGGCAACGAACGTCGCGCTCGCGCCGCTGCTGCTCAGCGTCACCGCCGGGCCGCTCACCTGCGTCCATCCGACCGCCTGCGCGGTGGGGCTGGCGGTACCCTGCAGCGTTACGATCTTGCCCGCAGTGATCGCCACCGCACTGCCCGCCGTCACGGTGATCGGATCGCGCGTGATCGTGTCATCGTCGTCGCAGCCCGCGAGGAGCACGCCGCCGAACACTGCGGTCGTCATCGCGCTCAAGCCGCCGCGCAGCGTCTGCCGGCGCGAATAGCGGCGCGCGATCAGATCGCCCAGATGCGTGTTCGCGCTCTCGTTCGTGTCAACGTCGCCATCGTCGTAGAGGAAAGTCGAATCGGTCATGATCGCCCCCGGAAGCTGCCCTGTTACGGGGTCATGTGGCGGGCGCTGGTGACGGCTACGTGGCGTGACGAAGTCGCTACGGTTGCAATTTGATGTGAAGTCCAAGACACTTGACCCAGCGCACGCTTTCGCTATGGAGCCGCGCTTGTCGTACGCCTTTGGGCGAACGGCGCCGTCCGAGACAGCGGGTGGGCCCTGGCGCCCTTAATTTCCCGCCGAGGCGGGGACAGGATTTTGCCGCAGCGCCCTGGCGCTTCGGTTTGCCGCACCGCTTACGGGGTCATTCCCGCGCCGTGCGACTGCTTCCCATTCCCCTTCGCTGGACAACCGGATGCGGTATCTGCCGCATACGGATCGTAACCGGCCGCAGCCTTCGGGACGCGGCCAAAGTGTGGAGAATGGCATGGATCGTGCTGAAAAGGCCCAAGCCGTCGCCGAACTCAAGCAGACCTTCTCCGAGGTCGGCGTGGTGGTCGTCACCCGCAACCTCGGCCTCACCGTCGCACAGTCGACGCAGCTGAGGACGAAGATGCGCGAGGCCGGTGCCGTCTACAAGGTCTCGAAGAACAAGCTTGCCAAGATCGCGCTCGATGGCACCGACTATGACGGCCTGGGTGAATATTTCACCGGTCCGGTCGGTCTCGCGACCTCGGTCGACCCCGTTGCGGCTGCCAAGGTGGCCGTGGACTTCGCCAAGACGACCGACAAGTTCGAGATCGTCGGCGGCGGCATGGGTGCGACCAAGCTCGACGTGGAGGGCGTGAAGGCGCTCGCCACGATGCCGTCGCTCGACGAGCTCCGGGCGAAGATCGTCGGTCTCATCGTGGCCCCGGCCACCAAGATCGCGACCATCACCCAGGCGCCCGCCGCGCAGATCGCGCGCGTGCTTGCAGCTTACTCGGAAAAGGAAGCCGCCTGATCCTTCAGGCAGCATCGTTTCATTCGAACGTTTCAAAGGAAGTATATCATGGCAGACCTGAACGCGCTGGTTGACCAGCTGTCCGAACTGACCGTCCTCGAGGCGGCTGAGCTCTCGAAGCTCCTCGAAGAGAAGTGGGGCGTCTCGGCCGCAGCAGCGGTTGCAGCAGCTCCGGCAGCTGGCGGCGCCGGCGGCGGTGCACCGGCCGCTGAAGAGAAGACCGAGTTCGACGTGATCCTCACCGGCGACGGTGGCAAGAAGATCAACGTCATCAAGGAAGTCCGCGCGATCACGGGCCTGGGCCTGACCGAAGCGAAGACCCTCGTTGAGTCGGCTCCGAAGGCGATCAAGGAAGGCGTCTCGAAGGACGAGGCCGAGAAGGTCAAGAAGCAGCTTGAAGAAGCTGGCGCGACCGTCGAGGTCAAGTAAGCCGCTGCGGGGAAGACGGGCCATGCTGGCCCGCATCCCCGCAAGGCCGGCCGGCGTGGGCCAAGGCTCACGTCCGACGTCACGGGACCTGCTCCCGTGACGGCATAGCCGAAGACAGAAAAAGGCGGCTCCCCTCGCGGGCGCCGCCTTTTTCTATGCATGCTCAATTCGGTGACGACGCCGGAGAAGAGAAAGAAGCGGGACGCCGGATCAGGTGCGGGGTGACGCAGCCCTGCAAGACGACACGGCGCTCAGGCGTGCCCCACCCAGTCGTCGCCGTCCCCGGCCCGCGTCGCGATGCGCGCCGCGGGCGCACAGCCGCAGCGGCGCGTATCATGGGCGAGCAATTCGCCCGTCGCGACCACTTCGAAGGTACTGGAATCGAGATACCGCACCGGTTCGCCGTCAAGCAGCGTCGTCCAAGCCGCGCCGCGATGCTGGCGCACGCCCGTGCCGCCGTTCGTCATGAAGACGTGGCGACGCTCCACTACCACCAGCGCGGTGCCGTCGTCGCCGATGCACCGGTGCCGTGCGAGTTCCTCGATCATCGCCCTCAGTCCACGGCCAGCGGCGTGACGCGAACGATGCGCAGGTCGCGATCGCGTCCGTCGCGGTCCGGCCAGCGGATCGTGCTGCCGGCCCGCATCCCGATCAGCCCCGCGCCCACCGGCGTCAGGATCGAGACGCGGCCTGCGTCGATGTCCGCGTCCTTGGGATAGACCAGCTGCACGGTCCGCTGCGCGCCCGTCCCCTCGTCGACGAATTCGATCTGCGAATTCATCGTCACCGTCTGCTGCGGCAGCTCATCGGGTTCGCGCACCTCGGCCCGGTCGAGCTCCGCCATCAGCAGCGCCGTGGTGTGAGGATGGGCCCGCTCGGCACGAAGCGCCAGCTCCCAGAGCTGATCGCATTCCGCGGCGGTGAGATAGATCGCCGGCGGCTCCGCCGGCAGCGAGGCGAGTTGTTCCATGAAGATAGCAGCTTTCCGCTTGATCGAAATCGGCCGCGCACGCGCGCGGGCCGGGAGGAGGTCATATCGATGAAGGCCCGAACCCAGGCGGCACACGCCGTCCGGGGCCCGGGCTAGCGGCGTGCGGCGAGCTGCCCTGCGTGATCGCGAAAACGCTGATATGTCGCCCAAGCGTACATTAGTGGAACGTGAGGACAGGCGCGCCGGAAGTCAAGTTTTCGCGCGATCGGCTCCCGTCCCGCCCCGGGCCCGCGGCACGCGTTTTCCCTTCGTGCGGCTGGTGAGATGCCAGCGGCCGCAGCGATCGCAGCGATAGGGCCGCAGGACGATCTCCGCCGCGATGGCGGCCGCCGCCGCCTCTCCTTGCGACGGGAAGCGTCGCTTGCGGTTACAGATGCTGAGCTTGGTGCGCATCGCGCGCGCCCGAGGCACAGAGGCTCGTTCTGATCACCTGCCGTGCGGCCGCACGCCGATCGTATCGTACATGCGCGGCGGCTGATCGAGCCAGAAGGGCCCGAGCTTCGCCTGGCCGGGCCGGTCGATGCCGAGCGCGTGGACGGACGTGGTCTGCGCACCCTCATGCACCGCGCGGATGGCGAGCACCGGCACGAACATTGGCCGCCCGCCCGCCTGAAGCACGGTGATCGCGTCGCGTGGCATGGTGGCGAGTGTGCGCACCCGCTTCGTTTCGCCCGGCGCCAGCGTGAACGGTGCGATCGCCGGCTTGCCGACCGGGCCGCCGAAGATCGTGGCGATCACGGAATCGAGCCCCGGCTGCGCACTGAGCAGGCGCACCTCGACCGCGACGCCGGTGGCCGGCACGTCCGAGGTGTTGCGCACCGTGACGATGACGTCCGCCGTGGCGGTGACGAGGTTGATGCCGGAACGGCTGACGACCGGCTCGTCGATGTCGATCCGGGCGGTCGTAGCAGGCGCGGTTGCCGCTGGCGTTGTTGCGCCCGGAGCGGCGGCACTGGGCGTCGGCTGCAGGAAGCGCGGTGTCGGCGGCGCAGGCGGCGGCGTCACGGGCGCGGCAGGTGTGACGGGCGCCGCCGGTAGCGGGCGCGGCGCGGCGGCAGGTGCCGGCGGCGGCGGCGGTGTCGGCTCGGTCACCGTTGGGGCGAAAGGCTCCTCGTCCGCCACCTCCTCGCGCCGCCGGCGACTGCGCCAGAAAAGCAGGCCGGCGATGACGGCGGCGACGAGAAGGACGGGCAGCAGCCAGATCGGACGCGCCGGCTCTTCCGCGGGCGGGAGCGGCTGCGGCGCGGCGCTCGGCTCGACCGGCGCCGGGGTCTCCGACGCAATCGGCGAAGGTAAGAGTGGTGCGGCGCGCGTCGGAGAGGCAACGGGCGTCGGCGCGCTCGTCGTCGGGGTTGCCGTCGGGGCCGGTGTTGCTCGCGCCGTGGGGGTCGCGGCCGGCGTCGGCGTGGCACGGGGCGTCGGCGCGGCGCGGGGCGTTGGCGTGACACGGGGCGTGGGCGTCACCACCGACGGCGGGGGCGGCGGCGTGACGACCGGAACCGGCGTCGGGGTGGGCGTCGGCTGCGGGGTCGATTGGCCCGGCGGCAGGCTGAAATTGCCAAGGTCCGGCAAGCCGCCCGGCGGCACCTGGGCCGCGGCCGATCCGGCCAAGGCGAGGATCGCCGCGCCCGCCAAATATCCCGTCGTTCTGCGCATCGTCATCGCGCTAGTCCTGCCAAGATGAACGCGCGACAACGGATCACGGCTTCACCTGCGGCTGATTGGTAGGGACGACGGGCAGCCACACCGCGCTCGCCTGCTCACCCCCGCGCATCAGCGTGACGGTTGCCTTGCGATAATCCTCGGGCTTGGCGTGGAAGATGTTGGGCACGAACGTCTGCGGGTTGCGATCGTAGAGCGGGAAGAGCGAGGATTGCACCTGCACCATGATGCGGTGGCCCGGCTGAAACACGTGGTTCACCGTCGGCAGGCGGAAGCGATAGCGCTGCACCTTGCCGGCGGGGATCGGCGTCGGCTTTTCGAAGCTGTCGCGGTAGCGCCCGCGGAAGATGTCGAGACTGATCGGCAGCTGGTACCCGCCCTTCTTCGGCTCGTTGGGATAATCGTCCGGATAGACGTCGATCACCTTGACGACGAAATCGCCGTCGGTGCCGGTCGTCTTGGCGAAGATATCCGCCAGCGGCGCGCCGGAGACGCGCACCGCCTGGGTCAGCGGCTCGGTCTGGTACGTCATCACGTCGGTCCGCCCGTCGACCGAGCGCTGGTCCGAGACGAGCCAGGATTGCCAGCGGCCGTCGTTGAAGTTCACCGGGCGCGGCAAGTGCGGGACGGGCTTCGCCGGATCGGCGACGTAGCTGTCGCCGCCGGTCGCGGCCTTGGCGAAATCGAGCCCGCCGTCGCCCTGCAGATAGATCGGCTTCATCGGCGCGGCGCAGCCCGCCTCGCAGGCGAGCGGCCATTGCGCCAGCTTATCCCAGCGGTTCGCGCCGGTGTTGTAGATCAGCGCCTGCGGCGGGGTGAAGGCGGGGCGGCCATCGCGCAGATACTGGTCGAAGAAGGGAAAGAGGTAATCCTCGCGCCATTCGGTGGCGGTATCGCCGTTCCACTTGAAGTCGCCCAGCGACGAGCCGTCGTAATTGGCCTGGCTATGCCGCCACGGCCCCATGACGAGGAAGTTGTTGCCCGCCTTGCCCTTCGCCTTCAGCGCTTCCCACGCGGTGATCGCGCCGTACATATCCTCCTGATCGAACAACCCTTGTTCCCACATCGTTGGCACGTTCGACGGGTTCGCGGCGAGCAGCTTGTCCAGCGCTTGGCCCTGCCAGAAGGCGTCATAGGCAGGATGCGCCGCCATTCGCTGCCAATAGGGAAGCTTGGCATAGCCGGACTTTTCCGCCCAGGCACCGGCCGACCCGGCGCGGCGGAATACCTCGTAATCGTCATAGACTTCCGGCGCCGGGCCGCTTCCGGCGCCCTTGAAGCCGGTCTGGCTGCCGAACCAGCGGATGTTGGCGAGGCGGAAGGCACCGTAATGGAACCAGTCGTCCCCCATCCAGCCGTCGATCATCGGGCTTTCGGGCGCCGCCACCTTCAGCGCCGGATGCGGGTTCAGCAGCGCCATCACCACCGTGAACCCTTCGTAGGACGATCCGAGCATGCCGACGCGGCCGTTCGTTTCCGGCAGGTTCGCCTTGTTCACGAGCCAATCGATCGTGTCATAGGCATCGGTGACGTGATCGGTCTTGGTCGGGTTGAGCGGCCCGATCACCGGGCGGGTGACGACATAATCCCCTTCCGAGCCATATTTGCCGCGCACGTCCTGGAAGACGCGGATGTAGCCGGCGCGCACGAACGGCTCGTCCCCCTGCGGCAGCAGCGCGCGCATGTTCGGGCTGTTCGCCACGCGATTGGCGCGGCCGCTGGCGTTATAGGGCGTGCGCGTCAGCAGGATCGGCGCGTTCGCCGCCCCCTTCGGGATGACGATGACGGTGTAGAGCTTCACCCCGTCGCGCATCGGGATCATCACTTCGCGCTTCACATAGTCGCGCGCCTCGATCGGATAGGCGAAGCCGGGCGGGATGTCCCCGGCGGGCGCGGGCGATTGCTGCGCGGCGAGCGGGGTGACGGCCATCGCAACGCCGGCGAGCAGCAGCAATTTCTTCATTCGCTTCACCCCTTTTGCCGACCATCGGCCCGATCGCGTCCGCCTCTTCTCCCTGCGAAGTTGGACGGATGCTCAAGCGCCGGGCGATAGTCGGACGCGGGGCTGGCGATCAACCGGCATCGGCCAGCTTTCACGGTTCCTTGACGCGCTTTGTGCCATGATCGCCGGCGATGCGCCCCGGCCCCACCCCCGCCTTTCCTTCCGCCCGGCCAACGGAGCGCCGGCGCGGCCTGCCGCGCTTCGGCGTGGTGCTGGCGGCAATGGCGCTCCTGGCGTGCGTCCCGTTCCTCAGCGCCACCATCGCGTCGATGACCGATCTGCCGGGCCATATCGGCCGCTACGCCGTCATGCTGGATGGTGGGCGCTCGGCTGATCTTGCCTCTTATTATGACTTCACGTGGAAGCTCGTCGGCAACCTCGGCGTCGACCTGACGGTCCGCGCGCTCGGCTGGCTGGGGGCGGAACGCGCCGCATGGCTGGTCGCCGCCGCCATCGCACCGCTGACGATCCTCGGCATGGCGGCCGTCGGCCATGCACTGCACGGTCGCATCCAGCCCGCCACCGTGGCGGCCGCCTGCTTCGCGCTGGCCAATCCGCTGATGTTCGGCTTCGTCAACTATTCGCTATCGTTCGCGCTGGCGCTGCTTACCTTCGCCGCGTGGATCCGGCTGCGCGACGCGCCCGCCTGTTGGACGGTGCCGCTGCTCGCAATCGCCGCGCTCGCCACGTGGATCGCCCATGCCATGGGCTGGGGCGTGCTGGTGCTGCTCGCTGGCGGGTTCGAGCTCGAACGGCTGTGGCGGCGGCGCAGCGCTCAGGCGCTAGCGGACGCGCTGCTGCGCGGGGTCCCGCTCCTGCCCCCGCTCATCCTGACGCTTGCCTGGCAAAGCGGCGACCATGGCGCGCTGATGGCATGGGGCGACAGCCTCGTCACCCGCAAGGTGATGAACTGGGTGGTCATGCTGCGCGGAGAGGCGAAGTGGATCGATCTCGCGACGCCGGTGCTGATCGCCCTCGCCTGCCTTGCCGCCTGGCGCCGGCAGTTGATCGACTGGCGGATCGGCACCGGCGCCGTGCTGATCGCGCTTGCCTGCCTCGCCATGCCGACCACCATGTTCGGCAGCTGGGGCGCCGACGAGCGGATCGCGCCGGCGGCGGTGATCGCTGCGCTGCTGTCCCTGCGCTGGCGCGGCAGCCGACGCGGCGCGATCGCGCTCGCCGGCCTCGCGTCCATGCTGTTCGGGGTGCGCACCGCGATGATCGCGCGGGACTGGCGCCGGCTCGACGCGGCCTATGCCTCGCACCTTGCGGCGCTTGAGCTGGTGCCGGCCGGCGCGCGCATCCACGCTGTCGTGCTGCAGGATCGCTGCCACAGCGCGTGGCAGGCAACCGCGTACAATCATCTGCCCAGCCTCGCCATCGGCCGGCGTCACGCGCTGGTGAACAGCCAGTGGCTGCTGCCGGGCGCGGCGCTGCTCACCGTGCGTGCCCCGGGGGACGCCGCCCTGATGCACGATCCCTCGCAGATGGTGGATGGCTTCGATTGCAACGGCCCGCTCACCCAGCCGCTCAGCGCCAAGCTGGCGCAGATACGCGGCGAGGGTTGGCAGTATCTGTGGGTGCTCGGCACCCGCGGCCGTGATCCGTGGCCCGGCGCTGCACCTGTCTATGCCGATGGGAATAGCGCGCTTTACCGCCTGCCGACTGGTTGACGCTAGCGGCCCCGTCACCTATATCCGGTCAATCACCACAGCTTCGGGAAATGACATGGCGTCGCGCACCGTGTCGAACGGATAGGAGTTGGTGGTTTCATAAGACGCTTCAAGGCTGCCGTTTGTTCCTGAACCGGAACATGACGTGCGGCCTTTTCGTGTCTTGTCTGCGCCCGGACGAATTAGACCAAGGCGGTACAGCTACATGGCATCCAAGGCGATCGAATACGGCACTGCGAAGCGCCGCATCCGCAAGGTGTTCGGCAACATCCACGAAGTGGTGCAGATGCCGAACCTCATCGAGGTGCAGCGCGAGAGCTACGAACAGTTCCTGCGGTCCGATCCCTCGATCGGCTATGTCTCGGGCCTCGAGAAGACGCTGCGCAGCGTGTTCCCCATCCGTGACTTCGCCGGCACGGCAGAGCTCGACTTCGTGAACTACGAACTCGAACCGCCGAAGTTCGACGTCGAGGAATGCCGCCAGCGTGGCATCACCTATGCCGCGCCGATGCGCGTAACGCTTCGCCTGATCGTGTTCGAGGTGGATCCGGAAACGGAGACCCGCTCGGTGCTCGATATCAAGGAGCAGGACGTCTACATGGGCGACATGCCGCTGATGACGGAGAACGGCACGTTCTTCATCAACGGCACGGAGCGCGTGATCGTCAGCCAGATGCACCGTTCGCCGGGCGTCCTCTTCGATCATGACCGCGGCAAGACCCACGCCTCGGGCAAGTATCTCTTCGCGGCGCGCGTGATCCCGTATCGCGGTTCGTGGCTCGATTTCGAGTTCGACGCGAAGGACATCGTCAACGTCCGTATCGACCGCAAGCGCAAGCTGCCGGTGACGGCGCTGCTCTACGCGCTTGGCCTCAACAGCGAGGAAATCCTCAACCACTTCTACAACCGCGTCACCTATGTGCGCGGCCAGGGTGGCTGGCGCATCCCGTTCGCGGCCGAGAACTGGCGCGGCGTGAAGCCGACGTTCGACCTCGTCGACGCGAACTCGGGCGAAGTCGTGTTCCCGACGGGCACGAAGGTGACGCCGCGCGCCGCCAACAAGGCAGCCAAGGACGGCCTGACCGACCTCCTCATCCCGACCGAGGAAATCTACGGCCGCTATTCGGCCTATGACCTCATCAACGAGCAGACCGGCGAGATCTACGTCGAGGCCGGTGACGAGATCGGCCCGGAAAGCCTGGAGAAGCTCGACAAGGCCGGCATCGACCGGATCGAGCTGCTCGACATCGACCATGTCACCACCGGCCCGTGGATCCGCAACACGCTGAAGGCCGACAAGGCCGAAGAGCGCGAGCAGGCGCTGAGCGACATCTATCGCGTGATGCGCCCTGGCGAGCCGCCGACGCTCGAGACGGCGGAAGCGCTGTTCGCTGGCCTGTTCTTCGATCCGGACCGCTACGACCTGTCGGCCGTGGGCCGCGTGAAGCTCAACATGCGCCTTGACCTCGACGCCGAGGACACGGTGACGACGCTGCGCACCGAGGACATCCTGGCGGTCGTGAAGACCCTCGTCGACCTGAAGGACGGCAAGGGCGAGATCGACGACATCGACAATCTCGGCAACCGCCGCGTGCGTTCGGTGGGCGAGCTGCTCGAGAACCAGTATCGCGTCGGTCTGCTCCGCATGGAGCGTGCGGTGAAGGAGCGCATGAGCTCGGTCGACGTGTCGACCGTCATGCCGAACGACCTCATCAACGCGAAGCCGGCGGTCGCCGCGGTGCGTGAATTCTTCGGCTCGTCGCAGCTGTCGCAGTTCATGGACCAGACGAACCCGCTGTCGGAAGTGACGCACAAGCGCCGCGTCTCGGCCCTCGGGCCGGGCGGTCTGACGCGTGAGCGCGCGGGCTTCGAAGTGCGCGACGTTCACCCGACGCACTATGGCCGTATCTGCCCGATCGAAACGCCGGAAGGCCCGAACATCGGTCTCATCAACTCGCTGTCGACCTTCGCGCGCGTCAACAAGTACGGCTTCATCGAGACGCCGTACCGCCGCGTGGTGGACGGCAAGGTGACCGGCGAGGTCGTGTACCTCTCCGCGATGGAAGAGCAGAAGCACACCGTTGCGCAGGCGAACGCCGAGCTCGACGCCGAAGGCCGCTTCACCGAGGATCTCATCTCCGCCCGTCAGGCCGGCGAGTTCCTCATGGCGCTGCCCGAGACGATCACGCTGATGGACGTGTCGCCCAAGCAGCTCGTGTCGGTCGCCGCCTCGCTGATCCCGTTCCTCGAGAACGACGACGCGAACCGCGCGCTGATGGGCTCGAACATGCAGCGTCAGGCCGTCCCGCTGGTGAAGGCGGAAGCGCCGTTCGTCGGCACCGGCATGGAAGAGACGGTGGCACGCGATTCGGGTGCGGCGATCGCCGCACGCCGCGCCGGCGTCGTCGACCAGGTCGACGCCAGCCGTATCGTGATCCGCGCCACGGGTGAGGTCGATGCCGGCAAGTCGGGCGTCGACATCTACTCGCTGATGAAGTTCCAGCGCTCCAACCAGTCGACCTGCATCAACCAGCGCCCGCTGGTGAAGGTGGGCGACGTGGTGAACGCCGGCGACATCCTCGCCGACGGCCCGTCGACCGAGTTCGGCGAGCTGGCGCTCGGCCGTAACGCGCTCGTCGCGTTCATGCCGTGGAACGGCTACAACTACGAGGACTCGATCCTCATCTCCGAGCGGATCGTGAAGGACGACGTGTTCACGTCGATCCACATCGACGAGTTCGAGGTGATGGCCCGCGACACGAAGCTCGGGCCGGAGGACATCACGCGCGACATCCCGAACGTCGGCGAGGAAGCGCTGCGCAACCTCGACGAGGCGGGCATCGTGTACGTCGGTGCCGAGGTCGAGCCGGGCGACATCCTGGTCGGCAAGATCACGCCGAAGGGCGAAAGCCCGATGACGCCGGAAGAGAAGCTGCTGCGCGCCATCTTCGGTGAAAAGGCCAGCGACGTGCGTGACACCTCGCTCCGCCTGCCGCCGGGCGTTGCCGGTACGGTCGTCGATGTTCGCGTCTTCAACCGCCACGGCATCGACAAGGACGAGCGTGCGATGGCGATCGAGCGCGAGGAGATCGAGCGCCTGAAGAAGGACTCGGACGACGAGCGCACGATCCTCAACCGTGCCACCTGGTCGCGCCTGCGCGAGATGCTGATCGGCCAGACCGCGACTGCGGTGCCGAAGGGCGGCCCCAAGAAGGGTGCCGTGATCGATCAGGACATGCTCGACAGCGTCGACCGCCACGAATGGTGGAAGTTCGCGGTCGCCGACGACAAGGTCCAGTCGGATCTCGAAGCGGTAAAGGCGCAGTACGACGAGGCCGCGAAGCTCATTAAGGAGAAGTTCGAGGACCGTCGCGAGAAGCTGGAGCGCGGCGACGAGCTGCCGCCGGGCGTGCTGAAGATGGTCAAGGTGTTCGTCGCGGTGAAGCGCAAGCTGCAGCCGGGCGACAAGATGGCCGGCCGTCACGGCAACAAGGGCGTCATCAGCCGCATCCTGCCGGTGGAGGACATGCCGTTCCTCGCCGACGGTACGCCGGTCGATCTCGTGTTGAACCCGCTGGGCGTGCCGTCGCGCATGAACGTCGGTCAGATCTTCGAGACGCACCTCGGCTGGGCCGCCCGCGGCCTGGGCCAGCAGATCGCGCAGCAGCTGGAGGAATGGCGTGAGGCCAATCCGGATGCCACCCCGGGCGCCATGCCCGAGGCGGTGAAGGACCGGCTGAAGACGATCTACGGCGACCATTATGTCGACGAGATCGAGGCACGTGACGCGCAGGGCATCATCGAGCTGGCGACCAACCTGAAGCCCGGCGTTCCGATGGGCACTCCGGTGTTCGACGGTGCGGTGGAGCAGGACGTCGCCAACATGCTCGAGCTGGCGGGTCTCGATCCGTCGGGTCAGTCGGATCTGTTCGACGGGCGTACCGGCGATCAGTTCGACCGCAAGGTGACGGTGGGCATCATCTACATGCTGAAGCTCCACCACCTCGTCGACGACAAGATCCACGCACGTTCGATCGGGCCGTACAGCCTCGTCACCCAGCAGCCGCTGGGCGGTAAGGCGCAGTTCGGCGGCCAGCGCTTCGGCGAAATGGAGGTGTGGGCGCTGCAGGCTTATGGCGCGGCGTACACGCTCCAGGAGATGCTGACGGTGAAGTCCGACGACGTGGTCGGCCGCACCAAGGTCTATGAGGCGATCGTCAAGGGCGACGACACGTTCGAGGCCGGCATTCCGGAGAGCTTCAACGTGCTCGTCAAGGAAATGCGTTCGCTGGGCCTCAACGTCGAGCTGAAGAGCATGGAAGACGCGGACGACGGCGACCTGGCCGAGGCGGCTGAGTAACCGCACCGCTCCGACGATCGACCATCCCTCCCCTAGCCCCTCCCGCCCGCGCGGGAGGGGGAAGAGGTAGAAAAATGAACGAACTTACCAATTTCGCGAACCCGGTCGCCAAGCCGGAGACCTTCGACCAGATCCAGATCGGCATTGCGTCCCCGGACCGCATCCGCTCCTGGTCGTTCGGCGAGATCAAGAAGCCCGAGACGATCAACTATCGCACGTTCAAGCCCGAGCGTGACGGCCTGTTCTGCGCGCGCATCTTCGGTCCGATCAAGGACTACGAATGCCTGTGCGGCAAGTACAAGCGCATGAAGTACAAGGGCATCGTCTGCGAGAAGTGCGGCGTCGAGGTCACCGTCTCGAAGGTTCGCCGCGAGCGCATGGGCCATATCGAGCTCGCCGCCCCAGTCGCGCACATCTGGTTCCTGAAGTCGCTGCCGTCGCGCATCGGCCTGCTGCTCGACATGCAGCTGAAGCAGCTCGAGCGCGTGCTGTACTTCGAAGCCTATATCGTCATCGAGCCGGGCCTCACCCCGCTGGAGAAGTATCAGCTTCTCACCGAGGATGAGCTGCTCGAGGCGCAGGACGAATATGGCGAGGACGCCTTCTCTGCCGGCATCGGCGCAGAGGCCGTGCGCATCATGCTCGAGAGCCTGGATCTCGAAGGCGAGAAGACCGCGCTGCTCGAAGAGCTGGCGACGACCAAGTCGGAGCTGAAGCCCAAGAAGATCATCAAGCGGCTGAAGGTCGTCGAGAGCTTCCTGGAATCGGGCAACCGTCCGGAGTGGATGATCCTCGAGGTCGTGCCGGTCATCCCGCCCGAACTGCGCCCGCTGGTGCCGCTCGATGGTGGCCGCTTCGCGACGTCGGATCTCAACGATCTGTATCGCCGCGTGATCAACCGTAACAACCGTCTGAAGCGGCTGATGGAGCTGCGTGCGCCGGACATCATCGTTCGCAACGAAAAGCGCATGCTGCAGGAAGCGGTCGACGCGCTGTTCGACAACGGCCGCCGCGGCCGCACGATCACGGGCGCCAACAAGCGTCCGCTGAAGTCGCTGTCCGACATGCTCAAGGGCAAGCAGGGCCGCTTCCGTCAGAACCTGCTCGGCAAGCGCGTCGACTATTCGGGCCGTTCGGTCATCGTGACCGGTCCGGAGCTCAAGCTGCACCAGTGCGGCCTGCCGAAGAAGATGGCGCTCGAGCTGTTCAAGCCGTTCATCTACGCCCGGCTCGACGCCAAGGGTCTGTCCATGACCCTGAAGCAGGCGAAGAAGTGGGTCGAGAAGGAGCGCAAGGAAGTCTGGGACATCCTGGACGAGGTGATCCGCGAGCACCCGGTTCTGCTGAACCGCGCGCCGACGCTTCACCGCCTCGGCATCCAGGCGTTCGAGCCGGTGCTGATCGAGGGCAAGGCGATCCAGCTTCACCCGCTGGTCTGCTCGGCCTTCAACGCCGACTTCGACGGTGACCAGATGGCCGTGCACGTTCCGCTGTCGCTTGAAGCGCAGCTGGAAGCGCGCGTCCTGATGATGTCGACCAACAACATCCTGTCGCCGGCGAACGGCAAGCCGATCATCGTGCCGTCGCAGGACATGGTGCTCGGTCTCTACTACCTCTCGATGGAGAAGCAGAACGAGCCGGGCGAAGGCATGCTGCTGGCGGACATGGAGGAAGTGCACCAGGCGCTGTTCAACGGCGCGGTGACGCTGCACACCAAGATCATCAGCCGCGTTCCGCAGACCGACGAGGACGGCAACCAGTACCTCAAGCGCTACGAGACCACGCCGGGCCGCATGCTGCTCGGCGAGTGCCTGCCGAAGAGCCACAAGGTACCGTTCGAGACCGTCAACCGCCTGCTGACCAAGAAGGACGTCACCGACGTCATCGACGAGGTGTATCGTCACACCGGCCAGAAGGAGACGGTGCTGTTCGCCGACGCGATCATGGCCCTGGGCTTCCGTCACGCGTTCCGCGCCGGCATCTCGTTCGGCAAGGACGACATGATCATCGCGCCGGACAAGACCAAGCTGGTCGATGAGACGCGTGAGCAGGTGAAGGACTTCGAGCAGCAGTATCAGGACGGCCTGATCACGCAGCAGGAGAAGTACAACAAGGTGATCGACGCCTGGAGCCGTTGCGGTGACCAGGTGGCGAACTCGATGATGAACGAGATCAAGGCCGTTCGCATCGACGAGGAGACCGGCCGTGAGAAGCCGATCAACTCGATCTACATGATGGCTCACTCCGGTGCGCGTGGTTCGCAGGCGCAGATCAAGCAGCTTGCCGGCATGCGCGGCCTGATGGCCAAGCCGTCGGGCGAGATCATCGAAACGCCGATCATCTCGAACTTCAAGGAAGGCCTGACCGTCCTTGAATACTTCAACTCCACCCACGGCGCTCGTAAGGGCCTCGCGGATACGGCGTTGAAGACGGCGAACTCGGGGTATCTCACCCGTCGTCTCGTCGATGTGTCGCAGGATTGCGTCATCGTCGAGGACGATTGCGGCACCGAGCGCGCGCTGGAGATGAAGGCGATCGTTCAGGGCGGCTCGGTCATCGCGTCGCTCGGCGAGCGTATCCTTGGCCGTACGACGGCGGAGGACATCGTCGAGGCGAAGACCGGCGAGATCGTGATCCCGATCGGCACCCTGCTCGACGAGCCGATGGTGGCGAAGATCGAGGCGACTGGCATCCAGGCCGTCAAGATCCGCTCGCCGCTGGTCTGCGAAAGCAAGATCGGCGTCTGCGGCAAGTGCTACGGGCGTGACCTTGCCCGCGGTACGCCGGTGAACATCGGCGAGGCCGTCGGCGTCATCGCGGCGCAGTCGATCGGTGAGCCGGGCACGCAGCTGACGATGCGTACCTTCCACATCGGCGGTGCGGCGCAGCTCAATGAGCAGTCAAACCTCGAGGCACCGACCGACGGCACGATCGAATATCGTGACCTGCGCATCATCGTCGACCAGCGTGGTCGCCGCGTGGTGCTCAGCCGCTCGGGCGAAGTCGCGATCGTCGACATGGATGGCCGCGAGCTGGCGGTGCACAAGATCCCGTACGGCGCGAACGTGCTGTGCGACGATGGGCACATCATCAGCGCTGGCGATCGCATCGCCGAGTGGGATCCGTTCACCATGCCGGTGATCACGGAAACCGGCGGCACGGTGAAGTATCAGGACCTCATCGAGGGCAAGACGCTGACCGAGCAGGTCGACGAGGCAACGGGCATCGCCCAGCGCGTCGTGATCGAATATCGTGCAGCTGGCCGTTCGAAGGAGGATCTGCGTCCGCGCATCACCCTGCTCGACGAGGGTTCGGGTGAAACCGCCCGCTACATGCTGGCGCCGGGTGCGGTACTGTCGGTGGACGACAACTCAGTCGTCTACGCCGGCGACGTGGTTGCCCGTGTTGCCCGCGAGTCCGCCAAGACCCGCGACATCACCGGCGGTCTGCCGCGCGTTGCCGAGCTGTTCGAAGCGCGCAAGCCGAAGGAAAATGCGATCATCGCGAAGGTCTCGGGCCGCGTGGTGTTCGGCAAGGACTATAAGGCGAAGCGCAAGATCGGCATCCAGCCCGAGGACGGCGGCGAGGTGGTGGAATACCTCATCCCGAAGTCGAAGGTGATCGACGTCCAGGAAGGCGACTACGTCAAGCGTGGCGACAACCTGATCGGCGGCAGCCCGGATCCGCACGACATTCTCGAGGTGCTCGGCATCGAGCCGCTCGCGGAATATCTCGTGTCGGAAATCCAGGAAGTCTATCGACTGCAGGGCGTGAAGATCAACGACAAGCACATCGAGACGATCGTTCGTCAGATGCTGCAGAAGGTCGAGATCACCGAGGCCGGCGACACCACCCTGCTCCCTGGCGAGCAGGTGGACCGTGCGGAGATGGACGAGGTCAACGCGAAGCTCGGCAAGAACGAGGCGCCCGCCCAGGGCAAACCGATCCTGCTCGGCATCACCAAGGCGTCGCTGCAGACCCGGTCGTTCATCTCGGCCGCGTCGTTCCAGGAGACCACCCGCGTCCTCACCGAGGCGGCGGTCCAGGGCAAGCAGGACACGCTGATGGGCCTGAAGGAAAACGTCATCGTCGGCCGGCTCATCCCGGCAGGCACCGGCGCCGGCATGAACCGCCTGCGCGTGGCGGCTTCCTCGCGCGACGCCGCGCTTCGTGCCCAGCAGAAGAAGCTGGCCGAAGCGATGATCGTGGCCCCGACCAGCGCGGACGAGCTGCGTGCGGCAGAGAACGCCCGCAGCCCGCGTGAAGACGTCGGCACCGGTGACGATCCGCTCGCCACCGTCGTCCCCTCGGGCGACGGCAGCGATGAGGCGGCCGGTGAGTATCTGAACGACTGATCGTTCGGCTCAGCCCGACACAATCAGCCCCGCCGGAGCGATCCGGCGGGGCTTTTTGTTGGCTGCGAAAACGACGGCGCCGGCGACCCCGCATTTCCACCCCGCCCGGATGTCCCGTTGCGACCGCCAACCGCGCATAGTTGACGCCGAAACGTCTTCAGCAAAAATGCTGTCACCCTCTGCAACCAACGTGGCGACGCGGCGTGGCAGGTAACATCCGTGAGCATTACAGACGGCACCCGCCGTCACCAATGGACAGGGCGATCCGCCTTGGTGTGCGGGAAGATACGCCGGCCGGCCAAAAGATCATCGTCGCACAGCCATGCTACTTTCTGAACCTTCCCGCCCACCGATGGTTGACCTGACGTTCAGATCAGGAGCTTAGTTTGAAAACCCATCTATTAGCCGCGCTTCTGTCGGTGGCGGTCGCATCGCCCGCAATGATGCCGACGGACGCCGCCGCGCAGCGCCGCGACGATCGCCATGATCGGTACGACCGCAACGATCGCGATCACCGCGGGAACCGCAACAACCGCGGAGACTATCGCTGGCAAGGCGACCGGAACGACCGCAACTGGGATCCGGCCTCCAGCTATCGGAGCGGCAATTATCGGGAGCGTCGCCTCAGCCGCAACGACCGGATCTACCGCGGCCAGGACGGCCGCGCCTATTGCAAGCGCAACGACGGCACGACGGGCCTGGTGATCGGCGCGGTCGGGGGTGGCTTGCTGGCCAACCTGATCGGTGGCGGCACGCTAGGCACGCTGGCGGGCGCCGGTGGCGGGGCGTTGCTCGGCCGTTCGGTCGATCGCGGGCAGATCAAGTGCCGCTGAGAGTGCGCTGAGGGTGACGCGATCTCGGATGCGCGCCCGCGTGCCGCTCCGAGATTGCGGGCTCCCAGGACGCCGCCGGAATCGCGCGACGCTTCACAGGCCGCCGCCAATCCAGGTGAGGTGCGCCTAGGGCTGGCCGGCGAACGTCCGCGACAGGCCGTGGTAGAGCTTCTCCCGGCACACCGCCCGGCTTGCCCCGTCCGCCAGGAAGGCGGCGGCGAACATCGGCAGCATCAAACCGCGGCTCGCCGTCGTCTCGGACAGGATGATCACGGCGGTCAGCGGCGCGCGCACCACGCCGGTGAAATAGGCCACCATGCCGAGGATTACGACTGCTTCGGCGGGCTCCCCGGGGAACAGCTCGCGCAGCAGGTTCCCCACCCCTGCCCCGACCGCCAGGCTCGGCGCAAAGATGCCGCCTGGCAGCCCGGCCACCGCAGTGGCGAGCGTCGAGACGAACTTCGCCGGCCCGAACCACAAGGGCGCATCCGCCCCGGTGATCACGGCGCGCGCCGCGCCATAGCCGGTGCCCCATGTCAGCCCCGTCGCCACGCCCAGCACCGCGACGACCGCGCCGCACAGCCCGGCGAACAGCACCGGCCGCGCCTTACTCCACCGTGTCACCCGGTGGCTGCCGCTCGCCAGCGCCAGCACCACCCGCGAGAACAGTCCGCCGGCAAGGCCGCCGCCGATGCCCGCGATCGGCGCTACGATTAGCGCACCGGCGATCGGCATGTGCGCTCCGATCGCACCGAAATAGACGTAATCGCCCGCCAGGCTCTGCGCGACCATGCCGGCAATGACGATCGATGACAGAACCATCAGCGTCATGCGCTGCTCATAGGCCGCGGCCAGCTCCTCGATCGCGAACAGCACGCCCGCCAGCGGCGTGTTGAAGGCCGCCGCCACGCCCGCCGCACCGCCGGCGATAACGACGGTGCTGCGCAGCGCGACGTGCATCACCCGGTGGCTGACGTTCATTACCGCCGCCGCCAGCTGCACGGTGGGGCCCTCGCGCCCAACGCTGGCCCCGCACAGGATCGCCGCCATGGTCAGCAACGCCTTGCCCGCGACGGTCCTGACCGCGATCAGCCCGCGCATCGCGGCTGGCGGATCATCCCGCGCCGCCATCACCTGCGGGATGCCCGATCCACGCGCTAGCGGCACCCAGCGCCGCGTGATCCACACCAGCGCCATGAAGCCGAACGGCGTCGTCACCAGCGGCGCGTAGGGCCAGCGCCGGGCGTAGTGCTCGAAGATCAGCCCCATTTCGTCCGAGGCCTTGGCGAAGAGCACCGCCACCACGCCGATGATCACCGCGCCGGTGATCACTGCGATCCGGCGGCGGAACAGGATCGAGGTGGGGCCGCGGGAACGGAGCAGCGCGCGCGCCCGGCGCGGGGTCCAGCGTCGGCGCGTCCGGGCGATCGTCGGCTCGTCAGTCACGCCTGTTCCTCTATGCGGATCAGCGCGCGCGGATCACTTCTGCGCCGCACGCGACTGCTTCGGGCGCCATTCGTCGTGCAGCAGGCCCCAGATGATGCTGTCGCGCACGCCGATATGCGTTTCCCACTCGGCGCGCAGCAGGCCCTCGCGTCGGAAGCCGAGCGTCGTCAGCAGCGCGATCGAGCGGACGTTGTCGGGATCGGTATCGGCGAACACCCGCCGCGCGCCTTGCGCGAACAGCAGGTCGATCAGCGCGCTCACCGCTTCACGGGCATAGCCCTGGCCGGAGGCGGCGGCGGAAAGGAGGTAGCCGATCTCCATCACCGCGCGGCGCCGTTCGCCGGCGGCCAGCGTGCCGATTGCGCGGCCGCTGGCCTTTTCCACGATCACCCATTGCCGCCACTGATCGCCGGCGTGGGGCGTCACATAAGCGATCGTCTCCTCCAGCGAGGCATGCGGCGGGCTGGACCAGAAGCGCATCACCCGCGGGTCACGATACGCCTCGTGCAACGCCGGGGCATCGTCCGCCGTCGGCGCCCGCATGATCAGCCGTTCGCTCTCAAAAGGCTCGGCCCGCATGCCGATCAACCCGCCAGTGCCTCGACCAGCGCCTGCACTTTCTGCTGGCGCCACTGCGGGAGCGGCGCGACCAGCCAATAGCCGAGCCGGGAGGGCCGCGGCTCGCCGATCGCCGCGATCCGCCCTGCAGCAAGATCTCGCGCGGCAAGGAGCTCCGGCACAGTCGCCTTCCCCAGCCCCTGCGCGGCAGCATCAAGCGCCAGGCCTGCGTCGCCCACCTGGATCAGCGGGCTGCCATCCTCGCTGCCGCAGCCCGGCCAGGCGATCACCGCGTCAGCGCCGCCGCCGGCGCGCTCGATCGTCACCATGCCCTCACTCTCGATCGCCTCGCCTTCGTGCGCGCCGGGGCCGTCACCCCAGGTGATTGCGAGGTCGAGGTTCGCCTCCGTGAAGTCGGGCGGCGTATCGGCGGCGACCAGCACGAAGCGGAGGTCGCCGTCATTGCGCGCGATCTCCGCCAGCCGCGGCAGCAACCACTTCTCGGTCAGGTCGCGCGGCGCGGCGATCGTCAACGATTTGGACGATTGCCCGGCCTGCATCGCGCGCACCGCTTCCTCGAACTGCAGGAAGCCATGCCGCAGCGGCCCGAGCCCCGCCTCTCCTTCCGGGGTCAGCTCCAGCCCCTTGGTGGTACGGCGGAACAGCACGACGCCCAGCGTGTCCTCGAGCGCCCGGATCTGCTGGCCGACGGCGGCGGGCGTCACCGCCAGCTCGTCCGCCGCGCGGGTGAACGACAGGTGGCGCGCCGCGGCGTCGAGCACGCGCAGGCCGTTCAGCGGAAGATGGGTACGCTTCATGCCCGGCTCACCCCGCCACCGCAGGCGCCGTCAGCGCGAACTTCGGGATCGCCACGTCGAACAGCGCGCCATCCTCGCCGATCATGCGATAGCTGCCCTGCATCGATCCGCTCGGCGTCGCGAGCGGGCAACCGGATACGTAATCGTAGCTGGCGCCCGCCGCGATCACCGGCTGCTCGCCGACCACGCCCTCCCCTTCCACCGAATGGCGCGCACCCCGCCCATCGGTGATGATCCAGTGGCGCGTCAGCAATTGCACCGTCTGCGGCGAATCGTTCTCGATGCGGATGTGATAAGCCCAGAACCATCGCCCGCGCGCCGGCTCCGATTGCTCGGGCAGGTAACTGACGGAAACACGCACCGTCACCCCGCGCGTCGTTTCCGCGGCGGGGAACAGCGCCTTCACAGGCCCACCTTGCGCAAGGCACGGTCGAGATCCTCGATCAGGTCCACCGGGTCTTCAAGGCCCACGTTGAGGCGAAGCATCCCCTCGGTCACGCCCATCTCCTCGCGCTTCTCGGGCGCCACGGAATTGTGCGTGGTGGAGGCGGGGTGCGTCATCAGCGACCGCGAATCGCCGATGTTGTTGGAAATGTCGATCAGCTCCAGCGCATCGAGCAGCCCGTGCGCCTTGGTGCGCCCGCCATCCAGCAGAATGGCGAAGATCGGCCCCGCCGCTTCCATCTGGCTCATCGCCAGTTCGTGCTGCGGGTGGCTCGGCAGGCCGGGGTACAGCACCGTCGGCACGCGGCCTTCGAGGAAGCTTGCCACCTTCATCGCGTTCTCGGACTGACGGCGGATGCGCAGGTCCAGCGTCTCCAGCCCCTTCAGCACCACCCAGGCGTTGAACGCGGACAGCGTCGGCCCGGTGTTACGGGTGAAGGGCAGCAGCGTGTTGTCGATGAAATCCTTGGTGCCGCAAACGGCGCCGGCCAGCACGCGCCCCTGCCCGTCCATCATCTTGGTCGCGGAATAGGCCGTCACGTCCGCGCCGAACTCCATCGGCCGCTGCAGCGCCGGGGTGGCAAAGGCATTGTCGACCACGCTGGTGATGCCGCGCTCGCGGGCGATGGCGCACACCGCGCGCAGGTCCACGACGTCCATCGTCGGATTGGCCGGCGTTTCGAAGAAGAACACCTTGGTTTCGGGGCGCACCGCATCGATGAACTGCTGCGGGTCACGCGCATCGACCACGGTGGTGGCGATGCCGAACTTGGGCAGCAACGTATCGACCAGCCAGCGGCACGATCCAAACGCGGCGCGGCCGGCGACGACATGGTCGCCTGTCTGCAGCTGGCTCAGCAGCACCGCCGTCATCGCCGCCATGCCGCTCGCCATGGTGCGGCACGCCTCGGCGCCTTCCAGCAGGGCGATGCGATGCTCCAGCATCTCGACGGTCGGGTTCTGCAGCCGGGAGTAAGTCATCCCCTGCTGCTCGCCGGCAAAGCGCGCGGCGGCATCGCCGGCGCAGTCATAGGCATAGCCGGAGGTGAGGAAGATCGCCTCGGACGTCTCGCCGAATTCGGAACGCACCGTGCCGCCGCGGATCGCCCGCGTGGCGGGGCGCCAGGTGTCGGTGATCGAGCGGTCTTGTCCGGTATGGCGTTTCATGCCGCCGCTTTCGGCCATTCGGCACGGGCTTTCAAGGGCGGCGGCCCCTGTCCTACAAGGCCGTACCCGTGCGAAGGTGGCGCCATCCACGTCCAGGCGCGGGAGGCGCAAAATTCCCTTTCCACATGCGTCAACTTCATGAAGTTCCGCACCGCCTTATCCTCGGCTAAGCAGGACGTGATGCTTCGCCGCCCGCTGCCGCTCGCGATCCTGATCTTCGCGCTTGCGCAGGCGTTGTTCATGATCCGCCTATCGGTGCCGCACCAGTTCGTGTTCGACGAGGTGCACTACGTGCCCGCAGCCCGCGCGCTGATCACGCTCGCCGGGCCGATGAACATCGAACATCCGCTGCTGGGCAAATGGCTGATCTCGCTCGGCATCCGGCTGTTCGGCGACACGCCGTTCGGCTGGCGCTTTCCGTCAACCGTGGCCGGCAGTGTCACCGTGGTATCGCTGTTTGCCACCGTCTGGCTGATGACCGGGCGCCTCCGCCCTGCCCTTGTCGCGGTGGCGCTGACGCTGCTTGGCTTCACCGTTTACGTCCAGTCGCGGATCGCGATGCTGGACGGGTTCATGCTCGCCTTCCTGATGGCGGCGATCGCCATGGCGGCCTGGACGATGCGGCGCGGCGGCTGGTGGCGCTGGACGTTGGTGGCGGTGCTGCTCGGCTGCGCGGTCGGCTGCAAATGGCTTGCCGCACCCTATATCGCGTTCGCCGCGGGCGCGCTGGTCATCCTGAAGCGGGGTGACGCGCGCCGCTTCCCCGGCATCCGCCCGCTGCCGGCGATCGCGCTGCTCGGCGCCGTGTCGGTCGCGACCTATCTCGCCACCTTCGCCCCTGCCTTCTTCTACGCCAGCGAACCGCTGACGCTGGCCAGCCTCATTCCGTTCCAGCTCACCATGTACGAACGGCAGACCCAGGTGCTGCCGCCCCATCTCTACCAGTCGAACTGGTGGACGTGGCCGCTGCTGATCCGACCGATCTGGTATCTCTACGAGCCTGCCGATGGCGCGCAGCGGGGCATTCTGTTCCTCGGCAACCCGGCGATCATGTGGTCGGGGCTGGTGGCGGTGGCGGCGTGCTGGATCGGGTGGGTGCGCTCCGGCTCGGCGCGCCTGTTCGCCGCGGCCTGGCTGTGGACGGGCAGCCTGGCCTTGTGGGCAGTGATCCCCAAGTCACTCGGCTTCTATTACTACTACTATCCGGCCAGCGTCTTCATCGTCATCGCCATCGTCGCCGCACTCGACCACTGGCGTGAGCGGACGCGAAACTGGGACGTGGCGCTGATCGCCGTCGCCGCTGCGCTGGCGATCTATTTCTATCCCATCCTCTCCGCCCAGGCCCTGCCTGACGCCGGCGCCTTCCGGCGCTGGACGTGGTTTACGACCTGGGTGTGATCAGTAGCGGCCCCAGGTGAAGCGCGACGACAAGGCGTAGTTCCACACCGCGCCGATCAGCACCCCGGCCATCGCCGATGCCGCCCAGGCACCATAGCGGAAGTCATAGAGGAACGCCGCCACACCAACGTTCGCCACCGCACCGACCGAACAGACCAGGCAGAAGGAAACCCACCCGTCGAGCAGTTGCCGCCAGCCCTTCAACCGCCGATCACGATAGGTGAGCGCATTGTTGAGGAAGAAGTTGAACGTCATCGCCGCCACCGTCGCGGCGATTTGGCCGGCCAGGAAGCTGACGCCGAGGCCAAGGTACAACAAGGTCAGCACGCCCATGTGGATGCCGACGCCGATCACCCCGATGGCGGAGAACATCGCGAAGCGCACCGGCACGACATTGCCGAACTTCCGATCGTACAAGGCGATCAGATATTCCAGCGCCACCACGTGATCGAGCTTGGACTCGCCAACGCTGCGGGTGCGGAAGACATAGGGCAGCTCGAGGAAGCGCAGCGGGCGATCGCCGGCTGCCATGATGTCGAGCAGGATCTTGAAGCCGATGCCGGCGAGCCGCGGCGCGATGGCCCGCAACAGCTCGGTGCGCATCATGAAGAAGCCGCTCATCGGATCGGTCAGGCCGACGTCGAGCACGCGCTGCGACAGCTTGGTGGCAAAGGCGGACTTCGCCACCCGGTCCCGATCCCACTCGCCCGTCCCGCCACCATCGACGAAGCGCGAGCCGACCACGATGTCCAGCACGGGATCACCCTTCAAGGCCGCGAGCATCGCAGGGAGGATCGTCTCGTCATGCTGCAGGTCGCCGTCAATCACCGCGACGGCAGGCGCGGCGGTCGCGCACATCCCCTCGATGCACGCAGTCGCGAGGCCGCGGCGCCCGATGCGCTGGATCACCCGCACCCGGCGATCGAACCGGCCGATCTCCCGCGCGGCATCCGCCGTGCCGTCCGGACTGTCGTCATCGACGAAGATCGCTTCCCAGTTGATCCCGGCCAGCGCCTGATCGAGCTTGGCGACGAGCACGGGCACATTGCCGCGCTCGTTGAACGTCGGGATGACGATTGCGAGGTCGAGCGCGTCGCTCACAGGTGGGCAAGCACCGCATCGCCCATCGCGCGGGTCGAACAATTACCGCCAAGGTCAGCGGTGCGATTGCCCGCTGCCAAAGCCTTCGCGACCGCCGCCTCGATGCGATCGGCGGCGGCGGCGTGACCCAGCGAGTGGCGCAGCATCATCGCCGCGGACAGGATCGCCGCGCACGGGTTCGCCTTGCCCTGCCCGGCAATGTCCGGTGCGGATCCGTGGATCGGCTCGTACAGGCCCTTGCCCGCCGCATCGAGCGAGGCGGAGGGCAGCAGCCCGATCGAGCCGACGCACATCGATGCCTGGTCGGACAGGATGTCGCCAAACAGGTTGCCGGTGACGATCACGTCGAACTGGCCCGGATCGCGCACCAGCTGCATCGCGGCATTGTCGACATACATGTGGCTGAGCGTCACGTCGGGATAGTCCTTCGCGGTCTCGATCACGACGTCGCGCCACATCTGCGATGTCTCCAGGACGTTTGCCTTGTCGACCGAGCAGAGCATCCCGCGCCGACGCTGCGCCGCCTCGAAGCCGGCAATCGCGATGCGGCGAACCTCGCCCTCGTCATAACTCATGACGTCATAGCCTTCGCGAAGGCCAGCGGCGGTGGTGCGCATGCCTTTCTCGCCGAAATAAACGTCGCCGTTAAGCTCGCGCACGATCAGCAGGTCGATCGCTCGCGCCACCTCCGGGCGGAGCGCGGAGGCCTCCTCCAGCCCCGCGAACAGCTTTGCCGGGCGCAGGTTCGCGAAGAGCGTCAGCTCCTTGCGCAGGCCAAGGATCGCCTGCTCCGGCCGCAAATGGCGCTCGAGCGAGTCGCAGCTGGGATCGCCCACCGCGCCGAACAGGATCGCATCCGCTCGCCGCGCGAGGTCCAGCGTCTCCGGCGGCAGCGGATGCCCGCTCGCGTGATACGCCGCGCCGCCGACGGGCGCTTCCTCGAACGCCAGGTCGAGCGCCAGCGCCTCGAGCACGCGCCGCGCCTCGGCAGTCACTTCCGGGCCGATGCCGTCGCCGGGCAGGATCGCGATCAGGGCCATGTTCAACTCCGCTAAAGGCGCGCGTCCCTTGCCGCCCGGCATGCACTCACGCAACCGCTCTCTTCAGCCGATCGAGCAGCCGGTCGCGCGCGGCGAGCGCTTCCGCCCGCCGATCGACCAGCACGTCGCGCGCGAGGAAGCGGCCGGTGATCGCCAGTGCATCGAAGACATCGGGCCAGTCGGGCTCCCCGCCCGCGAGCAGGAAAGGAGGCAGCCGCAGCAGCCGATCCTCATAACCCGCCGCCGCCGCACGGCTGACGGCGCCGCCGCTCTTGGGGCTGACGAATGCCATTTCGCCGGTCGCGCCGCTGGCGACGCATTGTTCAAGGTCCAGGCCGAAGCCAAGCTCGGCCAGCACGAGCAACTCATAACGCGCAAGCGCGCCAGCCCATCCCCGCGCTGCCGGTGCCGCCTCGACCGCGTCGAGCAGCCCGCTCAGCGCCGCGTGGAGGCGCGGATAAGGCTGCGCTTCCGGAAGCGCCGCAGCGGTGAGCGCGGTCACCCATTCCAGCACCGCCGCCGGCAGCGGCTCGGCATGCAACGCCGCCAGGCTGTGCACCAGTTCGATCGTCAACGCGGGCAATTGATCTGCGGTACGGGCGCGCCATTCGCCCAGGATCGTGTTCGCGGGCTGAAGGATGGGGCGCAGCGCGCGCGATCGGCCACCGCGCACATAGCCCGCCTGGACCCCGTCAGAGGGCGTCAGCGCGCGAACGATCGCACCATGCTCGCCGTGCGGCCGGATCGCGAGGACGATGGCGGGCGAGGCAAGATGCATGTGCCGATTGTACCGCGTCCCTCGCGCCGCGAAAGGGCGCGCGTCCGGTCAGGCCCGCCGTACGCGCCGGGCAAGATCGCGGAACGCGGGCGTGGCCGCAGCCCGCTTGGCGAGCCGCATCACACCGTCGAACCCGCCGACCAGCGCCAGCGCCCCGCGATTGGCGATGGTCGGCCGCAGCAGCAACAGGTCCCGGCAGGCGACGCCGCCGCTCGCCATGCTGCGCTTGTGCTGCCCCTCGCCCTCGGTGAAGTCAAAGCGGAGGAAGCGATCCGCGAACAAATCGGCCAGCGCCGCCTCCATCAGCACGCTTCCCGGCGACAGCGCGGCGAAAGCGGGATCATGGCCGACGTAATCGTAGCGCAACGTGTCCCCGTGGGCGCTGGACCACAGATAAGCCGCGGGCGCCTCACCGATGTACAGCAGCCAGGCGCGCACCGCGTCTGCGGCCGCCAGCGTCTGCATTCGGTGGAAAAATGCAGCATCCCCGGGAAGGCCGGCCGCCATCAGCCGCTCCTGATAGGTCTTCTCGGCCAACGTTCGCGCAACCGGATGGAAGACCGCCAGCTCTTCCGGCGATCGGAACCGGCGGACATCAAGCACACCGCCGCTCGCCGCCGCCGCCTTCTTCGCCTTGCGCTTCAGCGTCGAGCGCGTCTGGCCAGAAAGGCCGGCGCGCCACGCCGCCTCGCCCGCCGCCAGATCGACGAAATAGCGCGTGTAACGCTGACGCTCGAACTGCAGCCCTGCCCAGCTCGGCGCGGTCGCGGCCGGAAGCGACGTGACGAGATACCCATGGTGGTCACCAAGTGGCGGGAGCAAGGGCAGCGTTCCGGCAAGGGCGTCGTCGAGGGACAGCCCGACGCGCAGCAGCCGGCGTGGGATCGAGGCGATCGTGCGCGCACCAATCTGCAATCTGAGGGCGGTCGCGCTCACGCCGCGCGCTCCGCGACGAGGTTCGACCACAATTGCTCCGCCTGCCGCCGCCCGCGTCGCAACGCACTGGCCGGAAGAGGAGCATCCTCACGATCAAGCGCGAGTATAGGGTTGTCCGCGAAATGCGTCGTCGGCGCGGTATCCCGACGCTCGGCCAGCAAAGCGCACAGCCGTTCGAACCGGTTCACATGCACGCGGTTGGCGGCCGTTCCAGCACGGTTCGCCAGTTCGAAACTGTGCCCGACGATCGTCGTCGCCACATGCTGCTCGGAGATCGCGTGATCCAGCGCCGCGCGCATCTCTCCGGCGGACAGCGCGCAAATCTGGAAGTTGCGCCACAGGCCTGGCCGGTCCTCGATCACCGTCACCGGCACCTCGACGACGCCGTGCCGCGCGACCGGCGCGATGCACGACGGTGGCAGGGCGATAGCACTGGGCCAGGGATGATGAGCACCATTGTGACTGGAATCGTACTGGATCCCCAGGCCGGCGAGCGCCGACAGTGTCTCGTCGTTGGCGGAATAGCTTCCGCTACGAAATGCCACCGGCGTAGGCGCGTCAGCCCCCATCAGCAGATCGCGCGCCTGCGCCAGAAGGTCACGCTGTTGCTCCGCCGAATGGTCGATCAGCTCGAACGCCCCATGCGCGCCCCGATCGTCGATGGCCGCGCCCCGCCAATTGGCGTGGAGATGAAGCTGCACCTCCTGCCCTGCCTCCAGCACGGCCGCGACGATCCGCCGGAAGGGATCAAGGCCATAGACGAGGGCCGGCATCGGATCGACGAAGAAGGTCGCCTTCAGCTGATGCCGGGTGAGTGCCGCAAGTTGCCAGGCAAGCCCCACCCCACCCGGTTCGATCGACCGCGCCTCCACCGTCGCCGCATCGTGGCCCGCCGCATGGTGCCGCCAGGCGAGTTCGGTATCGATGGTGAGGAAGACGCGCGGCATGGGTGCCGGGATAATAGCGGCGGCGTAAAGATTCGGCGAACGATCACAAATGAAAGCGGCCGCCGGATCGCTCCGGCGGCCGCCCGTGAACATGAAGTCTGGTGCAATTGGCGCTTACATCGTGCCGCTGGAAGCGGCGCCACCCAGGAAGCCGGCAAGTTCCTGCTTCGTAACGGTCGACGACTTGTCTGCGTCAGCCTGGGCAAAAGCAGCGTCATTCCACTTCGGGTCAGACGGCTGAGCCGAGGCATTCGGCGCCTTTGCCTTCAGCGCGTCCATCCAGGCAGCAAACTCCGTCTTGTCGAGCGTGCCGTTCGAATCCTTGTCGTAGGTGCCGAACTCGCTCTCGACGATCGCCGCCACCTGGTTGCCCTGCGCTGCCGGCTGAGCCGTGGTCGGTGCCGCAGTCGTCGCAGGGCTGGCAGTAGCCGTCGAGTCAGTAGCAGTCGTGCCAGTAGTGGCGGAGGGGGTTGCAGCAGTCGACGGCGTCTGCGTCATCATGCCGGCGTCCTGCGCCATAACAGGCGTAGCAACAGCCATGGCGGTACCCAGAAGAACATACTTCAACATCTTCACTCTCCGTTGCTTGCTTTTATGAATTTCAGATGAACTACGCCGGAATACGCGCGCGGCGCCAAGAAACTGGCGAATAATCAACCCTCATCTGTTCTATTCGGTTCCCTGTTGGCGATTTGAACACTTCCCGGGACCCTGCTACCGAGCGCGCGATTTGTCTGGCCCGCGGCAGTCTCCGCGCTGCCGCGCCGCCGTTGATTTGAGGAAATTCAAATGGTTCCGCGCTATTCCCGGCCCGAAATGACCGCGATCTGGACGCCGGAGGCGCGGTTCCGAATCTGGTTCGAGATCGAGGCTCATGCGACTGAAGCTTTGGCCGAGTTGGGTGTCGTCCCGAAGGAAGCGGCGGACGCGCTCTGGGCCTGGTGGCGCACCAACCCCGAGATCGACGTCGCCGCGATCGATGCGATCGAGGCGGTGACGAAGCATGACGTGATCGCGTTCCTCACCTGGGTGGCGGAGCAGGTCGGCGACCAGGCGCGCTTTATGCACCAGGGCATGACCAGCTCCGACGTGCTCGACACATGCCTTGCGGTACAGCTGGCGCGCGCGTCCGACATCCTGATCGCGGACATGGACGCGCTACTCGCGGTGCTGCGTCGCCGCGCCGAGGAGCATAAGTTCACCCCCACGATCGGCCGCAGCCATGGCATTCATGCGGAGCCGGTCACCTTCGGGCTGAAGCTTGCCGAGGCCTATGCCGAGTTCAATCGCTGCCGCGCGCGGCTCGTCGCGGCGCGGGAAGAGATCGCGACCTGCGCCATCTCCGGCGCGGTCGGCACCTTTGCCAATGTCGATCCCCGGGTTGAAGCGCATGTCGCCGAGAAGCTCGGCCTCGCGGTGGAGCCCGTGTCGACCCAGGTGATCCCACGCGATCGCCACGCCATGTTCTTCGCCACGCTCGGTGTCGTCGCCAGTTCGATCGAGCGCCTCGCGGTCGAGGTTCGCCACCTGCAGCGCACCGAAGTGCTGGAAGCGGAGGAATATTTCTCACCCGGGCAGAAGGGTTCGTCGGCGATGCCGCACAAGCGCAACCCCGTGCTGACCGAGAACCTGACCGGCCTCGCCCGCATGGTGCGCGGTTATGTGACGCCCGCGCTGGAGAATGTCGCGCTGTGGCATGAACGGGACATCAGCCACTCATCGGTCGAGCGGTACATTGCGCCCGACGCGACCATCACGCTCGATTTCGCGCTCGCGCGGCTCACTGGCGTGATCGACAAGCTGCTGGTCTATCCGGCGCGGATGCAGAAGAACATGGACCGGATGGGCGGGCTGATCCATTCGCAGCGCGTGCTTCTGGCGCTGACCCAGGCCGGGGTCAGCCGCGAGGACGCCTATCGCCTCGTCCAGCGCAACGCGATGAAGGTGTGGGAGTCGGACGGCGCATTGTCGCTGAACGAGCTGCTCAAGGCCGATCCGGAAGTCACCGCGGCGCTCAGCCCCGAAGCGATCGATGCCGAATTCGACCTCGGCTATCACTACAAGCACGTCGACACGATCTTCGATCGCGTCTTCGCCTGATCGGTCGGGCCCGGCGGGCGCCGGGCCCAACGCCATCCCGGCTGATCAGGCCGGGATCTGCTGCGAGATGCAGTGGAAGCTGCCGCCCCCGGTGAGGATCGCGTCTGCCCGCAGGCCGACGACGTTGCGACCCGGGAAGATCGCCTGGAGTTCCCGCACCGCGGCCTCGTCGTCAGCCGCGCCATAGATGGGCACGACGACACTCGCATTGCCGATGTAGAAGTTCATGTAGCTTGCCGGCACGATCTCGCCATCGCGCAACACACGGCCGGCCGATGGCACCGGCACCACCTCCACACCAGCGCCGCGCGCGCGCTCGGCGGCATTGGCATAGACCTGCCAATTGGGATCATTCTCCCCGCCGACCGGGATCGCCAGGCGCCCCTCGCCGACGAAACGGGCGAGATTGTCGACATGGCCATCGGTGTGATCGTTGTGCAGGCCGTCACCGAGCCATAGCACCCGGTTGAAGCCAAGATCGGAATGGAGGCGCGCCTCGATGTCGCTGCGCGACAGGTTAGGATTGCGGTTCGGGTTCAGCAGGCATTGCTCGGTCGTCACGACCAGGCCGGTGCCATCACCGTCGATTGCGCCGCCTTCCAGCACCCAGGAATGACGCTCGATCCGCTTGCCGCGTTGCGCGGCGAGCCGCTGTCCAATGTCGTCATCGCCCGGCAGATCGTATTTGCCGCCCCAGCCGTTGAAGAGGAAGCTGTGCGCCACCCGGTCACCGGCGATGATCGGGCCGGTATCGCGCAGCCAGATATCGCCGAACGGCTCCACGACGACATCGGCGAACGGCGCAAGGCGGCGCGCCGCCTCGCCCGCTTCCTCGTCAGCAGCAACGAGCAAGACCGTCTCGCCCTTGCCGCCAGCGTGCACCGCTGCGGCGAAGGCGGCGACTTCGTCGCGCGCCTGATCGAGATCCTCCTGCCACAGCTCCGGATGGCTGGGGAAGCCGATCCAAATGGCCTTGTGCGGCGCCCATTCGGGCTTGGGTGCGTGGGTCATTTCGCCTCGCTGCGGGACTTGTCACGGATCGCCTTGAACTCGGCGGTGGAGTACCAGTTCGGCCAGGCGTTTCCGTCGGCAAGCTGGCGACCGAGCTGATAATAGATCGTCAGATCCTGGACCGCGCCGTCCCAGTTCCAGTTGGGATCATATTCATCCTTCGGGCCATGATAGCGATTCTTGAGGTAATCCTCGCTTGCCGCCTTGCCGGCAAGCGCGCCACCCTTGACCAGATCGATGCCGCCGCCGGCCGACAACATCGGCACGCCGAGCTTGGCGAAGCTGAAGTGATCCGAGCGGTAGTAATGCCCCTTCTCCGGCGTTGCCTCTGCCGCGATCGTCCGGCCCTGCGCCGCGACGAGCGGCTTCACCATGTCCTCAAGCTCGGACTTGCCGGCGCCGGTAATCTCGAAATCCTTCGTCGCACCGATCACGTTCAGCCCGTCCATATTGACGCCGCCAACCGTCTTGCCCAGCGGGAAGACGGGATTGCGGGCATAATATTCCGAGCCAAGCAGCCCGCTCTCCTCAGCGGTCACGGCTACGAAAGCGACCGAGCGGCGCGCCGGCCCCGCCTTGGCGTAAGCCTCCGCCGTGGCGACCAGCCCCGCGATCCCCGAGGCGTTGTCGAGCGCGCCGTTGCAGATGTCGTCGCCATCTACCGCATCACAGCGGCCAAGATGATCCCAATGGCCCGAATAGAGCACCACCTCGTCGGGCGCAGCGGTACCCGGCAGCACGCCAACGACATTTTTCGACATGCTCCGCTTGATGTCGTTCGAGAAGCTGCCCGACAGCTTCAGGCCCAGCGGCACGGCGCGGAAGCCCTTCTGCTTGGCGGCAGCAGACAGCTGATCAAAATCCTTGCCCGCTGCGGCGAACAGTTCCTTCGCCTTGGCAAGCTGGATCCAGCCGACCATCTCGTTCTGGTCCATGTGATTGCCCGGCGCATCGAGCTTGTACTGCGGGCCAGTCCACGACGACTGGACGACAGACCAGCCATAAGCGGCAGGCTCCGTATCATGGACGATGATCGCGCCCGCGGCGCCCTGCCGTGCAGCTTCCTCGAATTTGTAGGTCCAGCGGCCATAATAGGTCATCGCGCGGCCCTCGAAGGGCCCGGCGTCCTGACCGGCGGCGGTCGTCTGCCAGTCCGGATCGTTGATGAGGATGACGACCGTCTTCCCCTTCACATCAAGGCCGGCATAATCGTTCCAGCCCTTTTCGGGCGCATTGATGCCGTAGCCGACGAAGACGATCTCACTGTCCTTCAGCGTCACCTTCGGCACGACGCGATACGTGCCCGCCACCATATCGGTGCGATAGTTGAAGGTGACTGGCGCCTTTCCGCCGGACGCGGTGAACGGCGTCACGTCCCTGGCAGTAATCTCCACCATCGGCACGTCCTGCGTCCACTGGCCCTTGTTGCCCGGCTTCAGCCCGGCCGCGGCAAAGCGCTTGACGATATAGTCGATCGTCTTCGCCTCGCCGGCTGTAGTGGGCGCGCGCCCCTCATAGGCGTCCGAGGACAGTTCCTGGGTGACCGACTTCAGCGTCTCGACGGAAATGGCGGGCGCGGTCTGCGCAACGACGGGAAGCGGCAGCGCCGCCAGGGCAAGCAGAACGAAGGAACGCATGAATACTCCGGCAGAATGACTGCCCTGCTGTTTGGCAGCGGCCGTGCGCGTTCGCAAGTGACGGGCTTGGCACCGCCCCCGCTTCCGTTATGCTGGTGAAACAAGGGGGAGTTTTGGGGGATGCGTAAGGTTTTGACAGCCGCTCTTTTGAGCGGCGCTATCGCCGTGCCGGCGGCAGCCGAGCCGTCGAAGGAAGCAAAGGCGTTCGGTGCGCGCGAGTTCGTGCAGGACATCAGCCTGTCACCCGACGGCAAGCGCGTGGCCATGGTCGAGGCGAGCAGCGGGCGCGGCGCTCGGCTCGTCGTGGGGGATTTCGAAAGCGGGGCGATCACGCCGGTGACGAGCGTGTCGGGCGATCCCGAGCGGTTCGATCGTTGCCATTGGTCAACGAACTCTCGGATCGTGTGCCGGATCTATGGCGACACGACGACTTTGGGTGTTCTCACCGGCTTCACCCGCCTGATCGCGATCAACGCGGACGGCACAAACCCCAAAATGCTGTCCCAGACGGGATCGTCACGCTCGCTGGGCCCGACATTGAACGGCGGCAATGTCATCGACTGGACAGGCCAGGGGAAGGAGAGCTCCATTCTGGTGACCCGGTCCCACGTGCCTGAACAAACCACGGGCAGCCGCTTCGGCAGCGACGCGGAGGGATTGGGCGTCGAAAGCATTGATACCATCACGCTGGCCCGCCGCGCAGTGGAGCCGCCAAAGCCAATGGCGGTGGAATACATCAGCGATGGCCGCGGCATGGTGCGCGTAATGGGGCTCCTGACCAGTGCGACCGGAGGTTACATCGGGGAGACGATCGCTTACAGTTACCGTAAGCCAGGTGAACGGGCCTGGGAGCGACTCGGCACGTTTCAGCTCACCCAGAACGCGCGAGCGGGGTTCAATCCTTATGCTGTCGATCCTGATCTCAACGTCGTTTATGGCTTCGATGACAGTGACGGCTTCAAAAAGCTGACGCGGATCGCTCTTGACGGGAGCTTGAACAAAGAAATCGTGGTTGAGCGACTTGGCGTAGATGTCGACGGGCTGATCCAGATCGGCCGTCAACAACGTGTCGTCGGCGCAAGCTGGGCTGGCGAAGTGCGCGAGTTCACCTTTTTCGATCCCGAGCTGAAGGCGCTCGCCACGTCGCTCGGGCGGGCCATCCCCAACCTGCCGCAGATCCGGTTCGTCGATGCAAGTGCGAACGAAAAGCAGCTGCTGCTTTCCGCATCAAGCGACGACCATCCCGGCATTTATTACATCTATGACAAGGGCACCAAGAAGCTCGAGGAGGTCATGCCTGCCCGGCCTCAGCTCGCGCTTCTCGGCCTCGGCAAGATGAAGCCGATCACCTATCGCGCCGCCGATGGCACGATGATCCCGGGGTATTTGACCCTGCCGGCAAACAGCACGGGCAAAGGCCTGCCCGCAATCGTCATGCCGCACGGCGGGCCAAGTGCGCGCGACGAATGGGGGTTCGACTGGCTGGCGCAATTCTTCGCTGCGCGAGGCTATGCGGTTCTCCAGCCCAATTTTCGCGGCTCGTCCGGTTACGGCGAGGCGTGGTTCGAGAAGAACGGCTTTCAATCGTGGCGCACCGCGATCGGCGACATCAATGACGGGGGAAAGTGGCTGTTGGCGCAGGGCATCGCTGCGCCGGGCAAGATCGCGATCGTCGGCTGGTCCTACGGCGGCTATGCGGCGCTACAGTCGCCCGCGCTCGATCCGGACCTCTTTAAGGCGATCGTCGCGATCGCGCCAGTCACTGATCTGGAGCAGCTGCGCACGGACTCGCAGATGTACACGAACTTCAAGCTGGTTGATAAATTTATCGGGACCGGCGCGCACGTCCGCGAGGGGTCCCCGGCACGGCTGGCGAGCGGGATCAAGGCGCCGGTCCTGATGTTCCACGGTGACCGGGATCAGAACGTCCGCATCGGGCACTCACGCCTCATGGCTGATCGGCTGAAGGATGCGGGCAAGAAGGTCGAGCTCGTTGAATATAAGGGGCTCGCCCATTCGCTGAATGATTCCACGGCGCGCACCGAGATGCTCGACAAATCGGATACATTCCTGCGCACGACGCTGGGGCTCTAGAAACGAAGAAGGGCGGCCCCGCGGGACCGCCCTTCCTTGCGACTGATGAGGCGCTGACCGAGGCCGGCGCCGACAGGATCAGCGGCTGTAGAACTCGACCACGAGGTTCGGTTCCATCTTCACCGGGTACGGCACTTCGTCCAGCGTCGGCACGCGGATGAAGGTGACCTTGGTGGTGCCGTCCTGCACGACATAGTCGGGCACGTCGCGCTCGGCGAGGCTCTGCGCCTCGAGCACCAGCGCCATTTCCTGCGCCTTCTTGCCGATCGTGATCTCGTCGTTCACCGCGCAACGACGCGACGCGATGTTGCACTTCACGCCGTTCACATAGACGTGGCCGTGGCTGACGAGCTGACGCGCGGCGAAGATCGTCGGCGCGAACTTCGCACGGTACACGATCATGTCGAGGCGGCGCTCAAGCAGGCCAATCAGGTTCTGCGAGGTATCGCCCTTCATCCGGGCAGCCTCGTCGTAGCAGTGGCGGAACTGCTTCTCGGTGACGTCGCCGTAATAGCCCTTCAGCTTCTGCTTCGCGCGCAGCTGGATGCCGTAGTCCGACACCTTGCCCTTGCGGCGCTGGCCGTGCTGGCCGGGGCCATATTCGCGCTTGTTGACCGGGCTCTTGGGACGACCCCAGATGTTTTCGCCCAAACGGCGGTCGAGCTTGTGCTTGGCGCTATGGCGCTTCGACATCGTCTTTCCTTCGATTTGCTAACAACGTTGGTCCCGGTATCGCACCGACCGTGCGGGGCACGGGCAGGCCGCCTGCTTCACCGGGATGCAGGGGCGATCGCGAAGCGGCGCGCCTAGCCGCAGGGCCGCACGGAGTCAAGGTAGGCAAGGTGGCGCTGGACAGCCGCGCCCTGTACCGCCACAGCCGGGCAATGATCCTTCCCGGACAAGAATGCACCACGATGGCCGAGGTACGCGCAGGCGTGGACCAGGTCGACCGCGAACTCATCGCGCTGCTCCGTCGGCGCTTCGATTACATGGATGCCGCGGCGCGCATCAAGCCAACCCGTGATGCCGTGCGCGACGAAGGACGCAAGGCACAAGTCATCGCCAATGCCCGAGCTGCCGCGGAAGCCGCCGGGCTTCCCGGCGAAGCAATCGCGCAATTGTGGAACGACTTGGTTGAGGCGTCGATCGCCTATGAACTTGCCGAATATGACCGGCGGGTAACCAACTATTAGGCCGTAATCGGCAAAGCATCGGACGGGAGACAGGGACCGTCCGATGAAGAAACAGCCGTTGATTGCGCCGCATCCGCCGCGCCTGTCGAGCATGGTCGAGGCGCTGACGCGTGTCGAGCAATCCGGCATCTTCAGTAACAACGGGCCGGAGCTTCGTGCGTTCGAGGCGGACGCCACGCGGCGCCTGTTCGGCGGGCGGGGTGCCTGCCTGGCGGTGGCAAACGCCACGCTCGGCCTCATGATCTCATTGCGCGATGCGGTCAGCGACGGGCCGGCGGGCCGCTTCGCGATCATGCCCGCGATGACCTTCGCGGCGACCGCGCAAGCCGCGTGGTGGGCCGGTCTGACGCCGCTCGTCTGCGATATCGATGCAGACGATTGGGGCGCCGCCGCAGACGAAGAAGAACGCCTGCTCGCCCGCTATGGAGCGCAGGTCGCAGCGGTGGTGCCGTACGCTACCTTTGGCTACGGCATCGACCTCGATCGTTATCGTTGGCTGTCTCGCCGCTATGGCGTTGCCGTCGTCATCGACGCTGCCGCCTCGCTCGGCACAACCGATGCGCAAGGCGTCGGCTTCGGGGCGGGCGCGCCCTTCCCGGTCGTCTTCTCGATGCACGCGACCAAGCCGTTCGCGACGGCCGAAGGCGGCCTCATCCATTGCGCGGATGCCGATCGGATCGAGCGGCTGCGCGCCATGGCGAACTTCGGCTTCACCGCGCCGCGCACCGCCACCCTGCCCGGCCTCAACGCCAAGCTGCCGGAGGCCATGGCGGTGATGGCGCAGGCGCGGCTCGATGATTTCGCCCGCGTGGCGCGCCACCGCGACCAGCTGGCGCTCGCCTATCGCGAGCTGATCGGGGACCGCTATCGCATCCAGCCACGGCAGGCAGGACGCCAGGCGCTGGGCTTCTTCCCGCTGCTCCTGCCGTCCGAATATACGCATGAGCGCGACGAGATCATCGCCCGGCTCGGGCGCGAAGGCGTAGGCGCCGGCAAGTACTTCAGCCCGCACCTGGGCGAGCAGCCCTGGGTCCGCAGCGTCGCGCAGATAGAGGAGACGCCGGTCGCGGACATGGTCGGCAGCCGCCTTCTCTCCCTCCCGCTTTCCGACACGATGGCGATCAAGGATGTGGCGGAAGTCGTCGCGGCGCTGGATCGGGCCGTCGCCCGCCCCTCACGCCGGACGTCGCGTGACGCGCCGCCACCCGTGGCAGAGACGCTGATCGTCGGCGGCGGGCCGGCTGGCACTGCCATGCTGACCGCCGCAAGCCGCCACGGCCTGCTGCCCGAACTGTCGCGCGGCCTCGTCATCGTGGAGCGTGATCAGGCGATCGGCGGTGGCCAGCTCGGCCGCTATTCGATCACGTCGGACTCGACCGCGCAGACCTTCCTGACCGCGATCGAGGGCAATCCCGATCCGGCGATCGCCGCACTTGCCAATCACCCCGCGGCGCTCGCGGTCGCCCGGCATCGCGACTCGCTCGGCGTGCCGCTGGCAGAGGTGGGCCCGCTGCTCCGCGCCATCGGTGACCGGCTGCATATGACGGTCGAGGCGAATGGCGGAACGGTGCTGACTGGCCAGGAAGTCGTCTCGGCACGGCAGCAGGACGGCATCTGGCGCGTGCGCATCCGTGATGTGGCAACCCACCGCGATACCGAACGGCTGGCGCGCAACCTCGTGATCGCGACGGGCGGGCATCAGCCGCTCACGCGCCTGGTCGAGCAGCGGTTCGCCGGCGCCCCGCTCCTCGAGCTTGCGGCGGATCGCCTGCTACAGTCGGACTCCGTTCTCACCCGCGGCGGATTCGAGATGGTCACCGATCTTCTCTCCGGCAGGCGCGCGCCGCGCGTGGCGGTGATTGGTGGCTCGACCAGCGCGCTGACAACCGTCGCTCTTCTGCTGCGGGAGCGGCCGGCACTGCCGTTCGGCGCCGGCGCGATCACCCTGCTGCACCGCCGCCCGCTCCGCCCCTTCTATCATTCGGTGGAGGCCGCTCACGCAGAGGGCTTCACCGATTTCGGCCCGGACGACATGTGCCCGGTCTCGGGCTTCGTATATCGCCTCGCCGGCTTCCGCCTCGAAGCGCGCGAACTCGTCCTGCGCATGCTGGCCATCGATGGCCGCGAGCCAGATCCCCGCGTCGCAACTCACCGCGTCACGGGTGACGACGAAGCGGCCCGCGAGATCGTCCGCCGTGCCGATATCGTCATCGCCGCGCTTGGGTATCGCCCGCGCGCCCTGCCTCTTGAGCAAGCCGACGGTTCGCTGCTTCCGCTTGCCGCCCATAGCGGAGCGCCCATGGTCGACGATCTGTGCCGCGTGCGGGATCCCGCCGGTGCAGCGATCCCGGGCCTCTACGGGATCGGCCTTGCTGCCGGCTTCGTGCCGCATGGTCGCCTCGGCGGCGAGGCAAGCTTCGTCGGCCAGGCCAACGGGCTATGGCTGTGGCAGAACGACGTCGGCATGATGATCGTCGATCAGCTGCTGGCAGATCGGGCAAGGGCAGCGGCGTGACCGCAGCGCCCGCGATCAGCGTCATCATGGCGGCCTATAACGGCGCCGAACTGCTGCCCGCGACGCTTGCTTCCCTGCAGCGCCAGACGTTCACCGATTTCGAAGTGATCGTGGTCGACGATCGTTCGACCGACAGCACGCTCGACGTGCTGCGTTCCTGGCCCGACCCGCGCGTTCGCGTCATCGCGCTCGACGAGAATGGCGGGCCAGTCCGTGCACGCAACCGCGCCTTTGCCGAGGCGCGCGGCCGGTACATCGCGGGTCTCGATCAGGACGACCTGTGCCTGCCGAGCCGCTTCGCGCGCCAGCTGGCCTATCTTGATGCCAACCCCAACGTGGTTCTTGTCGCCACCGCGACCGAAGTCCTGGAAGGCGCGCGCCTTCTCCCCTCGCCGCATGTCGCTCATACGACGCCGGGCCTGCTCGGCTGGCTGATCCGGATCGAGAACCCGTTCGTCTGGTCGTCGGTGATGGTCCGGGCCGATGTGGCGCGACGGCTCCATCCCTTCACCCGCCCCGACATTCTCTACGCCGAGGATTTCGATCTCTACCATCGGCTCTCCGCTTATGGCGACATTGCGCGGATCGACGAGCCGCTGCTGGCCTACCGCCGCCACGCCGGCGGCGCATCGCAGCGCTACGAGGGCATCATGCTGGCCAATGCGCGGCGAGTGCTTGGCGCGGCCTATATGCCGGTCCTGGGCGATGAGGCGGAGCAAGCAGCGGCGCTGGTGGTAGAACATCTGATGCACGGCCAGCCCGTGCCCGACCGGGCGACGCTTGCACGACTTGGCACCTACCTGGGTCAGCTGCAGGAGGCGTTTCTGGCTGAGCGGAACGTCAGCGACGCCGATCTGCGCATGATCCGCTGGGCAACCGCGCGTCGCTGGGCCGCGGTATCACGCGCCTCGCTGCGCGCCGGCACGATAACCCTGAGCGACGCGATACGAGTGCGCCCGCCACACCTCGGCCTTGGCCACGCAGGCATCGAGCAGTTGCTGTGGGCGCGCCTGATCGGCAGCGCCCGCAGCATCAAGCGTCGTTACACCTTGGCGGCGTAGATCATCCGGCCCTGCCCGAGACGCTGGAACACTTCGGCCAGTTCGTTCTCGCCCACTGCGAAACAACCCTGGCTACGCCCCAGCCGACCGTGCTTCTGCAGCATGTCGGCGTTCGAATACCAGGCGCCATGCACGACAATCGCCCGCGCGAGCGCATTGTCGTTCGTGGGATCAAGCCCGATCAGCCGCTGCGAGCGGCCGTGCTTGCCGACATAATAGTCGGACGCGAGGAAGGCGCCCTCACACGACGCGTTCGAGCCGTTCTGGTTGGAGAAGCGTTGCAGGTATCCGCTATGCGCCGGGTCCGAGCCGCTGCCGTGCGCGACCAGCTTCGACACGCTCGATCCGTTGACGAGATCGATGAAATGGAAGCGACGCTGCGACGAGGGTGCCGAAAAGTCCGCGATGACGATCCGATCGCGCAGCGCGATGCGGTTGCCATGGCGCTCCAGCGCAGCCAGCGCCTTGCGCATTAGATCAGGGGACACGACGCGTGGCGAGCTCGGCGTCACCTTCGGCGTGGGGCGCACAGGTGCCAGCGAAGATGACGGCAGCTGTGCCGATCCTGATTCGGTCGCCCGCATCGCGGCGGATACTGCATCCGGCAGCACCATCGCACCGGCGAGCGCGCCGGCCGTCTTGAGCAAGCCGCGTCGAGTCGGCGCCTTTTCACGCATCGTGAGCATTGATCCTGAAGTCCCCATACCCGGTAAGTCGTTCATAACACGGAAATGGTGAACGATCTGCCCATGCGGGCCCAATCTGGCCCGATGCTTGCTTCATCCGCCGTGCAAACCCTTCCGTTCGTCGCATGGCACCAAATTCGAGATAGTGCGTTTTACCACTTGACAGCCCCGCAATGAGGGCTCGGACATCGAGAAAGAGGGACGCACATGCGCACGATTCGCGCCATGATGGCGGCTGCCCTGACGACGGCAGCCTTTGTTTCGACGCCCAGCCTGGCGCAGACCGCCAATGCCGGTAGCGTAGCTCTGGTGGAGGCCGCTGCCAGCCTGACCCCGGGCAAGTATCTGTGGGAGGAGGATGTGGCTGCCGGCCCGGTCAGCCTCCTGATCAGCATCCCGGACCAGAAGGCCTATGTCTATCGCGGTGATACGCTAGTCGCCGTATCGACCGTCTCGACCGGCAAGGAAGGCAAGGAGACCCCGGTCGGCGTCTTCACCATCCTGCAGAAGAAGCAGATGCACCACTCCAATCTCTACGACAACGCGCCCATGCCTTACATGCAGCGGCTGACGTGGGATGGCGTGGCGATCCACGCCGGCAAGAACCCGGGATTCCCCGCCTCGCACGGCTGCATCCGCGTTCCCACCAGCTTCGCCAAGAAGCTGTTCGCAGCCACCGAGATGGGCGCAACGGTGGAAGTGACGGATCTGTCGTACATGGATGGCATGCCGGCGCCGCGCAGTGACGCTCAGATGACGGCCGCGGCGAATGCAAGTACGCAGAAGGATCTCAACACCTTCCTCGCCAGCAAGTGACCGGTGTGGGAGATCGGCCCCGCACCCTGGCGTTCAGCGTATCGGAACACCTGGGCGCGGGGCCGTCGTGATTACTTCTTCAGCAGGCCGATCTCGATCAGCCGCTCGGTCAAATAATCCTGGGCGGTGATCGGCGTCGGGTAACGGTTCGGATTGTCGCTCGTGATCGTCTGCGGCAGCGTCCTGATCAGGAAGTCGGGCGCTGGATGCAGGAAGAACGGCATCGAATAGCGTGAGTGACCGCGGCGCTCCGGCGGCGGGTTGACCACGCGGTGCGTGGTCGATGGCAGCACATGGTTGGTCAACCGCTGCAGCATATCGCCGACGTTGACGACCATCGCGCCCTCGGGCGGCTTCACCGCGAGCCACTTGCCCGAATCGCGATCCAGCAACTCAAGGCCCGCCTCTTCCGCGCCCAGAAGCAGCGTGATGAGGTTGATGTCCTCGTGCGCTCCGGCCCGCACGCCCTCCGCATCGGCAGGGATCGGCGGATAGTGAAGCAGGCGGAGCACGGAGTTGCCGTCTTTCACTGCGGGGTCGAACCAATCGGGCGCCAGGCCAAGATGCCATGCGACCGCCGAGAGGAGCTTGTCGCCCGCCGTATCGAACGCGCTGAACAGCTCGACGAACGTCTCCTTGAACCCTTCAGGCCGGGCCGGCCATACATTGGGCTGCATGTCCGCCGCGAACTTGTGCCCCTCGGGCAGTTCGCGCCCAACGTGCCAGAACTCCTTCAGGTCGACGTGCTTGGCGTCCTTGGCGATCTCGGTCTTGAACGGGGTGTAGCCACGCGCTCCCCCGCCGCCTTCGATGAAATAGCCGCGCTTCTCTTCCTCGGGCAGCGCGAAAAGCGCCTCGGTCGCCGCCCAGGCGCGGTCGATCAGACCCTGCGGCACGCCATGGTCGGCCACCACGGCGAAGCCGAACCGGCGGAAGGAGCCCCCCAGATCCGCCGCGAACCGCTCCGGGTCGCGCGCCTGATCGGCGAGGCTAAGCGTCGGCACCTGGGCCAACGGCGAGTCGAGCATTACACCAGCCTTTGTCGAACTTTATGGATGGCGGGCGTATACGCCGCCCGCCTGAACCCCGCCAGTCCGTCACCGCCCGTCATCGGCCGCTCGCGCGTCGTCAGCCGATCGTCACCGTTCCCGTCGCCCGGTCGCCCGCGGGTTTAAGATCGATTCGGAAACGCTCGCCATCGGTCGTGCCGCTCAGCGTGTCACCCTGCACTTCCACCTTGGTGCCGGCCTTCTCGAACTCGCTGCGCAGCCAGTCGCGCACCGTCTCCAGCTTTGCCGGGCTATCGAACGACAGCCGCACCACGCCATCCTCATCGCCCTTCGCATTGACGTTCATCGCTCCGATGCGGGTGCCCGGAAACAGATGCACCCCGCCAATCTCGAAATTGTCGGCGGTGAGGTCGAGCTTCGGCAGCTTGATCGATCCATTGATCAGCGGTGTGTCCAGCGTCACCTCGCCGGTGCTGCCATCCACGCGCGCCGCACCGTTGCCGGCATCGATCGACACCGTCGTGCCCTCCCCGTCACGCTGACCGCATGCGCCCAGCGTCGCAGCGATGGCCAGCGCCGGAACGATATAGAAGCGCATCTCAATCTCCGTATTACGAGAGTAACACACTAGCCCTCTGAGCGGCCTGTCGCAAGCCCCGAGTACTGAGCGGCTTTTGCCGGAACCGCCCCGCCCTCACAGCCGTTCGCGCCTTGGTCAGCAGGAGAATGATCATGGGTGGCCATCAAGTGACGAACTTCGGCTCGGGCGACGGCGGCCCCTTCGACGAAGACGGCTATGACGAGGCGCAGCGCGCCGAAATCCTGGAAGCGACGCGAGACGGCCCGAGCGACGGGACGATCATCACGGATCTCGATCCGGACGTCGGCCTCGATGATGATGAGGACGATGACGAGGACGATCTGCAGATGCTCGACGGCGAAGTCGCGGAACAGGACGATGATGCAGATCAGGATGAGGACGACATCGATGAAGATGTGGTCCAGGATGAATTCGACGATGGCACCATCGACGAGGACGAGGACATCGACGACGAGGACGATACGGCGCTCAATCCGTAACCGCCCGGCCGCCAGCGCCGTCGCCGCGGCATGCGTCCTCCTCGCTGCGTCCTGCTCCAGGCAGCCGACCACCGAGGAGGTCGATATCGGCGACGCTGCGCGCACGGCGCAAGGGTCGATCGATAGCCAGCAATCCCTGCCGATGGCGGCCACGCCGACCGCACCTGGCTTGGCGAACTCAGGTGTGTCCAATGCTGTTGGCGCGCCGACACCCGCATCGGCGACCGCCGAAACTCCGGGGCTTCCCGAAGCTGAACCGGCGGACGATGGCGCCGAGGCAGCGGCACAGGTGCTGCGCGATTATTATGCGCTGATCGCGCGCAAGCAGTTCCGGGAGGCCTGGAACCTGTGGGATCGGGAGGGCCAAGCATCCGGCATGACGCCGGATGCGTTCGCTGCTTCGTTCAACAAGTACCGCGATCTCAGTGCGCAGCTTGGCCCGCCGGGCCGGATCGATGCCGGTGCTGGCCAGCGGTACATCACCATCCCGGTCACCGTGCGCGGCACGCTTCGCGATGGGGCGCCGTTCGCCATGGAAGGTCCGGTGACGCTTCATCGCGCCGCCGACATTGACGGCGCGACGGCGGCGCAGCGCCGCTGGCGGATCTACGAATCCGGTTTGAAGCCGCGGCCGCCAACGGCGACGACGACTCCGACGCCGGGCGACTAGCTGCCGCCTCCGGCGGAGGCTATGGCGCCGACATGCCGACCCTCGCGCTGCTCGTCGTCTCGAACGTCTTCATGACGATCGCCTGGTACTGGCATCTGAAGGGCGGCATGTCGAAGCCGCTCCACGTGGTGATCCTGTTGAGCTGGAGCATCGCGCTCGTCGAATATTGCTTCGCCGTCCCCGCCAACCGGATCGGCTTCGCCAGCGGTTGGTCTGGCGGACAGCTCAAGATTGCGCAGGAGGTGATCTCGCTGCTGGTGTTCGGCGCCTTTGCGGTGCTGGTGCTCGGTGAACAGCTGAGCTGGCGCCACGCGGGCGCCTTCGTCTGCCTCGTCGGCGCGGCCGCATTCATGTTCGCCGGGCGGAACTGAGCGCCACTTTGGGCCGCCCAGCCGATCCTTAGTCGAGAATATGCATCCAGAGCGGCTCGCCGGCGAGGCTCTGCGATCCGCGAAGCCGCTCCAGCGCCGCTGCGATGTTCGCCTCGGGCGCCTCGTGCGTCACGATCGCGACCAGCACCGTGCCGTCCGCCGCCGCGCCGCGCTGGATCAGGCTCTCGATCGAGACGCCGGCATCGCGCATCGCCGCCGCAATCTCGGCCAGCACACCCACTCGGTCGGCAACCATGAAGCGCAGGTAAGCGCGCCCACGTCGCGTGTCCGGCGCGGCGGCGGGCGCCGCCACCAGCGACGTTGCCGGCATCGCATATGGCGGGCCGAACTCGCCGCGTGCAATGTCGATCAGATCGGCGACGACCGCACTTGCGGTCGGGCCGTCACCTGCCCCCGCGCCCTGGAACAGCAGCCGGCCGACAAAGTTGCCGTCCGCCACCACCGCATTGGTCGATCCGGTGACATGCGCCAGCGGATGATCCTGCGGCACCAGATGGGCGTGGACGCGCTGGAACAGCCCGTCCGCGCCGGCCTCCGCCACGCCGACGAGGCGGACGCGATAGCCCAGCGCCGCCGCCTCGGCGATGTCGGCCGCGATGACATGCCGGATCCCGCTCGCGGCCACATCACCGAAGGCTGGCTTGGTACCGAAGGCGATCGAGGCCAGGATCGACAGCTTGTGCGCCGCGTCCACGCCATCGATGTCGAACGACGGGTCCGCCTCGGCATAGCCAAGCGCCTGCGCCTCGGCGAGCACTTCGGCGAAGTCGCGACCTTCCGCTTCCATCTTGCTGAGGATGAAATTGCACGTGCCGTTGAGGATGCCGTAAACCCGCGCAATGGCGTTCGCGGCCGCACCTTCGCGCAGTCCCTTGATCACCGGGATGCCGCCCGCCACCGCCGCCTCGAACTTGAGCGGCGCGCCGGCGGCTTCCGCGGCTTCCGCAAGCTCAAGCCCGTGATGAGCGAGCATTGCCTTGTTCGCCGTGACCAGCCCCTTGCCGGCACCGAGCGTCGCACGCGCCAGCGCGAGCGCGGGGCCGTCGGCACCGCCCACCAGCTCGACCACGACGTCCGCGTCACAGCGCGCAAGCGCCGTCGTATCATCGACCCATTCATAGCGGCTGATGTCGACGCCGCGGTCCTTGCTGCGGTCCCGCGCTGACACGGCGACAATCTCGATCGGCCGCCCGGCACGCCGAGTGATCAGCTCACGGTTGGTCTCCAGGACGCGGATTACCCCGCCGCCCACCGTGCCCAGCCCAGCCAATGCCACTCGCAATGCGTCCGCCATCTCAATCCCTCAGTTGCACGCGGCTGCCGCCTACGGGCTTGCGGCGAGACTGTCGATACCGCGGCCCGCGGCAATTTTCTTTTGCCATACCCCATTCGGGGGATGTGAATATGTCGCGCGCAACGCAATGAGATCAGGCGACCCAAGCCCATGGTAAAACAGGGGCAACCTGCCCGGCACCGCTACTTGGCGATGCCGGGCATCTTTTTTGCGCGCGCCGTCAGCCGCTCAGGCAGCCTTGGCATATTCCATCTCGCCGTCTTCGGCCGCCGCTCGGTCCGGCGCCTGCGGTAGAGCCACCTGCTGCTGCTTCGGTTTGGCAGAACTCGGGAAGGCGAGGCGTGATACCAGAACCACCAGCCCCAGCGCGAGGTAGCTCACCACGACGCCGACGGGCTGAAGCACGAAGGCGGCGCCTAGCGCGAGGCGAAGCCACAGCGGATTGAAGCCGAAATCCTCGCCCAGCGCGTTGCAGATGCCGAGCAGATTGTCCTTCGGGGTGGAAAGCGGCTTGCTGTTGGTGGTCATGGTCCTTGGCTCCGATCGACTGGCACGGCGCTCGCCGTTCATGCCCGGCGCCTTGCAGCCTCCATGCCAAACCTGTTTTTCGTATCTTTACCGCTACTTAGAAGAGGCGCCGGTTATGCCTCCGAGGCGCAAGGTCGGAAACCGCGCTATCTCTTGGTGAAATACGCCAGCCAACCAGCCCCTTGTGCCGCAGCAATAATCTGCAACACCTCCCGTCATGACCAATCCGACCAAGGCCGTGGCCGAACTCACCTTTCGCGGGGTCCTGCTCGGCGGGATCATCACGCTGCTGTTCACCGCGGCGAACGTTTATCTCGGGCTGAAGGTCGGCCTCACCTTCGCCACCTCGATCCCGGCCGCGGTGATCTCGATGGCGATCCTGCGGCACTTCAGCGGGTCGACGATCCTTGAGAACAATATCGTCCAGACGATCGCGAGCGCCGCCGGGACGCTCGCGGCGATCATCTTCGTGCTGCCGGGGCTGGTCATCATCGGATGGTGGCAGGGTTTTCCGTTTCTCCTCACCGCCGGGATCACCGCGCTCGGCGGCACGCTGGGTGTGATGTTCTCCGTGCCTTTGCGCCGCGCTTTGGTGGTTGAAAGCGATCTTCCCTATCCCGAGGGGCGCGCGGCCGCAGAGGTGCTCCATATCGGATCGGGCTCACGTGAAGGCGCCGCGGAAAGCGCTGCTGGCCTGCGGCTGCTCGTCGCCGGCAGCTTGGCCTCGGCCGGCTTTGCAATCCTCACGCAGATGCGGCTGGCCGCGGCCGAGGTCTCCACCTGGTTTCGCGTCGGCAGTGGCGCGACTGGCCTGTCCGGCGGCCTCTCCTTCGCGCTGTTCGGCGTCGGCCACCTCGTTGGGCTGTCAGTGGGCACGGCGCAGCTTGCCGGGCTCATCACTGCGTGGTTCATCCTGCTGCCGATCCTCACCGCGGCCCAGCCAATGGCGGGCGACGTCGAAGCCTGGGCCGGCACCGTCTTCCGGCAGGATGTGCGCTTCTTCGGCGCCGGCGTGATCGGCGTCGCTGCGCTCTGGACATTGCTGCGGATCGCCCGCCCGGTCGTCGGCGGCGTCACGTCCGCGCTTGCCTCCAGCCGCGCGCGCCACGCCGGTGAGGCACTGGCGATCGAGGAACAGGATCTGCCGATCGGCATCGTCGGCGGGGTCTCGCTCGCGCTGCTGGTGCCGATCGCGTGGCTGTTGTGGAGCGTTGCCAGCGTCGGGCCGATCGCCGGATCCGCCGCGATCCTTGTCGCTGGCGCCTTGCTCTTCATCCTCGTCATCGGCGTGATGATCGCCACTGTCACCGGCTATATGGCTGGCCTGATCGGCGCGTCGAACTCGCCCGTTTCGGGCATCGGCATCCTGTCGATCATCGCCGCCTCGCTGCTCCTCATCGGGCTGTTCGGTCGCGGCCTGCCGGAAGACACCACCGCGGCTCTGGTCGCCTACGCGCTGATCGTCACCGGGATCGTCTTCGGCATCGCGACGATCGCCAACGACAATCTGCAGGATCTGAAGACCGGCCAGCTGGTCGGCGCGACGCCCTGGAAGCAGCAGGTGGCGCTGATCATCGGCGTCTTCTTCGGCTCGATCGTCGTGCCGCCGGTGCTCGACCTGCTCAACACCGCCTTCGGTTTCGCCGGCGCGCCGGGCGCAGGACCGAACGCGTTGGCGGCGCCTCAGGCCGGTCTCATCTCCTCGCTCGCCAAGGGTGTGCTTGGCGGAAGCCTCAACTGGTCGATGCTCGGCTGGGGCGTGGTCGCCGGCGTGATCTTCATCATCCTCGACGAACTGCTCGGCAAGGCCGGCAGGTTGCGCCTGCCGCCGCTCGCGGTGGGCATCGCGATCTACCTGCCCATGTCGGTGATCCTGCCGGTCGTCCTGGGCGCCCTGATCGGCGCGGCGTACGAGCGCTGGGCGGAGCGCACCGACGATCCCGAGCGCACGCGCCGTTTCGGCACGCTGACCGCGACGGGCATGATCGTCGGCGAAAGCCTGTGGGGCGTTGCCTTCGCCGGCATCGTCGCCGCCAGCGGCAGCGATGCGCCGCTGGCGTTGGTCGGCGAGGGCTTCCTGCCCGTCGCGCTGATCGGCGGGACGCTGCTGTTCGCGGCGCTGATCGCCTGGCTATATCGCAACACCCGCCGCGCGACGCTCACATGAGCGCGAGCAGCTTGTCGATCTCGACGAAGGCGAAGCCGACCGAACTATCCGCAATGCCATAAGGCATGAACAGCTTGTTGCCGTGTCGCATCGCGCCGCAGGTATAGACGACGTTCGGCACATAGCCTTCACGGTCCTGATCGGCGGCGGCCAGGATCGGCTCCTTCGTCCGCCCGAGCACCTTGGACGGATCGCGCTTGTCGAGCAGCGCCGCGCCGATCGAATATTTGCGCATCGCGCCAACGCCATGGGTCAGCAGCAGCCAGCCCTCGTCCACTTCGATGGGGGGCCCGCAATTGCCGATCTGCACCAGCTCCCACGGGTACATCGGGCTCAAGATCAGCTCACCGTCGTCCCAGTGATCAAGGCGGTCGGAGCGAAGCAGATAGAGATTCTCCCCGTCCTGCCGGCCGATCGAAAGATATTCGCCGTTCACCGTCCTTGGGAACAGGGCGATGCCCTTGTTGCGAGCCGCCGAACCGCTCATCGGCACAAGATCGAAGGACCGGAAATCGCGCGTCCGCATCAGCTCGGACTGGATCTTCGCGCCATTATAGGCGGTGTAGGTTCCAAGCCATTCGACCGAGCCGTCGTCGTGGGTGAACTGCACCAGCCGCAGGTCTTCCAACCCCTTCGACTGCGCCTCGGTGATCGGGAAGATGACGGTGCCCGACAGGGTCGAGTCGCGGTTGCGATGAACCGTCACCGGCCCGCTGGGCGTCTCGTCATTGTCGAGGCCATGGGCATCCGCGGCCGTGGCGAAGGGCGGTTCGGGCGCCAGCTTCAGCTGGTTCTCGTCGGTGATGATCCCCTCGCGGAAGGCGACGGACGAGATATGCCCCTCGCCCACCGCCCGCAGGCTCATCAGGATGCGCTGCGATCCCGGCGGCATGCCGGACTGATCGGGGTGCGCCACCGCGCTCGGGTTCATCAGCGCCGCAGCGGCATAGCTGTATTCATGGCAGAAATAGGCGCCGATCAGCTGCCGCTTCTCGTCACCGATGTCGGCATCCTTCAGCCCGTGCTGACCGGCCACTTCCTCGAACCGGGTCATGAACACGCGGCGCGTCTGCCAGTGCCGCGCTTCGAAGTCCTTCAGCACGACGGCCAGTTGCTCGCTCGCCTGGATCGGCGACATGGCAAGCACTTCGGCCACCATACGCGCGGCACGGCTTTGTCCCTGGCCGTTCAGCGCGGACCAGGGGATATGAAACGGGCGGACCACCACGCGTGAGGGATCGGCTTGCAGCCGAAGCTGATGATTGAACAAATCCAAGGAAAGCAGCCTCGCGGTGGCGTCAGGACAACAATGCGCCGACGCAAATGTTGCTTATGCGACCGCGCGCCGCGTTCCTGCCACGCCTTGGGTGGCCTTTGAAAGCCCCGAAATGGCGCAGCTGGACAATTGCAGCGCCAAAATCGATTCTGCGCCTTGGTTGCGGTTGAGGCCGGTCGGCATCAGCCCGTCGAAACAGCCGCCGTCCTGCGCCGTCGCCAGCGGAAGGTCGAGGTCGTTGTGCCCCATGTACCAGCCGTAAGCGCGCATCGCTTCCTCGCGCCACCGCTCGTCGCCGGTCGCCTGGAACGCCGCGTAGCAGGCATCGATCGTCGCCTGCGCCTCGAGCGGCTGCTGATCGAACGGCAGCGGCTCGGCATAAGCGCGGCCGAAGCTTTCCGAGCCCACCGCGCGGAAGCGGCCCTCCGGGTTCTTCTGCTTGCTGATGATCCACGCCAGCGTCTCGAGCCCGCGGTCGATCACGTCCCGGCGGCCAAGCGCCATGCCGGCGCGGATCAGACCTTCGGGCAGGCGGCAATTGTCATAGGCGAGCACCACCTCGAACCACACCCAGTTGGGACGGCGCGCCGTATCGAGCAGGGCGAGATGCTCGTTCGGGAACCGCTCCAGGATCGAGCGGGCAAGCTGGTGGCCGGGCGACGCCTCGAGCATCGCAGCCGCCCCCAGCATGGCGAACGACTGCGCGCGCGGGCTGCCCAGCTCGAACGCGAGGCTTGCCGTCATGTCGAACATCATCGTCGCCCAGTCGCGGTGCTTGCGCGAACGTGCGTCACGCGCAGTGACGCCAAGCGCCCACAATGCGCGACCGTTGGAATCCTCAGAGCCGACGTCCTCGCACCACGTGCGATCGAAGTTCATGAAGTTGCGGAAGCGGCGCTTTTCCGGGTTCCAGGCATATTGGACGAACGAGGCGTACACCGTCGTCCACTTGTCGCGCACCGTCTCGTCCAGCTTGTCGATCGCACACATCAGGATGAGCGCGCGCGCATTGTCGTCGATGCAATAGCCATGGCGGCGGTCCGGCACCGAGTAGATCGAATGCTGGAGCATGCCGGTCGAATCGCTCATCCGCTCGACCGCTGAGATGTCAGGGTCCAGCGGCTTCATCGTCGACGGGGCGGCAATCCGCGCCGGCTTCGTTGCGACGATCTGCTCGATCTCGCCCATCGCCCGCTCCGCGACGCGCGACCAGGTCATCGTCCGTCCGCGATCATAAGCGCGCTGCGACAGCTTGATCCGGCGATCGTCATTGCCGAGCAGGTCGTTGATCGCCTGAGCGATCGCCGCCGAATCGCGGAAGTCCACAAGCACGCCGTGCCCGTCCGCCAGGATCTCGGTCGCATGGACATAGGGCGTGGAAATCACCGCTTTGCCGACGCCCACGGCATAGGAGAGCGTGCCGCTCGTGATCTGCGCCGGGTTCAGATACGGCGTAACATAGAGGTCGGACGCCTGAAGATAGTCGATCAGATCGTCCTGCTCGACGAAGGCATCGATGAACGCGACATTGTGCTCGACGCCCTTCGACCGTGCGAGCGCCTTCAGGCTGTCGCGATACTTCTCCCCCTCATGCGCCACCAGATTAGGGTGCGTCGCGCCGAGCACGACGTAGGTCGCATCCGGATGCTTCGCGACCACCTCCGGCATCGCTTCGATCACCGTCTCGATGCCCTTGCCGGGCGCGAGCAGACCGAATGTGAGGATGACGCGGCGGCCTTCCCAGCCAAAGCGCGGCTTGAACGTCGCGGGGTCGGCGAACAGGCGATCGGGCACGCCGTGCGGGATGTTGACGATCGCGCGCGGGTTCGCGCCGTAGACACGCGTCAGGATCTCGCGGCCACGCTCGGCCATTACGATCACCTTCGACGCGCGCCGCAGCAGCCCCTCCATCACCGCGCGCTCATCCGCGCTCGGCTTTTCAAGCACGGTGTGAAGCGTAACGATCAACGGTAGCGTGGTGCGATCGAGCAGCGCCAGGATAAATTCACCCGCCGCGCCGCCGTAGATGCCATATTCGTGCTGCACCCAGATCGCCTGCGCACCTGAAGCCTCGATCTTGCGCGCGACATCCAGGTACGCCGCACGGTCCTGCTGCGGGATCGTGCCGGTGACTTCGGGCGGATAATCGTAACGCCCGGGGTGATCGTCCATCGCATAGACGTCCACCGCCAGATCCGGATAGCGGCTTTTCAGAGCATTGAACGTGTCGGTCGTGAACGTCGCCAGCCCGCACTTGCGGGGCAGGAAATTGCCGATGAGCGCGATACGCGCGACGGTGTTCGTTTCGACCGTGTCGTTCATCCTCTAATGCCTTCGCTGTTTACGGAACGCCATTCACAGGGCGTTCACGTTCCGGACAACGGGTAAGGGGCAGGAAGGTTGCGGCGTTTGATGCACCGCAACAAGATTCTGAAATAAAAGCGGGATCAGCCGCGACCGCGATACGAGGGGACGCCTTGGTCGGGCACCCACAGGTCGGCCGGCGGCGCGCCCGTTTGCCAGAAAACGTCGATCGGAATCCCGCCACGCGGATACCAGTAGCCGCCGATGCGCAGCCACCGCGGCGCCATTTCCGCCACCAGCCGTTCACCGATGCCCACGGTGCAATCCTCGTGAAAGGCGGCGTGGTTGCGGAAGCTGCCGAGGAACAGCTTCAGCGATTTCGATTCGACGATCGTCTCGCCCGGCACGTAGTCGATCACGATGTGCGCGAAATCCGGCTGGCCGGTCACCGGGCACAGCGACGTGAACTCGGGCGTCACGAAGCGGACCAGATAGGTGCGTCCCAGGCGGGGATTAGGAACATAGTCCAGCACCGCTTCTTCCGGAGAGGTGGGCAGCGCGGAATTCTTGCCGAGGTGGAGTGTCATGCGCCGCCAGATAGGCGCGAGCGCCCGCCCGCGCCAGTTCACCGGTGCGCCGCCCTTCGACAACGCGCCGCATGAGACTAAGAAGGTGGTCATGGACGCCCTCGTTTCGACTGAATGGCTCGCCGCTCAAAGCGGCGCGCCCGATCTGCGCATCGCCGACTGCAGCTGGTTCCTCCCCACCGAGCATCGGGACGCCGCCGCGGAGTTCCGCGCCGCGCACATCCCTGGTGCGGTGTTCCTCGACCTTGCCGAGATCGTCGATGCCGCCGCCGACGTACCGATGATGCTTCCTCCGCCCGAGAAGTTCGCCAGCCGCATGGGTCGGCTAGGTCTCGGCGATGGCACGCGCATCGTCCTCTACGACAACTCGCCGCACCACACGGCCACGCGCGGCTGGGCGATGCTGCGCAGCTTCGGGCTTACCGATGTTGCGCTGCTCGATGGTGGCTTCGCGAAGTGGCAGGCGGAAGGCCGGCCGATCCCTACGGGCGACGCGGCGCCGAAGCCGAGGCACATCACGGTACGGGATCGTGGCGCCGGCATCCGCGACCTGGCGCAGATGAAGGCAGCGCTGGCGAGCGGCAGCGAGCAGATCGTCGACGCCCGTTCCCCCAGCCGCTTCGCCGGCGCCGAGCCCGAGCCGCGCCCCGGCGTGGAACCCGGCCACATACCCGGTTCCACCAACCTCCATTACGCCCGCTTCTTTCATGCCGACGGCAGCTGGAAGCGCGGCGATGAACTGGAGGCGGTGTTCCGCGACGGCGGCATCGACCTTGATCGGCCGATGGTTGCCACGTGCGGGTCCGGCGTGACCGCTGCAGTCATCGCCTTTGCCGCGCATATGCTCGGCCGGGAGGTGCCGATCTACGACGGCAGCTGGGCCGAATGGGGCGCGGATCCCGCCACCCCGAAGGCGCGCGGCGCATGAGCAAGGATCGCGACACGGCTGACCGCACGATCGGCGATGCCACCCGCGTCGTCGCCGCCGGCCGGCGCCCGGAATGGACGCAAGGCGTGGTCAATCCGCCGGTCTGGCGTGCATCGACGCATCTCTATGGCTCGGTCGCCGAGCTGCGCGCCGCTGGCGGTCGGGACACCCACCACCGCCTGTTCTACGGCCGGCGCGGGGCACCGACGCAGTGGAGCCTCGCCGATGCGCTGACCGAACTGGAGCCGGGTGCAGAGGCGACCTTCCTCTATCCTTCGGGCGTCGCCGCGATCGCCGCCGCCCTCCTGTCGGTCCTGTCACCGGGCGACGAACTGCTGCTGGTCGATTCGGCCTATGATCCCACCCGCTCGATGGCTGACGGCCTGCTGAAACGCTTCGGCATCACGACACGCTTCTACGATCCGCTGATCGGGGCCGGCATCGCGGACATGATCGGCGAGCGGACCCGCGCGATCTTCATGGAAAGCCCCGGAAGCCTCACCTTCGAGGTGCAGGACGTGCCCGCGATCACCGCGGCGGCCAAGGCACGCGGCGTGACGGCGATCCTCGACAATACCTGGGCGACGCCGCTCCACTTCCGCGCGCTGGAGCATGGCGTCGATCTCTCGATCCTCGCCTGCACCAAATATGTCGTCGGCCATTCGGACGTGATGCTCGGCAGCGTGACAGCGGCGCCTTCGCACTGGCGCAAGCTGCGCGAGACGAGCTTCCAGCTTGGCCAGGTCGCCAGCCCCGACGACGCCTGGCTTGGCGCGCGCGGGCTTCGCACCATGGCGGTGCGCCTCGCCCAGCATCAGGCAAGCGCGCTCCAGATCGCCCGCTGGCTGGAGACCCGGCCTGAGGTCAATCGCGTGCTCCACCCTGCGCTGGAGACGTGCCGAGGCCACGACCTGTTCGCCCGCGATTTCCGCGGATCGAGCGGGCTATTCTCCTTCGTTCTCTCAGGCGGGGACGAGGCGGCGCGCGCGGCGCTGATCGATGGCCTCGTTCATTTCGGAATCGGTTATTCCTGGGGCGGGTTCGAAAGCCTCGCGATCCCCGTCGATCCGCAGCGTTATCGCACTGCGACCGCGCCCAGCTTCGCCGGCCCGCTGGTGCGGCTCCAGATCGGGCTCGAGGATCCAGCCGATCTCATCGCGGATCTCGAAGAAGGGCTGAAGCGCTTCGCCGCAGCCCGCGGCTAAGAACCGCATCGTTGGACAAGTCCCCGGGCCGTCGCCCGGGGCGTCATATCATATTGCCCCGCTGCCGCGGAGCGAAGGCGTCAGCGCGGCGCGTTGGCGCGGGCGTCCTGGCCGTCGCCTTCGGGCGCCGCGATGATGTCCCGCGTCGTCTGCCCCTTGTCGACGACGTTGGTGTCGGGATCACCGGCGGAGGAGCGAATGCCGGCATCCACCGTATCGCCGCCCGCCGCCTGAACCACCGAGCGCTCGCCGGCGCTACGCGGGGCGCTGCCGAACAGCGCCTCCAGCGTCTGCGACTGCGCCGAGGTGGCGGACTGCACGCGCGCCGCGCCCGGGGTCGGGGGCACCAGCGCGAAATCGGGCGGGATGATCAGCGAGGGCTGGCGCGCCACCGCGAATTCGTCCGGACGGTCACGATCGAGGCCGTTGCTCGCGCACCCGGCCAGCGTCACCGCGAGGACTGCGCCCATGACGATCGACTTACGCATTCACATTCTCCGAAGCCATCTTGTCCGGCTTTGCCGCCGGCTTATCGCGGATCAGCAGCGCCCGCGCCAGCAGAATGAGCACGCCGATGGTGATCGCCGCATCCGCGACGTTGAAGACGAGGAACGGCCGCCATTCGCCGATGTGCAGGTCGGCGAAGTCCACGACATAGCCGAACCGCACCCGGTCGACGATATTGCCGAGCGCACCACCGAGCACCAGGCCGAGCGCCAGCTTGTCGGCCGCCTTCTCCTCGCGCCACATCCAGAAGGTGACGGCGCCGGCGATTGCCGCGGTCATCACCACCAGGCCCCAGCGCGCGAACTCACTCTCCGCGCGCAGCAGGCCAAGGCTCACGCCCATGTTCTGCACGAACCGCAGATCGAAGAACGACACGATCTCGCGCGAGGCACCCAGGAAGTTGATGCCGAGCGGCCCGGTCACCACCCATTTGATCAGCTGGTCGAGCACGAACACGACTGCCGCGGCGACGAGGCCGGCAACAGGCACGCTGCGCTTCACGCCGCCACCTCGCCAACCACCTCGGCGCAGCGGCCGCACAGGGCGCTGTCCTCGACAACTTCGGGCAGCAGGCGCCAGCAGCGCCCGCACTTGTGGTAATCGGTCCGGCTCACCGTCACCTCATCGCCCGGCGATACCTTCGCCACGATGAACGCCTCGGCCAGCTGATCGACCGGCAGCGGCGTGTCGGTCACGGTCACGTCCGCCTCCAGGCTGGAACGCACGATCTTCTCGCGGCGCAGCGGCTCGATCGCCTCGGTCACGCGCTCGCGCAGGCGGCGCACCTCCAGCCAGCGCGCACTGACGTCCTCGCCTGCTTCCGCCGGCAGTTCGGGCCAATCGAGGAAGTGCACCGAGCTATCCTCGCTCGGGAAGCGCGATTGCCACACTTCCTCGGCAGTGAAGACGAGCACCGGCGCGGCCCAGCGCACCATCGCGTGGAACAGCACGTCGAGCATCGTGCGATACGCCCGGCGCTTCACGTCGTCCGGGGCGTCGCAATAAAGCGAATCCTTGCGGATATCGAAGAAGAAGGCCGACAGGTCCTCGTTGGCGAAATCGCTCAGCAGGCGAACGTAGCCGTTGAAGTCGTAATCGGCGATCGCGCGCCTGAGCTGCTGGTCCAGCGCATGGACCAGATGAAGCATGTACCGCTCCAGCTCCGGCCATTCCGCCACCGGCAGCTTCTCGCTCTCGTCAAACCCGTCGAGCGCGCCGAGCAGATAGCGGAAGGTATTGCGCAGCTTGCGATACTGGTCCGCGACGCCGGCCAGGATCTCCTTGCCGATGCGGTGATCCTCGGTGAAATCGACCGACAGCGCCCACAGCCGAAGGATGTCCGCGCCATAGTCGCGCATCAGATCAAGCGGGTTGATCGTGTTGCCCAGGCTCTTGGACATTTTCATGCCCTTGGCGTCCATCGTGAAGCCGTGCGTCAGCACCGCATCATAAGGCGCCCGCCCGCGCGTGCCGCAGCTTTCCAGCAGCGAGGACTGGAACCAGCCACGATGCTGATCGGACCCCTCAAGGTACAGGTCCGCCGGCCAGCTAAGCTCCGGCCAGCGCCCGCTTCCCAGCACGAAGGCATGGGTGCAGCCCGAATCGAACCACACGTCGAGAATGTCGGTGACCCGCTCGTAATCCGCCGGGTCGCGGCCCTCGCCAAGGAAGCCCGCGGCGGCCTCGTCAGTCCAGGCATCGACGCCCTTCTCGCGGAAGGCATCGACGATGCGCGCGTTCACTGCCGGATCGACCAGCAACTCACCCGTCGCACGATGGACGAACAGCGCGATCGGCACGCCCCAGGCACGCTGGCGGCTGATCACCCAGTCGGGCCGCCCCTCCACCATCGCGCCGATGCGGTTGCGCCCCTTCTCCGGCACGAAGCGCGTCGCGGCGATCGCGGCCACCGCCTTCTGCCGCAGCGTGTCGCCACCCTCGATCGGCTTGTCGACGGCGATGAACCATTGCGGCGTGCAGCGGAAGATCACCTTCGCCTTGGAGCGCCACGAATGCGGATAGCTGTGCTTGAAATCGTCGCTCGCGGCGATCAGCGCGCCCACTTCGCGCAGGTCGGTGCAGATCGGCCCGTCAGCGGCGACGAACTTCTTGTTGATGACGCTGCCCTGCCCGCCGAGCCACAGCCAGTCCGGGCGATACATGCCGCCGGCATCCACCGCGAAGACAGGATCGATGCCATGCGCCTTGCACAGCTCGAAATCGTCCTCGCCATGGTCGGGCGCCATGTGGACAAGGCCAGTGCCCGCATCGGTGGTAACGAAGTCGCCCGGCAGGAACGGGCGCGGCTTGGCGAAGAAGCCGCCCAGCTCATGCATGGGATGCCGTGCCACCGCACCCGCCAGCTTCTCGCCAGTGAAGGCCGCCAGCACCGTCACCGTGCCCGCCGCATCGCCGATCTTAACCACCACCGGGTGGCCGATCCGCGCGCCGAAGCTTTCCAGCAGGTCGCGCGCCACCAGCAGGGTGCGGGGCCCTTCCGCCATGTCGTCGAAGCGGGCGAGGACGTATTCGACCTCAGGCCCGTAAGCGAGCGCCTGGTTCACCGGGATCGTCCACGGCGTCGTGGTCCAGATCACCGCATGCACGCCCACCAGCTCGGGCGCATTTGGCGCCTCGGTGATCTCGAACGCGACGTCGATCTGAGTCGACACCACGTCCTCATATTCTACCTCGGCCTCGGCCAGCGCGGTCTTCTCGACCGGGCTCCACATCACCGGCTTCGCGCCGCGATACAGCTGGCCCGTCTCGGCGAACTTCATCAGCTCTGAAACGATCGTCGCTTCGGCGGCGAAATCCATCGTCAGATACGGGTTGTCCCAATCGCCGTTGACGCCCAGCCGCTTCAGCTGCTCACGCTGCGTATCGACCCACTTCTGGGCATAGGCGCGGCATTCGGCGCGGAATTCCGCCGGCGGCACCTCGTCCTTGTTCAGCTTCTTCTTGCGATATTCTTCCTCGACCTTCCACTCGATTGGCAGGCCGTGGCAGTCCCAGCCGGGAACGTAGGGCGCGTTCTTGCCCAGCAACGTCTGGGTGCGCGCCACCATGTCCTTCAGGATATGGTTCAGCGCATGGCCGATGTGCATATCGCCATTGGCATAGGGTGGGCCATCGTGAAGGATGAACTTCTCACGATCCGCACGCTGCTCACGCAGCCGCTGGTACAGGCCCAGCCGCTGCCACCGCTCCAGAATCGCAGGCTCCTTTTGCGGCAGGCCCGCCTTCATCGGGAAGTCGGTCTTCGGCAGGAAGACGGTGTCGCGCCAATCCTTCTGATCGGTCTCGCGTGCGGTGGTGTTTTCGTCGGCCATAGAAGCTCGCGCCCTTAGCGGAACCGCGGGCTTTCACAAAACCGTTCGTGCGCTTTGCCGCGCGCGACGATCACACGGTGCGCAGCAGCGCCCGGGCGCGGTCGCAATCCGCTGCCATTTGCGCCTTCAGCGCGTCGAGGCTGTCGAACTTCGCCTCCGGCCGCAGGAACTCGATCAGCGCCACCTCGATCGTCTGGCCGTAAAGATCGCCCGAGAAATCGAACAGGTACGGCTCCAGCAATTCCTTGGGCGGGTCGAAGCTTGGACGGATGCCAAGGTTCGCCGCGCCCTCATGCCAGCGCCCGTCGGGCAGCTTCACGCGCACGGCATAGATGCCATAGGCCGGCCGCAGGTAGTTGCCGAGATCGACGTTCGCCGTCGGATAGCCGATCTCGCGGCCCAGCTTGTCGCCGTGTCGCACCTCGCCCGCGATCGTGAACGGCCGCGTCAGCAGCCGCGCCGCGTCCGCCGGCCGTCCGTCGCGCAGCGCCGCGCGGATGCGGGTGGAGGAAACGATCTCGCCATCCAGCGTCACCGCGCCGACCGCATCCGCGCTGAAGCCATGAACCGCGCCAAGCGCGGCCAGCGCCGCAACGTCGCCGCTGCGCCCCTTGCCGAAGGTGAAATCCTCCCCCGTCACCACCCCGCCGACGCCCAGCTGGCCGACGAGATGAGTCGTCACGAATTCCTCGGCGGAAAGCGCCGCAAGGCGCGCATCGAACTGGAACACCAGCACCGCATCGACGCCGGCATCACGCATCAATGCCGCGCGCTGCTCCAGCGTCGTCAGGCGGAACCAGGGCGCGTCGGGCGCGAAATAGCGCATCGGATGCGGGTCGAACGTCGCGACCAGCGCCGGCCGCCCCTCACGCCGCGCCCGCTCGATCGCGCGGCCGACGACTGCCTGGTGCCCGAGATGGAAGCCATCGTAATTGCCCAGCGCGACGATCCCGCCACGCAGCTCGGCGGGCAGCGTCGTGCCCGCATCCAGCCGTATCAACCCCTGCCGCTCCATCGCCGCCGGCGCATAGCGGGCTGTACGTCAGCGCACCAGTGTCACGAAGCTATAGCCCGGCCGGTCGCCATCCGCGGCATGATCCTCGCGGAAGACCTCGCGCCAGCCGGTGAAGGCGGGAACGATCGTGTCCCCATCGGGATCGGCATGAACTTCGGTCAGTTCGATCCGGTCGGCGCGATCGAGGAACAGCGCGAAGACGTCCGCCCCGCCGATCACGGCGGCATCCTCGCCGGCCAGCGCCAGCGCCGCGTCGGGCGAGTGCACCACCTCCGCCCCTTCCGCCTGCCAGGCCGCGTCACGCGTCAACACGATGTGGCGGCGGCCGGGCAGCGGCGACGGAAAACTATCGAACGTCTTGCGCCCCATGATCATCGGGCGTCCGATGGTCTGCGCCTTGAACCGCTTCAGGTCAGCCGGCAGCCGCCAGGGGAGCCCTCCATCCCGACCGATCACGCCATTGCGCGCCCGCGCGAGATGGAACGTGATCGTCATCGAACGCTGCGCTCCGCGATCATGGGCGTGTTCCCCTGGCACGGCTGGGGCGCGCCCGATTGCAACAGCCAGGCTGCGAGCGTGGCGGTGGCGATGGTGATGACATAGTCCCGCATGGCATCGTCTCCCTAACGATTACGTTTGTAATCGTCAAGGCTGAACGCCCGCTGAACTCTGCTGCACCTCCGCCGTCAGACGGCCACCGGCGCCTTGATATGCGCCTGCGCTTCATAGCCGTGAAGCACGAAATCCTCATATTCATACTGGCCGATCGCCGGCGGCTTTCGCAGGATCTCGAGCCGCGGCAGCGGGGTCGGCTCGCGGGTCAACTGAAGCCGCGCCTGCTCCAGATGGTTGGAATAAAGGTGGCAATCGCCGCCGGTCCAGATGAACTCTCCCGGCTCCAGCCCGCATTGCTGCGCCAGCATGTGCGTCAGCAGAGCATAGCTGGCGATGTTGAACGGCACACCAAGGAAGATGTCCGCGGAACGTTGGTAGAGCTGAAGGGAGAGTCGCCCGTTCGCCACATGGGTCTGGAACAGGCAGTGGCACGGCGCCAGCGCCATGGCGTGGAGGTCCCCGGGATTCCACGCGGTGACGATCTGCCGGCGCGAGGCAGGGTTGGTGCGGATGTCCTCGATCAATCCCTTGATCTGGTCGATGTGGCGCCCGTCGGCGGTCACCCAGTCGCGCCACTGCTTGCCATAGACCGGCCCAAGGTCACCCTTCTTGTCCGCCCACTCATCCCAGATGCTCACCTTGCGCTCCTGCAACCAGCGGACATTGGTGTCGCCGCGCAGGAACCACAGAAGCTCGATGATGATCGATCGGAGGTGCAGCTTCTTGGTGGTCAACACCGGGAAGCCTTCCGCCAGGTCGAAGCGCATCTGATGGCCGAACACGCTGAGCGTTCCAGTCCCGGTGCGGTCCATCTGCCGGGCACCCGAATCGAGCACACGGGCCATGAGGTCGAGGTATTGGCGCATGAGGCGACGCTAAATCGATTGGTCCACCGCGCCAAGTGACGAGTCCGGATCGGCGGGGTTCTCTTGCCGCGGCAGGCATCGCCGCCCCATCCCCATCCCATGCACGGCATCGACCCGGTGATCCTCCCGCACCTCTTGGCGATCGCGGCCGGGAAAACCGAATCGGTCGCCTTCATCTTCCTGAACAAGGGAGGCGCGGCGCTCGGCCTGCATCACATGCCCTCCACAAGCGCCTCGCGCGTGGACGTGTCGCTGCGCACCGTCACCGCACTGGCGATGGCGCATGATTCGCAGGACGTGATGATGGCCCACAACCACCCGTCCGGCGATCCCGAGCCCTCGGCGGAGGATCTGCGCACCACGCGCCGGCTGGCGGCGGCGCTCGACGCTTTAGGGATTCGGCTGGTCGACCATCTCGTGCTGGCCGCCGGTGCCAGCGTCAGCTTCCGCGCGCGCGGGCTGCTGTGACGGCTGCAGACGGCACGACTGGATTGCGCTCGGTTCCGGCCGCGCGCCGCGCGCGGTGAAGGTCGCGAAATAGCCGCCGGCTGACGGCATCGGCTGCATCGCGACGAGTTGATAGCCGACCGCGGCAAACTCGCATTTCAGCAATGCCGGCGGGGTGCCGTGATCGACGGTACTGCGGTTCGCGTCCACCACCACCACCAGCCCGCCCGGCCTCAGCGACGGGCGCATCCGCCACAGGAACTCATACGGCTGCGCAATCTCATGGTACATGTGGACCATGAAGATCCGGTCGAAGCTCGCCTCGGGCAGCTTGGGATCGGCCGGCTCGCCCAGCTTGACGCTGACATTGTCCAGCCGCTCGCGCGCGACACGTTCCGCCAGCGCGTCGCGCGTCGCGGGCATGATGTCCTGCGCCAGAACGCGACCGTCCTCGCCCACCTTCTGCGCCAGACGGATCGTGTAATAGCCTTCGCCCGCGCCGATATCGGCGACCGTCATGCCCGGCCTGATCTTGGCGAGCGCCATGACGGTGCCCGCCTCGTTCACCCGGTCACGCGCTTCCTCGTTCGACCAGCGCGACGAGACGATATGGGCGACCGGCCGGTCCGCCGCGGGGAACGGGCCGGGATCCTTCGGCTCTTTCTTGATCAGCGGCTCACCGCCGTCACAGGCGGCAAGAAGCAGCGCGCTCGACGCGATCGCCGCGATCAGCCCCACGCGCAGGTACGGCGCACCGCACCGGGGCATGGCTCCGCCCCGCATCCCCCCACAGCGAAGCGTCGTCCCCCGGCTCATCCTTATTCCACGTCCTCCACCTCGACCGCCTCGCCCGTCACGCGCTGCGCCAGCGCCGCGGCCATGAACTCGTCGAGATCCCCGTCAAGCACGTCGCTGGGCGAGGTGGAAGTGGCACCGGTGCGCAGGTCCTTCACCAACTGGTACGGCTGAAGCACGTACGAGCGGATCTGGTGGCCCCAGCCGATGTCGGTCTTGGTCGCGTTGACGGCGTTCGCCTCTTCCTCGCGCTTGCGCAACTCGTGCTCGTACAGGCGGGCGCGCAGCTGGTTGTACGCCTCCGCCTTGTTCTTGTGCTGCGATCGCTGGTTCTGGCACGCCACGACGATGCCGGTCGGCAAGTGGGTGATGCGCACCGCCGAATCGGTCGTGTTGATGTGCTGACCGCCGGCGCCCGAGGCACGATAGGTATCGATGCGCAGTTCGCTGTCGTTGATCTCGATGTCGATCGAATCGTCGATCACCGGATAGACCCAGACGCTGGAGAAGCTGGTGTGGCGGCGCGCGGAGCTGTCGTACGGGCTGATCCGCACCAGGCGGTGAACGCCGCTTTCCACCTTGGCATAGCCATAGGCGTTCTCGCCCTTGATCAGCAGCGTGGCCGATTTGATCCCCGCCTGCTCGCCGGCGTGATAGTCGATCAGCTCCACCTTCATGCCGCGCCGCTCGGCCCAGCGGGTGTACATCCGCTGCAGCATCTCGGCCCAGTCCTGGCTCTCGGTGCCGCCAGCGCCGGCGTTGATCTCGATATAGGTGTCGTTGCCGTCGGCCTCGCCGGCCAGCAGCGCCTTCACCTTGTCCTCGGTCGCCTTGCGCGCGAGCTGCGCCAGGGCCTGGGTGCCCTCCTGCGCCATCTCCTCGTCACCCTCGGCCTCTGCCATCTCGATCAGCTCGACCGTGTCGGACATTTCGCGCTGGATCGCGCGCGTCGCCGTAATCGCCTCGTCCAGCCGGCGGCGCTCGCGCATCACGTCCTGCGCCGCCTTGGGGTTCTCCCACAGCGTCGGATCCTCGACACGCGCATTCAGTTCGTCCAGCCGCCGCACGGCACGATCCCAGTCGAGGAACCGCCGCACCAAAGCCAGCGCCTCGTTGATCGTGTCGACATGGGCCTGCGCTTCAGCGCGCATGGTTATTCTCCGCTTCTGGCGTCAGTCCAGCACAAGTCGGGAATCCCCTGCGGCACGAGCAACGCGTCAGTGGCGGGAGATCCCGGCCTGCGCTGGGATGACGATTTGGTTGGCGGACTTAGGGCCTCAACAACGACGACACAATGCTGCCCGTTATGGCTCTAGTAGATGCCGCCCTCGCGCTGCAGGAAGTCGCTGTCGCTTGCCTTCTTCTGCTCGCCGCTGCTCGCCTTTTCGGTCGCCGCCGGTGCCGGGCCGGTACGGCGCGGCGCACGGCGGGCCTCGGCCTGCGGCTTGAACGCTTCCCAGATCACCGATGCCTTGGGATCGCTGTCGGTCGGGAAGGTGCCGTAGACAGGACGCCCGCTCGCGCGATCGATCCGCACCATGCGGATGCCGGCGGGCGCGCGGAACGGCAGCACTTCCATCCCCTCATACGCCTTCTGCGCCCATTGCTTGAAGATCGGCGCCGCGAGCGTGCCGCCCTGTGCGTAGCCCCCAAGGTTCACTGGCGAATCGTAACCGATGTAGACGCCGGCCACCATCTGCGGCGTGCCGCCGATGAACCACACGTCCTTCGGGCCCGAATTCGTGCCGGTCTTGCCGAAGATCGGGCGATCGAGGTCACGCAGCGTGGTCGCGGTCCCGCGCTGGATCACGCCCTCGGCGATATGCACCATCTGATAGGCGGACATGGCGTCCAGCACCTGGCGGCCACGCGTCACCGGCCGCGGCATCGGCTTGCCGTCCCATTCCGGCATGTTGCAGCGATCGCACGCGCGCCAGTTCTCCGGCCAGATCACTTGGCCGCGCCGGTTCTGTACGAAATCGATCAGCGACGGCGCATGCCAGCGGCCATGATTGGCCAGCACGCCATAAGCATTGACCATCTTCATCACGGTCGTCTCGCCGGCGCCCAGCGCATAGGAAAGGTACGGCTCGTAATCGCCGACCTCCAGCGCCTTCATCAGCTTGACGACGTTGCTCATGCCGGTGCTGGCGGCTGCCCGCACCGTCATCAGGTTGCGCGATTGCTCGACCCCCCAGCGCATCGTCCGCGGGCCCGCACCGCGCGAATTGCCGAAGTTGCGGAAGCACTTCTGCCCAAGCCGCGCGCCCTGGTAGACGCAGAACGGACCGTCGACGATGATCGAGGCTGGCGTCATGCCGTGCTCCAGCGCCGCCGCATAGACGATCGGCTTGATCGTCGATCCGGGCTGGCGCATCGCCTGCGTCGCGCGATTGAACGATTGGAGCGATGCGTCGAACCCGCCCTGCATCGCCAGGATCCGCCCGCTCTGCGGCTCCTGCACCACGAACCCGCCTGAAATCTTCGGCACCGATCGCAGCGCGAAGCTGCTGCCCCCGGCCGGCGCTACCGCGATGATGTCGCCTTCCTTCAGCGTGCCGAACGCCGGCGCGCCCTTGCCACGCAGCGGCATCTGCGCGGCGGAGCGCGGCAGGGTGCCTTCCGTCCCGTCCGCGAACCCGATCCGGGCCGCGCTCGCATCCCGCGAAATGACGATGGCGGCGCGCCAGTCGGCATAATCGAGTGCGATATTGGTATCGAGCAGCGCCCCCTGCCAGCGTCCGTCCGTAATCTCGACGTGCCGCAGCGGCCCCGAGAACCCACGCCCGCGGTCGTAGCGTAGCAGGCCATCACGAAGTGCCTGAGCCGCCGCTTCCTGCACGTTGCGATCGAGCGACGTGCGCACCCACAGGCCGCCGGAATAGACGCTGTACGGCCCGTCGCGCGCCGTCTCGCCGAACTTGTTGATCAGTTCGCGGCGCACTTCTTCCACGAAATAGCCGCCGACACGCTCGAACTTGGGCGTGCGGCGCGTGATCGCGCCGATCGGTTCTGCCTGCGCCGCCAGCTTCTGCTGCGTGGTGATGAAGCCGTTCTTCTCCATTTCGCCCAACGCCCAGTTGCGCCGGTCGATCGCGCGCTGGGTGTTGCGGAACGGATCGTAGTTCGCCGGCCCCTTGGGAAGGATGGCAAGATACGCCATCTGCGCCAGATCCAGCTCGCTCAGTTCCTTGTCGAAATAGGCATGCGCCGCCGCCTCGACACCGTACGCGTTCCGGCCAAGGAAGATCTGGTTGAGATACAATTCGAGGATCTGCGGCTTGGTCAGCGTATCCTCGATGCGCCACGCCAGAATCGCCTCGCGCATCTTGCGGGTGGGCGAATATTCGTTGCCGATCAGCAGGTTCTTCGCCACCTGCTGGGTGATCGTCGAGCCGCCGCGCGCGCGCCGCCCGCTCCCCAGCTTCGACACATAATCGACCACTGCACCGGCAAGCCCGGGATAGTCCACGCCGTGATGCTCGAAGAAGGTCTTGTCCTCGGCCGCGAGGAAAGCGTTCACGAGCATCTTGGGATATTCGTTGAACGACAGTTCCACGCGCCGCTCGCGGGCGTAGGAATAGATCGGACCACCATCGATCGAGCGCACGTTGGTCGGCAGCGGCGGTTCGTAAGTCCGAAGCTGCTCCACCGATGGCAGATCGCGGGTCACGACGTACCAGAAGCCGCCAAAAACGACCATGCCGAGCACGGCAAGCGCCGTCAGCAGCTTCACCCAGCGCCGCCCCCAGATCGGCGCCAGCCGCTCGGCGATGCCGCCGCTCATGCGGCGCAGCCGCAGCTTGTTCGGTTCGGGAGGTGTCGACGCCATACGCGGCGCCGGTGTTTAGGGAGCAGGCGCAGGGCTGGCAACAACGCTCGGCCAAGCAGTTGCCCGCGGCGGACGCGCTGCCCCTGCCCTCATCGGGCTGCGGTCTGCGTCAACCGCCGCGCGAAGTAGACTTCCACCGCGCGCCTAACGCTCTGCGCCACACGCGTGCGCCCCTCGCGGCTGTCGAGGAAGGCGGCGTCCTGCGGATTGGAGATATAGCCCGTCTCGAACAGGATCGATGGCATGTCCGGCGCCTTCAGCACCAGCAGCGATGCCATGCGGTGGAAGTTCTGCTTGGTCGGGATGAGCGGCTTCGCCTCGCGCCCCAGCAGCCGCGCGAACCCGGCGGAGGCGTTCATCGTCTCGCGCTGCGTCAGATCGATCAGGATCGAGGAGACGTCGTCGCTCTCGTCGAGGTCGACGCCGGCGATGATGTCCGACTTGTTCTCGCGCGAGGCGAGCCGGGCGGCTTCCTTGTCGGAAGCGATGTCTGACAGGGTGTAGGCCGTGGCGCCGGATGCGTCGCCCGAACCGACGCTGTCGCAATGGATCGAAATGAACAGGTCCGCCCGCAGCCGTCGCGCCACGCCAAAGCGCTCGCGGTGCAGGATGTACCGGTCATCCTCCCGCGTCAGCGCCACGCGCACGCGGCCCGACGCGAGCAGTTCGTCGCGGATCGCCTTCGCAATCTTCAGCGTCACGTCCTTTTCGCGCAGCCCCGTTTCCGGGTTGATCGCGCCCGGATCGTTGCCGCCATGCCCGGCGTCGATCACCACCAGCGGGCGGCTGTCATCGCCCTGCACCCGCGGCAGCACGCTTTTCTTCGCCGGCGGCACCGGGATCGACACCTTGTACTTCGGCCGCTTCTCGCCCCAGCCGAACGGGAGGAAGCTCAACGGCGAGGCATTGCTGGCCGCGGAGAAGTGCTGCGCATCCACCTGGCGCAGCGACAGTTCCAGCGTGCGCCCGTCGTCCTCGAACTTGCCCTTCGACACGACCATCGGCTGCGCCAGATCCAGCACCACCCGCGCGCCATCGCTGCCCCGCCAGCCCTGGCGTACCCGCGTCACATATCGCTCGCCCTGGTCGGATTGGCCCGGGCGCGCGCCGTCGATGTCCACCGCGATCCGCTGCGGCCCGTCCAGCACGAAGCTTGATGCACCGCGCACCGCTTCATCGAACCGGATCAATACTCGGCCGTCCTTGATCTCGACACGCTCGACGGTCGCGGCCCAGCTGGGCGCGGCAAGCATCATGCCGACGGCCGAGGCGAGAATGTACGACACGCGCCGATTATGCCGCGCCGGGGGGTGGCCGGTCCAGCCAAAAGCCATGAAACAAACCCTTTTACTCCGGGGCGTCCGGCTTATCTTCTGTGTGTCAAACCAGGGTTTCGGCATTCGGTTAATGCGGCATTCGGCATATTCTTGCCGCTTCGCCGGCAAGGACGTTCCGGTTGCCGAATGACGCTTGAGTTGCTAGGCATCATCTTGATCGGATTGCGCGTTGCCTTGACGCGCCGCCGACCCACCGCCCGTCCGGCCGTTCGCGCCGGCGCGGCGCAACCAGGTTGACGTTCGCATGTCGCATTTCCCCGCACCGCAGATCCGACCGGCCCTCGCCGGCGGCGCGGATACGGGTTCGGTCCAGGGCGTGCTGCCCGGCCGTGCGCGGCGCACGAAGGCACAGTTCACCACCATTTGCTTTGCCGGCCACAGGGGGCCGGCAGCGCCTTTTTATCGCGTGGCCCCGCCGTTCGGCGGCGCGAGCCGCGCGCGGAGACCATATAATGACCATGCGCATGCTGATCGACGCACGCCACCGGGAAGAAACCCGCGTGGCAGTCGTCAAGGGAAACCGCATCGAGGAGTTTGATTTCGAGAGTGCCGAGCGCAAGCAGCTCAAGGGGAATATCTATCTCGCCAAGGTAACCCGGGTCGAACCGTCGCTGCAGGCGGCGTTCATCGACTACGGCGGCAACCGCCACGGCTTCCTCGCCTTCTCGGAAATTCACCCGGATTATTACCAGATCCCCAAGGAAGATCGCGAAGCCCTGCTGCGCGAAGAGGCGGAGCATGCCGCCGAGGAAGCCAAGCTGCGCGCCGAACAGGAAGCGCACGAGGACGATTCCGACGACGCCAACGAGGATGATCTCGAGCGGTTCGAGGATGACGGCGGGATGGATCCCGAAGTCGCCGAGGAGATGGAAGGCGAGGATCGCCCGACCCCTCCGGCCACCGGCATCAACGACGATCAGGTCGAGGCGCTTCGCCAGCGCCGCATGAACCTGCGCCGCCGCTACAAGATTCAGGACGTGATCCGCCGCCGCCAGGTGCTGCTGGTCCAGGTCGTGAAGGAAGAGCGTGGCAACAAGGGCGCGGCGCTGACGACCTATCTGTCGCTCGCCGGCCGCTATTGCGTGCTGATGCCCAACACGTCGCACGGCGGCGGGATCAGCCGGAAGATCAGCAATTCGTCCGATCGCAAGCGGCTGAAGTCGATCATGGCGGAGCTGGAGCTGCCGCCTTCGATGGGCTGCATCGTGCGCACCGCCGGTCTCAGCCGCACGCGTACCGAGATCAAGCGCGACTTCGATTACCTCGCCCGCTTGTGGGACGGGATCCGTGAAAAGACGCTGACCAGTGCGGCCCCCGCGCTGATCTATGGCGACAGCGATCTCATCAAGCGCGCGATCCGCGACATCTACAACAAGGACATCGACGAGGTCATCGTCGAGGGCAACGACGGCTATCGCCAGGCCAAGGAATTCATGCGCCTGCTGATGCCGAGCCACGCGAAGCGGGTGAAGCATTACAGCGATCCCATTCCGCTGTTCCAGCGCTGCCATGTCGAGGATCAGCTCGCCGCCATGTACCATCCGGTGGTGCAGCTGAAGTCCGGCGGCTACCTCGTCATCAACCCGACCGAGGCGTTGGTCTCGATCGACATCAACTCCGGCCGCTCGACGCGCGAGCATAATATCGAGCAGACCGCGACCGCGACGAACCTTGAGGCGGCGCAGGAAATTGCCCGCCAATTGCGCCTGCGCGACATGGCCGGCCTCGTCGTCATCGACTTCATCGACATGGACAACAATTCCAATGTCCGGAAGGTCGAGAAGGCGATGAAGGAGGCGCTGAAGAACGATCGCGCCCGCATCCAGGTTGGCCGCATCTCCAGCTTCGGCCTGATGGAAATGAGCCGCCAGCGCCTGCGCACCGGCGTGCTCGAAGCCTCCACCCGCCCCTGCCCGCATTGCGAAGGCACCGGCCTCGTCCGCACCGCCTCGTCCGCGGGCCTCAGCGCGCTCCGCCTCATCGAGGACGAGGCCGCGCGCGGCCGCGGTTCGATCCTGACGCTGCGCGCCAGCGTCGAGGCAGCGGTGTACGTGCTCAACCGTAAGCGCGCCGACATTGCCGAGATCGAGGACCGCTACGGCGTCACGGTCGAGATCCTGCCCGACGGCGAGCAGGAAGGCGCCCGCATGCTGGTCGAGGCATCCGGCCCGCCGCCCGCCTACCCGCCGAAGTTCGATCCGCCGGTCGAAGAGATCGAAGACGATATCGTCGACGAGATCGAGGAAGAAGAGGACGAAGTGGTCCTCGCCGGCGAGGAAGAGGACGAAGCGCGCAGCGACGAGCCCCGGTCTGAGGAGCATCGCGAGGGCGGCCGTCGCCGCCGCCGCCGGCGTGGCCGTCGCGGTCGCAGCGATGCGGACGCGACGCCCGCCTCGAACGCCGACCTCAGCGAGCCGGAGGATGCGGACTCGATCGACAGCGAGTCCGATCAGGATGAAGCGGCCGAGGAAACCGTCGCCGCTGCCGAAGGTGAGAGCGAAGCCGAAGGCGGCCGTCGTCGCCGCAATCGTCGCGGACGGCGCAACCGTCGCCGTGATGGCAACGGCGATGAGGCCGGCCAGGCAGAAGTCGCGACCGACGTCGCTGACACCGTCGCGGCAGAGCCGGTCGTAGGGGTCGCTGCCGAGCCGACCCCGGCCGAGACCGCCCCGGTCGAGGTTGCCGAGGCCGCTCCGGCGGAAGCGCCCGCGCCCAAGACGCGTCGTCGTCCCCGCGCCAAGGTTGCGGCAGAGGCAGCACCCGCTGCCGAGGCGCCGGTGACCGAAGCGGCTGCCGCTCCTGCCGCGATCGAGACGCCCGGCATCGAGGCGATCGCGCCTGTCGAGGAGGAAGCACCGGCCAAGCCGAAGCGCACCCGTCGCAAGAAGGTCGACACCGCGGAGGCTGCACCGGCTCCCGCCGCTGAGCCAGCGGCAGAGGCGGAAGCACCGGCCAAGCCCAAGCGCACCCGCCGCAAGAAGGCGGACGCACCGGCAGCCGAGGCAGCCGCAGTGGTCGCGAATGACGCGGCCGAGCCGGCGGCTGCGCCTGAGCCCGAAGCCGAGCCCGCGGCTGAAACCACCGAAGCATCGTCGGGCGAAGCGCCCCGGCGCGGCTGGTGGCAGCGGACGTTCGGCTGATCGATGAACCTGCGCCGGGCTTCAGCGGCAGTTAAGCCCACTGCCTGCTTGGTCCGGCGCATGGTTTTCAACGACTTGATCCCGGCCAGCGCCGAATGACGCGTCGTCGCTCCTCGATCCGGATCGTCGCCGTCGCGGCGGTGGTCAGCCTCGCCTGGGCCCAGCCGGCGCAGGCGCAGTCGATCCTGCGCGACGCCGAAACCGAAGCGCTGCTCACCGACATGACGGCGCCGCTCGTCACCGCCGCCGGCCTCTCGCCGCGCGACGTGAAGGTGGTTCTGGTCAACGACGATTCGATCAACGCCTTCGTCGCCGGCGGCCAGATCGTGTACGTCAATTCCGGCACGCTGCAGGCCGCCAAGACGGCCAATGAAGTGCAGGGCGTCATCGCGCACGAGCTTGGCCATATCACCGGCGGCCACGTCTCGCTGTCCGGGCGCGGCTTCCAGGAAGCGACCGGCATCACCTTGCTCTCCGTCGTCCTCGGCATCGCCGCACTGGCGGCCGGCGCTGGCGAGGCCGGCGCCGGCCTCCTCGCCGCTGGCCAGCAGGCAGCGATGGGCAAGTATCTCGCCTTCTCGCGCCAGCAGGAAGCATCGACCGACGCCGCGGGCGTCAAATATCTCAATGGCGCCGGAATCACCGGCAAGGGGTATTTGAACTTCTTCAAGACGATGCAGCAGCTGGAGTATCGCTACGGCATCACCCGGAAGGTCGAGTATATGCTCAGCCACCCGGTGTCATCGGAGCGTATCGCCGCCATCTCGGAATCGCTGCAGTCGTCGCCCGCCTGGAACAAGCCGCTGAACCAGGACTGGGAAGAACGGTTCAAGCGCGTCCAGGCGAAGCTCGACGGCTATCTCCTCCCGCCCGCGCAGGCGCTGCAGAAATACCCCGAGAGCAACCAGACCATCTACGGCCACTACGCCCGGGCCTATGCCTACCACCGCGGCGGCTATCCCGACAAAGCCGATGCGGAAGCGGCAGCGCTGGTGCTGGCCAAACCGCACGACCCCTATTTCCTCGAGATCAAGGGCCAGATCCTGCTCGAGGCGGGCAAACCGAAGGAGGCACTCGGCCCATTGCGCGAGGCGACCAATGGCTCGCGCAACAATCCGTTGATCGCCACCACCTTCGGCCATGCGCTGATCGCCACCGAAGATCGGGCGAATTACGACGAGGCGAAGAGCGTGCTGCGTACAGCAGTCGCGCGCGACGATCAGAATCCCTTCGCCTGGGTCCAGCTCGGGACGATCTACGAACTCACCGGTGACAGCGCCCGCGCCGCGCTCGCCACGGCCGAGCGCGCCAGCATGATGGGCGATTCGCGCACCGCGGCGCTCAGCGCGCGGGCCGCCATGGCCGGGATCCCACAGAATACCTCGGACTGGATCCGGGCTCAGGATATCGCGATGACTGCACAGAACGATCTCGACAGCGGCAAGCGCAAGCGTCGATGAACCGCCTGCAATTGCTGCTTCTCGTGCTGCTCGGCGCAGCCTTCGGTGCCGGCGGCGTGTGGCTTGCCGAACGTGTCGCGCCGGCTGACGTCTCCACCACCAACAAGGCCCAGATCGAGCGGATCGTGCACGATTACGTGCTCGCCAATCCGCAGATCATCCCCGAGGCGATGCAAAAGCTGCAGGAGCGGGAAAGCGCGCGCGCCATCGGCGCCGATCGTTCGCGGCTGGAGACGCCCTATCGCAGCGCGGTGATGGGCAACCCGCAGGGTGACGTCACGCTGGTCGAGTTCTTCGACTATAATTGCGGCTATTGCCGCGCGAGCCTTCCCGTCCTCGAGGAACTGGTGAAGGCCGATCCCAAGCTGCGCATCGTCTTCCGCGAGCTGCCGATCCTCAGCGACGAAAGCCGCGATGCCGCGCGCGCTTCGCTCGCCGCCGCGGCGCAGGGCAAGTTCAAGGCGTTCCATGACGCGCTCTACGCCGCAGGGCCGCTCAGCGCGGAGACCATCGCCGCCACCGCCCGCCGCACCGGTGTCGACCTGACCAAGGTGCCGGACGACGCCGATAGCGAAATCGCCAGCAACCTAACGCTCGCCGGCAAGCTCGGCCTCACGGGCACGCCCACCTGGGTGGTCGGTGACAAGGTCCTGTCCGGCGCGCAGCCGCTCGATCGGTTGCAGGACGCGATCGCCGCCGCCCGCGCCAAGTAATCGCAAGCTGATCGAAAGGGAAAGCGCCCTTCCCCTCGGTCAGCGGCAGAATTTCGCCTTGTCGTCCTCGAGGTGCAGGTGGTTGCGGTGAGCTGAATTGTAGTTCGGCCCCAACACGGTGCCGAACCGCTTGCAGGCAGAGCCGCTGATCGTCTGCAGGAACCGCCGCACCGCCGGGTCCGGCGAGTTCCAGTCCTGCAAGATCGTGATCCGCCGCCCGTCCTTCAGCTGGAAGGCGCCGATGTCGATCGCGTTGGCGATCGAATGGCCCGATCGCCGCGCCGTGCCCGCGACGTTGCGGCAGTTGTAGCTTCCCATGCTCTCGATCTTGGCCAGCTCGCTGCCCAGGATCTGGTACGCCGCCGGCCCCACCGCGTTGCGCGCCCATTGCGCATAGGTGCGCGCCTGGCCGCATCGCACCGCGCCGAGGTTCGTCGTCGGCACCCCGATGTCGAGCAGCTTCACCGTGCCGACGATGCCGCATCCCGGGCCGAACTGCCGATCCGGCAGCGGCTCGAACGCGACGCCCAGTTCGCGCAGGTCGCGATGGCATTGCGCCGTCTCGCGTGGCGACGGGCCCTCCACCCGCGGCCCGGGGCTGCGCGAATCGCTTCGTTTGGGGGGCTCCGATCGGCCACACGCGGCGAGGATGGCGATGGCGGCCAGCAGGATGACGGTACGCACACTTCCCCCATTCGCGCCTGTCTGATCATTCTTCCGGCGCGTTGATCTTCTATTTCTGCCCTGATTGCAGAAGGAAAGCAGCCCGCCTTGGTGCTCCGCCGAACAGTGTGTGTAGGCCGACGAATCGAGTCCGGCGGCGCTGATCGCGGTTGCCACGTGGGTGAACCGCCTCTAGGGCCGTCGACGGGCCACGCGGTCCCAACGCCGCGCGTGCTCTCTGTAAGGAGAGTCAGACATGACTGATACGACGCTCGCCGACGCCACTCTTGCGCCTGCGAAACCTGCCGCAAAGCCGGCACGACCCTATTTTTCTTCGGGCCCCTGCGCCAAGCCTCCCGGCTGGGATGCCGCCAAGCTGGCCGACGCCACGCTCGGCCGGTCGCACCGCTCGAAGATCGGCAAGCAGCGCCTCCAATATTGCATCGATCTGATGTGCGAGCTGCTGAAGCTCCCTGACACGCACCGCATCGGCATCGTTCCTGGCTCGGACACCGGCGCCTTCGAAATGGCGATGTGGACGATGCTGGGCGCCCGCCCGGTCACCGCGCTTGCCTGGGAAAGCTTCGGCGAAGGCTGGGTGACGGACGCCGTCAAGCAGCTGAAGATCGAGCCCACCGTGATCCGCGCCGATTACGGCCAGCTGCCCGATCTGGGCCAGGTCGATTGGTCGAACGACGTGCTGTTCACCTGGAACGGCACCACCAGCGGCGTTCGCGTGCCGAACGGTGACTGGATCGCTGACGATCGCGAGGGGCTGAGCTTCGCTGACGCGACCAGCGGCGTGTTCGCGTATGATCTGCCGTGGGACAAGATCGATGTCGCCACCTTCTCCTGGCAGAAGGTGCTGGGCGGCGAAGGCGCGCATGGCGTGCTGATCCTCGGCCCCCGCGCGGTCGAGCGGCTTGAGACCTACACGCCCGCCTGGCCGCTGCCGAAGGTGTTCCGCCTCGTCTCCAAGGGCAAGCTCGCCGAGGGCGTGTTCAAGGGCGAGACGATCAACACCCCGTCGATGCTGGCCGTCGAAGACGCGATCTTCAGCCTCGAATGGGCCAAGTCGCTGGGCGAGAACGGCCTCATCACGCGCTCCGATGCGAACGCCAGGGCGCTCGACGAGATCGTCGCCGCCCGCGACTGGCTCGGGCATCTCGCGACGGATCCCGCCTCGCGCTCCACCACCAGCGTCTGCCTGACGGTCGATGCCGACGAAGCGGTGATCAAGAAGATGGTCTCGCTGCTCGAGGCAGAGGGCGCCGCCTATGACATCGGCGGCTATCGCGATGCCCCGCCGGGCCTGCGCATCTGGTGCGGCGCTACGGTCGACACCGCGGATATCGTCGCGCTGGGCCCGTGGCTCGACTGGGCCTACGCGACCGCGAAGGCCGCCTGACCTATCGTCATTCCCGCGCAGGCGGGAATCCATACACGTGAAGTCGTCGATGGCGCCGCTCGAACAGCGGCGATGGATTCCCGCTTCTGCGGGGATGACGGCTGTATCCAGGACAAAGACACATGCCCAAAGTTCTTATCAGCGACAAAATGGATCCCAATGCCGCGCAGATCTTTCGCGAGCGCGGCGTGGAAGTGGACGAGATCACCGGCAAGACGCCGGACGAGCTGAAGGCGATCATCGGCCAATATGATGGCCTGGCGATCCGCAGCTCGACCAAGGTCACGAAGGACATCCTCGAGGCGGCGACCAACCTGAAGGTCGTCGGTCGCGCCGGCATCGGTGTCGACAATGTCGACATTCCGGCCGCGTCGGCGAAGGGCGTGGTGGTGATGAACACGCCGTTCGGCAATTCGATCACCACTGCCGAGCACGCCATTGCGCTCATGTTCGCGCTCGCGCGTGATCTGCCGGAGGCGGATCGCTCGACCCAGGCGGGCAAGTGGGAAAAGAACCGCTTCATGGGCGTCGAGGTCACCGGCAAGACGCTGGGCCTGATCGGCGCGGGCAACATCGGCTCGATCGTCGCCGATCGCGCGCTGGGCCTGAAGATGAAGGTTGTCGCCTACGATCCGTTCCTCACCGAGGAGCGCGCGATCGAGCTTGGCGTGCAGAAGGTGACGCTGGACGAGCTGCTGGCCCGTGCGGACTTCATCACGCTGCACACGCCGCTGACCGAGCAGACCCGCAACATCCTGTCGGCCGAGAATCTCGCCAAGACCAAGAAGGGCGTGCGGATCATCAACTGCGCACGCGGCGGCCTGATCGACGAGGCGGCGCTCAAGCAGGGCCTCGACAGCGGCCATATCGGCGGCGCCGCGCTCGACGTGTTCGTCACGGAGCCGGCCAAGGAAAGCCCGCTGTTCGGCACGCCGAACTTCATCTCCACGCCGCACCTCGGCGCGTCGACCACCGAGGCGCAAGTGAACGTCGCGATCCAGGTCGCCGAGCAGATGGCGGATTATCTGGTGTCGGGGGGCGTCACCAACGCGCTCAACATGCCCAGCCTCACGGCTGAGGAAGCGCCCAAGCTGAAGCCGTACATGGGCCTTGCCGAAAAGCTCGGCAGCCTCGTCGGCCAGCTGGCACATGGCGCGATCGATCGCATCTCGATCCACATGGAAGGCGCCGCGGCGGAGCTGAACCCCAAGCCGCTGACCAGCGCGGTGCTGAAGGGCTTCCTCGGCACGCAGACCGATACGGTGAACATGGTCAACGCGCCGCTCCTCGCCCGTGAGCGCGGCATGGAAGTGCGCGAGATCCGCACCGAGCGTGAGGGCGATTACCACACGCTGATCCGCGTTTCCGTCCGCACCGCCGACGGTGAGCGTTCGGTCGCCGGCACGTTGTTCGGCGATCAGGCCGCGCGCCTCGTCGAGCTGTTCGGCATCAAAGTCGAGGCCGATCTCACCGGCGCGATGCTTTACGTCGTCAACGAGGACGCGCCGGGCTTCATCGGTCGCCTCGGCACGACGCTGGGCGAGGCCGGCGTCAACATCGGCACCTTCCACCTCGGCCGTCGTCAGGCGGGCGGCGAAGCCGTGCTGCTGTTGTCGGTCGACGAGCCGGTGACGGCGGACCTCCTCGCCAAGGTGAAGGCGCTGCCGGGCGTAAAGACCGCGATGGGCCTGAAGTTCTGATCTGTCTCACGGGCTGTTCGACGGACTGGCAATTCCTGTTGCCATCCGTCGGATAGCCCGTCACCGTTCCGGGCGCGCCATGGGCAATGGCGCGACCATCAGGGGGCGGCAGGTGAGCGCGTTGATTTTTGCCGGTGCGATGCTCTTTACGCCGCCTGCGCTGCCCGGTCCGCCGCCGATACCCCCCCTTTCCACAACCATTCCGGCCCATCCCGCGCCATCGGTTGCCATCTTCGCACCAGGATCGGCCGCGATTGTACAGTCGCCGGCCGGCGGCGTCGCCCCCGCAGCGGCCCAAGCGCAGACGCCCAGTGACAGCGGCGCGCAATCGCCATCCCCCGATATCGTCATCACCGGCAAAGCCGAATGGGAGGCGCCCGATCCACTCGCCGGGATCAACCAGAAGGCCTTCGACGCAACCATGGCCGTCGACAAGGCGGTGATCGGCCCGATCTCGCTCGCCTATAAGAACACCCTGCCCGAGCCGGTGCGCGACGGGATCCACAACTTCCTCTACAACATGCGCGAACCGGTCGTTTTCCTGAACTTCGTGCTTCAGCTGAAGTTCGGCCGCGCGCTGGAAACCGCGGCGCGCTTCGTGATCAACACCACGGTGGGCGTCGCCGGCCTGTTCGACATCGCGAAGCGCAAGCCCTTCCGGTGGAAGCGCCGCAGCAACGGCTTCACCAACACGCTCGGCTTCTACGGCGTGAAATCCGGCCCGTTCCTCTTCCTTCCGATCGTCGGGCCGACAACGCCGCGCGATCTGATCGGCGGCGCGATCGACAGGCTCATCTTCCCGTTCGTCTATGGCTCGCGGGTCACCAAGCCCGAGGTTGCGGTGCCTCTGGGCGTACTTGGCGTGCTCGACCACCGCGCCGAGTTCGACGAGACCCAGCACCAGCTTCATGACGGGCAGGCCGATCCTTATGCCCGCTCGCGCGATTTCTACCTGCAGCGCCGCCAGAACGAGATCGACGAGCTGAAGGGCAAGGCGCCGCGCAATTCCAGCCCGATGTCCGAGGCCCCGACCGCGCTGATCGAGGTGCGCAAGCGGTCCTCGGAGATTTCGGCGGAAGAGGCCCCGCCCGCCGCGGCACCGCGGATCACCCCACCGCCGGTCGTGCGCACCCTTCCCGAAGCAACTCAGCCCGCCGTGTCGGAACCGCCTGCGCCCGCCCCGGGTCCCGTGCTGCCGCAGGGCGCGTAGCTTCACGCCTGCGCTCGCTCCGGCTGGCGCTCCGCCCGGCGGCTGGGTATGCGCGCGGCCATGACCTATGCCAGCCTGCTTCCCGAGGGGTTTCGCGATCGCCTGCCCCCCCACGCCGATGCCGCCGCGACGGTGGAAGCTCGGGTGCTCGGCGTGGCGCATGGCTATGGCTATGAGCGGGTCGATCCGCCGCTTGCGGAGTTCGCCGACGGCCTGGGATCGCGTCTGAAGGACGGCGGCCTCTCCAATGCGGTCCGTTTCGTCGACCCGGTCAGCCAGCGCAACATGGCGATTCGCCCCGATATCACCGCGCAAGTTGCGCGCATCGCCGCCACCCGCATGGCGCATCACCCGCGCCCCGTGCGCCTCAGCTATGCCGGTTCGGTGCTGAAGCTGCGCGGCGCTGCGCTCCAGCCGGATCGCGAGGCACGCCAGATCGGCTGTGAGCTGATCGGCCTGGATTCGGTCGCCGCCGCCCGCGAGGTGGTGCTGGTCGCCGTGGAGGCCCTGTCGGCCGCCGGGGCGCGCGGCGTGTCGGTTGATTTCACCCTGCCCGATCTGGTCGACACGCTGGCCGCCGGCCCGCTGCCGGTCGATCGCGTGGACGAATTGCGCGAGCGCCTCGATGCCAAGGATGCCGGCGCCGTGGCGGTGATCGCGCCGGCTTACCTCCCGCTGATCGAGGCGGCCGGCCCCTTCGATGCCGCGATCGCACGCTTGCGGGCCTTCGACACCAGCGGTGTCCTGTCCTCCCGCCTCGACGGCCTTGCCGCCATCGCCGACGCGCTCGGAGACAAGGCGACGCTCACGCTCGATCCGACCGAACGTCACGGCTTCGAATATCAGACGTGGCTCGGCTTCTCGCTATTCGCGGAAGGTGCGACGCGCGAGGTCGGGCGCGGCGGCACCTACATGCTCGTCCACGAAAACGGCGCGGAAGAAGCCGCCACGGGCTTCTCGCTTTTTGCCGGGGCGATCGCCCGCGATGCCGCGGCCGAACGCCGCCGCCTGTTCCTGCCGCTCGGCACGAAGGACGCGGACGCAGCGGCAATGCGCGCCGCCGGCTGGGTGACGGTCGCGGCGCTTGAAGCGGGTGACACGCCCGAGAAGCAATTGTGCACGCATCTCTTCGTCGAAGGCGAGGCACGCCCGCTCGGCGATTGACAGCGCACCGCGCCCCCCGCTACCCGCCGCGGCGCATTTCTGGTCCCTCCTGGCTGCCGAGTCCTGTCGAAGGGCGGCCAGGATCATCCCGGCAGGGGGAGTATTGTATCCATGGCGAATGTTGCGGTGATCGGCGCCCAATGGGGTGACGAGGGCAAGGGCAAGATCGTCGATTGGCTGGCCGAGCGTGCCGACATGGTCGTCCGCTTCCAGGGCGGCCACAATGCCGGCCACACATTGGTCGTGGGCGAAAACGTCTACAAGCTGTCACTGCTGCCGTCGGGTATCGTGCGTGGCACGCCATCGGTGATCGGCAATGGCGTGGTGCTCGATCCCTGGGCGCTGAAGGCCGAGGTCGAGAAACTGTCGGGGCAGGGCGTGATGGTGTCGCCCGACACGCTGCGCATTGCCGATACCTGCGCGTTGATCCTGCCGTTCCACCGCGATCTCGACGGGCTGCGCGAGGATGCGAGCGGCGCCGGCAAGATCGGTACCACCCGCCGCGGCATTGGCCCCGCGTATGAGGACAAGGTCGGCCGCCGCGCGCTGCGCGTGTGTGACCTCGCGCATCTCGACGATCTCGATCCGCAACTCGACCGCCTGACGGCGCATCACGACGCGCTGCGCGCCGGATTCGGCGAGCCGCCGATCGATCGCGAGCGGTTGCTGACCGACCTGCGCGAGATTGCGGACTTCGTCCTGTCCTTCGCCAAGCCGGTGTGGCGTGACCTGAACGAGGCACGCGCCGCCGGCCGGCGCATCCTGTTCGAAGGCGCGCAGGGCGTGCTGCTCGACATCGATCACGGCACCTATCCGTTCGTCACCTCGTCCAACACGATCGCGGGCACCGCGGCGGGCGGCTCCGGCCTCGGGCCGGGTGCGGTCGGCTTCGTGCTGGGTATCGCCAAGGCGTACACCACGCGTGTCGGCTCCGGCCCGTTCCCGACCGAGCTCGACAATGAGACGGGCGAGCGTCTCGGCACGCGTGGCCATGAGTTCGGCACGGTCACCGGACGCAAGCGCCGTTGCGGCTGGTTCGACGCGGTGCTGGTGCGCCAGTCCGCAGCGGTCAGCGGCATCACCGGCATCGCGCTGACCAAGCTGGACGTGCTCGACGGGTTCGAGACGATCTCGATCTGCACCGGCTATCGCTTGCGCGGCGAGACGCTGGATTATTTCCCGTCGCACGCGGCCGATCAGGCGGCGGTCGAGCCGATCTACGAGACGATGGAAGGCTGGTCGCAGTCGACGGCAGGCGCGCGCAGCTGGGCAGACCTGCCGGGCCAGGCGATCAAGTACATCCGCCGCATCGAGGAACTGATCAACTGCCCGGTCACGCTGGTCTCGACCAGCCCCGAACGCGAGGACACGATCCTCGTGCGCGATCCCTTCGCCGACTGAGCTGATCCAACCTCCCTCTTTGGCGCTTCACGCCGAGAGGGAGGTTTGCCTCCCCGCCCCTTTCCATTACCGCTCCCGCAAAACATCGGGAGAGTATGATGGGCAAGGTGGTCCGGATCGGCGGCGCTGGCGGGTTCCTGGGGGATAGTTCGGTCGCCGCACCGCAACTGCTGGCGGGCGGCAAGCTCGATTACATGATCCTCGATTATCTCGCCGAAGCGACGATGGCGCCGCTTGGCCAGTTGAAGCAGGTTCGCCCGGATCAGGGCTATGCGCGCGATTTCACCGAATGGGTGTGGAAGGACAACCTGCGCGAGTTCAAGGAACAGGGCGTCCGGCTGGTGACCAACGCCGGCGGCGTCAATCCCGAAGCGTGCCGCGCCCGCATGGAAGCGATCGCGGCAGAGGTCGGCCTCTCCTTCCGCATCGCGATCGTCACCGGCGACGATCTGATCGCCCGCGTGCCTGATTTCGCCGCAAGCGGCACGACGGAGATGTTCTCCGGCGCCCCGTTCCCCGATCCCAGCAAGGTGTGGACCGCCAACGCCTATCTCGGCGGCGGCCCGATCGCGGCAGCACTCGCAGCGGGCGCCGACGTCGTCATCACCGGCCGCGTGGTGGACAGTGCGCTCACCCTCGGGCCGTTGATGCATGAATTCGGCTGGGGCCCGGACGATCACGATCGACTGTCGGCAGGCTCGCTCGCCGGCCATGTCATCGAATGCGGCGCACAGGCTACGGGCGGCCTGTTCACCGACTGGGAGAAGGTGCCGGACTGGGCACACATCGGCTACCCGATCATCGAATGCCACGCCGACGGCGATTTCATCGTCACCAAGCCGGATGGTACCGGCGGGCTCGTCTCGCCTGCTGCTGTGTCCGAGCAGATCCTCTACGAGGTCGGCGATCCCCAGGCCTATGCGCTGCCCGATGTGGTCTGCGATTTCTCGCAGCTGAAGGTCACGGCGGAAGGCGAGCATCGCGTGCGCGTCTCCAATGCCAAGGGCTATCCACCGACCGGCAAGCTCAAGACATGCGTCACCTATGAGAACGGCCATCGCTTCATCGGCATCATGCCGGTCGTGGGTCGCGACGCCGCAAGGAAGGCCCAGGCCCAGGCCGATGCGGTGCTCACCCGCGTCGGCGAGATGCTCCGCGGCCGCAACCTCCCGCCGCTGCGCGACACCCGCGTCGAGCTGCTCGGCACCGAGGCAAGCTACGGCGTACAGGCCAACCCGGCGCTTTCCTCGTCCCGTGAAGTCATCGCCCGCATTGGCGCCGAGCATGACGATGCCGAGGCGCTCGGCATCCTGATGCGCGAATTTGATTCCCCCACCACGTCGATGAGCGTCGGCTCCACCGGCTGGTTCGGCGCGCGCCCGACGATCAGCCCGGTGGCACAGGTGTTTTCCTTCCTGGTCGACGGCAGTTCGGTCGAGCCCCGCGTCTCGCTCGGCGCGGAGACGCTCTCAGTGCAGAACCCCGCCCCGGCCACGCCCTTCACGCCGAACATGATCACGCGCCCCGTGGTAAAGGACGGCCCGGCCGACGAGGATGATCTGGTCGAGGTTCCGCTCATCGAGGTCGCCTGGGCACGCTCCGGCGACAAGGGCGACGCGTTCAACGTCGGCGTGATCGCCCGCCGACCCGAACTCCTCCCGTGGATTCGCGCCGCGCTGACTGAGGACGCCGTGAAAGCCTTTTTCGCGCATGAATTCGAAGGTGCCACGCATCCCGAGGTACGTCGTTACGAGCTGCCGGGGATGAACGCGATCAACCTTCACTGCATCCAGTCGCTCGGCGGTGGGCAATTCGCCAGCCTGCGGCTCGATCCCCTCGCCAAGGGCAAGGGGCAGCAGTTGCTCGACATGAAGGTGAAGGTACCGCGCCGCCTCCTCGGCTGAGGCAAACGGAGGACAGGTTCAGCCGCCACCGAGCGCGCGTTGCCGGCGGCGCTGGACCGAACTGCCGATCCCCATCGCTTCGCGATATTTGGCCACGGTGCGCCGTGCGATATCGAAGCCCTTGGCATTCAGCATTTCGACGATCGTGTCGTCGCTCAGCACCTTGGCGCCTTCATTGGCGATCAGTGACCTAATCGCGCTCTTCACTGCCTCCGCGGAAACGGCATCGCCACCATCCGCCGACTGGATGGCAGACGTGAAGAAGTATTTCAGTTCGAACAGCCCGCGCGCGCAGCTCAGATACTTGTTCGACGTCACCCGGCTGACGGTCGATTCATGCATCTCGATGGCGTCCGCGACCTGGCGCAGGGTCAGCGGGCGCAAATGCGCGACGCCCTTCAGGAAAAAAGCTTCCTGCTGGCGCACGATCTCCGTCGCGACGCGGATGATCGTCTTCTGCCGCTGGTCCAATGCCTTCACGAGCCAGTTGGCGCTCGCCAGCATGTCGCCCAGCCACGCCTTCGACGCCTTGTCCTGCGGCCCCGATGACAGTTCCGAATAATAACGGCGGTTGACCAGCACCCGCGGCAGCGTTGCACTGTCAAGTTCCACCACCCAGCCGCCGCGTGTGCGGCGCACGTGCAAATCCGGCGTCACCGCATGCACCGGCTCCCCGCCGTAACGGCAGCCGGGCTTGGGATCATAGCTGCGCAGCTCGCGGATCATGTCCGCCAGATCCTCGTCGTCCACCTGGCAGATGCGCTTCAGCCGTGCGAGGTCCCCGCGCGCGACGAGATCGAGGTTATCGATCAGCCGCGCCATCGCAGGGTCGTAGCGATCCGCTTCCTTCGCCTGCAGCGCAATGCATTCCGCCAGATCGCGCGCTCCGACGCCGGTCGGGTCGAACGTCTGGATCACCGCCAGCACCTGCTCGATCAGCGCCAGCGGCACGCCAAGCCGGTTCGCCACGCTGAGCAGGCGCTCGGTCAGATATCCCGCCTCATCGATCAGATCGATCAGATGCTGCGCCACGAACAGATCAGCGCCAGTCACCACCTCGCCGGCCTGCTGCAACAGATGATCGGCCAGCGACACATCGCTCGCGGCGAAACTGTCGAGATCCGGAGCCTCCTCTCCCGCCCCGCTGCTCGCGCCGGTCAGACCCAGCCCGTCACCGGAAACACGGTCACCCGGCCCATCGTCGAAGCGCTCCGCGGCGATATCGACATCCAGCGATTCGCCCGCGGCCTCGCCCGCCACCACCAGTTCATCCGTCGGCGCCGGCTCGTCACGCTTTACCTCGGGCTCGCGCTCGATCGCCGGCCCGTCGTCGCTTGGCGGCGCACTCTCCAAGAGCGGGTTCTTCTCGATCTCCTCCGCGATCACGCCCTCGATCTCGAGGTTGGACAGCGTCAGCAGCTTGATCGCCTGCTGCAGCTGCGGCGTCATCACGAGCGATTGTGACTGGCGCAGGTCGAGCCGCGGCGCGAGGCTCATGAGCGGCCCCCGTTACGCGCCGCCCCTGCCGTCGCCGGAATGACAAGGAGGAAGGACGCGCTACGCATGGCCTCAGAGCGAGAAGCTCTCGCCCAGATAGAGCCGGCGTACGTTGGGATCTGCCACGAGATCGGCAGGCGCGCCGCTGAACAGCACGCGGCCGTCATAGATGATGTAGCCGCGGTCGACGATATCAAGGGTCTCGCGCACATTGTGGTCGGTGATCAGCACCCCGATCCCACGCCGCTTCAGATCCTTCACCAGATCGCGGATGTCGGCGATCGATAAGGGATCGATGCCGGCGAACGGCTCGTCGAGCAGGATGATCGAGGGATCCGCCGCCAGCGCACGCGCGATCTCCGCTCGCCGCCGCTCGCCACCCGACAGCGCCATCGCGGGCGCATCGCGCAGCCGCGTCAGGCCAAACTCCTCCAGCAACTGATCGAGCTTGCGCTTGCGCTCGGCCGGCTCCGGCTCGGCGAGCTCAAGCACGGTCAGGATATTCTTCTCGATCGTCAGGCCGCGGAAGATCGAGGTTTCCTGCGGCAGATACCCCAGACCCAGGATCGCGCGGCGATACATCGGAAGGCCGGTAATATCCTCGCCGTCGAGCATGATCCGCCCCGCGTCGGGCTTCACCAGCCCCATCACGGAATAGAAGCACGTCGTCTTGCCGGCGCCGTTCGGTCCAAGCAGCCCGACCACTTCACCGCGCCCCACTGAAACCGAGACGTCGCTCAGCACGATTCGCTTGTCGTAGGACTTGGCGATCGAAACCACCTGCAGCCCGCTCGCGGTCGGCGCCTCGTGGATGGCTTCCACCTCGCTCAGGGTCGTCACGTCATCCATTCCTCGCCTCCCCCTCGCAGATCATGGTTATCGGGCCGTTCAGGCAGAACGATTGGCAGGATTCATGCATAAGGGCCACAACATAGGAAAGTCCGGGCGAAACGCTAATTGCGCTTCGGGACGGAGAAGGTGCCCGTCACGCGGCCAGACGGCGCCGTCGTTGCATTGCCGCCAGAACCGCTCGATCCACCACGTACCGAGGAACCGTCGATTACCGCCCGGCCCGTGTCGAGATTGATCGTCAGCCTTGCGCCCCGGACGGTGTTCCCGCCCTGCGTCAGCGTCACGCCGCCGACCATGGTGATCACGCGCTTGTTGAGGTCATAGACCGCGTACTGGCTGCGCGCGGTCTGGTCCGGTCGCTTCACGATCACGTTGCCGGACGCGTCGAGCCGGGAGACCTGCGGGTTACCGCCGATCACCTGGCCGGTGTAGATCACCGTCATCCGCGCCGCGTTCAACGTCATCTCGCCCTGCCGCACCGCGACGTTGCCCGACAGAACGGCGCGATTCGCCCGGTCCTGCAATTCGATGGTGTCGGCGCCGAAATCGATTGGGGCATTGGAATTGTGGCGCGTCTGGGCGCTCGCACCCGAGGCGATCAGAATGGAGAGGAGAACGGCGCGTTTCATGCGGCGCTATCTCGTACCTCGCGGGTTCACGCGCAAGCGCGCATTGCCACGAAGCGTCACCGTGCGCGCTTCAAGGTCCGCGTCCAGGCGGTCGGCGGTAAACGTTCCCTGCGAAACGGTCCCGCTCACCGCGCCTTCTGATTGCAGCCGGCGGCTCTTGAGATCGACGACCGCATTGTTGGTGTCGAGCGTGTACCCATCCGGCCCACGGAAGGCGATCGGCCCGTTCACGTTCATCCGCTCGCTTTCCATGTCGTACCGGCCACTCGGCGCGGTCAGCTGCGCTGGCCCGTCGGTCAACCGGATCTGCGCCGCAAGATCGTTCAGCTGCACGACCGGCTCGGCGGAGCTCTTCTGCACAGCGGATCCCGCGTTCAGCGTGAACGGCTGCCCCTTCGCATCGGCACCACGATATTGCGCCTTCTGGATCTTCAGCCGCTCCTTGGCGACCTCAACCTTGTTCTTGTCGAGGACGAACGAAACGTCGCCCCCCGTGGTCAGCGGGGCCATCACCAGGAACGCCGCAAGCACACCGATCAGCACCGGCAGCAGCCAGTGGGTGATCCCCACCAGCCGATCGTGCCGGCTGCCGGGCATCGCCCAGCGCTGCCGTGCGGTACGTTCACGGACGGCAATCTCAGACATGCGCGAAGATATCGGTCTCTGGCCATCCCGCGAGATCGAGCTCGGCCCGATGCGGCAGGAAGTCGAAGCATGCCTGCGCCAGCGCGGTGCGGCCCTCGCGCGCCAGGCGGCGATCGAGTTCTTCCCGCAGGCGATGGAGATAACGGACGTCGGACGCGGCATATTCGCGCTGCGGCTCGCTCAATTCCGGGCCGCCCCAGTCCGACGATTGCTGCTGCTTCGAAATATCCTGCCCCAGAAGTTCGCGTACCAGCTCCTTCAACCCGTGTCGGTCGGTATAGGTCCGCACCAGTCGCGACGCGATCTTTGTGCAATATACCGGCGCAGCGACGATCCCCATGTAATGGCGGATCGCGGCGATATCGAACCGGCCGAAATGATAGAGTTTCAGCCGCGCCGGATCAGCGAGCGCAGCCCGCAGGTTCGGCGCGACATAGTCGGATCCGGGATTGAACCGCACCAGATGCTCGTCGCCCTGCCCGTCCGAGATCTGCACCAGGCACAGCCGATCGCGCGGCGTGATGAGGCCCATCGTCTCGGTATCGACGGCAAGCGGGGCGCCGGGTGCAAACACGTCACCGGGCAAATCTTCTTCGTGGAAAAATACGGCCATGACGCGCCCTAGCGTGCTGTGACGCGCGGCTCAACAAGCGGCAAAAATCCTGCGCCAACTAAGTCGAACATGCGACGGATTGTGCTTTCAACGCGACAGTTCCGCAATGAATAGCGGCGAATACTTTGTTTGCGCGACGATTCTGTTCGCGGAGTGCCGCGCAATGCGCTATGACGAGTCTCGTGGCGCACTGGATTTAGCGCCTCGAAGCCTTGCGTGGCCGTCCATCGCGCAAGGCTTGACCGATCGGCGGGACGGAGCGGGAAGACGAACAGGGTTTATGGGTTACGACAAAGGTGGCCGCGGCAATCGTGGCGGGCGCGGACGCGACAAGCGCGATGATTTCGGTGGCGGCGACTTCGGCGGCGGCGATTTTGGTGGCGGCTTTGGCGGCGGTGGTTTTGGTGGCGGCGGCTTCGGCGGCGGTGATCGCGGCTTCGGTGGCGGCGGTGGATACCGCGGCGGTGGTGGCGGCGGCTTCGGCGGCGGCGGCGGTGGTTTCCGCGGCGGCGGCGGTGGTGGCGGCTTCGGCGGCGGCAATCGTATGCCCCCGCAGGTCGTTGGCGAAGGCACGGGCGTCGTTAAGTTCTTCAACGCGCAGAAGGGCTTCGGCTTCGTCGTTCGCGATGACGGCGGCGAGGACGTGTTCGTTCACATCTCGGCAGTCGAGCAGGCTGGCCTGAGCTCGCTCGCCGAAGGGCAGCCGCTCGGCTTCACGCTGGTCGATCGCGGCGGCCGTATCTCGGCAACCGACCTCAAGATCGAAGGCGAACCGCTTCCGGTCACCGAGCGCGCACCGCGTGACGGCGGCTTCGGCGCCCCGGGCGGCGATCGTGGCCCGCGCGCGGGTGGTGCGCCGCAGCGTCAGCTGACTGGCGAGAAGGCGACCGGCACGGTCAAGTTCTTCAATGCCATGAAGGGCTTCGGCTTCATCCAGCGCGACGACGGTCAGCCCGACGCCTTCGTGCACATTTCTGCGGTCGAGCGCGCCGGTATGGCGGGTCTCAACGAAGGCGATCGTCTGTCGTTCGAGATCGAGGTTGACCGTCGCGGCAAGTATGCCGCCGTCAACCTGTCTTCCGCCGGCTAAGCGTCAAGCTTCACAGCTAGGAGAGGGTGGGGCCGTCCGGGGAAACCGGGCGGCCCCCTTTCTTTTCACCCGCGCTCTTCGCGCCAGGCGCCGTCAAACGGCCCTTCCAGATGGCGGCATATTTATCCGTCGCTCCGCCTCACAAAGTCCTTTATTGGCTGTCGAAATGACTGAAACACGAGTTCCAAGCCGCGTTTTTCCGCGCGCGCGCCAGGATGCCGAATCTGCCAAGACGGGCATCTCCACTCCGCAGACCGAAAATCCCGCCTATCGCCTCGCCTTCCAGGACATGGATTTCCTGCTGCGCGAGGATCTTCGGCCGGTCCGTTTCCAGCTTGAACTGCTGAAGCCCGAGCTGCTGCTTGAGGAAGCACATATCGGCTCGACCTTCGTCTTCTACGGTTCCGCACGTATCCCGGAGCCCTCGAAGGCGCAGGCGATGCTCGACATGGCCGATGAGGCGCATCGCCCGGTCGCGGAGCGGCTGGTCGCCAAGTCGAAATATTACGAAATGGCCCGCGAGCTCGCGCGGCTGGCTAGCAACTTCCCGCGTGACGAGCAGGGCAAGCGGCAGTTCGTCGTCTGCTCCGGCGGCGGCCCGTCGATCATGGAAGCGGCGAATCGCGGTGCGGCGGACGTTCACGCCGAATCGATCGGCCTCAACATCGTGCTCCCGCACGAACAGGCGCCCAATCCCTATGTGACGCCGTCGCTGTCGATGCAGTTCCACTATTTCGCGCTGCGCAAGATGCACTTCCTGCTGCGCGCGCGTGCGCTCGCCGCCTTCCCCGGTGGCTTCGGCACGTTCGACGAATTGTTCGAGCTGCTGACGCTGATCCAGACCGGCAAGGTCGCCCCGATCCCGGTGCTTCTGTTCGGCCGCGAGTTCTGGGAGCGAGTCGTCAACTTCGAGGCGCTGGTCGAGGAAGGCGTCATCTCGGAACGCGATCTCGGCATCTTCACCTATGTCGAAAGCGCTGCCGAAGGCTGGGCCGTGGTGCAGCGTTTCTACCAGGAGCGTACCGAACGCGAGGCGGCCTCCGCCTGACGCGCTCCGGGCCGTCAGAGCGCCCTTTGGGCCTCTGGAGGCCGACATCGACCCAGCATAACAAAAAAGCCGTCCGCGGCACTGCTCCCGGGCAGAAACCGCAGACGGCTTTTACTTCAGTTCGAACAGGTCGCAGCCGCCCGAAGCGGCCGCACTTGGCAACTTTACTTGTTCTGCTTCTGCGCCGCCGGATCGACCGAGGGTGCGCCGCTCGCGGGCGTCGCGGTGTTCGCAAGCTCGCCGGTCTCGCCGCGGATATCCTTCTCCACCGCGTCGACGGCATTCGCCGCCCCCGGTGCCGCGCCGCTGGCGCCCTCGACGACATTGCCGCCGTCGCCTTCCGGCGCTGCACCCGCCGCGGGCGCTGCCGGCAACGGCAGGTTCGAGCCCTGCTGGTTCATGTAGACGAGCAGGTTCGCGCGGTCCTGCGGGTTGGAGAGGCCAGCGAAGGTCATCTTCGTGCCCGGTGCGAACTTGCGCGGGCTGGTCAGCCACGCGTCCATCTTCTCGAAATCCCAGGTCCCGCCGACCTTCTTCAGCGCATCGGTGAAGGCAAAGCCGCCCTTACCCTGGCCGACGGCCTCGCCCATCGTGGCCCACAGGTTCGGGCCGATGCCGTTCGCGCCGCCCTGGTTGATCGTGTGGCACGCCGCGCACTTCTTGAACACGTCCGCGCCCTTCGCGGGGTCCGCCGTCGGCAGCAGCGTCGCGATTGGCACCGCTGCTGCGGCGCCGCCGCCAGCCTCTTCGGCGGCCTCGATCGGATAGCCAGGCTTCTCGGGTTCACTCGAGTGGAAGATCATGCCGCCGACGATCGACAAGCCGAGCGCAGCCCCGCACGCAGCCAGCACCCAGCCCGCAATCGTGTTGTTCCGATCGTCCATTTTGCGCAGTCGCCCCTGAAACGTTTGGCCGTCCCATAGAAAAGCGTTTCGGCCACGGCAAGCACGCTTGAGGGGGCGCGGCCCCTCGCCTAACGACCCGCGCTACATCATGGAAAACTTCGCCGCTCCCGCTCGCCCGATCGTCGCTCGCATGGCGGCCGCTGCCGCTCAGGCACCGCAGCGCGCCGTTTCCTTTCAGGGCGCGCCCGGTGCGAACAGCCATGTCGCGGTAACCGAAGCGTTTCCCGAAGGCCTGCCGCTGCCCTGCTTTTCGTTCGAGGATGCGATCGACGCTGTGAAGCAGGGGCTCGCCGACCATGCGATGATCCCGATCGAGAATTCACTCCATGGCCGCGTGGCGGACATTCACTTCCTGCTGCCCGAATCGGGACTGGTGATCACCGGCGAGCATTTCCTGCCGATCCGCCACGCCTTGATGAGCACTGGGACGCGGGACGAGGTGCGTGCGGCGATGAGCCATCCGCAGGCGCTCGGCCAATGCCGCCACTGGCTTCGAGCGCACGACATTCAGCCCATTGCTTACCCTGACACGGCCGGCGCTGCGGCCGTCGTCGCCGAAAAGGGCGATGCCACAGTTGCTGCGCTTGCCCCGCCGGCGGCCGCGGAGATCTACGGTCTCAATCTTCTGGCGACCGACATTGCGGACGCCGATCACAACATGACGCGCTTCGTCACGCTCGCGCGCGAGAACCGCCCAATCCCCGGCGACGGCCCATGGATGACGACCTTCATCTTCGAGGTGCGAAACGTCCCCGCCGCGCTCTACAAGGCGCTCGGCGGCTTCGCGACCAACGGCGTCAACATGACAAAGCTCGAAAGCTACCAGCGCGGCGGCACCTTTGCCGCGACCGACTTCTACGCCGATGTCGAGGGGAAGCCGGGCGACGACAACCTCGATCGCGCGATGGAGGAACTCGGCTTCCACACCAAGTGGGTCCGCGTCCTCGGCACGTACCGGCAGGCACGCAAGCGCGGCTGAGCCAAACGCAAAGGGCCACACTGCGCCCGCTTGCGTCCTGCCCCGCCTGTCGTATCACGAGCAACGAATTTGCTTGGGGGTTGATGATGCGGAAGATGTTGCTCGCCGGCGCGGCGTTCACCCTGGCGGCCAGCGCCGCGGCGCAGACGGCGACGCCGCCGCGCGCCGCAAAGAAGCCGCATCAGGTCACGTCACCCAACGGTGCCCGCACCGACGAATATTACTGGCTGCGTGACGACACCCGGAAGAACCCGGAGATGCTCGCCTATCTCAAGGCGGAGAACGGCTACACCGATGCCGCCCTCGCCGCGCTGAAGCCGCTGCAGGACCGGTTGTACCAGGAGACGGTCAGCCACATCAAACAGGACGACACCAGCGTCCCCTATCGCAAGAACGGCTATTGGTATCAGACGCGGTTCGAGACCGGCGCCGACTATCCCATCGTCGAGCGCCGCAAGGGCGAGAAGACCGCGCCGGCCGAGATCATGTTCGATCAGCCGGCGATGGCGAAGGGCCACAGCTTCTTCGCGCTGAGCGACTGGCAGGTCAGCCCGGACAATCGCCTGGTCGCCTATGCCGAGGACACCGTCGGCCGACGCCAGTACACGCTGAAGGTGAAGGACCTCGCCACCGGGCAGTTGCTCAGCGACACGATCACCAACGTCGAACCGAACATCATCTGGGCCGACGACAATCGCACGATCCTCTATGTCGCCAAGGAGCCGACGACGCTGCGCGGCTACAAGGTCATGGCGCACGTCCTCGGCACGCCGGTGGCGCAGGACAAGCTGCTCTACGAGGAGAAGGACGACACGTTCCAGATGGGCATCGCCCGCACGATGGACGACCGCTTCATCTGCGTCTTCGTGCAGTCGACCGTCAGTGACGAGCAGCGCTGCGCCCCTGCCGCGACCGCGCCCACCGCGTTCCAGACGATCGCGCCGCGCAAGCGCGAGCTGCGTTATTCCGCCGATCACATGGACGGCCGCTGGATCATCCGCACGAACCTGCGCCACAAGAACTATACGCTGATGACCGCCGCCGATGACGCGGTCGGCAGCGGCACCGCCGCCTGGAGAGATCTGACGCCCGCCAGCGACACCGTCTTCATCGAAAACTTCAAGCCGTTCGCCGGCTTCATCGCGATCGACCAGCGCGAAGGCGGCAATCGCATGATCCGCCTGCTGGATGCCGCGGGCAAGTCGCTCCCCGTGAAGGCGGACGAGCCCGCCTATCGCATGGCGCTCGACGTCAACGAGGAGCCCGAGACGCCGTGGGTGCGCTACACCTACGGGTCGCTCGTCACGCCGACCACCACGTACGAGGTGAACGCGAAGACGGGCGAGCGCCGCGTGCTGAAGGTCGCGCCGGTGCCCGGCTACGATCCCGCCAATTACGTCACCGAACGCGTCTGGGCGACCGCGCGGGACGGCACGAAGATCCCGGTCAGCCTGGTCTACAAGAAGGGCGTGAAGCGTGACGGCACCGCGCCGCTCTTTCAATATGCCTATGGCAGCTACGGTATCTCGATGGATCCGGCGGTCGATCCGGGCCGCATCGGCCTGCTCGATCGCGGCGTCATCTACGCCATCGCGCACATCCGCGGCGGGCAGGAAATGGGGCGCCAATGGTATGATGACGGTCATCTGCTGAACAAGAAGAACAGCTTCACCGACTTCATCGACGTCACGCGCCATCTCGTCGCGCAGAAATACGCCGCCAAGGGCCGTGTTGCCGCGATGGGCGGCTCGGCCGGCGGCCTGCTGATGGGCGGCGTCGCGAACATGGCACCGGAAGATTACAAGGTGATCGTCGCGCAGGTGCCGTTCGTTGATGTGGTGACGACGATGCTCGACGCGTCCATCCCCCTCACCACCTTCGAATATGATGAGTGGGGCAATCCGGCACAGAAGCGATATTACGAGTATATGCTCAGCTACTCGCCCTATGATCAGGTGGCGGCGAAGAACTATCCGGCAATGTACGTCGGCACCGGCCTGTGGGACAGCCAGGTGCAATATTACGAGCCGGCCAAGTGGGTCGCGCGCCTGCGTGAGAAGAAGACCGACAGCAATCCCCTGCTGTTCCGCGTGAACATGGAGGCCGGCCACGGCGGCAAGTCCGGCCGCTTCGAACGCTACCGCCAGAACGCCGAATGGGGCGCCTTCGTCCTCCAGCAGCTCGGCGCTGCGCAGTAACCGCAAGCGTCTGGCCATCACCCCGGATCGTGCCGGGGTGATGGCCTGAGCTTATTCCGCCGCCGCCCAGCGCGTCAGCAGGGTATGCGCAATGGCGTAGCTCGGCGGCGCCACGAACGGCCCGTCGCCGGCAAGCGCAGCGCGCACCTCGTCACGCGTGAACCAGCCGGCCTTTTCCAGCTCGTTCTCGTCCAACGTGATGGCGTCATCATCGGCGATGCCGACGCAGGCGATCATCAGCTGCGAGGGGAACGGCCAGGGCTGGCTCGCGACATAGCGCACGCCGGAGACGCTGACGCCTGCCTCTTCCTGGATCTCGCGCGCCACCGCTTCCTCGATCGATTCGCCCGGTTCCAGGAAGCCCGCCAGCGCCGAGTAACGCCCCGCCGGCCAGCTCGGCTGGCGGCCCAGCAATGCGCGGCCGTCATGCTCGGCGATCATGATCACCACCGGGTCGACGCGCGGGAAATGCTCGGTCCCGCAATTGCCGCACTTGCGGCCCCAGCCGGCGCGGAAGGCTTCGGTCAGCGTGCCGCAATTGGCGCAGAAGCGATGCCGCGCATTCCAGTCGAGCACCGACCGCGCCATGGCATAGGTCGCAGCCTCGCCTGCCTCCAGCTGGTCGAGCGCGCGGAACAGCGCCGGCGAGCGCAGCGGCGGCGCCGGCACCCCCTCGGGCGCCGCAGCGAAGCGCGGACGTCCGTCGTCGAAGCCGAGCAGCACGATATGCGCGTCGTCCGGCGCCTCGGTCACCATCGTCCAGCCAAGCCGGCCGTCCTCGGTGATCTCGGGATCGTAACCGTCGAGCTTCAGCAGCCGCGCCCGCCAGTCGCCCATTGCCGCGGCAAAGGCCTCGGCGTCGTTGCGATGATCGGCGACGCGGGTCAGCGTGCCACCGGTGAAGCCCGGCATCGTCTCCATCCCGCTCACTTGCCGTGCAACCGCATCGCGTCGCGCGCGAGCGCCGCAGGCACGCTCTGCCGCAGGCCCCATTTCTCGGCCGGGAAATATTGCACCATGATCGTGCCGCGCATCTTCCGCGCGGGATCAACCCAGGCGATCGTCCCCGCCGCGCCGCCCCAGCCGTACGTGCCCTTCGACGGTCCACCGTTGGGGGCATCCTCCAGATAGACCGATCCGCCCGCGCCGAACCCCATCTTGGCTGACATCGCGCCGCCAGTGCCGCCGCCGATGCCACCGAAGGCAACGCCCGGCGGCAACAGGTTGGACATCGCCAGCGCCGCCGTCTCCGGCTTCATCACCTGCTTGCCGTCCAGCGTCCCGCCGTTGCTCAGCATGTGGAGGAACCGGTCGTAGTCGCGCGCGCTCGAGACGAGGCCTGCGCCACCATAAGGGAAGCTCGGCGGCTGGAGGTAGACGGAGGTCGCTCCCGGGTCGATCGGGGTGCGATTGTCGCCCACGAACACGTAATTGGTCGACAGCCGCCCGGCCTCGCTCGCCGGCACGCTCCAATAGGTCGATGTCATGCCCAGCGGATCGAGCAGCCGTGTCTGGACGAACCGGTCGAACGGCATGCCGCTCGCCTTCTCGATCACCGCGCCCATCACGTCGAGGCCGATCGAGTAGACCCATTTCGTGCCCGGCTCCGCGATCAGCGGCACGCTCGCGACACGGTTCGCGAACTCCGCCAGCGTGGCGGGGCGTGTCGTGCGAGCCTTGGCCTCCAGCTGCGTGTTCACCTGCGCCGGCAGGATGCCCAGCCGCTCATATTCCTTCAGCAGCGGCCCCTTGGCGGAGATGTTGTAGCTCAGCCCCGCCGTGTGGGTCAGCAGGTGGCGGATCAGGATCGGGTTCTTCGCCGGCACGCTGTCCAGCGACGTGTCGGGATTGGTCAGCACCCGCATGTTGGCGAAGGCCGGGATGTACTTGCTCACGGGATCGTCGAGGCTGATCTTGCCGTCCTCCACCAGCAGCATCGCTGCCATGCCGGTGATCGGCTTCGTCATCGAATAGATGCGCCACAGGCTGTCAGGCCCCGCGGCGGGTGCATTGGCGCCATCCGCGATTCTTCCGGCGGACACGAACTGGGTGGGGAAATCACCGATGCCGAAGGCGCCGACGATGCCGGGCATCTTGTTCGACTGGACCAGGCCGTCGAACAGCGCCTGCGTTTCCGTCAGCAGCGGATTGCCACGGGGAGCCGCGGCGTTGGGCGCGGGTTGCGGGCCCGGTTGCGGCTTGGGCTGGGCCTGCCGGGCAGAGCCGACCCCCGTCGCCAGCGCCACTGCCGCCACTGTTCCGACCAGCCACTTGCCCCTCATCATTCCCTCCCTATTGCAGCCGCCGCTTTGGCGAACACCGTCGGCAATCCGGCGTCGGCGAGCTCATCAGCCGGCCACCATTCGCCATCGGCCGTCGCTGAATGCGCGTCCATCCGCGCCACGGCAAGCGCGAGTTCCAACGTAAAGTGCGTGAATCCATGGGCGACAATTTGGTTCAGCATCACCCAATCGACCGCTGCCGGCGCGCCGCTGAGCCCCGGCTGGCTCTCCTCCCACGGCCCGGTCGGCAGCGCGCGCATCCCGCCGAGCAGGCCCTTCGCCGGCCGCCGCACCAGCAGCACGTCGCGCCTGCCGCCCACACCCTCGCGCTCCAGCCAGAAGATCGTCCCGAACCGCGCCGGCCGCGGTTTCTTTGCCGGCTTGACCGGGAATGCCTCTTCCTCCCCCGCCGCGTGTGCCGCGCAGTCCGCCGCCAGCGGGCAGAGCAGGCATTTCGGGCGCTTGGGCGTGCAGATCGCGGAGCCCAGGTCCATCATGGCTTGCGCGAAATCGCCCGCCCGCGCGTCCGGCGTCACCGTCTCCGCCGCGGCGCGCACGGCACGCTTCCCGGCTGCCCGGAACAACCGCGCCACCACGCGTTCGACATTGGCGTCGATCACCACTGCGCGTCGCCCGAAGGCGATCGCCGCCACGGCCGCCGCGGTGTAATCGCCAAGCCCCGGCAGGGCGCGTAGCGCCTCCTCGGTATCGGGCAGCGCGCCGCCATGGTCGGTCGCGATCGCGCGGGCGGCGCGCACCAGGTTGCGGGCCCGGGCGTAATAGCCAAGCCCCGCCCAGGCGGCCATCACTTCCGCCTCGTCCGCCGCGGCGAGGCTCGCCGCATCCGGCCAGCGCGCCACCCACGCCTCGAATCGCGGGCGCACCGTCGCCACGGTCGTCTGCTGCAGCATCACTTCGGAAAGCCACACGCGGTAGGGATCGGCGCGCTCGCCCGGCAGCGCGCGCCACGGCAGCGTCCGACGATGACGATCGTACCAATCGAGCAGGGTTAGGGCGATCGAGCGCTTGGCGTCCACGCCCCGGCTATGGCATGGAGCGCCGGATGAGCAAGCGCGCCGGCGCCCCCCCGAAACAGGAACCCGCGCGGTCGAACCGCTCGCGCCAGGTGTCCGAACTGCTGCCCAGCGTCGGCGGGGCGGCATTCCGGCGCTTCGGCTTCATTCAATCCTCGATCGTCACGCGCTGGCCGGAGATCGTCGGCGAGAAGCTGGCCGCCGCCAGTTCGCCCGAATCGATCAAATTCCCGATGGGGAAGAAGCAGGACGGCACCCTCACCCTCGTCGCGCGCAGCGCGCATGCGGTGATGATCCAGCACGTCGTGCCCGAGATCATGGAGCGGGTGAACCGCTTCTTCGGCTATCCCGCCGTCGCCAAGGTCGCGATCCGCCAGGGCGATGTCGCCCCCCGCCCCAAGCCCCGCGTCGTGCCGGAAGCGCGGCCCGTCCCGGCCGAGCTTGGCCACAGCCTGAAGACCATCGCCGATCCCGAACTCAAGGCCGTGCTGGAGGCGCTTGCCGCCGGCATCGGCGCCAGCAGCGGACTGCCAACAATCAGATGAAGAAGTTCCTCGCGCTCGCCGCGCCCATGCTCCTTGGTGCGCTCGCCGTCCCCTTCGCCGCGCCGCTGGTGGCCGCCCCGCAAAAGCCGTGGACTGCGGTCGCGACGCCGGCGCCGCAGGGCAGCTATGTCATCGGCAATCCCAAGGCGAAGGTGAAGCTGATCGAATACGTCAGCTACACCTGCCCCCATTGCGGCCATTTCGCGCGCGACTCGGCGGCGGTGCTGAAGGGCAAGATGATCGCGTCGGGCTCGACCAGCCTCGAAGTGCGCAACTCGATCCATGACCGCTACGATCTGATCGCCGCGACGCTCGCGCGCTGCTCGGGGCCCGCCGTGTTCCCCAAGATGCACGAATTGCTGTACGCCCGGCAGGACGAATGGCTGAACAAGGCGGTCGCATTCGATGCGGCGAGCGGCCAGTCGCCGGCGGGCAATACCCAGGGCGAAAAGATGCGCACGCTCGCGAACGGCGCCGGCCTCACCGACATCGCCAAGGCTGCCGGCATGACGGACGCTGCGATCAACGCCTGCTTCGCCACGGAGGCGAACCTCGCCAAGACGCTTCAGGTGGCGCAGGCGCTGCAGGGCAAGATCAACGCCACGCCCACCTTCGAACTGAACGGCAAGCTGATCGAGCGCACCGACTGGGCCGCGCTCGAACCCATGCTGCGCGCTGCCGGCGCGCGCTGATCCGGCCCCGGCCGACGACTGACGTGATCTGAACGGAGTAGAAGAATGAAGCTGCGTACCGCCGCCACCGCCCCGATCCTCGGGCTCGCGCTCGCGATGCTCGCCGCCTGCGGCGACAACAGCGGCAATTCGACCTCCGCGCCCGCCAATTCGATTGCCGCGACGCCGGCGCCCGCGGGTCAGGACTGGACCCAGGTGGTCAGCAAGACGGCGGACGGCGGCTTCGTCATGGGCAATCCCAACGCCCCGCTGAAGCTTGTCGAATACGGCTCGCGCACCTGCCCCACCTGCGGCAACTTCGGCCGCACCGGCACGCGCCCGCTCGAGGACAATTACATCAAGAGCGGCAAGGTCTCTTACGAGTTCCGCGATTTCCTCGTCCACGCGCCTGACCTTGGCGTCGCGCTGATCGGCCAGTGCGCCGGCGAAGGGCCGTTCTTCGGCATGCTCGAACAGATGTTCGTCGATCAGGACCAGTTCCTCTCCAAGCTCGAGACGGTCCCGGCCGATTTCCAGCAGCGCCTCCAGGGCATGAGCCCGGCACAACAGGCCACCGCCTGGGTCGAGTATCTCGGCGTGATCGATTGGGCGAAGCAGCGCGGCCTCACCGAGCAGCAGGCACGCCAGTGCCTTGCGGACCCCGCCCGTATCGAGGCGGTCGCCAAGGTCTCCGAAACCGCGATGCGCGACAAGGACGTCACCGGCACGCCGACCTTCATCCTGAACGGCGAAAAGCTCAACGCCGCCAGCTGGCCGCAGGTTGAGGAAGCGCTGAAGAACGCCGGCGCCTGACCTGCCGTCAGCGGCCCGCCACAGCCGCTCGATCTGAGGCTGCCCGAAGGCCATGTCACTGCGCGTCCTGCCCGTGACATGGCCTTCGGCGCGCTCGAGGCGAACGGGCGCGCTTTCCGCCTCTTGCGCTCGTTCGCCAACCGCGTCTTGATACCTCACCCGTGCAGATCAAGCGCCTCCGCCTCTCCGGCTTCAAGAGCTTCGTCGATCCTGCCGATCTGCGCATCGAGCCGGGGCTGACCGGCGTCGTCGGCCCCAACGGCTGCGGCAAGTCCAACCTGCTCGAAGCATTGCGCTGGACGATGGGCGAGAACAGCGCGAAATCGATGCGCGGCGCGGGCATGGAAGACGTGATCTTCGCCGGCACCGCCACGCGCCCGGCGCGCGACTTCGCCGAAGTGTCCCTGCTTGCCGAAGTGAACGGCGCCGAGACCGAGATCGTCCGCCGCATCGAGCGCGGCGCCGGCAGCGCCTACCGTATCGACGGCAAGGACGTGCGCGCGAAGGACGTGTCGCTGCTCTTCGCCGATGCCGCGACCGGCGCCCACTCGCCGGCGCTCGTCAGCCAGGGCCGCATCAGCGCGGTCATTGCGGCCAGGCCGACCGACCGCCGCGCCATGCTGGAGGAAGCGGCCGGGATCGCTGGCCTCCATGTCCGCCGCCGCGATGCCGAGCAGAAACTGCGCGCAACCGAGGCGAACCTCGAACGTCTCGACGAGGTCATCGCCGACCAGGAAGCGCGCGCTGCCGCGCTTCGCCGCCAGGCCCGCCAGGCGGAAAAGTACCGCCTCCTCTCCACTCAGATCCGCGTTGCAGAGGCGCGGATGATCTTCGCGCGCTGGCGCGATGCCGCCGCCGCTGCGGACGCAGCAAAGGCCGAAGCGGCGGCGGCCGAAACTCGCGTCGCCGGGGCGGCGGAGGCCCAGCGCGCCGCCGCAGCCTATCAGGCGCAGGCAACGGACAAGCTGGCCACCGCGCGCGCTGCCGCGCTGGAAGCGCGCGACAGAAGCGGTGAACTCGCCCACCAACTCGCGGGCCTGCGCGCCGAGGAACAGGCCGCCCGTCGCCGCCTCGCCGAACTGGCGCAGGCCGCCGCGCGTATCGCCGACGATCGAACACGCGAGGGCGCGCTCGCCAACGACGCCGCCGAAGCGCTCGCCCGGCTCGATGCCGAGCGCAAGTCGCTCGAGGCCGCCATCGCCGGTGCCGCGACCGACCTGCCGGCTCGTGAGGCCGCACTCGCGGAAGCCGAACGCCTTGCCCGCGACGCCGAAGTCGCGCTCGCCCAGGCCCTCGCCCGCCAGGCCGCCGAAGCGGCCGACGCCCGCGTCGCGCACGCCGCCGCCACTGCCGCCCGAACCCGCCTCGACCGGGCAGAGCGGGAGGCGGCACAAGTCGCGCAGCAGCTCGCCGCGCTCGGTGACGCCGCACCGCTCGAGCGCGACCGCGACACAGCCGCCGCCACGCTTGCCGCCGCCCTCGAGGAGGCCGACGCCGCACGCGCCGCCCAGGCCGAGGCAGAGGCCAATGAACGCACCGCCCTCGCCGCGAGAGACGCAGCGCAAGCCACGCGCGCCGCCGCTCGCGCGGATCTCGCCGCACTCGACAGCGAGGCCACGGCGCTCCGCCGCGCCACCGAACGCAAGGGCCGCGACCGCCTGCTCGATCATGTCCGCGCCGCCCCCGGCTATGAACGCGCGCTCGCCGCGGCATTGGGCGATGACCTCGAGATCGGCGTCGATCAGCAAGCCAACGCCTATTGGTCGGATATCCACGCCTCCGCAGATGCAGGTGCCGGCGCTCCGCCCGACCGCCTCATCCATCACGTTACCGCGCCGCCGCTCCTTGGCCCCCGCCTCGCGCACATCATCGTCCTCGACACCGACGATCAGCGCACCCTCGCGCCCGGCGAACGCCTCGTCACCCGGACCGGCCAGCTCCGCCGCTGGGACGGTTATGTCGCGAAACAAGGCGGCGCCGCGGCTGCCGAGCGGCTCGAACGCCTCAACCGCCTCGCCGCGATCGACGAAGCGCTCCCCGCTGCCCGCGAGAGCGTGGCAGTGGCCGAAGCCGATCTTGCCGGCGAGGAAGCGACGATCGCCTCTGCCCGCACGGCTGCGCGCACCGCGCGCGAGCAGCTCGCCCGCGCCGATGCGACGGCACGCGACGCACGTACCCGGCAGGACCGCGCCGCCGCCCAGATCGAGCGGCTCGCCGGGCTGCGTGCCGACCTCGACGCCCGCGCTGCGCGGACCGCAGCCGAACGGGACGAAGCCGCGCGCGACCATGAAACCGCCGCCACGGCTCTCACGGCGCTGCCCGATACCAGCGCCACCCCCGCCACCGTCATTACCCTCCAGCGCGAGGCGGAGCACCGCCGCGCCGCCGTTGCCGAGGCGCGCGCCGCCCGCACCGCCATCGAACGCGCCGCGGAGGACGCCCGCACCCGCCTCGCCGCCGCCCAGGCCGATGTGAAAAGCTGGCGCGCCCGCGCCGGGGACGCCGCCCGGCGAATTGCCGACATGGGCAAGCGCGAGGCGGAGATCACCGCCGAGACCGCCGCGATCGCCGCCCGCCCCGACGAACTCGCCGGAGCGATCGCCGAGGCCGCCGCCGCACATGGCTCCGCGCGTAAAGCTGCCGACGATCTCGCCGCCGCCGAACGCGCCGCCGAGGCCGCGCTACGGCAAAGCGAGGAGACCGCCCGCGGCGCCGGCGAAACGCTCGCCGAGGCGCGCGAGGCCCGTGCCGGTGCCGCCGCGCGGGCTGAAAGCCAGGAGCTTCGTCGCGTCGAGTTCGGCCGAGTCTCGGGCGAACGCTTCGCATGCCCTGCCCCCGTCCTCCCGGAAAAGGTCGGCTTCGACAGCGCCGAGGTGGGCTCCCCGCAAGATGAGGCCGCCGCGCACGACAAGCTCGTCCGTGACCGCGAGCGAATCGGGCCGGTCAATCTCGTCGCCGAACAGGAACTGGCGGAGCTCGAGGCCGGCGCCAGCGGCAACGCCGCGGAGCGCGAGGAGCTTGGTCAGGCGGTAAGTCGCCTGCGCGGGTCGATCGGTACGCTGAACCGCGAAGGGCGCCAGCGCCTCCTTGCCGCGTTCGAGGCGGTGAACGGTCACTTCCGGCGCCTCTTCACCACCCTTTTCAACGGCGGCCAGGCGCATCTCGAACTGGTCGATTCGGACGATCCGCTCGAGGCCGGGCTGGAGATCATGGCGCAGCCGCCCGGTAAGCGGCTCCAGTCGCTCACGCTTCTGTCCGGCGGCGAACAGGCGCTGACGGCGGTCGCGCTGATCTTCGGCCTGTTCCTCACCAATCCAGCGCCGATCTGCGTCCTCGACGAAGTCGATGCCCCGCTCGACGACGCCAATATCGAGCGCTTCTGCGACCTCCTTGATCGCATGAGCCGCGAAACGGAGACCCGCTACCTCATCGTCACCCACAATGCCGTCACGATGAGCCGCATGCACCGCCTGTTCGGCGTCACCATGATCGAGCGCGGCGTCAGCCGTTTGGTCTCGGTCGACCTTCAGGCAGCGGAGACATTGCTGGCGGCGGAGTGAGTGCCTGCTCCACCAGCCAAGCTGGCGCCGGGCTGCGCACCGCATCCACGATGATCCACAGCATCGCCGCCGCCCGGAACGCCGCTGCCACCGCGATATGGCCCTGCGTCACCCCCATGCCGGCGGCGCCGGGCGAGGCGAAGAACCAGAACTCCGCCCAGTACGCCGCGAGATCGCCAAGCACGAACCACGCGACGGGCCATAGCCGGCGCGAGGTCAGCAGCAGGAAGGGATAGAGCCACAAGTCGAATTGCGGCGAATAGACCTTGTTGGTCAGCAGGAACCAGGCGAGCACCGGGGTGAACAGCACCCAGGACGTGTCGCCATGCCGGCGCCATCCGAGCACGATGATCGCCGCCGCGCCGCCGGCGAAGACCAGGAATGAGCCAAGGTTGCGCGTCGCGACATCGGTCCACCACCAGCCCTGCACACTCATGATCTCCCACACCGATGCCGCCGTGCCGCTGCGCGCCTGGCTGAAAGTGTAGAATTCAGCCCAGCGCTCGAAGGCGCGAAGCGCGATCGGCAAATTCAGCGCGCCCCAAAACAGGATCGCGATCGCCGCCAGCCCGGCCGCCGAAAGAATTCGAAGCCGCCAGTCCCAGCCACGTCGGAACAGCGCCCCCAGCCCCAGCAGCGGCAGCAGCAGCACCGGGAACAGCTTTGCCGCCGTCCCGATCGCCGCCAGCGCGGCGCTGCTCGCCGCTTCTCCGCGCCGTGCCGCAAGGAACGCTGCGACCGCCAGCGCCACGGCCAGCATGTCCCAATTGTGGCCCAGGTACAGCACGAGCGGCGGCGCGCCGGCCCACCACCATCGCCGCTTCAGCGGCACCCCGGCCCGCTCCATCATCCGCAGCACGGCGAAGGCAAGCGCCGCATTGACGATCGAGACGACCAGCAGGAAATCGAATGCGTCGCCGCGCGCGCCGCCGATGCTGCGCACCATCAGCCCTTCCAGCCAGATCAGCGCGCCGGTCAGCACCGGATATTCGATCCGCGCCTCGATGTACGGCAACTGCCCAGCCGCCACCCCGCGCGATCGCCAGAAGGGCACCGCATCGGAATAACAGCCAGTCAGATACTGCTCGTCACCCAGCCAGATCGCCCCGCAATGCGCCTTGAACCACCAGCCGGCGAGGCAGGTCAGCGCGAGCAGCAGGTAAGGCCCGGGATGATCGACGCGCAGCAATCGCATGGCCGACGGCATAAGCGCGGAATGTGACACGGTCGACAAGCCATACAGAAGAACTTATAGAGAACAAATGGCGCAACTCGATGTCAGTCAGAAGCTGGAAATCCTTGCGGATGCAGCGAAATATGATGCGTCCTGCGCCTCATCCGGCACCACCAAGCGCAACTCGCGCGACGGCAAGGGCATCGGCTCGACGGAGGGCATGGGCATTTGCCACGCTTATGCGCCGGACGGCCGTTGCATCAGTTTGCTCAAGATCCTGCTGACCAACAGCTGCATCTTCGACTGCCATTATTGCATCAACCGCAAGAGCTCGAACGTCCGGCGCGCGCGCTTCACCGCGAAAGAGGTCGTGAACCTCACCCTCTCCTTCTACCGCCGCAATTACATCGAGGGGCTGTTTCTTTCGTCCGGCATCATCGGCTCATCCAATTACACGATGGAGCAGCTGGTGGAGGTCGCCCGCTCGCTGCGCGAGGATCACCATTTCCGCGGCTATATCCACCTGAAGACGATCCCCGACGCCGATCCGGAGCTGATCCATCAGGCCGGTCTTTACGCCGATCGCATGTCGATCAACGTCGAGCTACCCACCGTCAGCGGGTTGAAGCGGCTCGCACCGGAAAAGGACAATGGTCGCATCGAAGGGGCGATGAAGGGGCTGAAATCCTCGATCCTCGACACGCGCGACGCGAAGCAGCGGTATAAGTCCGCCCCCACCTTCGCCCCGGCCGGGCAGTCGACGCAGATGATCGTCGGTGCCGATGCGGCAACCGACGGCGATATCGTCACCAAGGCGGCGACGCTCTACGATCGTTTCGATCTTCGCCGCGTCTATTATTCCGCCTTCAGCCCGATCCCGGACGCCTCCTCCGTGCTCCCGCTGCAGCGCCCGCCGCTGATGCGCGAACACCGGCTCTACCAGTCGGACTGGCTGATGCGCTTCTACGGCTTCCAGCCCAAGGAAGTGGTCGCCGCGGCAGATGACGCCACCGGGATGCTCCCGCTCGATATCGATCCCAAGCTCGCCTGGGCGCTGAAGTTTCGTAACAGCTTCCCGGTCGATGTGAACCGTGCCCCGCGCGAACTGTTGCTGCGCGTGCCGGGCCTCGGCACCAAGGCGGTGGCGAACATCCTCACCAGCCGCCGCTGGCGCCGCCTGCGGCTTGATGACGTCGCCCGGCTCACCGTCTCGATCGCCAAGATCCGCCCGTTCATCGTCACCGCCGATTGGCGCCCGGTCTCGCTTACCGACAAGGCGGATCTCAAGCAGCTCGTCTCGCCGCGCAAGCAGCAGCGTCAGCTGGAGCTCTTCGCCGCCTGATCCGCCTTGCCGTAGGCGCTCAGCCGCCGGCGCGCGACGTGACGTTAGCCGTATTCTCCGCCTGCCGCGCGCTCAGCAGCATGGCGCAATTGCGCTCCGCGGTCGCCCGCACGCGTTCCAGCTGCTCCGCGGCATATTGCGCATCCATCCCCGGCACGACCGAGTCGATCCGGATGTGCTCGGCACGGGTCATCCCCAGCCCCTGCCACAGATAGGCGTCGAAGATCTCGCGCAGCGATCCCACTTGTCCCTTCTCGTGCAGCCAGGCGAGCGACGTGCCCGAGGTGCTGAACGATAGCAGCGGCTTGCCCTTCACCGCGGGATGGCCGGACTGCTGCTGCACGTCGCGATAGCTGTAGTTCGAGCCAAGGACGCGATCGACATAGCCCTTGAGGATCGCCGGCGGCAGCGCGAACCAGATCGGATAGACCAGCACCACGATCTGCGCCGATTGCAGCAGCTCCAGCTCCGCCGCGACGTCTGGCGCAGGATGCGCCTCGCCGTCCGGGGACGGGCGCTCCTCGTCGCGCAGCACGGGATCGAAACCCATGGCATACAGGTCGCGCACGATCACTTCCTGGTGGAAGCTCTCGGCCGTCTCGACATAGCGGTCGACGATCTGGCCGTCGAAGCTGTCCCGGCGCGGATTGGCGAAGACCAGGTGATGGCGGATCGCCGGCAGGGCCGGTTTGGTCATGATCTCAACTCCGTGGTTCGTGTTCCCCGCCGGTCTAGCATGGTCGCGAGGCGGAAACGAACCTTGGTCGCGGCTTTCAGGACGCTGCCGGCGCTACGTCGGCCGCCTCGCGCCGCAGCCGCGCCGCCGATCGCGCGCCGCGCACCGTATCCCAGGCGAAGGCCGCGCACCCCGTCCAGATCAGCGCAAAAACGATGAGGTGCAGCGGCCGCAGCGGCTCCCCGAACACCGCCACTGCGACGATGAACTGCAGCGTCGGCGCGACATATTGGAGCAGCGCCAGCGTCGAATAAGGGAGCAGCCGCGCCGCGGCGGCGAACATCAGCAGCGGCAGGGCGGTGAAGGCACCCAGCAGGATCAGGAGCGCGTCGGTGCTCAGCGACGCACCGAAAGCCCCTGCCCCTTCTGCGCCGAGTATCAGCACATAGGCAAGCGACGGCGGCGCCAGCAGCACCGTCTCCACCAGCAGCCCGCCGAGCGAATCGATCGCCACCACCTTGCGCGCCAGTCCGTAGAGGCCGAACGTCGCCGCCAAGGACAGCGATATCCACAAGGTGTCGAGCGCGACGAACGCCATGGCAAGCACGCCCGCGGTGGCCAGCCCGATCGCCACCCCCTGCCATTTGCGCAGCCGCTCCTTCAGCACGATCACGCCGAGCGCCACGTTCAGCAGCGGATTGATGAAGTAACCAAGGCTGCCGGCCAGCGTGTGCCCGGCATTCACCGCCCAGATATAGATCAGCCAGTTCACGCCGATCAGCGCCGCGCTGATCACCAGGATGCCCAGCGTGCGCCGGTTGATCGCCGCGCGGATCGCCTCCCAGCGCCGCATCACGGTCACCACCACCATCAGCAGCACCAGCGACCAGATCACGCGATGCGCAAGCACCTCGATCGCTGGCACGCTTTTCAGCAGCCGGAAGTACAGCGGCAGGACACCCCAGAAGGTATAGGCGCCCAGCCCCAGCAGCAGGCCGCCGCGGGCGGAAGTCTCCGTCACGGGCGCCGACCGATCGTCAGCGTTCGCTCAGGTAGTAACGGTCGATCGCCGACAGATCATCCGCCAGCTCATAGACGATCGGCTGGCCGGTCGGGATCTCCAGGCTGGTAATCTCGTCGTCGGGAATATTCGACAGATGCTTCACCAGCGCGCGCAGCGAATTGCCGTGGGCGGAGATCAGCACGCGCTGCCCGTCCTTCAGCGCCGGCGCGATGCGCTCCTCCCAATAGGGCAGCACGCGTGCGATCGTGTCCTTCAGGCTCTCCGTCGCGGGCACGTCGATCCCGGCATAGCGGCGGTCGTTGGTCAGGTCGTACGGCCCGCCCGCTTCGGCCGCCGGCGGCGGGATGTCGAAGCTGCGGCGCCAAATATGCACCTGCTCCTCGCCATGCTTTGCCGCGGTCTCCGCCTTGTTGAGGCCGGTCAGCCCGCCGTAGTGGCGCTCGTTCAGCCGCCAGTGCTTCTCAGTCGGCAGCCACAGCCGGCCCATCGCCTCGAGCGCCAGGTTCAGCGTCTTGATCGCGCGGGTCTGCAGCGAGGTGAAGGTCAGGTCGAAATCGAGGCCCTTGGCCGCCATCAGTTCGCCCGCCGCCTTGGCTTCGGCGGCGCCCTTCTCGGTCACATCCACGTCCCACCAGCCGGTGAAACGGTTCTCGAGGTTCCAGGCGGACTGGCCGTGGCGGATCAGGACGAGAGTTGGCATGCCGGCTCCTTGCGGTGGTCGGATGCGGTCTGTAGCGGCTTGGCGCGCACGAGCAACACGGGAGAGCTACGATGGCAATCGTTCGACAGACGCTGGTGTATGACGGCCCCGGCGGCCCGTTCGAAGGCGTGATCGCCTGGGAAGACGAAGTGGAAACGCCGCGCCCCGGCGTGCTCGTCTGCCCCAACATCCTGGGCCAGAAGGAATCGGACAATCAGAAGGCGGAGGATCTCGCAAAGCTCGGCTACGTCGCACTCGCCTGCGACGTCTATGGCCAGGGCAAGCGCAAGACGCGCGAGAGCGAGAACGTCCCTGAATATATGAACCTGCTCGATGCCGATCGCGGCCTGCTGCGCGATCGGCTTGCCGCCTCGCTGGAGGCGCTGCGCAGCTTTTCGGCGGTCGATCCGACGAAGCTTGCCGCAGTGGGCTTCTGCTTCGGCGGCAAATGCGTGCTGGACATGGCGCGCGCCGGTCTGCCGATCCTCGGCGGCGTCAGCTTCCACGGCGTCTATGATCGGCCGGATTACGCCAATGTCTCGCCGATCGAGGCGAAGCTACTCGTCTGCCACGGCTGGGAAGATCCGCTCTGCCCGCCCGATGCGATGGTCGGGCTTGGCCGTGAATTGACTGAGGGCAAGGCCGATTGGCAGATCCACGCCTACGGCAATGCCGGCCACGCCTTCACCGATGCCGCGCTGGTCAAGCCAGCCGCACCGGGCGTCGCCTATGACGAGCGCGCCGATCGCCGCAGCTGGAAGGCGATGAGCGACTTCCTTGCCGAACTCTTCGTCTGATCCGGCAGCCCTAAAGAAAAAAGCGGGAACCTGGTTTGAACCCGGGCTCCCGCTTTCTCTGTCACTTAGGGTGATCGGCCGGCGCTATTCCGCCGCCTCCGGCACACCCCCGGCCACGTCGGTGTCATCGTCGCGAACATCGCCCGGCAGCGCCCAGTGGAGATCGTGCTTTCCCAGCACACGGCCGTCATGGCTCAGCACCGCGACCTGCTGCACGGGGCGATAGTCGCGCGCGTCGACCAGTACCGGGAAGGCCGGGCAGCCGGTCTCCCAGCGCTCACCCCATTGGCGGAGCGCCACCATCGTCGGCAGCAGCGCATACCCCTTGTCGGTCAGGCAATAGGCGATCTTCCGCCGATCTTCCGGCAGGGATCTGCGTTCCATGATGCCATGTTCGACGAACCGGGCCAGTCGATTGGCCAGGATGTTGCGGGCAATGCCGAGTTCGGACTGGAACTCCTCGAAATGCTGCAGTCCGTTGAAGGCGGCGCGCAGGATCAGGAAGGCCCAGCGCTCACCCATCGACTCGAGCGCCGCCGGCAGGCTGCATTCGTTCAGTGGCTCGCGCAGCTCACCCATGAAATTTCCTCTTCAATCTCAACGTACCGCATCACCTCTACTAACCGAATAGAAAATAAAGGTTGCTCAATGCAACTCGCAACTGCGAGTTTTCTCTTGCAACTCGCATCTGCAGCATCTAGGTAGCGATCAGCAACTTACTCTCCGGAGGCACATCATGATTCGCGTTATCGCCAAGTCCATTCTTGCGTCCGCTGCTCTGCTCGCTGCCGCCGGTGTTTCGGCTCAGCCGTCGTCCGGCGCCTATGTCGCCACCCCGGTCAACGCACCCGCCAAGTCGGTGCTGATGACCCGCGACACCGCCTGGAACGTCCGCGACGGCGCCTTCGTCACGGTCAATGCACCGATGCGCGAAATGGCGGCTTGCCAGCTCGTCGCCCGCAGCGCGGGCCAGCTCTCGGGCTTCGTCGCCAACGGCAAGGCGTTCGATACGGCGCAACTCGACGCATGCAACGCCAAGGCGAAGGGCATCAAGACCGTCGTCGCCAAGACGGACGCGACGGCCGTTCCCGCCAACTGATCGGCACTCCCGCCGGTAAACGAGAAGGGCCCGCGCTCTGGTCAGCGCGGGCTCTTTTTGTTGCCTGTGGCGCTCGGCCCACAGGCTTTTCTGTTGCATTGCAAGGGGCAGCGGCCCCAAATCTGATCCGTGCTGCGTCAATATGAACTTGTAGACCGGGTCCTTGAGTATGACCCTGATGCCGATGAGGCGCTGCTGAACCGCGCCTATGTGTTCTCGGTCAATGCCCATGGCACGCAGAAACGTGCGAGCGGCGATCCCTATTTCAGCCACCCGATCGAGGTGGCCGGCATCCTGACCGAGCTTCACCTCGATGACGAGACAATCGCCACCGCGATCCTCCACGATACCGTCGAGGATACGGTCGCCACGACCGAGCAGATCGAGCAATTGTTCGGCGGCAACGTCGCGCGGCTGGTCGATGGCGTTACCAAACTGTCGAAGATCGAGGCGCAGACGGAGAGCGAGCGCGCCGCGGAAAACCTTCGCAAGTTCCTGCTCGCCATGTCCGGTGACATCCGCGTGCTGCTGGTCAAGCTCGCGGACCGGCTGCACAACATGCGCACGCTCCACCACATCAAGAACCCGGACAAGCGCAAGCGCATCGCGCGCGAGACGATGGATATCTACGCCCCGCTCGCCGAGCGGATCGGCATGTACGAGTTCATGAAGGAGATGCAGACGCTCGCCTTCCAGCAACTCGAGCCGGAGGCATACGAATCGATCACGCGTCGGCTGGAACAGCTTCAGGCCGGCGGCGGAGACCGGATCGAGAAGATCAAGCAGGGCTTGAAGGACCTGCTCGCCCGCAGCGGCATCGACGCGGAAGTCTCGGGCCGCGAGAAGCATCCCTACAGCATCTGGCGCAAGATGCAGGAACGGCACATCAGCTTCGAGCAGCTGTCCGACATCATGGCCTTCCGCGCCATCGTGAAGGACGAGGACCAATGCTATGCCGCGCTCGGGCACATTCACCGGCGATGGCCGATGGTCCCGGGGCGGTTCAAGGATTACATCTCGACGCCCAAGCGCAACGGCTATCGTTCGCTGCACACCACCGTCATCCACAACGAGAATCAGCGCGTCGAAATCCAGATCCGCAGCGAGGAAATGCATGCGGAGGCGGAATTCGGCCTCGCCGCGCATTGGGCGTACAAGCAGGGCGAGAAGGCGAGCCCGCAGGCACAGCAGAGCTGGATCGCTGACCTCGTCGAGATCCTCGACACTGCCGGCAGCCCCGAGGAGCTGCTCGAGCACACCCGCATGGCGATGTACCAGGATCGCATCTTCGCCTTCACGCCGAAGGGGGAATTGATCCAGTTGCCCAAAGGCGCGACGCCGATCGACTTTGCCTATGCCGTCCACACCGATCTTGGCGATCAGGCGGTCGGGGCGAAGGTGAACGGCCGCGTCGTGCCGCTGCGCACGGTGATCGAGAATGGTGACCAGGTGCAGGTTCTGCGCTCGCAGGCGCAGGTGCCGCAGCCCAATTGGCTGAACTTCGCCATTACCGGCAAGGCACGCGCCGCGATCCGCCGCCACCTTCGCCAGGTGGAGCGCGATCAGACCGTGGCGCTCGGCCGCAAGCTCTACGACGATATCGTCAGCCGCCTTCCCGCTCCGCTTGCGCAGGATGCGCTGAAGGAAGCGCTGAAGCGCCTGAAGATGCCGGACGAGAACGTGCTGATGCAGGCGATCGCCCGCCGCACGCTCACCGATGCGCAGGTGATGGAGGCGCTGATGCCGGGCTCGGCCGGCGCCGATGTCGCGCATGCGCCGCCGCAATCCTCGGCGATCTCGATCGAAGGCCTGGCGCCCGGCGTCGCCTACGAGCTTGGCGAATGCTGTCACCCGGTGCCCGGCGACCGCATTGTCGGCCTGCGCCGGCCGGACGCTTCGATCGAGGTCCATGCGATCACGTGTTCGACGCTTGCCGAACTTGCCGAACGCTCCGACGAGGAAACCGACTGGATCGACGTTCAGTGGGGCGACAAGACCGAAGGCGCCACGGCCCGCATCGCGGTCGAGATCAAGAACGAGCCGGGCGCGCTCGGCGTGCTCGCCACGATCATCGGCCAGCACAAGGCGAACATCATCAACCTGCGGCTCGATACCCGCGACACGCAGTTCCACACCAACATCATCGATGTGGAAGTGCACGACGCCCACCAGTTGATGCGCCTCCTCGCCGCGCTTCGCGCAGTGGACGCGATCAACGCCGCCGAACGCGTCTGATCCACGCGGCGGGCTGCTGTCCCACGCCTTGCCCGCCAGGCTATCTCGTTGATGCGCCGAGGGCACGATCCGCACACGAAAAGAAGTCGGTCGTTCCACTTGCGGCATTATTGCTGCCCTGCTTAGAACCGCGGCGTCACTTAACGAAAGGCTCAAGCCCTTGGATCGCCGTCGCTTCCTCGCCTCTGCCAGCGCCGCCTCTGCCTTCGCGCTCCTGCCCGAAGCGCTCCGGGCGCAGACCAATGCCACGCCGGCAAATCCCGCTGACGCCCGTTTGAATGCCATTTTCGACCAGATTTTCGCAAAGACGCTCCAGCGTTCACCGGAATTGGCCACCTCCTTGGGCATGGACAAGGGCCCGAACGCCCGCCTGAAGCACCTCCTGTCCGACGATTCGCCCGCCGCAAAGGCGCGCAATCATGCAGAGCTGAAGCAGTCGATCGCCACGATCCGCGCCTTCGATCCTGCCCCCCTCTCGCCCCGCTCGAAGCTTGATCGCGAGGTGATCCTCTATTCACTCGAGAGCCGCGCGCTCCCCCGCGACAAGTTCAACCTCGATGGCGTGCAGCGCCCCTTCACCATCACCCAGCAGGCGGGCGCCTATTTCTCTGGGCCTGACTTCCTGAACTCGGCGCACACGATCAACAATGCAGAGGATTGCGAAGCCTACATCAGCCGCCTGTCCGCCTTCGCGAACAGCCTCGATCAGGACAGCGCGCAGCAGAAGGAAGAGGCCGCGCGCGGCTATCTCGCGCCTGATTTCTCGCTCGATCTCGCGCTCGGCCAGATGGCGAAGCTGCGCTCGCCAGCGCCCGCCGAGAACGGCCTTGCACAGTCCGTCGCAAAGCGCGCCGCCGCGAAGAACATCCCGGGCGACTGGCAGGGCCGCGCCGCGAAGATTGTCGAGACGCAGGTCTACCCCGCGCTCGATCGCCAGATCGCGCTGGTGAAGGCCCTTCGCGCAAAGGCGCGCAGCTCGGCCGGCATCTGGGATATCCCGCGGGGCGACGAGATCTACGCCGCCGCACTCGAGCAGGCGACCACCACCAAGTACACGCCGGAAGAGGTCCACAAGATGGGCCTCGAGCAGGTTGCGGACATCAGCGCGCAACTCGATGCGATCCTGCGCAAGCAGGGCCTGACCAGCGGCAGCGTCGCCGAGCGCCTCAACATCCTCAACGTTCGTGCCGACCAGCTCTATCCCGATACCGCCGAGGGCCGCGCTGAGCTGATCAAGAGCCTGAACGACGGCAATGCCGCGCTGACGGCGAAGCTCAGCCAGGCCTTCCTCAATCCGCCGAGCGAACCGCTCGATATCCGCGCAGTGCCGGTGGAAATCCAGGACGGCGCATCGAATGGTTATTACAATCGCGCCGCACTCGATGGGTCGCGCCCGGCAATCTACTGGATCAACCTCAAGAGCGTCGGCGATTGGCCGAAGTACTCGCTGCCCAGCCTCACCTACCATGAAGGGGTGCCGGGCCATCACCTGCAGATCTCGATCGGGCAGAAGGCGAAGCAGCCGTTGCTGCGCAACCTATCCTTCTTCAGCGCCTATTCGGAGGGCTGGGCGCTTTATGCCGAAAGCGTAGCGGACGAACTCGGCGGCTATGCCGACGAGCTGGAACGCGCCGGCTTCCTGCAGAGCTACCTCTTCCGCGCCGCGCGCCTCGTGATAGACACGGGTCTCCACACCAAGAAGTGGACCCGCGATCAGGCAACCGACTACATGGTCCAGACGGTCGGCTTCGCCCGCCCGCGCTCGCAGCGCGAGGTCGAGCGTTACTGCACGATGCCTGGCCAGGCCTGCAGCTACAAGGTCGGCCACGCTGCGTGGGTTCGCGCCCGCGAAACGGCGCAGAAGATCCGCGGAGACAAATTCGATCTGAAGCAGTTCCACGAAGTGCTTCAATATGGCGCCGTGCCGCTGACGATCATGGAGCGGCTGGTCGAGGAGCAGGCCCGCGCCTGAACGGAGCTACCTGCCCTGCATCCGGCGCGGGCACGCCCCGGCCGGACGCAGGAAGACTCCAAGTTCCACGTGATTTCATAAGGGGCGGGCTGTAGACCGCCCCTCATCATGCACCGTCCTGCACTTTCGATCGTCATCCCCTGCTACAATGAAGCGGCAACGCTTCCCCTGCTCCACCAGCGTGTGTCTGCCGCGGCACGCGCCGCGGTCGGCGACGACCATGAGATCGTCCTGATCAACGATGGATCGCGAGACGATAGCTGGGCCATCATGCAGTATCTCGCGGCCACAGATCCGCGGCTCGTGGCGATCAACCTGTCGCGCAATCATGGCCACCAACTGGCGCTCACCGCCGGACTTGATCTGTGTTCCGGCGAGCAGATCCTGATCATCGACGCGGATCTGCAGGACCCGCCAGAGCTCCTTTCCGACATGCGCGAGACGATGGCGCGTGAAGGGGCGGACGTGGTCTATGCGGTGCGCCGCAAGCGCGCTGGTGAAACCATGTTCAAGAAGGCCACCGCTGCCGCCTTCTATCGCTTGCTCGATCGACTCACCGACACGCCGATCCCCCTCGATACCGGCGATTTCCGCCTCATGTCGCGCCGCGCGCTTGATGCCCTGCTGTCGCTTCCCGAACAAGCCCGCTTCATTCGCGGCATGGTCGCGTGGATCGGCTTCCGTCAGGTCCCCTTCGCCTATGATCGCGCAGAGCGGCACGCAGGTGAAACCAATTACCCGATCAGCAAGATGATCCGGCTCGCGCTCGACGCAGTCACCGGCTTCTCCACGGCGCCATTGCGGTTCGCCAGCCATGCCTCGGTGGCGCTTGCCGGCGCATCCGTGCTGCTCCTGCTCTATATCGCCTGGGGTTATTTCGAAGGCGATCCGGTGCAGGGCTGGACGTCGACGATGCTGGTCGTGACGGTGCTGAGTGCCGTCCAGATGTTCGTACTCGGCATGATCGGCGAATATCTCGGGCGTCTGTACATCGAATCGAAGCGCCGCCCGCTGTATCTGGTGGCCGACATCGCCGGCACCGTGCAGCGCCGCGCAACGCTCGGCTTCCAGGCAGAGCGCACGATTGTCTCCCCGCGTGATCTGGCCCGCGAAACCGCGAAGTAAGCCTTCAGGCGGGCTCCGCCAGCGTGACGATCGACACACCGGGCGGCATTGGCAGCCGCCCGACCAGATGACGCTCCAGCCGGAAGATCGTCTCGAACAGCTTGTTGACCGGTGCGGGCGGGGGCGAATCATCGCTGTCGTCACGCCCGGTCAGCCGCCCCGCAATCCGCGCGCCGGCGGCGAGCGGAAACAGAAGCGAGTTGAAATAGCCAAGCTTGCGCGGCCGTAGGCCCGCCGCCTCGATCGCTTTCACCAGCGTTGCCTTGGAGTAACGCCGGTGATGATGATTCACCACGTCGTGCGCGCTCCACATCCACTGATGCGCCGGCACGGTGATCAGGATCTTCCCGCCGGGCGCCAGTCGCTCGCGCATGGCCCGCAGTGCCGCGACATCATCCTCGATATGTTCGACCACATCGAGAACCGCAATCAGATCGTAATGGCCGGAGGGAACGCCGGGCAGGCCGGGCAGCGGCGCCGCACCCACATCCCTGCCGAGACGCTTGCTGGCGATCTCCCGGGCTGCAGGATCGATCTCGATCGCCTCGACACTCCCGAACTGCGCCAGCATCGGCAGGTTGTGTCCGGTACCGCAGCCGATCTCCAGGATGCGTGCTTGCGCCGGCAACCCACCCTCGCGGGTCAGATAATCCGCTAGGATGTCCCGCCGGGCACGGTACCACCAATGGGTGGAATCATGCTCGGCCATGCGATCGTAGACGCGGCGATCCATATCAGGCGAATACCCACAAGCGATTGAGTGCAAAGGTGACGGCCGGCGTCACGAAGACGATCGGGATCAGCGGCCACCACCACGGCCCTGCCAGCATGGCATCGTCCGTCAGCAGCCACACCCAGAAGGTGTTCGCCGCGAAGCTGACGAGCGAGACCGCGAAGAATTTTGGCGCAGAAGATTTCGCCGAGGCGCTGTGCCCGCGAAAGCTCCACTTGCTGTGGAGCACGTATCCGGACAGCATCGCTACCAAATAGCCGCAGATATTCGCCACTTGCTCCGACGTGATCTTGAATGCAGCCAGTGGCGAATAGACCAGCGCATAGCACACGGTCGCCAGTCCGCCGGCGATGCCGAAACGGATGATCTGCCCGAGGGTTTCCCGCGCCTCCTCGGAAAGGAACTTGTTGCGAACCGCGTCCACGCCTTGCCCTTTATGCCCCCGAAGCTAGAGGCGAGCCGTACCCCGAAAGGCGCCGGCACGACCAGCGCGATCCGAAGAATGTGGCGGGCGTCTAGAGCGCTGGCGCCAGCGAGGAAAGCCCCGTGAAGCAGATGCGCCATCCGTTAGCCGCTGAACTCGATCGGCACTGGATCAAGCTGACGCTGCTCGCGTGGCTGGTGATCGCGATCTATTTCGTCATCCAACGCTGGAGCGCGATCCAGTGGCTCTCGCTTGGCGACACCGACGACAACATGCGCTTGATGCAGGTCCGGGCCTTGCTGGACGGCCAGGGCTGGTACGATCTGCGCAACTATCGGCTGAACCCGCCGGAAGGGTTCGACATCCACTGGTCGCGAATCGTCGACCTGCCGATCGCCGGCCTCATCATCCTGCTGCGTCCGTTTGTGGGCGTGGCCGAGGCCGAGAAACTCGCCTGTGGCATCGCGCCGCTCATCCCGCTCAGCATCACCTTCATCGGTATCGGCGCCACCGTCCGCCGCTTGGTCAACCCGCTCGCCTGGCCGCTCGCCATCGTCTTCCTTATGGGTTCGACGGTCGCGCTGCTGATGTTCATGCCCGACCGCATCGATCATCACGGCTGGCAGCTTGCGATGCTCAGCCTGACGGTTGCCGGCCTATGCGATCCCAATGGCCCGCGCGGTGGCGCCACTGTGGGCCTCGCCAGCGCGGTGTCGCTTACCATCGGGCTCGAGATGCTGCCGTATTGCGCGATGGCGGGCGCGATCATCACGTTGCGCTGGGTATGGGACGGCGCTGAACGTCGGCGGTTGCTCACCTACGCCCTGTCGCTTGGCGGCGGATGCGCGGCCGGCTTCGCGATCTTCGCCTCTGAAGCCAATCGTGTGATGCGCTGTGACGCACTCACCCCGGTGTGGCTCAGCGTGTTCGTAGCAGCCGGCGCGCTGCTCGCGCTGATGGCGCTTCTCTCGCCGGCGAACCGCCCGGCGCGCCTCGGCCTTGCCGCTCTTGCTGGCGCGATCATCGTTGGGGGGTTCGTTGCCCTGTTCCCGCAATGCCTCGGCCGGCCTGAGCAGGTGTCCGACGAACTCTATGCCAACTGGCTCGGCAACGTGCGGGAAGCAAAACCCATCTACCGGCATCCGCTACGCGTCGGCCTGCCGCTCGCCGCATTGCCGGTGATGGGGCTGATCGGTGCCGCCATCGCCACCTGGCGGGCGCGCGGCACGCCTGCCATCCTCGGCTGGGCCTGCGTCGGCCTGTTCGCCATCTTCGCGATGCTGATGCTGCTGTGGCAGGTGCGCGCCGGGCCCGCGGCGCAGATGATGGCAATTCCTGGTGTCACCGCCCTTGGCTGGATCGTGCTTCCGTGGCTGCTCGGCCACAAGTCGATCTTCGTGCGCGTCTTCGGCACAGTGACGGTGTTCGTCGTCATTTCGGGGCTGTTTGCGGGCCTTGCATTGAAGTGGTTCCCGATCGACCGCCCGAAGCCCTACGTGCAGCGTGTGAACCGGGCCACCGGCCGCTGCATGACGATGCCGGCGATGGACCCGCTCAATCGCCTGCCACGCCAGACGATCTTCACCTTCGTCGATCTCGGCCCACGACTCATTGCACTAACCTACCACAGCGCGATCGCGGGCCCCTATCACCGCAATGGCGGCGCGATCCTCGACGTGCAGCACGCCTTCAAAGGCTCGCCAGCGCAGGCACGCGAGATCATGCGGCAGCATGGCGCGACCATGATGCTGGTGTGCCCGAACATGGCCGAGTCGACCGTCTATCGGGACCGCGCACCCGAGGGCTTCTACAGCCGCCTGGCCCAGGCGGAGAAGTTCCCTTGGTTAACGCCCATCCCGCTCCCGAAGGGTTCGCCGCTGCGATTGTTCAAGATCGACTATGATGCGCCGCTGACGGGGCCACGCCCCACCAATACGCAAGCAGCGCCCGCTACGCGGCGGGCAACGTCAGAATGAACCGCGCGCCCTCATCGGGCGCGCTGTCCACCGTTAGATCGCCACCCATCGCACGCGCCAAACGGCGCGCGATATAGAGGCCAAGCCCGCTGCCGCCCGGTTCCGACGGGTCGACCCGTTCGAACTTGCCGAAGATCCTGTCCTGATCTTCAGCGGCGATCCCCTTGCCTTGATCGGCAACTATGGCGATCGCCCGCGTGCCGTCGTGCTGCAATCGCAGCCACACGGTCGCGCCACGCGGGGAATAGCGCACGGCATTGCCGATCAGGTTGACCATGATCTGCAGCGAACGCCGAAATTCGCCATGCGCGGGGATCGGCTGGTCCAGATCGCTACGATCGATCGTGACGCCGGCATCGGCCGCCCGCACCGCCAGGAGCCCCGCTGCACGGCGTGTGACGTCCGCCAGATCGATCCCCTCATCTTCAACCGTGAAGTCATCACGCTCGATCGCCTCGATGTCGGCGAGGTCGTCGATCAGCCCCATCAGATGCCGGCCGGCGTTCGCGATGTCTGCGGCGTAATCGGCGTAGTGCGGGTCGATCGGGCCGTCGGCCGCGGCATTGATGCTGTCCGCGCTCGCCACGATACGCCCCAGCGGCCCGCGCAGGATCGTGTCGAGCCTGCGATTGAAGGCATTGCCAAGGGCAGTCACTTCGCGCAGCGGCGCCAGCGGCTGATGGAAGGTGGCCCCCGTGAAACCGGCGAACGCACCAGCAGCGTCACGGCGCACGTTTCCCGCCAGCATCACCTTTCCACCACTCTCTCGCAGTGTCGCCGGCTGCTTCTCGAAGTCCTCAAGCGCCGCGACCGCTTCTAATAGCGGCATCACGCCATGTTCGTCGCTGTCCAGCGTGAACAGCTTTGTCAGCGGCTGCCGAAGTGCGGCGCGCGCGTCGAAGCCATGCCTCGTGCCGGCTTCCATCGGCAACCGCTGAATCCGAAGGCCGGCATCCGTCTCCCATGTCCAATCCGCGCCAATCGGCGCCGGAACGGCGCCAGTTGCGCGCGAAGGCCGCCACGCGGGGCGCTCGCGAACCGCAGAGACCGCCAACGCCACGCCATCTTCGCCCGGAGTTGCACGCACCCAGCAATCGATATCCACGTCGCCATCCGCCAGGGTGACCGCGCGCGACACCAGGATACGCAGTCTTCGCGCCAGTCGAACGATGGTCGCCAGCTGCGGCGCGGCAAGGCGCTCACCAACTGCCCCGCCTGCGCGTGCGTTCATTGCCATGAAGCTCGAGTCGGCCTCGACCAGGCGGTCTTCGCGATCGACCCGTGCGGTGAAGATCGTGCCCTCGATCATTGTGCGTCCGCCCGCCGGAGATCGCTGAGTGCGGCACGAAAATCTCGCTCCAGCATCAATGGCGCGAGAGCCTCCTTGGCTCGATCGCTTGGAACCGCCGCAATGGCGTCAATCTCGTCAGCGAAGGCCTCGATGTCGCGCCGGGGATCGGCGTCCCCAAGCGCCAGTCCGATGCGGGCGATCGTTGCGCGATCGACATCGAGTGCTCGCAGACCCACCCAGAGGCGATCGCCGTCCGGGTCCAGGACAATCAGGCGCGCCTCATCGAAATCGACGCTCAAAGACTTGGACAGGAGCGCGCCGAACAGCGCCAGTTCGCCATCCTCTACCGCGCCGACGAGATGGTTCTCAATTTCGTCCGGGAACCTGATGAGCGCGCCAGCCAACCTCATCGCGGCGTCGTCCAGTCGCGTCGTTTCATCGTGCGTCGCCAGCATCCGGCGGCTTGCAGATTGCAAGGCTTCGTCAATCACACCCTGCGGAACAGCCCCGCTGGTGGCGCCAGCTCTCGTAGCTGCTGCCAAATCCCAGACAAGTTGCCGATGCACGAGTTCGGGCAACTCGCGTGCGGGCATAGCGTCGGGATCGGCCCGACTGACGCTGGCGAACTGAAAGGCTGATGCCGTACTCGCAACCGTAGTATCCGCACTGGCAATGAGCCGAACCAGCAAGCCGGGTGCCGCGCCCGGCGGGCGGTTCGACCGCAACCCCTCCTCCAGCAGCTCCTGCTGCACCTGGCTCAGCAGCTCGGCGATCAGCTTTCGATCCCGCAGAAGCCCGCTATGAACCAGCCGCTGCGCAGCCGTGCCAGGCGCCCCAAACACGTCTTTAGGTTCATGGCCATTGCTGAGGAGATGCGGCGACGCGTGATCGCGGAGCTCCTGCTCGATCGAACGCAGGATCGCGCCAAGTCTCACATTCAGTGCCGCTCGCGCGCGATCATCAAGCCGATCGTCGCTGCCCAGAAAGAAGTCCTCAACAGCCTTCCTCAGCCGCGCGTCCGCACGGCGATCCGCATTGGCCGCGCGCGCCAGCAAAGGAGCGGCGTCGTGGGCCAGAGGCCCCGTTTCGCCGTTTGAATCGACCGACATAACGGCTGCCGTAGCGCGCGCCTCGTTAAAGGGCTGCTAAAGTCGTTTCCGCAACAGTTCGATCGCGGCCGCAACCGTCACCGCGGCGTAGACAGCTACCGCACCGAGCGCGATCGTCGGGAAGCCTAGGATCGTCACCGTGGCTAAGACCGTCAGATAAGCCGCTGGGTCGCCGCACCACTGCGGCCGATCAGACGGCGCCGCCCGCTCGCCCAGCGCACCCGCCACCACGGACGCGATCGCTAGCACGACGCCGGTCAGCTCTCCGGTTTCGCTGTCGACCGCGCGCCCCAGCAACAGAGCCGAGACGGCAGGAACTCCTGCAGTCAGCCACGTCATTGCCTGCGCAACCACTGCCTCGTCTCGCAGGCGAGCGAAGCTGCCGGCCAGTTTAGCGACGACGAGCGCCACAAGCGCCGAGATCAGTCCGACCGTGAGATGCCCGGTCCAGAGGCTCGCCCAGCCCGCCAGCCCAAGCGCACCAGCAGCACCGGCGAGCGCGGTGGTCGGCAATTGGCGGCGCATGAGCGCGGGCAGGCCAATCCGCGCGAGTGGGCGGACGATCCATCGGTCGAACCATCCGGTACGCGTCGCCAGCGATGAAGACACGACGGCCCGGCTGCGGAGCTCAAGAGAATCGCCGCGACGCTCGATGCCGTGTCCGATTCGCTGTTCGCCCTCAGGAAGAACCAGCCGCATGGCGCCTGCCTGGGCGGCGACATGGAGCAGCGAGGATTGAATGTCGTAATCCCGCGGCATGGCCGCGACGTCGGCAAGCCGTAGTCCATCCAACCGCGCGATACCGGCCCAAGCGTCGCCGCCTCCGATCAGCTCATAGCCGGCGTCCGCCTCACTCTCGGGTACGACAAGCAGCGCATCGCCTTCCTCGCGCGCGATCGAGGCGACCACCGCATCCGTCGTCACGAGCCCGTCGGCCAGCACCAGAAGGTGCGCAAGCGGATGGAGGCGCGCCGATGCCTCACCAGCACTACGCACATTGTCGACGGTCACACCGCGCCGCCCGATCCGCGCGATTGCACCCAGCAGTTCTGGCGTCAGACGGGAAACAACGATGACAATCTGCGACGCGCCGGCAGCGATCAGCAGCCGCGCCTGGTATTCGATGACCGTCATTCCGGCGAACGGCAGCGTCGCCGCGAGCATGCCCGGGCGGTCATCAGCATCCTGGACGGCGAATATCAGCCCCGCGAGCATCGAGCGCTGTTACGAGTTGCGACCTGCCGGGGCAACGGGCGTGCGGCCTGCGCCCCGGAGTCGAAAAGAGGCGGCGCGCTACAGCCGCTCTACGGCGCGCTTGAGGCGGTTCACCATGGCCCTGTCCCCATGCTCGCTTTCGGCGGCTTCCGTCGCCAACGTCATCAGCCGCTCTGCGCCGAAGCTCGCGGCGAGCCCCTTCAGTCGCCACGCAGCGGCGCGCCATTCCTCGTCGTCCCGCGCCTGTTCAACGGCGGCGAGCCCACATTGGGCACTCTCCAAGAACGCCCCTCGCAGTTCCGCGATCAACGCCGGATCGTCGCCCACAGCTGCCGCCAAAGCGGCGTCAATCGCTCCCGGATCATAGGCCATCCGAGTAGCGCTAGCGCGGAACGCTTAATCGCAGGTTGCCGCTATTCGTTTTGAGACCGCCGATTTCCTGTTAGGTTCAGTCCATGACCGGGGGGCCAGTGACTATCGATATGCAAACGCGTGACACGGGTGAGACGCAGCACAATGACGTCGAGCCGCCAGCGCAGGTTTTCGAGACATTCCTCCCGGAAGACCCGTACATCATGAGCGAGGACGAACACCGCGCGACGGGATGGCAGGCAGCGGCACCATATGTGCTGGGTGGCATCTCGCTCATCTGGGTGGCGGGGCTGCTATGGATCGCAAGCGACACCATCGCTGCCATGCCCCCGTTCGCGATCGCGCAATTGGCGGCAGCTCTGGTTTCGCTGCCCGCCCTAGCGGGGATCGTCTGGCTCATTACGCTTCGCACCAGCCGCGCGGAGGCTCAGCGGTTCGGTGCCTCGGCCCGAGCGATGCGCGCTGAGGCAGCCGCCCTCGAACGCTCGGTCGCAGCACTGGCCGCAGCGCTCGAGACAAACCGCGAGCGGCTTGCGGATCAAATACGCCAGCTAGGTTCGATCGGTGATGCTGCTACGGCGAAGCTCGCGTCCGTCGGTCGTGGCCTGTCCGAAGAGATCGATCAGGCGGACGTCCATGCCCGCTCGCTGGCGGAAGCTGCCGCAAACGCACAGGCTAACCTCACCAGCTTCCTCACCACCATGCCGCGCGTTCAGGCGGAGGTGGAAGGCATGGCGGAGCGTATCGACCTCGCCGCTCTCGCCGCGGGCGAGCACACCGCAGCACTCGATGCGCAAGTCATCGCGCTTGCTGAGCGCGCGCGCGAGGCGGAGGCAGCTGCTGGCGGTTCAGCTCAGGTCCTCGCCGCTCACATTGATCGCATGGAAGCCACGAGCGTTGCCGCCGGCACCCGGCTGCAATCAACCACCAGCGACATGGCGGTGGCCGTTGACGCACTCATCGAGCGCCTCGCAGGCGCGGTGGACGTCGCACGCAAGGGGATCGCCGCGCAGAGCGAAGCCGCCGTCGCTCTCGTCGGCACGACGCAGGCTACTCTCGATGCGTCGGCACGCACCAGCGCCGATGCGCTGGCAGACCGGATCACGGCGATCGAACAGGTCATCGACCGCATTGCCGAGCGCCTCAATGGTCAGCGCGCCGCTGGCGACGGGCTGATCCAGGGTCTTGAAGGCGGTCTGACCCGGGTCGAGGGCCAGCTTGATGCCCTTCACCAGCGCGGCGTTGAGCGTTCGCAGCACCTCGCGGCTTCGATCAGTGCACTTGGGGGATCGGCCGACGCGATGACGCAGGCACTCGCTGCCGGTGATGCCATGGCCAACAAGGCGATCGCCACCACCGAATCGCTGCTGGTCGCGCTTGATGCCGCCGCCCGCGAAATTGACGAAACACTCCCCGCTGCCGTCGACCGGCTCGATTCGCGGGTGATCGCGGCAAAGGCTGTGGTGGTGGCCGCGAAGCCAGAGCTGTTGGCGCTCGTTACTGCGGCCGAAAGCACGCACGAGGCGATCGAGGCAATCGCTCAGGTAATTTCCGATCAACGGCAGAATGTCGACACGCTGACCGGCACGCTGATCGATGCTCTATCGAACGGGCGCAGCAAGGCGGACGCGATGGGCCAGATGGTCGATGAAGCGGCCGACCGCGCCAATCGCTTCGCCGAGGAAGCCGCACCTCGCCTGCTCGAAGCGCTGCTCCGGGTCCGTGATACCGCCACTCAGGCGGCGGAACACGCCCGCGAGGTCTTGGCGAAGGTCATCCCGGAAGCGGCAGAGGCGCTGGAGAAGTCCGGCACGGCGGCACTGCAGCGCGCGGTGGACGCGGGGCTCGATCGCCAGATCGCCCAGATCGAGACAACCGCCGAAGAGGCCGTCGCCGCGGCAAATCGCGCGGCGGAACGGCTCAGCCAGCAGCTTCAGGGCCTCGATGCGGCTGCGGCGATGGTCGACACGCGGCTCGATGTCGCGCGCAAGGAAATCGAGGATCGCCAGCAGGAGAGCTTCGCACGCCGTGCCTCGTTGCTGATCGACGCGATGAACTCGGCCGCGATCGACATCACGCGCACTTTCTCGCCGGACGTCGCCGACAGCACCTGGGCTGCTTATCTGAAGGGCGACCGCGGCGTCTTCACCCGGCGCGCGGTGCGCTTGCTTGATAGCGTACAGCAGGCCGAGATTGGACGCTTCTATGATGAGGATGAAACGTTCCGTGACCAGGTCAATCGCTACATCCACGATTTCGAGGCGATGCTGCGGACCATCCTGGCGCAGCCCGAGGGTTCGTTGCTGGCCGTGACGTTGCTCTCGTCCGATATGGGCAAGCTCTATGTCGCCCTCGCACAGGGCATCGAACGTCTGCGCTGATCAAGAAAGCGTCGGCGCTTCTTAAGGAAGCGCCGACGCCGGTTGATCAGTACTTCGTCAGATCGATCATCTCCGGCGTGATCCAGCCGTTGACGTAATTGGCATAGTAAAGCGTGAAAAGTAACGTCGCGACGATGGTCGTGCGGATCACCAGTCGGCCGAGCGCGAATTCATGCGGAGCGCTCTCCGCGTGCCCGGGCAGGCTTTCGGCCCCCGCCTCCTCGCTGGTGCGCACACCAAACGGCAGAACGAGGAACACCGAGAACGCCCAGAAGAGAATGTAGATTGCGACCGCAGAGGTCCACAACATGATCGATCAAACCTCCAGCACCAGAACGTCGACGACCGGCTTCTTACCCGTCCAGCGCGTCGCGCAGCGACGCACGGCAAGCCGCACGTCCTCGCGCATGCCATCCCGATCGCGCCGCGATGTCCGGACGGCTTCCTCCGCCGCGTCCTCGGCCTCGGCAACGAACGCGTCGCGCTCTTCCTCCACCGGCACGCCCTGGAAGCGTACCTGCGGACGGCCCGCGAGCCGGCCGTTCTCGCGCACGGCAACCGCGACGGAAATCTGGCCATTGACGCCCAGCCGGCGCCGTTCGTTGATCGTGCCACCATCGGCCGGCAGGATCACGTCACCATCCAGCACCAACCGCCCCACCGGCGCGTGGCCGATCTTCTCGGGATCCCCAGGTGCAAGCCGCACGAGTTCCCCGTCCGTCTGGACGATCGTACGCGGGATCCCCTGCGACAGGCCGTAGCGTGCCTGCTCCATCAGGTGCCGCATCTCGCCATGTACCGGCACCAGGACTCGCGGACGCAGCCAGCCGTAAAGCTGCGCGAGCTCAGGCCGCCCCGGATGGCCGGAAACGTGAACATGCGCCTGCTTCTCGGTGACCATCTGCACGCCGCCACCCGCCAGAATGTTCTGGATGCGGCCGATCGCCACTTCGTTGCCCGGGATCTGCTTGGAGGAGAAGATTACCGTGTCGCCGGCATCCAGCTTGATCGGATGCTGCCCGCCGGCGATCCGCGCCAGCGCCGCGCGATCCTCACCCTGCCCGCCGGTCGCGATCACCAGCACCTTGTCACGCGGCAGCCGCATTGCTTCGTCGGGAGAGATCGTATCCGGGAAGTCGCGCAGATACCCGCAGGACCGCGCGACCTTGATGATCCGGTCAAGCGAGCGGCCAGCGACGCACAGCGCGCGGCCAGTCTCCTTCGCCACCTGGCCGAGCGTCTGGACCCGGGCGGCATTCGACGCAAAGGTCGTCACCACCACACGGCCGCGCGCCTTGCGCACCGCCTCGCCAAGCCCGATGCGCACGTCGCTCTCCGAGCCCGACGCCTCGGCGTTGAAGACGTTGGTCGAATCGCACACCAGCACGTCGACGCCGCGATCGCCGATCGTGGTCAACTGCTCGGCCGTTGCGGGATTGCCGATGATCGGGGCGGCATCCAGCTTCCAGTCACCGGTGTGAAACACGCGGCCGGCCGGCGTATCGATGATCAGCGCGTTCGCCTCAGGGATCGAATGGGCCATCGGCACAAACTCAAACCCGAACGGCCCGACCTTGAACGGGGCACCCGGCTGGATAACGCGCAGGTCGATCCGATCAGCTATCCGTTCCTCTTCCAGCTTGTGCCGCACGAGCCCAGCCGTGAAGGGCGTCGCGTACAGCGGCACGCCCAGATCGTACGCCAGATAGGGAAGCGCCCCGATGTGATCCTCGTGGCCGTGCGTGATGACAACGCCGTCCAGTTGTTCCAGCCGGTCCTCGATGAAGGAGAGGTCTGGCAGCACGAGATCAATGCCGGGGTAGCTGTGATCGGCGAAGGTCACACCGCAATCCACCATGACCCAGCGGCTGCGAGTACCATAGAGATTGACGTTCATGCCGATCTCGCCCGAGCCGCCAAGGGCACAGAAGAGAAGTTCTTCGTTCTTCGAAATTGTCATAATCCTTTTGCTCGCCCCATGCCTCACGGGACGAAGGCACACGGATGCGCCTCGTTTTGCTCAGCCTCGATCAAGGGGGGAGGCCATTCCCCAATCTCGTGTACGCCGCGGATCCCGCCCACCTATTGATGAGGCCCGATCCCGTCGCCCCTGCTATCCTTCAGCGGAGAGAAGCGACCAACTCCGGCAACATGCCTTGAATGTGCGCACGATGCGAAAACTCACCGCTTGATATGGGCGCGCTCCCACATGATCGCCAGCCCCTGGATCGTCAGATCGGGTTCGATCGCGTCAAAGACATCGGTGTGCTGCTCGAACAAAGTGGCAAGGCCGCCAGTGGCGATCACCTTTGCCGGACGCCCGATCTCCGCCTTCATGCGGCTGACCAAGCCCTCGATCATCGCGATGTAGCCCCAGTAGATGCCGATGTTCATCTGATCGACCGTGTTGCGGCCGATCACCCCGACATTCCCCTTCGGCGCCTCGATCGCGATACGCGGCAGCTTGGCGGCGGCGTTCACCAAAGCATCGAGCGACAGATTGATCCCGGGCGCAATGATGCCGCCCTTGTAGGCGCCGTTGAAGTCGGACACGTCCAGCGTCGTCGCGGTGCCGAAGTCGATGACGATCAGGTCACCCGCGTGTAGCGCATGCGCCGCGATTGTATTCACCGCCCGATCAGCGCCAAGGTTCTGCGGCTCGTCTACGTCGAGCGCCACGCCCCATTCCACCGGCGGGCGACCGGCAATCAACGCATCGTGATGGAAGTATTTGGTAGCCAGCACTTCCAGATTGTGGAGCGCCCGCGGGACGACAGTGGAGATGATGACGCCATCAACCACGCTGCGATCATAACCTTCCAGGCTCAGCAGCTGGCTGAGCCACACCGCATATTCGTCCGCAGTGCGGCGCGGATCGGTCGCGATACGCCAGCGCGCCTTGATCTCGCGCCCTTCCACCAGTGCGAATACGACGTTGGTATTACCCGCGTCGACGGCGAGCAGCATGTTCATCCTCTCCTAGACCAGGAACACGTCGGCGGCATGGATGACACGCGTGGCGCCGTCCGCCAAGCGAAGCCGAAGCGCGCCGTCACTTGCCAAGCCATCAAAAGCTCCCGGAACCGACGATCCGTCGGACAGATTGGCGATCAGCGCGGTGCCGCGCGGATGAGCCTGTTCCTCCCATCGCTCGATCACCGGTGCCAGCCCATCCCGCCGCCAGATAACAAGCCAGCGTGCGAACTCCGCCATGAGATGTTCGTGGAGCTCCGCTGCCGAATGAACCCACAACCGGCCAGCGAGGCTGGCGGTCTCTCGCCCCTCCACCGCAGGATGAGAGGCGAGATTCACTCCAAAACCCGCAACGATCGCGTCCCCCTGCCGCTCCAGCAGGATACCGGCGAGCTTTGCACCATCAAGCAGCAGATCATTTGGCCACTTGATCGTCACCGCCGGGCAGCCGAGCGCGGCGATCGTATCGGCCAAGGCAACCGCGCACACCAGCGCCAACGAAGCAGGGGACGGATCATCCGTCCGCACCCACACCAGAGTGCTGGTGTAGAGATTGCCGGCGGGTGAGGTCCAAGGCCGGCCTTGGCGGCCCCGGCCGGCGGTCTGCCGATCTGCACGGAGCCAAAGGCCCTCCTCTACGCCCGCCGCCGCGAGCGCGAGCAGATCGGCGTTGGTCGAACCCGTTTCGGCGACCGTCAGAATCCGGGTCAGAGCGGTACCGATCAGAACAGCGCTTGCGCCGCCGCCATCGACCAGACGCCAAGCAGCGGGATCGCCAGGTAGCCGAGCGGCGAAACCGCAACGGCAGCCACCGCGATCAGCCCGCCCTCCAGGCGATCGCCTTCACCAAAGGGCTCGCCCGGCTCGTCGAAGTACATCGTCTTGACGACGCGCAGGTAATAATAGGCGCCGATCACGCTCGCCGCGATGCCGACCACTGCCAGCGGGAACAGGCCCGCGCGCACCGCCGCGTCGAACACCGCGAACTTTGCCCAGAAGCCGAACAGCGGCGGAATGCCCGCGAGGCTGAACATGAAGATCGCCAGGGCCGCGGCCAGTGCCGGGCGCGTGCGCGACAGACCGGCGAGCGATGCGATGCTCTCGACCGGATGACCCCGCGCATCGCGCATCTGGAGCACCACGAGGAACGAGCCCAGCGTCGTCGCGACATAGATCGTCATGTAGGTCAGCACCGAGGCGACCCCCTCGGGCGTGCCGGCCGCCAGACCGATCAGCGCGAAACCGACGTTGTTGATCGACGAATAGGCGAGCAGCCGCTTGATGTTGCTCTGGCCGATCGCTGCTACAGCACCAAAGATGATCGACGCTAGCGCCGCGAAGATGACGATTTGGCGCCACTGGTCTTCAGCCGGCCCCATTGCCTCGATCGCCACGCGTACCGCCAGGCCCATCGCCGCAACCTTCGGCGCCGACGCGAAGAAGGCGCTCACCGGCGTCGGTGCGCCCTCGTAGACGTCCGGCGTCCACATGTGAAACGGCACCGCGCTGATCTTGAACGCAATACCGGCGAAAACGAACACGAGGCCAAACATGAGGCCGATCGACTTGGTGTCCCCGCCGACGTTCGCGGTGGCATAGGCGCCCGCAACTTCGTCGAACAGCGTCGAGCCGGAAAAGCCGTATACCAGGCTGATGCCGTAGAGAAGGATGCCGCTGGCAAGTGCGCCGAGCACGAAATACTTCAGACCCGCTTCTGCCGAGCGCTGGTCCTGCCGCATGAAGCTGGCCAGCACGTAGGCGGCGAGGCTCTGCAGTTCGAGGCCCACGTAGAGCGTCAGCAGATCGCCAGCGGAAACCATGATCCCCATGCCGATCGCCGACAGCAGGATCAGAACCGGATATTCCGGACGAAGATCATCGCCCGACGTGCGCTCAAAGAAGCGTGGTGCGAGCATGATCGCCACCGCAGCGGAGATGTAGATCACCACCTTTGCAAAGCCGGCGAAGGCGTCCGCCCGGTACATGCCGTCAAAGGCGCTGCCGCCAGTGGTCGCGGGGCCCATCAGCGCGATGCAGGCACCACCGAGGATAGCCACGGCCGTCCAGGACAGCGCGCGCGTCGCCGAAGCTGGAGCCCAGGCCGAGACCATCAACAGTGCCAACGCGCCCAGCGCCAGCACGATCTCGGGAAGGGTCATCGCGACCTGCGATGCATAGTCCATCAGTGCGCCTCCACGGCGGCAGAATCATGTGCAGAAGGAGCCGCATGTGCGGCGGGGACGACACCCGTGCCCTCGGTAGGAAGCGAATCCCCCGGCGGCGTCGCGCGCTCGATACGAGCGAGCAGGCGCTGCGTGTCGGCGCGCATCGGCGCGATGAAGCTCTCCGGGTAGACGCCCATCCATAGGACGACGGCAGCGATCGGCGCGAGCAGCCACATCTCGCGGCTCGACAGATCCGGCATGGCGCTAACCTCGTCCGACTTGATCTCGCCCCAGACGACGCGGCGGTACAGGTACAGCATGTACGCGGCGCCAAGGATGATGCCGGTCGTGCACAGCAGCGTGATCGTGGTTGACACCTGGTACGAGCCCATCAGCGCCAGGAGTTCACCCGGGAAGTTGCTGGTGCCGGGCAGGCCGATCGAGGCCATGGTGAACAACAGGAACAGAACGGCGTAGCGCGGCATGTTGATGGCAAGCCCACCATAGCGCGAGATTTCGCGGGTGTGCAGGCGGTCGTAGATCACGCCGACGCACAGGAAGAGTGCGCCCGAGACGAGACCGTGGCCCAGCATGACGAGCATCGCGCCCTCGATGCCCTGCGCGTTGAACGCGAACAGGCCGACCGTCACGATTGCCATGTGCGCAACCGACGAATAGGCGATCAGCTTCTTCATGTCGGACTGCACCAGCGCCACAAGGCTGGTATAGATCACCGCGACGGCGCTGAGACCGAAGATCAGCCAAACGAGCGAAGCCGAGGCCTCCGGGAACATCGGCAGGCTGAAGCGCAGGAAGCCATAGCCGCCCAGCTTCAGCAGCACGCCCGCGAGGATGACCGACCCGGCGGTAGGCGCCTGCACGTGCGCGTCGGGAAGCCAGGTGTGCACCGGCCACATCGGCATCTTGACCGCGAAGGATGCGAAGAAGGCCAGCCACAGCCATGTCTGAACATCAACGGGGAAGTCGTAGTTCATCAGCGCCGGGATCGACGTCGTGTCGGCCGTGATGCTCATGTAGAGCATCGCGATGAACATCAGCAGCGAACCAAGCAGCGTGTACAGGAAGAACTTGTACGAAGCGTAGATGCGGTTGGCCCCGCCCCAGATGCCGATGATGAGGTACATCGGAATCAGGCCGGCTTCGAAGAAGATGTAGAAGAGGAAGATGTCCTGCGCCGCGAAGGTGCCGATCATCAGCACCTCGGTCAGCAGGAACATCGCCATATATTCCGGCACGCGCTTTTCGATCGCCTGCCACGAAGCTCCGATGCAAATCGGCATCAGGAACACACTGAGCATGATCAGCAGAAGCGCGAAGCCGTCGATGCCGAGCGCCCAGGCGAAGCGGCCGAATACCGGCGCATATTCGACGAACTGCCACTGCGCGCCGCCAATGTCGAAGCTTAGCCAAAGGATCACGCCAAGCGCGAGATCAGCCAGCGTTGCCGCCAGCGCGAGCCAGCGTGCGCTCTGCGCGGACAGGAAGAGGCAGGCGACCGCGGCGATTGCCGGGATCGCGAGCATCACGGAGAGGATCGGAAAGGATGTCACGACTTAACGTCCGTTCGCCCTGAGCTAGTCGAAGGGCGTGCCGCCCGCGAGATAAACATGGGCTTCGACATGCGCAGCCCGAACGGTGGGAATGAGGTGATCGTCATCCGGCGATCACCCAGGTCGCAGCGGCGGTAAGGCCGATCAGCATGACGAAGGCATAGGTGTAAACATACCCCGTCTGGACCCGCCCCGCGACACGACTGGACAGCTGGGTGACCCATGCCACGCCGTTGGGGCCGAACCGGTCGATCGTACCCTCGTCACCCTTGTGCCAGAGGAAGCGGCCGATTGCGAAGGCGGGACGGACGAACAGGAGGTTGTACAGTTCGTCGAAGTACCATTTGTGCGCCACGAAATCGTAGACCACCTCGAACGTCGCGGTGAAGCGAGCGGGGATGTCGGTGCGCCAGATGTACGCCATCCATGCAATCACGAGGCCGATGATCATCACGATCGTCGCAGCCAGCTTCACCAGCAGCGGCACGACGTGCATCTCGTGCGCGAGGTGTTCGCTGAACGCGATACTGCCGCGCCAGAAGCGTTCGCCCGACTCCGGCTCGATGAAGAAGCCGTGGAAGACGAAGCCGGCGAAGACGGCGCCGATCGAGAGCACGATCAGCGGAATCAGCATCGAAAGCGGGCTTTCGTGCGGGTGGTAGCCCGCCGTGCCGGTCGGAACTTCTCGAACATCACGCGTGTGAGCATCAGGCGAATGGCCGGCGTCCTCGTGCGCCGCGTCGCCATGGCCATGCGCCTCGTCATGGCCGTGGTGGCCATGAGCGTCGTGAACGGCGTGTTGGACATGCTCCGACCCGGCCCAGCGCGGCTTGCCCCAGAAGGTGAGGAACATGAGGCGCCACGAGTAGAAGCTCGTCAGCAGCGCCGCAAAGGTGCCGACCCAGAAGGCGCCCTGCCCGCGGCCCGAGGCCCAGGCCACTTCGAGGATCGCGTCCTTCGAGTGGAAGCCGGCGAAACCGCCGATGCCGTAGATGCCGACGCCGGTGATCGCGAGCGTGCCGAGCAGCATTGCCCAGAAGGTGAGGGGGATGTGCTTACGCAGGCCACCGTAGAAACGCATGTCCTGTTCGTGGTGCATCGCATGGATGACCGAGCCAGCACCCAGGAACAGCAGCGCCTTGAAGAAGGCGTGCGTGAACAGGTGGAACATCGCCGCGCCATAGGCACCCACGCCGGCGGCGAAGAACATGTAGCCGAGCTGCGAACAGGTCGAATAGGCGATCACGCGCTTGATATCGGTCTGCGTCGTGCCGACGGTGGCGGCGAACAGGCACGTCGCGGCGCCGATCGCGGTGACGAAGTGAAGCGCCGTCTGCGACGTTTCGAACATCGGCGACAGGCGGCAGACCATGAACACGCCCGCGGTGACCATCGTCGCCGCGTGGATCAGCGCCGACACCGGGGTCGGGCCTTCCATCGCATCAGGCAACCAGGTGTGGAGGCCGAGCTGCGCCGACTTGCCCATCGCGCCGACGAACAGCAGCAGGCAGAGCACGGTCATCGTATCGAAGCGATAGCCGAGGAAGCCGATCGTCGAGCCCGCCATCCCCGGCGCCATTTCGAGGATCGCCGGGATCGAGACGGTGCCGAACACCAGATAGGTGCCGAAGATGCCGAGCATGAAGCCAAGGTCACCGACGCGGTTGACTACGAACGCCTTGATCGCGGCAGCCTGCGCGCTGGGCTTCCGGAACCAGAAACCGATCAGCAGGTAGCTGGCGAGGCCGACGCCTTCCCAGCCGAAGAACATCTGGATGAGGTTATCCGCCGTCACCAGCATCAGCATGGCGAAGGTGAACAGCGACAGGTACGCGAAGAACCTGGGCTGATCAGGATCGTCGCTCATATAGCCCCAGCTATAGAGGTGGACGAGCGCGGAGACGCTGGTGATCACCACCAGCATCACGCTGGTCAGCGCGTCGACGCGCAGCGACCAATCAGCGCTGAAGGTGCCGGACGTCATGAAGTGGAGCACCGGCGTGACGGTGGCCGACAGGCTGCCCGTCATGAAGCCGATGAAGATCGGCCACGACAGCGCGCAGGAGACGAACAGCGCCGCCGTCGTCACGCCCTTGGCCGCGACATTGCCGATCGAGCGATTGCCGAAGCCGGCGATCGCCGCAGCGAGCAGCGGCAGGAAGACGATGAAGAGGATCGAGGTCACGGTCGGATCAGCCCTTCATCCGGCTGGGATCGTCAACCGAGATCGAGCCCCGGCCACGGAAGAAGATAACGAGGATGGCCAGGCCGATCGCGGCCTCACCGGCAGCCACCGTCAGCACGAACATCGCAAACACCTGACCGACGAGATCGCCCAGCGCCGCGCTGAACGCGACGAGATTGATGTTCACGGCGAGCAGGATGAGCTCGATCGCCATCAGGATGACGATGATGTTCTTGCGATTGAGGAAGATGCCCAGCACGCCCATCGTGAACAGCAGCGCCGCCACGACAAGATAGTGAATGAGGCCGACGCCCCCTGAAGCCATGGCGCTCACAGCTGCACCCCCTGTCCGATTTCCGGCCGCACGTTGCGCGTCGCGTCCTGCGGACGGCGCGCAATCTGCTGCGCGATATTCTGCGGGCGAACGCCCTGCCTCTGGCGATGAGTCAGCACGATCGCCCCAATCATGGCGACCAGCAGCACCAGACCCGCGCCTTCGAAGACGAAGAGATAGCGCGAGTAAAGCAGGTTACCGATCGCCTGGATGTTCGGCACCGATGCATCGATCGGCGCGGCGCGACGATCGAGATCAACGCCCCCGGCAGTCCACGCGAAGACCGCGATCACGATCTCCGCGACCAGCGCCACGGCAAGCACCAGGCCGATGCCGAAATAGCGCACGAATCCAGCGCGAAGTTCGGCGAAGTCGATGTCGAGCATCATGACGACGAACAGGAACAGCACCGCGACCGCGCCGACGTACACGATCACCAGCAGCATCGCGATGAACTCGGCACCGACGAGCACCATGAGGCCGGCCGCGTTGAAGAACGCGAGGATCAGCCACAGCACGCTGTGCACCGGATTGCGCGACGCGATAGTCATCGCGCCCGAAACGAGCACGACGACCGCAAACAGATAAAAAGCGATGGCCTGGATCATGCCGTCACCACGGGAATATGGTTCGTCATCGCGCGCCGCCTATCGGTATGCCGCGTCGGCGGCAAGGTTGGCCGCAATCGCCCGTTCCCAGCGATCACCGTTATCGAGCAGCTTGGCCTTGTCGTAGATCAGCTCTTCGCGGGTCTCGGTCGAGAATTCGTAGTTCGGGCCTTCGACGATCGCATCCACCGGGCAGGCTTCCTGGCACAGGCCGCAATAGATGCACTTCGTCATATCGATGTCGTAGCGCGTAGTGCGGCGGCTGCCGTCCTCGCGCGGTTCGGCCTCGATCGTGATCGCGAGCGCAGGGCACACGGCCTCGCACAGCTTGCACGCGATGCAGCGTTCCTCGCCGTTGGGATAGCGGCGCAACGCGTGCTCACCGCGGAAGCGCGGCGAGACGGGGTTACGCTCGAACGGATAGTTGATCGTGGCCTTTGGCTTGAAGAAATACTTCAAGGTCAGGGCGTGCGCCTTCACGAACTCCCAGAGAGTGAAAGCCTTGATCGTCGATGCGATACCCATGCGTCAGATCCCAACCCGGTTCAGCATCAACACGCCGGACACGAGGAATACCCAGAACAGCGACAGCGGCAGGAACACCTTCCAACCGAGCCGCATCAGCTGATCGTAACGGTACCTGGGCACCGTCGCCTTCACCCAGCTGAAGCAGAAGAAGAAGAACAGCGCCTTCAGGAACAGCCAGATGATACCCGGCACGGCATAGAGCGGCGCCCAGTCGAGCGGCGGCAGATAGCCACCCCAGAACAGCGTCGCGTTCAGCACGCACATCAGGATCACATTGGCATATTCGCCGAGCCAGTAGAGCGCGAAGCTCATCGATGAATATTCGGTCTGATAGCCCGCGACGAGTTCCGATTCCGCCTCGGTCAGGTCGAACGGCGCGCGCGCCGTTTCGGCCAGCGCCGAGATGAAGAACACGATCGACATCGGGAACAGCAGCGGATTGAAGAAGAAGCCGTTGATCGGCGTCCCCAGCACACCGCGCTGCGCCTCGACGATCCCGGTGAGGTTGAACGTGCCGGCCCACAGGACGATCGAGATCAGGACGAAGCCGATCGCGACTTCATAGCTCACCATCTGCGCCGCGGCGCGAATGGCGGAGAAGAACGGATATTTGGAGTTCGACGACCAGCCGGCGAGGATGATGCCGTACACGCCGAGCGACGAGGCCGCGAGCACGTACAGCAGGCCGACGTTGATGTCCGCCAGCACCACGCCGAGATCAAAGGGCACCACGGCCCAGACAATCAGCGCCACCGTGAAGGTGACGATCGGCGCCAGGATGAAGAGCCCGCGATTGGCCGCTGCCGGAACGATCGTTTCCTGCAGAAAGACCTTGAGACCGTCAGCGAAGGACTGGAGCAGACCGAACGGGCCGACGACGTTCGGGCCGCGGCGCAGCGCCATCGCTGCCCAGATCTTGCGATCGGCATAGATGATCATCGCCACCGCCAGCATCAGCGGCAGGGCAATGACGAGGATACCGATCAGCGTGGCAAGGAACCACGCCCAGTTATAGTCCAAACCCCAGGACGTGAATAAGGCGGTCATTCCGCGGCCTCCGCGAAGGTTTCGCCGTGCACCAGTTCAGCCGAGCAGCGCTGCATCGTGGGCGATGCGCGGCAGATCGCGTTGGTGAGGTAGAAGTCCTTGATCGGATAGCCTTCCATGACGCCGCTTGCCGTCGCGGGCAGCGCGGGCGCGGACCACGGGAAGGTGACCAGGCCTTCGTTGGCGAGATCCGGGCAATCGAGCGCCATGGCGGCGCGCAGTTCACCCATCGTATCGAACGGCAGCACCGAACCGATCACTTCGGACAGGGCGCGGAAGATCGTCCAGTCCTCGCGCGCATCGCCCGGCGGGAAGACGGCGCGGTTGCCGCGCTGAACCCGGCCCTCGAGATTGACGTAGGTGCCCGACTTTTCGGCGTAGCTTGCGCCGGGCAGCACCACGTCCGCCGCGGCCGCGCCCTTGTCGCCGTGATGGCCGACATAGACCTTGAAGCCCGTGAAGCGCGTGAAATCGCACTCGTCGGCGCCCAGGAAGAAGGCGAGCTTCGCGTCGTAAAGCGCGGAGATACCGGCTTTTTGCGCATAGCCGAGCATCAGGCCACCCATCCGGCTGGCCGCCATGTGGAGGACGTTGAAGCCGTTCCAGCCGTCCTTGATCAGGCCAAGCGTGTCCACCAGCGCGAGCGCGGCGCCATGCGCGCCCTTCAGCGCCCCGCCGCCGACGATCACCGCCGGACGCTCGGCCTTGCCGAACGCGTCGGTCAGTGCTTGCGGCAGGTTGCCGAGGACCGCCAGATCATTGCCGAGCCACTCGACCTTGTACGTGAGTTCCGTCTCCGGGCCGACCGCCCACACCTTCGCGCCGCGCTTGATCGCCTTGCGGATACGGGTGTTGACGAGGCTGGCCTCCCAGCGAAGGTTCGCGCCGACCAGCAGGATTGCATCGGCCTTCTCGATGCCCGCGATGGTGGTGTTGAAATTCACCGCGGCCAGGCTGGACGTATCATAGTCCATGCCTGTCTGCCGTCCTTCGAGCAGCGACGAGCCGAGGTTCTTCAGCAGCGCCTTGGCGGCAAACATCGTCTCGCAATCGACGAGATCGCCGGCCACGGCCGCGACGCTGTCACCGGCGTCCTTGGCGACATCGGCGATCACCGCGAACGCCTCGTCCCAGCTGACCGGAACGAGCTTGCCGTCGCGGCGCACGAACGGGCGATCGAGGCGACGGCGCACCAGACCATCGACGGCGTGGCGCGTCTTGTCGGTCGCCCACTCCTCGTTCACGTCCTCGTTCACCCGCGGCAAGGCACGCAGCACCTGCCGGCCGCGACTGTCGAGGCGGATGTTGGTGCCGACCGCGTCCATTACATCGATCGAGAGCGTCTTGGTGAGCTCCCAGGGACGCGCCTCGAAGGAATAGGGCTTGCTGGTGAGCGCGCCGACCGGACAGAGATCAACGACGTTGCCGCTGAGTTCGCTCGTCACCGCCTCTTCGAGATAGGAGGTGATCTGCATGTTCTCGCCGCGGTAGATCGCGCCGATCTCCTCCACGCCGGCGACTTCCTCTGCGAAGCGGATGCAGCGCGTGCACTGGATGCACCGGGTCATGACCGTCTTCACGATCGGGCCCATGTACTTCTCGGTGACGGCGCGCTTGTTCTCGTGGAAGCGGCTGTGGCCGCGGCCGTAGGCGATCGACTGATCCTGCAGATCGCACTCGCCGCCCTGATCGCAGATCGGGCAATCGAGCGGGTGGTTGATCAGCAGGAATTCCATGACGCCCTCGCGGGCGTGCTTCACCATCGGCGTGTTGGTGAAGACTTCCTGATTGTCCGCCGCGGGCAGCGCGCACGAGGCCTGCGGCTTGGGCGGCCCAGGCTTCACCTCGACGAGGCACATGCGGCAGTTGCCGGCGATCGACAGCCGCTCATGATAACAGAAACGCGGGATTTCCTTGCCGGCGATCTCACACGCCTGCAGCACCGTGGCGCCCTGCGGCACCTCGACCTCGATCCCATCTACCTTCAGCTTGGGCATTATTCTGCAGCTTCCTGCATGGGGGCGAGACTGCCACCCTGACGTTCGATGATGCGGCGTTCCAGCTCGGGGCGGAAATGGCGGATGAGGCCCTGGATCGGCCAGGCGGCCGCATCGCCCAGCGCGCAGATGGTGTGGCCTTCGACCTGCTTGGTCACCTGCTGCAGCATGTCGATCTCGCCGATCTCGGCGTCACCGGTGCGCAGACGCTCCATCACGCGCCACATCCAGCCGGTGCCCTCGCGGCACGGCGTGCACTGGCCGCAGCTCTCGTGCTTGTAGAAATACGAGATGCGGCTGATCGCGCGGACGACGTCGGTCGACTTGTCCATGACGATCACCGCCGCGGTGCCGAGGCCCGAGCCGACTGCCTTCAGGCCGTCGAAGTCCATCGGCGCATCCATGATGTCCTTCGCTGGCACCAAAGGCACCGACGAACCACCCGGAATAACCGCGAGCAGATTGTCCCACCCACCGCGGATGCCGCCGCAATGCTTCTCGATCAGTTCGCGGAACGGGATGCTCATCGATTCCTCGACCACGCAGGGCTTTTCCACGTGGCCGCTGATCTGGAAGAGCTTCGTGCCGCGATTGTTCTCCGCGCCGAAGCTGGCGAACCATTCCGCGCCGCGCCGCAGGATCGTCGGCGCGACGGCGATGCTCTCGACGTTGTTCACCGTCGTCGGGCAGCCGTACAGGCCCGCACCCGCGGGGAACGGCGGCTTGAGGCGCGGCTGGCCCTTCTTGCCTTCCAGGCTCTCGATCATTGCGGTCTCTTCGCCGCAGATGTACGCGCCGGCCCCGCGGTGGACGAAGACGTCGAAGTCGTAGCCCGAACCGCAGGCGTTCTTGCCGACGAGGCCGGCGTCATACGCCTCCTGCACGGCGGCGAAGAGCGTCTCAGCCTCGCGGATATATTCGCCGCGGATGTAGATGTACGCGGCGCGCGCGCGCATCGCGAAGCCGGCGACCAGCGCGCCCTCGATCAGCTTGTGCGGATCGTGGCGGATGATCTCACGGTCCTTGCACGAACCGGGCTCGGATTCGTCGGCGTTGATGACCAGGAAGCTCGGCCGCTCGGGGCTCGGCGTCTTGGGCATGAACGACCATTTGGTGCCGGTCGGGAAGCCCGCACCGCCGCGACCGCGCAGGCCCGAGGCCTTGATCACGTCGATGATCTTGTCCTGGCCAAGCTCCAGCAGCGCCTTGGTATTGTCCCAGTCACCGCGCTGGCGCGCCGCCTGCAGCGTCCACGGCTGATAGCCGTAGAGATTGGTGAAGATGCGGTCCTTGTCCGTCAGGGACGTGATGACGCTCATGCGCTCGCTCCCGCGGCCGGCGTGTTCCACTCCGAACGATAATCGTGGTTCTCGTTCACCATCGCGGTCAGCGTCGTCGGACCGCCGAGCGGCTCCACCGTGTGGCGGCCCGGCTCCTGCGTGCCCGTCTTCGGCTGCTCGCCACGCGCCAGCGCATCGAGGATCGCGACGGTGCGATCGTAATCGAGATCCTCGTAGTTGTCGTCGTTGATCTGCACCATCGGGGCCGAGGCACAATTGCCCATGCACTCGACCTCGGTGAGCGTGAACAGTCCGTCCGGCGTCGTCTTGCCCTTGGTGAGGCCGCGGTTCTTGCACGCCGCGAGCACATCGTCCGACCCGCGCAGCATGCACGGCGTCGTGCCGCAGACCTGCACGTGATAGCGGCCGACCGGCGCCAGGTTGAACATCGTGTAGAAGGTCGCGACCTCGTACACGCGCATGTACGGCACGCCGATCTCACGCGCGACATATTCGATCACCGGGATCGGCAGCCAGCCTTGCGTGTTCGTTTCCGCGCCCACCTGGCGCTGCGCCAGATCGAGCAGCGGGATCGAGGCGGATTGCTCCCGCCCCGCGGGGTAGCGGGCAAGGATCGCATCGCGCTTGGCACGATTCTCGTCGGTCCAGGCGAACGCGCCCCAGCGCGCGCGCACTTCTGCCTCGTCGGGGATCTGAGGGGCGTCAGCCATCAGCGGTCACATTCACCAAAAACGATATCCATCGCGCCAAGGATCGCGGTGGTGTCCGCGAGCATGTGCCCGCGGCTCATGAAGTCCATCGCCTGCAGGTGGCTGAAGGCGGTCGGGCGGATCTTGCAGCGGTACGGCTTGTTGGTGCCGTCCGACACCAGGTAGACACCGAACTCACCCTTCGGGCTCTCCGTGGCGACATACACTTCGCCGGCCGGCACGTGATAGCCTTCGGTGTAGAGCTTGAAGTGGTGGATCAGCGCTTCCATCGACTGCTTCATCTCGGCGCGCTTGGGCGGCACCACCTTGCGGTCGAGGCTGGCAATCGGCCCTTCCGGCATTTCGGCAAGGCACTGCTTCATGATCCGCGCGGACTGGCGGACCTCCTCGACGCGCACCATGAAGCGATCGTAGCAATCGCCCTTCGTGCCGACCGGGATCTCGAAATCCATCCGGTCGTAGACGTCATAGGGCTGCGACTTGCGCAGATCCCACGGGATGCCGGCGGCGCGGATCATTGGGCCCGAGAAGCCCCAGCGGATCGCATCATCACGGCTGACCACTGCAATATCGACGTTGCGCTGCTTGAAGATGCGGTTGTCGGCGACGAGGCTGATCGCATCCTCGAACAGGCGCGGCAGGCGCGTGTCGAGCCATTCGGCAATGTCGGTCAGCAGCTTCAGCGGCACATCCTGATGGACGCCGCCGGGCCGGAAGTAATTGTGGTGCATGCGCGCGCCGGTCGCGCGCTCGAGGAAGCCGTAGCAATCCTCGCGGATCTCGAACAGCCACAGGTTCGGCGTCATCGCGCCCACGTCCATGACGTGCGACCCGAGGTTCAGCATGTGGTTCGAGATGCGCGTCAGTTCGGCGAAGAACACGCGCAGATACTGCGCGCGGATCGGCACCTCGAGATCGAGCAGCTTCTCGATCGCGAGCACGAAGGTGTGCTCCATACATGCCGGCGAGCAATAATCGAGCCGATCGAAATAGGGGATCGCCTGCGCATAGGTCTTGTACTCGATCAGCTTCTCGGTGCCGCGGTGAAGCAGGCCGACGTGCGGATCGATCCGCTCGACGATCTCGCCGTCCAGCTCCATGACAAGCCGGAGCACGCCATGCGCCGCGGGGTGCTGCGGGCCGAAATTGATCGTGTAGTTCTGGATCGCCACTTCATCATCGACGTGACCGTCGTGGATGGCGTCGGCCAGCCGCTCGACCGCGGGGTCGATCGAATCATTGAGCACGGTGTCGGTCATTGGTTCTGCCCTCCCTTGCCGGGAACGACATCGGGGTCGGATGGCTGCGGGGTTGCCTGCGGATGCGGGTTGCCGGCACCGGTCTGCGCAGTGCTGGTCGCCGGCTCCTTGGCATAAGGCTGGCTGGGTGCCTGCGCCGGCTTCTTCTCGCTCTGCGCAGCATCGGCCTTGCCGATCGCATCGGCGCTGAGCGGGGTCGGCGCGCCCTTCGCTTCCGGCAGCGCCGCCTTCTCGTCACCCGGAAGAACGTAGGCCGCACCCTCCCACGGACTGGTGAAGTCGAAGGTGCGGAAATCCTGCGCGAGCTTCACGGGCTCGTACACCACGCGCTTCGCCTCTTCGGAATAGCGCATCTCGACGAATCCGCTGAGCGGGAAGTCCTTGCGCTGCGGGTGGCCGCGGAAGCCGTAATCGGTCAGGATCCGGCGCAGGTCCTGATTGCCCTCGAACAGCACGCCGTACATGTCGTAAACCTCGCGCTCGTACCAGCCGGCGACCGGCCAGAGCTCGGTCACGGTCGGCACCGGCGTATCTTCGCTGGCGGCAACATGAACGTGCAGGCGGTGATTGCGGGTCAGCGACAGCAGGCAATAGACGACCTCGAACCGCTCCGCGCGATCCGGATAGTCGACGCCGGCAATGTCCATCAGCTGCTGATATTCCAGCCCCGGCGTGTCGCGCAGCGCCGTCAGTGCGGTGATCAGGTGATCGCGGTGGACGAGCAGCTGGATCTCGCCGACATGCGCGAACGCATCGACCAGCCCGTTCGGGATAGCGGCGCGCGCCGCCTCGAGCGTCGCGTCATTGAGCTCGGCCGCCCAGCGGGGTGCAGGCGCCCTCACCGTTCGATGCTCCCCGAGCGGCGGATCTTCCGCTGCAGCTGCATGATGCCGTAGAGCAGCGCCTCGGCGGTCGGCGGGCAGCCCGGGACATAGATGTCGACCGGCACCACACGATCGCAACCGCGCACGACGCTGTAGCTATAATGGTAATAGCCGCCGCCATTGGCGCACGACCCCATCGAGATCACGTACTTCGGCTCCGACATCTGGTCGTACACGCGGCGCAGCGCCGGGGCCATCTTGTTGCACAGCGTGCCGGCGACAATCATCACGTCCGACTGGCGCGGGGACGCGCGCGGCGCAGCACCGAACCGCTCCAGGTCATAGCGCGGCATGTTGACGTGGATCATCTCGACCGCGCAGCAGGCAAGGCCGAACGTCATCCACCACAACGATCCGGTGCGCGCCCACTGGAACAGTTCCTCCGTCGAGGTGACGAGGAAGCCCTTGTCGGTCAGTTCACCGTTCAGATCATTGAAAAAGGCGGGATCGGGCTGGACAAGCCCGGTTCCGCTCGAGATCGCGCTTGCGTCGCGCGGCAATTCCACAGGGCCGGAGTGCATGGTCATTCCCAATCCAACGCGCCCTTTTTCCAGGCGTAGACGAGCCCGAGCGCGAGTTCACCAATGAAGATCATCATGCTGATCCAGGCTGCCCAGCCGAGATCGAACACGCTGACTGCCCATGGAAATAGGAACGCCGCTTCGAGATCGAAGATGATGAAGAGGATCGCAACTAGATAAAAACGCACGTCAAATTGCGCGCGACTATCCTCGAAGGCGGGAAAGCCGCACTCATATTCGCTGAGCTTTTCAACGGTCGGCTTGTGAGCGCCGGTCAGGCGCGCGACGCCCATCGGCAGGAACACGAAGGCCGACGACAGAACAAGCGCGATCCCCAGGAACATCAGGATCGGCAGATATTGCGACAGGTCGACCATGGCGCTCTCGAAGCTTCTCTCGCAGGTGCGAACGGATGGCGGCCGCTTTAGGCCCGGCGGTCCGGCGGGGCAAGGCGCACAGCCCGTGAGAATCATTCGCAAGACCAACGGGGTGGTCGGTCCCGCCCGCTTCGGCTAGCAGTGCCAGATGCTGGCGCTGACGACGAGCGAACGACAGGCGATCGACCATGCGAGCGCCTCCCCCATGCTGGAACGTACCCGCGCCTGGGCGGCGATCAATAGCGGAACGGGCAACCTGGCGGGGCTGAGCGCGGTGGCGGGGCAGCTCGCCGACGCCTTTTCCGCGCTTCCCGGCGAGTTGCGGCTGATCGATCCGGCGCCGGCGGAGCGCGTGGCGGCGGACGGCCGGGTGGAGCCGATCGCCCATGGCCAGCATCTGCACCTCAGCGTGCGTCGGCAGGCGCAGGCCCGGCTATTGCTGACCGGGCATATGGATACGGTGTACCCGGTCGATCACCCCTTCCAGGCGATCACGGACCGGCCGGATGGGACGATCAACGGGCCCGGGGTTGCCGACATGAAGGGCGGCCTTGCCGTGATGCTGGCCGCACTGGAAGCGATCGAGGCGGCCGGCTGCCCGATCGGCTATGACGTCATCATCAATTCGGATGAGGAAACCGGCTCCTTCTCCTCGGCCGCCTTGATCGCGCAGGCGGCGCGCGGGAAGCTTGCCGCCCTCACCTATGAACCAGCGCTGCCGGACGGCACGCTGGCGGGCGCGCGTGGTGGCACGGGCAATTTCTCGCTCGTCGTGCGCGGCCGATCGGCGCATGCCGGGCGCAATCCGGAGGATGGCCGCAACGCCATCGTCGCCGCCGCCGCACTGGCGCTTCGCCTCAACGACGTGAAGGGTCCGACCCTCGCGGTGAATCCGGCGCGGATTGATGGCGGCGGGCCCAACAACGTGGTCCCCGACCTTGCCGTGCTTCGGGTCAACTTCCGCCCCAGGGGGCAGGACGAGATCGCGCGCGCCCGCGCCGCGATCGATGCCGCCGCCGCGGACGTATCCGCCGCGCACGACGTGCGGGTCGAAGTGCATGGCAGCTTCAACCGGCCGCCCAAGCCGATCGACACCGGCGCCGCAAAGCTGTTCGCCAAGGTGCGCGACGCCGGCGCCGACTTGGGGCTTGCCATCGCCTGGCGCGACACCGGCGGGGTATGCGACGGCAACAATATCGCCGCGGCCGGTACGCCGGTGATCGACACGATGGGCGTGCGCGGCGGCGCGATCCATTCGGCGGACGAGTATCTGATCGTCGACAGCCTCGCCGAACGCGCGGGCCTGTCGGCACTCACCATCCTACGACTGGCGGAGCAGGGACTTTGACGAATCCGGGAACATTCGTGGTGCGGGCGGCGCGCGACGAGGATCTCGAGCACCTCTACGAGATGGCCAAGCTGACCGGGGGCGGCTTCACCAATCTGCCGCCGGATCGCAAGGCGCTTCGCGCCAAGCTCGATCGCAGCCATACCGCCTTCGCCCGCACCGGCGACGGTATCGAGGACGAATTGTTCGTGCTGATCCTAGAGAATCTCTCGACCGGAGAGATTCGCGGCACCTGCCAGATCTTCACCCAGGTGGGCCAGCGGCACCCCTTCTACAGCTATCGCATCAGCACGCTGACCCAGCACAGCCGCGAACTGGAGCGCACCTTCCGCGCCGAGATGCTGACGCTGACGACCGATCTGGAAGGATCGAGCGAGGTGGGCGGCCTGTTCCTTCACCCCGGCGAGCGGGCCGGCGGGCTGGGGCTGCTGCTTGCGCGTAGTCGCTATCTCTTCATCAAGGCGCACCGTGCGCGCTTCGGCGACCGGATCCTCGCCGAGTTGCGCGGCGTGATCGACGAGGCGGGGGGCTCGCCCTTCTGGGACGGGCTTGCCGGGCGCTTCTTCGGCATGAACTTCCAGGATGCGGATGCTTTCAATGCGATCAACGGCCACCAGTTCATCGCCGATCTGATGCCAAAGCATCCAATCTATACCGCCATGCTGTCTGAAACCGCGCGGGCAGCGATCGGGCTTCCGCATCCCTCTGGCCGCGCGGCGATGCGAATGCTGGAGAATGAGGGCTTTGCGTTCGAGAAGTATATCGACATCTTCGACGGCGGCCCCACGATGACGGCACGGATCGATGCGGTGCGGACGATCCGCGAGGCGCGCGAGGCGCGGGTCGTCGCGCTCGACCGGGACGGAGGCACGCAATCGCTGGTGGCGCATGGCCGGCTGTCGGACTTCCGCTGCTCGTTCGGCGTGCTGCGCGAGGTGGGAGATACCGTGGTGATCGACCCAAGCTGCGCCGCGGCCATCGGGGCGAAGGAGGATTCGTCCATCCTCCACGCGCCCCGGATCTGAGCACATCATGATCCGGGAAATCAATTTCGACGGGATCGTCGGCCCGAGCCACAATTATGCGGGCCTCAGCCCGGGAAACCTGGCGGCCACGCGTAACGCGGGTGCCGTGGCGCACCCCCGCGCGGCCGCGTTGCAGGGCATTGCCAAGATGCGGGCCAATCTCGCGCTCGGCCTGCCGCAGGGCGTCTTTCTGCCCCACCCTCGGCCCGACCGTGCCTGGCTTTCCGCACTCCACACCAGCTACGATCGCGCGGCCCCGCACCTTCGGGCCCGGGCGCTCTCCGCCTCGTCAATGTGGGCCGCGAACGCCGCCACCGTGTCCCCGGCGCCGGACACGGCGGACGGCCGCTGTCACCTGACCGTCGCGAACCTCGTCACCATGCCGCACCGCAGCCACGAATGGCCCGCGACGCTGGCGCAACTGCGGCTTGCCTTTGCCGATCCTGCCTTTGCGGTTCACGCCCCGATCCCCGCGCCCTTCGGCGACGAGGGCGCGGCGAACCATATGCGGCTTGCGCCCGAACACGGCGAAGCCGGCGTCGAGATCTTCGTCTATGGCGAGGCTGGCGGCCCCTTCCCTGCACGCCAGCACCGCGAGGCGGGCGAGGCGGTGGCCCGCGCGCATCGTCTGGACCCGGCGCGCACCGTGTTCGTCCAGCAATCGCCCGAAGCGATCGCCGCCGGCGCCTTCCATAATGACGTCGTCGCGGTGGCGAACGAGCGGACGCTGTTTGCGCACGAACAGGCCTTTGCCGCCCGCGACGCCTTCTACGAACGGCTGCACACGATGATGCCAGGGGTGGAGATCGTCGAGGTGCCAGCCGCCCGCGTCAGCCTTGAGGACGCGATCCGGTCCTATCTGTTCAACGCGCAGCTCGTCACGACGCCGGCAGGCACGCAGACGTTGATCGTGCCAGCCGAAGCGCGTGACACGCCCTCAGTGTGGCGATGGCTGCAGGATCATCTGGCGGGCAACGGCCCGATCCGCGCGGTGGAGGTGGTCGACGTGCGGGAATCGATGGCCAACGGCGGCGGGCCGGCGTGCCTTCGCCTTCGCGTGCCCTGTGATCCGGCGCTGGTCGATCCGCGCTTCCTGGTCGACGCGGCCGCGCTTGATCGGATCGCCGCCGTGATCGAGGCGCACTGGCCAGAGGCGATCGCCGGCGAGAATATCGCCGACCCCGCGCTCATCGCACGGATCGGGAACGCACGCCGCGCGCTGCTGGAAGAGCTGTTACTTGTCGAGTTAATTGACAGTTAACCATTTAGCATGATGCAAAAATGACGGAAATCCGCCATTGGCGCGGGGCTTGCTTATGCGTCGGCATGTTCTCGCGCATTGCCAGGCTGTTCACGATCAAGACCAAGTTCGAGGCGTTCATGGTCATCTATGGCCTCAGCCTCGGGGCGGCAGAGCGCGGCGTCCATTATGTCGAGCAATATCCCGGCCTCGGCGGCTGGATGCTGTTCGGCGTCTGCCCGCTGGCGGTGTTCATGGCCGGTGCCCGCATCCTCGAATCGGTCGAGCGCAATAGCGAGTGATGCTCAGCGACGCAGCAGCGGCAGGATAGAGGCGTAATCATCGCTCCAGCCGTCATAATCCGCACGTGCCGCTAGTGGGCGCCAGCCCTCCCCCATCCCCTGCAGCTTGGCGAGCACCTTAGGATCGCGTGACAGCGCGACCCATAGCGAAAGCGAACCGGCCTCGTCATCCGCAGGCGGGTTGTCCGCAAGCTCAATCGCCCGCCACCCGCCGGCAGCGGCGGCTGCGGCGACGACCGGCCGAAGATCGAGGAAGCGGTTCGAGATGTGCACCAGCAGCAGGCCCTTTGGCTGCAAGGCGCGCGCGTAATCGGCGAATGCCTCATGCGTCAGGAGGTGGATCGGTACCGAATCGGACGAGAAGGCATCAAGTGCCAGCACGTCGAACGACTGGGGCCGCGCCGCCTCGATCGAGAGCCTTGCATCCCCCAGCACAACCTTGGCGTCGGGCGCGCAGGTCCTGAGGAAAGAGAAGCGCTTACGCGCCAGATCCGACATCACCGGATCGATCTCGAAGAACGTCCATTCCTGCGTCGGCCAGGCGTAGCAGGCGAGCGTGCCCGTCCCGAGGCCGACGACGCCGATCCGGCCCTCAAGCCCGTAAAGTGCCGGCGCAATCGTCATCGCCCGCCCGACGCCGGACGAGGGCACGTAATAGCTCGTCGGCTGCTGCTCTCGCTCCGCAGAGCCGAGCAACTGGATGCCGTGCATTGTCGTGCCGTGAGCAAGCGTGCGCTGCCGCGGCGTTTCCGAGATGCTGTAGACGCCGAAATAGCTGCGCGTGCGCACATTCGCCGCGATCGTATCGCGAAGCGCGCTCATTCCACCGAACAGCAGCAGCGATACGCCAAGCACCGTCACGTACACCGGTCGCACACCGATCGACGCCAGCCCGACGAGCGCGATCGCCGCGAAGACGAAACCGGTATGTTCCTCGCCGAAATAGGCGTCCGGCCCCCATTGGCGAAGCGCCAGTAGCGCGGCCAGCACCAACCCGACGACCACGGTTGCCGGGATGCCACGTCCGCGTGCCCACCAGTCGCGCACAAAAGGCGCGAGGAACACCTGCGGCGTCACCGCGCCGGCAGCGAGGATCAGCAGCGGGTATTCCCACGTCCAGTCGAACAGCGCCGGTGCCACGAGCCCGGCGAACACACCGCCAAGCGCGCCGCCCACCGACATGGCGAGATAGAAGCCGGTCAGTCGCTCGGGTGCGGGCCGCGCCCGATAAAGCGCGGTGTGAAGCGCGACCGAGACCATGAAGAGAAGGATCAGCGCCAGCGCCAACCCGAACAGGGGCGCGACATGGAAGCCGCCGATCATCACGCCGCCGAACAGCAGGATCGTCACCGGCGCCACGCGAACCAGGAAATCCGCCGGACCGCGGTCATCGGCAAAAGCGATGGTGAAGCTGAGCAAATACAGGCCGAGCGGCATCACCCACAGCAGCGGCATCGCGACGATATCGGTGGTGATGTATGTCGAGGTGGCCAGCATCAGCCCTGAGGGCACCAGCGACAGGGCGATCCACCGCGCGATCTGGCCAACGCGCGCGGGCGGCGCATCGAAGGTCACGGCCGCCTGCGCCGCTGCCCGCGGCAGCCGGGTCGCGATCAGGATCACCAGCGCCACCAGCACGACATAACCCGCGGTCCACAGCCAGCGCTGGCTGTTCACCGGCATCAGCGGTTCGACCACCAGAGGGTAGGCGATCAGGCCAGCGAAGCTGCCGAGATTGGACGCAGCGTAAAGCCGATAGGGGTCCTCCCCCGGGCGCGCGGCGGCGAACCAGCGCTGCACCAGTGGCGCCTGCGCCGAAACAGCAATGAACAGCGGGCCGATCGAGGCGGCGAACAGCCACGGTACCCAGAGCTCGGGCGCGGTTCCGATGGGAAGCGGCCAGCCCAGCACCCCGATCGGCAGCCAGAGGCAGGCGATCGCCAGCACGGCGAGATGGATTCCGGCCTGCCGGCGCACCGGCAACTGGCCGATCGCATGGGCATAGCCATAGCCGGCGAGCAGCAGCGCCTGGTACACCAGCATCGCCGAATTCCACACCGCCGGCGCCCCGCCGAGCCGCGGCAACGCGATCCGGGCGACCATCGGCTGGACGAGGAACAGCAGGAACGATCCGCTGAGGATCGTCACGATGAACAGCGCGCGCGGTGCGCGGCTGCCCTCACCCATGAAGGGGCCGTTCGATCGTGTAATGGACGTGGCGACGCAGCGGATCGCCTTCGGCCAGCGCCGGATGGTCAAAGTCGCCGTCTTCGACATGTGTCATGCCGAGCCGAATCATCAACCCCCAGCTGCGCTCGTTCGCCGGTACCGTGATCGCATGCACCCGCGGCGTTTCGCGCTGCCATGCGCGCGCCAGGCAAGCCGCAGCAGCCTCCCGCGCCAGCCCATTGCCCCAGGCATGCCGTGCCAGCCGCCAGCCGATCTCGGGCGCGCCGTCGATCGGCGTGCCGGCCGCGCCAGGCTTGATCCCGCAAAAGCCGATGAAGGCGCCGTCGGCGCGGCGCTCCACAGCCCAGAAGCAATCGCCAGTCGCCTCGGCAAGCTCGTTCATCCGCACCACCGTCGCTTCGCAATCCGCCATGCTCATCGGCGGGCCGAGATAGCGCATGACGTCGGGATCCTGCCCCATGGCGTGAAAGGGCATGACATCCTCCTGCCGCCATTGCCGCAGGATCAGGCGCGGCGTCTCGATCATGTCCGCTCGATCCGGTAGGTGACGCTGTCACTTCGCGGATCATCCGTGGTGAACAGGGGATGCTCGAAATCGAGGGCCGGCACGTGCGCCATGCCAAGGCGCGTCATCAGCGCCCGGCTCTTGGCATTCTGTCGTGCAGTGATGGCGACGATCGCGGGCTCGCCCCGGTTGGCCCAGCCCCAAGCGATGCTGGCCGCCGCCGCTTCATGGGCGTAGCCGGCACCCCAATAGGGCACCGCCAGCATCCAGCCGATCTCCAGCATGCCCATGATCGGCGTATCCGGCGCGCCGGGCTTCAGCCCGCAGAAGCCGATGGTCGCTCCGCTGTCCTTGTGGATCACCGCGCGGAAACCGAGCGGCGCGTAGGATGCGTGGCGCGCCAAGGCGGCGTCGCTCGCCACTTCGTCCTTCACCGGGCCGAGATCGGCCATCACCCGCTCGTCCGCCCACATGGCGTGGAGCGGCGCGCGGTCACCCGGTTCGGGCGCGCGCAGGATCAGCCGCTCGGTCTCGATCGGTGCACCCGTCATGCGTTCAGCAGCCGCGCCGCAAGGGCCGCGTGATAGGTGAGGACGCCGGAGCAGCCCGCGCGCTTGAAGGCGGTTAGCGTCTCGATGACCATCGCGTCGCGATCAGCCGCGCCAGCCGCGACCGCCGCCTCAATCATCGCATACTCGCCGGACACCTGGTATGCGAACACCGGTACTTCGAACCGGTCCTTCACGCGGCGGATGACGTCGAGATAGGGCAGGCCCGGCTTCACCATCACGCTGTCCGCCCCTTCCGCGAGATCCAGCGCCACCTCGCGCAGCGCTTCTTCGGCATTGCCGTAATCCATCTGGTACGTCTTCTTGTCGCCCTTCAGCAGTCCGCGGCTGCCCACCGCGTCGCGGAACGGGCCGTAGAAGGCGCTGGCGTACTTGGCGGCATAGGCCATGATCTGGACGTTGCTGTGCCCGGACGCCTCCAGCGCGCCGCGGATCGTGCCGATACGGCCGTCCATCATGTCGGACGGCGCGATGATGTCAGCACCGGCAGCGGCCTGATTGAGCGACTGGCCGACCAGCACCTCCACCGTCGCGTCGTTCAGGACATAACCGGCTGCGTCGACCAGCCCGTCGTGGCCGTGCGCGGTATAGGGATCGAGCGCCACGTCCGTCAGGATGCCGATGTCGGGCACCGCATCCTTCACCGCGCGGATCGCGCGGCACATCAGATTGTCGGGGTTCAGCGCCTCGCGCCCGTCCTCGGTGCGCAACCGCGCAGGCGTATTGGGGAAGAAGGCGAGGCAGGCGATACCGAGCGCCTCCGCCTCCCGCGCACGCGCCACGATGCCATCGACCGACCAGCGCGAGACGCCCGGCAGGCTGGCGATCGGCTCCTCCACCCCTTCCCCGTCCGCGATGAACAGCGGCCAGATGAGGTCGGCGGGCGTCAGCACCGTCTCGCGATGCAGGCGGCGGCTCCAGTCGGCGGAGCGGGTACGGCGAAGGCGAAGCGCGGGGAAAGAGGCGGTCATGACGGTCGTTTGCGCCCGCCCCGGCCGCGCTGCAAGCGTTACGGAAGCGAAACCGGCACTCGCGCGTTGGGCGGGGATGAGCGAAATCCAGTCGGCTGCGCTGATCGTCAATGCCAAGTCGCGCAAGGGCAAGAAGCTGTTCAAAAAGGCGTGCAAGCGGCTGGAGAAGGTGCCCTTCCCGGTCGATGCACATGCCGTTGAGGATCCGGATGATCTCGAGCGCACCGTCGAGCGGGCGCTCGCTAAGAAGCCCGACCTTGTCATCTTCGGCGGCGGTGACGGCACCGTCAGCGGCCTCGTCGACCTGCTGATCGGGAAGGACGTGATCCTCGGCGTGCTGCCGCTCGGCACCGCGAACAGCTTCGCGCGAACGCTTGGCCTGCCGCTCGACATCGATGGCGCGATCGACGTGCTGGTGAACGGCGTGCCCAAGCGGATCGACCTTGGCGTGATCAATGGCGACTATTTCGCCAATTGCGCCGCCATGGGCCTGTCGCCGCAGATCGCGGAAAGCGTCCCGCACAATCTGAAGAAGGTGCTCGGGCGGGTCGGGTATCTCGGCTGGGCGGGGCTGCAATATCTCAGGTTCCGCCCCTTCATCCTCACCGTCGATGATGGGGTGGAGGAGAAGCGCCTCCGCGTCGTCGAGGTGCGGATATCCAACGGGCCCTATCATGGCGGCACCTGGCTGGTGGACGAGGCGGAGATCGATTCGGGCCAGATCGTCGTTCAGGCCGTTACAGGGCGGTACAAGCGCACGCTGCTGAAGAACTGGTTCGCCAGCTTCTTCGGTCTCTCCGCGCGCCATCAGGATACGATCACCTTTTCGGGCAAGCGGCTGAAGATCGACACACGGCCGAGCCTGCCGATCTCGATCGACGGCGAGGTGCTGGCGCGCACCCCGGTTGAGGCGCGGATCGCGGCCGGCGCGATCCGGGTGATGACCCCGCGCGATGCGCCCGACCAGCATGAGGAACACGCCGACTAGCCGACGGGCTTCAGGCTCCCCGCCGGCTCGATGTCCGCGTGGCTGCGTTCCTCGCCATGTTCGTCCGGCACCAGCAGCTGGTTCTCACGCCAGCGGCCGTAGCGATAATAGAGCCCGGCGAGCACGAGGTTAGTGCCCGACCCGATCGGGAAGCTCCACCACAAGGCGTCAGGCCCCAGCAGCGGCTGCAGCGCGAAGGCGACGCCGAGCCGCACCGGGAACATCGCGATCGTCATGATGGCGAGCGGCCCCCACACCGCACCATTGGCGCGGATCACGCCGAACAGCACCATCGTGCCGCCGAAGAGGATGAAGCCCCAGGTGGCGACGAGGTTGATGTGCTGCGCGATCGGCAGCGCCGGGCTGCCGCCCGGGATGAACAGACCGATGATCACGCGGTCGAACCACAGCACCGCCACGACGGTCGCCGCGGTGATGGTGAAATTGTAGAACAGGCCGGCGCGCGTGATCCGCGCCACGCGATCCCAGCGGCCGGCGCCGATGTTCTGCGCCGCCATCGCCGAAACCGCCGCGCCGATCGCCATCGCCGGCATCTGAACATAGCCCCAGAGCTGCTGGACGATGCCATAGGCGGCGACCGTATCGATCCCCGCGCGGTTGACGAGGCCGACCATGGCCAGCGCCGATACCGACAGCACCACCATCTGCGCCCCGATCGGCAGGCCCTTGCCCACGATCGTGCGCACCAATGCGCGTTCGGGAAGGATGTAGCGGATCTCCGCGCCGCGCAGCCGGAGCGGCAGATCGCGCCAGGCGATCCAGCCGACGAGCGCGGCGAGGGCGACGATGTTGGCAATCAGCGTCGCGGTGGCGGAACCGGCGATCCCCATGCGTGGGAAAGGCCCCAAGCCGGCGATCAGCAACGGGTTCATCGCCGCGTCGATCAGCACGCACAGGCCCATGAACCACAAAGGCGTGACCGAATCGCCCGTGCCGCGCAGACCCATGAACATGAGGACGAGCAGCATCGACGGCGGCAGCGCGAGGAAGATGACGCGCAGGTAATCCAGCGCCGGCTCGAAGGCGTCGGGCGGGGTCGCCAGCGTGACGAGGATCTCGGGCGCGAAGATCCATCCGAGCGCGCCGACGATCACCGATCCCGCCAGCACGAGGCCGATGGCGGAGCCGAACGCGCGGCGCGCGGCATCCACGTCGCGTCGCCCCCAGCTCTGGCCGACGATGATCGTCGCCGCCATGCCGAAGCCGAAAACCGCGCCGAACATCAGGAACATGATGATGTTCGCGTTCGAGGTGGCCGCAAGCGCGCCTTCGCCGAGGAAGCGGCCGACCCAGATCGCGTTGATCGATCCGTTCAGCGATTGAAGGACGTTGGAGGCGAGCGTCGGCAGGGCGAACATCAGCAACGCAGAGCCGATCGGCCCGGACGTGAGATCGCGCTGCCCGGGACGGAGGTGCGTTACCGGTTCTTCCATGCCGCCCCTCTACCCCTTCCAGCCGGTATCGTTCCGGTCTCGGGATCTCCTTGGGGCAGTCTTTGGCGGCCGACAAGCGCGCGAATGTTGAGGAAGTTGAGGCTCTGGCGTGTTTTTCTCCAACATTCGCGTCCCTCCCATCGTGTCTGCGACACTGCCATGGGAGGGCGATTGTAGGACAGCGCCGTCGCTAGGCTGCCGGCTTTGGCCCCCGGCGTTACTGTTCCTCAGGCAGCCGCGAGGCGGCGGCGGCGCAGCAACCACAGGCCGACAGCGCCCAGCGCGAACAGACCGGCGGCCTCGCCCGGGATCGGCGTCGGCGAGCCGCCACCGTTGACCGGCGGCCTGGCCGGCGGATTGTAGGTGCCGACGTAGGTGCCGAGGTGGAACTCGCCGTTCTGCACGAGGCTGCCGAACACCGCCGAGCCTTCGATGTAATTGCCCGTCGTTGCCGCGGCGCCGGGCGCCAGCACCGATCCGCCCCATGCCGTGGTGGCATCGACCTTTTGCGCGTCGACCAAGTTCCAGATCACGTGCTTACCGAGGCCGCTGGTGCCGCCGAGGAAATTGTCGTTGAGCGTCACGTTCGCGCCGGTGACGTTGACGATCGCGGTATCGGCGCCGTTGAGGTTGAACTTGATCTCACCGATGCGATCGAGATCGGCGCTGGTGATGTTGAACACCGCCACGCCCTGCGCATCCGGCTTCGCATCGAACGTGCCGCGATTGCCGCTGATCGTCAGATCGCTGTTCGCGGACATGCCGCCGAAGGTGCGTGACAGTTCGCCCATGCTGCTGGCGATCAGGCTGCCCTGCTGCTTCAGGTTGACGAGGAAGGACGGATCGCTCGCCGCGAGGCCTGACGTCACCGTGTTCTGATTGACGTTGGTGTTGGCGATCGTCCCGCCGACCTTCACCGTCTGCGGCGCGCCGTTCAGGTTGAAGCCGCTGTTGACGTTGCCGCCAACGACCGCGCCCGAGCCGCCGTTCAGGTTCTTGTGCGATCCGTTGACGTCGCCGACCACCGTCAGGCCTGTCACATTATAGGGCGACGGCTCCGGCGTGCGGATCTGATAGTTGGACGAACTGCCGTTGAGGTTGCCGCCAACAAAGGTGCGGCCCTCGACCTCGGACGAGGAGGTGAGATCACCCAGCACCACGAGGTTCCAGGTGCGCAGGACATCAAGGCCGACGATCGACTGGGCACTCGCCGGCGTGGCCGCAGCGAGCGCGGCGACCATGGCGATAACCGAAACCTTTACGCGCGTCATTTCAACTCCAGCGAGACCAGGGGTCCGTTACGACCACGACACAAATGCCGCCAGTTTTCGTCGGCGGCACCTGTCCCATTCAGGGAAATGCCCTCGACGGACGGGATCAGCCGAGCCGCGCCAGGGCGGCCGCGAGCCGCTCCGCCTCCGCGGATTTTTCGGCGTGGTCGGCGCGGGCCTTTTCCACCGCCTCCGGCTTCGCCCGTTCAACGAAACTCGGGTTGTTGAGGCGCCCGGCGAGGCCATCGCGCTCCTTCTCCGCCGCGGCGATCGCCTTGGCGAGGCGGGTGCGTTCGGCGGCGAGATCGATCACGTCACCCAACGCGAGGCGGAAGGTCGCCTCGTCCACGACGACCTGCGCAGTGCCGCCAGAGACTTCGCCCGGATCGATCCGTGCGAGGCGGGCGATCGTCGCGGCGTTGCGGGCAAGGCGCGCCTGGGTGTCGGCGTTCGCATCCGCCACCGCATAGGGCAGCCGTGCACCCGGCGGCACGTTCAGCTCGGTGCGGCTGGAGCGGACTTCGCTGACGAGGCGGATCAGCCAGTCGATCTCCTGCGCCGCCGCAGGATCGATCGCGCGCGCGTCGGCCATCGGCCAGTGCGCCACGATCAGGTCATGATCGCGGGGTGCGAGCGCATGCCACAGTTCCTCGGTGATGAACGGCATGAAGGGGTGGAGCACGACCAGGATCTGATCGAGCACCCAGCCGGCGACCGCCTTCGTCTCCTCGTCGATCGACCCCTTGATGAGCTCCAGATACCAGTCGCAGAACTGGCTCCACACGAACTGGTAGATCGCGTTCGCCGCGGCATCGAAGCGATATTCGCCGAGGGCGAGATCGACCGACTGGATCGCCTTGATCGCCTCGCCGATGATCCACTTGTTGACCGGGTGAGTCGCCGCCGGCGGCTCCAGCGTGGTCGATCCGCCGATGCCGTTCGCCTGGCAGAAGCGGCTGGCGTTCCACAGCTTGGTCGCGAAGTTGCGGTAGCCCTCGACGCGCTTCTCATCCATCTTGATGTCGCGGCCCTGGCTTTCCATCGCCGCCATGAAGAAGCGCAGCGCGTCAGCGCCGTACTTGTCGATCAGGCCGAGCGGATCGACGGTATTGCCCTTGGACTTGGACATCTTCGCGCCGTCCGCCGCGCGGACCAGGCCGTGCAGGTAGAGCGTGCGGAAGGGCACGTCCTTCATGAAGTGCATGCCCTGCATCATCATGCGGGCATCCCAGAAGAACAGGATGTCGAAGCCCGAGATCAGCACGTCGTTGGGATAGCGCCCGCCCAGCGTCGGATCGCCATTCTCCGGCCAGCCCATGGTGGCGAATGGCCAAAGCGCGGAGGAGAACCAGGTGTCGAGCACGTCGGGGTCGCGCGTCAGGGCAACGCCCTCGCCCGCCTGCGCCTGTGCCTCAGCCTCGGTTTCGGCGACATAGGCCTTGCCCTCCGCATCGAACCACGCCGGGATTTGGTGCCCCCACCACAGCTGGCGGCTGACGCACCAAGGCTGGATGTTCTCCATCCAGTTGAAGTAGGTCTTCTCCCACGTCTTGGGCACCAGCCGGATCGCGCCGGACTTCACCGCTTCGATCGCCGGCTGCGCCAGCGTCTTGGCGTCGACATACCATTGGTCGGTCAGCCACGGCTCGATGACGACGCCTGAGCGATCGCCGAACGGCGTCTGGATCGTGCGCGGCTCGGCATCATGCTCCACGCCTTCCTTGTCGACATAGGGCACGAGGACGCCATCGGCCTTCAGCCGGGCGACCACCGCCTTGCGCGCGTCCGCCGTCGACAGCCCCAGGAATTCGGCCGGGATCAGGCCGTCGGCGGTCTGCGTGACATTGGCCTTTGCGTCGAGCATGTTGAGCATCTCGCCCGCCTTCATGCCGGCGCGCTTGCCCACCTCGAAATCGTTGAAGTCATGCCCCGGCGTGATCTTCACCGCACCCGTGCCTAGCGACGGATCGGCATGTTCGTCGGCGATCACCGGGATCAGGCGGCCGGTGATCGGGAGCCTGATCTGCTTGCCGATCATGTCCTTGTAGCGCGCGTCCTCCGGATGCACCGCGACCGCCATGTCGGCCAGCATCGTCTCCGGGCGGGTCGTCGCGACGGTGATCGTGCCCGAGCCGTCGGCGAGCGGATAGCGGATCTGCCAGAAGCTGCCCTTCACCTCGCGCGTCTCGACCTCGAGATCGCTGATCGCGGTGCCGAGGCCCGGATCCCAGTTCACGAGCCGCTTGTCGCGATAGAGCAGGCCCTGGCGGTGGAGTTCCACGAAGACCTTGAGCACGGCCTTCGAAAAGCCCTCGTCCATCGTGAACCGCTCGTTGGCCCAGTCCATCGAGCAGCCGAGCCGGCGCAGCTGGCCGGTGATCTGGCCGCCACTTTCCGCCTTCCATTCCCACACCTTGGCGACGAATTCGTCGCGCGTGAAATCGGTGCGCTTCTGTTGGCTAAGCGCCATCTGCCGCTCGACCACCATCTGCGTCGCGATGCCGGCGTGATCGGTCCCGACCACCCAGAGCGCGTCCTTGCCCTTCAGCCGCGCGTGGCGGGTCAGGATGTCCTGCAGCGTATTGTCGAGCGCGTGGCCGATGTGCAGCGAGCCGGTGACGTTGGGCGGCGGGTTGACGATCGTCCACGGCTCGGCGCCGGGGCGCTCGGGGCGGAACAGGCCGTTCTCCTCCCAGTGGCTGTACCAGCGGGATTCGATCGCGGCGGGGTCAAAGGTTTTCGGCAGCTCGCTCATGGGGTGGCCATAGCGAGGCGGTGGGGGGAACCCAAGTCCCCTGCCCTCACGCCGTCACCCCGACTTGATCCGGGACCCCGCTTCCTCGCGAATGTCGACAAGAAGAAGTGGGATCCCGGCTCAAGGCCGCGATGACGAAGTTGTTATTGGTTAGCGGGTGCGTTGCCGGTCCACTTGTCCATCCAGCCGATCACCTCGCGGTACCATTGGCGCGAGTTCTTCGGCTTCAGCACCCAATGGTTCTCGTTCGGGAAGACGAGCAGGCGCGAGGGGATGCCGCGGCGCTGGAGCGCGGTGAAGGCGGCGAGGCCCTGGGTGTAGGGGATGCGGAAATCCTTCTCCCCGGTGATGACCAGTTGCGGCGTCTTCCACTTGGCGACGTGGTTGACGGGGTTCCACTTCTCGAAGGCCTGCGGGTCCTCGTAATAGGTCTTGCCCCCGTGCTCCCACTCGTCGAACCACAGTTCCTCGGTCTCGTAGGCCATGGCGCGCGCATCGAAGACGCCGTCGTGCTGGACGATGCACTTGAAACGATCAGGCCACTGCCCCTCGATCCAGTTCATCATATAGCCGCCGTAGGACGCACCGAGCGCGCAGGCGTTATCCGCGTCGAGCCAGGTGAACTTGGTGGTCGCGGCGGAGAGGCCCTTCTTGAGGTCCTCCAGCGGCCACCCACCCCAATTGTTGCGGATGCTGTCGGTGAAGGCCTGGCCGTAGCCGGTGGAACCGTGGAAATCGACCGCGACGAGGCCGTAGCCCGCGCCGGCGAACACCGCCGGATTCCAGCGGTAGGACCAGCTGTTGTTGCTCGATCCCTGCGGGCCGCCATGGACCATGTACGCGATCGGCACCTTGCCGGTGCTATTGGCGGGCTTCACCGCATAGCCCCAGACGGTGTCGTTGTTTGCGCCGGTGAAGCTGAACCGTTCAACGGTCGGCATGTCGATGCCGGCAAGCTTGGCGGCGTTGACGTTGGTCAGCCGCTGCGGCGTGCCGCTCCCGGCGACGCGATAGAAATCGGCAGGGGCGGTGAGCGAATCGAGCGCGATGATCGGCCCCGTCGGCGTCACGGCGACCGCGCCGACATGGCCCTGCTGTGTCAGCCGGGTGACCTGGCCCGTACGCGCATCGACGCGGAACAGCGGCGTTTCCTGCGTGTCATCGGCCGTCACGTAGAGCGAGCGCGAGTCGGGCGCCCAGGCGATCGAGCCGACCGAGCGATCCCACTTCTCGGTGAGCGACGTCATGCGACCGGTGGCGAGATCGCGCAGCATCAGCACCTGCCGATCCGCCTCGTAGCCGGGGCGGCGCATGGCGAACCAGGCGAGCGTGCGGCCATCGGGCGAGACGACCGGCTGATTGTCTGTCGCCTTGTTGTCGACCGTGAGGTTCACCGGTGCGCGACTCCCGTCCGCGGGCACCTCGAAGATGTCGAGATTGGTCGAGGTCGACTCGATCCGCCCGGCCTCGCGAAGCGCGAAGTATAACGTCTTGCCGTCAGGGCTCCACGACACTTCCTCCGCGCCGCCGAACGGCTTGGAGGGCGTGTCGCCGACGAGGGGGCCGACCACCGCCTTGCCGTTGCCGCGCGCACCGGCCGCGGTGAGCGGCAGGACGAAGAGCTGCGACCTCTTGCCGTCGCTCCACGTATCCCAATGGCGCACGAACAGCTGGTCATAGGTGCGGCCCGACCCGGCGTCCGCGCGCTTGCGGATCATCGGCTCCTCAAGGCTGGGTGCGCCCGGCAGGCGGTCCGCCCACACGACGATCTTGTCGCCGGTGGGCGCGACCTTGAAGCCGTTGAAGCCGCCCTTGAAGTCGGTCAACCGGCGCGGCGTGCCGCCGGTGACGGGGACGGACCAGATCGCATCGTCCATCGCGAAATAGACGGTGTTGCCGACGATCTGCGGATCATTCTCGTCCTTCTGCGGATCGGCCAGCAGTTTCTCCGGCGCCGCGCCGGGGCGCGATAGATCGAGCCGCCACAGATCGAAGCGGCCGCGATCAGCGTCGAGATCGGTCTCGCGCTGCGCCCAGACCATCCAGCGGCCGTCCTTGGAGACGGTCGGCGTGCCGATGCGGCTCAGCATCGTCAGGTCTTCGGTAGTCATCGGGCGGGCTGCAGCAGGAAGAGCAGCGGCGGCGGCGAGCGTGATGAGGCTCGCGGAAAGGAACATCCTCATGGCCGCGAACTAAAGCAGATCGTTACCGTTGCGACAACTCGGCTGTTGCGCGCCGCCGACGCTAGTTGCGGCCGATCGCGTCCACCGGCGGCTGCCCGGCAGAGGCCGCGGCGACGGCCTCCGCCCGCTCCGTCACGCGCAGCACATTGCCCTGCGCCAGCGCGGCGAGATCAGCATCGCTCCACCCGCGGCGGGCGAGTTCGGCGAACAGCTGCGGGTAGCCGTCAACGCCCGTCATATCCTCGGGCGCGGTGCCGTTGATCCCGTCGAAATCGCCGCCGAGGCCGACCGCCCCCTTCCCCGCGACGCGGGCGATGTGATCGACGTGATCAGCGATCGTTGCCGCCGTCACGCGCGGCATCGGGTGCGCCGCATCCCAGGCGACAAGCGGTGCAGGCGCCTTCAGCCCATAGACATCCGCCGGCACGCCCTGCGCCTTGGCAAAGGCGGTTCGCTCCGCATCCCAGGCACGCCACGCGGCCGAGGCGAAGGCGGGATAGAAGTTCACCATCACCACGCCGCCTGCCTCGCCGATCCGGCGCAGCAGCGCGTCGGGAATGTTGCGCGGCGCATCGGCGATCGCGCGCGCCGAGGAGTGGGAGGCGATTACCGGCGCCTTCGACACGTCAAGCACCGCGGCCATGGTCGCATCCGACACATGGCTGACGTCGACGATCATGCCGATGCGGTTCATCTCGGCGACCACCTGTCGGCCGAAATCGGAAAGGCCGTTGGCGCGCGGGGCATCGGTGGAGGAATCCGCCCAGTCCAGGCTCTTGCCGTGCGTCAGCGTCATGTAGCTGACGCCGAGCGCCTTCATCTGGCGCAGGACGGAAAGCCGCGCGTCGATCTGATGGCCACCCTCGATCCCGATCAGCGAGGCGATCCGCCCGGCCTTCTGTGCGCGGCGGACGTCGGCGGCGGTGGTCGCCAGCACGAAGGCATCGGGGTGCGCGGCGACGAAGCGGCGCACGATGTCGATCTGCTCCAGCGTCATCTCGACCGCGCGGGGGCCCTGCGCATCGGCCGGGATCCAGACCGACCAGAACTGGCCGCCCACCCCGCCGCGGCGCAGGCGGGGAATGTCGGTCTGCAGCGGCCGGGGCAGCGCGGCGGTGTCGCGCGACAAATCCAAAGCCTCGACCTTCGCATCGTAGCGGTCGCGGATTTCCCAGGCGAGATCGTTATGCCCGTCGATCACCGGCGTCCGCTCCAGCAGCCGCGTGATCCGCGGCGGCACCGGGGTCGGCGCCGGTGCGGCGACGGACGCGGCCTGGGCGGCAAGCAGGATGGCGATCAGCGACATGGAACCCCCCTCGATCGGCCGACGGAACCATCGACCCTAGGCTGCCGTTGATACACCGCGCGGCCGAAAGGACGAGCGAATTGGATGTGGATCGCGCTTTACGCGCCGACCGCATCCCGGTGGCCCCGCCGCGCCCGCGACGGGGCTTGTTTTTTGGGTGAGTATTCGACGAATGACCGTGACTTTGCGCCAGATTGCGCCAGTTTCCGATGTTACTATCTTGCCCTTTGAAGAATATGCCCCCACTTGCGCGGAAACAGACGCGCAGGACTATTCGGTGGAAGACAAAGAGTATTTCTACAAGCGCGCGGAGAGCGAGCTTGAGATGGCGCAGCGCACGATCGTTCCGGAAGCGGTAAAGGCGCACTATACTTTGGCCGGCTATTATCTGGACAAGGTCTATAACGACGATCAGGCGCCGGCGGCGAACGACGCGGGGCCGGCGCTGGGCAACGCATCCGGCAGCTGACCGGCGCGTGATGCGCGCCGCCAATCAATGAGTCGCGCGCTTCTCGAACCCCTCGAAGGTCTCCGGCGGTGCATCCTCATGCACCGCCACGGCATCAACGCGTGACGCGGGCGAGCCCTGGCGCGCCTTGGCGAGCGCAGCCTCGACCATCTCGCCTGGCCCCTCGATCACTGCCTCGACGGAATTGTCGGCGCGGTTGCGAACCCAGCCGCGGATGCCAATGCGCCGCATCTCCTCCACGAACCAGGCGCGGTAGAAGACGTTCTGGACACGGCCAGTGATGACGAGGCGGCGGCGGATCATGCGTCAAAAACGCGATGCCCGCCCAGCCGGTTCATCCGTCCTTGCGCCCCTCCAGCAGCCAGGGCCGCGGCCGCCCGGTGGGCTTCGGCTTGCCGTCCAGCCGCACCGCGCGTTTCACATAGACAGGCTTCATCAGCAGCGTGCCGTTCATGCCCCCGCCGGTCGGCTGGGCAAGGATCCGCTTCACCACATCCTGGCCGGCGACAACGCGGCCGAAGGCAGCATAGCCAGGATTGTCCTTCTTCCAGTCCATCCACGGCATCGGGCCGACCGCGATGAACCAGTTTCCGTTGGCAGAGCCCGGCGGCCCGCGCCGCGCCATGGAGATCGTCATGTCGAGATGCTTTATCCCCGTCTTGGCGGTGGATTCATGCGGGATCATGTCGAGGAAGCGGCGTGCATCGGTGCGGATGCCGGACTGGACGAAGCCCATTTGCGGCGCCTGCTTGCTGCGCGCGACGCGATAGAAACTGATCCCGTCGAACCGCCCGTCGTCAACGTAGCGCATGAAATTGGCGGTCGTCTCCGGCGCGCGCTTCGCATTCAGCGCGAGGACAATGTTGCCGAGCACCGTCTCCAGGCGGACGCGCACGAAGCCCGGCGTCGGCCGGTCCGCGCGCTGCGCTGCCGCGGGCGTGATGGTGGCGGCGAGGAGGGCGAGGATCAGAACAAGCGTACGCATCGACCCGCTAGGTAGCGCCGCATCAGCGGCGGCGCCACCGGATCGCTACGGCTTATCCGCCTCGTGCCGGCGAAAGCCGGCGCGAGGTGAATGCGGGGGAGCTTACTTCGAAAGGTCGGTGAAGACCGAGCGGTAGTAGCGCACGGCCAGCGGCACGTTGTCGATTGGCGCACGCTCATTCAGGCCGTGGCTGAAATCATCCGATTCCTTTACGAAGATCGGGCTGATGCCGTAGCTGGGGATGCCGACCGAGCGGAACCACATGGAATCGCTCGCGCCCGCGGACATGGAGGGGAAGATCGGCACGCCGGGGCGGATCGCGCCCATCGCCTTCTTCACCGCGCCCACCACATCGGGCCGCAACGGCGAGGCATCGGTGGGGTTCGAGCCTTCGGTGACGTCGGTGAACTTCACCGCCGGGTCAGCCGCGACACGGCTGAGCTCGGCCATCACGTCAGCCGGCTTCACACCCGGGAAGATGCGGCAATTGATGTTGGCGGTGGCGCGCTGCGGCAGCGCGTTCAGCGCGTGACCGCCCGAGATCATCGTCGCGACGCAGGTGGTGCCGATCTGCCCGACATAGGCGGGGCTCGCCGTCAGCGTCTCGATCGCCTTCTGGTTGGTCGGATCGGCGGCGAACGCCTTCATCGCGGCGCCGAGTTCGGGCGTCTGGCGCGGTGCCACGCCTTCGAAATAGCCCTTGGTGATCGGGCTGATCTGCGGCTTGAAGCGGTACGCGCCGATCTTCGCCAGCGCATTCGACAGCTGGACGATCGCATTGTCGTGCCGCGGGGCGGAGGAATGGCCGCCGGGGTTCGTCACCTCCAGCTGGAAATCGGCATAGGTCTTCTCGGCCGCGCCGATGGTGAAATATTGCGGGCGACCGTCCTCGCCATAAAGGCCGCCGCCGCCATCGACGTTGAGCGCCATCTTCGCGCCCTTCAGCCGGTCGGCGAGCATCGAGGAGGTCTTCATCGTCGTCTCCTCGTCTCCCGAGAAGGCGAGCACGATGTCGCGCCGCGGCTTCACGCCGGCGCGCTTCATGTCGATCAGCGTGGCGACGACGAGCGCCATGTCGAGCTTCATGTCGGTGGCGCCGCGGCCATAGAGATAGCCGTTCTCGACCACCGGGGTGAAGGGATCGCGCTGCCAGTCGGCGGGCTTCGCCTCCACCACGTCGATATGGCCGGAAATCACGATTGCAGGCGCCTTGGGATCGCTGCCGCGCCAGCGGGCGATCAGCATCGCGGTATCATCCACCGGCTCGACAATGATGTCGGCCGCTGGGAAGCCGGCGACGAGCTGCTGCTTCAGATAGTCGGCGGCCGCGCGCGTCTGGTTGCCCTCCCCGCGCACGGTGCGGAAGGCGATCAGCTTCTGCGCGATTTCCAGGGCCTGCGCGTCGGCAGGGGAAGTGGCCGGTGGTGCCGCGTGAACGGGTAGCGCCGCCGCCATCATGGCCAGCGCCGCCAGCGTCGTGATCGTCTTCATGTGCGTACCCCCCGAATATGCTGCGACGCACGCTAACCGTTGCCGGGGGTGGGCGCCAGATGCGAGGCGCCGGATATGATGGGTGCCAGATATGAGAAGAGGTTGCCGAGCAGCCGCACCTGACTGCCCGACAACCCCTAAACATGGTCAGCGGCCGGAGAGCTCCAGCCCGGGAGACCATGCGAGCCTCTTCACCTCATTCAACCCGGCGTTGACTGGGGGAGAATACCCCCCGCCAGGCTGCGGTGGTGGTTAGAAGCGCGTCCCCCGAACGAACTGAACCGACCCCATTGCTGAACCATGAGACATCGGATCACCTCCTTTCGCTGGTTGATAACGATCGTGGCCAGCGTGGCCACGGACGCAATCTGAGTCGTTTGGCGATGCGAAACAAGTCTTGTTTTCACACCGGCTTTGCACGATCCTCTTTCGCCTTGCCGGAACACCGCGCCGACGCGCCGTGCCTCAGCGGCAATCCTCGATCACCCGCCCGACTTCCGGATAGGCCGGCACCACCAGCGTCGGCGCGCCGGCCTGCTCGATCACGAAGCGGCCGCGGCTGAACGCCATGGCATCGAGCAGTTCGTCTCGGGCTGCGAGATCGGCCGCGACGTAAGGAGGCGTGCCCCCGGTCGGCCGCACCGGAACCGCGCGCGTCGTGCTGCTGGTGCGCACCGTGAACGCCCCCGTCGCCTGGCCCGGGCGCGACAGATAGAGGCGCCGTGCAGCCAGATCGCAGCGCAGCACCAGCCGCGCATCCTGCCCCGCCTGGCCGAACAAAGCGCGGCCGCCGCGCGCGTCCTTTTCATAGCGCCACGTGCCCGGCGTGATCGGCCAGTCGCGCCAGTCCCCGGCCAGCGGAGCCGGGGCCGGCCTCGGCGCGGGCGGCGGAGGCGCGGGTGACGGCGGCGGCGGGGGCGGCGCATCGGTCGGCGGGGCGACGCAGCCGGCGACGGCGAGAAGCAGGGCAGCGGACAGAAGCGGAAGATGACGCATGAGGCGCACCCTAACGCCCCCGACGCACGGCTCAACCGGAACCGGCGCAGGGGCAGAGCGGTTCAGCGCGGCAGGGAGATGTTTATGGCCGCTGCCGACACGCAAACTCTGCTTCTGATCGAAGCATCGCTCGCCTCGACCATGCGGGTGGAAAGCCGCGACGGCGACAAGATCGGCCATGTCTCCGCCTTCATGGTCAACAAGCGCAGCGGGCGCACGACCCATGCGGTGCTCAGCCTCGGCGGCTTCCTGGGCGTTGGCAAAAGCTATTACCCGCTGCCCTTCTCGCTGCTGCAGTTCGATCCGGTGCGCGACCAATATGTCGTGACGATCGACCGCCGCCTGCTGGAAGGCGGCCCGAGCTGGGCGAACAACGCGCCACACTTCGACCAGGCCTATGCCGATCGCGTCGCCAGTTACTATGGCGTCACCGGCGAGGATCTGTCGCTGGGCTGACCCCTGAAGACAGTGGCGGCGCGGCGAGCGGCTAGCGCCGCTTCGCCATCCTGATCGCCTGCTGCTTGCCGAAGCGCGTCTTGCGCGTGCCCGGCTTGCCTTCGTTGCTGCGGCCCATCAGCGGCGCCTTGTGCTCCTGCACCGGCAGGCCAAGCTCCTCCTGCTCCAACGCACGGATCTCGTCGCGCAGGCGGCCGGCTTCCTCGAACTCGAGGTCTGACGCGGCCTTGCGCATCTTCTTCTCGAGTTCCTCGATATAGGCGCGCAGATTGTGGCCCACCATGTGCGGCCGTTCCTCGTCGCCCGTATCGATCAGCACGCTGTCCTGGTTCGATACGTGCGCGATGATGTCGCCGATGTTGCGCTTGATCGTGGTCGGCGTGATGCCGTGCTCTCGGTTGTACGCCGCCTGCTTCTCGCGGCGGCGCGCGGTTTCGTTCATCGCCCGCTCCATCGAGCCGGTGATACGATCGGCGTAGAGGATCACGCGCCCGTCGACGTTGCGCGCCGCGCGGCCGATCGTCTGGATCAGCGAGGTCTCGGAGCGCAGGAAGCCTTCCTTGTCGGCATCCATGATGCACACGAGGCCGCATTCGGGGATGTCGAGGCCCTCGCGCAGCAGGTTGATGCCGATCAGCACGTCGTACACGCCGAGCCGCAGGTCCCGGATCAGCTCGATACGCTCCAGCGTCTCGACGTCGGAGTGCATGTAGCGGACCTTCACGCCCGCCTCGTGCATATATTCGGTCAGGTCCTCCGCCATCCGCTTGGTCAGCGTGGTGACGAGCGTGCGATAGCCGAGCTCCGCGGTCTTGCGGCACTCGACGATGCAATCCTGCACCTGTTCCTCGACCGGGCGAATCTCGACCGGCGGATCGATGAGGCCGGTCGGGCGGATGACCTGTTCGGCAAAGACGCCGCCGGTCTGCTCCATCTCCCAGCCGCCCGGCGTCGCCGAGACACTGACGGTCTGCGGGCGCATGGCGTCCCATTCGTTGAAGCGCAGCGGGCGGTTGTCGATACAGCTCGGCAGGCGGAAGCCGTATTCGGCCAGCGTGATCTTCCGACGATGGTCGCCGCGCGCCATTGCGCCGATCTGCGGGATCGTCTGGTGGCTCTCGTCGACGAACAAGAGCGCGTTCTCGGGCAGATATTCGAACAGCGTGGGCGGTGGCTCGCCCGGCAGGCGGCCGGTGAGGAAGCGGCTGTAATTCTCGATGCCGTTGCAGCTGCCGGTGGCGGCGATCATCTCCAGATCGAAATTGGTGCGCTGCTCCAGCCGCTGATGCTCGAGCAGCTTGCCCTCCGCCTCCAGCTCCTTCAGCCGCTCCGCCAACTCGTGGCGGATCGCCTCGGTCGCCTGCTTCATCGTCGGCCCGGGGGTGACATAGTGCGAGTTCGCATAGACCCGCACCGAGTTCATGCTCGCCGCCTTCTTGCCCGTCAGCGGGTCGAACTCGACGATCTCCTCGATCTCGTCACCGAAGAAGCTGATCCGCCACGCTGCATCCTCGAGGTGCGACGGGAAGATCTCCAGATTGTCGCCCTTCACGCGGAAATTGCCGCGCTGGAAGGCCGCATCGTTGCGTTTGTACTGGAGCGCGACGAGCTTCCTCACGATCTCGCGCTGATCGACCGTCTGGCCCTTCTTCAGGTCGAAGATCATCGCCGAGTACGTCTCGACCGACCCGATGCCGTAGAGGCACGAGACAGAGGCGACGATCAGCACATCGTCGCGCTCCAGCAGCGAGCGGGTGGCCGAGTGGCGCATCCGGTCGATCGCCTCGTTCACCGAGCTTTCCTTCTCGATGTACGTGTCCGACCGGGGAACGTACGCCTCGGGCTGATAATAATCGTAGTAGCTGACGAAATACTCGACGGCATTCTCGGGGAAGAAGCTCTTGAACTCTCCATAGAGCTGCGCCGCCAGGATCTTGTTCGGCGCGAGGATCAGCGCGGGGCGCTGCAATTCCTCGATCACCTTGGCCATGGTGAAGGTCTTGCCCGATCCGGTGACGCCAAGCAGCACCTGGTCCTTCTCGCCCTGCCGCGCCGTATCCACCAGTTCGCGGATCGCGGTCGGCTGGTCGCCGGCCGGCTGGTAATCCGAGACAAGCTTGAACCGGCGGCCGCCCTCGACCTTTGCTGGGCGGTTGGGGCGGTGTGGCACGAACGCCGCGTCTGTCTGAGGTTCGTCGAGGGTCGTGCGGATCTGGATCGCCATGTGGAGAATATGGGGTGGAACAGGTGCTAACGGAAGGTGGCACTGCGAAGCCGCTTCACCACGCCGCGCGGCTGGCTATGGTGCGCGCAAACAACGGGGGATTCGCATGCGCCGCACCTTTATCGCCGCTCTTCTGGCCGCAGCTGCCACGCCGGTCGCCGCAGCGCCCGATTACCAGGCGCAGGTGAAGGCGGATTACGATCGCGATCTCGGCAAGCTGTGGGATCAGTTCCACCGCAATCCGGAGCTCTCCTTCCGCGAGACGAAGACGGCGGCGATCATGGCGGCGGAACTGCGCAAGGTGCCGGGCATGCAGGTGACCGAGAAGGTCGGGCAGACGGGCGTCGTCGGCGTGCTGAAGAACGGCGCGGGGCCAGTCGTGCTGGTGCGGGCGGACATGGACGGGCTGCCGGTTGAGGAAAAATCCGGTCTGCCCAATGCCTCGAAAGTGCGCCAGGTGGGCGTGGATGGCATCGAAACGCCGGTAATGCACGCCTGTGGGCATGACACGCACATCGTTGCACTGATTGCGACGGCGCGCCGCCTCGCAGCGATGAAGGACCGGTGGAACGGCACCGTCGTCTTCATCGCCCAGCCGGCCGAGGAGCGCGTCGGCGGCGCCAAGGCGATGATCGCCGATGGCCTGTTCACGCGCTTCCCCAAGCCCGAGTACGCGCTCGCCTTCCACGTCGCCGCAGCGATGGAGACGGGCAAGGTCGCGGCCGGCGAGACGATCCAATATTCATCGTCGGATTCGGTCGACATCACGATCCCCGGCGTCGGCGCGCATGGCGCGAGCCCGCACATGGGCAAGGACCCGGTCTACATGGCCTCCCAGCTCGTCATCGCGCTGCAGGGCCTCGTCAGCCGCGAGCGCGGGCCGCTGGCGCCGGGCGTCATCACCGTCGGCTCGTTCCATTCCGGGCTGAAGCACAACATCATTTCCGACGAGGCGAAACTGCAAGTGACGGTGCGCGCCAATGACGAAGCGACGCGCGCGCAGCTTCTCGCCGGGATCAAGCGGGTCGCCGCAGGGATCGGAGCGCTGAACGGCATGCCGGCGGACAAGATGCCCGTGGTGACGGTGAGCGAAGGCACGCCGACGACGATCAACGACACGCCGCTCGCCAAGCGGCTGAACGCAGTGATGGTCGACACGCTGGGCGCCGACAATGTCGTGCCGTTCGAGCAGATGGGCATGGGGGCGGAGGACTTCGCCTATTACGTGCAGCCCGACACCGGCGTGAAAGGCTATTTCTTCGCGGTAGGCGGCACGCCGCGCGCGGCATTCGAGGCGGAGAAGAACGGCGGCCCCGCCGTCCCGTCGCACCATTCGCCGCTGTTCAAGATCACGCCGGAACCCGTTGTCGTCACCGGCGCGACAGCGATGACCGCCGCGGTGCTCGACCTGCTGAAGCCGGGCGCGACGCCCACGCCGGCGGCGGCGCAGTGATGCGCGCGCTGCTCATCCTGCCGGTGCTGCTGGCGGCCGGCTGCGACGTCACGCCGGATGCGGGGGACGTCGAGCGCGTCCGCCGCGGGACCGAGGCGGTGAAGGCTGAGCTGAAGCAGCCCGAAACCGCGCAATTCAAGAGCGTCGAGGCCTATGGCGATGCTGTCTGCGGCGAGGTCAATGCGAGTCTCGGGATGGGCCGCACCGGCTACGAACGGTTCATCGTGAAGGACGGCAAGGTGACGCTGGCGTCGCAGCTGCCGACCGACGCCGCGATGGACGATCGCTGGGCTGCCGACTGCCGTCGCTGAAGCGGCGCGCGGCGCTACTGCAGCGCCTGGACCGCGGGGGTGGATAGCGCCGGGGCGATCCGAGCCTCGTCCAGCCGCGCCGGCGCCGCATAGGGCGGCACCTCAACGGGTGTGCCAAACCCGGCGGGGGCGAAGCGGCCAGCCTCCACGCCGGTCGTGCGCAGCAGCGCGGCGAGCATGCGCGGCGGGGTGTCGCGTGCCTCGTAGCTGAGGCGGAACGTGCCCCAATGGATCGGGATCGCGTGCGACGCGCCCAGCCGGTTGAACACGCGCACCGCATCCGCCGGGCCGATGTGACTACCCGACCCCATCTGGCCGGGCGCGAAGCGGAACGCCCCGATCGGGATCAGCGCCAGCCGGACGGGCCCGAGCGCTGCGGCCTCTGCCGGCCAGCGCCCGTCGCCAAGCCCGGTATCGCCGGCGAAGAAGAGATTGCCGCCCGGCAGCCGAACGGTGAAGGCGGACCACAAGGCGCGGTTGCGATCGGTGAACCAGCGGCTGCCCCAATGGTGGTTGCGCACCACCGCCACCTCGACATTCGGGCGGATGCGGACCCGCTGCCCCCAATCGAGCGCCGTCGCCTTCACCCCCGCCTGGCCGATCACGCTGTCGTTGCCGAGGCTGGTGACAATCGCCGGCCGATCACGCTCCCACAGGCGCCTGAGCGTTCCCTTGTCGAGATGGTCGTAATGATTGTGGCTGACGAGGACGAGATCGATCGGCGGCAGATCCTCGAAGCGGATGCCGGGCGCCGCCACGCGGCGCGGGCCGAAGCCGAACGGGCCGGCGGTGTCCGACCAGACAGGATCGGTCAGGATGTTCAGCCCCTGCGTCTGCACCAGCACGCTGGCGTGGCCGACCCAGGTGGCGACCATGCGATCGCCGGCAACGCGTGTCGCCGGCCGCGTTGGCGTGACCGGCACCGATGCCGGCCAGGCGGGGCGACCGTCGCTCCCCGTCAGGAAGCGCAGCAGGAAGCCTTCGCGGCTGCCGCCGGTCGGCGGACGGGCAGTATCGGCGTCATTGTCAGGATTGAAGAAGCGGGCGCCGTTGAAATGGTCGGTGACCGGGCCTTCGTAATAGATGCGATCGAGGAAGCGCGGCACGATCGCGATGGCGAGCCCCAGGCCCACGCACAGGAACAACAGCGCCGTTCCCGCCACCTTCAGGATCGCACCCAAACCGGTTCCCCTCCTCACCCTTGATCCACCCGCGTCACGACCGTCCTTTACCGCGGGCCGAAGCGCTGCCAACGCGCGGGCGGGCCGATCGGCGCATCCGGCGGATCATTAACCCCGATTTGGCAATACCGCGGTAACCACGCAGGTCTATGGCAGGCACGATGACGACGATGCTGGACTGCGACGATGTCGAGCGCCTGTGGCACCCGGTCCATGCCTCGATCGTCAGCGGCTTGCCTCCGGCGATCGACGAGGTTGCCGAATCCGCCCCTCCCAGCCACGCCTTCCTGCGCCGCGCCTGGTATGCCGCCGCGCTCGCGGCCTATGGCGGTGAAGCGCGCACGCTGACGGTTCAACGCGACGACCGGGCGGTACTGGCGCTGCCGATCGTGCCGGTCGGCCCGCGGGCGCTGCGCGTCGCGGCGGTGCCCGGCTGCTACTGGCCGTTTCGCGGCTTCCCGCAGGCCGGGGATGCGGGGTCGGACGTGGCAACCGCAGCGATCGCCGCGCTCGGCTGGCGAGTGCGCGCGCTGCGCATCGGCCCGGTCTATGATGGCGATGTCGCAGTGACGCCGCTCATCGACGCGGCGCGAGCCAGCGGCTGGACGGTGCTTGCCCGGCCGATCGCCACCAGCTTCCTGCTCGACATGGCGGCGGCGCAGGCGGAGGGCACCTGGCCGCGCAATTCGACGCTGCGCAAGAATCGCTTCCACGAGAAGCACCTCGCCGAACATGGCGCCTTGGGCTGGCATTTCCTGTCAGGCAGCGACTGGCCGGGCGCGTTCGACGATCTTGCCGCCGTCGAGTGGAGCAGCTGGATCGCTGCGCGTACCGACGGGCGCGACGCGAAGTTCACGCGCACCGGGCACGGCGCCTTCTGGCGCGCGGCGGCGGCGGACCCGGCACTAGCCGCGATGTTCCGCGCCGCGCTGCTCACCGTCGACGACCGCCCGGCGGCTTTCTCGTTCGATATCGATTGCGGCACGCTGAAATATGCGATCGCCAACAGCTACGATCCGGCCTTCGCCAAGCATTCCCCGGGAAAGCTGCTCTATTACCGCAACCTCGTCGAGGCGCTGGGCCGCGGCATCACGACCGTTGACTGGGGGGCAGGCGACAGCGGGTACAAGCGCACCATCGGCGCGGCAGAGGGGCCCGCGATCCGCGACTGGCTGCTGCTGCGCCCCGGCCTTCCCGCCGCGCTCGCCCCGGCGATCAGGCAGGTCTGGCGGGGCCGGTAAGGATCGCCTCGACCGCGTCGATCATCCCCTCGGTCGCGACCGGTTCGCCCCAATAAGGGTGATCGGGCCCTGCCCCGGCATCGCGCGCCGCCTCGCGCGCCGCCAGCAGCGTGCGCAGCGACAGGCCGGCGAACAACAGCCGCTGGTTCACCAGCGCATGCGGCAAGTGCGACAGCAGGCGATGGAAGTGCGCGACGCAGCGCACATAGCCTTCGGAATGCTCACCGCCCGCCCATTGATCGAACATCTGGCGCCGCTCGGTCTGCATGCTGGTCATGAAGCGGAAATAGGTTTCACCCTCGCCCGTCTCGCCGGACAGTTCGGCATTGGCAACGACCAGGGCGCGCACCACGTCCCGCAGCGACAGCTCGCCCTTTGCTTCCGCGTCGTCCAGCATCCGCATGCGGATCTGGTCGATGATGTCAGCGCCTTCGACCACCAGTTCGCGCAGCAGATCGTCCTTGCTGCCGAAATAATAATGGACCGCGGCGGCGTTGCGCTGGCCGGCGGCCTCCACGATCTCGCGCATGCCCACCGCAGCGATGCCGCGCTCGGCGAACAGGCGGCGCGCGGCGCGCTTCAGTTCGTTGCGGGTGGTGCCACCGCGGCCGGCGGATTGGGGACGGGCAAGGTTCATGCGGCGGCAGCATCGGGCAAGCGGGCGTCCGGTTCAAGTCACATGGCTTAGATTGACGCTCGCCCCCTCGCGCTTATGGTAATTCGTACGACTTAAAAGAGCGGGGAGAGGACCATGGCAGCACTGGCGCACGACCGGGAGGCATGGCGCGAGCTGATCGATCTGGGCACGCTCGCGCGCTGGATGGACCGCCAGGGCCTCGGCACCGGGGCGCCGATCGAGAATGCCGATACGCTTGGCGGCGGCACGCAGAACATCCTGCTGCGCTTTGATCGTGCCGGCCGCACCTATGTCATGCGTCGCCCGCCGCGCCGCCCGCGCCCGGAAAGCGACGAGGTGATGCGCCGCGAGATGAAGGTCCTGTCCGCGATCGCCGGATCGGACGTGCCGCACCCCGGCTTCATCGCCGGCGAGGGCGATCCCGCGGTGCTCGGAACCGCCTTTTACCTGATGGAGCCGATCGACGGGTTCAACGCGACGGTCGGCCTGCCGCCGCTTCATGCCGAGAGCGCGGACGTGCGCCGGCAGATGGGCGAGGCGATCGTCGACGGCGCGATCGCCCTGTCGCGGATCGATCCGCATGAGGCCGGGCTCGACGACCTCGGCAAGCTCGACGGGTGGCTCGAACGCCAGGTGCCGCGCTGGCGCGCGCAGCTCGACGGCTATGCCAAGTTCGAGGGCTGGACCGGGCTGGAGGCGCTGCCGGACGTGGAGGCGATCTGCACCTGGCTGGAGGCGAACCGTCCGACGACGATGCAGCCCGGCCTGATTCACGGCGACTATCACCTATCGAACGTCATGTACCGGCCGGATTCGCCCGCGCTGGCGGCGATCGTCGACTGGGAACTGGCGAGCCGCGGCGATCCGATGCTCGATCTCGGCTGGCTCACCGCCACCTGGCGCGATCCGGACGAGGAGAACCAGCGGGTGTCGGTGACGCCGTGGGATGGGTTCCCGAGCCTGGGCGAGATCGTCGACCGCTATCTTGCCGCCACCGGGCGGAGCGCGGCGGATGCGCGGTGGTACAGCGTCCTCGCCCCGTTCAAGCTCGGCGCGATCCTGGAGGGGAGCCATGCGCGCGCCTGCGCCGGCCTGACGCCCAAGCCGATCGGCGACGCGCTGCACGCGCACACCATCTCGCTGTTCGAACGCGCGCTGCGCCGGATCGACAAGCCGCTGCTCTGATCAATCGAGGATCGGCGGGTTACTTGCCCGCCGCCAGCCGTTCCTCGGTCAGCGACAATGCCGATCGCGTGCCGGGCTCCTTCGGTACGTCGGTGGCGAAATAGACGACTCCGGTGCCGCCGGCGCGATCGACCCACAGGCCGGATTGCAGGCCGTAGGCCTCGCCGGCGTGGCCAATGCGCATGCGGCCGTCACCGACCGGATCGTCGCGGCACATCGGCAGCGGCGTCGCGGTGAAGCCTACCGCCAAACCATAACGGCAGTTGAAGCCACCGGGCTGAACGCCGCTTTCCGCCTCCTCGTTCTGCACGCCGTTGCGGCCATCAAACGTCCATTCCGGCGTCGCCAGCACCGCCATCGAGGCAGGTGTCAGCAGCCGCACGCCATCCACCGCGCCGTCGTTCAGCAGCAGCCGGCCGATCGTGGCCAGCCCGCGCATCGAGATGCGCAGGCCGCCTTGCGGCGAGAACATCGCGCCGTTCACGCCCGGCCGCCACGTCGCCAGATCGCACGATCCATCGCGCGCCGGGGTGACGGGGCAACCGGCGATGAACGCCGGCTCGTCGCGCACCGCCTTGCCCTGGTCGTACAGCACCACCGCCCGGGCCTTCGCCGCCGGGCTGCATCCTGCCCAGTTGAAGCACGCATCGAGCTTCAGCGGCGCCAGCACCAGCCGCTGCATCAGCCGGTCGAACCGCTCACCAGTCGCGCGCTCCATCACCGCGGCGACGACCGGGAAGTTGAAATTGGTGTAGCGGAAGAAGGTGCCAGGCGCGTGGGCGGCATCCCAGGCCCGCGGATCGCGCACCTTCTGCTCCAGCACATCGTCGAGCGGCAGCACGTAATCCGCTGCATCCGTCAGGCTGGAGCGGTGCGACAGCAGCAGGCGCAATGTGATCGGCACATCGGGAAAGGCGGGGTTGCGCAGCCGCCAGCCGAGCCGGTCCGACACGTCGGCATCGAGATCGAGCAGGCCCTGCTCCACCAGCCGCATCACGCCAATCGCCGTCACCAGCTTGGAGATCGACGCAACGCGTACCGGATCGTCCGCGGTTACCGCGCGGCCGGTCTCGCGGTTCGCGAGGCCAGTGACGGCAACCGCCGTCTCGCCGCGCCGGTCGAACGCCACGCGCACCGTCGCGATCGGAGCCGCAGCCTGGGTCGCGGCCGCAGCGGCAAGGGCGAGGAGGATCAGAACTTCGTCTCCACGCTGATCGTGAACGACCGGCCGCGCGGGTCGGCAACGCGCGGCTCCCACGAACTGCCGGCGCCGGTGTTGCCATCATAAGTGATGGCGAACGGTGGATCCTTATCGAACAGGTTCTTCACGCCCAGCGTCAGCCGGTATCCGGGGATCCCGGTCCAGGCGACGGCGGCATTGTAGATGACGTAATCGTCGACGCGCGGGTTGAAGCCCGGCCGCGTGATCGCGCCCGATGCGATGCCGGGCAGCGCCTGGTTCTTGTAGCCGTGGCGGAAAATCTGCGTCAGCGAGACGAGGAAATCGTCGTTCTGGAAGCTGACGAAGGCATTGTGCTTCCAGCGCAGGCTCAGGTCGCCAGCGAAGGTGAAGACGCCGATCTGGCTCGGGCCATAGTCCGCGGTGGGCGTCAGCTTCTCGCGCCGTTTCAGCAGATACGTGCCGTCGAGCCCGGCGAGGAACCGGCCGCCCGCTGCCTCGACGCCGCCGCGCAGCGCCACCTCAAGGCCCTGCGTGCGGCGCGATCCGGCGTTCAGCCAGCGATTGTCGATGATCTCGATCTCGCCAGTCGCATCGCGAATGAACGCGTCCGGGAACAGCGCGGCATTCTCCACCAGCTGGCGCAGCGTCAGTACCTGGATCGTGTTGTCGACGTTGATCACCCACCAGTCGACCGAGGCGCTGAACATCGGCGCCGGCTGGATCACCACGCCAAGGTTGAACTGCTCCGCCGTCTCCGGGCCCAGATCGCGCCGGCCGCCGGTGTAGATTGCGGGACGGATGATCGCGCAGGCGGGATTGGTGGTGTTGGGCACGCCGCCGGGGCAGCGCACCGGATCGGCAAGATCGCTGCCCGAATAAGGCGAATCGGTGATGCCGTTGAAGATCTGGTTGAACGACGGCACGCGGAAGCTGGTGTTGTACGATCCGCGGAACATGATCGCGTCGATCGGCTGGAAACGGAACGAGACCTTCGGGTTCGTCGTGGTGCCAAAGCCAGTGTAATCGTCGACGCGCACCGCGCCGGTGATGTCGATCATGTCACCCAGCGGCACCAGCAGCTCGGCATAGGCCGCCTTCACGTCGCGGTTCACGCGATCGAGCGCGTTGATATTGTCGAACGCGGCGTTGAAGATCACCGGCGCGGTGGCGATCGCGGCGGGCGAGCCGTTGAACGAATAGGTTTCGCGGCGATAATCTGCACCTACCGCCAGCTGCACGTCGCGGCCCCAGATGCTGAACAGGTCCCCCGCGACGGAGGCGTCGAACTGCCGGATCTCGTACTTGCCGCCGTAGAGCGTCACGCCCTTCGCCGACACCGCGTCCAGCGCGGAAAGCCCGGCGGCGCTCTGGTTCAGCGTGAAGGGATTGATGAGGCCGCTGTTCAGCACGCCGACGAGGCCCGGCGCACTTGCCCCCGGTGCAGTCGGCGCATTGGGATCGATCGCGCCGTTCCCCAGCGTGCCGCGATAATGATAGCCGGTGCCGAGCACCGACGATGCCTCGCTCTTCGCGTAGGATGCGCCGGCGTGATAATCCCAGCTGCCGAACAAAGGGCCTTCCGCCGCAGCATAGACGCGCAGCGTATCGACGTCGGTTTCATACTCGCGCACGTCGCAGGCGATGCAGCGCCAGCGATAGCCGATCGGCTTGCCGTAATTGGCGGCAATCGCCGGGAATTGCGCAGCGATCGCGTTGAACACCTGATTGTAGGTGTCGCGGGTCAGATCGTTGAGCGGGAAAGCGACGGGCAGCGCGGCGGTCGCACTGGTCGTGTTCCCGCTGATCTGGTTGTTCGAGAAGCTCTTGGCGGATTTGGCGCTCGATCCTGACACTTCGAGCGAGAGTTCATGCTCGCCGCCCAGCCGCGCGGCGGCGCGCGCATAATAGGTCAGCGTCTCGATCGGCTGCTGGATCACCGCGGCGCGGCCGGTATCCCAGGAACAGGCGTAGCGCGCCGAGGGCACGTTCCACAGCTGCTCGTCATAGGCCATGCCGCCGTCGACCGAGCCGCATCCGGCCCCGCCCGGCAGATCGAGCGGATTGATGCCGCCATTGGCCAGCTGCGTCGTGCCGGGGAACACCAGCCCCGGCAGCACGGTCGCGCCCGTCGTGCCGCCGAGCAACGTGCCGCCCGGGAAGAAGGCGCCACTCGGGTTCAGCGGGAAGGCGGTGGCGATCGGGGTGCCGCGCGTGTCGACCGAAAGCCCGCGCTCCGGCTGGTTGCCGTTGACGAAGGCCCGGTCACGCCCGCGCAGAATCTGGTTCCACGAATAGGACACAGAGCCCATCACGTTGAAGCCTTGGTCGTCCAGATCGCCCCAGCCGGCGATGCCTGACAGGCGATAGATGTTGCCGTTGCCCTGCTCGGTCACATCGGTGAAGCCCTGCAGGCCGAGGCCCTTATATTCCTTGTAGGTGATGAAGTTGATCACGCCGCCGACCGCATCGGTGCCGTAGATCGCGGAGGCGCCGTCCTTCAGTACCTCGACGCGCTCGATCGCCGCAAAAGGCACCTGGTTCACGTCAACCGCGCCGCCCGTCAGGCCGTGCGCGGCGAGGCGCCGCCCGTTCAGCAACACCAGCGTCCCCGCCGGCCCCTGCCCGCGCAGGTTCGCCGCTGACAGCCCGTTGGTGCCGCGCTGCGCGCCGGATGTGACGTCTCCGTTCGAGGCGAGATTGTCCGCGCCGGTGCCGTTGGTCGACAGGAAGTTGATCAGCTGTTCGGGATTGCTGATCGAATTGCGGCCAAGCTCCTGCGTGGTGATGATCTGCAGCGGGAGCGCGCTTCGGTTCGGATCCTGGCGGATGCGCGATCCGGTGACGAGGATGTCGCCGCCGCCCTCGGCCTGGCCGCTTGAGGAGGCATCCGTCGCCGGCGTGGCCGCGCCGGTGGGGGTGGCGGCTTCCGGCGTACCCCCGGTCGTCACCTGCGCGATCGCGGCCCCCGGCAGCATCGCCGCCAGCGCCACGCCGGACGCAAGGATCGCCTGAAGTGCGGAACGCTTGACCATTATTCCCCCCGTCGGCCGCTCCCCCAGCGGCGCTGGGCGCATAGCAACGAAATTGTCATCCATCGGCAAGGAGAATTTGCGCAGCCGCAGCATTTTCGCGCGTCCGGCGCCAGCAGCACACCCGGAGCATTGACGACGCCCGCATCGCCGCCAACAACCGGCGCGCCCATGCACGCTGTCGCGCCCGTCATCATCCAGCCCCCGGGCCGCACAGCGGCGATCGCGCTGTTCGGCCTGCTCGGCTTTTCCGCGGGCCTGCCCTTCTACATGTTCTCCACCGTGCTGGCGCTTCGCCTGCAGGCGCATGGCGTCGGGCTGGTGGTGATCGGCTTCTTCGCCTGGATCACGCTACTGCCGACGATGAAGTTCCTGTGGGCGCCGGTGCTCGATCGCCTGGCCGTGCCGGGCTTTGCGCGCTTCTGGGGGCAGCGGCGAAGCTGGCTGATGCTCTCGCAGCTCGGCATCACCGCCTCGCTCATCGGCATGGCGCTGACGAGCGACGACGCCAGCCTGCCGCTGACCGCGCTGCTCGCCACCCTGCTCGCCTTCTGGACGACGACGCTGGAGGTCGCGTCCGACGCGTGGCGCATCATCCTTTATCCCAGCAAGGAGGATCAGGGCCCGGTCGTCGCCGCGACCGTCTGGGGCTATCGCACCGCGATGGTGGCAGCGGGCAGCGGCGCGCTGATCGTGGCGGACGGCCAGGGCTGGACGGCGGCGTATCTGCTGATCGCCATTGCCGCCTTCGCCCCCTTTCCGCTGCTCGCCGCGATGCCGCCCGAGCCGGGCTGCGGCGGCGGGCGGATGGTGGCGCTGGCGACCGGCGTCGCGGCGAGCATGGCGATCCTGCTCGCCGTCGCGGCGGCGACGGCCACGATCGGCTGGATCCTGCTGTCCGGCGCCGAGGCGCTGGGCATCAATGCGGGCAGCAACGTGACGCCCGTCGTGCTGGGCCTGTGCCTCCTGCCCTTCGTCGTGCTGGCGCTCGCATTGCCCTACATCCGCCGCGCGCCGGCCGACGCCCCGGTCCGTCGCTCACCGGCGATCGGGCCCTATGTCGACATCTTCTGGCGTTACGGAACCGGCGTCCTCGCGCTGCTCGCGCTCGTCTCGCTCTATCGCATGGGGGACGTGCTGGCGCTCACCCTGTCGAAGCCGCTGGTCGCCTCGCTCGGCTATTCGCTGACCGCGATCGGCATGGCCGATGGCGGCGTGGCGCTGGCGGCGAGCATGGCGGGCGTCGGGGTCGGGGGGTGGATGGCGGCGCGCTGGCCGATGGGGCGGACGCTGGCGATCGGCGCAATCCTCGCCGGGCTGGGCAACTGGAGCTTCGTGTGGCTGGCGCATCGCCCGCCCGACAGCACGGCGCTGTATCTCGCCACCTTCGCCGACCAGTTCGGCAACGGCTTCGCGGGCGCGGTGTTCGTCGTCTATCTCTCGCTGATGGTGAACCCGCGTTATCCCGGCGCGCAATATGCGTTCCTGTCGGGCTTTGCCTTCCTGTTGCCGCGGCTGCTGGCCGGTGCATCGGGATCGATGGTGGCGCGCTTCGGCTATGATGCCTTCTTCCTGCTGTCGGGCGCCTTGAGCCTCGCCGCCTTGCCGCTCCTACCCTTCGTGATGCGGCTCCGCCCGCGCGCGGCGGACGCGTGATCGAGGGCATCGCCGCCCGCGCCTTCGCGCCCGCCGCGGCAGCGGTGGCGGACGGCCGGCTGCCCGGCGCTGCGCTGGGGATCGTGACACGCGACGGCGCGCGCGCCGTCGTCTTCGCTGGCCATGCCGCGCTGGTCCCGGACCCGGAGGTGCTGACGCGTGACCATTGGTTCGATCTCGCCTCGCTGACGAAGGTGATCGCGACGACGCCGATGGTCCTGTCGCTCGCGCGGCGCGGCGGGATCGACCTCGATGCGCCGCTCACCATCGCGATTCCCGACCTCAGGCAATATGACGTGGACGGCGCGCTCGAACGCCGCCTCACCTTCCGCGATTGCCTCGCCCACCGCACGCATCTGCCCGCTGTGGAGCCGATCTACACATATGGCGACGACCCCGCCCGGCTGCGCGCCTTCGTCCTGCAGCGCGAGTGGCGCGCCGGCCCGCCGGTCTATTCCGATATCAACTTCATCCTATTGGGGATTGCGATCGAGCGGCTGACCGGCGCCCCGCTCGACGCCTGGCCGCTTGGCCCCGGCCTTGGCTATCGCCCGCTCGGCCCCGCCGTCGCGACCGAGGCGTGCAACTGGCGCGGCCGCATGCTGAAGGGCGAGGTGCATGACGAGAATGCGTTCGCGCTCGGCGGTGCGGCGGGCCATGCGGGCCTGTTCGGCACGATCGATGGCGTGCTCGATTTCGCTGCCGCGACGCTCGCCGATCCGCCGCGCGAGATCCTGGACGAAGCGGCGAACCACCGCAGTTGCGGCTGGGAGCTACGCCATCCGGGATGGTCCGGCGGCATGGCATGCGCACCGGGCACGATCGGCCACACCGGCTTCACCGGGACGGGCTTGTGGATCGACGTCTCTCGCGGCCTCGCCTGGGCGTTGTTGACGAACCGCGTCCACCCAACGCGCCACCGCGACAGTGGCATCTTCGAGATCCGCCCGGCAACCGGCGGGGCAATGATTGCGGCGTTCGACGCCCCCGCCCGTTCGTCCTGAGCCTGTCGAAGGGCGTGCCGCCAGGCGCGCCGGTCAGTTCGCCGCCGCCACCTCAACCAGCGCCGCGTCGATCACCGCGGTCGCGCTCGCGTCCGCCGGCATGTCATTGGCATATGCCGCGAACACCAGCGTCGCGCCGCTTTTGGCGGTCATATAGCCCGCCAGCGCATTGGCCGCGTTGAGCGTGCCGGTCTTGGCCCACAAACGGCCCTCTAGCGGCGTACCGCGGAAGCGCCCGCGCAACGTGCCGTCCACGCCCGCCACCGGCAGCGTCGCGCGGAACTGCGCGCCCCACGGCCGCCCCGCCGCCCAGCGCAGCAGCGTGACCATCGCGCGCGGGCTGACACGATTGTAGCTCGACATGCCGGAGCCGTCGGCAAGATCCCAGCCGGTCCGCGGCACGCCGGCCTTGACCGCCACCGCCTCCACGCCGGCCAGCCCCGATGCGACCGATGCGCCGCCACGCGCCGCGCCGATGCGGCGCAGCAACAGCTCGGCATGCAGGTTCTGGCTCATCTTGTTGGTGAGCGTGACGTCCGGCAGCAGCGGCGGGGGCACTAGCCGCGCGAGCGGCGCGGGCGGCGGCACCCGCATCACCACCGCACCTGCCCGGTCGCTCGCGCCGGGCAGGCGATGCCGCGTGCCGATCGTGCCACTCACGCGCACGCCGCGGTCGCGCAGCAGCGCGGCAAAGCGCCACGCCGCGCGATGCGCCGGATCATCGATCCCGCCGCGCGCCTGTGCCGGCGGGGCATCCGCAGCGATCGAGCCGGTCAGCCGCAGCGCACGGCTGTTCGGTGCGCGTTCCAGCGACAGCGACGTCCTACTGCCGGCCACCGTCACCGCGCGATTGTCGATCGTGTAATAGCCATCGTCCGCCACGCGCGGCGCGGTCCCCACCCGCGTCGGCGTCACCACCAACACCGCCTCGTTATCGTCCAGCGTCAGCGCCGACGCGGCGGTACCCGATCGGCTGGGGATGTTGTTCCAGCTCATCCCCTCGCTCCACCGTTCGTCGGCAAAGGCGCTGTCGTCGCCGATCACGTCGCGAACGTGGCGCGTCTTGGCCGCCACCGCATCGGCCAGCGTCTTCAGGCAATTCGCGGCGCAATCTGGCGCACTCGACAGGCGCGGGTCGCCATGGCCGCTGAGCACCACGTCCTGCCCCTCGAGCCGGACCGACGCTCCGCCGGCCGCGTCCGGCGCGCTCAGGTCCAGCGTCTCGAAGGCGGCAATGGTGGTGAAGAGCTTGGTGTTCGACGCCGGCACGAAGCGCTCGTCGGCGCGAATGGCGACGATCTCCCGCCCGTCGAGCGTCGCCACCACCAGCCCGATCCGGGTTCCCGGCGGTGCCTCGATCAGCGGCTCAGCGGCGCTCACGGCCAGTAGCGCGATCGAGGCGGCCAGCCGCCTCATGCCAGCGGGCTTGCGCGATAGACGTTCTGGTCCAGCTCGCCCTCCAGTCGGGCCACTGTGGTGGCGACGGCAAGGTTCGCGCTCGCGCTGGGCACCGTGCGCGTCATGTCGAGCAGCCGGTCGAACGGCAGCACAAAGCCCACCACGAGCGCAGTCTGCTCCGGGGCGACGCCGACCGCGGACAGCACGGCGGCGAGCATGAACAGCGAAGCGGAAGGCACCGGCGCCGTGCCGAGCGCCGCCAGCGACCCGGTCAGCAGCATGATCGCCAGCACCGCCGGCGTGATCGGCACGCCCAGGGCCTGGAGCGCGAAGACGCTGAGCAGACCGACGTACACCGCGGTCCCGTCCTTGCCGATCGTCGCGCCGAGCGGCAGCACGGTGGAATAGATGCTCCGCCCGATGCCGAGGTTCGCGCCCGCCACCCGCATCGCGACGGGCAAAGTCGCGGAGCTCGAGGCGGTGGAGAAGGCGACGGCAAGCGCATCGACGATGCCGCGGAAGAACGGCAGCACCGGCACCCGCGCGATCAGCCGCAGCAGCAGCGAGTGGACGATCGCGAGCTGGATCACCGATCCTGCCACGACGGCAAGTGCCAGCCAGCCGACCTGGACGAACACCGCCGCGCCATGCTGCGCCACGGCATTGGCGATCAGCGCGAAGACGCCGAACGGCGCTGCCTCCATGACCAGGCTGACAATGCGCAGCAGCACGGCCGACAGCGACTGGAGCAGCCCGGCGAACGGCCGCCCCGCTTCCCCCGAAAGGACGGTGCCGACGCCAACCAGGATCGCGACGAAGATCAGCGCCAGCATGTCGCCCTTGGCCAGCGCCTCGACGATATTGACGGGAATGATCCCGATCAGTTGCTCGTACGGCGTCACCGGCGGCCCGAGCGCATGCGGCGCGGCATTGCCGAGCGGCGCGCCGACGCCCGGACGGATCACCAGCGCGACCGCCATGCCGACCGAGACGGCGATCGCGGTCGTCGCCGCGAACAGCCCGATCGTCCGCCCGCCGAGCGCTCCCAGCCGCCGCGGATCGGCGAGCGTCGTGATCCCCGCGGCGATCGTCACCAGCACGATCGGCGCGACGAGCATGCGGATCGCCCGCACGAACAGATCACCGAGGAACGCAACATAGGGCGCTGCGCCGGGCGCCACGATGGCCAGCAGCACGCCGAGCGCCAGCCCGCCCAGCACACGCTGCCACAAGGGGATGCCGAACCAGCCTCGCATCAGGGGCAACTGCCCGGCGACGGCACATGGCGGATCGCCTCACCCGCCGCGATGCCCGTCGCGCGGCCATGGTCGACCGCGACACGACCGTTCACCACCACGGTGCGCACGCCGGCGGCGAGCTTCGTCGGCGAAGCATAGGTGGCACGGTCGGCATAGCGGCGCGGATCGAAGACGACGATGTCGGCGCGCTTGCCGCTCGCGAGCCGGCCGCGATCCGCAAGGCCAAGCGTGTCCGCCGGCAGCGTCGTGCTGCGATCGATGAACGCGCGAAGGTCGATCACCTCCTGCTGGCGGACATAAGCGGCGTATTTGCGTGCGAAGCTGCCGAAGACGCGCGGGTGACCCGGCGATGCGTCCGACCCCGTCATCACCCACGGCTGGCGCATGAAGGCGGCGATGTCGCCTTCGTCCATGTTGAACGAGACGGTCGCCGGATCGCGCTTGCGGATGACGGCAATCGCTGCCGCGACAGGGTCGCCGCGTCCGGCGATTTGCGCCAGCGTCCTGCCTGCTTCATCGCCTTCGGTCACCAGCAGCTTAGCCGCGCCCCCTCGCCGGACGAGATTGGCCGCCATCTCGCCCCGCAGGCGATCCGCCACCGTCGGGTCGTCGAAGCGCCGCAGCAGCGCCGCGCGCCCGCCATCCTGCGCCCAGCCCGGTACGAGCGCCGCGACGAGGCTCGTGCCCGACGCTTCATACGGATACTGATCGGCCGACACCCGCACGCCGGCGCGTTGCGCCGCCGTCACCTGCGCGATCACCGCCGGCGCCTTGCCCCAGGTATCGCGCCCCAGCGCCTTGATATGGCTGATGTTCACCGGCAGCCGCGCATCGCGCCCGATCGCCAGCGCTTCCGCCACCGCTTCCTCCAGGCCGATCGAATAGGAGGATTCATCCCGCAGATGCGTGTCGTAGATTCCGCCGCGCTTGCCGGCTTCGGCGGCGAGCGCCGTCACCTCGTCGGTCCTGGCAAAGCGCTGCGGGGCGTAGAACAGCCCGGTCGAGAGCCCCAGCGCGCCTTGGCACATGGCCGCGGCAACGAGCCCGCGCGTCGTTGCGAGTTCACCCGCTGTCGGCGCCCGAGCCGCCTCACCGATCACCTGCCGGCGGACCGCGCCGAAGCCGACATGCGCCGCGACGTTGACGCCGATGCTTTGCATCGCGCCCAGCGTCTGCGCGACGGCCGGGCTGCCAGCGCCATCGTTCCCGATGACGATCGTGGTCACCCCCTGCATCAGGAACGGCAGGACCAGCCGGGTCCGTGCGTCGGGCGAAGACAGCAGCGTGTCGCCATGGGTGTGCGGATCGATGAAGCCGGGCGCGACGATCATGCCGCGGGCATCGATGGTGCGGGCAGCACGCAGCGGCAGCCACTGGCCGACCGCGACGATCCGGTCGCCGCGCACCGCCACATCCCCGACGTACGGATCGGCGCCGCCGCGATAGACCGTGCCGCCGCGGATCAGCAGGTCCACGCTGGGCGGCTGTGCCGCGCCCGGCAACAGGCAGGCGATCGCCGCAAGCGTCAGCCGGCCCAGCCGTGTCGATCGTTCCCCCATCCCCGCCTTGGTACAGCAAAGCTGCTCGCTGCAAAGAGGCAGGCGATGCGCGTCGATGAGGAAGGGGCTCCCGGACAAGGGAGCGGGCGCCCGTCAGATCGGGCGCCGGATCAGGCGTTGGCCGCCTGCGGCTGGGCAAGCCGGCGCGCGCGCGCCTTCGCCGTCAGCACGATATGCCCGCGCTTCTCCTGCACCCAGCCCTGCCGCGTCAGCGCATCCAGCGTATACTGGCAATCGCCACGCGAAATCATGAGATGGGGCCCGGCGCAGCGTGCCGACCCCAATATGCGTTCGAGCAGCTCAGCGGTAAGCCAAGCGCCATCGTCTTGCTGACCCAATGCGACCCCCCACGGGTTCTACGGCATCGTTGGTGGATGACCGTAGAGGGCGCTGATTCTTGCTTTGCGTCAAGCGATTCGATGGCCTTGAGTGACCATCCGGGCGGAATCCTCGGCGAAGCGTTTCACCATGTCGCCGGAAGTCCCGGTCAGGCCGCCAGCTGCACCGCCGGCGCACTGCCCGATTGCAGCCAAGTCGCGCATTCCAGGCCCAATTCTGCCCTTGCGCGCGACTCGTAATGCAAGCTTTCGTTAACTGTCAGCACGTCGCGCCAGCGGCCGTTGGTACCCTTGTTGAGGAAGGATCTGGGCCCGTCCTTCCAGATCGCACCGTGCAGCGGCACCATCGTCTCGCCGTGCTGCCGCATCCAGTCGAAGGTGCAATGTTCGACCTGGGCCGGGAAGCGGTTTTCGTCGATCGGAATGTCGAGGAAGTCCGCCACGCGCCGCATCTCGCCGGCGAGGTCGCGCTTCAGATCGTCGAAGTGCAGCATCAGCACATTGGGCAGGTGCCGGATCGCCCACCAGCTGCGCACGTTCTCCCATAAGGACCAGAATGGCGCGCCATCTGCGGCGAACCAATGCCGCCAGAAGGCGTGCACGTCGTCACCCGCGGGCGGCAGCGGCGGGCCGACCCGGCCGGGCGCGTCGTTGATCATCGCAAGCGCTTCGGGCGTGAAGGAGCGATGATGATTGAACAGGCTCCACACCACATCGCGCCCGTCGCGCCCGACGTAGATGTATTTGGCGCGCGGCGAGAAGACGAGCGCGTCGACCGGCAGATGGGTCTTGATGAACCGCCGATTGGTCTGCGCCTCCAGCATCGGCAGCAGCACGTCACGCCCCGGCACGCGCAGGTCCAGCCACGGCGACAGGTCCGCCACCGGAAAACTGGGATCCCCGCCCGACAGCAACTGGCCGACGATTTGCTGCGTCCAGGTGGTGCCTGATTTGGCGTAGGTCGCGATGACGATGTCGTCATCTCGAAAGACGAAGTCGTTCCAGATCGTCGAATCGAAATGATGATTGTGCAACTCCCGGGTTTTCACCGGGATCGGGCAAGCATTGGTCATCGTGGAACATCCCGTTCTTGGATGCCTTCCGACTAACGCTTCCCGATCCCGCGCGTCAAAACCTGCCGCGTTGCACGTGAAATCTTTCTTTCAACAACTTGCGGCACTGGTCGCAGCTTCGTCGCACATTACTGCGCCCGGTTTGCGACCAGATCGTCCACCACCGACGGATCGGCCAGCGTCGACGTATCGCCGAGGCTCGTCACGTCGCCTTCGGCGATCTTGCGCAGGATGCGGCGCATGATCTTGCCCGAACGCGTCTTGGGCAGGCCCGGCGCGAACTGGATCGCATCGGGGCTGGCGATCGGCCCGATCTCCTTGCGCACCCACTGGCGAAGATCGGCCGACAGCGCCTCGGACGCAGCCTCGCCGGCATTCAGCGTGACATAGGCGTAGATGCCCTGCCCCTTCACGTCGTGCGGCATGCCGACCACCGCGGCCTCGGCCACCTTGGGGTGGAGCACCAGGGCGCTTTCCACCTCGGCCGTGCCCATGCGGTGCCCGCTGACGTTGATCACATCGTCCACCCGGCCGGTGATCCAGTAATAGCCATGCTCGTCACGGCGGCAGCCGTCACCGGTGAAATACTTGCCGGGATAGGTCGTGAAATAGGTCTGGAAGAAGCGCGCATGATCGCCCCAGACGGTGCGCATCTGTCCCGGCCAGCTGGCGGTGAGGCACAGGTTGCCGCTCACCGCGCCGTCGAGCACCTGGCCCGTATCGTCCACCAGTTGCGGGTGCACGCCCGGCAGCGGCTTGGTCGCGGAACCGGGCTTGAGGTCCGTCGCGCCCGGCAGCGGCGCGATCAGCGCGCCGCCCGTCTCGGTCTGCCACCATGTATCGACGATCGGCGAGCGGCCCTCGCCCACCACCTCGTGATACCAGCGCCACGCCTCGGGATTGATCGGCTCGCCCACCGTGCCGAGCAGGCGCAGGCTCTTGCGGCTGGTCGCCTTCACCGGCGCATCGCCTTCCTTCATCAATGCCCGAAGCGCGGTCGGCGCGGTGAAGATGGTGTGCACCTGGTGCCGGTCCACCACCTGCCAGATGCGGCTCGCATCGGGCCACGTCGGCAGCCCTTCGTACATCAAAGTCGTCGCGCCGTTCGCGAGCGGACCGTAGACGATGTACGTATGGCCGGTGACCCAGCCGACGTCCGCCGCGCACCAGAAGATGTTGCCGGGGCGATAATCGAACACCAGCTCGTGGGTGAAGCTCGCCCACAGCAGATAGCCGCCGGTGGTGTGGAGCACGCCCTTGGGCTTGCCCGTCGATCCCGAGGTATAAAGAATGAACAGCGGGTCCTCCGCGTTCATCGGCTCGGGCGGGCAGTCGGTCGACACCTCGGCGGCCGCCTCGTGATACCAGACGTCGCGCTGGTGCATCGGCACCTCGTCGCCGGTCGCCTTGATGACGATCACCGTCTCCAGGCTCGGCGCGCGCCCGGCCGCGGCATCGACATTGGCCTTCAGCGCGATGCGCTTGCCGCCGCGCCGCCCGCAATCGGCGGTCACCACCACCTTGGAGTCGCAATCCTGGATCCGCCCAGCGAGCGCATCGGGCGAGAAGCCGCCAAACACCACCGAATGGATCGCGCCTATCCGCGCACAGGCGAGCAAGGCGAAGGCCGCCTCCGGGATCATCGGCAGGTAGATCGTCACCCGGTCGCCCTTGCGCACGCCTTGCGCCTTCAGCACGTTGGCGAAGCGGCACACCTCTTCGTGAAGCTGCGCATAGGTAAAGCGCCTCGGCTCCTCGCTCGGCTCGTCCGGCTCCCAGATGATCGCGATCTGGTCACCGCGTTCGGCCAGATGCCGGTCGAGGCAGTTCACCGAGGCGTTGAGGACGCCATCCTTGAACCACTCGATGCGGAAATCCGCCTCGTCGAACGACCAGTTGCCGGCGACGGTGGGCGGCTTGATCCAGTCCAGCCGCTTCGCCTGGTCGAGCCAGAAGGCGTCGGGATCCGCCGCCGCGGCGCTGTACATCGCCTCGTAGCCGGCACGATCCACCTTCGCTTCCGCAGCCCAGGCGTCCGGCACCGGATAGTGTTGCTGGTCAGCCATGCATCGTCTCCTTTTTGCGCCTGATGGCCGCAGCGGAGCCGCATTGGCAACCCGTCTATGCGAGCTGTTCCTTGATCCCGTCGATCACGAACTGCACCGCCAGCGCCGCCAGCAGCACGCCGAGCAGCCGAGTGATCACCACCTCGATCTTGTGCCCCAGCATCCGCATCAGCGGCCCGGCCGCCATCAGCGCCACCAGCGTCAGCGCAAGCACCAGGCCGAGCGCGCCGAGCACCACCAGGGATTGCTGCAACCCATCGTTACGCGCCATCAGCAGCATGACGCTGGCGATCGAACCCGGCCCGGCGATCATCGGCATCGCCATCGGGAAGATCGAGACGTCCTCCGCCTCCTCCGCCGTCACGCTCGCTGCCCGGTCCTCACGGCGCTGGGTGCGCTTCTCGAACACCATTTCGAGCGCGATCAGGAACAGCATGATGCCGCCCGCGATCCGAAACGAGGCAAGATCGATGCCCAGCCCCTTCAGCAGCTTCTCGCCGAACAGCGCGAACACGAGCAGGATCGCCGACGCAACGCCGACCGCGCGGATCGCCATGGCCCGCCGCTGCACCGCATTCGCCGTGGCGGTCAGCCCGGCGTAGATTGGGGCGCAGCCGGGCGGATCGATCACCACGAAGAAGGTGATGAAGGAGGAGATGAAGAGCTCGATCATGGTTTCGCCGCCCCCACACGGTCATTCAGTACATCGTCCCAGCCCGTGCCATTCCACAGCCACGCCCGAAGCGATCGCCCATTGGCGTCGCTGCGCCAGGCATAGAAAAGCGTTTGATCCGGCGAACGGCCAGACCCACCCGTACCATCCGCAACGGAAGAAGTGAGGGCACCGCCCGGTGGCGATGCAGGCGTGCCGCTGCACGCCGCCCGGCGAACCGCCGGTTCAGGCGCGCGCGCACGCGGCGCCTCAAGATCATCTCCATGATCCAGCGCCCACCGCCATGTGCCGCCCGCCTGCTTCCACACGGTCGAGAAGTAGCTCGCATGCCCGTCCGGCCACGCCGCGCCGCCGGTATTCACCGCCATCTTGCCATCGCACGAGACGAAGCTTGCCGTCGGCCACCAGTCGACGGCCTTCGGCGGATCCTTCAGCGGCTTCAGGAATGCCTGCGCGTTCGTCGGCTGCGGCACGAAGATAACGGCATCATCCGCCGCCCATTTGCGGAATGCGCTCCACTGCCCGATCGCCTTGGCATCGGCGGCGAAGGCGCGTTCGGCGTCGGTTGCCGTCACCGGCATCGCGCCGGCAAGCAGCAGCGCGGCGAGCATCAGATATCAGACGCCAGCGTTACGCCCTCGCGCCGCGCGGCGGAGACCAGCGTATTGCGCAGCAGCACCGCGATCGTCATCGGGCCGACGCCGCCCGGCACCGGCGTGATCGCGCCCGCCACGTCGGCGCAGGCGGGATCGATGTCGCCCACCAGCCCCTCGTCCGTGCGGTTGATGCCGACGTCGATCAGCGTCGCGCCCGGCTTGATCCAGTCCGGCTTCACCATCTTCGCGCGGCCCACCGCCGCGACGACGATGTCGGCGCGCTTCACCACTTCGGGCAAGTCACGCGTGCGCGAATGGGCGACCGTCACGGTGCAGCTGTCACCGATCAGCAGCTGCGCCATCGGCTTGCCGACGATGTTCGATCGGCCGATCACCACCGCGTCCTTGCCGCTGAGATCGCCCAGCACGTCGCGCAGCAGCATCAGGCAGCCGAGCGGCGTGCACGGCACAAACCCGGGAAGGCCAGTCGCGAGCCGTCCGGCGTTGACCGGGTGGAAGCCGTCGACGTCCTTGTCCGGGTCGATCCGTGTGATGATCGCGCTTTCGTCGAGATGCTTGGGCAGCGGCAGCTGGACGAGGATGCCGTCCACCGCGGGATCGGCGTTGAGCCGGTCGACCAGCGCCTCGAGCTCCGCCTGGCCCGTATCGGCCGGCAGGCGATGCTCGAAGCTCTCCATGCCAGCGGCGACGGTTGCCTTGCCCTTTGACCGGACATAGACGGCCGACGCCGGATCCTCGCCAACCAGCACCACGGTCAGCCCGGGCTTGCGGCCGCTTTGCGCGATTACCTCAGCGGCAGCTTCCGCCACCCGTGCGCGCAGCCCTGCGGCGAACGCCTTTCCGTCAATGATCCGTGCCGTCATGTCTCATGGCCATAAAGAGTAGCGGCGACCCGCGCCAGCGCGGCGGGGTCACCGGAAATGAACAGGCGTTTGATCCGGCTCGTCTCGCCGCCGGTCAGGCGAACCGCACCGCGCGAGACGCCGAAGCTCTTGGCGACCAGCGCCACCACGGCTGCGTTCGCCGCGCCGTCCACCGGCGGGGCGCACACCCGGGCGGCGAAATGATCGTCGGTGCCGGCGGCCAGCGCGTCCCGCCCGCCCCGCGGCGTCACGCGCACCGCGATGGCGAGGCCGTCGTCGGCGGTCCGCCAGGCGGTCAGATGCTGCCCACCATCACGCTGGCGGCGATGTTGTTGAGGATGATCGTCAGGATCGCGATGCCGATCAGCACCACCGCCGGCGCCAGATCAATGCCCTGCAACTGCGGCAGCACGCGGCGCAGCGGGCGATAAAGCGGCTCCGTCAGCCGATCGAGCCCCATGTACAGCGAGCGCACGAAGTTCGACTGCATGTTGACGACGTTGAACGCCACCAGCAGCGACAGCACGAACTGGATGACGATTACCCACCAGACGACGTTCAGCAGAACCTGCAGGATCTGGATGATGGTGAGCATCAGCAAGGGCGGCCTCCGTAGGGGTGTATCATTTCAATAGCACAGTTGGGCATGATCGCCCAGCCGATCAAGGCGATCAGGCCCGGCGGATCAGCGTTCCCGCGCCGCGCCGCGTGAAGATCTCCAGCAGCATGCCGTGCGGTACCCGCCCGTCGAGCACCACCGCCGCATCGACGCCGGACTCGACGGCGGCGACGCAGGTCTCGAGCTTCGGGATCATGCCCCCGGTGATCGTCCCGTCGGCGCGCAGGCCGGCGATATCGGCGGGCGTCAGATCCGTCATCAGCTCGCCCGACTTGTCGAGCACGCCGGCAACGTCAGTCAACAGGAAGAAGCGCTTGGCGCCCAGCGCCGCGGCGATCGCGCCGGCCATGGTATCGGCGTTGATGTTATAAGTGTGGCCATCGGCGCCAATGCCGATCGGGGCGATCACCGGGATGATGCCGTCACGGCTCAGCGTGTCGACGATCCGCCGATCCACCGCGACCGGCTCGCCGACGAAGCCAAGGTCAACCTTGCGCTCGATGCCCTGCAACTGATCGGGCTCGTCGCGGCCGACCTTCTCGGCCTGCACCAGCCCGGCATCCTTGCCGGAAATGCCCACCGCGCGCCCGCCGGCGGCCGAGATCCAGGAGACGATCTGCTTGTTGATCGATCCCGCGAGAACCATCTCGGCGATGTGCGCGGTTTCCGCATCGGTGACGCGCAGCCCGTCGACGAAGCGCGATTCGACGCCCAGCCGCTTCAGCATCGATCCGATCTGCGGCCCGCCGCCGTGGACCACCACGGGGTTGATGCCGACCGCCTTCATCAGCACCACGTCCTCGGCGAAATCGCGCTGCGCCTCGGGATCGCCCATGGCATGGCCGCCGTATTTCACGACGAAGGTCGCACCGGCATAACGCTGGAGATAGGGCAGTGCCTCGACGAGCGTTTCGGCCTTGGCGAGCAGCCCCGGGGACGGAGAATGGTCGGTCATGCGGCGGCCGTTACGCGGGGCGCGGCGTCGCGTCCAGTTTCCGGCCGAGCGCGACGAAGCCGTAGATCAGCGGCGGCACCAGCACGATCGACAGCACGACTTTGGCGATCATCTGCCCCACCATCAGCTCCCCGATCGGGAACACGCCGTAGAAGGCGATGGTGACGAACAGCAACGTGTCGACCACCTGCGACAGGACGCTGGCGATTGCCGCGCGCAGCCACAACAGCCGGCTATCCTCCTTGCCCTTCAAGGCGGCGAAGATCGTCACGTTCAGTGTCTGCGACGTGCCATAAGCGACGAGGCCGCCCAGCCAGATGCGCGGTGTGCCGGTCATCATCAGCTCGAACGCACCGAGTCGCTCAGGCTCCATCGATGGCGCGGCCGGCACCACCAGCACCACCAGGGTCAGCACCAGCGAGACGAGCAGCGGCACGAAGCCGATCTGCACCAGCCTGTTGGCCATCTGGCGCCCGTGCAGCTCCGCGATCGCGCTCGATGTCGCCACCAGGAACAGGAAGGCGAAAATGCCCGCCTCCACCGACAGCGGGCCAACCGCCACCTGCTTGTTGCCGAGCACGCCGGCGATACAGACCATCCCGCCGTAAAAGATCGAGAAGGCGAAGAGCGAGCGCGAGATGAGCGCAGGGGCGCGTGATTCCATGCGCTTGCCGGTAGCATCGCGAACCGCGGTTGCGAAAGCAGCGATATTACGCAACCCGCCCGCTTCTCGCGCGCGCGAACGCCAAACCGCGCGGTTGGATGCTTGTCGAACGGGCGGTGCTTTCCCTATGATGGCGCACGGAAAAAGAATCCGGCGGCCAGGTTCCGCCCGAACGGGGACTTGTCGCACTTGAGCCGCTTTCTCATCGGCATTGCCGGTATTGCCGTCATTCTTGCGCTCGCCGTCGCGCTGTCGACCGATCGCCGCGCGATCCGCCCGCGCGTGGTGATCAGCGCCTTTGCGCTTCAGGTCGGGATCGCGGTGATGGTGCTCTACGTCGACTGGGGCAAGCGCGTGCTCGCCACCATGTCTGCGGGTGTCTCCAACCTGCTCGGCTATGCCAAGGCCGGCGTCGACTTTCTCTTCGGCCCGCTCGCCTCGCCGGAGATCGGCGGCAACAGCTTCGCGATCGCCGCGCTGCCGGTGATCATCTTCTTCGCCAGCCTTGTTTCGATCCTTTATTACCTCGGCATCATGCAGCTCGTCGTCCGCTGGCTGGGCGGCGCGCTGGAAAAGGTGATCGGCGTTTCCAAGGTGGAAAGCCTGTGCGCGGCGGCCAACGTCTTCGTCGGCCAGTCCGAATCGCCGCTCGTCATCCGCCCCTATCTCGCCGGCCTCACCCCGCCGCAGCTGTTCACCGTGATGACCAGCGGCATGGCCGGCGTCGCGGGCACGATCCTCGCGGCCTATGCCTCGATGGGCATCCGTATCGACTATCTCCTCGCCGCCAGCTTCATGGCCGCCCCCGCCGGCATCCTGATGGCAAAGATCATCATGCCGGACCGCACCGTGCCGCCGGAGGGCGAATTGCCGCTCGGCGACCTGCCCGATGCTGACCGCGAGATCCTGGTCTCCGAGTCACGGCTCGCCGGCGCGAGCATCGCCGCGCTGCCGAACGAGCTCGCGCCTGGCGAACCGATGCTGCAAGCGACCCATGACGAGGAGGCACCCGCCAACATCATCATGGCCGCCGCGCAGGGCGCGCAGACCGGCGTCCGCCTCGCGGTCGCGGTCGGCGCGATGGTGCTGGCGTTCGTCGCCCTCGTCGCGCTCGCCAACGGCATCCTCGGCGGCATCGGCGGCCTGTTCGGCTATCCCGATCTCAGCTTCCAGCAGATCCTCGGCTATGCCTTTGCGCCGGTGATGTTCCTCATCAACGTGCCGTGGGACGAGGCACTGCGCGCCGGCGGCATGTTCGGCCAGAAGATCGTGCTGAACGAATTCGTCGCCTATATAGATCTCGGCCGGCAGGCGGGCGAGCTGTCCGAGCGCACCGTCGCGATCGTCACCTTCGCCTTGTGCGGCTTTGCGAACTTCTCCTCCATCGCGATCCAGATGGCGGTGACCGGCAATCTCGCGCCCAACCAGCGGCCGATGATCGCCAAGCTCGGCATCCGCGCGCTTCTTGCTGGCAGCCTCGCGAACCTCCTCTCCGCCGCGCTCGCCGGCCTGCTGATCGGCTGACCGGCGGGGCACCCTGTTCGTCGCGATGTCCCACTGTTAGGCTCGGCCCATGGCAACGCAGCACCGCACGATTGAACATCTGATCGCGCAGGCTGCCGGTGCGGGGGAGGTCACGGCCAGGCCGATGTTCGGCGAGTACGGCGTGCACCTCGACGGCAAGATGATCGGCACGGTCTGCGACGATCAGCTGTACCTGAAGCCAACCGCCTCCGGCCGCAGTCATGCCGAGCCTGTGTCGGAAGCGCCGCCTTACCCGGGTTCCAAGCCGAACCTGCTGATCGAAGCCGACCGGTGGGACGATGCCGACTGGCTCGGCGAACTGCTTCGCCTCACCGCCGCTGAGCTACCGACACCCAGGCCGCGCAAGCCGAAGAAGGCGACCTGATCGGCAGCCGCCCAGCGGCCCCGTTCTCCGCGGACCTCATCGGTCCTGATGCCGACAGCGGATGGACCAACGGCTCCAACGCGCACGGGGAAGTGCAGCCCCCCCGTCAGCCCGCGTAAAATCCAGTGTCACGCCCACTCAGAAAGTCGGGCGCTCTCCTTCGATGGTGAGATCGCGTGCCGACCTGAGGCTAAGATGAGTCTGGTAATAGTATTTTCCCGTGGAGCCCCTTTAGCCAAAAAGTCGATTCTCGTTTTCTTGGCGACACCCCTGACAGCGATCACCTTTCCCAGGACTGCATTTTCAACCGGGCGACCAAGCCGCTCAGCCAGAGCACGTTCCTCTGACGGAGTGACAACGATCGACAGGTTTCGGGGATCGCGATAGTCGGTTTCAGAATTGAGATACAGAAACGCTCCTTGCCTGCCCGTTGCTCGCACGACCATTTCGAGCACGCCGCCGACGCCGCTCGGCATCTCGGCGGCGTTCATGACAGATTGGGCGGGCGACAAGCGCAACGGCAACATTCGGGGTGCCTGAGCCGCAATGATCGTCGATGGAAATACTGTGAGCGCGATGGTCATCATCGCATATGCCGATCTCATGTAGCGCCCTTCTGAAGCAGAAACTCTTGCGTGCCACGCTCGGTGGACAGCAACAAGCCCCAGAATACATTGCAGACTCTTAATGCGGCAGTTCACAAGGACGATATTTGCTTGCGACTCAAAGCCAGCCGGTCACAGCCCCCGCCCGCCCCGCATCCGCTTGCGCAGCGATCCGGGCATCCAGCGCGAGGCGAAGGCGAGGCGGCGTGCCGTCTTGCCGACCAGCGTGTGCATGCGCTCGCCATGCACCGCCGCCCAGGCGGCCTCGGCCACCGTCTCAACGGGGGTGAACTCGAGCCCCGCCTCCACCACCGTCTCGCGCACGCTGCGGTTTGATCCGCCGACGCCTGCCTGCAGCAGCGGCGTATCGATGAACCCGGGCATCAGGCTGCGCACGCGGATGCCATCCGCCGCCCATTCGGCGTCCAGCGCCTCGGTCAGCCCGCGAACGCCGAACTTGGTGGCCGAATAGACCGCCGCCCCGGCGGTGCCATAGATGCCCGCGGCCGACGCCGTGTTGAGCAGGCACGCCCCGGGCGTCGCGGCAAGAAACGGATAGGCCAGCCGCGCACCATAGACGACGCCCTTCAGGTTCACGTCCAGCGCGCGGTCGAGATCCTCGAGCGAGGTCGCCCCGAACGGCCCGCCGACGGCGACTCCGGCGTTGTTGAACAACACGTCCAGCCGCCCCCCGCTGGCACCGACGAACTCGGCCAGCACTTCTTCCCAGTCCTCCGGCGCGCGCACGTCCATCACGTGGCTCGTCGTCCGGTCGGTCGGCAGCGTCGCTGCCGTGTCGATCAGCCCCGCCGGGTCCCGGTCCGCCAGTCCGACGCGCCAGCCGCGCGTCGCAAACAGCTGCGCCACTGCCCGGCCGATGCCGGAGCCGCCACCGGTGATGAGGATCGCCTTCATGTCCCAAGCTCTCTTATTTGACCTGCCCTGCCGCATCCCGCATCCTCCGGGGCGATGCCAACGGAATCGCCCGGCCCTACGGTCGCCTTCCACGGCGTATCGAAGCGTTACGCCGCCGGCGCTGCGGCGGTCGACGACGTATCACTCACGATCGCCGGGGGAAGCTTCGTTGCGCTGGTCGGAACGTCTGGATCGGGCAAGTCGACGTTGCTCAAGACGATCAACCGCCTCGTTGTCCCCAGCGCCGGCCACGTCGCGATCGATGGCGAGGACGTCGCGGCGCAGCCCCTGCCCGCACTCCGCCGCGCTATCGGCTATGTCTTCCAGAATGTCGGGCTGTTCCCGCACCTGACGGTTGCGGAGAACATTGCGCTGCCAATGCGCATTGCGCGCCAGCCGGCAGCGGATCGCGTCGGCGCGATGCTCGATCTCGTCGACCTGCCGCGCAATCTCGCTGCGCGCCTCCCGGCCGAGCTTTCCGGCGGCCAGCGCCAGCGCGTCGGCGTGGCCCGCGCGCTCGTCGCCGGCCCGCGCCTGATGCTGATGGACGAGCCGTTCGGCGCGCTCGATCCCGTCACCCGCGCCGCGCTTGGTGACGCGGTCCACGCGCTCCACACCCGCCTCGGCCTCACCACCATCATGGTGACGCACGACATCGCGGAGGCGCTGCTCCTCGCCGATCGCATCCTCGTCATGCAGCACGGCCGGATCGTCGCCGATGAGACACCCGCCACGCTTCTCGCCGGCGGCGGTGGTGAGGCGGCGCAGGCGCTGGTCGCCGTGCCGCGCACCCAGGCCGAACGCATCGCAGGGCTCGCTCGGTGAGCGAAGCCTGGGCCCGCGTTCCCGAACTCGCGGCGCAGCATTTGCTGCTCGCCATCACGGCGCTGGTGCTCGGTATCGCGATTGCCGTGCCGCTCGGCTTCTGGTCGGCACACCGGCCCGCCGCCGCCCGCGTCGCGCTCGGCTTTGCCAGCCTCGTCCAGACGGTCCCCAGCCTCGCGCTGCTCGCGCTTTTCTATCCCGTGCTGCTGTGGATCGGCGGCGTCCCCGCGCTCGGCTTCCTGCCGTCGCTGCTCGCGCTCACGCTCTACGCGCTGTTGCCGATCCTGCGGAACGTCGTCACCGGGCTGCAGGGGCTGGACCCCGCCGTGGTCGAGGCGGCCGACGGCATCGGCATGACGCGCTGGCAGAAGCGCCGGCTGGTGGAGGCGCCGCTCGTCCTTCCGCTTGCGATGGCCGGCATCCGCACCGCCGCGGTGTGGACGATCGGTGCCGCCACCCTCTCCACCACCGTCGGCCAGCCGAGCCTCGGCGACCTCATCTTCGCCGGGCTGCAGACGCAATCGTGGCCGCTCGTCCTCGCTGGCTGCATTGCCGCCGCGGGTCTCGCGCTTGGCGTCGATGCGCTGCTCGGCCTCGCGCAATATGGCGTCGCCACCCGCCGCCGCTGGATCGCCGGCGTATCGCTCGCGCTGCTCGGTCTCGCGACACTCGCGGCAACGACGCCGCTGTGGCGCAGCGGCGCGGATCGGACGGTGGTGATCGGCGCCAAGAACTTTTCCGAGCAATATATCCTCGCCCGGCTGATCGGGGATCGCCTGCGCGCAGCCGGCTATGAGGTCGCATATCGTGATGGCCTTGGATCGGCCGTCGCCTTCGGCGCAGTCGCCGGCAACACGATCGACGTCTATGTCGATTATGCCGGCACGATCTGGACCGGGCAGATGAAGCGCAGCGACGTGCCGCCGCGCGCCGATCAGGTTCGCGCCATCACGGATTGGGCGCGCGACACCCACGATGTGACGCTGCTCGGCCCGCTCGGCTTCGAGAACGCTTATGCCTTTGCGATGCGCAGCGCCGACGCGCGGCGCCTGAACATCGCCTCGCTCGATGATCTCGTCGCTCACGCCCCTGCACTTGCCCTCGGGGCTGACCTCGAGTTCCTCGATCGCCCCGAATGGGCCGCCGTGCGGCGCGCCTACCCGCTGCGCTTTGCCAGCATGACGCCCTACAGCCCGACCTTCATGTACCGCGCGGTCGCCAGCGGGCGGGCGGACGTGATCAGCGCCTTCTCCTCGGACGGGCGTATCGCGGCCGATCGCCTGACCGTGCTCAGCGATCCGAAGCGCGCGATCCCGGGCTATGACGCGATCCTGCTGGTCGCGCCGCGGCGCCGCGACGATGCCGCCCTCCTCGACGCGCTTCGCCCGCTCGTCGGCCGCATCCCGGTCGAGGCGATGCGGGAGGCGAACTACATGGTCGATCGCGATACCGACAAGGTAAGCCCGGAAGCCGCCGCCGCGTGGCTCGACCGCAAGATCACCGGCGCCGCGCGCTAAACGAACCACCCCTCGCGGCTCTGCTCCAACTGCTCGATCAGCGTCGAAAGGGGTGCGTCCCGCCGCGCCTCCAGCCATAGGGCACGAACCCGGAATTGCGCCGCATCCCCCGTGACTGGGCGCACCGCCAGCTGCGCCATCGCCGCGTCGACCTGGCTTTCGCACAGCAGCGCCAGGCCCTCCCCGGCCGCGACCCGCGCCAGCAGTTGGGACCGCCGCGCATCCGCCACGATCCGCGTGGCTGGCGCCGCAACCTTCGGGAACAGCCGGTCGATCAGGAAGCGGTGCAATTGCTCGCGCGCACGATCGCGCGACACCAGCAGGACTGCATCCGCGAGTTGGTCGATCGTGATGTCGGGCGCTGCTGCCAGCGGATGATCCGGCGCCATCGCCACCACCGCCCTGTCAGGCCATAATTCTACGCTCGCAAAACCTTCGACACCAGCGCCGGGGCGCAGCGCCAGCGCCAGCCGGCCGGACGCCACGCCCCCCGGCAACTCGGCAAAACCCATCTCGTGGACGCCGACGTTTAGGTCGGGCCACGCCATGCTGAACGCGACAAGCGGCCCCGCCAGCCGATCGCGGCAAATCCCGCCAAAGCAACCGATAGAAAAGTCCAAAATGGAGGAATCGAAGCCGGGCGGCGAAAAGTGGCGTTGCATCAGGGAGCTGTTTCCCCTGCCCGCCGACACCTGCCGCGTAACTTGCGACGAGTGCGACGAAAGCTCGACGAAGGTGCCTGCCCCGTCGGCGGCGCCGGCCAGCGTGCGACGCGCGCCCTATGCGCGACTCGGCCACTTGATGCTAAGCTGCGCCTCCGGGGGGGACAGATGGATACGAGCGGAGGAATGCGCGCGCAGAACGCCACCGCAGCGTCACCACCTGCGCTCGATTCTGTCGAGGCGGTAAAGCTGTGGCTGTCGGAACAGTTTGCCGCTGAACGCCCGCCGGCAGCGATCCTCGCGATCGTGTGCGAAACCATCGCCCGGTACCTGGGCGTCAGCCGCGTCGGCTATGGCGAGGTGGAGGGGGACGAGTTCGTCGTCCTTCATGACCGGACCGACGGGCTCGCCACGATGGTGGGCCGCCGTCCGCTGCACCGCGATTCCGGGCTGGTGCGCGAATATGTCCGCGGCCGCACGATCGCCGCCACCGACGTAGAAGGCCTTGATCTGACGGAGGCGGAGCGCGCCAGCCTGCGCGCCACCCACTGCCGCGCCACCTTGTCGGTGCCGCTGATCCACGATGGTCGCTTCGTCGCGCTCTTCTCCGCCAATCATCATGAACCGCGCGTCTGGGCGGAGGATGAGATCGCGCTCGTCGCGCAGACCGGCGCGCGCACCTGGGCGGCGCTCGAGCAGGCGCGCACGCTCGCCAGGCTGCGCGAAAGCGAGGAGCAGTTCCGCCTCCTGGCCGACAACATGCCCGGTATCTGCTGGCTCGCCGATCCCGATGGCTTTGGCTATTGGATGAACCGTGCCGGCCGCGCTTATTATGGCGATGCGGTGCGCGATCCCAGCCGCACCATCCATCCCGAGGACCGCCGGGAGGCGATGCGGCTCTATTCCCGGTCCACGCGCGAGGGCTTGCCGCTCGAAACGACGGTGAGGATGCACGGGCTCGACGGCATCTATCGCCCGCTCCTCACCCGCACCGTGCCGATCCGCGACGCGAACGGCGCGATCACCCGCTGGTGCGGCATCCAGTTCGATCTGAGCGGCCAGGCCGCGCGCACCGAGCACGAGATTTTCCTGCGCGGCCTGTCCGACGCGATCCGGGACGAAACCGAACCGGCGATCATCCTGGCGACGGTCGCGGACATGCTGAAGGCGCATCTCGGCGCCACCCGCGTCCTTTACAGCGAAGCGGAGCCCTCTTCCGAGGGGCCGATGATCAGCATCCGACGTGACCTCGCCGATCTGCTGCCACACGCGGACGATACGCGCCGTTTCCCCGCCGCCTTCGACGCGTTGTTCGCCGCTTTTGCCCGCGGCGAGACCATCATTACCGAGGATTTTGCCAGCCTGGGCGGCCCGATCACCGCTGGTACTCGGGATTATATGGCCGCGATCGGCGTGCGTTCCGGCATCTCGGTGCCTCTGGTGAAGGCGGGCCGGCTCGACGGCATATTGATCGTCCAGCACCACCTCCCCCGCCACTGGTCGCCGGCGGAGATCGCGCTGGTGGAGGCGGTGGCCGAGCGCACCTGGGCAACGCTCACCCGCGCCCGCGCCGAGGAGGCGCTGAAGGCACGCGAGCGCGAACAGGCCTTCCTCATCCGCTGGAATGATCGCGTCCGCGCCGCGCTCGATCCGGCCGCGATCACCCAGATCACGCTCACCATGCTCGGCGGCCACCTCGGCGCGACCAGCACCACCTGCTCGACGATCGAACTCGATCCGGTCGGTCCCGCCGGCGACGGGCGGTACACCGTCATCGCGGAATGGGCGCCGGGCCGCCCCTCGGTGCTCGGCTATTCCTGGCCCGCGGCGAACCTCAGCCCGATGGTGCGCAGCGCCTATCTCGCCGGCGAGATGATGGTCAGCGAGGATCTGTCGAAGGATCATCGCTTCTCCGCCGAGGCGCGGCGCCGCTTTGCCGAGACCGGCATCGTCGCGCGGATCGGCGTCCCGCTGGCACGCGGCGGCGCGGTGCAGGCCATCCTCGCGATCGACCAGAACAGCCCGCGCCGCTGGCATCCGGCAGAGGCCGCGCTGGTCGGCGAGGTAGCGGACCGGATGTGGGGCATGCTCGAACGGGCACGCGCCGAGCAATCGCTGAAGGCGCGTGAGCGCGACCAGGCATTCCTGGTCGACTGGACCGATGCGCTGCGCGGCCTTTCCGAACCCGACGACATCATGCTGGATACGATGGAGCGGCTCGGCCGCCATCTCGGCACGACGCGCGTCACCTATTCGGAATTCGATCATGACGACCGCGTCTTCACCACCCGCTGGGACTGGTGCGATGGCTGCCCCAGCCTGATCGGCACCCGCGTCTCGCTGGAGGCGATCGGCACGCGGGCGCAGCGCGAATGGATCGCGGGCGAGATCGTCCGTTACGATGATGTCGCCAGCGATCCGCGCACCGACCCCAAGGACCTGCCGATCTACGCCGAGCGCGACATCGCCGCCTTCGTCAGCATCCCGCTGATCCGCGACGGCGGCGTTGCCGCGATCCTCTCGGTCCAGTCACGCGCGCCGCGGGCGTGGAAGGCCCGCGAGATCGCGCTGATCCGCGACATGGGGGAGCGGACATGGAACGCACTGGAGCGCGCCCGCACCCAGGCTGAACTTGCCCGGCGAGAACGGGATCAGGCGTTCGTCATCGCCTGGAGCGACCGGCTGCGCGCCGAGACGGATCCTGACGCGATCCTCGCCACGACGCTTGCCGCTCTCGCCGGCCACCTCGGCACCGCGCGGGCCAATTTCGCCGAGCCGGAGGCGAACGGTGGTTTTACTGTCCTGCACGAATGGCGCGACACGGTCGGCGCCACCCGCGCGTCGCCGCGGCCTGCCGTGAGCGATGCGGTGGAGTCATCGTATCTCGCCGGCGAGACCGTGATGTCGCGGGACGTGGATTCGGATCCCCGCTTCGACGAGGCGGCCCGCGCCCGCTACCACGCCGTCGACGCCGCCACTTTCGCGGCAGTGCCGATGGTGCGCAGCGGCACGACCTGCGCCTTGCTCTCGGTGCAGGATCGCAGCGCCCGCGACTGGTCGGAGCGCGAACTGCAGCTCCTGCGCGAGGTTGCCGATCGCCTCTGGACGATGCTGGAACGCGCGCGCGCCGAGGCATCGCTGCTCGAACGCGAACGCAATCAGGCGTTCCTCGTCGAATGGAGCGATCAGCTGCGGCAGCTCAGCACCGCCGATCAGGTGATGGCGGCAACGCTCGAGCGGCTCACCCGCCACCTCGGCATCACGCGCACCACCTATTCGATCAACACCGGGCCCGACGGCGAGTTCGTCGTGGTGGCCAACTGGTGCGACGGCGTCAGCAGCGTAGTCGGGCGGCGCTTCTCGGTCGCGCAGGTATCCCAGACGATTGCCGACCAATGGCGTGCGGGTCACGTGATCCGCTACGATGACATCGTCGGCGATCCGCGCGTGCTGCCGGGGCGCGAGGCTTATTATGCCGAAATCGAGGTCCGTGCCTTCGTCACGGTGCCGCTGATCGTCGAAGGCGAGATGCGCGCCTCGCTTTCCGCCCAGTCGCGTCATCCGCGTGGCTGGCGCCAATCCGAGATCCAGCTGATCCGCGACGTATCGGAACGGCTGTGGATCGCGCTCGATCGCGCCCGCGCGCTCGCCGAACTGCGCCAGCGCGAACGCGATCAGGCCTTCCTGATCGGCTGGAGCGATCTCGTCCGCGACGAAAGCCGCGCGCACGCAATCCTCGACATCACGCTGGAACGGGTCGGGCGGTATCTCGGCGTATCGCGCGCCAATTATTCCGAGAGTGACGAGGAAGGGCACGCGCTTCACGTGGTGCGTGAATGGACCCGGGACGGCACGCCGGCGCTGCTCGGGCAGCGCTTCCCCTTCGCGCAGCTTGGTGATCGCCTGCTCGACAGCCACTTCACCGGCACACCCGTCGTGATCGACGACATCGCCACCGATGATCGCTTCGATGAACGAAATCGCCCGCTGTTCGAAAGCATCGGCATCGGCGCGCTGAGCAGCGTCACGCTGACGCGCGCGGGGCGGATCGTCGCCATCCTGTCGATGCAGCAGGCCGAGCCGCGCGCCTGGCGCCCCAACGAGGTGCGCCTGCTGCGCGAGATCGCGGACCGGACCTGGGCCACGCTGGAGCGCGCCCATGCCGAGGAAGCGCTCGAGCGCAGCCGTGAGGCGCTGTATCAGACGGAGAAGCTCTCGGCGCTCGGCTCGCTTCTCGCCGGGGTCAGCCACGAGCTAAACAACCCCCTGTCGATCGTCGTCGCCCAGGCGGTGATGATGGAGCGCCAAGCGAAGGGAGGTGACCTCGCGGACCGCGCGTTCAAGATCCGCAAGGCGGCCGATCGCTGCGCGCGCATCGTCCAGACCTTCCTCGCCATGGCCCGGGCCAAGCAGCCGGAACGCCAGCCGGTCGATCTGAACCAGGTCGCGATCGCTGCGCTGGACCTCGCCGAATTCGGCCTCCGGACGGAGGGGATCCGCATCGAACGCGCTTTTGACCCCGCCTTGCCGCAGATCGCCGCCGATGCCGATCAGCTCCACCAGATCATCATCAACCTGTTGATCAACGCCCAGCATGCGCTCGTCGGCCATGGCGGGATCGGCGAGCGTGTGGTGCGGATCACCACCGCCCGGGGGCCGGAGCCGATGACGGTGGTGCTCGACGTCGCGGACAATGGCCCCGGCGTCCCGGCCGACGCGCGCCGGCGGATCTTCGAACCCTTCTTCACCACCAAGACGCAAGGCGAAGGCACCGGTGTCGGCCTCTCGTTCTCGCAAGGCCTGGCGGAGGCGCACGGCGGGCGGCTGACGCTGCTGCCCACCCGCACCGGCGCCACCTTCCGCCTGACGCTGCCGGTCGATCCGCAGCAGATGCTGGGCCGTGCCGAGCCGAGCGCGGCCGAGCCGCCGCCCCCGCCGCAGCGGCGCGCACTGGTGATCGATGACGAGGCCGAAATTGCCGAATCGCTCGCCGACTTCCTTTCGCTCGAGGGCTTCACCTGCGACATTGCGGTTGGCGGGCTGGCGGCCAAGTCGCGGCTCGCCGGCGGCGACTATGACCTCATCGTCAGTGATCTGCGCATGCCCGACATGGACGGGCCCGCGCTCTATGACTTCGTGCGCGCAGAGCGGCCGGATCTCGCCTCACGCGTCGCCTTCGCCACCGGCGACACGCTTGGTGCTGCTGCCGCGCGCTTCATTGCCGAGATGCAGCGCCCGGTGCTGGAAAAACCCTTCGTACCCGAGGCGGTGCGCCGCTTCCTTGACCAGATGGAGCAAAGATGAGCGACGCCATTCCCCACATCGTCCTGGTCGATGACGAAGAGGATCTGCGGGAGCCGACCGCCGCCTATCTCGCGGACCAGGGCCTCGATGTGTCGGAGGCGGATGGCGGCCGCGCGCTCGACGCCATCCTGGCGGAGCGTCCGGCCGATCTCGTCGTGCTCGACGTCACCATGCCCGAAGAGGACGGCTTCTCGATCGCGCGCCGGCTGCGCGCCACCGGCAAGCCGATCGGCATCATCATGCTGACGGCACGGCGGGACGTGATCGACCGCGTGGTGGGGCTGGAGCTTGGCGCGGACGATTACATGATGAAGCCGTTCGAGCCGCGCGAACTGCTCGCGCGCGTGCGCTCCGTGCTTCGGCGCGTCGCCACGACGAGTACGCCGGCCTCGGAACCGCAGACCGCGCCCGCGGAGATGCCGGGCGGCGGCTATCAGACCGAATTCTGGATCCCCACCGGCCGCGGCCAGGTGCGCGTCGCGGTCGACGCGATCGAGTGGATCGAGGCGGCCAAGGATTATGCGCTGCTCCACACGGCGGAGCGCAGCTACATGATCCGCGTCACGATGGGGGCGCTGGAAGGCGCGCTCGATCCGGCGCAGCTGATGCGCGTCCACCGCTCCGCCTTCGTGCGGCCGGACGCGGTGCAGGCGATCAACCAGATCGGCCGCCACACCACATTGGTGCTGAAATCAGGAGCGAGCGTCCGTGTCGGCCCGCAGCATGTCGGCGACGTTCGCCATCGGCTGAAGCGGTAGCGGCGCCGATCCCGCCGCTTCGTCGCGGCCACCGGCACCTTGGTCGCAGCCCCGCCCCGCCGATCGCACGGCGGCTGACGCCCACACCGGGCGATGGCACCTGCCTCCTCACGAAAGGAGACGCGCCATGCACCGTCCAAGCTTCTTCCCGGCGCTGCTCGCCGGCTTCCTGCTGACCGTTATGGTGATCGCGCCGTCCGTTGGCGCCGCCTGAGGGATTTGCCGCGGCCGTCCCTCCGCCCAGCAGGTCGCGGCAAACGGGCGCCGGCCCCTATCGGGCCGGCGCCCTCATATCGTCAGTTCAGGACGACGGTCACCGCGCGGCGGTTCTGCGCCCAGCTCTCCTCGTCGGAGCCAAGTGCCAGCGGCCGCTCCTTGCCGTAGCTGATGGTCGTGATGCGCGACGGCGAGATGCCACGCGCGACGAGATAGTTCTTCGCCGAATTCGCGCGGCGATCGCCCAGCGCCAGGTTGTACTCGCGCGTGCCGCGCTCGTCGGCATGGCCTTCGATCGTCACCCGCACGTTCGGATAGCGCTGCAGCCAAACCACCTGGCTGTCGAGGATGCCGCGCGCCGTGCCGTCGATGTCGTACATGTCGAGGCCGAAGTTGATCGTGTCGCTGGTAACCGAGCGCTTGAAGTCCTCGGACGAGCCCGGGATGACCGCGCCATCGCTCGGGCCGGTCGGGCCGGTCGGGCCCTTCGGCGCCTCGCCCGGCGCCGGCGGCAGCACTTCGGGCCGCTTCTTCGAGCAGGCCGCGGTCGTGACAAGCGCCGTCGCGAGCAGGATGGTGGTCGTCAGTCTCGCCATTCTTCTTTCTCCCATTTCTGCACCCCGTATCTCACCCCCATAACAGCTTTACGGCCGCAGCGGACCCCATGAGGGGTCGGAGCCGTCGAGCGGCGTCGGCACGCGGCGTTCGTTGACGCCGGTCAGGTCCACCGACCACAGATCCGCCTTGCCGCTGCGCCCCTGTGCGGAGCGATAGAACATCAGCACGCGGCCGTTCGGCGCCCAGCTCGGGCCCTCGTCATGCCAGCCGTTGGTGAGGATCTTCTCGCCTCCGCCGCTGGTGTTCATGATGCCGATGCGGAAGCCGCCCGACATGCGCGTGAACGCGATCAGGTCACCGCGCGGGCTCCAGGCCGGCGTGCCGTAGCGGCCGCCGCCGAAGCTGATGCGCTGCTGGTTCGAACCATCGGCGTTCATCACGTACAATTGCTGTCCACCCGAACGATCGCTCTCGAACACGATCTTGCTGCCGTCGGGGGAATAGCTGCCGCCGGTATCGATGCCCGGCGAATTGGTCAGCCGCTGCGGCGTGCCGCCGGCAGCGGGCACGCGATAGAGGTCCGTGTTGCCGCCGGTCGCCATCGAGAACAGGATCCAGCGGCCGTCCGGCGAGAAGCGCGGTGCGAAGGTCGTGGCGACATTCTGCACCACCAGCCGCTGCCGTCCGCTGCCGATCTCGTAGACATAGATCGCCGGCACCCGGCCGACATAGCTCATGTACACGATCGACTGCTGGTTCGGCGAGAAGCGCGGCGTCAGCACGATCGACTGGCCGTTGGTCAGGAAGCGGTGGTTGGCGCCGTCCTGATCCATGATCGACAGCCGCTTGATGCGCTTGCCCTTCGGCCCCGTCTCGGAGACGTAGACGACGCGGCTGTCGAAATACGGCCCTTCGCCGGTCAGGCGGGTGTAGACCATGTCGGCGCATTTGTGCGCCGCACGTCGCCAGTCGGACGGTGGCACCACGAAGCCCTGGCGCATCAGTTCGGTTTGCGCCGACACGTCGAACAGATAGCAGCCGACCGTCAGCGTGCCGTCGCCATTGGCGCGGATATAGCCCTGCACCAGCGCCTGCGCGCCCGTGCCGCCCCAATAGCTGAACGCCGGTGCCTGCACTTCGGGGAACATCACGGTGCGCAGCTGCGCCGGCGACAGCGGCGTGAAGAGGCCCGAGTTGCGCAGGTCGTTGGTCACGATCTCCGCCAGCTGCCGGCCGAGCGCGTCGGTCGATCCCGCCGGCGTCTGCGCGACGGCGGCAGGCGGCATATAGGGGATGGCGATCGGCATCGGCGCCGAGATGCCGCCCGTCACGTCCACTTCCAGCGGGCCGCCGGTCGTCTGCGCGGGAGCCGCCGCAGGCGCCTGGACGGTCGGCACGTTGAGCGGCGTCGGCGGCACGTCCTGCGCGACGCCCGGCGCGGCGAGCAGCGCGAGGAACAGCGCCGCCACGCCCGCCCGGGCCGGTCGGCCGGATCCACGGGCTGCAAGGCCGGCGTCTCCGCGCGCATCGACACGCTCAGGGCGAACGGTTGTTGGTTCGATCATCACCGCAGCTTCCACTTGAAGTTGATGTTGTTCCACCCGCCACTGGGCGTGTCGTAATATTCCGCCGGCAGCTTGAGCGGCGAACAGCCCTTGAACGCCGCGATGCCGAGGTCCTTCACGCGCTGGGCGTAACGCTCGTTCTCGGGCGTGATGCCGGTCTGGCGGACGACCGTTGGCGTTGAGGCGAGCGTGCCGTTCTCGTTCAGGCGCAGGTTCAGCGTCGTCACGATCTGGTTCGCGCCGGGGCCCGGATCGACCTGGCGGTCGGCGCATGGCTGAATCTGCCGCGCGATTGCCTGCACGATCGATGCAAGGGCGGTCGCGTCGATCTTCGCCGCACGGGGCGTCTGGCTGCGGCTCGTCGACGGCTCGGTCGTCAGGCCCTTCAGGAAGTCGTCGCCCAGCCGGCCACCGCGCGGCTTTGCCGATTTGGACTGGCTGTCCGATCCCGATCCACGCGCCTTGGCGGCTGCGGCAGCTTTTGCCTTGGCATCCGCTGCAGCCTTCGCGCGCGCATCGGCCGCGGCCTTCGCCTTCGCCTCTGCGGCAGCTTTCGCCTTGGCAGCGGCAGCTTCCTTCGCGGCATTCTCGGCCGCTGCGGCCTTCTTCGCCGCCTCGCGCTCCGCCGCCGGGTTCGGCTTCGGCGTGGGCTTGGGCTGCGGCTTCTCGGCCGGCTTGGGCGCAGGCTGCGGCTTGGGCGGCGCGGGCTTGGGCTTGGGCTCCTGCTTGGGCGCAGCCTTGGGTGCAGGCTTGGGCGGCTCGGGCTTCGGCGCGGGCTGCGGCGGCGCGGGTTCGGGCTCGGGTGCCGGTTCAGGCTCGGCCGGCGCCGGCGGCGCCGCATCGTCCGGCTCGCCCGTTTCCGGGGCAACCGACTGCGCCGGCTCCTCCACCGCTTGCGGCGCCGTCGCCTCCAGCCCCACGTCCTTTACGAGGCTGACGTCGATCGGCTGCTGCTTCAGCTTTTCGGGATTGGGCGTCGAGAGGAAGCCGACGGACAAGAGCCCAAACAGGACCAGATGTCCTGCCCCTGCAACCCCAAGCCCGACCTTCTCCGTGCGATCCATCGCTTACTCGTCGCCGATCGTCACCAGCGCGACGCGGTTCAGCCCGGCGCGGTTCAACTCGCCCATCACCCGCATCACGCGGCCGTAATCGAGCGCACGGTCGGCGCGCAGATACACCTGCGGCGGATCACCCGCGCCCGATTGCGCCGCGATCGCATCCAGCCGCGCCGGCAGCGCGTCCGGCGCGATCTCCTCCTTGGCGATGAAGATCCGCCCATCGGCGTCGAGCGAAATCTCGGTCGGCTGCTGGTCCTGGTCCAGCGGCTTGGCGCGGCTGTCAGGCAGGTTCACCGGCACGCCCGCGGTCAGCAGCGGCGCCGTGACCATGAAGATGATCAGCAGCACCAGCATCACGTCGACGAGCGGCGTGACGTTGATCTCCGCCATCGGCGCGCGGCGCCCGCCGGATCGTTGCGAGGGAAGTTGCAGGGCCATCGGCTACGCCCTCACTTCTCGCGGTCGAGCTGGCGCGAAAGCGTCGCGTGGAAGCCGTCGGCGAAGCGGTTCAGCCGCGCTTCGATGCGGTTGATGGCATGGCTGAAGCGGTTGTAGGCGATGACCGCGGGGATCGCCGCGAACAGGCCGATCGCGGTCGCGAACAGCGCCTCCGCAATGCCCGGCGCGACGACCGCAAGGCTGGTGTTCTGCTGGCTGGCGATGCTGGTGAAGCTGCGCATGATGCCCCACACGGTGCCGAACAGGCCAACGAACGGCGCCACCGAGCCGACCGTCGCCAGAATGTTCAGCCGGTCGGACAGGTTGTCGATCTCGCTCGCCACGGCCGCGCCCATCGTCGTCGCCAGCCGCTCGCGCGTGCCGCCGCGATCGATCACCGCGCCCTGGGTCGAGCGCCGCCACTCCGCGACGCCCGCGGCAAACACCCGCGCGCTTGGCAGGTCCGCATCGGCGCGTGTCTTGTAGAACGCGTCGATATCCTCCGCCTTCCAGAAATCGCGCTCGAACGTCTCAGTCGCCTTCCGCGTCCGCCCCAGCTTGCGCCAGAACATGAAGATGATCGCCCAAGTCCAGATGCTCGCGGCAAGCAGCCCGAACATCACCAGCTTCACCACCCAATCGGCCTGCAGGAACAAGGCGATCGGGGAGAGGGTGGCAGCGTCGGTATTGAAGAACGGGTTCAAGGCCTGTTTTCCCCTTTGTCGACAAGTGCGGAGAAACGGTCGATCCAATCACGCGGTTGCCGGCGCGGCCGCCCCGAAGGGGCGACCAGCGCGGCGACCACATCCGCCTCCGCCAGCACAAGCGCGTCACGCATGACTCTTTGATGAATGGAGACGCTGGCCGCGCGCACGGCCGTCACCCGCGTCGTCACCACCAGCGCGTCATCGAGCCGCGCGGGCGCGGCGTAGCGGATCGACAGGCTGGCGACGGCATAGGCGCCCTCGCCCGCTTCCTGCACCGCACGCTGATTGACGCCCACCAGGCGAAGCATGTCCGATCGCCCGCGTTCCATGAAACGCAGGTAATTGGCGTGATAGACCACGCCCGACAGGTCGGTGTCCTCGAAATAGACGCGCACCGGCAAACGGTGCTCGAACCCGTCGAAGCGCCCCTCGGCGGGCTGATCGGCGCGGCCGGTCTCCATGTCGCGCTGTTAACCCAACGCCTTGCCCGGCGTAACCCCTTCGCTGAGCGTCCGGGCGGGCGCGATCAACGGCGCGGCGCGACCGGCTCCTCGTCCTGCAGCGCCGCCATGTCGAGCTCCAGCCGCGGCGCGCGGGTACCGACCGCAGCGGCAGGGGCGGCAGGGGCGGGAGCGGCCACGGCCGCCGTGCGGACGCCGGCAGCCGGCACCACGGCGCGCGATGCCACCGCGGGCAGCGGCTTGCTCACCGGCGCCGGGGCCAATGTCGGTGCGCGGGTACCCACCGCCGGCTCCGGCGCAGCGGCAACGCGCGTCGCGACGGCGCGCGCCGGCAAAGGCGCCGCAGTTGCCGGTGTCGACACCGGTAACGCCTGCGGTCGCGCCACCTGCGGCGTGATCGACGCATGGACCGGCACAGATGCGGGGGCCGCTGCGGCGATCACCGGTCGCGGCGCGAGCATTTCCGCGAATGGCGCGTCCAGCGTCGGCAGCACAGCTGCGGCGAAGCTCTGCAGCTCGCCCGGGCGCAGCCGCTCGGTCTCCGTCAGCGTCGCCGCCGCGGCCGTGCAGAACGCATCGCGTGCCTGCGCCTGCGAGAAGAAATTGTAGAGGCGGGTCATCGCATCGTCATAGCGATCCTGCCAGTCCGCGCCGCTCGCCTTGAACTCCGCCGACAGCGTCGCTTGCGCCGTCGCCAGCGTCGCCTTGTGCGTCGCCAGCATGGCATTGTAGCGCTGGATGATGCCGGCTTCCTCGGTCCCGCGGCAGGCGAGGGCCGCGACGTTCAGCGCCACCCGGACGTGCCAGACGGTCGCCGCATCGCTCAGGCCGCGGTTGATCGGAGACAAGGGCGGCGTGATGTACACCGGAACGGCCGGCGTCGGCGGCGGTGGCGGCGCCTCCGCGATCACCTTGGGCTTCGTCGAGCAGGCCGCCATGGCGACCAACACGAGGGCGGCAGAGGCTAGCGATACGCGTGACATGGCGGCTCCGTTTTCTCCCCGGCTCCCGAATCGAAACGTGCGCCCGATAAAGTTACCGCGCAGTAAACCTTGCGATAAACGGATCCGGTTCGGATCCGCTCCAGTGGTAACGATGTGTCCGCATCCCCTTGCACCAAGGAGAGTTCTGCTTGCCGGCTGCAACGGCCACGTCCTGAGGAACACGATCTTGAGTCACCAGAAGCTTCCGAACCGCAGCTACGCCGCCCTGTTGTTCGACATGGATGGCACCATCCTCAACAGCATCGCCGTGGCCAATCGCGTGTGGACGACATGGGCGGAGCGGCACGGCATCGATCCCGCGGAAGTCCGCGCAGTGATGCATGGCGTGCAGGCGGCCGAGACGGTGCGGCGCTTCGCGAAGCCGGGCATGGATCCGGATCACGAGGCCGCGCTCATCACCGCCGCGGAGATCGAGGACGTGGAAGGCGTAGTGGAGATCGCCGGCGCCCGGCACCTTCTCGATCAACTCGCCGATGCACGCTGGGCGGTGGTCACGTCCGCCCCAAGTGCGCTCGCCTTGCGCCGCATGGAGGCCGCTGGGCTGCCGCTTCCGCCGGTCATGATCAGTGCCGAGGATATCGCGAACGGCAAGCCGGCACCCGATTGCTTCCTCGCAGCCGCCAGCGCGCTCGGCGTCGCGATCGAAGACTGCCTGATATGGGAGGATGCGCCGGCCGGGATTGCCGCTGCCGAAGCCGCCGAGGCGGCAGCGATCATCGTCGTCCGCGCGGCGCACGACGATCCACCTTCCACGTCGCATTCCGTGGCCCGCGATTATCGCGGGCTTGCAGTGGCGGTTCAGGCGGACGGCAGCATCCGCCTGACCGGCGTCACTCCTTAGCGGCCTGCGCCGCGGCCTTACGCTGATCAGCGCGCCGCGACATCAGGTTCAGCGCCTCGACAAGGACCGAGAAGCCCATCGCGGTATAGATATAGCCCTTGGGCACATGCACGCCGAAGCCGTCCGCGATCAGCACCGCGCCGATCATCAGCAGGAACCCGAGCGCCAGCATCACGACGGAAGGATTGCGCGCGATGAAGTTCGCCAGCGGGTCCGCCGCCAGCACCATCGTGCCGACCGCGACCAGCACCGCGATCACCATCACCGCCAGATTGTCGGTCATGCCCACGGCCGTCAGGATCGAATCGATCGAGAACACCATGTCGAGCAGGATGATCTGCACGATCGCTCCGCCGAAAGTGATCGCCGCCACCTGCTTCTTGTCGAGCAGGTCGTCGCTCACCCGCGGATCGACGTTATGGTGGATCTCCTTGGTCGCCTTCCAGATCAAGAACAGGCCGCCCGCGATCAGGATCAGGTCCCGCCAGGAGAACGCCGTCTCGAAAGCCGGCTGGCCATAATCGTTGAGCGGCCCCCGGATGCCGAGGTCGAACACCACCGCCGTCAGGCCGACGAGCCAGGCGATCATCGACAGCAGGATAAGGCGCATGACCAGCGCCAGCCCGATGCCGAGCTTGCGGGCCTTGCCGCGCTGCTCCTCGGGCAGCTTGTTCGACAGGATCGAGATGAAGATCAGGTTGTCGATGCCAAGCACGACTTCCATGATCACCAGCGCGATCAGCGCCGCCCAGGCGGTCGGATCGGAGAATAACGCAACAAGGCTTTCCATGCCGCGATGCTATGCGGCCGATCGCCCACCGGCAACGAGGATATTTGTGCCGCCCGCGGAACCTATGCCGCGCGCTGCTCCAGCGCCTGACCGGCCTCCGCCATCAGCGACGCGATGATGTCCGCCAGCGGCTCTTCCTTGGTCACCATGCCGACCGACTGGCCCGCCATCACGCTGCCATGCTCGACATCGCCGTCGATCACCGCGCGGCGCAGCGCACCGGCCCAATAATGCTCGATCTGCAGCTGCGCCTCGGCCATCGCGACCGATCCTTCGTCCAGCGCCTGCGCCACTTCGCGCTGCTTCGCCGTGAACAATTCGCCCCCGGCATTCTTCAGCGCGCGCACCGGGATCACCGGCAGGCGCGGGTCGATCTGAACGCTGGCCACCGCGTCGCGGGCCGAGGCACGGATGAACGCCTGCTTGAACTTGGGATGCGCGATCGATTCGGTCGCGCAGACGAAGCGCGTACCGAGCTGGACGCCTGCCGCGCCCATGTCGAGATAGCCCGCAATCGCCTCGCCGCGGCCGATGCCGCCAGCGATGAACACCGGCACGTCACTGGCGATCGCCGGCAGGATCTCCTGCGCCAGCACGCTGGTCGAAACGGGGCCAATATGCCCCCCTGCCTCGGACCCTTCGATCACCAGCGCGTCGACGCCCGAGCGGATCAGCTTCTTCGCCAGCGCCAGCGTCGGCGCAAAGCAGATGACCTTGGCGCCTGATGCCTTGATCGCCTCCAGCGAGCCCTTGGGCGGCAGCCCGCCCGCCAGCACGACATGACCGACCTCATGCTTCGCGCACACCTCGATCAGCGCCATCAGATCGGGGTGCATGGTGATCAGGTTCACGCCGAACGGCTTGTCGGTCAGCGCCTTGGTCGCGGCGATTTCCTTGTCGAGCAGCTCGACCGTCATCGCGCCGCACGCAATCACGCCGAAGCCGCCGGCGTTGGACATGGCGGCGACCAGATTGCGCTCGCTCACCCAGCTCATCGCGCCGGCCATGATGGCTACTTCGCTGCCGAGGAATGCGGCGCCGCGCTCCATGCGGCGGGCGAGACGGGCGGAACCCGAACGGTCGATCGTGGTATCGTTCATCACCGCGCCGCTACACCGGTCGCGCGGCGGAGACAAACATGCGGCAATACGCCACCGAATTGATTGTTACCTCGCCCGGCCAGGGCCTTCACGAATTCACCCGCGATGTCACCGGCTGGGTCGCCTCGACCGGCATCGAACAGGGCCTCCTCACCCTCTTCATCCGCCACACCTCCGCCTCGCTGCTGATCCAGGAAAATGCCGCCCCCGCCGCGCGACGCGACATAGAACGCTATCTCGCCCGCATCGCCCCCGAATCGCGTGATTACGAGCATGACGATGAAGGGCCGGACGACATGCCCGCGCATCTGCGCTCGGCGCTCACCGCCACCAGCCTCTCGATCCCAGTCGCGAATGGCCGCCCTGTGCTCGGCACATGGCAGGGCATCTACCTCTTCGAGCATCGCCGTGCGTCGCACCGTCGGCAGGTCGCGCTTCATCTGATCGGCGAGTGACGGCGATGCTGGGAACGCTGAAAGTCGCCGCCCGCGATCGCGCCCGGCTGGGCGAAGTCGCCGCCGTCATGTCGCGCTTCGGCCTCGACGTGCTGCTCGCCCGCCTCGGCCTCGGCAGCGCGCAGGACGAGCCCGAGCCGTTCGACCTTCCCGATCGCACCCGCCGCGCGCTGGAGGCGCTCGGCCCCACCTGGGTGAAGCTCGGCCAGATCATGGCGACGCGCGCGGATATCCTGCCGCCCGAATGGATCGCCGCGTTCGAACAGCTGCAAAGCTCGGCCCCGCGCCTGCCCTTCGAGGACCTGCGCCCGGCGGTGGAGACCGCGCTCGGCCAGCCGCCCGAGACGGTGTTCGCCCAGTTCGATGCCGAACCGCTCGCCGCCGCCTCGATGGCGCAGGTCCACCGCGCAACGCTGCCCGATGGCACGGCCGTGGTGGTCAAGATCCGCCGCCCCGGCATCCGCCCGCGGATGGAGGCGGACTTGCGCCTGCTCGGCGAAGTCGCGCGCGTCATGGAACGCTCCAATGCGGAGGCCCGCCGCTTCGGCGCGACCAAGCTCATCCGCCAGCTCGGCAGCGCGATCCTGGGCGAACTCGATTTCGCCAACGAGGGCCGCAACGCCGATCTGCTGCGCGACGATTTCGCGCGCGACTCCCGCGTGCTGATCCCGCGCATCCACTGGGATTATACGTCCGAAGCGCTGATCGTGATGGACCACATCCCCGGCGTGCCGCCGCGCAACGCCCAGGTGCTGCGGGATGCCGGGATCGACCCCGCCGTGATCGCCGCCTCGGGCGCGGACATCGTGCTTCAGATGGCGCTCATCAACGGCCGCTTCCACGGCGATCCGCACCCCGGCAACCTCCTGTGCTTGCCCGGCAACCGCATCGGCATGATCGATTTCGGCCTCATCGGCCACGTCAGCCCGCGCCGGCGTGAGGAATTCATCGCCTTCGTCCAGGCACTGGTCACCGACGATCCCGCGCTACTCGCCGAAACGCTCGCCCGCTGGGCCGAACTGGAACATCAGGTCCCGCGCTTCATGCCGATCGCGGAGGGGCTGGTGGTCCGCCACGGCCGCCGTCTGGTGCTGGCCGATCTCGTCGCCGACCTGTTCGGCACGCTGCGCGAGGAGAAGCTCGCCTTCCCGCCCGATCTGCTACTGCTGTTCAAGGCGCTGATCACATTGGACGGCGTGCTCGGCGCGATCGAGCCCGACTTCGATCTCGCCGCCGCGATGCGCCGGGCAAGCGGCCGGCTGGTGATGGAGCGGCTCTCGCCGGAACGCTGGTCACGCCGCGCCGCCGCCGTCGCACTGGAGGTCGATCGGCTGGGAGACGATCTCCCGCGTCTGATCCGCGCGCTCGTCCGCCGCGCGGAGGCCCCGCCAACGCCTGCCCCGGCGCAGCCGTTCGACAGCCGCATCCTCGCGGCCGCCCTAATCGTCGCCGCGCTGATCATCGCGGCGGCGATCATGCTGACCTAGCGGCTCAGGCCGCCTCGTCGGCGTCGAGGCCGTAGGCGGTGTGCAGCACGCGCACCGCCAGCTCGGTCTCGTCCTCGTTGATCAGCACGCTGACCTTGATCTCGCTGGTCGAGATCGCAAGGATGTTGATCCCGCGCGCGCCCAGCGTCGAGAACATCGTGCTCGCGACGCCCGCATGGCTGCGCATGCCGACGCCGACGACGCTGATCTTCGCCACGCGCGTGTCGTGCACCAGCTCCTCGAAGCCGATCGCCGCACGCGCCTGGTTCAGCGTCTCGATCGATCGTGCCAGATCCGCCGCCGGCACGGTGAAGGTCACGTCCGTCGAGCCCGAACCCCGCGCCCCGTGATCGTGCGCGATATTCTGGATGATCATGTCGACGTTGATGTTCGCCGCGGCCAGCGGCTCGAAGATCGCCGAGACCGAACCCGGCTTGTCGGGCACCGCGGTCAGCGTGATCTTCGCTTCGTTCTTGTCGTGCGCGATGCCGGTGATCAGTTGGCGTTCCACGTCTTCAACCTCCTCTTCGCCCACGATCATCGTACCGGGCAGTGTATCCGCCATCGGCGCATCGTCGCCGGTGAACGACGAGAGCACCTGGACGCGGACGTTTTCCTTCATCGCCAGGCCCACCGAGCGCGTCTGCAGCACCTTGGCGCCGACGCTGGCGAGCTCCAGCATTTCCTCATACGTCACCTTGGCGAGCTTGCGCGCGCGGGGCACGATGCGCGGATCGGTGGTATAGACGCCGTCGACGTCGGTGTAGATGTCGCAGCGATCGGCCTTGATCGCTGCCGCCACCGCCACCGCCGACGTGTCGGAGCCGCCACGGCCCAGCGTCGTCACGCGCCCCTCATGCACGCCCTGGAAGCCGGGGATCACCGCCACTTCGCCCGCACCCATGCTGGCGAGCAGTGCCTCGGCATCGATCGTTTCGATCCGCGCCTTTGCGAACGCGCCGGACGTGTTGACCGGCAACTGCCAGCCCAGCCAGGAACGCGCCGGCACGCCGATCGCCTGCAGCGCGATCGCCAGCAGCCCGCTGGTGATCTGCTCGCCGGCGGAAACGACGACGTCATATTCCTTGGGATCGTAGAGCGCGCTCGCTTCGCGGCAGAAGTTCACCAGCCGGTCGGTCTCGCCAGCCATGGCGGAAACCACCACCGCCACTTCGTTGCCGGCCGCCGCCTCGCGTTTCACCCGCGCGGCGACCGAGCGAATCCGCTCGATCCCCGCCATCGAGGTGCCGCCGAATTTCATGACGATGCGGGCCACGGGATACTCTCGGGTGCTTGGGGAAAACAGGCGCGCCTGATAGGAGCGGCCCATGGTGGACGCAACCGTAACAACCGATACCGCTCCGGCCAGCCCCGGCGCAACCAGCCCTGATAACGCCAGCCCCGATCGCGCAAGCCCCGATCACGCGAGCATCGTCGCGACGGAAGCGGCGCACTTCGGCGCGATGGCGAAGGACTGGTGGGATCCGCGCGGTTCCTCGGCGATGCTCCACCGCCTGAACCCGGTGCGGCTGCGCTACATCCGCGAACAGGCGGACGGGCATTTCGATCTCGATCCGGCAAGCTTCACCCCGCTCGCCGGCAAGACCGCGCTCGATGTCGGCTGCGGCGCCGGGCTCCTCGCGGAGCCGCTGAAGCGCCTCGGCGCCGCCGTCACCGCGATTGACGCCGCGCCCGAGAATATCGCGGTGGCGCGCGATCACGCCCACACCAGCGGCCTCGTCATCGATTATCGCGCCGGCGGCGTGGAGGCAGTGGCGGGCGAGACGTTCGACCTTGTCACCTGCCTCGAGGTGATCGAGCATGTCGCCGATCCTGCGTCCTTCGTCGCTGGCCTCGCCGGCGCGCTGGCGGAGGGCGGCCTGCTGATCCTCTCCACCCCCAATCGCACCCCGCTGTCGCGCGTCGCGATGATCACGCTTGCCGAAGGGACCGGCCGGATCCCGAAGGGCACGCATGATTGGGACAAGTTCCTGACGCCAGAGGAACTGACCGAGCTGCTCGACAAGGCCGGCCTCACCGTGCGCGACACGCGCGGGCTCAGCTTCTCGCCAACCGCCGGCTTCACCCTCTCGGACTCGCTCGCGCTCAATTACCTGATCACCGCCACCCGCGCCTGAGCGCCGCAATCCACCGCTTGCGCGCCACGCCCGATCGCGCTTCAACGCCGCATCCTCACCGGAGACGTTGATGCGCATCCTTCCCTTGCTTCTCGCCTGCACCGCCATCGCCGCCGCGCCCGCCGCGGCCCAGCAGCAGACCAATGCTGCCCCGGTCGATGGCCCGACCCGCACCTTCACCGGCGCTGATCTCTTCGGCCTCTCGATCGCGGCCGATCCGCAGATCAGCCCCGACGGCCGCACCATCGTCTACGTCCGCCGCACCGGCGACATCATGAGCGATCGGATGCAGTCCTCGCTGTGGCTGATCGACGTCGCCAGCGGCAAGCAATCGCCCTTCGCTACCAGCGGCTCCAGCCCGCGCTGGTCACCGGACGGCACGCGCATCGCCTATGTCGCCGCGGACGGCGATCGTGCGCAGCTGTTCGTTCGCTGGGTCGCGACTGGCGCCAGCACCCGCGTCACCAGCCTGCCGGGTGACCCGAACAGCCTCGCCTGGTCGCCTGACGGCAAGCGCATCGCCTATATCGCCACCGTTGCCGGCCAGCCGACCACGCTCGGCAAGGCGCCCGCGAAGCCGGAGGGTGCGAAATGGGCCGAGCCGCTCGAGGTGATCGACCGCATCACCTATCGCAACGACGGCCCCGGCTATCGCAAGCCCGGCTATGACCATCTCTTTGTCGTCGCGGCGGACGGCGGCGCGGCGCAGCAGCTCACCTTCGGCAAGTTCGACGATGGCGGCCCCCTGTCGTGGAGCGCCGATGGCCGCACCATCCTGTTCTCCGCCATCCGCGGCCCCGATGCCGAGCGCCAGGTGATGAATTCCGAGGTGATCGCGGTCGATGCGAACAGCGGCACGCTGCGCACGCTCACCAGCCGCGACGGCCCGGATGCCGCACCGCGCTATTCTGATGACGGCAGCCGGATCGCCTGGATCGGCTTCGACGACAAGCGCCGCGCCTATACCAATGCGGAGCTTTACGTCGGCGATGCGAACGCTGCGGCGCCACGCTCGCTGACCGCGTCGCTCGATCGCTCGATCGAGGACGCGCAATGGGCCGGCGACGGCCGCTCGCTCTACGCCAGCTATGACGACAAGGGGCAGCGCAAGCTCGCCCGCATCGGGCTCGACGGGCGGTCGACGGTGCTTGCGGATAATCTCGCCGGCGGCGGGCTCGACCGCCCCTATACGGGCGGCGACTTCTCCGTCTCGCGCGGCGGCACCGTGGCGTACACCGGCGGTGACGCCTCGGCACCCGCGGACGTATGGGTGTGGAGCGGCGGCAAGGCGCGCCGCCTGACGAACCTCAACGCCGTGCTCACCGCCTCCAAGACGCTGGCACCGGTGCGCAAGGTCCCGGTGACGGCGCCGGACGGCCGCCCGATCGACGCCTGGCTCGCCACCCCGCCGGGCTGGCAGCCGGGTACCCGCGTGCCGCTGATCCTGGAGATCCACGGTGGGCCGCATTCCGCCTATGGCCCCAGCTTCGCGACCGACGTCCAGCTCTATGCCTCGGGCGGCTACGCGGTGCTGTGGACCAACCCGCGCGGCTCCACCTCCTACGGCGCCGAATTCGCGAACCTGATCGACAAGAACTACCCCAGCCAGGACTATGACGATCTCATGGCCGCGGTGGATGCGACGATCGCCGAAGGCGTGGCCGATCCCAACAACCTGTTCGTCACCGGCGGCTCGGGCGGCGGCGTGCTCACCTCCTGGATCGTCGGGAAGACCAACCGGTTCAAGGCGGCGGCCACGCAGAAGCCGGTGATCAACTGGATCAGCGAGGCGCTGACGATGGACAACACGCTGTTCACGTCGCGCTACTGGTTCACCAAGCTGCCGTGGGAAGATCCCATGAGCTACTGGAACCGCTCGCCCTTGAGCCTCGTCGGGAACGTCAAGACGCCGACCCTCGTCGTCGTCGGTAGCGAGGATTACCGCACGCCCGTCAGCGAGAGCGAGCAATATTATGCCGCGCTCCAGATCGCCGGCGTGCCGACTGCACTGGTGAAGGTGCCCGGCGCCAGCCACGGCGGCTTCACCAGCCGCCCGTCGCAATCGGCCGCCAAGGCGAGCGCGATCCTCGCCTGGTTCGATCGCTATCGCGGCGCCGGTGCGCCTGCCGGCATGCAGCCGGCGCAGCCGCAAGCGCCGTCTGCCACGCCGACCAACTGACCGGTGCCGGGCCGGTCCGGGTGCACCCCGTTCCGGCCCGCCCGCGCGGCGAAATGCCGCCGCTTGTTTACGCATTATTCGTCTTGCGCCCTTAATCCCGAGCCATGTCGGGGTGGGTAAAACGATGTGTGGTCTGGCTGATGGCGTGCGTCATCGGCCCATGGGTGCTGGCGTCGCCCGCCGCGGCCGCCATTGGCGCCGTCGGCAGCCCGTTTTCCGTCTGCATCGCGCCGGTCCGGGCGGGTGACACGCCGGCAGCGATGCTGCGCGCGAACGAGCGATTCGATTGCACCGTCACCCAGTCTGATTACGGCCCGGGCGATTTCTGGGCTCGCTCCGCCCCGCTTGCCGCAGCCGGCCCGGTGTCGGTGCGCCACGCCAGCCTGTGGCAGCGCCATGCGACCCTCTGGACGATCTATGCCGACGGCGCCGTCAGGAAGCAGAGCTTCGACGGCGCAGGGCTGGCGCATCACATCCAGCTCGGCGCGATCGTCGAGATCCCGCTCGCGCGCCGCGACGTGCCCGTTACCCGCCTGCTCTGGCGAATCGACGGCGCGGCCAACATGCGCGGCGTCCTCCTCGGCACGCGGCTCGCCTCGCCCGAAGAAAGCGTGACGTCGAACATCACCTTGGCGGCGCTCTACGGCAGCTTCGCCGGCCTGTGCCTTGCGCTGTTCGTCTACAATCTCGCGCTTTGGGCAGCGCAGCGCCACCGCTTCCAGATCGTCTATTGCGCGATGCTGCTGTCGCTCGGCACCTACGCCTTCTCCTCCTCCGGCGCGCTCGCCTGGGTATGGCCGGATCTGCCCAACAACGTGCGGTTGCGCGTCAATTACCTTGCACTCGCCGCCTCTGCCGCCTGGGCGATCGCCTTCGCGCGCACCTTCTTCGAACCGCGCGTGTTCCGCGGATGGCTCACCCACCTGACGAACCTCGTCGCGGCCCTTGTCCTTGGCAGCGCGATCGTGCTCGCCATCGCCGCGGATTGGGACATGGTGCTGCTCGACCGCATCTACGCGGCCAGCTTCCTCCTCCTCACGCTCGTCAGCATCCCGGTGCTCTGGCAGGCATGGCGTCGGCGAAGCAATTACCTGTGGCTGTTCGCCTGCGCCTGGGCGCTGCCGATCCTGCTCGCCGCCGTGCGCACCGCCGGCAACTTCCACCTCGTGCCGTGGAGCTTCCTGCTCGACAATTCGACGCTCGCCGCAATGGCCAGCGAGGCGCTGCTGTCCAGCCTCGCCATCGCCTACCGCACCCGCATGCTCGCCCGTGAGCGGGACGAGGCACGGGTGCGGGAAAGCGAGGCGCGCGAGCTGGCCGATCGCGATCCGCTAACCGGCCTTCTCAACCGCCGCGCGTTCCTGCGCGATGCGATCGGGCACAGCGGCGAACAGCAGTTGATCATCGTCGACATCGATCACTTCAAGGCAGTCAACGACACGCTTGGCCATGATGGCGGGGACGAGGTGCTCCGCCTCGTCGCGCGCGTGCTCCGCCGCACCGCCGCCCCGCGCGACGCGCTCGTCGCGCGCCTCGGCGGCGAGGAATTCGCGCTGCTCGCGCCCGCCTGCGCACCCGTTGCGGTGGAAGAGGTGCTGGAGGCGATCCGTGCCGAACGCATGCCGTTCGACATTCGCGTCACCGCGTCGCTCGGTGTTGCATCCGGCTGGCTGACCGGGGAAACCGACTGGAAACAACTGTATCGCGCCGCCGATCAGGCGCTCTATGCGGCCAAGGACGCGGGCCGTGACCGGGCGCGCACCACCGGCGCCGTCGCGCTGGCCGCCTGATTGCCGCGCCGCCCGCGATCGGTTACAGTCCGGGCATGACCAAGCGTCGCCAGATCGCCCTCGCCGTCGGCGTCCTTTCGCTGGCCGCGGTCGCATCGCATCCGCCCAGCGCCAACGTCGCGATCCTCACGCATCGCTCGGGCGATGCCTCGCCGGCACGCTTCCAGGCCGCGGTCGATCTCGGCCTCGCCAGCGCCTCGATCCTCGTCACCTGGACGGGCAGCCAGCTCACCCGCTGAGGCGGCGCCGCGCCCGCGCCGCGCCATAACCTTGATTATTCCCCGGCCGCTGGCCATAGCGCGGGGATGGACACGCCCGTCGAGAACCTGACGTTCGAAGCCGCGCTGAAGGAGCTCGAGGCGATCGTCGGCCGCCTGGAATCGGGCGAAACCCCGCTACAGGACGCGATCGACCTCTACGAACGCGGCAACGCCCTTCGTGCCCGCTGCGCCGAGCGGCTTGATGCTGCCCAGGCCCGGATCGAGGCGATCCGCCTCGACGCGGAAGGCCGCGCCACCACCACGCCCTTCACCGCCGGATGAGCCCCTCCCCCGCGCTTGAGGCGGCGCTGGCCGAAACCGCGCGTGAGATCGACGCGCGCTTCGACGCGTTGCTCGCCGTGCCGGACGATCCCCGCGCGGATCTCTATCGCGCGATGCGCCACGCCGCGATCGACGGTGGCAAGCGGCTCCGCCCGCTGCTGGTCTTCGCCACGGCACAGCTCTTCAACTGCGATCGTCAGTGCGCCGCCCGCGTCGCCGTGGCGCTGGAGGCGATCCATGTCTATTCGCTGATCCACGACGATCTGCCGGCGATGGACAATGACGATATGCGCCGCGGTCGGCCGACGGTGCACAAGGCGTATAACGAGGCGACCGCGATCCTCGCCGGCGATTGCCTCCACGCCCTCGCCTTCGAGGTGCTGGCCGATCCCGCGACTCACCCCGATCCATTCGTCCGCGCCGAACTGGTGCTCGATCTCGCCCGCGCGGCCGGCCCCGCCGGCATGGCAGGCGGCCAGATGATGGATCTGGAGGCGGAAGGCGCGAACTTCGATCTCGCCACCGTCACCCGGCTGCAGGCGATGAAGACCGGCGCGCTGATCGCCGCGGCGGTGGAGGCCGGCGCGATCCTCGGCCGCCTTCCCCCTGAGGGCCGCGTCCACCTGCGCGGCTATGCGCGCGACATCGGCCTTGCCTTCCAGATCGTCGACGATCTCCTCGACGTCGAGGGCGACGAGGCGGTCGCCGGCAAGAAACTGCGCAAGGACGAGGGCGCCGGCAAGGAAACGTTCGTGTCGCTGCTCGGCGTCGAGCCCGCGCGGGCCCGGTGCCGCATGCTCGTCGACCAGGCGATCACGCACCTGCGCCACTATGGCCCGGAGGCCGATCTCCTCCGCGACATTGCCCGTTTTGTCCTATCCAGGGATCATTGACGACATGACCACCCGCATCGGCGTTTACCCCGGCACCTTCGATCCGATCACCCGCGGGCATATGGACATCATCCGGCGCGGGGCGAAGCTGGTCGACCGTCTGGTCATCGGGGTGACGACGAACCCCTCGAAAAGCCCGATGTTCAGCCTCGAGGAGCGCATGGCGCAGGTGGAGCGCGAATGCGCGGCGCTCGACGCCGATATCCGCGTCGTCAGCTTCGATCTGCTCCTGATGGATTTCGCCGAGCGCGAGAAGGCCAGCATCATCGTGCGCGGCCTGCGCGCCGTCGCGGATTTCGAATACGAATATCAGATGGCCGGCATGAACCAGCAGCTCAATGACCGGATCGAGACGGTCTTCCTGATGGCCGACGTGGCGCTTCAGCCGATCGCCAGCCGGCTGGTGAAGGAAATCGCGCTGTTCGGCGGCGATATCTCCAAGTTCGTGACGCCGGCGGTGCGTGACGAAGTCGTCGCGCGGGTCGCGGCAACCGGTCGACGCGGCGGCTGATTCCCGCTTCGACCCGCCCTCACCTTTCGCCGGCGTAGTTCAGATTGGCGCAAGCTGCGATCTGGTCTACGGCGCGGCGACACGATCTGGTTGGGATGACGATGCGTTTTGTGGGAATGATCGCGATGCTCGGCGCGGCACTGCTCGCCGGCCCGGCTATGGCCAAAGACAAGGACAAGGCGCAGGATCCGGCGACGACGGCCAAGCAGCGGTACACGCCGCCGCCGACCAACGATCTGGAGAACACCTGGCTGCTCGACCTGTCGAGTGGTGGCCGCGTCTCGATCTGGCTGCGGCCGGACGTGGCACCGGAAACCGTGCGCCGCATCAAGAACCTGACGCGCCGGCACTTCTATGACGGGCTGACGTTCCACCGCGTCATCGATGGCTTCATGGCGCAGGGCGGCGATCCTAAGGGCGACGGCAGCGGCGGCTCCGAGCTTCCCGACGTGAAGTCGGAGTTCAACTATCTGCCGCACGTGCGCGGCGCGGTCGCCATGGCACGCGCGGAGGATGAGAACAGCGGCAACAGCCAGTTCTACATCGTGCTGATGCCGCGCCTCAGCCTCGACGGGAAATACACCGTCTTCGGTCGCGTGCTGCAGGGCATGCAATATGTCGACGCGATCGAGAAGGGCGAGCCGCCGGCGAACCCGACGCGGATTCTCCACGCCTATATCGCGGCCGACAACCCGCCGCCCTACCAGGCAGCGCCCGCCGCACCCGCGCCGACGCTCGAGCCCGTCACCCTGCCGGGCACCAAGCCGAAGCCCGTTCCCGCCAAATAAGCCTCCGTCATCGCCGGTGCGGCGCGATCCGATCGCGCTACCCGGTCAATGACGCGGCGTCTAACTGGCCCCTAGCCGCGCGCACTCCACAGGCCGATTGCGGCGGCGAGCGCCGCGCCGGCCGCTGCATAAGCGATGATCATCAGCAGCCCGTCGCGCACCAGCAGCGCCATGCCGAACGCCGCGATCGCCGCCATCGGCGCGGTCGTCGCCATCGGCAGCAATTCCAGCGGCGGCACCGCCAGCGTCATCACGATGATCGCCGCCGCCGCCATCCGCACCGCCGGCCCCTTGGTCAGCGCCGGCAGGCGGCCGTGAAACCATTTGTCCATCCGCTCGCCGATCGGGCGGACCTTCTTCACCGCCTTCTTCACCTTGTCTGATTTCAGCGATCGGTTGGCGAGGAAGCCGGGCAGCCACATGTGCTTGCGCCCGAACAGCAGTTGCGCAGCCGTCAGCATGATCACCAGCGCCAGCAGCGTCGGCAGGCCGGGGATCGATCCGATCGGCGAAATCTCCATCAGCGGCAGGATCACTAGGAACGGGGCGTAGCTGCGGTTGCCGAACGCCTCGATCGTCTGCCCCAGCGACACCTCGTCCTTTTCGTCCGCCAGGTCGTTCAGTCGGTCCAGGATATCGCCGACGCTATGGGGTTCATCTGCCATCGCCCGCTTGAACGGCGCGGCGCGGGTCACGGTTCCGCTGGCGTAACGGTCGCCGCAGCCGCAAAAACAAAGGGCCGCGGCACCCGTGGATGCCGCGGCCCCTGTCGCCGCCTAGGCTGCGATCACTTGTACTTCAGGTCGAAGCGATCGGCTTCCATCACCTTGGTCCATGCCGCCACGAAGTCCTTCACGAACTTCTCCTTGGCGTCGTCGCAGGCATAGACTTCGGCCAGCGCGCGCAGCTGCGAATTGGCGCCGAACACCAGGTCGGTGCGCGATGCCCGCCACCGCGGCTCGTCTGTGGCGCGGTCGGTGCCGACGTAGAGCTCGTCGCTCTCCTCATCCACCTGCTTCCACGCCGTGCTCATGTCGAGCAGGTTGACGAAATAGTCGTTCGTCAGTTGCCCCGGCTTGTCGGTCAGCACGCCATGGTCGGTATCGCCATGATTGGCGCCGATCACGCGCATGCCGCCCACCAGCACGGTCATCTCCGGCCCGCTCAGCCCCAGCAGCTGCGCCCGGTCGACCAGCAGCTCCTCGGTCGGCACGTTGAACCGCACCTGCAGGTAATTGCGGAAGCCGTCGGCCTTGGGTTCCAGCACCTCGAAGCTCGCCGCATCGGTCTGCTCTTCCGTGGCATCGGTGCGCCCGGGTGTGAACGGCACCTCGATGTCGTGGCCGGCCGCCTTCGCCGCCTGCTCCACGCCCAGGCTGCCGCCCAGCACGATCAGGTCGGCGATCGACACCTTCTTGCCGCCGCTCGCGCTGCCATCGAAGTCCGCCTTGATGCGCTCATAGACGTCGAGCACACGGGCCAGCTTCTCCGGCTCGTTCACGTCCCAGCTGCGCTGCGGCTCCAGCCGGATGCGCGCGCCATTGGCGCCGCCGCGATGGTCCGACTGGCGATAGGTCGAGGCAGAGGCCCAGGCCGTCTTCACCAGTTCGCTCGTCGACAGGCCCGAAGCAGCGATCTTCTGCTTCAGCGCGTTCACGTCCGCCGCATCGATCATCGCGTAATCGGCCTTGGGGATCGGATCCTGCCAGATCAGATCCTCTGCCGGCACGTCCGGGCCGAGGTAGCGGATCTTGGGCCCCATGTCGCGGTGGCACAGCTTGAACCACGCACGGGCGAAGGCGTCGGCGAACTGATCCGGGTTGTTGCGGAACCGCTCGGAGATCTCGCGATACTTCGGGTCGACCTTCATCGCCATGTCGGCGGTGGTCATCATCGTCGGCACCTTGACGCCGGGCGTATGCGCCTTGGGCGCCAGCGTCTCCGGCGGGTTGCCGATCGGCTGCCACTGCCACGCACCGGCCGGGCTCTTCACCAGCTCATATTCGTGGTCGAGCAGCATCTCGAAATAGGTCATGTCCCATTTCGTCGGCGTCGGCGTCCACGCGCCCTCGATGCCGCTGGTGATCGTGTGATCGCCCATGCCGCTTTCGTGGGTGGAGGCCCAGCCAAGCCCCATCTGGGCGATGTCAGCGCCTTCCGGCTCCGCCCCGACGAGCGATGCGTCGCCCGCGCCATGCGCCTTGCCGAAAGTGTGGCCGCCGGCGGTGAGCGCAACGACTTCCTCGTCGTTCATGCCCATGCGGTGGAACGTCTCGCGGATGTCGCGCGCCGACCCCTTGGGATCAGGCTCGCCGCCCGGCCCTTCCGGATTGACGTAGATAAGGCCCATCTGGATTGCCGCGAGCGGGTTTTCGAGCGCCAGGCCCGATTTCTCGTCGATGCGCGTCTGGCCGAGCCATTCCTCCTCGGTGCCCCAATAGATGTCCTTTTCCGGCTCGAACACGTCCTCGCGCCCGCCGCCGAAGCCGAACACCGGGCCGCCCATCGATTCGATCGCGACATTGCCGGTCAGGATGAAGAGGTCCGCCCAGCTCAGCTTGCGGCCGTACTTCTGCTTGATCGGCCACAACAGGCGCCGCGCCTTGTCGAGGTTGCCGTTATCCGGCCAGCTGTTGAGCGGGGCGAACCGCTGCGCGCCCGACGACGAACCGCCGCGCCCGTCGCCGGTGCGGTACGTCCCGGCCGAGTGCCACGCCATGCGGATGAAGAACGGGCCATAGTGACCGTAATCGGCCGGCCACCACGGCTGGCTGTCGGTCATCAGCGCGCGAAGATCCGCCTTCACCGCTTCCAGGTCGAGCGTCTTGAACTCCGCGGCGTAATCGAAGTCGTCGCCCATCGGATTTCCCGACAGGCCGTCCTGTTGAAGAATTTCCAGCGACAGCTGGTTCGGCCACCAATCCCGGTTCGTACGGCCGAGCAACTTGCGAAGCGCCGCCGGTTCCTTGGAATGATCGCTGAGGGGGCTTCCGGTAACCGGGCAGCCACTAGTGGGTGCGTCCATCTTGATATCCTCTCGTCCCGATGTTCTTGCCCAAGACTAGGCAGATCGCGCGGCGATGGAAGCAACATAAATTCGTCAGTAAGAGCGGCTAAATCGATCAAACGCGCCGAAACAAGCGACTCAGCCGATCGAAGCCGCATCAGGCGGCAGCCGCGATCCCCGCCTTCGCCAGCGCCTGCTCCACCGCCGGCAGCAGGTGCGCGACCACCGCCGCGATCGCGCGCGCATTCGGGTGGACGCGGTCGAACAACACCATGTCCGCCCGCCCCAGCACGCCCGCCGGGAAGAAGCCGCTCACCGCCGCGCCATGCCGCGCCGCCACCTCGCCATGCACCCCCAGATACGGCCCGGTCCGCGCATGCAGGATCGCCGGGGGCTCCAGCGTCGCCAGCAGCACCGGGATGCCGCACCTCGCGAATTCGGTCAGCATCGCATCGAGGTTCGCGCGCGTCTGCGCCGGCGGGAGGCTGCGCAGCACGTCGTTCGCGCCGATCTGCACGATGGCAAGATCCGGCCGTGCGGCAAGCCCGCTCAACAGGCGCGGCAGCCGCCGCAGCGCATCCGCGGTCGTGTTGCCCGAGATACCGGCGTTGATCACCCGCGCCGCCGGATGCCGTGGCCGAAGCGCCGCCTCCAGCTGCGCCGGAAAGCTGTCGCGCGGCCCGAGGCCATAGCCCGCGATCAGGCTGTCGCCGAAAGCGAGGATGAGCGGGGTATCCTGGGTCATGAACCGGCAGAGATAGGAAGCGCGCGCGCTTTTGCATCGCCTGCCTTTCGGGGACTTGGCCGCACCGCCGCCGTCATGCTCTAACCCCGCGGATGCTCCGCCCCGCTCTCGCGCTGCTCCTCGCCAGCGCCTCGCTCGCCGCCCCCGGCCTCGCGCAATCCACCTATGACAGCGTCGATCCGTTCATCGGGACGGGCGGCGAGGGTCACACCTTTCCCGGCGCCGTCGCTCCCTTCGGCATGGTGCAGGTGAGCCCCGACACCGACACCACCTGCCAGATCCGCGAATGCTACGGCCACGCCGCCGGCTATCGCTACGATGATCCGACGATCCAGGGCTTCTCGCTTACCCATTTCTCCGGCGCCGGCCATTCCGATCTCGGCGATTTCCTGCTGATGCCCGTGGCCGGCGCCAACGTGCCGCTCGAGCCGGGCGATCCGGGCAAGCCCGGCTCGGGCTATCGCTCCCGCTTCAGCCACGACGCCGAAGTCGCGCGGCCGGGCTATTACGCCGTCACCCTCGCCGAAAGCGGCGTGCGCGCCGAGCTTACCGCCGGCACCCGCGTCGGCGTCCACCGCTATACCTTTCCCGCGGGCAAGGACGCGCATGTCGTCCTCGACCTGCGCTCCTCGCTGTACAATTATCCGGGCAAGATCCTCTGGTCGTCGGTCCGCCTGCGCCCCGATGGCACGATCACCGGCATGCGCGAGACGCGCGGCTGGGCCCCGGCGCGCAAGCTCTATTTCGCGATCCGCCCGAACGCGCCGCTGGCCGGCCACGCCTTCCACAATCGCGAGGGGAAGATCGCCTACACGGGCTTCCAGGCCCCCGGTCGCGGCCGCGCCGACCTTGCGCAGCTACAGGGCCAGGCGCTCGTCGCCGCGCTCGATTTCGGCCGCCTCACCCGCCCGCTGGAATTGAAGGTCGCCATTTCCAGCGTCGACGAGGATGGCGCGATCGCCAATCTCGACAGCGAGCCCGGCAGCTTCGACACCGTCGCCGCCGCTGCCCGCACCGCCTGGGCCCAGGCGCTCGCCACCCTGGAGGTCGACGCCCCCGCGCCGATGAAGCGCATGGTCTCCACCGCGCTCTATCACGCGATGATCGCCCCCAGCGTCTTCTCCGATGCGGACGGGCGCTATCGCGGCCCCGACGATCAGGTGCACCGGACGGACGGCTTCACCTTCCATTCCACCTTCTCGCTCTGGGATACGTTCCGCGCCGAGCACCCGTTGCTGCTCCTCGTCCAGCCGGAACAGCGCAACCGCGATTTCGTGAAGTCGCTCCTTGCCAGCCAGCAAGCGAGCCCGTTCGGCATCCTCCCCGTCTGGCAATTCCACGGCCGGGAGACGTGGACGATGATCGGCTATCACGCCGTCCCCGTCATCGCCGACGCGTATCTGAAGGGCCTGCGCGGCTTCGATGCCGATGCCGCGCTCGATGCGATGGTGAAGAGCGCCAGCTACGGCCCCTATGGCGGGCTCGATCACTATATGCGGCTTGGCTTCGTGCCGATCGACAAGGAGCCGGAGGCCGCCTCCAAGACGGTCGAATACGCCTATGACGACTGGACCATCGCCCGCATGGCCCGCGCGCTCGGCAAGGCCGATGTCGCGGCGGCGTTCGAGAAGCGCGCCGGCAACTGGCGCAACAGCTTTGACGCCAGGACCGGCTTCCTGCGCGCCCGCAAAACGGACGGCAGCTTCCGCACCCCGTTCGATCCCACCGCGATCAACTATGGCAGTGACTATACCGAGGGGAATGCCTGGCAATATTCCTGGTTCGTGCCGCAGGATCAGGCCGCGATGTTCCGCCTTCTGGGCGGAGACGCCGCCGCGGTGGCGAAGCTCGACGCCATGTTCGATCACGACAATTCGAAGCTCGATTACAGCCATGCCGAGGACATCGCCGGCCTCATCGGCCAATATATCCACGGCAACGAGCCAAGCCACCACGTCGCCTATCTCTATGCTTTTGCCGGCCAGCCATGGCGCACGCAGGAACGGCTGAAGCAGATCGTCGACAGCCAGTACAAGGCAGCGCCCGATGGGCTGTCGGGGAATGACGATCTCGGCCAGATGTCCGCCTGGCTCGTCTTCACCGCGCTCGGCTTCTATCCCGTCGCGCCGGGATCGAACGAATATGTCATCGGCCGACCCTTCGTAAATCGCGCCGCGCTGACGCTGCCGAACGGCAAGCGCTTCACCATCGTTGCCAACGGTCTCTCCGACGCAAACCGCTATGTCGGCCGCGTCACGCTGAACGGTCGCCCGCTGGAACGCAGCTATCTTCGCCACGACGAACTCACCGCCGGCGGTGAGCTTCGCTTCACCATGCAGGCAACGCCCAACAAGGCGTGGGCGACGTCTCCCGGCGCGCGTCCCTATTCGATGAGCACGACGGCAGGTTCGCGCCCCCGGTAACGGGGCGCGGCCTAGACCATGTCCGGCAGCGGCGCGGTGCCCGCGGATCGCGCGATGAATACGCGTTCGGGGCAATGCTCGGTCAGCCACGCAAGCCCTGCGGCTTCCGCATCGTCATAGCTCGCATAAGGCTCGCCGCCGACGAGTGAGACCGAATCGGCGGCATCGCCATCGCCGCAGCTCAGCAGCACCGATCCGCTCAGTTCGAACTTGTCGTCGGCCAGTTGCTGGATTCGGATGCAATCACCGTCGCTTGGCGCCGGCTGTCCGGGCGGCAGTTTCAGGATTTCCATGTCGCCTCCTATTCGCCCCGCCCTAGAACGCTCGGGCATGCGATCGGCTGCGTCGTCCTAATCCGCGATCATCGCCTGCAGGGCCGGGCTCAGGAGCTCCCGCACGCCGCCGTCCGTCCGGATCAGCGCTCGCGCAGCAAGGCCATGCTTCTCGGCCAGCGGCAGGAAATCCTCCGGCCCGACCACGCTGAGCGCTGTCGCCCAGGCATCGGCCAGCATCGCGGAACGGTGGATCACGCTCACGGCCAGCGCGTGATGGACCGGCCGGCCAGTGTGCGGATCGATCGTATGCTTGCCGCGCACGTAATCGCCCGATGTCGCGACCGCCAGTTGATGCAGCGCGACGCGGATCGGCCTCACCTCGCCGGCCGGCGTCTCCAGCTCCACCCACCAGGGATCGCCATCCGGCCGCATCCCGCGCCCGACAAACTCGCCCCCGATCTCGACTAGGCTGTGCCGCACGCCACGCTCTATCAACAGCGCCGAGGCGCGGTCGACGGCATAGCCCTTGGCAATGCCCGACAGGTCGAGCCGGAGCCCCCCCGGCTGCAACAATCGCCGCGCCGCGGGGTCGAAGCGCAGCCGCTGCCAGCCCCCCTGCTCAAGCGCCGCGCGCACCGAAGCATCGTCGGGGCGCCCCGCGGCGGGGACCGGACCGAAGCCCCACAGATCCACCAGCGCGCCGATCGCCGGATCGAACGCGCCGAAGGTTTGCGCGGCGAGGTCGAGCGCAGCGGCGATCACGGTCGCAAAGTCGGGCGGCAGCGCGGTCCAGCTGCCCGGCGCCGCGCGGTTGAAGCGGCCGAGCGCCGAACCGGGCTCCCAATGGCTCATCTCCGCCACCAGCTGATCGAGCAGCGCCACGATCGCTCCGCGCAGCTGGCCGCGATCCACGGCGGGCGGCGCGGCGAACATCGCCCGCCACCCGGTTCCCATGGTCGCGCCGCCAAGCTCGACGATCGGCAGCGTCGGATCCCAGCCCGCCATCGCGGCGGGATCGATCGCGCCCACCGCGATGCGCGGCGATATGCCGCCACCCGCGCCCGCGCCCTCGCCGCTCATCGCTGGCGCATCCCTGTTGCCGGCAAGTGGCGCCGCGTCAGGGCGCGGGCACTTCCAGCGTCGTGGTATAGGTCATCCGCCGCTCGGTCGCGCGCGGCGCGCTCGGCTTGGCGTCGGTCAGGGTCGCGCTCATCCAGTACATGCCGGGAACCGGCCATTTCACACGCAGCACGCCGTCCGCGCCGGTGGTCAGCTCCTGTGCTTCCTCGCTGTCGCGGAACTTCTTCGAACCCGGCACCACCGTCACCTTCACGCCCGCCGCCGGCTTGCCGTCGACGAGGAAGCGGAACTGGCCGTCCTCATCCGCCACCAGCGCGCTCGGGTGCGTGATGGGCTGCATCTCCAGCCCCTTGCCGGTCGGCTTGAACGCGCCCTCGGTGGCGGGGCCTGCAGTCACGAACACGGCGTTGGTGCCGATCACCTCGGTCAGCTTGATGTCGGTGGCGCCGGCCGGGATCTCCGCCGGGCTCGCGACGAACTTCGGCATCGGCCGTGCCGGCGCGCCGGCAGCGCCAGCGCCGCCCGCCCCTGCGCCTGCCCCTGCCCCTGCGCCCATCGGCGGCCGGCGGCCGCCGACACGCCAGTCCTCGCCGTTCAGCTTGAAGCTGCCGTTCACCGCGTTCATCTCGGTGCCGATCTTCCACGTGCCCGGCTTGTCGATCTTCACGTCGAAGGTCGTGCGATACTTGCCCGTCGACGCATTCTCGATCGTCGCGGGCGTGCCATCCGGCGCCCACACCTTGATCTGCTCGGGGCGCATCGGCACGTGATCGGCGTAGAACAGGTCGTTCGAAACCGCCGCGTCTACCGTCACATATTGGTTGGTGTCGGCCAGCGTCGTCGTCGACGGCAGCAGCCACTGGCGATGCGCCAGCGCGGGCGTCGCGGCGGTGATGGCAGCAGCGGCCGCCAGCAGGATGGTGCGGATGCGCATGAAGGGTCCCTTTCTTAGCGGACGGTAATGGTGCCGAGTTCGGATTTGCCGGTGGCGGTGCCGCCCTTGCCCGGCACCGTGATCGGCACCTGCACCAGCTCGCGCCCGCCGGTCTCGCGTGCGGCCTCGATGTTCAGCACATATTGCCCGGGCTTGAGGTCCGCCGGCAGCGGCACCTGATAGGTGCCCGGCGCCCGCGTCGCGCCGCTCACGCCATTGGCCGGCAGGGAAAGGTTGCGGCCGCCCTTGCGCCACCAGCTGCGGAGGTCCGCCAGCCACTTGGTGCCCGGCTCCGCCCCGCCCTTCTTGATGTCGTACCAGACGAAGACGGTGCGCGCCGCGCCGCCCCCCGCCGGCTCCAGCCAGCCCGCCACATAGGGACGGTGATATTCCGCCACCTTCAGCCGCGGGATGGTGATCGTAACGGTCGCCGCGGTCGCTGGCGTGCTGATGACGCCGGCTAGCAGCAGATAGGCAGGGCGCATGGAACCTCCCGGAACAAACAGGCTCAGTGGATCAGGAACATGGCGAGCAGCAGCGGCACGAGCAGGCTCGTCGCCACCAGTGGCCAGGTGGACGGGCGATGCCGGGCATGAAGCTGCAGCAGCAGCAGCCCGGTCAGCGTGAAGATGATGCAGGCAACGGCAAAGGCATCGATGAACCAGAACCAGGCGTCACCGGTGTTGCGGCCCTTGTGCAGGTCGTTGAGGTAGGAGATCCAGCCGCGCCACGTCGTCTCGGCCGAGATCTTGCCGCTCTCGCGATCGATGCTCACCCAGGCGTCGCGCCCCGGGCCCGGCATGGCGACATAGACTTCCGTGTCGGACCATTCGCCGGCGCGCCCGGCGGGGTCCAGCCCCACCTTGTCGCGCACCACCGTGGCAACGTCGGCTGGCAATTGCGCGTCCGCGGCATGGTCACCGCGCAGCTTGGCCAGCGCCTGGGGCGTCAGCACCGCCTCCACCTGCGTCACCTTCGGCTCAGCACCGATCGAGGCAGCGTGATTGAGCGTGATGCCGGTGATCGCGAACAGCAGCATGCCGGCCAGCGACACCGCCGCGCTCACCCAATGCCACATGTGAAGCTGCTTCAGCCACGCCGCGCGCACCTTGCGCTTGGCGCGTTGCGCACCGGCCGGCGAATCCGGACGGTTGGCGGCACCGCGGGTCGCCCGCTGTTCACCCGTCACCGTCGCGTCGCTCGCCTGCATGAATTACCCTCTTAGCCCGCGGCTGCAGGCTGATGGCCTCCGCTAGCGTCTATGCGAATTATTCGCAATAGCGAAGCAGGGTCAGCGCAGGCGGTCCAGCGGAACGATCAGGCCATCGACGTATCGCGCCGCGATGCCATAGACGTCGGCGAGCAGCGCGGGCGTAAGCACCGCCCCGGGGGCGCCGTCGGCCTTGAGCTCGCCGTCCGCCATCACCAGCACCCGATCGCAGAAGCGCGCCGCCAGCGTCAGGTCGTGCAGCACAGCGATCACCAGCGCGCCGGCATCCGCCTCGGCGCGTAGCAGCTCCATCCCCTCGATCTGGTGCGCCGGGTCGAGGCTCGCGAGCGGCTCATCCGCGATCAGCGCCGGCGCCTCCACCGCCAGCGCCCGCGCCAGCAACACCCGCGCCCGCTCCCCGCCCGACAATTCCGTCGCCACCCGCGCGCGAAGATGCACCACATCCGTCCGCGCCATCGCCCGTTCGGTCGCCGCTCGGTCTTCGTCGCCCAGCCGCGACAGGGGCGCCAGGTGCGGCAGACGCCCCAGCGCCACCAGCCGCTCCACCGTCACCGGCCAATGCAGCACCTGCCCCTGCGGCAGATAGGCGATCCGCCGCGCCACTTCATGGCCGGGCAGAGACGCGCGATCCGCGTCGTCGATGCTCACGGTGCCCTCATGCGGCAGCAAACCCAGCAAGGCGCGTACAAAGGTGGACTTCCCCGCACCGTTCGGGCCGAGAATGCCGATCAACTGGCCGCCATCCATGTTCACGGAGATACCGCGAACGACCGTTCGGCGGCCAAGATTGACCGTCAATGCACGGGTTGCGACGCTCACCACAGGCGCCGCTCCCGCATCAGATGGATCAGGAACACCGGCACGCCGAGGAACGCGGTCACCACCCCCAGCTTCAACTCGTTGCTCGCCGGGATCACCCGCACCGCCACGTCGGCGAGCGTCAGCAGCGCCGCCCCCGCCGCCGCGCTCGGCCACAATACCGCCGACGGGCTGCGGTCGGTCAGCGGGCGCACCAGGTGCGGCACGATCAGCCCGACGAAGCCGATTGCGCCCGACACGGCCACGGCGCCGCCCACCCCGATCGCCACCCCCAGCAGCAGCCGCAGCCGCACCGCACGAAGGTTCACGCCCAGCGCCGCCGCGCCGTCCTCCCCGAGCGTCAGCGCATCCAGCGCCCGCCCCTGTCCCGCGAGCAGCAGCATCCCCGCCATGACGCACGGTAGGGCGATGGCGACATGCTGGAACGATCGATCCTCCAGGCTGCCGAGCAGCCAGGTGGTGATCTCCATCGCCGCGAAGGGGTTGGGCGACAGGTTCAGCGCGAGGCTGATCCCGGCCCCCGCCAGCGTCGATACCGCGATACCGGCGAGGATCAGCGTCAGTGCGCTTTCCGATCGCCCGGCCAGCACGAACAGCAACGACAGCGCAAGCAGCGCGCCCGCGATCGCCAGCACTGGCAGCACCACCGGGTTCGCGATCGCCAGCCCGAAGTACAGCGCCACCACCGCGCCCAGCGCAGCGCCATTCGACGCCCCTAGCACCGACGGCTCTGCCAGCGGATTGCGCAGATATCCCTGCAGCGCCGCCCCGCCCAGCCCCAGGATCGCCCCGACGCCGAGCCCAAGGATCACACGCGGCAACCGCAGCTCGACCACGATCGTCCGCTCGATCGGATCGCCCCAGCCGCCCAGCGCCGCCAGCAGCCGCGCCGGCGGGATGGTCGTGCTGCCAATCGCCACGCCCAGCATCGCGGCGAGGACGACCATCACGATCAACAAGGGCCAGAGCCAGGGGCGAGTCACCACCATCGTCTAGCGCGCCGCCGCCAAGCGGGGCAAAGCGCTGCCATGCGCCGCCTGCTCGCCATCCTGCTGATGCCCGCCCTGATCGCCGCAGCGCCAGCACCGAAGCCTAAGCGCATCGTGTCGCTCAACCTGTGCGCCGACCAATATCTGATGGCGCTCGCCGATCGGGGCCAGATCGTAGCCTTGTCGCGCAACGCCCGCGATCCCTCGATGTCGGCGGACGCGGCGAAGGCGCGGCGTTATCCGATCACGCGCGGCGGCGCGGAGGATGTGCTGGCGCTTCGGCCGGACCTCATCGTTGCCGCGCCTGGCCGCGTCGATGCTGCCACTACCGCGCTGCGCGGCCGCGCCCGCACGCTCGATGTGCCGCCAGCGAACAGCTACGCCGAAATCATCGACCAAGTGCGTACGATTGCTGCCGCCGTCGGTCATCCGGCGCGCGGCGAAGCACTGATTGCACACATGAATGCACAGCTTGGTACGGTGTCGACGGGTGCCGGGCGGGGCCGGACGGCGGCTTATTACCAGCGGCGTGGCTATCTCACCGGCGCCGGCACGCTGGTCGACGAACTGCTGCGCCGCGTCGGGCTGCGCAATCTCGCCGCCACCCTCGGCAAGCCCGCCTTGTCGCGGATCGGCCTCGAGGAACTGGCCCGTGCCCAGCCCGACTATCTGGTGGTGGAAACGGAGACCGACCGGATCAGCGATCAGGGAACGGAGATGCTGCACCACCCGGTGCTCGCATCCATTCCCCGCATCCGTCTGCCGCAATCCTGGACGGTCTGTGGCGGCCCCGCCTACGTCCGCGCCGCCCGGTCGATCGCGGCGCAGCTGCGCTGAACCCGCGCGATTGCGGACTCGCATCGCGCCGGCCCAGCCCATCGTCAGAAGCGTGCCCGCACGCCGCCATAGGCAGCCCGTCCGGCCGCGGCGAAGCTGAAGATCTCCTGATAATCCTCGTCAGTCAGGTTCTCGATCCGGCCGAACAGCGACAGGCGATCCGACAGCCGATATTCGGCGTTGAGGTTGACCAGCACGAACTCCTGCAGCTCCACCAAAGGTGATGTCGCATAGGTCGGATCGGTAAAGGTCACGTCCGTCTGGCGGCCGTTATACCGCACGGTCAGCGTGCCGGAGAAGCGCTGGTCGGTGCTGAAGATCGTCGTGTTGAGGCTGGCCACATGCCGCGGGCGCCGAACCTCGTCGACGCCATTCTCGCGCGCCTTCAGATAGGTATAGGCCAGGTCGAACTTGATCTGCGGGATCGGCCGCGCGGAGGCGAAGAGCTCGACGCCATGCTGCTTCGACAAGGTGGTGCGATTCAGCGGCGTCGCGTCGAACGCAGGGGCCGGATAGGCGATGTAGATCTCGTTCTTCAGCCGGTTATCGAAATAGGTGACGCCGATCGTCCCCTTCCCGCCGGCCAGTTCCTGATCGACGCCGGCCTCCCATCCTTCCGACTTCTCCGGCTTCAGATCCGGATTGCCGATGTAGCGCCCGTCGGAATAGCCGAAGAGCTCGTAATAGCCCGGGTTCTTGACGCCCGTGCCATAGGCGCCGCGCAGCCGCAGGCCGATTGGCAGGCGGTAGCCGGCCTGCGCGCGCCAGGTGGTCACGTCCTCGAACCGGTCGTTCTCGTCCTGCCGCACGCTGGCTCCGGCGGACAGCGCATCGTCGACCGTCACTTCATACTGGCCGACAAACCCCCAGTTGGTCGTCGAGCGCCGCCCGTTGAACGCGAAGCCGCCGGGCGTCGTGTTCTGAAACTCCTCCCGCTCGTAATCCACCGCGCCGGTCAGCCGGTGCGCGACGCGATCATCGCCAAAGCGATAGCTCGTCTCGAACGTGACCTTGTACCGCCGGCCCTTGTCGCCGAAATCGAGCCCCGCAGCCGTGAAATTCTCGCGCGTCGTATCGGAAAACTGGCCCGTGAGGGCGTTGGTCCAGCGTCCATCTGCGAGCGACAATTCCGCCCGCGCCAGGCCATAGAAGGCCTCGCTGCGCGAATGGACGCCCGGGCTGTCGATCGTCTGGCCAAATAAAGGGCTTGCCGGATCATTGTCGCTGTCATTGGTCAGCGCATCGGTATAGCCGTAGCGCCCGACGCCGATCAGCTTGAACGTGTCGGACGGCGTCCAGCTCAGCTTCGCGCTCGCCCCGATGCTGGTTGCCCCGACATTGCGGCTGCCGCCGATCGCGCTGGGCGTGCCATCGGTGCGGTAGATCGAGCTCGACAACGCATAGTCCGCGGTATCGCTGAACCCCGCAACCCGTGCGCCGCCCGCAAAGGTGCCGAACGATCCGCCTTCCGCGCGCAGCAATATCCCCGGCGCCTCGCGCCCTGTCAGCGTGATGTACTGGATCACGCCGCCGATCGCGTCCGAGCCGTAAAGCGAGGATTGCTGGCCCCGCAGCACCTCGATCTTCGCCGCTTCGTCGGCGATCAGCGTGCCGAAATCGAACTCGCCCTGATAGGGGTCCGACGCTTCGATCCCGTCGACCAGCACCAGCACGTGGTTGCTCTCCCCGCCGCGCAGCCGCACCTGGGTGACGCCACCGACACCGCCAGTGCGGCTCACCGCCACGCCCGGCACGTCGCGCAGCACGTCGGAAACGATACGCGTCTGCCGCTCTTCCAGGTCCGCCGCGGTCAGCAGCGTCACCGATGCCGGCAGGTTACGCACCTCGACGCTGTCGCCGGAGCGCGATCCCGTGACGACAATATCGTTCCCGCTCGCGTCGGTGGTCGGCAGGGTGGGATTGCTCTGGGCGAGTGCCGGCGTGGCGGCAACGAGCGCGAACAGGGAAACGAGCGGTTTCATCATGATCTTCTTCCCCGCGTCAGTTCCCGAACGCGCGGTCGGGGCCGCCCGCGCTTTGGCGGACGCCGGGGCACGGCGGCGGGCAACGCGGGTGCCCGGGCGACGTGCGCCGATCGCAGCCCCGTGGCCGCGTAGCACTAGGACCGGGGCGAACAGATGCTCGCCCGCGGCCTTTCGTCGCTCGAACGGAAGAGATCCGTGCCTCCGCCACCCCCTGGGCGCGAGACATGAGCGACAGCGCTGGCAGGTCTCCTGGCTCGCGGGTCGTCGCTCGAAACACGCCTTCCCGGGATCATCCCAGTGGCTGGCCGGACGATACCGCCGGCGCCTGTGCTTCTCGCTCACCGCTTACAGTTGCAGGGACAGCCGCGGAATTGAGGGGCACGCCCCTCGCACCGCATTCCCGTTTTCAGCCCCGTCAAAGGGCACCGGCGCGATCTTCGGGCCCGGGCACGCCCGGATCCGGCGGCGCCTGTAATCGAAACGCGCGATGGCGTACAATGCAAATCGCGCTCGGCAGCGGGAGCCGTTCCGCCGTCCGCCCGTTACCTTGCGCATCGGGGCGCACTTGGGAGGATCTCGGATGAAGGCAGCGGACGTATTCACCAAGCTCCCGCTCGAGCTGAAGCCCGATCCGTCCCGCACCGTCATCCGCCCGTTCAGCTTCGCCTATCCCGAAGCGTTCGCGCGTGGCCGGCCGCCGCGCATGCAAGAGGTGGTGCAGCGGCTCCTCGCACTCAGCCCGGCGATGCGACGGCGGATGCGCACCCTGCTTGCCATCCCGATGCACGAACGACACGACAATGCGGACGAGACGTTTCTGCGCCGCTTCAATTCGGTCTGCGAGGAGATCGGCCTTGATCCGTCGCTGTCGGAAACTGATCGACTGCTGATCGGCGCCTATTTCAGCCAGGAATATGCCTTCGAATCCGCGGCCCTTTTCAATCCCAGCATCGTGCGCCTGCCAGACGCCGACGTGACGGACGACAAGATGCCGTTCCTCCTCTCACTACGCGGGATCGGTGAGGGCCATATTTCATCCGTCACCTTCCGCACCGGAACCTGGGACGGCGAGACCGACGTGGTGATCGATCCCGCCAGCCAGCACGGCACGCCGCCGCGGCTCGATGGCGTCATCGACGGCTGGTCGCATCTGATGTGCGATGAAAGCGACGACGTCTCGGAAACCGTCATCTTCCCGGTTCTCCCAAGCCAACGACAGGGCGTGGAGGACCTGCGCATGGTGAACTTCACCGACGATGATGGCTCCAAGAGCGTGATCGGCACCTACACCGCGTTCGACGGCGTCAAGGCCACGCAGGAGCTGCTCCGTGGCGTAGACCTTCGCACCTTCCAGATGCGCGCACTGACGGGGGCGATGACGGCCTACAAGGGCATGGCGCTGTTTCCGCGGCGCATCGACGGCAAGTTCGTCATGCTCGGCCGACAGGATAACGAGAACATCTGGCTGCTGCGGTCGGACGATATCAGCCACTGGGACGAAGGGGAGCGGATCATGGCTCCGAAATATCCCTGGGAGTTCGTTCAGCTCGGCAATTGCGGCTCCCCGATCGAAATCGACGAAGGCTGGCTGGTGTTCACCCACGGCGTGGGGATGATCCGCGGTTATTGCGTCGGCGCCTGCCTGCTCGACAAGGCTGAGCCGTCGAAGGTGCTGGCACGCACCCCCTCGCCCCTATTGTTCCCCAGCGCCGAGCAGCGCGGCGGCTATGTCCCGAACGTCACCTACAGCTGCGGCGCGCTTCGCCATAAGCGTAACATCCTGCTGCCCTATGCGATTGGCGACGAGTATAGCGCCTTTGCGGTCGGCAAGGTCGATGACATCCTGTCGGTGATGGAGCCGGCCTGAGCGTGGCGAACGGCAACCGCAGCAGCGCCTGATCCGTTCGCCTGATCATGGCCGTTACCGACATCGCAACCCGCACCTACGATCACGCCTTCCGGCTCGATCCGATCGTCCGAAGCCTGCTTGATACGGATTTCTACAAGCTGCTGATGCTGCAGATGATCTGGCGGCTGCACCGCGACGTGAACGTCACGTTCGAACTGATCAACAGGTCCGGCGCCGTTCGGCTCGCCGACATCATCGACGAGGGCGAGCTTCGCGCGCAGCTCGATCACGCCCGCACGATCCGCTTCACGAAGAAGGAACTGATCTGGCTCGCCGGCAACAGCTTCTACGGCGAGCGCCGCATGTTCGCGCCCGATTTCCTCGCCTGGCTCGCCGATTTCCAGCTGCCGGGATATGAACTGTCGCGTGCGGACGGCCAGTTCCAGCTGCGCTTTGCCGGCCCGTGGACAGACACCACCATGTGGGAAATCCCGGCGCTCGCCATCGTTAACGAATTGCGCGCGCGGGCGACGCTCCACGGCAAGGGCCGGTTCGCGCTCGACGTCACCTATGCGCGCGCCAAGGCGAAGCTCTGGGCCAAGGTCGAGCGGCTGCGCGCACTCCCCGATCTCGCCATCTCGGATTTCGGCACCCGGCGCCGGCACGGCTTCCTGTGGCAGCGCTGGTGCGTCGAGGCGCTGAAGGAAGGTCTTGGCGATCGGTTCATCGGCACGTCGAACGTGTTGCTCGCGATGGACAATGATCTCGAGGCGATCGGCACCAATGCGCACGAACTACCCATGGTGGCGGCCGCGCTCGCGCCCGACGATACGGCCCTCGCCCAGTCACCCTATCAGGTGCTGGAGGAATGGCGCGGCCAATATGCCGGCAACCTGCTGATCGTCCTTCCCGACACCTATGGCACCAGCCGCTTCCTCACCGACGCGCCCGACTGGGTCGCGGACTGGACCGGCTTTCGCCCGGACAGTGCGCCCCCAGTCGAGGCGGGCGAGGAGATCATCGCGTGGTGGCAGGCGAAGGGCCGCGATCCATGCGAGAAGCTGCTGATCTTTTCGGACGGCATGGACGTCGAGTCGATCGAGCGCGTCCATCACCACTTCGCGGGGCGCGTGCGGACCAGCTTCGGCTGGGGTACCAACCTCACCAACGATTTTCGCGGTTGTGATCCGGACGGGCATTCGGGGCTGGAGCCCATCTCGCTCGTCTGCAAGGTCACCAGCGCCAACGGCCGGCCGGCGGTCAAACTATCCGACAACCCCGCCAAGGCATCCGGCGACCCGGCGGAGATCGCGCGTTATCTGCGCGTGTTCGGCGCCTCAGGCTACGCCGCGCACACGCCCGAGGTATGACCGCGTCAGCCCTCGTGCAGCTGACTCAGCGTCCGCCGGACCGCATCGTGCCAGCCAGCGACGAGCGGCGCCCGCGTCTCGGGGCTCATCGACGGCGCAAAGCTGCGCTCGCGGGACCACAGGCCAGCCAGTTCGTCGAGGCCTGACCAAACACCAGTCGCCAGTCCCGCATGGAAGGCCGCGCCACGCGCGGTCGTCTCCAGATCGGTCGGCCGCTCCACCGTCATGTCGGTGAGATCCGCGAGAAAACCGCAGAGCCAGTCGTTCGCGGCCATGCCACCATCGACACGCAGCAGCTTTGGCCGGCCGCCGCCATCGGCCGCCATGGCTTCGGCAAGGTCGAGCGTCTGATAGGCCACCGCCTCCAGCGCCGCCCGCGCCAGGTGCGCCGCCGTCGTATCCAGCGTCAGCCCGTGGATCGAGCCCCGCGCCTCCGGGTCCCAATGCGGGGCGCCAAGCCCGACGAAGGCCGGCACCATATAGACGCCGTGGCTGTCCGCGACGCGCGTCGCCATGTCGTTGGTCTGGCTGGCGTGCGTGATGATGCCGATGCCGTCGCGCAGCCACTTGATCGCCGCGCCGGCGACGAAGATCGAGCCTTCCAGCGCATAGATGGTCTTGCCGCCCAGCCGATAGGCGGGTGTCGTCAGAAGCCGGTGCTTCGATTCCACTGCCTCCGCGCCGGTATTGAGCAACATGAAACAACCGGTGCCATAGGTCGATTTGGCGGTCCCGCGATCGAAGCAGGCCTGACCGAACAAGGCGGATTGCTGGTCCCCTGCCATCCCGGCAATTGGGATCGGCGCGCCAAACAGGTCGGCATCCGTGGTGCCGTAGAGGTGCGCATTGTCGTGCACCTCCGGCAGCAGTGACATCGGCACGCCGATCGCGCGGCACAATTCCTCGTCCCAGCTGCTGCGATGGATATCGAACAGCATCGTGCGGCTGGCGTTGGTGACGTCGGTCGCATGCACCTTCCCGCCGGTCAGCCGCCACAAGAGGAAACTGTCGATCGTGCCGAACGCGAGCTCGCCGCGCTCGGCGCGTGCCCGCGCGTCCGGCACATTGTCCAGCATCCACGCTATCTTGGTGGCTGAGAAATAGGGATCGATCAGCAGGCCCGTGCGGGCGCGGATCAGATCCTCAACGCCGTCCGTGCGCAGCTGCGTGCACAAGGCCGCGCCGCGCCGGTCCTGCCAGACAATGGCATTGTGGATCGGCACGCCAGTGGCGCGGTCCCAGATCACCGCCGTTTCGCGCTGGTTGGTGATGCCGATCGCGGCAATTGCCTGGAGTGACACCCCACTCTTCTCGATCGCCTCACGCGCGGTCGCCAGCGTGTCGCGCCAGATGTCTTCGGGATCATGCTCCACCCAGCCATGCGCCGGATAATGCTGCGAAAACTCGGTTTGCGCGATCGCGACGCGGCGCGCGGCATCATCGAACAGCACGCTACGCGTAGAGGTCGTCCCCTGATCGATCACCAGAATGTGGGACGCCATTTACACCTCCATCGACTTTCGAAACGAACCTCGCGCGCTTTCGTACGAACGTCAACGCTTTCATTTGCTGACCGCTTCCCTATGTTGCCTACACCAGTTCGGAGCAAAGATGATGGCGGCAAGCGCCGTAGGAAGTGCCGACGGCGGCACGGTCGACCTGCTGATCGTGGGCGGCGGGATCAACGGCGCGGGCATCGCCCGCGATGCGGCGGGCCGCGGCCTGTCGGTGCTGCTGGTCGAGCAGGACGATCTGGCAAGCCACACCTCGTCCGCCTCCACGAAGCTGATCCATGGCGGCCTGCGCTATCTCGAATATGGCGAGTTCCGCCTGGTGCGCGAGGCGCTGATCGAGCGTGAGCGGCTGCTCGGCATGGCGCCCCACATCATCTGGCCACTCGAATTCGTCCTGCCGCAGACGCAGTCTCCGCGCCCCGCCTGGATGGTCCGCCTCGGCCTCTTCCTCTACGATCATCTCGGCGGACGCGAGAAACTGCCCGGCACCCGCACCGTGCGGCTCGAACGCTCGCCGCTTGGCGACGGGCTCGCGACGCCTTCGGGCAAGGCGTTCGTCTATTCCGACTGCTGGGTGGAAGACAGCCGCCTCGTGGTGCTGAACGCCATGGATGCAGCTGGCCGCGGTGCGCGGGTCGAAACGCGCACGAGGATGGTTTCCGCCCGTCGCACGGACAGCGGCTGGATCGTTACCATTGCCGACGCCAACGGCGAGCGCGAGGTACGCGCCCGCGTCCTCGTCAACGCAGCCGGCCCTTGGGTTGCGGACGTGCTCGGCCGCGTACCCGACGCGCGCACCGACCGCGGCGTCCGTCTGGTCAAGGGCAGCCACATCATCGTGCCGCGGCTGTATCACGGCGACCACGCCTTCATGCTGCAGAACCCGGACCGCCGGATCGTGTTCGCTATTCCGTACGAGCAGGATTACACGCTCGTCGGCACGACCGACGAGGTGTGGAACGAGGCCCCCGCCAAGGCATCGATCAGCGCTGACGAAATCACGTATCTGCTCGAAACGGTGCGGCGCTACTTCGCCCGGCCAGTTAGCGAGGCCGATATCCGCTGGACTTACGCCGGCATCCGGCCGCTCTATGACGACAAGTCGTCGAACGCCTCGGCTGTCACGCGCGATTACGTGCTCGATCTCGACGCCGGCGAGGGGCGTGCGCCGATGCTGAGCATCTTCGGCGGCAAGATCACGACCTATCGCAAGCTCGCCGAACATGCACTCCAAGAGCTCGCACCCTTCTTCCCGGATGCCGGCAAGCCATGGACAGCGGGCGCGACCCTCCCCGGTGGTGACATACCGGATGGGGACTTCGACCGCTTCGTCGCATCGCTGCAGGCCGCGCGTCCCGGCCTGGACGCCCCGCTCCTGCGTCGCCTCGCCCGCGCCTATGGCACCCGCGTCGATCGGCTGCTGGGCGAAGCGCAGACCGTTGAAGATCTCGGGCAACCCTTCGGCGGCGACCTCCACCAGGCGGAGGTCGATTATCTCGTCGCCAATGAATGGGCGCGCACCGCTGAGGACATTCTCTACCGACGCAGCAAGCTCGGCCTCCACACCCCCCCGGGTACCGCGGCGGCGCTCGAGGCCTATCTCGCCAATGCGTCGCGGCAGACGGCATGAGCGCGCCGGGCACCGACGTCATAGCCGCCCGCCACCGGGCGATCCTGGAGATCGCGCGCCACACCGGCAGCGTTTCTGTGGATTCGCTTGCCGAGCAGCTAGGCGTCACCCCGCAGACGATCCGCAAAGATTTGAATCTGCTCGCTGATCGCGCGATGCTGGCACGCGTTCATGGCGGGGCGATCATCACCTCCGGCGTCGACAATCTGCGCTATGCCGAGCGACGCCACGTCGCGGCGGAATCGAAGGCCGCGATCGGCGCTGCGGCGGCAGCACTGGTTCCTGATGGCGCCAGCCTCTTCATCAACATCGGTTCGACCACCGAGGCGATTGCCCGCCATCTCACCGGCCACCGCAATTTGATGGTGATCACGAACAACCTCAACGTCGTCGACATCCTCGCTGAGTGCCCATCGATCGAGGTGATCGCCGCCGGTGGCCGCGTGCGGGCCAGCGATCGCGCCGTGGTCGGCGCCCTGGCCATGGACTTCATCCGCGGCTTCAAGGTCGATTTCGCGCTGGTGGGCGCCTCCGCGATCGAGCCCGACGGGACGTTCCTCGATTTCGATATCGACGAGGTCCGCGTGTCACAGACCATCATCGCCCAGGCGCGTCAGGTGATCCTGGCGCTGGACTCCTCGAAGCTCGGTCGCCCGGCACCGGTGCGAGTCGGTGATCTTGGCGATATCGACTTCCTCGTCACCGATGCGCTAGCGGACGCAGGATTGGCGCAGGCGTGCAGCCTTGCCGAGGTGCGGGTGGTGGAGACCGCGCCATCCGCGGCGGGAGCGCAACAGGGGGCGTGATGGACCGGTTCGATTTCCCGTTGGCGAAGGCGTTGACGCGTCGCCGGCTGCTCGCCGCAGGGGCCGGCGGTGCCGCCGCGACGATCGCGGCGCGGGCGCTTGCCGCCGACGTCGACCTCAGCCTCCCCGGGGGCGCGGGGACGCGCCCGCTCACCAGCGACTTTCCGCAAAAGGGCACCATGATCCTGCAGCGTGCGCGCCCCGCGCTGCTCGAAACACCGATGGAGGTCTTCCAGCAGAACCTCTTCACCCCGAACGACCGCTTCTACGTCCGCTGGCATTGGGGCGATATGCCTAACGCGATCGACGTCGAGGCCTATCGCATCCGTCTGTTCGGCGCGGTGAACCGGCCGCTGTCGATCTCGCTCGCCCAGTTGCTGCGGATGCCGCGGATCGAGCTTGCCGCGGTCAATCAATGCTCCGGCAATTCGCGAGGCCTGTTCCAGCCGCGCGTGCCCGGCGCGCAATGGGGCCATGGCGCGATGGGCAATGCGAAGTGGATGGGCGTCCCGCTTCGCCACCTGCTCGATCTTGCCGGCGTCCGTGCAGGTGCTGTCGCGGTACGGATCGGCGCGCTCGACAGGCCATTGGTGCCCGGCGCCCCCGACTTCGAGAAGTCGCTCGCCATCGATCATGCACGTGATGGCGAGGTGATGCTCGCCTTCGCCATGAACGGAGAACAACTGCCGCTGCTGAACGGCTTCCCGGTGCGCATCGTCGTGCCCGGCTGGTATTCCACATACTGGATGAAGACCGTCAATTCGATCGAGGTACTCGACAGCGCGGACGAGGGCTATTGGATGGCGAAGGCCTATAAGATCCCCACGACACCGCGTGCGCATGTCGCCCCCGGGACAAAGGATTTTCCCAGCGAGCCGATCAACCGCATGAACCCGCGGTCATGGATCACCAGCCTCAGCGACGGCGCAGCCTATGGATATGATCCGGTGCTGCCGATCGAGGGGATCGCGATGGGCGGCGACACCGGGGTGACCGCCGTCCACATCTCCGGCGACAATGGCCGCAACTGGATCGAGGCGAAGCTTGGTCCCGATGAAGGGAAATACGGCTTCCGTCGCTTTGTCGGGCGGATCGGCGTACCTCGGCGTGGGCGCGTCCGCGTGATGTCCCGCTGCACCAACACGCGCGGCGAGATGCAGCCGATGGAGCCGAACTGGAACCCCGGCGGCTATATGCGCAATTGCGTCGAACCCGTCACCGTGGCGCTCACCTGATGCGCGCGCCCTCCACCGGTGCGATCGTCGGCGTCCTCCTGCTCGCCACCCTGCTTGTCGCAGTGCTGCTCGGCACACGCCATCGCCCTGCCGAGCCCGCACGCGCCAGCGCGGTTGCGCCCGCCAGCAGCGTCGCTTCGAACGGCTTCACCCTCACCTCCACCAGCGTCGAGCCGGTGACCGACGATGCGACCTTTCCCGCCGGCCCGCACGCCGATCTGGTCAACCAGCGTTGCCTCGCCTGCCACTCGGCCAGCATGGTGCTGACCCAGCCGCCGCTGAAGCGCGAGCAATGGCAGGCGATCGTCGAGAAGATGCGCGACACCTATCACGCTCCGCTGGCGCCGGGCGAGGTACCGCTGATCGTCGACTATCTGTCGCCCAGCGGCGCCTCGATCAGCAGCGGCGAGCGGTAATTCGGATCAGATCGGCGAGACGCCAATGAACTTCAGCAGCCCCAGCACCAGCAGAAGCAGTGCGATCGCAGCGATGATCTGCCCGACGTTGAAGCTCGAACGCTGGACCACGACGGTTTCGTCCTTGCGAACTTCGGCCATGGCATTTCTCCCCAAGTAGATAAAAAGACGGCATGCGGCGGGCGAACCGTCGCATGCCGTAACAATCCCTGGGAATGGCTTCGGTTCATTGACGCACGCTCGCTCACCACGATCTTCTGTGACACGGCACCGCCGGCGCCCTACACGGCAAGCAATGGACATGCCCCCGAACGCGGCCGCTTCTCCCGCCAGCGTCGGCATCGATCGACATCGGCCCACGATCCGCGATGTCGCCCGGCTCGCTGGCGTGTCGATCAAGACCGTGTCGCGCGTCATCAACGATCAGCAATATGTCAGCGCCGAAAAGCGCGATCGCGTTCGCGCCGTGATGGATGAACTCGCCTTCCAGCCGAGCCAGGCGGCCCGGGCGCTTGCCGGCCACCGCTCGCACCAGATCGCGCTGATCTGCGACAATCCCAATCCCTGGTACGTGTACGAGATCCAGCTTGGCGTTCGCGAACGCTGCGCGCGCGACAAGATCCGCATGATCGCCCAGCCCTATGATCGTGCCTCGCCCACGCTGCTGGAGGATATCGTCGCCCTCATCGATCAGGCGCACCCCGATGGGCTCGTGCTTGCCCCGCCAGCGTGCGACGACCAGCGCGTGCTCGGCGAACTTAACCGGCGGGGCATTCCCTTCGTCCGTCTTCAGCCCGGCACCCGCATGGAGGAAGGGCCAAGCGTCCTCATCGACAATGAAGCGGCTGCCTTCGACATGACGCAGCATCTGATCACGCTCGGCCACCGCCGGATCGGCTTCGTCGTCGGCGATCGCAGCTATGCCGCTTCTGAGCAGCGGCTGGCCGGCCACCACCGCGCGCTCGTCGCCGCCGGCATCGAGAGCGACGAAGACCTTATCCAGGAAGGGCGCTTCGACGTTGCCTCGGGTGAGGCCGCCGGTGCCGCGCTTCTCTCGCTTGCAAACCCGCCGACGGCCATCTTCGCCTCCAGCGACGACATGGCGGCGGGCGTGCTCGCAGCGGCGCACCAGCGCGGCGTGACGGTGCCGGGGTGCCTGTCGGTCGCGGGTTTCGACGATGGCCCCACCGCGCGGCTCGTCTGGCCGCCCCTCACCACCATTCGCCAGCCGGTCCGCGCGCTCGCCGATGCCGCGACCGACCAATTGCTTGCCGGCGACGATGCATCCTCCTCGCGCCGGATCGAGCATAGCCTGATCGTGCGCGCTTCCACGGCGCCGCCCGGCAGTTGACCTTCCGGGCGCGGGATGACACCGCTGTCCTATGGTGAGGGAGTAGCACGGCGATGGACGGAACGATCACTAACGCCCGCCGGGGGTGGATCGTGGCGCTCGCCTTCGCCGCGATCATGCTCAACTACGTCGATCGGCAGATCATCGCGCTGCTGAAGCCGATGCTGCAAGCCGAATTCGGCTGGAGCGATCGTGACTACAGCCACATGGCCTCCGCCTTCCAGTTCAGCGCGGCGGTCGCCTTCCTCGGCACTGGCTGGTTCATCGACCGCATCGGCCTGCGCCGCGGCTTCGCGATCGGCGTCGGCGCATGGAGCCTTGCCGGCATGGCGCACGCCTTCGTCAGCAGCGTGGGCGGCTTCGTCGCTGTCCGTGCGGCGCTTGGCGCGGCGGAATCGATCGGCACGCCGGCGCAGGTGAAGACCGCCGCCACCTATTTCCCGCCAAAGCAGCGCTCGCTGATGCTCGGCATCGGCAACATGGCGTCGAACTTCGGCGCGGTGGTGGCGCCGCTCACCATCCCCGCACTCGCGCTATGGCTCGGCTGGCGCGCCGCCTTTCTCATCGCCGGCGGGCTCGGGCTCGTCTGGGTCATCGCCTGGCTGTTCGTCGCACCGCGCCCTGCCGTAGAATCGGACCAGCCGGCGCCGGGTGAAGAGGGCGCGAGCGTGCCATGGCGCACACTGCTCAAGGACCGCCGGCAATGGGCCGTGATTGCCGCCAAGGCGCTCAGCGATCAGGTTTGGTGGTTCCTCCTGTTCTTCATGCCCGATCTGTTCCACCGCCTGTTCGGCATGAGCCAGGGGACGCTCGGCCTGCCGATCGCGATGATCTATTTCCTCGCCGCGATGGGCTCGCTCACCGGCGGCATCCTGCCGACCTGGCTGCTCTCGCGCGGCGTCAGCATCAATGCCGCGCGCAAGGGCTCGATGCTGCTCTACGCGCTGCTGATCCTCCCCGTCCCCACCCTGCTGCTGACCAGCGATCCATGGGTCGCCGCGGCGCTGCTCGGCCTCGGCCTCTTCGCGCACCAGGGCTTCTCGACCAACGTCTTCGGCATGACGGCGGACATGTTCGCGCCGCGCGTCATCGGGACCGCGATCGGTATTGGCGCCTTCGCCGGCAACCTCTCCGGCATGGGGATGATCGAGCTTGCCGGCTGGTCGCTCGACAACGGCCACGGCTACACGCCGCTGCTTTTGATCTGCGGCGGTTCGTATCTCGTCGCCCTGCTCTTCATCCACCTGCTCGTGCCGCGGCTGGAGATCGCCAAGGCGGCGTAAGCACGCCGTTCTTCGCAGCCGCATTGCTGCTCAGCCTCTTTCACCCACCCCTTGTGATCGGTATAGGACAACGGTGTCTTATCTCCCCTCTCCCGCTCGCTCCGTCGCCCTGGGCGACACTGGCCTCACCATCAGCACCATCGCCTGGGGCATGTGGCGTTTTCGCGGCACCGACGTTGCCGCCGCGCGTGCTTTGGTCGAGGCGGCGTTCGATGCTGGCGTGACGCTGTTCGACACGGCCGACATCTATGGCCCAGACAATGACGAGGATTTCGGGGCGGCCGAGGCGCTGCTCGGCCGCGTGTTCTCCGAGGCACCGGCACTGCGCGACAAGATGGTACTGGCGTCCAAGGGCGGCATCCGCATGGGCGTGCCGTATGATTCAAGCGCAACGTATCTCGCGGAGGCGATCGATGCGTCGCTGACCCGGCTCGGCTGCGACAAGATCGACCTGTATCAGATTCATCGCCCCGACCTGTTGGCGCATCCGCAGGAAGTGGCGCGCGCGCTGGACGATGCGCGCACGGCGGGCAAGATCACCGCGATCGGCGTGTCCAACCATACGCCGTCGCAGACCGCGGCGCTGGCCGAGTTCCTTTCCGTGCCGGTCGTCAGCCACCAGCCGGAGTTTTCCGCGCTGAGCATCGCGCCGCTGTTCGACGGCCTGTTCGACCAGGCGATGCAGCGCGGCATGGCGGTACTGGCCTGGTCGCCGCTGGGCGGTGGTCGCCTGGCCGATCCGACGGACGAGCGCGCGCGCGCCGTAGCCGCCTTGCTCGACGTGAAGGCGCATGAGGCGGGCGTCGATCGTGCCGCCGCCGCCTATAGCTGGATCATGGCGCACCCCGCGCGCCCGATCCCGATCGTCGGCACACAGAATGTGTCGCGGATCGCCACGATCCCCGACGCCTACAAACCGCAATGGACGCGCGAGCAATGGTACGCCGTCCTTCAGGCCAGCATGGGAGAGCGTTTGCCGTGACCGGTTCGACCAACCAACAACAGTGCGAAGTCAGCTGGTTTTCGGCGCTGTGCGATGACGATTACGAGTTTCTCGGCGTTCCCGATCCCAAGCTGAAGTCGAGCTGGGAGCATTGCCGCGACATCGTGCTGCAGGCCGAGAGCGGTGGGTTCGACAACATCCTGCTGCCGTCGGGCTATGCGCTGGGCATCGACACCACCGCCTTTGCCGCGGCGATCGCGACGATGGTCAAGCGCATCCGCCTGCTGATGGCGGTGCGCATCGGTGAAAGCTGGCCACCGCAGCTCGCGCGCCAGATCGCGACGATCGACCGCATCCTTGGCGGGCGGCTGACGGTGAACATCATCTCCTCCGACCTGCCGGGTGAGACGCTGGCGTCGGCGCCGCGCTATGCCCGCACGCTGGAGGCGATGCAGATCCTGAAGACCATGCTGAACGGCGAGCCGCTGGACCACCAGGGCGAGTTCTGGAAGCTGAAGCTGGACCCGCCGGCCGTCACCACCGTGTCGGGCAAGTGCCCGCCGCTGTATTTCGGCGGCCTGTCGCCCGACGCACGCGAAACCGCCGCGCAGGGCGCCGACGTGTACCTGATGTGGCCCGACAAGAAGGAGGCCGTGCAGTCGATCATCGACGACATGACCGCCCGCGCCGCCAAGCACGGCCGCACGCTGAAGTTCGGGTATCGCGCGCATGTCATCGTGCGCGAGACCGAGAGTGAGGCACGCGCCGCCGCCGATCGCCTGCTGTCCAAGCTGGACGCGGCGCAGGGCGAGGCGATCCGCAACAAGTCGCTCGACACCCAGTCGACCGGCGTCGCGGCGCAGGCCGCGCTGCGCGAGAATGCCAGCGACGATGGCTATGCCGAGGAGAACCTGTGGACCGGCGTCGGCCGGGCACGCTCGGGCTGCGGCGCGGCGATCGTCGGCGATCCCGACCAGGTGCTTGCCAAGCTGAAGATGTACCAGGACATGGGGATCGAGGCATTCATCCTGTCGGGGTATCCGCATGCCGCGGAGGCCGATCTGTTCGCGCGCCATGTGCTTCCCAAGCTGCAGCACGGCCCGCTGACGCTGTAATAACCTTCCCCGGAGGCTTTTGAATGACGGTGACGCTTCGCCCCGCGGAGAGCGGTTTCGATATCTTCGCGGGCGAGGTGCTGGTCATTCGCCACCGCGCCGACGCGCCTGCGCTGTTCGTCGGTGCGGGGCGGCCGCTGGTCGACATGTACCGCGGCAATTACTTCCTGGAGGACCGGGTCGACGAGCGGATCGCGCTGCGTGACGCGCACGTCGAGGGCGATGTCGTTACCCTGTCCGCCGGTGGCCGCGCGCTGCTGACGCTGACGCTGCGTGACGATGCGCTGCATCTCGAGGCGCTCGACCCGGCGCTCAACCGGCTGTGGCTCAACGCGGTCGGTGAGGCGGGCGAGCGACTGTGGGGCGGCGGCGAGCAGATGTCCTATGTCGACATGGCGGGCCGCCGTTTCCCGATGTGGACGTCGGAGCCGGGCGTCGGGCGCGACAAATCGACGCTGCTGACGTTCCAGTGCGATCGCGATCATCGCTCCGGCGGGGATTATTGGAACACCAATTATCCCCAGCCGACCTATCTGTCGTCGCGCCGCTATGCGCTGCACGTCGATACCACTGCCTATAGCTGCTTCGACTTTCGCGAGGCGTCCGCGCCGGCAATCGAGGTATGGGAAATCCCGGCGCGGATCGAGCTGTTCGCCGCCAACCGCTTTGCTGATCTGGTGGGGCAGCTTTCGACCCGCTTCGGCCGCCAGCCGCTGCTGCCCGAATGGGCTTATTCGGGCGCGATCCTGGGGCTGAAGGATGGGACCAACAGCTTCGACCGCATGGAAAAGATCATCGCAGCGGGCGCGGTGGTCACTGGCCTGTGGTGCGAGGATTGGGTCGGGCTGCGCGTCACCAGCTTCGGCAAGCGGCTGTTCTGGGACTGGAAGGCGAACGAGGCGCGCTACCCGCACCTGCGCCAGAAGATTGCCGAACTGAACGAACGCGGCATCCGCTTCCTGGGCTATGTGAACCCGTATCTGGCCATCGACGGCTCGCTGTATGTCGAGGCGGCAGAGGCCGGGTATCTGGCGCTGAAGCTCGATGCCGATGAGCCCTATCTGGTCGATTTCGGCGAGTTCGATTGCGGGATCGTCGATTTCACCAACCCCGCCGCCGCCGACTGGTTCGCCGATCGCGTGATCGGGCGCGAGATGCTGGATTTCGGCCTGTCTGGCTGGATGGCGGATTTCGGGGAATATCTGCCGACCGACGTCCGCCTGTTCGACGGCACCGACGGGATGCTGGCGCACAATGCCTGGCCGACGATCTGGGCCGAGGTGAATGCGCGCGCGATCGCCTCGCGCGGGAAGACGGGCGACGCTTTGTTCTTCATGCGCGCCGGGTTCAGCGGCGTGGGCGCGTACTGCCCATTGCTGTGGGCGGGCGACCAGAGCGTCGATTTCACGCGGCATGACGGGATGGGCACGGTGATCCGGGGGGCGCTGTCCTCCGGCCTAGTCGGCAACGCCTATCACCATAGCGATCTTGGCGGGTACACCAGCCTGTACGACAATGTCCGCACCGCCGAGCTCCTGATGCGCTGGAGCGAGCTGTCGGCATTTTCGCCGGTCATGCGCAGTCATGAGGGCAATCGGCCGGACACCAATCTTCAGCTCGATGGTGACGCGAATGTGCTGGCGCATTTCGTCGCCATGACGAAGGTGCACGCGGCGCTGGCGCCCTATGTTGCGGAACTGTGCCGCGAAGCGGCGGCGACCGGCCTGCCGCTGCAACGGCCGCTGTTCCTCGACTATGAGGATGACGCGACCTGCTGGGGCGTGGAGACGCAATTCGCTTATGGCCGCGACCTGATCGTCGCGCCAGTGATCGAGGCGGGCGCCGAGCGGTGGAGCGCCTATCTGCCGGCGGGCGCCGAGTGGCGGCATGTCTGGTCGGGCGAGACGTTCGCTGGCGGTGCCAGCGTCGAAGTGCCGGCCCCGATCGGCCAGCCACCCGTATTTTACCGTACCGACAGCGCGCATGCAGCGCTGTTCGCCAGTATCGGCCATAACCATCGGGCATGAGGGCTCGCACGAACTGACCGCCACGCGGCGTGGCGGCACTTCTATGATGACGCGCAAGACTCGTGAATCAGCAAGACCGGGGGCAGCCGGTGCGTGAACGGAAAGCGATGACCAACTATCCCACGCTGCCGCTTGCAGCCGATCTCTACAATGATCTGGAGCCCGATCCGCAAAGCAGCTGGCGCGATCTCGTCCCCGGGCTGGTCGTGGCGGTGCTCGCGACGATGGCGGCAGCATTCGTCGCTGATCATTATGCCGCGCCGCTCACGCTCATGGCCCTGCTGATCGGTCTCGCCTTGAACTTTCTCGGCGCGGATCCGCGCATGGCGCCGGGGTTGAACTTCGCGTCCAAGACGCTGCTTCGCGTCGGCATCGTGCTGGTGGGCGCGCGCATCACGCTCGGTCAGATCGTCGGGCTCGGCCCGCTGACGTTGCTTGCCGTGGTCATCATCTTGCTCGCGACGCTCGGTGTCGGTGTCCTTGTTGCCCGCGCCACCGGCATGGGCAGTGCCTTTGGCACGCTCGCCGGCGGGGCGGTTGCCATCTGCGGCGCCTCCGCCGCGCTGGCACTCGCGACCACGCTGGGCGAGAAGCGCGCCAATCAGGCCCAGCTCGCGCTCGTGCTCGTCGGCATTTCCGCCGCCAGCGCCGCCGCGATGTTCCTTTACCCCACGCTCGCGCATCAGCTCGGGCTCAGCGATCGTCAGGCCGGCTTCATGCTCGGCGCCTCGATCCATGACGTCGCCCAGGCGCTCGGCGCCGGGTACAGCTATTCGGACAGCGCCGGCCAGGTCGCCGCCATCGTCAAGCTCACCCGCGTTGCACTGCTCGCGCCGGTGCTCGCGCTCGTTGCCGCCTTCTTCCGGCCGGAGGATGGCAAGAAGACCGGGATCACCCTTCCCTGGTTCGTCGTCGGATTCTTCGTCTTCGCCGGCATCAACTCGCTCGGCCTCGTCCCGCCACTCGCAAGCCGCAGCGCGCAGGATATCGCCACCGCCTGCCTCGCCTGCGCCGTCGCCGCCACCGGCATCCGCGCCCCGATGAGCTCCCTCCTGGAAACCGGCACGCGCCCGCTGCTCGCGATCATCGTTTCCTCGATCGCTGCGCTCCTGCTGTCGCTCGGCGCGGCGCTGCTGCTGCTATAGGCTGAAGATCTTTCCGGGATTGAAGAGGTCGTGCGGATCGAGCGTCCGCTTGATCGCGCGCATCACGTCCACCGCCTCGCCAAGCTCGCGCACCAGCCACGGCTGTTTGCCCAAACCGATGCCATGTTCGCCCGTGCAGGTGCCATCCGCGGCCAGCGCACGCTCGACAATGCGCGCGTTGATCGCTTCGACCTGCGCCCGCTCGTCTGCGCTGTTCGGGTCGAGCGAGAAGATCACGTGGTAATTGCCGTCCCCGACATGGCCGACGATCGTCGACGGCACATTCGCTTGCGCCAAATCCTCCTTGGTCGCGACGATGCACTCGGGAAGCCGGCTGATCGGCACGCACACGTCGGTCGTCCAGCCGCCGCCGCCCGGCCGAAGCGCGATCGCAGCATAATAAGCCTCGTGCCGCGCCTTCCACAGCCGGCTGCGCTCCTCCGGCAGGTTCGACCACGTGAACTCACTACCGCCGTTCGCCGCGGCCAGTGCGCGCACCGTTTCCACCTGCTCTTCCACTCCGGCAGGCGAGCCATGGAACTCGAAGAACAGCGTCGTCACCTCGGGCAGGTCCAGCTTCGACCACCGGTTCACCGCGCGGATCTGCATGTCGTCCAGCAGCTCGACACGCGCCAGCGGCACGCCGAGCTGGATCGCCTGCACCACCGTCTGCACCGCCCCTTCGATTGAACCGAAGCCGCACGTCGCGGACGAAATCACTTCCGGGATCGGGTGCAGCCGCACCGTCACTTCGGTGATGACGCCAAGCGTCCCGTCCGCGCCGACATACAGCCGAGTCAGATCATAGCCCGCGGCCGATTTGCGCGCGCGCCGCGCCGTTTGGATCACCTTCCCCTGCGGCGTCACCACCGTCAGGTTCAGCACCGCCTCGCGCATCGTGCCATAGCGGACGGCGTTGGTGCCGCTTGCCCGCGTCGCGGCCATGCCGCCGATCGTCGCATTCGCGCCCGGATCGATCGGGAAGAACAGCCCCATGTCGCGCAGATGCTCGTTCAGCTGCTCGCGCCTGACGCCGGCTTCGACCGTGCAATCGAAATCGGCCGCGTTCACCGCGACGATCCGGTTCATCTCGCTCATGTCGAGGCTGATGCCGCCGCGCACGGGCACCGCATTGCCTTCGATCGACGTACCCGCGCCGAACGGCACGATCGGGACCCGAGCCGGCACGCAGATCGCGACGAGATCCGCCACATCCTGCGTCGACCGCGCGAAGACGACCGCATCAGGAAGCACCGGCGCGAAATGCGCCTCGCTCGACCCGTGCTGCACCCGCATCGCGTCGCTGGTGTGCAGCTGCGTACCAAAGCGTGCTGCCAGCGCCGCTATCACATCGGGATCAAGCGCGGCTCGCCAGGGATCCGAAACAAGCTGCATGGCATCACGTCCTTTCGCCGCCAAAGGGCGTAGATGGCGCGCGCACGTCCGCCAACAACGATTACTTTCCCCGGTCCTCAGGCGCGCCAGCCGCCCCCCATCGCCTGGTATAGCGCGACCAGCGCGTTCAGCTGGTCGGCGCGAAGCTGCACCAGCGTCAGTTCCACGTTGAGCAAGGAGCGCTGCGCATCCAGCTGCTCGAGGTAGCTCGCATAGCCCGCGCGATAGCGATTGGTCGCATGGCGAAGCGCCTCCGCCAACGCCGTACGCTGCGCCTCCAGCCGCACGCGTTGCGCCGCCAGCCGGTCCACCGCCGCCAGCGCGTCCTCCACCTCGCGAAACGCGGTCAGCGCGGTGCGCTGATAAGTGAATGCCGCTTGGTCGCGCCGCGCTGCCGCTCCTTCGACGTTGGCGGTCAGCCGTCCGCCGGCGAACAGCGGCGCTAGCACGCTGGCCCCGGCGGACCAGATCGTCAGCGGGTTTGCCAGCGCGCTCGACAGAGCGAGCCCGCCCGATCCGGTCAGCTGGATGCTCGGCAGGAACTGCGCCCGTGCGGCGTCGAGCGAGCGGTCGGATGCCACCAGCGCGCGTTCGGCCTGTGCAATGTCTGGCCGCCGCCGCAACAGGTCGGACGGCAGGCCAGCCGGCACCGGCAACGGCCGCAAGTCTGCCAGAGATGCACCGCGCGGAATGTCGCGCGGCGCATCGCCTTGAAGAACGCTCAGTGCGTTTTCCTGCCGGCGGATCGCCAGCTCCGCCTGCGGCAGCAATTGCGCCGTGGCCTCATACTCCGCCTCCGCCTGGCGGAGCTCCAGCTGCGAGGTATAGCCCGCCTCGGCGCGTGACCGCGCGATGCGCAACGCCTCGGCGCGCGAGGCGATCGTCGCTTCCACGACGAGGCGACGCGCATCGAGCGCACGCAGCGTGATATAGCCGCTCGCCGCGCTCGCCGCGATCGACAGCACCACTGCGTCGCGCGCCGCTTCGCTCGCCAGCGCCGCCTCCCGCGCCGCCGCCACCTGGCTCGAGATGCGCCCGAACGCATCCACTTCGTAGCTTGCCTGGAACAGCGGCTGCGCGCTCGTCGTCTCCACCGCGGTACCAAAGGCGCTGACACTGCGCCCGTGAGTCACGCCGCCGCCGGCGCTGAGCGACGGGAACAGCTGCGCGCGCGCCAGCCGCTCATTTGCCCGCGCCTCCTGCACGCGCCCCGCCGCAACAGCGATGTCGGGATTGCGCGCCAGCGCCGTCTCCACCAGTCCGCTCAGCACGGGATCGCCGAACTGCGCCCACCAGTCGCGATCAACCGCGGCGCTCGCCGCGGGCAACGCGGTTCGCCAGGCGATCGGCGCCGTCACACTCGCCGCTTCCGGGCGCGGCGGATTGGGCGCCGAGCACGCCGCCAGCGCGCTCCCCACCAGCAGGACCAGGCGTCCCCTCATCGTGTGGCGGATACCGCGCTGCGCGTGTCCACCCGCGCCTCCACCGACATGCCGGGGCTGAGGCGCGGGTACAGCGGGTCTCGGGCATCGACGGCGATGCGCACCGTCAGCCGCTGCGGCACCTTCACGAAATTGCCCGTCGCATTGTCCGGCCGGATGACCGAGAATTCGCTCCCCGCTGCCGGCGACAGCCGTTCCACCCTGCCGCGAAGCTCTGCGCCGCCAAGCGCGTCCACCGTCACGGTCGCCTGCTGGCCCGGGCGGATCAGCGCGGTCTGCGCTTCCTTGAAGTTCGCCGATACCCACACGGTCGGCGGCACCAGGAACATGAGTTGGGTGCCCGCCGTCACATATTGCCCGAGCCGGACGGATACTTCCCCCAGCCGCCCGTCCTGCGGCGCGCGGATTACCGTGTTCGACAGGTCGATCTGCGCCAGGCGAAGCGCCGCGCGTGCATTTTCGACCGCCGCCTCGAGCCCGCCGCGCCCGACCAGTACGGAGCGTACATCCTGCTCCCCGATCGCCCGCTGCGACTGCGCCTGCAGCACGCCCGCGCGGGCCTGCGCCAGCGCCGCCCGCGTCTGATCGCGCTCGCGCTCCGAAACCGACCCTTCCGCCACCAACTCGTCCACGCGGCGCATGTCCGCCTCGGCGCGCAGCAGCTGAGCGCGCGCATTGGCGATCGCCGCTTGCTGGCCGCCGAGAGCAGCCTCGCGCGACCGCTGGCTCTGCGCCGAATTGGCGAGGTTCGCGAGCTGCGTCGCCACCGCCGCCTCCGCCTGCTCCACCCGCTGGCGATAGATGCGATCGTCGATCCGCGCGAGCACCTGCCCGCGCCGAACGGTCTCGAAATCGCGCACCGTCACTTCGGTGACATAGCCGTTCACCTGCGGCGCGATGACGGTGGTCTGCCCGCGGACATAGGCGTTGTCCGTCACCTGAACGTAGCGGCGGAACGGCGGCAGATCCCAGGCATAGAGCGCCAGCAGCACACCCGCGATCAGCAGGCAGACGAAGATGATCGTGCCGCGCCTGCTGCCCCGCGGCGGTGCCCAGCCGCGCCGCGGCGCCTCGGCGCTGCCCGGCTCGACGGGATCGTGAAGCCGCTCGTTTTCACCGGCGTCGCTTGCCTCTGCCCGGCGCATCGTCGTCGTGTCGCTCACTTGGATGCCTGTTCGCGCAATCGTTGCAAGGCCTGCAGTTCCTCGGCCAGCGGGTTGATCCCCTTCCATCGCAGATACAGCCAGCGGGTGGCTAGCCATACGAAAACAGCAAGCGCCAGCACGCCGACCAGAAAGAAGACATCGTTATACGCAAGGACGTTCGCCTCGCGCGTTACTTGCTGTGCCAGCAGGGTCGCCCCTTCCGCCTGGCGCAGCGCGGTGTCGCCAAGCGTTCGCGCATAAGCGCCGCCCAGCTGCTGAATGCGCTGCGCGATCAGCGGATCGCCGCCGAGCATGCCCTCGACCAGCACCTCCGAATGAAACCGCTCGCGCATCGTCTGGAACGTGCCGAGCAGCGCCGCGCCGCCCAGGCTGCCCAGCGACTGGGCGATGCCGAACACTGCGGAAAAGCTCACCAGATGGTTGGGCCCGCGCGCCAGCGCGCGAAGGATGCCAACCATCGTCGCCGATCCGAGCCAGAACAGCGCGGCGAAGCCGATCAGCCCCTGGCTGAAGAAGACGTTGACCGGCCGGGTCAGGTTCGTCGCCCGGCTGTCGAGGAACGCCGCCACCGAGATGATCGCCACGGACACCACGACCGGCCACAACAGGTCCTTGGGGTTCAGCGTCAGCACTCCCGTCACCAGCCCCGCAATTGAGGCAAGCGTCAGCACGACATTCAACGTAACGAGCTGGTCGCTGCCCATCCCCAGCGTCGTCAACAGCCCGGTCGAACCATAGGTCTGTTCGGACAGGAGCACCCGGATCGCCAGCACGATGACGATGAAGCGCAGCACGTTTCTTGTGCGCATCCATCGGGTGTTGAGCAGCGGATTGGCGCGATTGTGCTCGATCAGCAGCGCCGTGCCGATCAGCACGATTGCGGCGGCCGTGGCGTATCCCAGCCACGCGGTGGTCCACCATACGATCCGCCCCTGCGCCAGCACCGCGCACAACAGGGCAACGCCCGGCGCAAAAAAGGCGAACGTCAGGAAGTCGAGCGGCTCGAACGCCTGGATACGCTGGCTCGGCGGCAAGCGAAGCAATGCGACGGAGCCGAGGCACGCCAGCGTCAGCCCCAGTTCGAGAATGAACAGGTTCTGGATGTCGCCGTCCGCCAGCAGCACCGGGGAGATCACCCGCGCCAGCGGCAGGGCGATCTGGCCCAGCCCGAAGCCAATAACGAGTCCCGACAGCCGCGCAGCGGGTGGCATGGCCTGGGTGATATAGAAGAAGCTCAAGGTGGTCAGGCCACTGCCTATGACACCAGCACCGCCCCGCACGATCAGCTCCACGCGATAACTGTGCACGAACACCTGAAGCAGCGTGACCGCGAGGAACCCGGCGAGCGAATAACGGATGAAGCGCTGGAGGCCGAATTGCTGGCGGAACTTGATCAGCAGCAGGCTCATGCAAACGCTGGTCATCGTATAGGTCGCCATCAGCCACCCGCCCTCGACCGGCGTCAGCCCCAGCGAACCCTGGATCTGCGGCAGATTGGCCAGCAGCAGTCCGTTGCTGAGGCCCCCGGTGATGCCCAGCAGCGTGCCGATCGCGAAATAGGCGACTCGGCGGCTCGGCGGATGATCCGGCGTCGCCGGTGATCCGGGCAGCAGCGGCCGCTCATGCGGGGCGAATTCATAGACCGGTTCTGAAGCCATCTCGCGCTGCGCCTTCGCTTCCTTCAGACTCTTGCCGCGCGAAACACGCACTCATGCCACGGCCTCGCGCCGCCGCTCAGCGTGTGGAGATCCGCCCCGGATGCGCGTTGAACGAGCAAGGCGGCGCGAGGTGCCATCGCTGCAACATCGCTGCGACAAAAGTGCACAGGGGAGCGGTCCTTACGCCGCCCATTCCGTCGGATCGGGCTCGGCCCCGATCAGCGCCAGGCCATGGGCGATCGATGTCAGTTCACCGCCCGTCGCGATACGCTCCGCGCCGAAACGCCGATCGAAGATTGCACGGATCGCCGGGATCAGTGACGATCCACCCGTTAGGAACACCCGGTCGATCGCCGGCGGCGCCAACTCAGCGCGCTCCAGCGCCTTGTCCAGCGCAGCCTCGATCTTCCGCAGATCGCCTTCAATCCATTGTTCGAAGTCCACGCGCCGCACCGCCGCTTTGATCTTCACGTCCCCGCCCTCAAAGACGAACTCGGCCTCTTCCGCGCTCGACAGCGCCCGCTTCAGCCGGCCGACCGCATCATACAGCGGGAAACCCTGCTCATGCTCGATCAGCGCGATCATCCGGCCGATCGGCGCTTGATCGACCGCGTCGCGTTGCAGTCGCCGCAAGTCCTCCAGCGTCCGCCGGTTGCGCATCATCGCCAACCTCGACCAATCGGCGAAGTCGGTGAAATAGCCGCCGGGAATATCGAGCAGCTTGCCGAACGAGCGATATTGCCCGCCCTTGCCCAGGAACGGCAGGACAAGCTGTGAGACGATACGCTGGTCGAACCGGTCGCCGGCAATCCCGATGCCGGCCGAAGCGGCCGGCACGCAGCGGCGGGCCGCGCCCGGCTCCGCCACCCGCACGATCGAAAAGTCTGTCGTGCCGCCGCCGAAATCCGCGACCAGGATCGTCGCTGGCTCGGTAAGCCGGGCAGCGTAGCTGAACGCCGCGCCCAGCGGCTCGAACACATAATGCAACTCCACCCCGAAGCCTTCGAGCATCCGGTCATACCGTTCGCGCGCCAGCGCCTCGTTTGGCCGCGCGCCAGCGAACTCCACGGGCCGGCCGACGATCAGACGCCGCGGCCGCTCGTCCAGCCGCCCGGCGGCGTGCCCGACCAGCCGCTGGAGAAACAATCGCCCCAGATCCTCGAAGCGGAACGGCTTGTTGAAGATCAGCGCGCGTTCGAACGTCTCGCTCGCCGCGACGGTCTTGAATGATTGCACGAACCGGCTGTCGAGCGGCGACTGGAGATACTCCTCGATCGCCCACGGCCCCGCCTCATGTGCGATGCCGTTCCAGGCATCTTCCTCTTCCCAGAAGCACAAGGCGGATCGAAACACGGAGGCCCCGGCGTCGGCACTTCCGAACGGCACCAGCCGCGTTCCGGCGCTCCCGTCAGCCGCGGCGACGACGGTGTTGGTAGTACCAAAATCGAGGCCGAGCGCGCGCACGGCCGGTTCGTCGCTCACGACGCATTCCTGCTGAAAGAGGGGCCCGCGATCGATGCCGCCGGGCGGGCGGCGCATATGGCATCCGCTCGCCCGTCCCGCAACCGCCGATCACTGGCCGCGCAGCAGATCCGGATAGCGCCGTGGCTGCGAGCGAAGATATTGATTAGGCGCCGAAACTTGCGCGCCCAATGCGGCCGCTGCATGCCATGGCCACCGCGGATCGTAGAGCATCGCGCGCGCGAGCGCGATCATGTCGGCGTCTCCCGCGCCGAGGATAGACTCGGCATGTTCCGGCTCGGTGATCAACCCCACCGCCACCACCGGCATGCGGGTCTCTGCCTTTATCGCGCGTGCCAGCGGCACCTGATAACCCGGTCCGACCGGGATCGCCTGGCGCGGATCAAGCCCGCCGCTCGACACATGAATCGCGGCGCAGCCACGGCGCTCCAGTGCCTGGGCGAAGGCAATCGTCTGCTCCACATCCCAGCCGCCGGGCACCCAGTCCGTCCCCGATACCCGCATCGTCACTGGCTTGTCCGCCGGGAATGCTGCGCGGACCGCGTCGAATACTTCCAGCGGAAAGCGCATTCGGTTCTCCAGCGATCCGCCGAACTCGTCGTCACGCCGGTTCGACAATGGAGAGAGGAACTGGTGCAGCAGATAGCCGTGCGCGCCGTGAAGCTGGATGCCATCCAGCCCAAGCCGCGCCGCCCGCCGCGCTGCTGCCGCAAAGGCGGTGCGAAGATCGTTCAGGCCCTTGCGGTCGATCGCGTTGGGCGCGTGGTCGCTCGCCGCAAACGGCAGCGCGGAGGGCGCCTGCGTCTGCCACCCATGTGGATGATCCGGCGCGATCTGTCCGCCACCACGCCACGGCAGATCTGTCGAGGCCTTGCGTCCGGCATGCGCCAGCTGGATCGTGATCGGCATGCTCGAGTGGCGCCGTATCGCCTCGATCACCCGCTCCATCGCGTCTTCGGTGGCATCGTCCCACAGGCCGACATCGGCGTAGGAAATCCGCCCCTCGGGCATTACCGCCGTCGCTTCGATGGTCAGCAGCCCCGCGCCGGACAACGATAACTGGCCCAGATGGATGAGGTGCCAGTCGGTCATGCAGCCATCCACCGCCGAATATTGGCACATCGGTGCGATGACGATCCGATTATCGAGCGAAAGCCCGCCAAAGCTGATCGGTTCGAACAATTTGGGTCCACTCATGGACAGGCTTCCTTGTGTCAAAAGCGCCCCTCAACTGGGAAGCACCTGACGCGAGATCAACCTCACCATCGGGATCATGCCCGACCGACCATCCGCCAAAGCTGCCGAAAAGATCATGCGATCCGCTCCGTTCAAAGGAGATAGATCATATAAAATGCGAGAATTACTGATTGACGAGCAAGAGAAAGCAACGGTCTTGTCATGCCGCGGCGCGTTCATCCCCGATTTGGTGTCAACTTTGCTACCCGCCGCCGAACGACAACCTTATCGTTCGTCATGAGAGAACCGGGAGGGTGTGAGTGGAACAGGATGGAAGAACGCTGAAATTGGCAGCGGATCTGACGATCGCTTGGCTATCGAATCCGAATACACGTGTATCGGCCGGCGATGTCCCGGAATTCCTTCGCTCGACGCACCAGATGTTGTCGGACTTGGTCGCCACCCCGTCCGAGGAACATGCCGAAGCGGAACCGGCGTTCGAACCGGCGGTCAGCGTGCGCAAATCGCTTGCCTCGCCCGATCGGATCATCTCGATGATCGATGGCAAGCCTTACATGTCGCTCGCCCGCCATCTGAAGTCGCACGGTCTGACGCCGGACGAATATCGCCAGCGTTATGGCCTGAAGCCTGATTATCCGATGGTCGCGCCCGCCTATAGCCAGGCGCGCCGCGCAATGGCGCTTCGCATCGGTCTCGGTGGCAAGGCGGCGGCGGCGCGCGCAGCGGCTGCAGCCGGCAATGGCGCCGGAAACAGCCGCGGCCAGGAAAAGGGGCGAAAGGCCGGCAGGGCCCGCTCCTCCTCCGCCGAGGCTGGCTGATCCAGGCGCGACATCCGCTGCACTTGGTCGATCCGTCCGCCCCAGCCCGTCACCGGGGCGGGATCGACATCATTGCTGCGCTGCGATCCAGTCGGCCAGCTTCTTCTCCAGCACCGGCATCGGCAGCGATCCGGTGTCGAGTACCGCGGCATGGAACGCGCGCGGGTCGAACTTCGCGCCCAGCTTCGCCTTAGCGTCCGCCTTCAGGCGCAGGATGGTGAGCTGCCCGATCTTATAGGCCAGCGCCTGGCCCGGAATGGCGATATAGCGCTCCACCTCGGCGGTCGCGTCGCTCTCCGGCATCGGCGAATTGTCGAGCATGTATTTGATCGCCTGATCACGGGTCCAGCCTTTGGCGTGCAGCCCGGTATCGACCACCAGCCGCATGGCGCGCAGCATCTCGTCATTGAGGCCGCCCATCCGCTGCAGCGGATCGGTCTCCATGCCAAGCTCGGGCCACAGCGTCTCGGCATAGAGTGCCCAGCCCTCGACGAAAGCGGTGTTGCCACCGAAGCGCATGAACGCTGGCAGGCTGTCATTCTCCTGCGCCAGGCTGATCTGGAAATGATGCCCCGGCACCGCCTCGTGCAGGTACAAGGTCTCCATGCCCCACAGGTAACGGTTCGGCAGGTCATAGGTGTTGTAATAGAATACGCCCGGCCGCGTCCCATCCGGCGTGCCCGACTGGTACGATCCCGCCGCGTCCGTCTTCTCCTTGAACGTGGGCACCGGCCGGATCTCGAGCGGCGTCTTGGGGATCAGCGTGAACTGCTCGCGCACCCGCGCGTCCACGCGCTTGCCGATCGCGTCATAGCCCTGCGCGATTTCCGCGGCAGACTTCGGCTTGAACTTCGGATCGGTGCGCAGATAGCTGAAGAACTCTGGCAACGTGCCGGTGAAGCCGGCGCGCGTCTTCTGCGCCTCCATCTCGGCCAGGATCCGCTTCACTTCGGACAGGCCCAGCTGGTGCACGTCCTCCGCCTTCATCGGCAGGGTCGTGCTGCTTTCGATGAGATATTCGTAGAGCGCCGCCCCACCCGGCACCGCCGACAGGCCCACGGTGTCGCGCGCCTTCGGGAGGTATTCGGTGTTCAGGAAGTCGCGCAGCCGGCTGTGCGCCGGGTTCAGCACCTCACGCACCTGCCGTTCGTATGCCGCCGTCAGACGGGCACGCTCGGTTGCCGGCAATCCTTCGGGAAACTTCGTCACCGGTTCGTAGAACAAGGATTTCTCGACCGGCGCGTCGAGCAGGTGATCGAGCTGGCCTATCACATTCTGCACCACCAGCTTCGGCGGCACGATGCCGCGCTTCATGCCTTCCCGGGCCCGCACGATCATCCGGTCGACGACGCGCGCATATTCGGCGTTGCGCTTCAGGTTGTTGTCGTAGTCCGCTACCGTCTTGAACGGTGCCGCGCCCTGGCCGGAGGCGAATTCCGGATAGAAGGTCTGGAAGCCGGAGAAGTGATTGATCGGCAGCACATCGGTGATCTGCCGGATGGCAGGCGCGTAGCCGCGCAGCTGCCGCTCATTGTCCGCCTTGAACACGTCATAAGCGATCTGGTTGACGGGCGAGAGCTTCGCGCGATCCACCGTGCCCAGCGCGCGCAGGTTCGCCAGCAGCGCCTGCCGCTCGCCCTCTTCATAAGCCGGCGTCAGATACGGGCTCAGCCGATCGGCATAGCGCAGGTCACCGCGGAAGATGCCCTCCAGCGGGTTGCGCTTCAGCGAGGCTTCGTCGCTCTCCGCAAAGATGCGGCGCAGTTTCGCATCTTCGGCGGTAGCGGCAGCGGCGGGCTTCGCTGCGCTTGCGGCAGGGGTCTGCGCCGTGGCGACGGCAGGCAAAGCGGCGGACAACAGCAGGGCAAATGCAAGGCGCAAGGTGGGGGGTACCTTTCGGGAACGTTGCCCCGCCCTAGCGCCTCTGCCGCCCCCCGCGCAACGCAGCCAAACCCTAGAATTTCGTGCCCGCGCGCAGCCCGATCGTGCGCGGGCGGATCGGCACGATATAGACGCGCTGATCGCACGCGCCGCACTGCTGGAACCGCGTCAGTTGCGCCCGTTCGTCCCACAGGTTCTGCGCGAACAGCTCGAAGGTGAAATTGCGCAGCTCTGCCCCGATCGAAAGGTTGCCGGTGGTATAGGGTTTCAGCCGCCCGATGATCGCTGCCTTCTCCACCCTGATGTCGGACGAGGCGGAGCTTTGGTGCGCGACCAGCATCTGGATATAGCCCTTCGCCTCCCCGATCGGCACGGTGTACCGTGCCGTCCCGCCAAGCTTGAAGCGCGGGGTGATCGGCAGTCGCGTTCCCGTCGGCGCCAGCACGTCATCCCCGGTCCCGTTGCAGATCTGCGCCGCGCACAGGTCGTTGCGCGTCTTGGCGTCCGTGTAAGCGGCGGACGCCGTCAGCGACAGCGGCCCTACCCCCAGGTTCACGTCGGTCTCGATCCCTCGGATCCGCGCATCCGGCCCGTTCTGGATCACCGTGAAGCTGTTCTCGCCCAGGAACGAGAATTGGAAGGCATCCCAATTCTGCTGATACACCGCGCCGTTGAAGCGCAGTCTCCCGTCGAGCAGCGTCGTCTTCCAGCCAAGCTCGTAGTTGGTCAGGAAGTCCGCGCCATAGGCGCCCACGTCACCGCGCCGGTTGATGCCGCCCGGCCGGAACCCGCGAGACCAGGTGCCGTAAAGGAGAATATCCTCCACCGGCTTCCACGTGACGTTGAAGCGATAGGTGACGCCGCTGCCTGACGCCTTCTTGGGTACCAGCTGCCCGCCTGACAGCGTGGCAAGGTTGGTACACGGGCTTCCCGAGACGATCCCCGGCAGCAAGGCCGATGTGTCGCCGCCATTGAGGTAAACGTCGCGCAGCGTCTGCCCGCCCGCGACATAGCAACCCGCAACCCCCGTCCGCCCGGAACCGGCGCCGTTGAACGGTGACGCCGTGAATGGCCGCCCGTCATCCGGATCGACACCCGCATTGCGCCCGAAGCCGAAGAAACCGATCAGCGAATTGTCGTAGATGAAGGCGCGCCCGCCCGCCGTCAGCGTCAGCGTCGGCGTCACGTCCAGGCTCGCCTCGCCGAACATCGCATAATCGCGATCCACCCGCTCCTGCTGCGTCAGCCACAAAGTGCCCGGCCAGCCATTGACGGACACGTCCGGGCCCAGCCCAGGGATGTTGTAATCCTGGTGGATGAAATTGCTCTGCCGCTGGTAGAACATGCCCGCCACCACGCGGAACGGATCCTCCGCTGGCGAGGCGACGCGAAGCTCCTGGCTCAGCTTCTTGAAGTGATCGGTGCCAAGCACGTTCTGCCGCGGGTCGATCGTATTCCCAGCCGCGTCGAGATAATAGAAATAGCCGGCCAGCCCGCCGACCGAGGCATAGAGCGAGTCATACGCCTCCGAATAATCCGTATAATCCGATGAAGAGGCAGTGCGCCGGTCGAGATAGGCGCCGGCATAGGTCACGTCCCAATTGCCGACCTGCCCCTCGATCGTCAGCGCGGCCTGGACGAAGCGATCGCGCCGATATTCGGGGTAGAAGCGCTGCACCTGAAGATCGCCGACGCTGGGATCATAGGCAAAGCTGCCGTCGCTGCGCAGCTCCTGGTACAGCACCGTCGGCGTCACGGTCCAGCTGTCGTCGAGATCGATCTTCAGCGCGGCGCGCCCGCCCCAGATGTCGGTCTTGTTGTAGTTCTTCTTGACGAATTCGTCATTGTCGACGGTGATCCCGCCCGGTGCCGGCAGGAAGCTGCGCGTGCCCGGCACATTGTCGATGAAGCCCGCATCGCGCTGGTAGAAGCCGACGACGCGCAACGCGATGTCCTGCGAAAGCGGCGCATTGATCATGCCCTCGATCCGGCCGCCCTCGCCGCCGCTCTTGACCGTGTTCACCTCTCCGTCGACCCGGCCGTAGAAGCCGGACGTATCGGGCTTGTTGGTGATGATGCGGATCGTACCCGCCTGCGATGAAGCGCCGTAGAGCGTGCCCTGTGGGCCGGCCAGGCTCTCGATCCGCGCAATGTCGTAGATATGGACGTCCAGCGTCCCGCCGATCGTTGTCACCGGTTGCTCGTCCAGATACGTGCCCACCGACGGCAGCGATCCCGAGTGGTTGCCGTCCCCGCCCGATGCGACCCCGCGCATGTAAACGGTGGTCAGGCCGGGCTGCGACGTCTGATACGCGACCGATGGCAGGAGCTGGGTGTAATCGTTGAAATTGGTGATGTTCAGTTGATCCAGCCGCCGCGTGCCGATCGCCTGAATGCTGATCGCGACGTCCTGAATATTCTCATCGCGCTTTTGCGCCGTGACGATGATGTCATCCTGGAAGTCCGATCGCGCGGTATCATCAGCCGGCGTGGTCGCGGTCGTGGCATCCTGCGCCAGCGCCGGGACTGCCATCACTGCTGCCGATGCGAGGAGAGCCGAGAAACCAGCCCGCCGAACCGAACCGTAGATCATCCGCCGCCCCCCGTGTGGAACTATGTTGCGGAAGATTGTGCAACTGCGAAAAGAACGTCAATCGGCTAGGCTGAACGCTGAACGATCATTACGTCTTCGTGACAGTTCTGCAACAGATTGCCCGATTCCGAGCGTCAGAAGCGCGGAACATTCGGATAGAGTGTCGCAACATCTCCAAGCGTTGCGTCTAGGGGGGCCAGCCGCTCGGCGAAGGGCCGCCATGCATCGTTACCCGTGCGATAGATTGGCTGGCGCACCTGCTCCGAACTCGCCGTGCGCACCGGCCGCTCCGTCTCGTGGAAGGCAAGGCACCCCGGCTCGAACGGGAGCCCACAGGCCTCGATCAATCGCCGCACCTCCGTCTCCGGGTCCGCGACCAAGGCCTCGTGGATCACGCGGTGCACCCAGCCCGGCAGCACCGCGTCAACATGCGCCATCAGCCGCACATAGTCGCGATAATAGCGTCCCATGTCCTCCAGCGTGTAGCTGAACGCCTGCCCGCGCGCAAAATGCTGCTTGAAGTTCGAAAAGCAGCACGCTCGCGGCTCGCGCCGCGCATCGATCACGATGGCGTTGGGCAGGATCAAGCGGATCAACGCGACATGCGCCCAATTGTTCGGCAGCTTGTCGATGAACAGCGGCCGCTCGGTGCGGCGCTGCACCGCGGTCCGCTGAAGATATTCCTCGCCCATCGCCCGCGCTTGCTCCGCAGTCAGGCTCGCGAGCCCCACGGGATAATCGCTGATGCGGCGCGCGATTGCGGGCAGGTCGGGAAGCTCGGTTGTGCCTTCGATCTGGCTGTGGCTCGCCAGGATCTGCTCGATCAGCGTCGATCCCGCGCGCGGCATGCCCAGCACGAAGATCACTTCGCGCGATGGGCAGCCCCAGTCCTGCCGTTCGGCAAAGAAGGCCGGTGTCGCAATGGCGCGCACGTCGTCCACGAACCGCTGGGTTTCGTCCGCATCATAGAGGATCTGCGTGCGCCGCAGCGCATTGCCACGCGCATAATGCTCGAAAGCCCGCGCGGCCTCGCGCCGGTCCTCCCATGCCTTGCCCAGCGCGAAATCTAGGTGGAACCGATCCTCGTCGCTGATGTTCAGCCTTGCGAGCGCGGCGGTCATGGCAGCGACATCCGCGTCGTCAAACCGCACCGTCTTCAGATTGGCCAGGCTCCACCACGCCTCCCCAAGTTCGGGGCGCAGCGCGATCGCGCGGCGATAGGCGGCAATCCCGTCCTGCTGCCGCCCCACCGTCTTCAGCATGTGGCCATAGCTCATCCACACCTTCGGCTGGTTCGGCGCTTGGCGCAGCACATTCTCGTACAGCGGAATGGCATCCTCGAAACTGCCAAGCCGCCCCAGCGCCGCCGCCTTGAGGTTGGCATGCCCGACATGATCGGGCTCTGCCGCGAGCAACTTGTCGAGCTCTGCCAGCGCCTCCACCGGGCGGTTCAAGCGGTAAAGCACGATCGCCAGGTTCGCGCGCGCCGCGGTGAAGGCGGGGGCGATCTCCAGTGCGCGACGAAGCAGCGTCTCGGCATCGCGGTTTCGCCCGATCCGCCCGGCAAGCTCCGCCAGCATGCGGATCGCGCGCGCGTCGAACGGATCGTCCTTCAGATGCGCACGCAGCAGCGGCTCGGCGACGTTCAGCCGATTGTCGTACAGCGCCAGCGCGGCGTCGATCAGCCGCGGCGGCCAGCGTGTGGTGAGGGAAGAAGCGGGCACGGGTCGGGAGAAGATCATGCGTTGCGAGGCCGATCAAGGGATGATCGGAAACGGGCCTCGCCACGGACGATCCTCGCTTATAGAAACGCATCACTTTCCGCCGACCATCCACGCACAGGAACCCCCGCATTGACCAACCGCGCGAGCAAGCCGCTCGGCTTCTGGCCCGTTCTGGCGCTCGTCGTCGGCAATATGGTCGGCTCCGGCATCTATCTCCTTCCCGCGACGCTCGCGCCCTTCGGCACCAACGCGACGCTTGGCTGGATGGCGACGATCGCAGGCGCAATGTGCCTCGCCTTCATCTTCGCGCGACTTGCCCATGCGATGCCGGTCGCGGGTGGCCCCTATGCCTTCGTCAACGCCGCGTTCGGGCCGGTCGCCGGCTTCGCCACGGCATGGAGCTACTGGACACTGCTCTGGGCCGGCAACGCCGCGGTCGCGATCGCCGTGATCAGCGCAATCAGCCTGATCCTGCCCGGGCTTGAGGCCTATGCCGCTCCCGCGTCCCTGGTGCTGATCTGGTCGGTGGTGCTCGTCAACGTACGCGGCGTCGCCCTCGCCGGCCGCGTCCAGCTCGTCACCGCCGCGCTGAAACTGGTGCCGCTCGTCGGCGTCATCCTGCTCGCCTTGTGGCTGCTGAACACGCAAGGTGGCGAGGCGATCGTGCCCAACCCGGCGGTGCCGATCACCGGCGGCGCGATCGCCGGGGCGGCGGCATTGACCTTTTGGGGCTTTCTGGGCGTCGAGTCGGCTACCGTTCCTGCTGATCGCATCACCAATGCCGCGCGTGTCGTGCCGTTTGCGACCATTCTCGGCACATTTTTGACCGGCGCGGTCTACCTTGCGGTCAGCCTCGCGCTCACCACAATGATGCCCGCGGCCGAGGCCGCCGCCTCTCCCTCGCCGATCGCGACCTTCCTCGGCCGCACCTTCGGCAATGGTACCGCCGTCGTCGTCGCGGCCTTCGCCGCAATTGCTGCGCTGGGCGCGCTGAACGGGTTCACGCTGTTGCAGGGCGAGATCTGCGCGGCGATGGCGCGCGGCGGCGTATTCCCCGCGTGGCTCGGCAAGCAGTCCAGCCGTGGCACGCCGGCACGCGCGCACATCGTCTCCGGCGTGCTCGTCACCGTCGTCACGCTCACCAACTACACCCGCGGCATGGGCGATCTGTTCGCCTTCATCGCCTCCGTATCCCTCGCCGCCGGGATGCTCGCTTACTTCGCCAGCGCTTGCGCCGCGATCAAGCTCCTCCCTGGCGATCGCCCGGCGGTGATCGTCGCCGCAATCGGCGCAGCCTTCGTGGCGTGGTTGTCATGGGGCCTCGGCGCCGAAGCCAATGCCTGGGCGCTCATCCTGCTGCTTGCCGGCGCGCCGGTGTATCTTCTCGTCAGGCGCGCCGCAGCCAGCGGCCGATAAGGCTGCGATCAGCGAGGATGGCGTGCGCCGCATTATGCCCCGGCGCGCCTGTCACCCCGCCGCCCGGATGCGTACCCGATCCGCACATGTAGAGCCCCTTGATGGGCGCGCGATAGTCGCCGTGCCCAAGCACCGGCCGCGCCGCCCACAACTGGTCGAGGCTCATCCGGCCATGGAAAATGTCGCCGCCGATCAGCCCGAACTTGCGCTCCAGATCAAGCGGCGAGTGGATCTGCCGCGCGATCACGCTCGCCTTGAAGTTGGGCGCGTGATCGTTGACCGTATCGACGATGAGGTCCGCCACTTCCTCACGGTGATCGTCCCAGCTCCGCCCACCGGGCAGCTCAGGCGCGAACTGCTGGCAGAACAGGCTGGCGATATGCATCCCCGGCGGGGCCAGGCTGTCGTCCACCGTCGTCGGCAACTTCATCTCGACGATCGGCTTCTTCGACCAGCCGAAGGCGCGCGCATCGTCGAACGCCTGGTCCATGTAATCCATGCCTGGCGCGATGATGATTCCGGCGGTATGATGTTCCGCCTTATCCTTGCCGCGCAACACGCTGAAATCAGGAAGCTCGGATAGCGCCACATTCATCCGGAACGTGCCCGATCCGGTCTTGAACCCATCCATCCGGCGCCGGAAATCGCCATCGAGATCACTCGGATCGACCATCTGGCGGTACAGCATCGCCGGGCCGACGTTTGCCGCGAGGATCCCCGCGGCAAGCTCCTCTCCGCTCTCCAACCGGACACCGGCAGCGCGCCCGCCATCGACCAGCACCTTCGCGACAGGCGTATCGAGCGAAATTTCGACGCCAGCATCGATGCACGCCGCCGCCATTGCCTGCGTGATCGCGCCCATGCCGCCGACCGAATGTCCCCAGGCACCGTACTTGCCGTTCACCTCCCCGAACACGTGGTGCAGCAGCACGTACGCACTGCCCGGCGTGGACACCCCCGCGTAATTGCCCACCACCGCGTCGAAGGCGAAGGCAGTCTTGACGCAATCATTCTCGTACCAGCCATCGAGGAAGTCGCGCGCGGACTTCACGAACAGGTCGAGCACGTCGCGCTGCGCCTCGATACTCATCCCGGCCAATCGCTTGCCCTGGCTCGCCGCGGCGAGCAGCGAGGGCAGGCCGCCCCCCACGTTCGGCGGCGCCTTCAACGCCAAGTCGCGCATGACTTGTGCGACGCGTTCCAGCGCCGCTTCATACGCTGGGAAAGAGTCCGCATCCTTCTTCGAGAAGCGCGCGAACTCCGCCTGCGTCTGCCCGCCGCCGAGCTTGAGATAGTCATTCTCGAACGGGAAGAAGTTCGAGATCGTCCGCTCGATGATGCGAAAGCCGCGGTCGTGCAGCTTCATGTCCGCGATCACCTTCGGACGCAGCAGGCTGACCGTGTAGCTCGCGGTCGAGTTGCGGAAGCCGGGGTGGAACTCCTCGGTGACTGCCGCCCCGCCGACGACATGGCGCCGCTCCAGCACGCGCACCTTCAGCCCCGCCCGCGCGAGATAAAAGGCACAGACCAGCCCGTTGTGCCCGCCGCCGATCACCAGCGCATCATACTTCTTCGTCATGCCCGCCCCGCCCAAAATGCCACTTCTCCGAACCACGTTCGGGATGACGATCCTCAGTCCACTGCCTTCAGCCGCTTCGACCAGCCAGGCGCCGGCGGACGATGCAGCCGCGCCTCGGGGATCCGCTCCCGGATCTTCGCCGCGAAGCTCCGCAGGCATACCTCGCTCGTGCCGATCGGGCCGGCGGTGTAGCTTTGCGATGCCATGCCCTGCTGCACGCGCTCGATCAGCCATGTGTCCTCGGCGTTGACCACCCGGTTGATCCGCCAATTGGCATAGCGCGTCAGCTTCATCTCGCGCCGATCGTCGGGCAGCGCGAACACCATCTCGCGGAGCAGCGAGGTCGTCGGGCCCAGCGGCAACCACTGCATGAAATCGATCTGGTCGGCGTAAATGTCGAACGCCATGTTCGGCCACAGCTTGTAGTAGAGCCACAGCCGCTGGTTCGCTTCCGGCAAGTGCGGCACATGCGGCAGATGCTTCTGGTAGAAGCGTTCGGACGGATTGTCCGACGGGCGATCGACGAGGTAGCCGGACATCTTGTCCACCCAGCCGCTTGCCTCGATTGCATAGCTCTTGCCGAACAGCCGCGTCAGCCCGTCATGCGCCACGGGGATGTGGAGATTGTCGGAATAATTATCGCCGACATTCTTCCAGTTCACCCGCCGCTCGCGGGTGCGCACCGGCGCGATCGCGCGCATTTCCTCGAAACGATACGACGAAACCTCGGCATCGTAAGGCGCGAACATCTCCGCCACGGAAGGGCCACCATCATCGGCAAGCCGCACGAAGATGAACCCGCGCCAGCGGTCGACCTCGACCGGCACCAGCCCGGTACTTGCCATGTCGAGCGCCGGATAATCGCGCCGCATCGGCACGCCCGTCAGCCGCCCATCGAGTTCATAGACCCAGGCGTGATAGGGGCAGACCAGCTTCCTCGCGCAGCCCGCTGCGCCCTCCACCAGCCGCATCGCGCGGTGACGGCATACGTTGTGAAAAGCCCGGATCGCACCGTCCTCGCCCCGCACCACGACGACGCTCTCCCCAAGATACTCGAGCGTGTGCCAGTCGCCCGCGTCCGGAATGTCGCCCTCGTGGCAAACGATCTGCCACGAGGGGCGGATCACCCGCTCCACCTCAAGGTCGAAATACTCGCGGTCGGTGTAGAGCCAGCCGGGCAGGCTCCAGTCCGCATCGCGATCGGGCAGCGGAAGATCGATCGGACGATGCGCCATGGCGAGCCTCGGATTGCTTGTTGTACGATCGTATTATAAGCTTCCCGCATGCGCAAGCGCTTCGCCCGCGTCGATGCCGACAGCCGCCGCACCAGCCTGATCGAGGCCACCGCCCGCGTGCTCGCCGATCGCGGCACCGCCGGCGCGTCGGTCCGCGCCATCGCTGCAGAGGCAGGCGTCTCCCCAGGGCTCGTCACGCACCATTTTGCCAGCGTCGACACGCTGATCGCGCAGACCTACCCCCATGTCGCGGCCCAAGTGGATCGCGCCCTTGCGGATGCCGTGGCCGCGGCCGGCGAGGATCCCCGGGCGCGGCTTGACGCCTATGTCCGCGCAAGCTTCGCCCCGCCGATCGCTGACCCGGCGCTGCTCGCCACTTGGACGGCCTTCTGGGGCCTGGCCCGCAGCAATGCCGGCGTCGCAGCCGAGCATGACCGCAGCTACGCCGCCTACCGCGCCGATCTGGAGCGGCTACTCACGGCCTGCGGGCTGCCCGGGCCCGATTGCCGCATTGCCGCCATCTCGATCACCGCCCTCGTCGATGGCCTGTGGCTCGAACTCTGCCTGACGCCTGGCGGCTTCACCGAGGCTGAGGCAGTGATGATCGCAGATCACCACGTCACCGCATTGCTGCGAGGCTGACGCCGCCGCAGAGGCGGCCTTGGTCCTCCCCAACCCGGCGTGTATGCCCGCGGCCAAAGGAGAGCCGAGCATGACCGAGCCGACGTACACGCCGCCCGAAGTGTGGACCTGGAACAAGGAAAGCGGCGGGCGCTTCGCCAATATCAACCGCCCGATCGCCGGACCGACGCATGACAAGGATCTGCCGGTCGGCAAGCACCCGCTGCAGCTCTATTCGCTCGCCACGCCGAACGGCGTGAAGGTCACGGTGATGCTGGAGGAGTTGCTCGCCGCCGGCCACAGCGGCGCGGAATATGACGCGTGGCTGATCCGCATCAACGAGGGCGATCAATTCTCCAGCGGCTTCGTCTCGGTCAATCCGAACTCGAAGATCCCTGCACTGCTGGATCGCAGCGGTGACACGCCGATCCGCGTCTTCGAATCCGGCGCGATCCTGCTCTATCTCGCGGAAAAGTTCGGCGCCTTTCTCCCCACCGATCCTGCCAAGCGCGCGGAATGCCTCTCCTGGCTGTTCTGGCAGATGGGCAGCGCGCCCTACCTCGGCGGCGGCTTCGGCCACTTCTACGCCTACGCCCCGTTCAAGATCGAATACGCCATCGATCGTTTTGCCATGGAGGTGAAGCGTCAGTTGGACGTGCTCGACCGGCGGCTTGCTGAAAGCGAATATCTTGGCGGCGACGAATATACGATCGCCGATATGGCGGTGTGGCCCTGGTATGGCGCGCTCGCGAAAGGCCTCGTCTATGAGGCGGGCACCTTCCTCCAGGTACAGGATTACAAGAACGTCCAGCGCTGGACCGACCAGATCGCGGAACGTCCGGCGGTGAAGCGCGGCCGAATGGTCAATCGCGTGATGGGCGATCCCGCCAGCCAGCTCCACGAGCGACACGACGCCAGCGATTTCGACACGAGGACGCAGGACAAGGTCGGCGCGCAGGAGCCTGCCGCATGAAGCTTTACGACAGCAAGCGTGCCCCCAATCCGCGCCGCGTCCGCTGGTTTCTGGCCGAGAAGGGCGCCGAGAATATCGAGATCGTCCAGGTCGATGTGTTCAAGGGCGAGCATAAGACGCCGGAATATCTCGCCCGCGTCGGACTCGCCAACGTGCCGGCGCTGGAGCTAGACGACGGCACGACGATCACTGAGTCGGTCGCGATCTGCCGCTACCTGGAAAGCGTCTATCCCGAACCCAACATGTTCGGCCGGGACGCGCGCGAGATCGCGGTGATCGAGATGTGGGGGCGGCGCACCGAGTTGCTGGTCGCCAATCCGCTGATGATGGCCGTTCGCCACACACACCCGGCACTGGCCGCGCTCGACACGCAGGTGCCGGCGATTGCGGAAGCGAATGCCGCCTCCGCTACCCGCGCGTTGAAGCTGCTCGACCGGCGCCTCGGCGAGAGCCCGTTCATCGCCGCGGAACGCGTGACGATCGCGGACATCCTCGCCTTTACCGCGGTAGACTTCGCCCGGATGATCAAATTCGCGCCGCCCGCCGAACTGACCAATGTCGCGCGCTGGGCCGACGAGATGCGTGCCCGTCCCGCAGCCTCGGCGGGGGTGTAGCAAGAAGCCAACTGCGCGCCGTCACTCAGCTCAACGCGCAGGCGACGGCGCCAGACCTGTCAATCATCCTCGTCCTCGAAGCCAAGCAAGGCCAGCGCCCTGGCCTTGATCTGGCGCATTTCGCACCAGTGGATCAGCGCATCCTCGCGCCCGTGGGTCACCCATACTTCCCTCGGCGCGATCTCCTCGATCGTCTGCGTCAGTTCGTCCCAATCGGCGTGGTCCGACATGATCAGCGGCAGCTCCACCAGCTTCTGCCGCGCGCGCTGGCGCACCCGCATCCACCCGCTCGCCATCGCCGTGATGGGATCCGGCAAGCGGCGTGACCAGCGATCGTTGAGGGCGCCGGGCGGGCACATCACGACATGGCCTGCCATGGCTGCCTTGGGCGCATCGGCGACGGGAATCAGCTCGCCCAGCCGCACGCCGTGGTCGGCATAAAGATCGCACAGGCGCTGGAGTGCGCCGTGAATATAGATCGGCGCCTCATGCCCCCGATCACGTAGTTCGGCGATCACCCGCTGCGCCTTGCCCAGCGCATAGGCGCCGACCAGCACGCAGCGATCGGGATTGGCGTGGAGTCGCTCCACCAGCTTGTCGATCTCGTCCCCCGTATCCGGGTGGCGGAACACTGGCAGGCCGAACGTCGCCTCGGTGACGAACACGTCGCACGCGATCGGCTCGAACGGCGCGCACGTCGGATCCGGCCGCCGCTTGTAATCGCCCGAGACGACGATCCGCTCGCCGCGATACTCCAGCAGTATCTGCGCGGAACCGAGCACATGACCTGCAGGCGCAAAGCTCGCCTCGACCTCACCCAGCCGGATGGTCTCACCACAGGCCACGGGATGCCCGGCCTGCTCGCCATAGCGCGTGTCCATGATCGCCAGCGTCTCGGGCGTCGCCCACACTGCGCCATGGCCTCCACGCGCGTGATCCGCATGGCCGTGCGTGACCAGCGCGCGCGGCTGCGGGATCGAGGGATCGACCCACGCATCCGCAGGCCGAACGTAGATGCCGTGCGGGTGGGGTTCCAGCCAGTCGCCGAGCTTCGCCATACCGGGCAGTACGCACGATCGGATCAAATCGCCGCATCGCCTCGTTCTGCAATCCAACACCAGGAGGGATTAGGCATGGAACATTCGTCATTCGGCGACAGCCTGTGGGCGATCGTGGTCATCGGCGGCTTCCTCGTTCTCGGGCTCGCGATCGCAATTGCCAAGCTGCGCAACAAGGCAACCCCTTCGCAGGAGCGCCGCACCGAACAGGCGACACACGACCTGTACAAGGAACAGGCCCGCGACGACGCGGCACGCGGCTGATCGGCATTGATCGGAAGGGCAGGATAGCGGCGCTTATTCTGTCGCGGCGCAGGCGTACCTATATCGTCTGGCAATGAATTCTGTCCTTCCTGCCCCGCTCGCCGACTGGTTCGCGTCACGGGGCTGGTCCCCGCGCCGTCACCAGCTTGACATGCTGGCCGAGGGGCGCGCCGGGCGCCACGCACTGCTCGTCGCCGCCACCGGCGCCGGCAAGACTTTGGCCGGCTTCCTCCCCACTCTGGCCGAACTGATCGAGAAGCCGACCGAGGGCCTGCACACCCTCTACGTCTCGCCGCTTAAGGCGCTGGCGGTCGACATTCAGCGTAACCTCGTCACGCCGCTCGATGAAATGGGCATCGACATCCGTGTAGAGACACGCACCGGCGACACCCCGTCTGATCGCAAGGCGCGTCAGCGGTTGAAGCCCCCGCAGATCCTGCTCACCACGCCGGAATCGCTGTCGCTGCTCCTAAGCTATCCCGACAGTTTCACCATGTTCGCTGGCCTGCGCACCATCGTGATCGACGAAGTGCACGCCTTCGCCACCGGCAAGCGCGGTGACCTTCTCTCGCTGTGCATGGCGCGGCTTCAGGCGATCGCGCCCGGCATGCGCCGCGTTGCGTTGTCCGCCACCGTTGCGGATCCGGACGATTATCGCGCCTGGCTCGCCCCCGATGGGGATATCGATAGCGTCAGCCTGGTGCAGGGGGAAACCGGCGTCGATCCCAACATCGCCATCCTGCTGCCGGAGGACCGCATCCCCTGGGCCGGTCATTCCGGCCGCTATGCCGCGGCGCAGGTCATGGCGGAGATCGAGACTCACAAAACCACCATCGTCTTCTGCAACACGCGCAGCCTGGCCGAGCTGATCTTCCAGGATCTGTGGAAGGCGAACGAGATGCAGCTGCCGATCGGTATCCATCACGGCAGCCTGGAGAAAGAGGCGCGGCGCAAGGTGGAGGCGGCGATGGCGGGCGGCCGCCTGCGCGCGCTGGTCGCGACCGCCAGCCTCGACCTCGGGGTTGACTGGGGCGATGTCGATTGCGTGATCCAGATGGGCGCCCCCAAGGGGTCGTCGCGCCTGCTCCAGCGGATCGGGCGAAGCAACCACCGCCTTGATGAGCCGTCGGAGGCAATTGTAGTCCCGGGCAATCGCTTCGAATATCTCGAGGCACGCGCCGCGCTTGACGCGGTGGAGGCAGGCGAGCTCGATACCGACATATTCCGCATGGGCGCGCTCGACGTGCTGGCGCAGCATGTCATGGCCTGCGCCTGTGCCGCGCCCTTTGATCAGGCCGAATTGCTCGACGAGGTCCGCTCGGCCTTGCCCTATTCGGCGCTGACCGATGAACTGTTCGACAAGGTGCTCGGCTTCATCCGCGACGGCGGCTATTCGCTACGGGCCTACGATCGCTTCAAGCGGCTGACGCAGGATGCCGACGGCCGCTGGCGCGTGAGCCACCCCAGGTTCATCGCGCAGCACCGCCTCAACGCCGGTATCATCGTCGAGGCGACGATGCTCAAGGTGCGCTTCCGCAACGGCCGCGCGCTGGGCAAGGTGGAGGAGGCGTTCGCCTCCACGCTCAGCCATGGCGACACCTTCTTCTTCGCCGGGATGAGCCTTGAGGTGGAGAAGATCGATACCGAGGATCTGATCGTCCGCGCCACCGCGCGGCCCGCGCGAATCCCCACTTATGGCGGCAGCCGGATGCCGCTCTCCACCAACCTCGCTGATCGCGTCCGCGGCTTCCTCGATACGCCTGCCGAATGGGCGCGCTTCCCCGATGACGTGCGCGAATGGCTGGAAATCCAGGCCCGCCGCTCCGCGCTGCCGCATCCCGACCAGCTGCTCGTCGAAACCTTCCCGCGCGAAGGGCGCAACTACATGGTCGCCTATTCCTTCGAGGGGTGGAACGCGCACCAGTCGCTCGGCATGCTGATCACGCGGCGGATGGAAACCGCGGGGCTGAAGCCGCTCGGCTTCGTTGCCAACGATTATGCCATCGCCACCTATTCGATCGATCCCGTCACCGATCCCGCCGCGCTCTTCTCGCCCGACATCCTTGAGCATGAATTCGTCGACTGGGTACAGCAGTCGCACCTGCTGAAACGCGCCTTCCGCGAAGTCGCCGTGATCGGCGGGCTGGTCGAGCGGCAGCATCCGGGCAAGCGCAAGACCGGCAAGCAGGTGACCTTCTCCACCGACCTCATCTACGACGTGCTGCGCAAGTACGAACCCGGCCATATCCTGCTCGAGGCTGCCTGGGCCGACGCGCGGGCGCGCATGACCGACGTTGGCCGTCTCGCCGACCTGCTCGACCGCGCGGCCGGCACGATGCTCCATGTCGATCTCCCCCGCGTGTCGCCGCTCGCGGTACCGGTGCTGGTGCTGATCGGGCGTGAACGAGTCGCCACTGGCAGCGCCGACGATGCGTTGCTGATCGAGGCGGAGTCGCTCGCCGCGGAGGCGATGCGCGTCGAATAATGTTCGCTGCGCTGCCTTTGCGACGAAGGCGACATGCTGCGCAGCAATTCCTTTGACAAAGGGCCGAAACGGGCGTTCCCTCGCATAATGCGCCGCTGGTTCTCCCTTGCCTTGCTACCGCTTCTGGCAAACGCGGCGCCGCAGCAGCCGCTTGTGCCGCCCGCGCCGATCAGCGAGCCGACGCTTCCTTCGTTGATCGACGAACTTGCCTTCGGCCATAATGGCTTGCGGATGACGGTGCCGGTCGAGATTGCGGGCGCCGGGCCGTACGAATTCATTATCGACACTGGTGCGCAGCGCACGGTCATCAGCCGGGAGCTGGCCGGGAAGCTGGGGCTTGCCGGCGGTCGCAACGTCCGCCTCACCGGCATGACCGGGACGGAGAACGTCGGGACGGTGGTCATCCCCTCCATCTCGGTAAGCACTTTAGGCGGCGAGCGGATCGAGGCCCCGGCGCTTGCCGCCGCGCACCTCGGCGCGCCCGGCATGCTCGGGATCGATGCGCTGCAGGGCCACGCCCTGGCAATCGACTTCGACAATCAGCGCATGACTGTCGCCCCGGCGCGCAAGCGCGGCGAGCGTGTCCGCCGCGCGCCCGATGAAATCGTGATCCAGGCGAAGAGCCTGTTTGGCCAGCTGGTCGTCACCGACGCGCGCGTCGCCGGGGAGCGCGTACGCGTGATCCTTGATACCGGCAGCGCCGTTACGATGGGCAACTCCGCTCTGCGTCGAAAGCTCGCGCGCCGGAGCAAAGGCACGCCGGTATCGCTGGTCAGCGTCACCGGCGGGCAGCTCACCGCCGATTACAGCACGATCGGCTCGATCAAGATTGGCGACATCGAGATCCAGGACATGCCGGTCGCCTTTGCGGACGTGCCGCCGTTCCGCTCCTTTGGCCTGGAACGGCGCCCGGCGCTGCTCCTGGGCATGGATGCGTTGAAGCTCTTCACCCGCGTGCAGATCGACTTTGCCAATCGCGAACTGCGGCTCAGCCTCCCGCGGCACGGAAGCCGACGCGGCTAGAAACAGCTTTCGCGCCTGTTCCTTACCCGCTCCATTGCGCGGGTTCCCTTTCCCTGCAACCATCACCTCCGAAACGAATGGGGGAGAGCGGGATGCAATCTGTGGCACGGGTATTGGCGATGATTGTCGCGCTGGCGCCTCTTGCCGCCCCGGTCGTAGCGAACGCACAGGCCCGGCCTGATCAGAAGGCCTTCTTCACGCTCTACAAGGAACTGGTCGAGACGAATACGGTCGTCGGCCAGGGCAGTTGCACCCGCGCTGCGCAGCAGATCGCCACGCGGATGAAAGCCGCCGGCTATCCCGATAGCGCCGTCACGCTGTTCAGCACGCCTGAGCACCCTGATGACGGCGGCATCGTCGTCACGCTCAAGGGGAGTGATCCTTCCATCGGCGCGATGCTGCTGCTCGGCCATCTCGATGTCGTGGCGGCCAAGCGCGAGGATTGGGTGCGCGATCCGTTTAAGCTCGTCGAGGAGGACGGCTTCTACTACGCCCGTGGCACCGTCGACGACAAGGCGATGTCCGCCGTGTGGGCGGATACGATGATCCGCTTTGCGCAGGACAAGTTCACGCCCCGCCGCACGGTCAAGCTGGCGCTCACCTGCGGCGAGGAAACGACCTACGCCTTCAACGGCGCCGACTGGCTGGCGCGCAACCGCCCCGAACTCGTGCGCGCCGAATTCGTCCTGAACGAAGGCGGTGGCGGAAGGCTGGATGCGAACGGCCGGCGCCAGGCACTCGCCGTTCAGGTGGGCGAGAAGGCTGCGCAGAACTTCACTTTTGCCGCCACCAATCCCGGCGGGCACAGTTCGGCGCCGACGCCAGACAATGCGATCTACGAACTGGCCGATGCCATCAAGGCGGTGCAGGCCTATGAATTCCCGATCAAGTTCACTGACACCACGCGCGCCTTCTTCGCGGCGACGTCCCAGGCGCTCCCCGCGCCCACCGGCCCGGCTATCAAGCGCCTGCTGGCCAACCCCGCTGATGCACAAGCCGACGCCATCGTCAGCCGCGACAAGACCATGCACTCCACGCTTCGCACCACCTGCGTCGCCACGCTGGTGAACGCCGGCCATGCCGAAAACGCGCTGCCGCAACGTGCTACAGCCAACGTCAATTGTCGCATCTTCCCAGGTGAAACGGTGGACGGCACGCTCGCCAAGCTGAAGGAGCTTGCCGGCCCGAAGGTGACAGTCACCGCCAACCAACCGGTTCGCCCGATCGCCGTTCCCCCACCGCTCGATCCCAAGATCATGGGGCCGATCAAGACGATCGCGGCTAAGCATTTCCCCAACGTGCCCGTCGTGCCGATGATGTCCACGGGGGCGACCGATGGTGTGTTCTTCGGCACGCTCAACATGCCGGTCTACGGTGTGCCGGGCATCTTCCTCGAATCCGACCTGAACGGCGTCCACGGCCTCAACGAACGGGTGCGGGTCAGCGCGCTGTATGAAGGCCGCGACTATCTCTTCGACCTGGCAAAGACGCTCGCCAGCTAGAGGTAGCGGCTGAAGCGCACCCGACGTTTAGTCACCCCGGACTTGATCCGGGGACCCGCTTCTTCATGCTTGGCAGCGACGCTATCACCGGCCGAGCCAGTCGGCGACCTCGCCCGCCACTTGGTTCGCTGCCTGGTTCAGCGCGACACCAACCGGTGCCGCCTCGATCTCCGACACGGGCACCCGCGCCTCGAACCGTCGCTTCTCCAGCGTGCCGCCCTCGTCCCGCACCAGCGCCGCGTCGAACGTCACCACCGCGTTACGCGACGCGGCATCCACGCCGAACCAGCTCAACTGCCCGGCGAGTTGCGCGCCCGGCTCCGCCAGCGCCTGCGCGCCGGACAAAACCACCCGCCCGGTGCGGGCGCTGACGGTGTCGGAAAGAACACGCGCGAACTGGCGCGCCGGCAACTCGGCCCATTGCGCGTCCTTAATATAGGCGATCTCCGTCGCACTCGCGCGCACCGGCACCCGGTTGTTTGCCAGCGCCTGAGGCACCGTCGGCACCTGGATCGTCACCGTACGCGCGCCGGCCGAACTTTGCGTCTGGCCGACCGGAACCTGTTCGGCAGAGCTCAGGGTCAGCAGTGCGTTCGGCGGCTTCGCACCGAAGCTGATGCAGCCAGCGAGCGGCAGCAGGGCAAGACCAATCAGGATCTTCTTCATGTCCATCCTCATTTCGCCGCTCATTTGCCCTTATAATCCGGCAGCTTCTGCTGCCCGATCAGCGAGCCTGCGCCCTGCTGGTCAACCTTTTCCGCGACCGACGCCAGCGCTGCCGACATCTGGCGAAGATCGAAGACCAGCTTGTTGATCTCCGGAACCGTCTGCTTGGAGAAGGTCTGCAGGCCCGGCCGTGCATCCTGGATCGCGCCGTTCAGCGTGTCGGCGCTCTGCCGTGCCGAGCGGATCGTCTCGTTCAGCGTTACCATCGTCGGCTTCACGTCGTCCGCCAGGATGCCGTTGGTGGTTTCCGCCAACGCCCCGATCTGCTCCGCGGCCGTGCCAGCCTGCGCAATCGCGATCCGCGTCTGCGCCAGCGTTGCCGCGATTTCCGGCCCGCGATCGGCAAGCGCCGCGGTCAGACGATCGGTGTTCTGCAGGATGCCCGCAATCGACGCCTGGTTCTTGTCCGTCAGCAGCCCGGTCAAGCGCTCAGTCAGGGTCGACAGTCGCTCCAGCAACTGCGGCGCGGAATTGAGGATCGCGCCCAGTCCGCCGGTGCGCGTCGGGATCACCGGCACGCCATAGGGACACTGGCTCGCCAGGTCGTTCTCAGGACATACGATCGGCGGCGCGCCTTTGCGCGCACCGTCGAGGCTGATCGTGCTGGTGCCCGTGAAACTGCCCTGGATGGTCGCGGCGGTGCCCTGCAGGATCGGCGTGTCTTCATTCACGCTGATCCGCACGCGCACGAATTGCGGATCGTTGCGCCACAGCTGGATCGATTTCACCTGGCCGGATGGCACGCCCGAATACGTGACCGACGAACCCTTCGCCAAGCCGTCGACCGACTGTTTGAAGAAGATGTCATATTCCTTCTCCTTCGTACCACCGAGGCGCGCGATCCACACCGTGAACAGCGCGAGGACCGCAAGAAGGATCAGTACCACGGCACCGACAAGGACGTGGTTGGAACGGGTTTCCATCAATCAGCCCCTGAACTTCGTGGCGTGCCTGGCGCCGTGCTTGTCGACACATCGGTCGAGGTACCGTCGTGTTCGTGTTCGCCCACGTGCTCGCGCGCTTCCTGTGTCGCGAGCGCGGCGCGGCCGCGCGGCCCCCTGAAATACTCCTGAATCCACGGATGATCCAACGCCAGCAACTCGTCGATGGTCCCAACGGCGATCACCCGCTTGTCCGCGAGCACCGCCACACGGTCGCAGATCGAGTAGAGCGTATCCAGATCGTGGGTGATCAAGAAGACCGTAAGGCCAAGCGTGCGCTGCAAGGATCGCGTCAGTTCGTCGAACGCCGCGGCGCCGATCGGGTCGAGGCCCGCCGTCGGCTCATCGAGAAACAACAGTTCCGGGTCCAGTGCCAGCGCCCGCGCAAGTCCGGCACGCTTCTTCATGCCGCCGGAAAGCTCCGCCGGGTATTTCGGCCCGGCGTCCGCCGGCAGACCCGTCATCGTCACCTTAAACGACGCAATCTCGTCGAGCAGCGACATGTCCAGTCCGCGATAGAACTCGCGCAGCGGCACTTGCACATTCTCCGCCACGGTCAGCGTGGAGAACAAGGCCCCGCCCTGGAACAGCACGCCCCAGCGCTTTCGGATCTCGATCGCCTCGGTTTCCTCGCGGCCGAGGGTCGGTTCGCCGAACACGGTGACTTCGCCCGCCAGCGGCGTCTGCAGGCCGATGATCGAGCGCATCAGCACCGATTTGCCAGTGCCCGATCCGCCCACAACGCCCAGGATCTCCCCGCGCTTGACGTCGAGGTTTAGATCCTCGTGCACCACCTGATCGCCAAAGGCGTTCTTCAGGCCGCGCACTTCGATGATGTTGTCCGTCTCCGCCATCAGATCCAGCCGATCCGCTCGAAGAACACAGCGAAGAACGCATCGAGCACAATAACGAGGAAGATCGCCTGCACGACGGCGGCGGTCGTGCGCGTACCTACCTGCTCGGCGTCGCCTTTCACCTGCATGCCCTGGAAGCAACCAGCGACCGCGATGATGGCCCCGAATACCGGCGCCTTGATCAGGCCGACGTAGAGGTCGGTGATCGGCACCACTTCGCGCAGCCGGGCAACAAAGGTGACCGGCGGAATCTCAAGCTGCCACCAGCACAGCAAGCCGCCGCCGATGATCGCGATCAACGAGGAATAGAAGCCAAGCAGCGGCATCATCAGCACCGCCGCCAGCGTGCGTGGCACCACCAGCGCCTCCATCGGCGATACGCCGATGGTGCGCATCGCATCGATCTCCTCGGTCAGCTTCATGGTGCCAAGCTGCGCCGCAAAGGCCGATCCCGATCGGCCCGCGACCATGATTGCGGTCATCAGCACGCCAAGCTCGCGCAGCGTGATCCGGCCGATCAGGTTGATCGTGAACACTTCCGCACCAAACTGCCGCAGCTGAACCGCGCCCTGCTGTGCAATGACGATCCCGATCAGGAAGCTCATCAGGCCGATGATGCCAAGCGCCGACACACCGACGACCTCGAACCGCTGCACCGTGGCGTTGAATCGGAATCGGCGGGGATGGCGAATGACATTTCCGAACGCGATGATCGTCGCGCCAAGGAAGCCGAGCAGGCCTACGAGCGTTCGACCCGAGGTCACCACCGCATCGCCGACTTCGCCGAGAACGCGGCTGAACGGCCGAATATGCGGCGCGCGTACTGGTGCGGCAGTGTCAGCGGTCTGCACCTGGTCCAGCAAATGCTGCTGTGGCGGCGTCAGGCCTTCGATCGTCGCCTGATGATCACGCGCGAACCGATGAACCACCCAGGCCCCGATCGTGTCCATCCGATCAATCCCCGACAGATCGATCCTGGACACGCTGCCGTCGTAGCTCTGCAGCCGGTTCGGCAAGTCTCCCAGCCGCGCGAGCGAAAGATCCCCGGTGAAGCGCAGGACGTCTCCGTCCTCTTTAAAGTCGGTGAGCCCGGCCATCGTCCGCTTCCTTGCGTGAAAGCCTGCACGACGGCAAGGCACAGGTGCAGAAACCCACCGTTGTCACACACATAGACATTCTGCTGGAACTGTCTCGGCCCGGGTCACAGGGCAACATCGACGGCGTGGATCGCAAGGCCGACGAGGCCGCCGACCAGCGTGCCGTTGATGCGGATGAACTGCAGATCCTTGCCCACCGCATGTTCCAGCCGCTGGGTGATCGTTCGCGCATCCCACCCGCGCACGGTTTCCGAGACGAGGCCGACGATCACATCGCCGTAATCCGCCGCTGCACCAACCGCGACGCGGCGCGTGAAGCGATTGATCGTCGCACGCAGGCGCACATCGCTTTCAAGCGTCTCGCCCAGCTGGCGCATCATCTCGCCCATCTTGCCTGCAAGCAGCGCCTCCGGATCGCGCGCCATCCGCAGCATTGCCTGGCGCGCCTGCTCCCACAGGCCATTGATCCAGTCCTGCATCGCCGGATTCTCGAGCAGCCCCAGCTTCAGAGCCTCCACCCGCTCGCGCATCTCCGGCTTGTGCTGCAGATCGGCCGCGAGCGTCACCAGCGCCTCTTCCACCTTGGCGCGCATCGGGTGGTCGGGCTGCTCCGCCATGTCGGTGAGCATCTTGTCGAGGCCATCGATGATCTTGTTGGCGAGCGTCTCGTCGAGGCCTGTCCAGCGCAGGATCGTGCCGGCGCGTTCATGCACCATCGCGCGCACCATGCTGTCGTTCGCTTCCAGCACCTTGCGTGCCCAGCGCACCACCCCGTCCAGCAGCGGCAGGTGCCGGTCCTCGGCCATTGCCGCCTCCAGCGCACGGCCCAGCATCGGCGAGAGGTCGATCGCGCGCACCTGCTGCACCATGGCGCCGCGCACCATCCCGCCCAGCCGCTCCTGATCGAGCGACTGCAGCACTTCGACGGCGAGCCGCGAGGCACCGCGCGTCACCCGCTTGCTGCCGCCCGTCGGATTGTTCAACCAGCGGCCGAGCGCGCCCGCCACGTCCATGCGGCGCATCCGCCGCGCAACCACCACCGGAATCAGGAAATAATCGCGTAAAAAGCTGGCGAGCTGATCGCCGATCCGGTCCTTGTTGCGCGGGATGATGGCGGTGTGCGGAATCGGCAGCCCCAGCGGGTGGCGGAACAGCGCAGTCACCGCGAACCAGTCTGCCAGGCCGCCAACCATCGCTGCTTCGGCGAAGGCGCGTACGAAGCCCCAGGCGAGGTGTCCATTCTCCAGATGACGCGCGACGAGGAAGGTCGCGGCCATCACGATCAGCATGCCCGTCGCGATGACGCGCATGCGTACCAGCCCGGGCGGCGGGCGCATTCTGGCTGGGCGCCGAAGCGCGTCGGGGGTCATGCCGCGAACAATACGCAAAGCGACGGATAGTTCACGCGCTTTACGGCGCATCCCCCGCATTGCTCATTCGCCAGCCTCCCCGGCGCGTCACTCCGCTGGCGCCTCGCCGTCGCGGAAGCCGATCCGGCCATGCGGTGCGGGCAGCGGCCCGCCGCCCGGCACATGGTCGATCACCGGCGTACCGTCGTCGCCCGGACGATAGGTCAGCAGCTTGCGCCCGAGCCACGGTCCGATCCGCCGCTCGACGCCAACCGCCAGGCTGAACGACGCCGGCACGATCAGGAGGGTCAGCACTGTCGACACGGTCAGGCCGCCGATCACCACGATCCCCATCGGCGCGCGCCATGCGCCGTCGCCAGTCAGCGCCAGCGCCGTCGGCACCATGCCGGCCACCATCGCCACGGTCGTCATCACGATCGGCTGTGCGCGCTTGTGCCCGGCATCGACGATCGCGTCATAGATCGGCACGCCCGCGTTCATCTCCTCCAGCGCGAAATCGATCAGCAGGATCGAGTTTTTGGCCACGATCCCCAGCAGCATGAGCAACCCGATGAACACCGGCATCGACAGCGGATTACCGGTGAGCATCAGCGCCAGCACGCCGCCCAGGGGCGCCAGCAGCAGCGAGCCCATGTTGACCAGCGGCGGCAACAAGCGGCGGTACAGCAGCACCAGCACAGAGAAGACGAGGAACACGCCCGCGATCACTGCGAAGACGAAGTTGATCAGCATCTCCATCTGCCACTTTGCCTGACCGACGCTCATCTTCTGCACACCCAGCGGCAGGTTCTTCATGATCGGCAGCGCGTTCACCTGCTGCATCGCGTTCGACAGCACCAGGCCCGGCGCAAGATCCGCACCGATCGTCAGCTGGCGCTGCTGGTTGAGGCGATTGATCTTGGTCGGGCCGGAGCCGAAGCCGATCTCCGCCACCACCGCCAGCGGCACCGATCCGCCATTCTGCGTCTGCACCGGCAGGTTTCGGATCGTCGCCATGCGCGACCGCGACGATTGCTCCAGCGCGACACGGATCGGGATCTGCCGATCGTTCAGCGAGAAGCGCGCGCTGTTCTGGTCGATATCACCCAACGTCGCGATGCGGATCGCATTGGACAGCGCGCTGGTCGTCACGCCAAGATCGGCTGCCAAGTCGAGCCGTGGCTTGATCACGATCTCAGGCCGGTTGAGGTCGCCCGCGATACGCGGCGCCAGGAAGCCGGGGATCTTCGCCATCTCGGCAACGATCTTGTCGGCGGTCTGGCGCAGCAGCACCGGATCGTCGCCGCCCAGCGTCACCGACACGTCACGGTTGTTATCGCCCCAGCCGAACTGCGACTGGAAATTCACGCGCGCATCCGGGATCTTGGCCAGCTCCGGCGCCAGCGCGCGCTCGAACTCGGTCGAGCTCTTCGTCCTGAGATGCGAAATATCGCCGCCGAAGATCGCGCGGACGCGATCGTTCAGGGTCGGCTTCTCCTTGAACTGCACCGTTACACGGCCAGTGCCGACGCCGGTACGGGTATAGACCGTATCCGCCTCCGGCTGCCGACGGATCAGCTCATACACCTGATCCACGGTGGCCTGCGTCTGGGCGAGCGTAGTGCCCGGCGCCATGGTGATGGTGACGGTCGAACGTTCCTGGTCGGTGGACGGCTGGAACTGCATCGGCAGCGAGGCAAAGCCCAGGACCGTCAACAGGAAGGCAAAGGCGCCAATCCCCATCGTCCAGATACGATGATCGTAGAAATAGCCGGTCACGCGCCGCATCCCGCCGCGTGCGCGCACCGCAAGCGACTTGCCGGGCTCCAGCGTCCAGCGAAGCACGGCCATGTAGATGTCCATGAGCCGGCCTTCGCCATGCGCTTCGGGCCCGGCGGATTTCAGAAAATAGGCTGCGATCATCGGCGTGATCAAACGGGCGACCGCGAGGCTCATCAGCACTGCGACCACCACGGTCAGGCCGAAGTTCTTGAAGAACTGGCCCGACACGCCTGGCATCAGGCCGACCGGCAGGAACACTGCGACGATCGACATGGTCGTCGCCAGAACGGCAAGGCCGATCTCATCCGCTGCGTCGATCGCGGCCTGATATGCCGATTTGCCCATCCGCATGTGCCGGACGATGTTCTCGATCTCCACGATCGCATCGTCGACCAGCACGCCTGCCACCAAACTAAGCGCCAGCAGCGTCATGCTGTTCAGCGAGAAGCCCAGCATGTCCATGAACCAGAAGGCCGGGATTGCCGACAGCGGGATGGCCAGCGCGGAAATGACTGTCGCACGCCAGTCGCGCAGGAACAGGAATACGATGAACACCGCGAGCACCGCGCCCTCGATCATCGCGTGGATCGCGCTCTTGTACTGTTCCAGCGCGTATTTCGAACCGTCGATGCGCAGCTGGAACTTCACCTGCGGATTGCGCTTCTCGAGCTCCTCCAGCTTTTTCTTCGCCTCGCGGAAGACGGTGACTTCCGAATAGCCCTTGGCCCGCTTGAAATCGAACGTCAGCACCGGGCGGCCGTTCACCGCCGCGGCGGTCCGCTGCTCCGCATAAAGGTCCCGCACGGTGGCGACGCTGCTGAGCTTGATCGTGCGGCCGTTGCCGATCGAGATCTGCGTCTGGCCAAGTTCATAGGCGTCGCGCGCATTGCCCAGCACGCGCACCGATTGCTCGGTGCCGGCGATCTCCGCGCGGCCGCCGGCGGCGTTCAGATTCACCTGCCGCAGCTGCTGGTTGATCTGCGTCGCCGTCAGGCCATAGGCTGCGAGCTTCGCCGGATCGAGGATCACGCGGATCTCGCGATCGACGCCGCCGTTGCGCTCAACGCCGCCCATGCCCTCGATGCTGAGCAGTTCCTTGGACACCGTATTGTCGATGTACCAACTCAGCTGCTCGATCGTCATGTCCGTGCCGATCGCGGAATAGCTGCCGAGATCGTCGTCGTTGATCTTCACCCGGCTGATCTGCGGCTCCAGGATGCCTTCGGGCAGATTGGAACGGATCTGGGTGACGGCGTCGCGCACCTCGTTGACCGCGCGATCGACTGGCGTGCCGATGTCCAGCTGGATCATCGTCGTTGAATTGCCTTCGGAGACGTAGGACTGGATCTCGTCCACGCCCTCGACGGTGCGCACCGCCGCCTCGACGCGCTGGGTGATCTGGGTCTCAAGCTCGCTTGGCGCGGCGCCCGGCTGCGTGATCTCGACCGCCACCATCGGGAAGTCGATGTCCGGCTCCCGGTTAATGTCCATCCTCACGAAACTGACGATGCCAGCCACGGTCAGGATGACGAACAGGACGATCGATGGAACCGGGTTCCGGATCGACCAGGCCGAGATATTCTGGAAGCCCATCGTCAGCCCTTTGTCTTGGCGAGCACCGGTGCGATCTTCTGTCCGGGGTTCAGGAAAGCACCTGCCGACACGACCACGCGCTCCGTGCCATCGAGCCCCTCGGCAATCGCGACCGAGGTGTCGTTCACCGTGCCAAGGCGCACGTCACGCCGCCGCACGACATTGTCCTTGTCGGCGATATAAACGTAATTGCCCTTCTCGTCGCTCAAGATCGCAGACTGCGGCAGTTCCGGCACATTCGCGGCGCCACTGACGATCACTGCGGAGGCAAAACCACCCGGGCGAAGCGCCTGATCATACTTCAGCGCGATGCGCGCGATCCCCTGCCTGGTCTGCGGATCGATCACCGGCGACACCTGCCAGACCTGGCCGTCGAAGGAGCGCGCCTCGCCCACCGGGGTCACCTTGGCCTGCGCGCCGGTCCGTATCGTAACGAGGTCGCTTTCCGCCAGTTGCGCGCGCATTTCCATCTCGCCGCCCTTCGCCATGCGGAACAAGGTGCCCGAAGCGGAGCTGATGATCTGGCCCGGCTCCACCTGCCGCGTCAGCACGAGTCCCGCGGCAGGCGCACGGATGTCGAGCCGGCCGTTGCGGGCGCGCTGCTCGGACGCTGCCGCAGTCGCAACCTTCACGCGCGCCGCCGCTGCGTCGCGCGTCGCGATGCGCCGCTGCACATCGGCCTGGCTGATGAAGCCGCGGCCAACCAGTTGCTGGGCACGTTCCAGTTCGGACTGCGCCAGCGTCAGGTCTGCCCGCGCGACGTTCACCTGGGCAGCAAGGCTCGCCGCCGTCTGCGTCTGAACCGAGCGGTCGACCAGCGCCAGGACCTGCCCCTCACGCACCCACTGGCCGGGTTCGACCAGCACGCGGGTCACCATGCCGCCTTCACCCGCGACGCCGACCGGCATCTCGCGCCGCGCCGCGAGCGTGCCGGTCGCGTTCACCTGGCGCTCGACCGACGCGCGGCCGGGAACGATTACGGTAACGGTCGGCGCCTGGTCGGATGCTGCCTGCTTCGGCCCCGCGTCGCCGCCGCGAAGGAAGAACCACGCTCCCGCAGCCAGAGCGACCAAAACGATAATGATGATGAACATGCGCCGCCGGCGCCGTGCCCTGTCGTCTGCGGGCCCCTCGATCGCCAAGGCCTCGCCCTGCAGATTGCCGGCTTCGTAATTCATGCGCCTCGTCATCCCATCCGGCCCTCGACAGAGGCCGTCCGCTGTCTTGATTGTTCAGCTGTGTTATCGAAATAAGTCACCGGCCTCAAGAGCCAGTCGGAACCGCCGCGCAATTGGCAGATTCAGCGTTTCACCTCAAGCGAGCGTCCGTTCATCGTGCGTTGTCCGGCCGGCTTGCAGAAGGGCGTCACTGATCGAAACAGGAGGATTGTTTCCTATGCGTTACACGATTGCAACACTGGCCTTGGTCTCAGCCGCGCAAGCCGCGGTCCCGGCGGCGGCGCAGGTTCCGGCCGCGACGCCGATCCTCCCTGACGCGACTGTGCTGGACGTAGTCGCCACCGGCGAGGTTACCCGTGTGCCGGATGTGGCAACCGTGCGCGCCGGTGTGGTCACTCAGGCACCCACCGCCGCCGCTGCGCTCAGCGAAAATGCGGCGCGCATGGAAAGGGTTGTCGCCGCGCTTCGTGCCGCCGGCATCGCCTCGCGTGACATCGCGACCGCCAGCGTCGGCCTGTCACCGCAATATCGCTATGCGGACAATCAACCGCCCGTGATCACCGGTTATCAGGCGAACAACACCGTCTCGATCAAATTCCGGGACATCGCCAAGAGCGGCGCTGCGCTCGACGCACTGGTCAAGGCAGGAGCGAACCAGATCGATGGGCCGCAATTGTCGATCGATCAACCCGAAGCGGCGCTGGATGAGGCGCGTACCAACGCGATTGCCCGCGCCCGCGCCCGCGCCGACCTATATGCCCGGGCCGCCGGAATGCGCGTCGATCGGATTGCCGCAATCGAGGAGAATGGGGAGAACGCAGGCGGCGGCCCGCGCCCGCCGGTGCTCTACGTCCAGTCCGCAAAGCGCGAGGCCGCAACCGATCTGATGCCGGGCGAGACGCCGGTGAGCGTGACAGTCGCTGTCCGGTTCCTGCTGAAGTAGCGGTCGACCTTAGGCACAAACGAAAGCGGCCGCCCGAGCGATCGGGCGGCCGTTCAAGTTCTAGTACTGGAGCGTTGCGCTGATTAACGCACGCTACCACGACGAACGAGGTTGACGATCCCGAGCAGGACGATCGCACCAAGCAGCGACACCAGGAACGACGTCAGGGTCAGCGGCGCGCTATTGATCGAACCACCCGAAACGATCAGGCCACCGATGAAGGCGCCGACGATACCCACGACGATATTCAGAAAGATGCCCTGCTGAGCATCCGTGCGCATGATGATGCTGGCCAGCCAGCCGATCACACCGCCGACGATCAACCAGAGAATGATACCCATAACTAACTCCCCTGCGTTAACGGCCCGAACGGCCGGGCGCTGGGGAAAATACTCTTGACAAGGCCCTCTTGTTCCGCCCGCGTATCAGAACTTCTGCTGGCGCTCGTACAACGACTTGTAATGCTGGATCCGCGTCACCCGCAGTCCCGGCATGCCGGAACGGTCGATCGCCCGCTGCCAGCTGGCGAATTCCTCGACGGTCAGATTGTACCGCTGGCACACTTCGTCGACGGTCAGCAGACCGCCATTAACGGCGGCCACCACTTCGGCCTTGCGCCGCACGACCCAGCGCGTGGTGTTCGCCGGCGGCAGGCTGTCGAGCGTCAGCGGCTCGCCTAGCGGGCCAATCACTCGTGCCGGGCGAATTTTCTGATTCTCGATCATTCCTTAACCTCGGTTCGGGGCGGGGGCCCCCTCTCCAGTCCCGCAGCCTTGATGCGACTGCACGGTTGAACGGCCACTAAAGGCCAACGGTAAACAGCCTCTTCATTCGTCACTCCACCGTGCCATCGCCTTGGCCATAGGGCCATTAAACGCACCATCGACAGGGGCAAAAAGCGCCGAATCGAGCCTAATTCGCGCCGATTTGGCGTAAATTGTCGCCGTCGGAGAAGCCGCCTGCCGCGCAGTCATTTCCACCATCAGCACCGCCAGGTCGGTTGGCAGCGTGACGATGGGGCTGTGGCGGTCGAAACGGGTGAAACTCAGATCCACGCGGTGCTTTGTTCCTGTGCAGTGTCCTTTGGCTGCATCGGTCTAGGTCAACGTGGTGAAGGCACCGTAAACCGCGGCGGAAGAATTTTTGCGGCATGGCGCGGCGTTAGGTCGGTTCGTCCGGCTTTCGCCTCCCGCCCCCCCGTCCTAGATAGGGGATCGTGAACGATATCGCAGATTTCCAGCTCGGCCCCGATCTTGCCGGCCGCCGCATCGTTGTCGCCATGTCCGGCGGCGTCGACAGCTCGGTCGTGGCCGCGCTTGCCGCGGCGAGCGGCGCCGAGACGATCGGCATCACGCTGCAATTGTATGATCATGGCGAGGCGACGGCGCGGCCTGGCGCCTGCTGTGCGGGCCGCGACATTCGAGACGCGCGCGCCGTGTGCAATCGACTGGGGATCGCCCATTACGTGTTCGATCACGAAACGAGCTTCCGCAGCCAGGTGGTGGATCGGTTCGCCGACGAGTATCTCGCCGGACGAACACCGATTCCCTGCGTCCAGTGCAACATGGGGCCGAAGTTCACCGATCTTTTCGCGCTCGCCCACGATCTCGGCGCCGACTGCCTTGCCACCGGCCATTATGTCCGCCGCCTGATGGGCGCTGAAGGGGCCGAGTTGCACCGCGCGATCGATCCTGCGCGCGACCAGAGCTATTTTCTCTTCGCCACCACCCGCGCTCAACTCGATTACCTGCGCTTCCCGCTGGGCGGCATGCCCAAGGATCGGGTCCGCGCGATTGCCGCCGAAATGGATCTAGGCGTTGCAGCAAAGCCCGACAGCCAGGACATCTGTTTCGTGCCGGACGGGGACTATGCCGGCCTCGTCAAGAAGCTCCGCCCTGAAGCCGCGCAGGATGGCGAGATCGTCGACCTCGCGGGTCGCCAACTCGGCCGCCATGCCGGCATCATTCATTACACCGTCGGCCAGCGTCGCGGGCTGGAGATCGGCGGCCAGGCAGAGCCGCTCTACGTCGTTCGCCTCGAGCCGGAGGAGAACCGTGTCGTAGTTGGTCCGCGTGCCGCGCTCGCCGTATCTGCGGCCCGGCTGACCGATCTCAACGTACTCGGCCCGCTTGATGGGCCGCTCAGTGCGAAGGTGCGCTCCATGGCAAAGCCCGTGCCCGCGCGCCTCGACGGGGACCGGCTGGTATTCGGATCGCCCGAATATGGCGTCTCCCCGGGGCAGGCCGCCGTGCTCTATGCCGGAAACCGCGTCCTCGGCGGCGGCTGGATCGCCGCGACCGAGCCGGCGCTTCTCGCCGCCTGATAGAAGAAGGCCCGACGCGAGTGGCGCCGGGCCCTAGGTTCGCCTGGGAGCTATCCGGGCGGAAAATCGCCGCAGCGCGATCGACCCGCGCCGCCAAGCATCACAGCGCGTTGGTCGCGATATCGTTGCCGAGATCGAGATCGTTACCGACGAGGCCGTTGTCGGTAACCGTCAGATTGTCGTCCGCGGGAATCTCGTCGTCGAGCACCGTTTCATTGCTGATCACGGTGTTGCCGCCCGCGTCATTGGCCGGCGAACCGCATGCAGCAAGGCCGGCAGACACCAACACAATCGCCAATCCGGAAACGAGCTTCTTCATCCGCATTTCCCCCTCATTATGAGATCGCATCGCGACGATCCGCCGCGTCCCGAATCAATCTACATGGATGAAGTAGGAATTCAAGCGTGATCGTTGCCGCCTGTACTCACGGCAGCAGAAACGCCCCCTCGATCGTGGTGACACACGCGCCCGTCAGCAGCACGCGATCACCGGCAAGCCGGCATCCCAGTCGCCCACCCCGCGCGCTCGCCTGATAAGCCGTGAAGCTGTCGCGGCCGAGCACCTCCGCCCAATACGGCACCATCACCGCATGTGCTGACCCGGTCACCGGATCCTCCGGAATGTCGAAATAGTCGGTGAACACCCGGCTGACGATATCCGCCGTATCGCCGCGCGCGGCGACGATCAGCACATAAGGGCCCAGCGCCTTCACCGCGCGTCCGTCCGGCGTCGCTGCCCGCACCGCCGCCTCGTCCTCGACCACGACCAGCGCATAGCCTTTGTCGTGCCAAAGCGTCTCTCGCGCCGTCACACCCAACGCCGCGACGATCGCGTCGAGCGGCTTGGGATGCGGCGTCCAAGCGGGCAGCGCCATTTCGTACCCTGCCCCACGCCGCGCGACTTCCAGCACCCCGGCCTGCCGCGTCGAAAAACGAACGACGTCCAGCGTGGGGTCGGACGACAGCACGAAATGCCCGCTGGCGAGCGTCGCATGGCCGCATAGCGCGACTTCGGCCGCCGGGGTGAACCAGCGCAACTCGAAATCCGCGTCTTCACCGCTCGCCGGCACGATGAAGGCCGTCTCGGACAGGTTGTTCTCGCTAGCGATGCTCTGAAGCGTGGCATCGTCCAGCCAAGACGACAGCGGCATCACCGCCGCCGGATTGCCGGTAAACGGCGCGTCGGCAAACGCATCGATCTGCGCAAATGGAATTCTCATACGTTCCCGCTCATTCTCCTGCGCCGCCGGGGGCGGGTCGCTAGACCCGCTTGCCGAACCAGTGCGGCGTCACATCCGCCTCCACTAGCGGATTATCGGTATCGACATGTCCCTCGGGATCGAGGTGGATCAGCACCTCGACGCGCGGGAACACGTCGCGCAGCCGGCGCTCGACGCTTTCGACGATGTCGTGCGCCGCTGCCACCGTCAGGTTGCGATCTACCTCCATGTGGAATTGGGCAAACTCATGCGTCCCCGCGCGCCGCGTGCGGAAATCATGGATGCCGCGGATGCCCGGCTGGCGCGCGGCAACCTCGATGAAGGCAGCGCGCTGCTCGTCCGGCCATTCCTTGTCCATCAGCATGTCGATCGCCTGGCTCGAAGCCTTGAACGCACCCCATGCCAGCCACAGCGCAATCGCGATGCCGAACACCGGATCCGCGCCTGACAGCCCCGCGAACTGGTCAAGCACAAGCGCGGCGATCACTGCGACGTTGAGCAGCACGTCCGACTGGTAATGGACATTGTCGGCCAGGATCGCGACGGATCCGGTCTTGCGGATGATGCTCCGCTGATAGGCGAGCAGCGCGAAGGTAGCGACGATTGCCACGACCGACACGCCGATGCCGAGCGCCGCATCCTCGTTCACCTGCGGGTTGGTAAAGCGCTCGATCGCCCGCGCCGCGATGCCGATGGCGGACGCGGTGATCAGCACCACCTGGAACAGCGCCGCCAGCGCCTCCGCCTTGCCGTGGCCGAAGCGATGATCGTGATCCGCCGGCTCTGCCGCCAGCTTCACACCGTACAGCGTCACCAGGCTCGCCAGAAGGTCGAGCCCGGTATCGGCAAGGCTGCCCAGCATCGCCACCGACCCGGTGTGCCAGGCTGCATAGCCCTTCATCACCAGCAGGAAAAAGGCGGTCGCGACGCTCGCCAGCGCCGCGCGCATCGCAAGCGGAATGACGCGCCGGCGTTCGTCACGTGTCATGGGTACAACAGACCCTCGGTCCAGTCCGCCCCGGCATCGGCGCGCGTGAATAGTCGCCGCTCATGTAGGCGGTGCGCGCGATCCTGCCAGAACTCGATCCGGTCGGGCACGACGCGATAGCCGCCCCAGTGCGGCGGCCGGGGCACGTCATGCCCCTCGAAGCGGAACTGCATCGCCTCGAAACGCCCTTCGAAGATTGATCGCGCGGCAAGCGGACGGGATTGTTCGGAGGCCCAGGCGCCAAGCTGCGAGTCGCGACCGCGGGACGCGAAATAGGCGTCACTCTCGGCATCACTCACGAGGCTCACCACGCCCTCGATCCGCACCTGTCGGCGAAGCGATTTCCAGTGAAACAGCAATGCCGCCTGCATGTTCTCCGCCAGGTCCGCCGCCTTTCGGCTCTCGCGGTTGGTGTAGAAGACGAAGCCGTCTGGCCCGTGCCCCTTCAGCAGCACCATCCGCGCCGACGGCCGCCCACGCGAATTCGCCGTGGCGAGCGCCATCGCATTGGGGTCGTTCGGCTCGCTCTCGCGCGCTTCGGCAAACCAGGTCTCGAACAGCGTGAAGGGATCATCGGCCATGCCGCGCGCCTTAGCACCGGATGCTTCGCGGAACGACTCCCGCGTCCGTGAATTGAATCGGCCTCGCAACGACAGTTCTCAAGGACAGGGGCAGCAACCATGGCGGCGCGCGCCTATTGGCAGGGACAGATAAGGCTCGCCCTGGTATCGATCCCGGTCGAGATCTACTCCGCCACCAAGTCTGGCGCCGCGGTCTCCTTCCGCCAGATCCATGAGCCAAGCGGTCAGCCGATCCATTACGAAAAGGTCGCGGACGGCGTCGGCCCAGTGAACCCGGACGATATCGTGAAGGGCTACCAGATCGAAAAGGGCGAGTACGTTCTGCTCGATCAGGACGAGATCGATTCGGTGAAACTCGAATCGAAGAAGACGCTGGAGCTCACCCAGTTCGTCGACGCCACCGACATCGACGTCCTATATTACGAGAAACCGTATTTCGTCGTCCCGGCGGACGATCTGGCGGAAGAAGCCTTCATCGTCCTGCGGGAGGCGCTGCGCCGCACGAAGAAGGTCGGGCTCGGTCAACTCGCGATGCGCGGCCGCGAGTATGTCGTCAGCCTGAAGCCGTGCGGCCGCGGGATGATCCTCGAAACCCTGCGCTACGCCGACGAAGTGAACCGCGCGCAAAGCTACTTCCGCGACATTCCCGACGCGAAACCGGACGAGGATCTGCTCGAACTCGCCGAGGCGCTGATCGAGAAGAAGAGCGGAGCCTTCGATCCGAAGGAATTCCACGATCGCTACGTCGATGCGCTGAAGGACCTCATCGAGCGCAAGCGCAAGCAGAAGAGCAATCGCAAGATCATTGAGGACAAGGACAGCGGCGGCGGCCGCTCCGCCTCGAACGTCGTCGACCTCATGGCGGCGCTGAAGAAATCGATGGAAAAGAGCGGCGGCAGCGCGCCTGCCGCCAAATCCACCACAAAGAAGCCGACCGCGAAAAAGGCTCCGGCAAAGAAGCCGGCGACGCGCGCGGCCTCGTCGACCACCACGGCCAAGAAGGCGCCGGCGAGGAAGCGGGCGTGATCGCGCGCTGCCCGGGAGAGGTCGCATGAGCACCGATCCTCTTGCCCGCTACAATGCCAAGCGCGATTTCTCGAAGACGGCGGAGCCTGCCGGCACGCTTGCGCCCGGCAACGGCAACAGCTTCATGGTGCAGAAGCATGATGCGACACGCCTCCACTGGGATTTCCGGCTGGAGCTCGACGGCGTCCTCAAGAGCTGGGCAGTAACGCGCGGGCCCAGCCTCGATCCGAACGAGAAACGCCTCGCCGTCCGCACCGAGGATCACCCGCTCAGCTACGCAACCTTTGAAGGCACCATCCCGAAGGGCGAATATGGCGGCGGCACCGTGATGCTGTGGGATCGCGGCACCTGGTCCGTGATCAAGGGCAAATCGCCCAAGGATCTGGAAAAGGGCCATCTCCACTTCGTCCTCGATGGCGAGCGGATGAAGGGCGAATGGCTGCTCATCCGCCTGAAGCCGCGCGGCAAGGAGAAGAACGAGAACTGGCTGCTTCGCAAGATCGATGATGCCAATGCCGGCGGCACCGACACATTGGTCGAGACCGCACTCACCAGCATCGAGACCGGCCGCACGATGCAGGAGATCGCCGAGGGCAAGAAACCGCCTGCAAAGACCAAGCGAACAGCCAGGACGGAGCCGGCTAAGGGAAAGGCGTCCGCAAAGCGCGCAGGCAGGGCGTCACGAAAAGCCTCCGGCACGCCCCCCGCCTTTCACGAGCCCCAACTCTGCACCCTGGTCGATGCAGTCCCCGCCGGCAGCAACTGGCTGCACGAAGTGAAATACGACGGCTATCGTGCGCTGATCGCGATCGGCGGCGGCTCGGCCAGGGTCTATACCCGCAACGGCCTCGACTGGACGGACAAGTTCGCCGCCATTGCGGAGGCAGCCGCCACGCTCGATGTCGAGGATGCGCTGATCGACGGGGAGATCGTCGCCTTCAAGGATGGCCGACCCGATTTCTCGACGCTGAAGGACGCGATCTCCGCCGGCGGCGACATGACGTTCTTCGCCTTCGACCTTCTGGAGCTGAATGGCGGGGATCTGCGCGCGCTTCCGACGATCGATCGCAAGGAGCGGCTGCGCCCGCTCATCCCCGGCGCAGACCGGATCCAGTTCAGCGAGCACGTCATCGGCTCGGGCGAGAAACTGCTCGACACGATGTGCGAACAGGGGCTGGAGGGCGTCGTCTCCAAACAAGCCGATGCCCCCTATCGTTCGGGGCGCACCAAGGCCTGGCTCAAGATCAAATGCACCCGCCGGCAGGAGTTCATCATCATCGGCTGGACACCATCGGACAAGTCGCGCGGCTTCCGCTCGCTGCTGCTCGGCGTGCATGAGGATGGCAAGCTGCGTTACGCCGGCAAGGTGGGCACAGGCTTTTCCAACCAGTTGATGATCGATCTTGGCGAGAAGCTTGCGAAGCTCGAACGCAAGACGCCGACCGTCGAGGTGCCGCGAAACCTGCGCGCGGCGGTCCGCGGCGCGCACTGGGTCACGCCGAAGCTCGTCGCCGAGATCGCCTATACCGAGACGACGCCGGATAACGTGCTGCGCCACCCGAGCTTCCTTGGCCTGCGCGGTGACAAGGACGCGAAGGACGTGGTGATCGAAATGCCGCAGCCGCTTCCTGCCGCCGCCGCGGCACCGGAAGTCAGCGTGAAGGTGAGCAGCCGCGATCGCCTGATCTTCCCCGAATCAAGTGTGACGAAGGGCGACCTCGCCGACTATTACGCGAAGGTCGCGCCGATCATGCTGCCCTGGTCCGCACGCCGCCCCATCAGCCTCGTCCGCTGCCCGCAGGGGCGCGCCAAGAAATGCTTCTTCCAGAAACATGACGCTGGCTCGTTTGGGGAACACGTCCATCAAGTGCCGGTCACGGAAAAGGACGGCTCGACGGAGAATTACCTGTGGGTCGATGACGCTGACGGCCTAGTCGCCTGCATCCAGATGGGCACGATCGAGTTCCACGGCTGGGGCTCGACCATCGATCATCTCGAGCAGCCCGACCGGCTGGTGTTCGATCTCGATCCCGACGAGGGCTTGGATTTTGGCGACACCAAGAAGGCCGCGGAGCACCTCAAGAACCAGCTTGCCGAAGTCGGCCTCGTCAGCTTCCCCATGCTCTCGGGCGGCAAGGGCGTCCATGTCGTCGTGCCGCTAACGCCAAAGGCCGATTGGCCGGCAGTGAAGAGCTTTGCCGATCGCTTCGCGCGCGCCCTCGCGCAGGCGGAGCCCGACCGCTTCGTCGCCACCATGTCGAAGGCGAAGCGCAAGGGCCGGATCTTCATCGATTGGCTGCGCAACCAGCGCGGCGCCACCGCAATCATGCCCTATGCCGCCCGCGCCCGCGCCGGCGCGCCCGTCGCCGCCCCCGTCTCGTGGACAGAGCTTCGCGACATCGACACCGCCGCGCGCTGGCACGTCACGGACGGGGACGAACTGATCGCGCGCGCTGGCAGCCGCGCGCTGGCCGGTTGGGGTGTGGCCGATCAGACGCTCCCCGATCTCTGAATAGCGACGGCGAACGGGCACCAGCGACTTAGTTATTGCACCTGGGTTGCGCGCAGCTAGGGTCCGCCGCGCTGATTGGGGGGAGCCCGACGACGTGGCGACGCAGCCTGCCCTGTTCGATGCCGCGACGCACGCGCGCCGCTGGGTCGACGATTACTGCACGCACGCCGGGGCCGGCGGCGATGTGCTGTGCAGCGCCGACAAGGCACCTTGGCTCGCCATGCTCGAGGAGCTGGCCGGCGTCGTTGGCGACGACCTCGGCCATGCGCGTGAACGCGTCCAGCGGCACGCCGCGGACATGGGCACTGGCTTTCGCATCCCGGGTGAGGCCGAGGAACGTCCCTGGCCGGTTTCCCCCGTCCCGCTGCTGATCGACAGCGACGAATGGGCCCGGATCGAACGCGGCGTGGTGCAGCGCGCCTCGCTCTTCGAAACGATCCTCAGCGATCTTTATGGCGAGGCGAAGCTCGTCCAGCGCGGCCTCATTCCCGCAGCGCTCGTCACGGGTAGCCAGTTCTTCCTTCGACAGCTCGTCGGGCTGGCCCCGCCCGGTGGCCACCACCTCCATTTCGTCGCGGTCGATCTCGGCCGTGGCCCGACCGGCGAATGGCGCGTCCTTGCCGATCACCTGCGCACCCCCGCCGGGGCCGGCTATGCGCTGGAGAACCGGCTAGCGATCAGCCGCACTCTGGGTGGTCTCCAGGCGCGGCTCAACGTCGCCCGTCACGCGCCCTTCTTCGCCGCCTTTCGTGATGGCATTGCCGCGCTCTGCCGCCGCGCCGATCCGCGCATCGGCCTCCTCACGCCCGGGCGTTACAATCCCAGCTACCCCGAACAGGCGCATCTCGCGCGCTACCTCGGCTTCCTGCTCGTCGAGGGCGCCGATCTCGCCGCGCTTGAGGACAAGGTCTATATCCGCACCATCGGCGGGCTGAAGCGGATCGATGCTTTATGGCGCCGCCTCGATCCGCGCTTCCTTGATCCGTTGGCGTTCGACACCCATTCGCAGATCGGCGTCCCTGGCCTGATCGACGCCTATGCCGCCGGCAACGTCGTCCTATCCAACGCGCCGGGCGTCGGCGTGCTGGAAGCAACCGCGTGGAACGCCTTTCTGCCGCAACTCTCCACCCGGCTCACCGGCGCTGACTTGACGCTGCCCAACATTGCCACCTGGTGGTGCGGGCAGCCGTCGGAGCGCGAGCGGGTCGAGGAGGATCTCACCAACCTGCAGATCGCACCGGCCTTCGGCAGCGGCACGCTCGGCCTACCCGCGGACGCCGCCGTCACCGGCAGCGATCTCTCCCCTGATCAGCGCGCCGCACTTCTCGCCGATATGGCGCGCCGTCCACAGGATTATGTCGGGCAAGAAGTGGTTCGTCTCTCCACGATGCCGGTGGTGGCCGGCGACACGCTCGTTGCCCGCCCCTTCACCCTGAGGGTCTTCGCCGCGCGCGGCGCGGATGGCAGCTGGACGGTGCTGCCCGGCGGCTTCGCGCGGATCGGCGAGCATCCCGATCCGCGCGCCGCGGTCATGGGCGAAGGCAGCTGGTCGGCCGATGTGGTCGTGCACGGGCGGGTACCAGTCGCGCCCATTTCGCTCCTTCCGGCACCGGATTCGCACCATGTGCGTCGCAATCCGGGCACATTGCCAAGCCGCGTTGCCGACAATTTTTACTGGCTTGGCCGCTATCTGGAGCGCGGCGAGGCTCTGCTCGCGATCATCCGCGTCATGCTCGGCAACTCGATCGACGCCGATGGCGGCGCGGCGCTCGGCCCGGATACCGTCAGCCGCCTCGCCAATCTGGTCGCGACATCCGGCGCAGCCCCTGCTCCGCCTTCGCTATCTCGCGCTGATCTACGCCAGATGGCGCGCACCGCCATGGAGGCCGGCGACGGTTGGCAGTCGGTCGCGGAGATCAACCGACAGGCGCGTCGCGTCGGCGAAGGCTCCCGCGACCGCCTGTCGGCAGACATGGTACGCCTGCTCGACGCGCCTTTCCCCACGCACCGCGGCATGCTCGATCGCGCCGGCTCGCTTCAGCGCCGCTACGCCGCCATCGCCGGCCTGTCGGCGGAGCATATGAGCCGCACCGCCGCCTGGCGCTTCCACGACCTCGGCCGCCGGGTCGAGCGCGCGGCCGCGATCGCGCGTGCCGTTCGCACCTTCGGCATGCCCGGCGCCTCGCTCGACGATCTTTCCACCCTGCTTGATCTTGCCGACAGCCAGATCAGCTATCGCCAGCGTTATCTCACTGGCCTCGCCCGTGTGCCGGTCATCGACCTCGTGGTGCTCGATCCCGGCAATCCGCGCGCGCTCGCGTTTCAGGTAGAGCGTATCTGTGAGCATCTCGCCGCGCTTCCCACGCTGAACGATGATGGCATGGCCGAGCCGCAGCAGACGCAAGCGACCGAGTTGAAGGCGATGGTGTCGATCGCCCAGGCCGCCACCCTCGATTGGGAAACCCTCAGCCGGATTGAACAGCATCTCGCCGGCCTTTCGGATGCCATTGCGCGTCGCTATTTCCTGCAGGGCGCCGAGCCGTTGCGCGCCGGAGGCCTGACGCTCGCGTGATTTACGACATCGTCCATGTGACGCGCTTCGATTACGGGGCGCAGGTCAAGTTCGCGCGGTGCAACCTCAGGCTCCAGCCGATCGACTGGCCGGGGCAGCGGGTGGAATCTTATGCTCTCCACGTCTCGCCCGCCGGCCGCACCACTCCTGCGCGCGCCGAGGCCGGCCTCGCGCATGTCACGCGGCTGGTGGTGGACGAACCCGTCCGCCGCCTGACGATCGAGAGCATCGCCCGCGTTGCGGTCGACCGCTTGGTTCCCGTGCCCGATGCCGGCGATCCGACGCTTGGCGATGTGGCCAGTCTCGCCCGCGCCAGCCGCGATCTCAGCGCCGCGGGGCCGGCAAGCTACCTCTTCCCCTCGCCGCTCATTCCACTCGATCGCGCGATCGCCGATTATTGCGCACCTGATCTCGACCCCGGCCGCAACGCGTTGGAGGCCGGCATAGCGCTTGCCCGGCGCATCCAGGCCGATTTTGAGTTCGATAACACCGCGACGCTGGTCGATACACCGCCGCACGAGGCGTTCGCCAAGCGGCGCGGCGTGTGCCAGGATTTTGCGCAGATCATGATCACCGGTCTGCGCGCCGCCGGCCTCCCTGCCGCCTATGCCTCCGGCTACATCCGCACCCTGCCGCCCGAGGGGCAGGAACGACTGGTCGGCGCCGACGCCACCCACGCCTGGTTGTTGTTGTGGTGCGGGCCGGAGCGCGGCTGGGTCGGCTTCGATCCCACCAATGGCATCTGGATGGCGAGCGACCACATCATCGTGGCGGTTGGCCGGGATTATGCCGAGATCGCGCCTGTCGACGGCATCGTGCTCGGCTCCAGCGCGCAGAAGATGGACGTCTCGGTCGACGTCGCCCCCGTCGCCTGAACAGCAACAGGGCCGCCCCCACGGGCGGCAGGAACGGCCCTGAGATGCCTTCAGGCGATGACGATCAGGCGGCGGCCTGCTCGCTCAGCGCCGGATAGTCGATGTAACCTTCCGGCCCCTTCGTGTACCAGGTCTTCGGATTGTCCTGGTTCAGCGGCGCCCCGGCGCGCAGCCGCTCGACCAGATCCGGGTTGCCGATGAACGCCCGGCCAAACGCAATCGCATCCGCTACGCCCGAATCAAGGTCGGCCTGCGCCTTCTCCAGCGTGTAATCCTGGTTCAGCACCAGCGGGCGCGAGAAGACCTTGCGGATCTGGGGGCTGAGCTTGGGCACGCTCGACGCGCCGAACGTGCCGTCAGGCGATTGCTCGCGCAACTCGAGGAAGGCGATACCAAGCTCGTCCAGCACCTTCGCGGCCGGGATGAACACCGCTTCCGGGTTGCTGTCGTCGGCGCCTTGCGTCTCGCCATTGGGTGACAGGCGGATCGAGGTGCGCTCGGCGCCTGCCACCGCGATCACCGCCTGCACCGCTTCCTTCATGAAGCGGATACGATTCTCGGGCGAACCGCCGTAATCATCGTCGCGCAGGTTCGTGTTGTCGCGCAGGAACTGGTCGATCAGATAACCATTGGCGCCGTGCAAATGCACACCGTCGAAGCCGGCCGCAATCGCATTGCGCGCGGCATCGGCATATTGCTCGATCGCCTCCTTGATCTCGTCGATCGTCGCGGCGCGCGCCTCGCCATAGGGGTTTTTCTCCGGAATCGGATAGGGCGCCCGGGTTGCTGAGGCGGACAGCGGCTGCAGCTTGTTCACGTCCGGGCGCGCGAGCCGGCCCTGGTGCCACAGCTGGGCGATGATCTTGCCGCCCGCCTTGTGCACTGCCTCGGTGATCGGCTTCCACGCCTCGGTCTGCGCCTCGGTCCATATGCCCGGCGCATTGGGCCAGCCCAGTCCCTGCCGGCTGATCCCCGTCGCTTCCGAAATGATCAGCCCGGCGCTGGCCCGCTGCCGATAGTATTCGATCATCATCTCGGTCGGCACATGATCCGCATCGGCCCGGGTGCGGGTAAGCGGTGCCATGAGGATACGATTGGCGGCGCGAATCGCGCCCAGTTCGATTGGGTCGAAGAGGCTTGGCATTCATCTCCCTTTCCGTTGCGCTTTGCTACGCGACTTGCGCGATCTAGGCGGTTAGGTGGCACCATGCACGAGGCTCCTGCCCCAAGAAAAGCTACACCGCAGCCAAGCGGTGGTCCGGTCGCCTTCGCCGCGCTGCTCGGCGGCAACCTTGCGCTCGCCTTTGGGCCTTGGTTCGTCCGCCTCGCCGACGTGGGTCCAGTCGCCGCCGGTTTCTGGCGGATTGCGCTCGCGACGCCGCTGTTGCTCGCCATCGCCGCGATGACGACACGCCACGTCCTCGCCAGCGCCCGTGGCCTCGGCTGGGTCCTCGTCGGATCGGGTGTGCTCTTCGCCGGCGATCTCGCCAGCTGGCATGTCGGCATCCACCATACGAAGCTCGCCAACGCCACATTGTTCGGCAATGCGGCGACGTTCGTGTTCCCGCTCTACGGCTTTCTCGTCGCCCGCGCCTGGCCGACACGGGTGCAGGGCCTGGCGCTCGGGCTGGCCGCGGTAGGCGCCGCGCTACTGATGGGGCGTTCCTATCAACTCGCCCCCCAAAACCTGGTCGGCGACCTTCTCTGCTTGCTGGCGGGCATCCTGTATGCGGGATACTTCATCCTGATGTCGCGCGCGCGCACGACAATGGCACCGCTGCCCGCGCTTGGTCTGTCGTCCGCCGCCGCCACGCTCCCGCTGCTCCTGTCGGCAATACTCCTCGGCGAAAAGGTGATGCCGACCAACTGGACGCCGCTGATTGCACTCGCCTTGCTCAGCCAGGTGATCGGCCAGGGGTTGATGATCTATGCGCTCGACCGCTTCAGCCCGCTGGTGATCGGCCTTGCCCTGCTCACCCAGCCGGTGGTCGCCGCCGCGGTCGGCTGGATCGTTTATGGCGAAGCGCTTGGCCTTGCCGACGTGATCGGCGCAGTGTTGGTGGCGATTGCACTCGTCCTCGTCCGCATCGCGCCGGAGCGCGCCCCCGCTCGCCCCGGAAACGCGGGAGTGGCACAAGAGACGTCGCCAAGGGTATAAGGCAGCATGACCGACACCGCAGACATGACCCTCGACGAGATCCGCCTCGCGCTTGCCCCCTCGATCGCCGAGAATGCGGCGTTCGACGGCTGGGGCGATGCCGCGCGCGACATGGCGGCGGAGATGGCCGGCATCGATCGCGATGTCGCGGCACTCGCGTTCGAGGGTGGCGCGGTCGCGATGATCGACGCCTGGTTCGCATCGATCGACGCGGCCATGCTCCTCGCCGTCCCGCCAGAGCATCTTGCCGTGATGAAGATCCGCCAGCGCATCACGTCGCTGGTGGAGGCACGGCTCGACGCACTTGCCCCGCACCGCGAAGCACTTCGCCGTGCGCTCGCGATCCTCGCCATGCCGCAGAACGTGGCCACTGCCGCCAAGCTCGGCTGGCGCAGCGCCGATGCGATGTGGCGCGCCGCCGGCGACACGGCGACCGACTATAATCACTATACCAAGCGGACGATGCTGCTCGGGGTCTATGCCGCCACGATCACCGTCTTCCTCGACGATGAAAGCGACGGCTACGTCGATACCAAGGCCTTCCTCTCGCGCCGCATCGACAACATCATGCAGATCGAGAAAGCCAAGGCCGGCTTCATCCGCCGGACGCGGCATCGACCCAGCCTCAGCCGTTTCGTCGGGCGCCTGCGCTATCCCGTCGCCTGACGGGAATTGATAATCGTTCGCAGAATCGGTAAGGGCAGGAGCGTGCTTGCTCCTGCTTCCTTGCCGCTAGAAACGCTCCCGGTTCACCGCCGCGCCACGATCACTGACATTGCCTGGGATCGCCTCGCGCCCCCCGAGGCGCGCCGCTTGCGTGAATTCGGCTTTGACGTCGGTGTGCACGTCGAAATCCTTCACCGGGCGACGCTTTTCCGCGGGCCGCTGGCCTGCCGCATCGGCCGGATGACGGTGGCGCTTCGCCGCGGCGTCGCGTCGGCGATCACGGTGCTGACCGACTGACATGAGCAATCTTCCGCTGGTCGCGCTCGTCGGCAACCCCAATGCCGGCAAATCCGCCCTGTTCAACGCTTTGACCGGCGCACGGCAGAAGGTCGGTAATTATCCGGGCGTCACCGTCGAACGCCACTCCGGCCGCCTAGCGCTTGACGACGGCCGCCCGGTTGAGCTCGTCGATCTGCCCGGCACCTACAGTCTCGATCCTTCCTCGCCCGACGAGCAGGTCACCCGCGATGTGCTGTTCGGCAAACAGGCGGGGGAGCGGCGGCCCGACGCGCTGATCGTCGTTGTCGACGCCGCGAACCTCGATCTTCACCTCCGCTTCGCGCTTCAACTGATCGCGCTCGGCCTGCCCGTAGTAGTCGCGCTCAACATGGTCGATCTGGCCGAGCGTGACGGGCTCGTCCTGTCGCCCGAGGCGCTGTCGCGCGAACTGGGCGTGCCGGTCGTCGCCACCGTGGCGGTTCGCAAGCGCGGTCTCGACGTGCTGCGCACTGCACTGACCACCGCGGTCGACGGCGGCGGCAACCGCTCCGCGCCAGTGTCGGCGGGCCTCGCAGACCAGCCGCTCCCCGCGCTGCAGCGTCGCGCGCGTGACATTGCCGCCGCTGCGATCGTCTCCGAAACGCCGATGCGCCGCTGGAATCATGCGCTCGATAGCGTCGCCCTCCACCCGGTCATCGGGCCGCTGCTGCTCGTCGCCTTGATGTTCGTCATGTTCCAGGCGGTATTCAGCTGGTCGGAAGCACCGATCGGCTGGATCGAGGACGGCTTTGCCGCGATTGACGAGGTCGTCCGCGGCGCGATGCCGGATGGTCTTTTGCGATCGATGATCACCGACGGCATCATCGCCGGCGTCGGCGCGGTGGTCGTCTTCCTGCCGCAGATCCTGATCCTCTTCGCCTTCATCCTGGTGCTGGAGGCATCGGGCTATATGGTCCGCGCCGCCTTCCTGATGGATCGGCTGATGGCCGGCGTCGGTCTCTCGGGCCGGGCCTTCATTCCCCTGCTGTCGAGCTTCGCCTGCGCCGTTCCCGGCATCATGGCGACGCGCACGATCAGCGACGAAAAGGATCGGCTGACGACGATCCTGATCGCCCCTTTGATGACCTGTTCGGCGCGCCTGCCGGTCTATACGATCATCATCGGCGCCTTCATTCCGGCGCGGACCGTGCTGCCCGGGGTCGGGCTGCAAGGCCTCATCCTCCTCGGCCTCTATCTTGCCGGCATCGCGGGCGCGTTCGTCGCCGCGCTTCTCCTGCGTCGAACGGTCACCAAGGGCGATTCCTCGGGCTTCATGATGGAGATGCCGAAATATCAGATGCCGCGTCTCAGCGACATTCTGCTCGGCCTTTGGACCCGCGCCATCATCTTCCTGAAGCGTGCCGGCACGATCATCGCACTGACCACGATCATCCTCTGGGCGCTGCTCAGCTTCCCGCGCGCAACCGAGGGCCAGAGCCAGGTGGAGCATTCGATTGCCGGCCGGATCGCCAGCGGCATCGAGGTCGTCGTGAAGCCGATCGGCTTCAATCACGATATCGCGCTTGCGCTGATCCCCGCCATGGCCGCCCGCGAAGTCGCCGTCGCGGCGATCGGCACCGCCTACGCCGTCGACAACCCGGACGAGGCCTCGGGCGAGCAAACGATCATCGAGAAGCTGCGCGAACGCTGGTCGCTGCCCACGGCACTCGCCTTCCTCATGTGGTTCGTCTTCGCCCCGCAATGTGTCTCCACCATCGCCATCACCCGGCGAGAGACAAATGGCTGGAAGTGGCCGCTGTTCATGGTTGGCTATCTGTTCGCCGCCGCTTACATCATGGCCGGAATCACTTACTGGCTCGCCGTTGCGCTGGGCCTCTGAACAAAGGCATCACTGAATGGCGGGCAGCGTCAACAAGGTCATCCTCGTCGGCAATCTCGGCCGCGATCCCGAATCGCGCTCGTTCCAGAACGGCGGCAAGGTGGTGAACCTGCGCATCGCCACCAGCGAGAGCTGGAAGGATCGCAATACGGGCGAGCGCAAGGAAAAGACCGAGTGGCACTCGGTCGCAATCTTCAACGAAGGCCTTGCCAACGTTGCCGAGCGCTTCCTGCGCAAGGGGTCGAAGGTCTATATCGAAGGCCAGCTGCAGACCCGGAAATGGCAGGATCAGAACGGCCAGGACCGGTATTCCACCGAAGTGGTGCTGCAAGGCTTCAACAGCGTCCTCACCATGCTCGATGGCCCCGGCGGGAACTCGGGGGGCGGCGGCGGCAGCCGTGATGACTTCGGCGGCGGCGATGATTTCAGCGGCGGCGGTGGTGGCTTTGGCGGTGGCAACCGTGGCGGTAGCGGCAGTCGCAGCGGCGGCGGTGCTGCCGGTGGTTTCGGCCAGTCGCGCGGCGGCTTCGCGGACGACCTTGACGACGACGTGCCGTTCTAAGCTCCACGGAATTGACGCCAGGCGTGCCGGAACCTTCCCGCCGGCGCGTCCTTTTTGACGACGCGTCCTTCAGGCGTTAGCGCCGGACACCGACCATCGTTGCCAGGAGCCGTTACGCACGCCCATCCACCACTGCTCGACGAGGTCGATCGCGCCCGTGTGATGGCGCTCTACGATCTTGCCGGCGCACGCGAAGAAGGCGTGCTGGACGATCTGGCATCGTTCGCCTCGGAATTGTGCGCCGCCCCCGTCGCGGTGGTCAGTCTGGTCGAGGAGGAGTTCCAGACCTTCCTCTCGCGCACCGGAACCGAGCTTTCCGGCACGCCGCGGTCCCAGTCCTTCTGCGCCTATGCCATGCACGGCCACCATGTGATGGAAGTGCCGGACGCGACGCGCGACGTGCGCTTTGCGGATAACCCGCTGGTCACCGGGGAGCCGTTCATCCGCTTCTATGCCGGCGCGCCGCTGGTGTCGCGAGAAGGCGTACCGCTGGGTGCGATCTGCGTCATCGACGTGACGCCGCGCGATGGCCTCACCGCCTTCCAGACCCGCGGGCTCGAAATCCTCGCCACCAGCGTCATGTCGCGCCTTGATGCGCGGCGCGTCGCACGCGAACAGCGCAAGGAACGCGAAGCCGTCGCCGAAACGCGCGCCGCGCTGCAGGATAGCGAGATCCGCTTCCGCACCCTCGCGGATACCATGCCGCAGATGGTGTGGTCGACGCAGCCGGACGGCTATCACGATTACTACAACGCGCGCTGGTACGAGTTCACCGGCGCGCCCTCCGGCACCACTGACGGCGAAGGCTGGAACAACATGTTCCATCCCGACGATCAGGAACGCGCATGGCAGGTGTGGCGCCACAGCCTGGAAACCGGCGCGCCCTACCAGATCGAATACCGGCTGCGGCATTTCGACGGCACCTATCGCTGGGTGCTCGGCCGCGCGCAGCCGATCCGTGACCAGCACGGGCGGATTACCCGTTGGTTCGGCACCTGCACCGACATTCACGAGCAGAAGCTCGCGCTCGAGGAGCGGGAGGTCATCAGCCAGGAGCTGTCGCACCGCATCAAGAACATCTTCGCGGTGATGAGCGGCCTCATCCATCTCGCCGCCCGCACCCGGCCGGAGATCGCGCCGCTGGCGGCGGATCTGCGCGAGCGGATCGCGGCGCTTGGGCGGGCGCATGATTTCGTCCGTCCGCACAGCTCCAATTCGCGCCCGTCAGCGCAGCAGGACAGCCTGCGCGGTCTGTTGGGCGAATTGCTGGCGCCTTATCAGAACACGCCCGGGGAGCGCGTGACGATCGATGGCGTGGACGTCGCGATCGACGATCGTGCTGCCACGCCGCTCGCTCTCCTCTTCCACGAACTGGCCACCAACGCGAGCAAGTACGGCGCGCTCTCCACGCCGGAAGGTCACGTGACGATCCAGATCGGAACCGATGGGGAAAACGCAACGATTGTGTGGCGTGAGCGTGGTGGTCCGCCGCTCACCGGCGCTGCGGAGCCGTCAGGCTTCGGCAGCCACTTGATCGAGCTTAGCGCGGTTCGTCAGCTTGGCGGCTCGGTGACGCGCAATTGGCAGCAAGAGGGCCTGGAGATGACGATCCAGGCGCCGCGCGGTTCGTTCAGCCGAGCGCGTCGAGCCGGATGACGTCGTCATTGGCGGCGAGTTGCTCCCCGCTGGCCAGCGCCGCCGCCGCCAGGATCGCCTTGTCGCTGAACGGCTTGCGAATATAGCCCAGCGCATCGACCCCGGCGCCGATCTGTGACGGATTGGCCGTGACGAACACGACCTTCACGCCGTAATCGCGCGCGATCCGCTCCGCGATCTGCGGGCCGGTCGCACCGTCCCGAAGGTTGATGTCGACAAAGGCGAAGGCGCATCCAGGCGCAGCGGCCAGTGCCTGCTCGCTATCGGCGGCAATGGCCGCGACCTGATATCCTGCGTCGGTAAGAATTCGCTCCAAGTCGAGCGCAACGAAGATCTCGTCTTCAATGATGAGTGCAGTTTTGCTCATAATAGTCGTGGGGCAACCCGGTTAACTAGATTTCGTTCCCCGCAAGAGGAAGATTGCGTGCTCAGCGAGGAAGTTTGCCGCCGCCGATGTGGTTTTTTTGTCACCCGACAGAAACCACGCGCCTTCCACCACGACTCCCCTGTCCTTCAGGTAGGCGCGAAAATCGTCGATCGTCAGATGATGGATGTTGGGCGTGTCATACCAGCGCTCCGGCAGCAGCCGGGTCACCGGCATCCGTCCTCCCCACAGAAGTGACAGTCGCACGCGCCAATGCGCGAAGTTGGGAAAGCTCACGAACGCCCGCCGCCCGATCCGCAGCAGGTGATCGAGCACCGCGTCGGGCGCCCGGCAGGTCTGCAGCGTCTGGCTCAGGATCGCATAGTCGAAGCTCGCATCCGGATAGCCCGCGAGGTCCACGTCAGCATCGCCCTGGATCACGCTGAGCCCGCGCCCCACCGCCGCTGCGACATTGTGCGGTTCCAGTTCCAGCCCACGCGCGTCAGCTTGCTTGCCGTCGCGCAGCGCCGCCATCAGCGCACCGTCGCCGCAGCCGACGTCCAGCACCCGGCTGCCAGGCGCGACGTGATCGGCGATGATGGCGAGATCCGCGCGAAGGCTCATCCTGCCGTCCCCAGGAAGCCGGCGACCACCCGGTTCATTTCGGGCGAGTCGAGCAGAAACGCGTCATGGCCGTACGGACTGGACAGCTCGACGAAGCTGACGGGCGCGCCGGCCGCGTTCAGCGCCTGCACGATGCTGCGCGATTCGCGGGTCGGGTACAGCCAGTCGGTGTCGAAACTCACCAGCGCGAACCGCGCGCGGGACTGGCGGAAGGCATTGGCGAGCAGCCCGCCGTGTTCCTCCGCCAGATCGAAATAGTCCATCGCCCGCGTGATATAGAGATAGGAGTTGGCGTCGAACCGGTCGACGAAGGTGATGCCCTGGTGGCGCAGATAGCTCTCCACCTGGAAATCCGCGTCGAACCCGAAGGTCTTGGCCTCACGCGCCTGCAGCTTGCGGCCGAATTTCTCGGTTAGCCCGGCTTCCGACAGGTAAGTGATGTGCGCCGCCATTCGCGCCACCGCGAGCCCGGCCGCCGGCGCCGAATGGCCGTAATAATCCCCGCCGCGCCAGTTGGGATCGGCCATCACTGCCTGCCGTCCGACTTCGTGGAAGGCAATGTTCTGCGCCGAATGCCGCGCGGCGGATGCGATCACCACCACCGCCTCCACCCGGTCGGGGAAGGTCGCGGGCCAGCTCAGCGCCTGCATCCCCCCCATGGACCCGCCGATCACCGCCTTCAGCCGCCCCACGCCCAGGTGGTCAAGCAGCATCGCCTGCGCGCGCACCATGTCGCGGATCGTGATCACGGGGAAGGTCATGCCCCACGGCCGCCCGGTCGCCGGGTTCACCGTCGCGGGGCCCGACGATCCCATGCAGCTCCCGAGCACGTTCGCGCACACCACGAAGAACCGGCTTGTATCCACCGGGCGACCAGGACCGACCATCTGGGTCCACCAGCCCGCCTTTCCGGTACGCGGATTCGCGCCTGCGACATGCTGGTCCATGGTGAGCGCGTGGCATACGAGCACTGCATTGCTGCCGTCCGGCGCCAGCGTGCCATAGGTTTCGTACGCGATTTCGACCGGCGTCAGCTGCCCCCCGCCGTCGAGCGGCAGCGGGCTGGGCAGGATCACATGGCGCTGGAGACCGAAACGCTGGTCGTCGGCTGACATGATGGCGGCGCTAGCATCGCGCGCGTCCCAAGCAAACCCGCGGCATCGCGCCATTTGTTGCAGATCAGCACCACGCCGCGCGATGAAGGCTACAATTGCCAAGCGTGATCCGCCGCCGCTATGCGCCCGCACCATGACAGGCCCCACTCCCAAGCCGTGGATCATGGAGATCGCGCCCTACGTTCCCGGTCGCTCGACCACGGACGACGGGCGCAAGGTCGCCAAGCTTTCCTCCAACGAAAATCCGCTCGGCACCAGCCCCAAGGCGCGCGAAGCCTTTGCTTCCGCGGCCAACAACCTGGAACGCTATCCCGATGCCAGCGCCAATGAGTTGCGCGAGGCGCTGGCCGCCCGCCACGGCCTTGATCCGGCTCGCATCATCTACGGCAACGGCTCGGACGAGGTACTTCACCTTGCCGCTGGCGCCTTCGCGGGCCCGGGCAACGAGGCAATCTACGTCAACTACGGGTTCGCCGTGTACCCGATCGCGATCCGCCGCGTCGGCGCCACCCCGGTGATCGCCCCGGACAAGGATTACGCCACCGACGTCGACGCGATCCTCGCCGCCGTCACCGAGCGCACGAAGATCGTGTTCGTCGCCAACCCCAACAATCCCACGGGCACGTACGCGCCGCGCGGCGAGATCGAGCGGCTGCACGCAGGCCTTCGCGACGACATCCTGCTCGTCCTCGACCACGCCTATGCCGAGTATATCGAAGGTGGTGACGATGATGGCGGCATGGCGCTCGCTGCGCGCGCCTCGAACGTGCTTGTCACGCGCACCTTCTCGAAGATGTACGGGCTCGCCGCGGAGCGGATCGGCTGGGGCTATGCCGCCGCGCCGATCATCGAGGCGATGCACCGCATCCGGCTGCCTTTCTCAATCACCATCGCCGGCACCGCCGCCGCCGTAGCCGCGCTTGGCGATACCGATTTCGTCGCCCACACGGCGGCGCATAACGCCAAGTGGCGCACCTGGTTCGCGGAAGAGATTGCCAAGCTCGGCAACGCCGGCCTTCGCGCGATCCCCAGCCAGGCGAACTTCGTCCTCGTCGTATTTGAAGGCGCGCTGACGGCGGAAGCCGCGTACAAGGGCCTCATGGACGCCGGCTACATCGTCCGGTGGCTGCCCGGACAGGGTTTGCCGCACGGCCTGCGGATCACGATCGGCACCGAAGACGAGACCAGGGGCGTCATTGCCGCGCTTCGCAAGATGACGGCCGCGGCGTGACGAGCACGCTTAGGATGGACCTCCGCTAGATGCTGCCCTTCGCCCGCGTCACGATCGTCGGCCTCGGCCTGATCGGCTCCTCAATCGCTCGCGCGGTGCGGGCGAACATGCCGACCGTCCGGCTCACCGGCCATGATGCCGATCCGGACGTGCGGCAGCGTGCCGACGGGCTGGGGATCGTCGACGATGTGACCGACACGATCGGTGCTGCGGTTCAGGACGCCGATCTGGTGATCCTTTGCGTGCCGGTCGGCGCCATGGGCACGGCCGCGGCCGAAATGGCCGCCGATCTTCCAGCCGATGCGATCGTCAGCGATGTCGGCAGTTGCAAGGCAGAGGTAGTCCGCGCGCTCACCGCCGCGCTACCTGGCGCCACAATCGTTCCCGCGCATCCCGTCGCGGGCACGGAGCAGAGCGGGCCCGAGGCCGGCTTCGCGACCCTCTTCCAGGGCCGCTGGTGCATCGTCACCCCGCTGCCTGACGGCGATCCCACCGCGACCGAGAGAGTCGCCGAATTCTGGCGCCGCCTTGGCAGCATGGTGGAGACGATGGCGCCCGATCATCACGATCGCGTGCTCGCCGTCACCAGCCACCTGCCGCACCTCATCGCGTATACGATCGTCGGCACCGCCAACGATCTCGCCGAGGTCACCCAATCGGAAGTGATCAAATTCTCCGCCGGCGGCTTTCGCGATTTCACCCGCATCGCCGCGTCGGATCCGACGATGTGGCGCGACGTCTTCCTCGCCAACAAGGAAGCCGTGCTCGAGATGCTGCAGCGGTTCAGCGAGGATCTGTCGCACCTCCAGCGCGCGATCCGCTGGGACGATGGCGACACGTTGTTCGATCTCTTCTCCCGCACTCGCACGATCCGCCGCTCGATCGTCGATCAGGGGCAGGACGACGCCGCGGCGGACTTCGGCCGCAAGCACGGCTGATTCTGGTCAGGCCGGCGGGCTGCCTTCCGGCGCCTTCGCCTCCAGTTCCAGCGCGTTGATCGCCGCCCACACGCGCTGCTCGGCTTCCTTGCGCGGCAGCCCCGGCGGGATCACCTCGCCGATCCGCACCGTCACGATGCCGGGATGCTTTGCGCCCTTCTTCGGCAGCAGGCGGCCACTGTCGAGCGCGATCGGCACCACCGGCAGGCCAAGCGCCTTGTAAAGCCCTGCGAAGCCGGACCGCAGCGGCGGCGTCTCGCCCGGCGGCACGCGCGTCCCTTCCGGATAAACGATCACCGAGCGGCCACGCGCGCGGACGGCCGCACCCTCGCTCATCAATTGGCGCAGTGCCTTGGCGGACGCTTCCCGGTCCACAGCGATCGCGCCGTACAGCCGCGTTGCCCAGCCCCACACCGGAATGCGGGTCAATTCGCGCTTCAGCACCATTGCCGGCCCATTCAGGATCAGCTGAAGCTCGGTCGTTTCATACATCGCCTGGTGCTTGGCGGCGTAGAGGAACTGGCCCTCGGGGATGGTGCCCTCCACGCGTGTCGTCACACCCAAGATCATGCGCGCGCACCAGCGGTTGAACGCGGCCCAGCGATGCGCATGCACGATCACCGCCCGTTCGCCGAACGGCGCGACGAACAGCACGGCGATCACGATCGCGGTCGATCCGGCGTAGAACACCAGCCGATAGAGGATCGTGCGCAGCCAGTCGTTCATCCGTCCAGTCCCGCCCACAACGCAACCCGCCGCAGGATCAGCTTGTTATATTCGTTTACCAGCGGGCCCAGCCGCTGCTCGGTCGGCACGCCGTCACGCACGATTCGCACGTTGGGGTCCAGCGCCGCGCCCAGCTCCATCCGCGCACGCGCCATATGCCAGTCGGACGTCACCAGCCGCACCGAGCGATAGCCATGCTCGCGCACCCAGCGCGCCGTTTCCTCGGCATTTGACCGGGTATCGACCGCTTCGCTCCCAAGATCGACGCAGCAGATGATCGCCTGCGCGTGGCCGTTGGCGGCGATCAGGTCCACCTTGCGCAGCCCCGTCGCCACCCCGCTCACAAGCATCCGCTTCGCGCGCTCTGCCTCGATCAGTGCCAGACCGCGAGGGATCCGCCCCGCGCCGCCCGTCGGTACGACGATCGCGTCGGTGACCAGTAGGTCATCCGCCGGCTGGGCAAGCGCTAGCATGAAGATCGCGAAGCCCAGGCCCCAGGCGATCGCCACCAACGCAAATAACCGCGAGATCACAGCACGTTCCTCAGGGCACTCACGACCGCAAGCCGCGCGGCCAGCGCCGCCAGGAGGACGAAGAACACCGGCAGCATCAGCAACGCGATCCAGCCCGCCGGGCCCAGCACCGCGCCGCCAAGCAATCCCGATCCCAGCGCCGCCGCCCGGCTGCCCACCAGCGCCACCAGCGCCACCGCGGCGAGGCCGCCGATAGTGGCGCCGATTGCAGCATCCCGCGCGATCCGCCGCTGGAACAGCCGCGCGATCTGCACGTCGGTCGATCCCAGCATGTGCATCACGTCGATCGTCTGGCGATGCGCGTCGAGCCCGGCCCGCGCCGCCAGCACCACGACCGCCGCGGTTGCCGCCGCCATCAGCAGCACGAGAACCGCCGCGATCAGCACGACGAGGTCGAGGAAATCCGCCACCGGCGCCATCCACGCCTCATGCGCGTCGACCCGCGCCTCCGGCGCCACGCGCCGCAGGGCCTCGCGCACGCGGCTCACCGTGGTGGCGTCGTCGCTGGCCAGCTCAAGGTCGATCATCGCCGGCACCGGCAGTTCCGGATCGCCTGCGTCGTCGCCAAGCCACGGCTCCAGCAGGGTGGCGAGCTGCGCCCGGTCCACAGGCGCCGCCGCCCGAACTTCCGGCAGCTTGCGCACCTCGGCGAGCGCCCGCGCCGCCTGAGCCTCACGCCGCGCGGGATCGCCGGCAACGACCTGCACCGTCGCCCGCCCGGTCAGTTCTGTTTCAAGTCCGTCCGCCGCGTTGCGCATCGCGATTCCCAGCGCGCCGCCCAGGATGGTCAGGAACAGCATGATGGCGATGATCCAGATCATTGCCCGCACGCCATGTGCATCATCGAGGACGCGCCGCGTCCGCTCGCCCTTCATCGCCCCTGCCCCATCAGGACGGCCGCGCCGGCGGGTGCCGCAGCGTGCCCGCGGGATCATGCAGCTGCCCCTTGGACAGGCGCATCATCTGCGCGCTCGGAATGCGCTGCATGAGGTGCAGGTCGTGGGTCGCCACCACCACCGTCGTGCCCAGGCGATTGAGCGAATCGAACAGCAGCAGCAGACGCTCGGCCATTTCCGGGTCGACGTTGCCCGTCGGCTCGTCCGCCACCAGCATCTCGGGCCGTGCGATTACCGCGCGGGCGATCGCCACGCGCTGCTGCTCGCCGCCCGACAGGGTCGCCGGCCGCGCATCGGCGCGATCCGCCAGGCCCACCCAGGCCAGCATCTCGCCCACCGGCCCTGCCACCTCCGCCTCGGGCATCCCGGCGATCCGCAGCGGCAGGGCGATATTGTCTGCCGCGGACAGGTGCGGCACCAGCCGGAAATCCTGAAACACCACGCCGATACGCCGTCGGAAGCCCGGCAGACGCCCGCGCGGCATCATCACCGCGTCCTCGCCGAACAGCTTGATCACGCCCCGCGTCGGCCGCTGCGCAAGGTAGAGCAGCCGCAGCAGCGACGTCTTTCCCGCCCCGCTCGCTCCCGTCAGGAAGTAGAAGGAACCGGCTGCCAGCGAGAAGCTGATGTCGGACAGCGTCTCGGGCCCGTCGCCGTACCGCAGCCCCACATTCTCGAACTGCACGATGTTCGCCATTGCGGCGCCGTCATCCCTACGCACCCATGCCCCGTCGCAGCCATCGCACGAGCGGTGCCGCTGCATCAACCTCCGCTTGCATGCAACGCACGGGCCGTGTTTAGATTCGCGATGATACCAGCCCCTGATCCAGTTTCCGGCAGCGTCGCTTCATGATCCTCGAATGTCCCGAATGCCGCACCCGCTATCTGGTGCCCGACAGCTCAATCGGGACGGAGGGTCGGACCGTGCGCTGCGCCAACTGTCGCCACAGCTGGCATCAGGAGCCCGACGCCCGCGCCGTCGAGGCCCTCGCCGCGACACCGCCCGCCGAACCTGCTCCCGCCGAGGCCGAGGCCTCATCCACCCCTGCGCCGCCGCCCGCCGCTGCGGCACCTGCAGCCCCCGTAGCTCGGCCTGCACCCGGCCCCGGCCCCGCAACAGCAGCCACGCCAACGCCGCCGCTGCCGCCGGTCACCCCACCGGCCGCCGCCACGCCGACGGCTCCCGGCACTGATCTCGACCCACTCGGCAATCGCCCCTCCACCCGCCCGCGCATCAACCCCGCGCGCCGCTGGACGATCGCCGCCGTCGCCGCGGCGCTGCTGATGCTCGTCGCCGTCGCCGCAATCCTGTGGACCAGCGCACCCGGCCTGGCGACTCAGCTCGGCTTCTCCTTCGGCCCGGAAGAATCGCCGCTTCGCCTGATCGACAATCCGATCGAGCGGCGCGAGATCAACAATGGCAGCGAATTGTTCGCGGTCAGCGGCAAGGTGCTGAACCCCTCGAACGAGCGGCAGCGCGTGCCGGACATCCGCGCCGATCTGCGCGATGCGCAGGGCCGGATCGTCTACAGCTGGACGATCATCCCGCAGCAGCGCAGCCTCTCGCCCAAGAGCGCGATCGACTTCAACTCGGCAAAGCTCGACGTACCGGCCACCTCCAAGCGGCTCGAGCTCAGCTTCGTCGGCGAAGACGGCGGCTGACCAGCGCGAAGCGGCCGCCGTTCAGCGCCACGGCCGCAACCATACCCAGCGCCGACGCCCATACGAGCGCCATCGGCCCATCGCCGCGCGTGACGAACCACCAGCCTGCGCCGCCGGTGACGATGAAGAAGGCGACGATCCCGTTCACGCCCGCCGCCACCTGATCACCCAGCGAACGTAGCGCATAGACGAACACCACCTGCAGCCCGTCGAACACGATGAAGGGCAGCCACGGCAACAGCATCGTCGCCGCCAGCACGGCCACCGCCGCCTCCGCCGGGAACAGCGCCACCACCTGCGCGCGCAGCAGGATCAGCGTCATCGCCACCAGCCCCAGCGCCGCCGCCGTCGCGCCGGCCGCGATCGCCACCCTGCGTCCCGCCTGCTGCGGCACCCCCTCGCCCACCGCATTCCCGGTCCTGACGCCGGCCGCCGAGGCAAAGCCGATCGCGATCGAGAAGGTCACATTGTGGATCGAGAAGACGATCTGGAAGGCATGCGCTGCGGCTTCGCCAAGTTGGGTCGACAGCGCGATCAGGATGGAGAATCCCGCCAGTTCCAACCCGGCGGCAATTGCCGGCACGATGCCGAACCAGGCGATCCGCCCTGCACCGCGCAGCGTGCCGCGCCACGCGGCGATACCCCAGTCGCGCAACCCGCGCTCGCGCGCTTGCGGGGTCGCCAGCGCCGCAGCCACCATTGCGACCCCGCCCACCAGGGACGCCAGCGTCGTCGCGATCCCGGCGCCGACGGCGCCCAGCGCCGGCAGGCCCGCCTGCCCCGTCGCCAGCACCCAGGCCAGCAAGGCGTTGATCGGCATCACTGAGAGGTTCACCGCCGCCACCATTCTTGGCCGGCTGATCCCCTCGAGGAAGAAGCTCGCTGCCACCAGCGCCAGCTGAAAGGGATAACTGAGCGCAATCGCCCGCACCACGGCAGCGCCGGGCACCACCAGCGGTTCGGCCACGCCCACCATGCGCAGCAGGGATTCGGCGCCGAAGAAGAGGATCGCCGCCATCACCGCGCCCAGCGATACAGCGAACACTAGCCCTTCGCGCAGCACCGCCCCGGTCCGCCGCAGATCGCCCGCGCCATCTGCCCGCGAGGCGAAGACCAGCACCCCCGACAGCCAGGACAAGGACGCGACGATCCCGACGAAGGTGATCGCCCGGCTGGCGGACAGCGCGGCCACCTCGTGCACGCTGACGAGCCCGACGACGACCACGTCGGTCACGTGAAGCACGGTCCAGTTGAGGCTGGTCAGCATCACCGGCCAGGCAAGCGCCAGGATCCGCCCCAGTTCGCCGCCCCGCGCCATGCTGCCGCTGCCCCCTCGCATCTTTTCGCGCTAGCGGTGCGACGCGGGCATTGCCAGCCCGCAAAACCCTTGCTAGTGGCCCGCTCCTGCCAGCCGCCGGGCCAGCCCGGTGGACATCACGTGCGGTCGTGGCGGAACTGGTAGACGCGCAACGTTGAGGTCGTTGTGGCCGAAAGGCCGTGGAAGTTCGAGTCTTCTCGACCGCACCATTTCACTCACTGGCAGGCTATCCGGATCACCATGATCCGGTAGCCGCCAGTGAAGCTGAAACACCCATCATCCTTCGCCGCTGATTCTCGCTGGCCGCCGCCCGCGCGCTCGATTTGGCGCCTGACATGGATTAGGCACAGCGTGCGGTGCGAAAGCCGCTCCTGCGCGTTTGCGGCGGCGTGGATAGGCCCCCGAACTCTCGTCTGGCGCGTGTCGCGGTCATCGTCTTTGTACTGGCCGCACTGATCTGGCTGGTATCGTTCGTCGGCATCAATCTCAGCGGCAAGCAGACGTCGGATCGCTAGCCATCGCGGGTGGCGACCGGCGAGAACAGGAACTGAGGCCGCCATACGACATTACGCGGCAAGCGGCCCCGCGTCGCGCCGGCCATGCAGTCACTACATGGCCATGCGCGGCCCGTCGTTCTACGGAACAACCATGCACTTCTTCCCGCGCCGCGTCCGCACGCCGATGATCCTGCTGGCGTTCGCCGCCACGACAGCAGCCGCGCCCGATCGGGAGCGCGCACGCTGGGAAACGCGGGCTGCCGACGTCACCATCACACGCGACGACTGGGGTATCCCGCACATCCGCGCCCGCACTGATGCCAATGCGGTGTTCGGCATGATGTATGCCCAGGCCGAAGATGATTTCGCCCGGATCGAGGCCAATTACCTCACTGCGCTCGGCCGCACGGCGGAGGCTGATGGGGAAGAAGCCGTCTGGGCCGATCTTCGCCAGCGCCTGTTCGTCGATCCGGCAGAGCTCAAGCGGCAATATGCCGGCAGCCCGGCCTGGCTACGTGCGCTGATGGACGCCTGGGCCGACGGACTGAACTTCTATCTCGCGACACACCCGCAAGTGAAGCCGCGCGTCCTCACCCGCTTCGAACCGTGGATGGCGCTCAGCTTCACCGAAGGCAGCATCGGCGGCGACATCGAGCGCATTTCACTCAGCGAGCTCAAGACCTTTTACGGCCGCCCCACTCCGCCGACGCCGCAGGAGACCGGCGCCACGCCGCGCGAGCCGTCCGGATCGAACGGGATCGCCATCGCGCGCAGCCTCACCAGCAATGGCCGCGCGCTGCTGCTCATCAACCCGCACACCAGCTTCTACTTTCGCTCCGAAGCGCAGGTGACAAGCGACGAGGGCCTCGACGCTTATGGCGCCAGCACGTGGGGCCAGTTCTTCATCTACCAGGGCTTCAACGCCAAGGCCGGCTGGATGCACACCTCCGCCACCGTCGACAATGTCGATGACTTCGCCGAGCGGATCGTGCCGCGCGGCAAAGGCTTTGCCTATCGCTACGGGACGGAGCTTCGCCCGGTCACCGAGAAGATCGTCACGCTACGCGTCCGCCAGAGTAATGGCCGCCTCGCCGAGCAGCGCTTCACAACCTGGCGCACCCATCACGGCCCGATCGTTGCGTCGCGTGACGGCCGCTGGATCGCGAGCGCGCTGATGTGGCGCCCGATCCCGGCGCTCGAGCAAAGCTACTTGCGCACCAAGGCGACTGACCTTGTCGGCTACATGAAGATCGCCGAGCGCAAGGCAAATTCGTCGAACGCCACGCTCTTTGCCGACAGCAAGGGCGCGATCGCGTTCCTGATGCCGCAGTTCATGCCGCTGCGCGACGACCGTTTCGATTATACCCGTGCCGTCGACGGCAGCGATCCGGCGACCGACTGGAAGGGGCTGCACACCCTCGCCAGCCTGCCCAATGTCGCCAATCCGCGCGTCGGCTGGGTCCACAACACCAATGACTGGCCGTGGAGCGCCGCCGGGCCGGACAGCCCGAAGGCAAAGGATTATCCGCGTTACATGGATCAGACCGGCTCCAACGCCCGCGGCGTACACGCCGACCTGCTGCTTACCGGGAAGCGCGGCTGGACGCTCGATCGCCTGCAAGCCGCGGCCTATGATCCTTATCTCCCCGCCTTCGCGCGGCTGATGCCGGATCTCGTCGCCGCGTGGCGCGCGCTGCCTGCCGGCGATCCGCGCCGCGCCGCGCTGGCCGAGCCGATCGACCTTATCGAACGCTGGGATCACCGCTGGGGCTATGATTCGGTCGCGACCAGCCTTGCGGTCTTCTGGGGCGATCATCTGTGGGGCGAAGTCGGCGCCGCCGCGCAGGCAGCACGGATGAACGTGCCCGATTACATCGCCGCCCGTGTGCCCGCGGAGCAGCGCATCGCTGCGCTGTCGGCAGCGATCGATCGCCTCAACCGCGATTTCGGCAGCTGGCGAACGCCTTGGGGCGCGATCAATCGCTTCCAGCGGCTGGATAATTCCCTGAAGCCGCACTTTGATGATTCGAGGCCGTCGGTGCCGGTGCCCTTCACCTCGGCGCAATGGGGCGGCCTCGCCTCGTTCGGCGCCAAGGCGTGGGCGGGTACGAAGCGCTATTATGGCACCAGCGGGAACAGCTTCGTCGCGGTGGTCGAATTCGGCCCGCGAGTGAGGGCCAAGGCGGTGATGGCGGGTGGCCAGAGCGGTGACCCCGCCTCGCCGCACTTCGCCGATCAGATCCAGCGTTATGCGCAAGGCAACCTGCGCCCGGTCTATTTCTATCCCGACGAGCTCGCCGGCCATGTCGAGCGCCGCTATCGTCCCGGCGAGGTCACCCACGCGCGCTGATCAGCGCGTGATCGTGGCCAGCTCCGCCGGGCGCAACTCATGGACCAACTGCTCCATCCGGCATTGCGCCGGCGCCTTGTCCGGTCGCCAGCGCAGCAGCCGCGTACCATGGCGGAACCGCTCGCCCGTCACCTGATCGTACAGCACCTCGACCACCAGCTCGGGGCGCAGCGGCTCCCACGCACTTTCCTTGCCGTCGTTCCAGCGGCTTGGCCCGCCGGGCGCCTTGCCAGTGAAGCCGGGCGCCTCGATCAGCGGCTCCAGCCGCTCGGCGAGCGCCAGCCGCTCCTCCGCCGCGATGCCGGAGGTGAAGCCGACATGGTTCAGCAGCCCGGCGTCATCGTAGAGCCCAAGCAGCAACGATGCGACGCCTGCCCCGTCCTTGGCGCGGCGAAAGCCGCCCACGACGCAATCGGCCGAACGATGCTGTTTCACCTTCAGCATCGCGCGCTCGCCGGGCCGATAGGGTTCGTCGATCCGTTTCGCCACCACGCCATCAAGCGCCCCGCCGCTCCGCGCCAGCCATGCTTGCGCCGCATCGATCTTCTCGGTTCGATCCGACAGCAGCAGTGCGGCGCTGCCGTGCCTGGCATGGAAGCGCTCCAGCGCCAGCCGTCGCTTGGCCAGCGGCTCGCCCGCCAGATCCACGCCATCCAGCATCAGGCAGTCGAACAGCATCAGCTGCGCCGGCGTCTCACGGGATAGTTTCTCGATCCGGCTCGCCGCCGGATGCAGCCGCGCCTGCAACGCATCGAAGGACAGGATCCCGCCGATCGGCAGGATCAGCTCGCCGTCCAGCGTGAAGCGCTCGCGCTTCACCGCCGCGATCATCGCGACGATCTCGGGGAAATAGCGCGCCAGCGACTTGCCGGATTTGGACAGGATCTCGACATGCTTGCCGTCGCGAAACCCCAAGGCGCGAAAGCCGTCCCACTTGGGTTCGAACTGCCAGCCCGCCTCCTCCGGCAGGTCGGCGACCAGCTTGGCTTCCATCGGGCTGAGGATCGGCGCCGTCATGCACCGAGGAACGCCCGCCCCCTCGGCTCTGATCCACCTCGTTTGCGTCAGCTCACCTTGTCGGGCCGCACGACCACCTTGCACTGCTGCTCCGGGTCCGCGAGCGCGGCGAAGGCGGCGGCCACTCCGTCCAGCCCCACTTCGTCCGTCACCGCCGGCAGTACGTCGATCGTGCCTTCCGCGATATTGCCCAGCGTCGCGGCGAATTCCTCCGCGCTGTAACCAAGCACGAAACGGAAATCGATCTGCTTGCTGATGCACAGGAACGGCTCGATCTTGTCGGTTTCCATGCACACGCCGACGACGATCACCTGTGTGCCGACCGGTACCGATTCGACGATATTGTTGATGACGCCCGGCACGCCGACGCATTCGAAGACGATCGCGCGCTTGCCGCTCTGCCCGGTCATCATCGCCGCCATCCGCTCGCTCGACGTGCGCGGCACGCCAAGATCGCTCCAGCGCGTGTGCGGCGATTCCCTGGCCGGGTCGACGATGATGTCCGCCCCCATCTTCTCCGCCACCGCACGGCGCGCCGGCGAGAAGTCGGACGCGATGACGGGGCCCAGCCCGCGCGATTTCAGCGCCGCGATCACGGCCAGGCCAACCGGCCCGCAGCCGATGACGAGGTTCACCGTGTCCGCTCCGGCGGCGGACATCGCGACGGCATGTTCGCCCACCGCGAACGGCTCGGTCATCGCCGCCTGCACGTCACTGAGGCCGTTCGGCACCGGCAGCAGCAACGCCTCGCTCAGCACCATCCGCTCGCTATACCCGCCCGGGTACGTGTTCGAATAACCGATCGCCTCATAGCCATCGGCCTTCATCGCAATCGGCATGGAGACGACGCGCGTGCCGGCCTTCAGCGCCTTCGCCGAACCTGGGCCATGGTCCAGGATTTCGGCGGAGAATTCATGGCCGAACACCATGTCACGCGCCGGATCCGTCTTCGGCTTCTCGCCGGTGCGCGCGCCAAGCTCCAGCATGTTCTCGAACGAGTGGACGGCGTGAAGATCGGATCCGCAGATGCCGCAGGCCAGCGTCTTCACCAGCACCTCGCCCGCGCCCGGCGTCGGCTCGGCGATCTCGTCCAGCACCAGCTTCTTGTTGCGTCTCACCACTGCGCGCATCGCCGCCATCCTCCCCACCGGCCGGCGTTCACCACCGGCTCTTGCCGCATCGTGGCCCGCGCCGCCGCACGAGGCAATAGCGAAAACCATAACGCGTTTGTATTTCTTGCGAGTGCCGTTGGTCTCAGGTAAATGCCGGCGCGACGAGATCCGGAGGATGTTCATGGTCGCCACCACCACCCACGCCGCGCCACAGGAAGACGTGATCGTCGTGGGCGCGGGCATTGCCGGCCTGTGTACGGCGCTGCGGCTGGGCGGCGGCAGCCGGCGCGTCACGCTGCTCGAACGTGATGAGGCACCGCCCCCCGGCGGCCCGGATGCCGCGTTCGATCAATGGCAGCGCCGCGGCGTCAGCCAGCTGCGCCAGAGCCACGCCTTCCTCGCGCGCCTGCGCAACATCATCCGTGACGAGCATCCTGAACTGCTCGCCGATCTCTACGCCGCCGGCTGCCGCGACATCGCTTTCGTCGATATGCTCCCGCCCAAGCTGCGCGCGCGCTACGTGCCGGTGCCCGGCGACGAGGACCTGACGATCCTCACCAGCCGCCGCACGACGCTGGAACTCGTGATCCGCCGCTACGTCGAGCGCCTGCCCGGTGTCGCGATCCGCAGCGGCGTCAAGGTGCGCGAGCTGCTCAGCCACAAGGACGCGAGCGGCACCTTCGTCGTCGCCGGCGTCCTCGCAGACACCACGGACGGGCGGGAGGAGATCACCGCCGACGTGGTGGTCGACGCCGGTGGCAAGGCCGCGAACTTGATCGAGCAGCTGATCAAGGCCGGCGCGCCGATCGCCGAAACGTCGGAAACCGCTGGCGTCCTCTACTTCACCCGCCACTATCGCCTCCACGACGGGCAGGAGGAGCCGCCGCGCGGCGAAATCGCCGCCTCGGGCGATCTTGGCTATCTCAAGTTCGGCGTCTTCCCGGCAGACAATCAGCGCTTCTCGATCACGTTATGCGTGCCCGAGATCGAGAACGGCCTGCGCCGCGCGGTGATGGATGGCGACATGTTCCAGCGCATCTGCGAACAGATGCCCGGCATGGCACCCTGGGTGGATCCCGCCAGGTCGAGCCCGGTCGGCAAGGTGATCGGCATGGGCGATCTGCACAGCCGCTGGCGCAGCCTCGTCACCGGCAGTCGCCCGGCGGTGCTCGGCTATTTCGCGATCGGCGACGCGCTGGTGCGCACCAATCCGCTCTACGGCCGCGGCTGTTCGTTCGCGGCGGTCAGCGCAGGCGTGCTGCGCGGTGCGCTTGACGGCAGCAAGGATTCCGCCGCCCGTATCCTCGCCTATGACGAGGGCATCACGCGCGAGGTGAAGCCCTATTACGATCTCATGCTGAAGCAGGATCGCTCGGCGATCCGCCGCGCCCGCGCCACGCTCAGCCCGGCCCATCGACCGCGTCTCAAGGCGCGCGTCGCCAAGAGCTTCGTCGAGGATGGGATTACCATCGCCGCCCGCTCCGATATCCGGCTGATGCGGGCGATGATGCGCGGCTTCCACATGCTCGAACATCCCGAGGCATGGCTGAAGCGGCCGCAGAACCTCAGCAAGGTGCTCGGCTATTGGGCGCGCGGCCGGCGCATGAACGAGGCGGCCTATGCGCCCAAGCCCGGCCCCGATCGACCGCAGCTGATGGCGACGCTCGGGCTCGATCCGCAGGCAGACATGCTCGCCGCCTGATCGGGCCGCAGGGGAGCGGGACAACCCGCCCCCGCACCCTCAGCCCGCCGTCGCCGCCACCGGCAGCACCGTCGCCGCCGCATTCCTCGCATCGATCGTCGCGAACAGCGTGCCCGCCGCCATCTCGTCACGCGTCCGCTCCGGCTCCAGCGTCGCCATATGATCCAGCGCGACGAGCTCGGGCGGCACGTACCAGTGCAGCTTGTCTGAATGATACGCCTCCCACACCGTATCGGCGACGTCGCTCGGCGGGATCGCCCGGAACACCCCGGTCTTGGGCGCCGCCGCCGCTGCCCCTTCCGGCAGGATGGGCGTGTCGATCAGCGCCGGCAGCACGTCGGCAACGCGAATGCCATAAGGCTTCAGCTCGATCGCCAGCGCCTCGGTCAGCCCCTTCACCGCGTGCTTGGTCGCCGAATAGACCGCGATCATCGGCATGCCGTAGGTGGCCGACGAGGATGAGGTGGTGAAGCAGAGCGACCCCGGCGTCGCCTTCAGCAGCGGGATGGCGAGGTGGATGCCGGTCAGCACGCCGACGAAATTCACCTGCACCACCGCCAGCACGTCCTCCCACGGCTGGTCCGCGAAGGGCCCGCCACGACCGATGCCGGCATTGTTGTACAGCACGTCCATCCGCCCGTCGGTCGCTGCGGCGAATTCCTCGATTGCGGCGCGATAATCCTCGCGGTCGGTCACATCGAGCCGGCGGACGATGCAGTTCTCCGCGCCCAGTTCGTCGCGCAGCCGCTCCAGCCCCACCTGGTTCACGTCATAGCCGCCGACGAACCAGCCCTCGCCCGCAAAGCGCCGCGCGGTGGCGAGCCCCATGCCCGATGCCGCGCCGGTGATGAAGATCGACTTGCGGCCCCCGGCTGTCCCGGCCTCGCCGCTCATTCCGCCGCCTCCGGCTTCTTGCCGAGGCCCATGGCCGCCAGGATCTCCGGCCGGATATTCTCCGTCCCCTTCTTCTGGATGTGTTCGGCCAGCCGCGCGCCGACCGCTGCCTGCGCCTCGCCGATGAAGCGCGGCCTGTTCGCCGCGGCCCATTCGATCGACGCATGGCGGTTCGCATTCACGCCGTTCACCTCGGGAATCACGTAGCGCGCGATCAGCTCATAGGACTTCTTCTTGTCGTCCCATTCCGCCCAGTTGTGATCCATCATCAGGAACGCGCCGAACCCGCCCGATTGCTCGCGCAGCCGCTCGATCTGCTTCACCGCATCCTCGGGCGTGCCGATCACCGCCATGCCGGAATTGACCAGCGCATCCACCGGATCGCTGCCATCGGTCGGCGCCAGCGGCAGTGCCGCCACCTCGCGGAAATAATACAGCCACTTCTCCAACCCGAAGCGCACCTGCGCCCGCGCTTCCTCCCGCGTCGCGGCCACGTACATCGGGCCGACCAGCCGCCACTGGTTGCGATCCACCCGCGTGCCGCTGTCGGCCGCCTGGTTCTCCGCGATCGCCCAGTTGGAGGCGAGCGCATTGAACCCGCCCGTCTGCGTCGCCCCAATCGAGAGCAGGCCAAGCCCATGCCGCCCCGCCGCCGTCGCACCCGACGGCGATACCTGGCTCGCCACGCTGATCTCGACCGACGGATGGCTGTACGGCAGCATCTGCAGCCGCGCCTCGTTCAGCTCGAACCAGTCGGTCTTCTTCGTCACCTGTTCGCCGCGCAGCAGCGGCACCAGCACGTCCAGCGCCTCGTCCATCCGGTCCCGCTGCTTGGCGACCGGAATGCCCATCATGAACGCGTCGGACGGCAACGCCCCGGGGCCGACCCCGAACATCACGCGCCCGCGCGTGATGTGATCCAGCTGGTTGATCCGGTCCGCCAGCATCAGCGGATGGTGATAGGGAAGCGATGAGACGCCGGTGCCAAGCCGGATGTTGCGCGTGCGCTCCGCCACCGTCGCGATGAACAGCTCCGGGCTGGCAATCAGTTCGTAACCGGCAGAATGATGCTCGCCGATCCAGGCCTCATCATAGCCCAGCTTGTCCATGTGGACGACCAAATCGAGATCGCGCTCAAGCGCCAGCGTCGGGTTCTCATTGAGCGGGTGAAACGGGGCGATGAACGCACCGAACCTGATCTTCGCGGGCACTGAGTCTCTCCTCATTTCTGTTTGCCGCGATGCTACGCCTGCCCCCTGATCGAGAGCAATGCGGATTTTGCGAACACGTTATGAATATCGCCGCTGTCGCCTCCCGCGGGTGATTGCGGCAATGGCCGCCCGCTCGTAGGAAAGATCAGGTGAAGAGGAACGCAAGTTGAGCCGGCGCGAAGACGCGAAGGCGGAGCGCCGTCGACGCATCGTCGCTGCGGCGCGTGATCTCATCAAGGAAACCGGGGACGCGGGCCTGTCGATGCGGGCGATCGCGGCGCGCGCCGGTGTATCGCTGACGACGCCGTACAATCTGTTCGGATCGAAGCGCGCCATCGTCATCGCGCTGCTCGAAGACGTGCGGGAGTTTCACGAGCGTTTCTCCCAGCTCGAACGTGCCAGCGCGATTGACCGTATCTTCGAGGCGGTGTCGATCACCCTCGCCTATTTGGCCGACGATCCCGATTTCTATCGCACCTTGTGGACGGAGGCGCTCCGCTTCGACAGCAAGGAGCTGCGCGGCGAACTGCAATCATCGCAACGCTACAGTTTCTGGGAAGCGTTGCTTGGGGAAGCGCGGGCGGACGGCACGTTGCTCGCCGATATCGCGCTCGATCCGCTTCTGGTCGCGCTAGACTCGGTGTTCGTTTCCGCGATGCTGGCCTGGGTGCTCGGCGCGATCGACGTGCGCGATCTCGAGGCGCATGTCGGCTATGGCTATGCCCTGGCGTTGCGTGGCGCGGCGACCAGCACGCATGCTTCACAGATCGAAGCGCGCCTGCTCGGGTACCAGCGCGATCTGCTGCGGCAGCGCGCCAAGCCCGCCGCCGCCTGAGGACTGGCGCGCCGGGACATTCGATCGTCCCCGGCGCGCCGCCCCTCTCAACTCATCAGTTCCGCGCGGCTACGCAATCGCGGCCAGTGCCTGCTCGAAATCGGCGATCAGGTCGTCGGCATCCTCGACGCCGATCGAGATACGCACCAGATTGTCGGTGATGCCCAGCGCCGCCTTGCGCTCATCGGCGACCGACAGGTGGGTCATCCCCGCCGGGTGGCTTGCCAGCGTCTCGGTGCCGCCCAGGCTCACCGCCAGCTTGGCGATCTTCAACGCGTCGAGGAACGCGAACGCCTCCGGCTCGCCGCCCTTCAGGTACAGCGAGAAGGTCGATCCCGCGCCGCTGCAATGGCGACGATAGATGTCGGCCTGGCGCTTGTCCTCGCCCCGCTCCAGGAAGCCGAGGTAGCCGACCTTCTCCACCTTGGGATGCGACGCCAGGAATTCGCACACCTTGGCGGCATTCTCGCCCGCGCGGCTCATGCGCAATTCCAGCGTCTCAAGGCTGCGCAGCAGCATCCACGACGTATTCGGGTCGCAGATCGTGCCGATCGTGTTGCGCATCAGCCGGATGGTGTTGATGTGCTCCTTCGATCCCAGCACGCCGCCGGCCACCAGGTCCGAATGGCCGCCGGCATATTTGGTCAGCGAATAGACAACGATGTCCGCGCCCTGCTTGAGCGGCTTGGCCCACAGCGGCCCAAGGAACGTGTTGTCGATCGCGATCGGCGGCTTGTTCTCACCCGTGAAGATCGCGTCACGGCTCGCCGCGACGGCCTCCACGTCGACCAGCGCATTGGTCGGGTTGGCCGGGCTTTCGAGATAGATCAGCGCGACGTTGCCGGTCGCCGCCTCGGTCAGCACCGCGTCGATTTCCTCGCGCGTCGCACCGGCCGGGAAGTCGAGCCACTTCACCCCGAACTTGCCCAGGATGCGCGCGATCAGCGTCTCGGTCGCCGCATACAGTGGCCCGGAATGGACGATCGTGTCGCCGGGCTTGGTCATCGACAGGAACAGCGTGGCGATGGCCGACATGCCGCTGGAGAAGGTCAGCGCATCCTCGGCATCTTCCCACACGCTCAGGCGGTCTTCCAGGATCTCCTGGTTCGGCCCGTTGAAGCGCGAATAGACGAGGCCCTCTGCCCCGCCGGGGCGCTTGCCCGTCACGCCTTCGAAATGGCGCTTGCCGGCAGCGGCATTGGGGAAGACGAAGGTGGAGGTGAGGAAGATCGGCGGCTTCAGCGATCCCTCGGACAGCGCCGGGTCATAGCCATGGCCCATCATCAGCGTCGCCGGCTTCAGCTTGCGCCCACCGATCTCGTCAACCGCCGGTTTGGGCGATACGCGCGGGGCGACGCCGGTCAGGTCGGCTTCCGTCTCTTTGGTCATGCTGCTGCTCCACTCAGGATCGTATCGCTCGTTACTAACGTAACGCGCTCGGCCCGCAAGCGATGCCTGATGCTGCGACCATCAGCCCTTCGTGTACGGCGTGAAGGTCCCGATGGCGCAGCTGCCGGTATAGAAGCGGCCGACGCGGTCCATCGTGGTGGCGATATCGCCGCGGCACAGCCGGGTGCCGAACTGGCGCGTCACCAGCACGTCACCGCGCGCGACATTCTCGCACCCGCCGGTCGTGTCGCTGACGTAGATCTTGTTGCGGCTCTCACGGTAGATCAGCTTGTTACCGATCGCCGTCAGGCTGATGTTGCGGAAACGCGTGTCGATACATTCCACCGGCGCCTGCGGCTTCAGCTGCGCCAGTTCCTTCTGCAGCCGCTCCTCCAGCCGCTGCTGCGAGTTGCGCGGCTTGTCCGCAGCGCTCGCGGCGGTGATGGCCGCGGCGCCGGCAGCGGCCGACAAGGCGAATGAGATCAGGGCCTTGCGCATCCTCGTCACTCCATTCGTTTCACGCGCACAACGCACCTAGCCGCGAAAACTATCCTTCTCGGCGCGTCGCTTGCCCAGCTCCGCCGCGTCGCTCGCCCGCAAAAACGGATTGGTCGCCAGTTCCTCGCCGATCGTAGTCGGGATGGTCGGCTCGCCCGCCGCACGCACCGCATCCACCCGCGCCATCCGCTCCCGGATCGCGGCGTTGTCGGGCTCCGCGACCAAGGCATAGCGGCCGTTCGACTGGGTATATTCGTGTCCGCAGTAAACGCGCGTCTCCGGCGACAGCGTGGCGTAGCGCTGCATGTTCCCGAACATGTCGTCCGGCGTGCCTTCGAACAGCCGGCCGCAGCCCATCGCGAACAAGGTGTCGCCGGTGAAGATCGCGCGATCCTCGGCGAAGTGGAAGGCGATGTGCCCCTGGGTGTGCCCCGGCACGCTCATCACCCGCGCCTCGTGAGTGCCGAGCGGCACGGTATCGCCCTCGCCAACGCCGACATCCAGCCCGCCGATCTTGCCGCGCTCCGCCTCCGGGCCGATCACCGTCGCGCCGGTCGCGGCGACAATCGCGCCATTGCCGCCGACATGATCGGGGTGCCAGTGCGTGTTCCACACCTGCGTGATCCGCCAGGCGCGCGCCGCCGCCGCATCCAGCAACGGCTGCGCCTCGCCGGGATCGATCACCATCGTCTCGCCGCTGGCGGGATCATGCACCAGCCAGCTGTAATTGTCGCTCAGCACCGGCACGCGCACGATCTCCAGCGGCGAGGTCATGGTCTTCTCCTTCTTACCAGGTCCCGGTGTTCGGCATCGACGCCCAGGGCTCCTGCGGCGGCTTCGGTCCGTTGAGCTGCAGCAGCTCGATCGAGATGCCGTCCGGCGTCTTCACGAACGCCATGTACCCGTCCCTCGGAGGGCGGTGGACGGTGTAACCGGCGTCGAGCACCGCCTGGCACGTCGCGTAGATATCGTCGCAATCATAGGCGAGATGCCCGAAGTTGCGCCCGCCGGTATATTCCTCCGGCGCGCTGCCGTCCTCGGGCGGCCAGTTGTAGGTCAGCTCCACCTCGGCATGCGCGCGCTCGCCCGGCCCGCGCATGTCGTCGGGCGTGGCGAGGAAGATCAGCGTGAAGCGCCCCGCCTCATTCTCCATCCGGCGCACTTCCTTCAGGCCAAGCACCTCGAAGAATTTGATCGTCTCGTCCGGGTCACTCACCCGGATCATGGTGTGCAGATACCGCATCATTCCTCCGTTACTTCTGCCCGTCGGCATTGAATTGCGTCAGCGCGCGCGCCGCGGCCTGGCCCGCCGGCCGATCCGGCGCGATCCGCATCGCGGCGGTCCAGGCGGCCTTGGCGCCGGCCTCGTCGCCATCGAGCGCGGCGATATTGCCGGCCTCCAGCTGCACCTGCGCATCGTCGGCGGAGCGGCGCAGCGCCTGCGCGATATCGGCCTTGGCGCGCGTCAGATCGCCGGTGCGCCGCGCCAGCGTCGCCGACAGGAGCCAGGCGAGCGGATCGTCCGCCGCATCCACTACCGCCCCGTCGAGGTCGACGCGCGCCGCCTTCAAATCCCCCGTCGCCACCAGCGCGCGGGCCCGGTCCAGCATCGCCTCGCCGCGCTCCAGGCCGCTCAGCGTGCCCGCCGCCAGCGCCGCATCCAGCGCCGCGCGTGCCTTCACCGGGTCCTCGCCGGCGAGCCAGGCATTGCCGGCCTGCGCCCAGAAGCGCGCCGCCTCGCCGGTCCGCGCCAGCTCCGCGGTGCGCGCCGCTTCCTCGAATGCCGCCGCCGCCGCGGCAAAGCGGTTCTGCGCCGTCAGCGCGAGGCCAAGGCACGCCCGCCCCTCCACGCTGCGATCGACGCTTGCCCGCCGCTCGGCCGCGACCGGGTCCTCGCGGATCAGCGCGGCACAGCTGTCGCCCGCCGGCAATGCCGCTACCGTCGGCGGCATGGTCGGCGGTTCGGCGGGTGCCGCGGCCTGTAGCGCGCCTGCGATCAAAAGCAGCATCACGCCAGCACGTCCTCGACGGTGCGGATCAGCAGCGCAATGTCCGCCTCTTGCGACAGGCGATGGTCCCCGCCCTTCACCAAAGTCACCTGCACATCCTCGGACCGGATCAGCTCCGCCAGCCGCACCGATTGCGCCCAGGGCACGTCAGGGTCCCGCTGGCCGTGGATCAGCCGCACCGGGCAGTCGATCTCCACCGGCTTGTGCATCAGCCGGCTGGCCTCGCCCGCCTGCCAGAAGCGGCGGGTATAAACGGTCGGCGCCGGGCCATAAGGGTTGGGCCGCTCCAGCCGCCCGTGCTGCAGGATGTAGAGCTTCTCTTCCTGGCTGAAGCCCCAGTCGGTGAAGTCGGGCGCCGCCGCGATGCCGACCAGCGCGGCCACCCGCTCCGGCCGCGCCAGCGCCGCCAGCAGCATGATCCACCCGCCCATCGACGATCCGACCAGCACCACCGGGCCTTCGACGGCCTGGTCGATCATCGCCAGCGCGTCATCGCGCCAGTCGGTCAGCGATTGCTCCTCGAACGATCCCTCGCTTGCGCCGCACCCGGCATAATCGAAACGCAGGAAGGCGCGGCCGGCCGATTTCGCCCATTCCTCCAGCGCCAGCGCCTTGGCGCCGGTCATGTCGGAGGCATAGCCGGGAAGGAACACGATCGTCGGGCCGGCGCCCTCGGTCAGGTGATAGGCAAGACGCGGGCGCTGCAAGGTCATGGGCCGCGATGTAGGGGCGGAACGCCCCGGGCGAAAGGCGCGAAGCGCCCCCCGCCGCCGCTCAGATCACATATTCGACCGTGCGAAGCTGGGTCTCCGCGTCACGCTTTGCGGTCCGCTTGGCGACCATTTCGGCGTGCAGCTTGGCGATCGTGCGGCTCCCGGTGGTCTTGAACGCGAACGGCAGCACGCCGTGAATCAGCGCCCCGATCCCGCCCGCCACCATCAGCGCGCCGAAACGGGTCGCGACACCGAAGTGCTCGGCATAGCTCTCACCGACGGATGCGGGGTGATCGAGGAACAGGCGGCGGATCATCATCAAGGCTCCGTTAGGATGAGGGGGAGATTAGCATTTGGCGCCGGCCGCGCCACCCAGCTGCGCCACCATGTCGGCGGCCAGCAGCGGCAAGGTGTCGTCCCGCGCGCCCATCACCACGATCCGGTCGCCCGGTCGTGCCGATGCCACCAGATGTGCCGCCGCCGCCGCGCGGTCGGGAATATGCCGCGCCGTGTGGCCGGCGATCTCGATGTCGCGCACGATATCGGCGCTGGTCACGTCGCGCATCACCGTGCCGCCCTGATAGACGGGATCCGGCAGGACGAGCAGATCGTCCGGCCGAAGCCGCTCGACGAAACTCTTTACCAATTCGCGTCGCATCGTCTTCAATGGCCCAAACCCATGCGGTTGGAACAGGATCAGCAACCGGCCGGGAAAGGCATGGAGCGTATCCAGCGTCGCGGCAATCTTGTCCGGGTTATGTCCGAAATCATCGATCACGGCGACGCCGCCGGCCTCGCCGACCAGGTCGAACCGGCGTTTCAGCCCGGTGAAGCGGCCGATCGCCGCAACCGCCACGTCGAACGACACGCCCGCCGCCAGGGCCGCGCCGATCGCGGCCAGCGCATTGCCGATATTGTGCCGCCCCGGCACCTGAAGCGCGACGGTCGTGCCACGTAGCGAGAAGCGCGCGGCAAACGGCGCCTCGACGATATCCTCCGCCACCAGATCGGCGTCACCAACCAGCGAGAATGTCGTCACCCGCTCGCGCGGCAGCTGCATCGCCAGCGCGCGCGCATCCGCATTGTCGGCATTGACGATCGCGGTTCCGGCCTTTCCGATGAAGTCGCCGAACAGCGTGTTCAGCTCCTCCAACGATTTGTGATCGAGGCTGACGTTGTTCAGCACCGCGATCCGCGGCGCATAAAGCGCGATCGATCCGTCGCTCTCGTCCACTTCGCTGACATAGGGCGCCCCGGTGCCGACCAGTGCGCTGGCGAAGGGTCGGTCGGGCGCGGCGAAATCCTTCATCACCGCGCCGTTCATCACCGTCGGGTCCTGGCCGGCATCGCTCAGGATGCGCGCGATCATTCCCGTCACCGTCGATTTGCCGCTGGTCCCGGCCACACCAATCGGCAGCCGGCTCTCGTTGAACAGCGCAGCGTTGAGCTCCGCGCGCCTCATCCTCCGGCAGCCAAGCCGCTCCGCCGCCACGATATCAGCCACCGTCGCTTCCACCGCAGCGGAAGCGACCACGATCTGCTCGGCGGAAACCACGCCGCTGCCGTCCTGCGGGAACAGCGCCACGCCCTTCGCCTCCAGGTCCGCGAATTTGGCCGGCACCCGGCCCTGGTCCAGCCCGCGATCCGAACCTGCGACGCTTGCGCCCCGCCCGGCCAGGATCATGGCCAGCGGCATCATGCCCGATCCGCCGACGCCGACGAAGAAGAAGCGCTTTCCTGCGATGTTGCCGTCCTGCATGGCCGCGCGCTATCGCCGCGATGGGCACGGGGCAAGGCGAAGGCGGCCAATCAGATGAAGAAGCGGGCGATATGAAGATCGGCATCGTCGCCCCGGCGAATACCGCCAACCCCGATATGGTCGCGCCGCTCACCGCTTACGCGGCGCTCGCCTATCCGGAGGTGGATCTCGTCTTCCACCCGCAATGCTTCGAGAATGACGGGCATTTCGCCGGGTCCGATGCGCGCCGCGCCGCCGCCTTCCTCGAATTCGCCAATGATCCCGGCTTCTCGGCGATCTGGTTTGCGCGTGGCGGTTATGGCTCGAACCGGATCCTCGCCACCGTCATGCCGCAGCTGAACGCCACCGCCCGCACGAAGAAATATGTCGGCTATTCCGACATGGGGTTCCTGCTCGGCGCGCTGTACGCCCGGCGCATTGGCCAGGTCGCGCATGGCCCGATGCCGATCGATGTCATGCGTCGCTCAGGGGGCGGCGACGAAACCGTCGCCCGCTCGCTCGGCTGGATCGCGCGCAGTGAGCGCCACGGGCTGGAGCCCGGCCTTGGCCAGCGCCCCGCCGCGGCCTTCAACCTCGCGATCCTCGGCTCGCTGATCGGAACGCCCTGGCTGCCCGATCTGGCTGACCACGAACTGCTGATCGAGGAAGTGTCGGAACCGCTCTACAACGTCGATCGGCTGCTCTTCACCATGGCCAATGCCGCGCAACTGCGCGGTATCGCCGGCGTCCGCCTCGGCGCAGTGACCGACATCAAGGAAAACACACCGCGCTGGGGCGAGACGCTGGACGTCATGATCCAGCGCTGGTGCCGCGACATGGGCGTGCCGTATCTCGGCACCGCGCTGATCGGCCATACCCAGACGAACCGGGTCGTGCCCTTCGGCATGGCCTGAAGCGGGCGCGCCAGCGCGCCCTTTCAGCCCAGCGCTGCGCGCAACCAGTCCGGCATCAGCGCATCGCCCAACGCTTCGACGCGGCGATGTTCAACCATCAGGCTCAGCTCGGGATAGACGGCGCGCGTCCGGTCACCCGGCTCGCCCAGCGGAGCCACCACCAGCCGGCGGTTCACCTTGGCGCGATAGTTCATCCGCGCGGTATTCTCCTGGCCGACATAGCAGCCCTTGGTGAAGCTCACGCCGCCAAGCTCCCCGGCATTGCACTCCAGCCACAGCGTCTCGCCCGATCCCAGTTCGCCCACGCCCTCGGTCACGCCCAGCGACAAGCGATGCGCCACCCAGCCTTCGGCCGCCGGCCCGCCGGGTTCGCCGATCCAGCGCCGCCCCAGCGCCGCGAGCCGCGGATCCGGCACGCCCGCGTCGCCCTCACGCGACCAGTGCACCGCCAGCGAATCATCGCGTGCGATCGTGATCGGACGCCGCAGGCGATACATGGTCAGCCGCTTCGCCAGCGCTTCCGCCTGGCTCGCCTCGCAATCGATCAGCAGGTCCTCGCCGTCCTCCCAGACGATGAAGTCGAACAATGCCTTGCCCTGCGGCGTCAGCAGCCCGGCCCACACCGGCAGCGGGCCCGCCACGTCATTGGTCACCAGCCCCTGCAGGAAGCCGCGAACGTCCTTCCCCGAAAGGCGGATGATGGCGCGATCGGTCAGCGTGGTGGCAGCAAGCATGGTGGCATCGGTCATGGGGACAAGCTAGGGCGTCGGCGCCCCTTTCCAAGCTCCGGAATCGTCATGACCGACCGCATCACCATCCGCCGCCCCGATGACTGGCACGTCCATCTGCGTGACGGGGCGATGCTGCAGGCGGTGGCCGCGCATACCGCGCGCCAGTTCGCCCGCGCGATCGTGATGCCGAACCTGACGCCGCCGGTGACGGACGCCGCCGCCGCCGTCGCCTATCGTGAACGGATCATGGCCGCACTCCCGGCAGACGCGGATTTCACCCCGCTGATGACCTGCTATCTCACTGACGCGGCGGATGCGGCCGCCATCGCGGACGCGCACGCCGCGGGCGTCTTCACCGCGTGCAAGCTCTATCCCGCTCATGCGACGACAAACTCGGCGCATGGCGTCACCGATATCTTCCGCCTCGCCCCGGTGCTCGAACGGATGCAGGCGATCGGCATGCCGCTCCTCATCCACGGCGAAGTCACCGATCGCGAAATCGACATCTTCGATCGGGAGGCGGTGTTCGTCGATCGTATCCTCTCGCGGCTGGTGCGCGAATTCCCCGCGCTCAAGATCGTGCTCGAACACATCACCACGGCAGAAGCCGCCGCCTTCGTTTCGGAAGGCCCTGCCACGCTCGCGGCAACGATCACGCCGCAGCATCTCATCATCAACCGTAACGCGCTGTTCGATGGCGGCCTTCGCCCGCACGCGTACTGCCTGCCGGTCGTGAAGCGCGAGAAGCACCGTCTCGCCGTCCGTGCCGCCGCCGTCTCGGGCTCGCCCAAGTTCTTCCTCGGCACGGATAGCGCGCCGCATGTCGTCGGTGCCAAGGAATCGGGCTGCGGCTGCGCCGGCATCTTCAACGCCCCCTTTGCGCTCGAAGCCTATCTTCGGGTGTTCGACCAGGAAGGCGCGCTCGACACGTTCGAGGCCTTTGTCAGCGAAAACGGAGCGCGCTTCTATGGCCTTCCATTGAACACCGGTACGATCACACTGGTGCGCGGTGAGACGCCAGTGCCGACCATTATTGGACGAGGCGATACCGCGCTTGTACCTTTTCATGCCGGCGAAACCCTGGGTTGGCGCCTCGTCAACTGATCCCTCGCGCGTCTATTGGCGGCGGATCGGCACCGGAATGTTGCAGATATCCGCCGCCCCCGCGGGCCGGATGAAGAAGGAATCGTGCCGGTTGGCACGCGCCGCGGCGTAGCGCGCCCAGGTCGGCCCGTTGGTCGCAAGATACTGAAAACGCGGCCGTTCGTCTTCAGGAAGGTCGCTTGCGAGGCGCAGGCTGGTCACCGGCACCCTCTGCTCGGCGCGCTCATAGAACCCCAGCCCAAGCGTCCCCCGCGGCAGGCTGGATAGATGCTCCATGCCCTCCACCACCCGCCCCACAACCGCGATATTCCGATCCAGATGCCGCGGCGCATGCCCAATCACCGCATAAAGCTCCGCCCCCGTCCCTGTGTTCGGCGACACGTCACGTCCAACCCCGACCGTGCCGTAGCAATGAACAGGCCACACTTGGCGCGATACTGTGCCGGGCGCATCGGCAGCAACGGGCCAACCGCGGTAAAACATCGTGGCGGCGGCATAAACGTCGGCGGGACCGGGAGCCAGTTCCGCAGCAGAAAACACTGATGCGCCAACAGAATAGTCTTTCTCTGCGGCGACGGAGAGGGTCGCCGGAAGCGGCTTCTCCTCGCTCGCATCGCCCCATTGAACCACATAATTATCCTGAACGCGATTGACGCTGGTGCCGTCCCACCACCGGGCGCCGGCGAGCGAACGAATATTGGCCACCCACGACCGCGCGAAAGGCACCGGGATCAACTGGATCACTACTTGTCGCGGTTCACCACCTCGGGCCGCCGGCAGCCGCATCACCAGCAGTTCCTCCGCCGGGATGGTCACCCACTCGCTGGCGGACGCACTGGCTGCAACCTCAGCCGGTGAAACCGGGTCGGGCGCGGCGCGCCCACTAGCCTGGGCGGCTGCAGCTTGGGCGAGAATGGAGAGCAGCGTTGCGATCATGGCTCCTTGGTGCGCGCCGTCGAGCCGATACGCAATGCCTCGGCGCTTGCGCGAAGCCGCCAAGCCGCCTAGGGGCGCTCCACCCCAGGGTATGCGGAGCGGTGGCCGAGTGGTCGAAGGCGCTCGCCTGGAAAGTGAGTATACGGCAAAACCGTATCGAGGGTTCGAATCCCTCCCGCTCCGCCACACACCGTCCCGAATCCCGTAGGTTTGATTGCGGCCCTGATTAACCGGGGAGAGCATGACGTCACTGCGGGCTCCGTAAAATTGCTGATCGCACCTGCGATGGGCGCATGTCACTCCTTCGATCGACCATCGCTGTCCGGGTCAGGGAGGTGAGACGCATTGCCGTACCGGACGCGCCTTGCGTTTGCCTTCGCTCTGCTCTTCCTCGTGCTTACCCTGCTATGGGCGCTGAGCGTTCAGGCTAACAACAACCCTGACGCCTTCTGGGCGATCCGCAACTACGCCCTATATTAGAACCCGACCGAAAATTAGGTTGAGCGATTTCAGTCAGTTGTGATTCACCGGGTTTTGCGAAGACCTTGGAGAGCACATGGGCTGGACCGAAACCGCTCGTCGCGAGCATGACAGAAGTAGGCT